>Ga0157369_10000001_pt1 | contig 554908 bp, 452 predicted proteins | sample C25metaG_FD_113461 | JGI IMG/M metagenome (GOLD analysis project Ga0157369, IMG submission 113461) | Corn rhizosphere microbial communities from Kellogg Biological Station, Michigan, USA - C2-5 metaG | ecosystem: Host-associated > Plants > Roots > Rhizosphere > Soil | place: USA: Michigan... | reverse complement strand
TGAACCCGTTGCCGGTCACGCTCAGTGGCGAGGCGCTGCTGTCGGTTGCCTTGAGTGAGTAATTCGTACCGATCTTGTTGAGCGAGACACCGGCAAATACGGCATCGCCGCTCGCATTCGTGGCGACGGGATTGGCGGTGACGCTCAGCGTCGAGCTGCCGGCATTGTTGTTGAACGCCAGCGTGACGTTGTCGCCGGACACCGGATTGGCGTTCGTGTCCTGCACGTGCGCCGTCAGCGGAATATTCGCGCCGGCGACGATATTGCTGCTCGAGGCCGGTTGCGTCGTGAACGTGACCGACGCGGCGGCGCCGGCGATGATGTTGAATGCGTGGCTTGTCGCCACGGTTGCTGACGGCGTCGTTGTATCGGTGGCCTTCAGCGTGTAGCCCGAGCCAATCTTGTTCAGCGAGACACCGGCGAAGGTGGCGTCGCCGCTGGCGTTGGTCACGATCGGATTCGTCGTCACCGACAACGTCGAGCTGCCGGCATTGTTGCCGATCGCAAGCGTGATGCTCTGGCCGGAAACCGGGTTGCCGATCGAATCGACGACATGGGCAACCAGCGGAATCGTCGCGCCGGCGACAACGTTGCCGGCCGTTGCCGGCTGCGTCGTGAAGCTGACCGTGGCCGCGGCGCCTGGCAGGCTCACGTCGATGCAGCCGGCAGCCATCACACTCTGGCCGTCGGGATTCGTGATCGTGACGTCCTGCAGCCCGGCTGCGCTCGCAGTGATGTTCAGCGTGACCTTGGTCGGCGAATCATAGGTGGCGCTGTTCACGACGGCGTTGGTGACGGTGGCAGCAATATGCTTGAAGGGCAACGCCGGAACGGGAAGGTTCGCGCCAGGGTCGTAGAACCCCGAACCATTGCTCGAGGTGGCGTTGATCACGACATCGCCGGTGGGGCCGTTGAATGCGATCGGCGCGCCGGCGCAGGTCGGCGTCGCCGGCGGCGGCGCCAGCAACTTGGCGACGCGCACCGCATAACTGTTCGTGGCCTGGTTGTATTCCTGGATCGTCCATACGGTCATGTCGTCGAGCGGGTCGACGACCGTGAACGAGTAGTCTCCCCAGCGGCGTCCGCCGGCGCCGCCCGGATCGCCCGGCGGGTTGTAACTTGCCGCCGTCGTGCCGACCTGCACCGCACCTGCCGTGGGCGGGCCGCTCATCGTTCCTGCCGCGTCTCCGGCCAGCCTGCCGACATACGCCGGAGTCGCGCCGGACGGCGTGCCTGCAAGGGTGAAACCGAGCACGGCATGGCCCTGGCCGGTCGCGGCGATCGAGGGAATCCAGTATTGCCTCGCCGCGGCGCGCGTCGCGGCGCTGTCATAGACGGTGCCGGACTCGACCACGGTCGGCGTGCCGGCAAGGTTCTGGAACTCGTACCAGCGCACGGCGTTGCGCGATTCGGTGGCGATGCTGGCGACGCCGGCCGAACTCACGCGGAAATTGTGCGCGGTCCACAGGTGACCGTTGCGGATCATCGCCTGGAAGAACCGGTCGTCGATCGAGTCCAGCTTGCCGTTGTTGCCGCCGGTATTGCCCGCGTGCTCGACCGTGTTCGGCGTCGTCGTGGTCGGCACCGTCACGGGAATGTTCGCCGAGATCGTGGGCGTCAGCGATCCCGGATTGCTGACGCGCCGGAACATGATCGTGCTGAATGTCGCGTTGTCGGGCCCGACGAAATAGCCCTCGGTCGCGCTCGCGTCGAAATTGTCGACGCCGCGCGGCGATTCGGGGCCAGCGCCGGCGCCGGCGGCAAGATTGGCGAACGAGGTGACCACGATGGGGCCGACGGTCAGCGTTGATGCCTTCTGGATGACATAGCCGTTCGTGCCCACGAACGCGCCGGCGCTGGTGAACATGTTGCAGCCGACGTACAGCGCGTTGACGTCGATGCCGAGCGACGGATAGTCGCAGAAGTTCGTGCCGGGGTCGGCCTGGAACTTGAAGAACGTCCAGACCGTCGACGCGCTGATCACGCCGTTGCTCGCCGCGTCGCTGACAGCCAGCAGCCAGCGATTGGCCGCAGTTGCCGTGCAGGTTCCATTCGTGCACGGCACGTCGATGATGCTCATGAACCAGCGTCCGCTGAAGCGGTCGTAGCGGATCTGCGGGTCGCTGGTGAAGTTCAGCACCACCGACCCGCCGATTGGCGTCATGACCGAGGCAAAGAACACGTCGGGGTCGGCGTTTATCACGCCGTCTGCGACGCCGGCCCGGGTGTACGAGCGGATGCGGCCGTTGACGAAGACGATGAACTGCGTGGGTCCGGCCGTACCCATCGAATCGGGCGGAAAGGCGCCGGTGTCGGACAAGGTCGGGCCGTTGAACGAAAGGCTCGTCGTGTGGATGTCGAGCGACGGCGAGAGCGTGCGGCGGCCGACAGCGTCAAGCGGATATTGAGACGTGGCCGGGGCAGCCGGATTCTGCGGCAGATTGCTGCGGTCGGGATATTCCAGTTCGTGTTCCGGGCGCGGCGCGCGAGGCGCCGCGACAGCCTGTCGCTGCGAAAGGTCGGACATGCGTTCCGCCACGCCGGGCGTCGTTTCGATTCTCGTGCCCTGCGCCTGGGATCCGCCTGGATCGGGAATGCCCTGGCCGAAAGCAGCGGGCGCATGGATGGCCACACAGGCGAACATCGCAACGAGCGCCGCAACGGCGCCACGACAAAAATGCATTTCCTCTCCCCCGCAAGCCAAGGCTGCGTCAACCAGATGAATGATCCCCGTACGGACTGTAACCGGGCGGGCCTTCAGGCGGCAATGAGCTTCGCGAGAATGGTGCCGGCAGCAGGAGTCGAACCCGCGACCTACTGATTACAAATCAGTTGCTCTACCAACTGAGCTATGCCGGCAAGGGAGATTGACGCGCGGATTTTCGCACAATCCGGACGGGGGCGCTGGCGGGGCCAGGAAAGCGCGACCGGCAGGAACACCCGTGCGCGGACGGAGCCGGTGCTGCCGTCAAAAACAGGTGACCGCTTCTTCGCGCAGGTCGTGCTGGGCGACGCGCGTGCGCCAGTCGAGCGGGCGCTGCGGGTCGGTGGCGAAATCGACCCAGTACACCGGCAACTCTTCCGTGCGCGTGATCAGTTCGGGATTGAAGCCGAGCGCGGCGACTTCGTTGCGGCGCTTGTCGGCATTGCCGCGGTCGCGGAACAGGCCGAGCGAGATCGTGTTCTGCTGGTCGCCGGCGGTGACGACGTAGTAGTCGCGCACGCCCTTGGCCGAGAGCTGGCGCGCGATCGCCAGCGCCTGCTCGCGGCTGGACAGTGCCGGCAGATAGACCCAGTAGCCGCGCGTCTCGGTGGCGTGCGCTTCGCGGTACTGGATGCGCGAGACCAGCGGCGTCAGCGCGTTAATCGCGCCGCGCATGTCGGCCTGCGTCGCAAACGGGCCGATGCTGCTGCAGCTGTCGTTGCGCAGGTCGGCGGTCGACTCGGGCGCTGCGGCGAGCTCGGCAGCGTTCGACTCCGTGGCCGGCTCCTGCTCGCTCAGCAGGACCAGCTTCGGCACGCCCGGGTCGGTCGCCGGCAGCTGCGTGGCCGCGCTCTCCGGCACGAAATACAGCCAGCAGCCGACGCCGATATTCAGCGCGACCAGCAACAGGAACAGCATGCGAACGAACATGGCAGCGATGCGCCGGCGGAACAGCCGCCGCTTGGACGCGAATTCTAGCAGGCGGGAGTTGCAGCCATGCCGTGGCTCAGGTCACGCAATCGGCGTAGATCGCCAGGCCGCGCAGCACGACTGCCTCGTCGACCCGGTGCGCCGGCGCGATCAATCCGCCCAGCCGTTGCGCGCCGCCGCCGGCGAGCACGAGCGCCGGCCGGCTGCCGATGACCGCCGCCGCGCGCTCGACGAAACGCTCGACCAGCGCGGCCGCGCCGAGCCAGGTACCCGATTCGATCGCGTCGGCGGTGTCGGCGGCAAGCTCGACGACGCGCGCTGCCCGCGGTCGCTGCAGGCGCGCGGTGTTGCCGGTCAGCGCATCGATCATCAATGCCGGGCTGGCGCTGATCAGGCCGCCGCGATGCAGGCCGTCGGCATCGATCGCGTCGAGCGTCAGCGCAGTGCCGCAGCTTGCCAGCACGACTGCCCCGGCCACGTCGGCGTGCACCGCGATCAGGCCGAGGAAGCGGTCGACGCCGAGGCGCTCCGGCTGCGCATAGGCGTTGCGCACGCCGCAAGCCTGCGCGCTGCTGGCAACGAACACCGGTTCGCGGCCGAAGCGCCGGCGCAGGTCCTGCGCCAGCCGCTGGCCGGTCGCGGCAGCGGCGACCGATGCGACCAGGATCGCCGACACGGCGCCGGCCTCGTTCCACAATGCGTCAAAATCCACATTGTCCATCGGGCCGCCATGCGTGGCCGCGCCGAGCGCGCGCAACGTCGTGCCGTCCCAGACGGCGGATTTCAGGCGCGTGTTGCCCAGGTCGATGAGCAGTTTCATCGCGCCCGCACCGAGACGTCGGCGCTGTCGCACAGGCGCACGCCGCCGGCATGGCGCACGCGCAGCGCGCCGCGCTCGTCGACGCCGGCAGCGGTGCCGTCGAGCGTGCCGCCGGCGTCGCGCACGCGGATCGGCTGGCCGGCCAGCAGGTCGTGCCGCGCGTACTCGTCGCGGAAGGCCGCAAAGCCGGCGTTGCCGAAGCGGTCGACTGTTTCGACCAGCCGCGCCAGCAGGCGCCCGGCCAGGCGATTGCGCGACGGCGGTTCGGCGCCGGTGAGCGTGGCAATGTCGATCGCCGGCTGGTCGATCGTCGCGGCGACGACGGCCGGCAGGCGCAGGTTGATGCCGACGCCGATCACAGCATGGCAAGGTCCCAGGAATTCGCCGCCCAGTTCGATCAGCACGCCGGCGAGCTTGCCTCCGCGCGCGATCACGTCGTTCGGCCACTTCAGGCCCGCGCCGCCGACACCGCAGTCGGCCAGGGCGTCGACGACCGCGACGCCGACGGCGAGGCTGAGCCCGCTCAGCGCGCCCATGCCGTGGTCGAAGCGCTTGAGCAGCGAGAAGTACAGGTTGCCGCCGAGCGGCGAGCGCCACTGGCGTCCGCGGCGGCCGCGTCCGGCACTCTGGCTTTCGGCGCAGCACACGAGCAGGTCGCTGCCGCCCTGCGCCGCGCGGCGCAACAGCTCGCTGCTGGTCGAGTCGACCTGCCAGTGCACCGCGATGTCGCCGACGCGGCGGCGCTGCGCCGGGTCGAGTCCGGCCGCAATGCGCGCGGCATCGAGCCATTCGATCGGCCAGCTCAGCCGATAGCCGCGGCCCGCGGCCGCCTCGATCGGCGCACCGCAGCTGCGCAACGCCTCGACCTGCTTCCAGATCGCGGCGCGCGTCACGCCCAGGCGTGCGGCGAGCGTGCTGCCCGAGATTGCCGATTCGGCGCAGAGCTGGTCGAGCAGGATGCGTGGATTCATGCAGCCGGGCAGCGATTGATTCGGTGACATGGTAGACGATCGGGCAGTTGCCGTTGCGCGGATTGCGCGTCCGGTGTCGCTGCACGGCGGTGGGCGGATCGGCGAGTGTCCGCAGCTGTCCGGAGGCGGACAGCCGGATACGTGCGCGACTCCCAAGTGATTGATCCGGCACGGGCAGAACCGGTGGCATGATTGCTGCTCCTAGCCCATTGGTCACTGGTCCGCATGGATCGGGACGTGCGATCATGCAGAGCCGATCGCGCTGTACGGCAATGTCCCGAACCGGAGGTCGTCATGCTCAGGTCCCAAGCCATCCTCGCCGTCGCATTGCTGTTTGCGGCGGGTTGCTCGGCTGCGTGTGCAGGCGACTTCATGCCGCGTGCAGCCAACGGGCTTGCGGCCGCCGCTGACGACCACGCCGCCCGCCCGGCGAGTGCCGACGCGGGTCCGACAGCCGTCATGAGCGAGCCCGCAGCAACTGCGGTGGCCCGCGCCGCGCCTGTGCCGGCGGTTTCCCCGCGGCGTGCCGCGCGCGTCGGTGCCGACGATGTTGCGGCTGACGCACACGCGCCGGTTTCCGCCGATGAAGACAAAGGCGGCGGCAGCAGCTCGGTGCCGGCGCACAAGTCCCGCAATGCCCTGCGCTGGCAGTCGTTGTTGCCGGGCGTGATGAAATAACGTTTCTCAGCAGTCCGCCACGCCGAGGTCCGCAGCGGCCTGCAGGCAGATCGCCTGGATAGCCTGACGATCGTTCTCGTCGAGCATGCTCGCGTGCGTCGTTGATGCGGGCGACCGGCTGATCGGCGGCGCCGGCGTTCCAGCCCTCAACGCGCGAGCCAGCGCATCGGCGCCTCCGGCGTCGACATGAACGATCGTCAGCTCATCGATCCGCTCGAGCAGGCGTTGCGCCAGCCACCACCACCATGCCGCGCGCTGCTCGGCGGCATCCTCCAGACCGGCAATGCGCACGAGCTGTGCGAAAGCGTCGGCCTTCAGCCATGGGCGCACCGATGCCATGGTCGACGCAATCAACGCGGTCACTTCGGCGTGCGGTCGCGTCTTCCACCGGTCTATCGTGTCGAACGGATCGCGCACGCACGCGATCGCGCGCGCGCGCGGCAGAACATGCCCGATTGCGCCAGGCGGCGACAGGAACGCCAGCTCGCAGCGCAGCGCGTTCGTCGCGGCGTCGTCCAATGCCGAATGCGGCGTGACGTGGCCGGCGACCAGCGCGGCCGGCAGTGCGGCCGGCTCGTCGCTCGTCGTGCAGCCGCAGCGCTCGAGCGCCTGCAGCAGTTCCTTCGCACCGCTGTCGGGGATGCCGGCGATCAGAATCTGCGATGCCGCGGGTGCCGCGGGATCCGGGGCGGCCGGGCGCGCTGCCCGCGCCGGCGGCATCGGCAGCGCCGGATCGAGCAACTCGGCCCATTCCGGTTCGCGCGCCATGACGCGCGCAATCGCCGGGTGCGCCGCGGCCAACGCGCGCACGACGCCGAGCAGTACCGGTTCGTGATGCACGATGCGTGGCCAGTGGTAATGGCAGAAGAACGGAGCCGGATCCGGCAGCGGCTTCAGATGCGCCGGAAAGTTGTAGCGCTCGTCGAGCGCACTGTAGGCAAGCCCGAGCCGGTGCATGGCGATCGGCAGTGAAACCTGGTCGAGCCAATGACGCTGCTCGCGCATTTCGGGCGTCACGCGAATCGTGTTCGCACAGTCGATCCAGTTGCGGCCGAAGCCGATTCCCGCATCGACGAAGATCACGCCGCTGTTGAAATAGGGCAGGCCGAATTCGCCCGACACGGTGGTTGGCAGGTGCAGTCGCGGCAGCGTCACGCCGGCGGCAGCGTAGAGCGGCATCCAGGCTTCCGCGGCGGCGGCGAACGTGCGCAGATCGGCCGGTTTTGCGGCGAACGGCACGTGCAGGCAGGCCGGATCGCCGAAATCGCGCAGGCAGAGAATGTCGCTGTCGAGAAAGACAATTTTGTCAGCGCGCGCCGGGACGTCGATGCAGGCAAGCTTGTTGCCGATCCCGTAGTCCGGATCGATCGGATTTTCGATCGGCACGATGCGCACGCCGAACTCGTCGAGCTGCCGGCGCGTGTCGGGCGACAGCTCGCCCCAGATGCTGGCCGGCGACGGCACCGCGGCGATCAGTTCGTACTGGCAGTGCAGGACATTCTTCAGCGATGCGGCAAGCAGCAGGGCCTTGGCTTCGATTTCACCGGCCTGGCAGACGAAGACAAACGCGTAGCGAGGGCTCGTCGATGCTGGCGCAGCAACGCTCATGACGAGGCGCGCCGCGCCTAGGGATGTCCCACGGCGCCGGCCACGGGCGCTTTCTGGTGCGGCGCCGGCGCCGCCTCGAAGGTTGGCGCGGCGATCCTGTCGGCAAGCGGTTTGGCGCGGGTCGGCGCCGGCGCTTTTTCCGGCGCCGAGGGCGGCGCTTGCACCGGAGCAGTCGGTGGCGCGACGACCGGCCCCGGCGGCACCGGTCGCGGTCGCGGCGGTGGCGGCGGTTTGGGCAGTTCGATCAGGCGCAGGCTGCCGATCGCGCTGTAGCCGCTGCGCGGGTTGCCGGCATAGACACGCACCTCGGCCGCTTTCGCCGACGGAACGTCGAGCACGAACTGCGCATCGCGCGCCTCGTAGCGACGCGATTGGATCGTGTTGCCCTCGAGGTCGACCCAGTCGACATCGACTTCGCCGCCGAAGCCGGTCTCCGCGACGCGCACGATGACCTGGTCGCTCCAGCGATCGCTGCCGCGGGCGAGCTGCAGCTTGCCGCGCGGGCGCATCAGCACCAGGGCCGGATCGCCGAGCAGGTTATACATCTGTACAAATGTACGATCCGACACGCCGCGCTTGGCGGCAACGATTGCGTCGCCGATGGTCTGGCCCGGCTCGAGCAACTGGTCTATCAGCGCCTTGGAATAGACCGGGTTCGGCGAATTGGTCCAGGATGCGGCGAATACGGCGACCGCGCCGCGATCGGCCTCGCGCAGGAAGCGTTCGCCGATCGAGTCTTCGGTCGGGTTGTCGAACGGCGCAGAGAAGCAGGTCATCGCCAGCACCATCGGATAGCGGCCGGTGTTGGTCAGATTGCTGACGTCGTCGAGCGTGAACAGGTCGGCCGGCGGGCCGACGCGCCAGATATAGGCGCCGCCGTGACCCAGGAAGTGCACCAGCAGGTTGCCGGAGTTCAGGTCCTTCTTCAGTTCGGCGTTGGCGAACGCCGCTTCGGACGCGTCCTGCCTCGTGTACAGGCTCTTGATCGAGTAGCCCTGGCTGCCCAGATCGGCAGCGATCTTGTCCGACGCCGACTTGAACGACTTCACCTCGTCGGTGCTGACGAAGGTCACTTCGCGCCGCCAGTCGCCGGGCGCCGGATGGGTCATGTACGAAAGGGTCTTGTCGACGATCGCCTTGACTTCCGCCGGTTCGATCACCGGCAGCCGGCCCACTGCCAGGGTCGGGTGGAAGTCGTCCGGCTTGAGCGTGACGAAGCCGTTGTCGCTGGCGGCCTGACCTTCGGGCGACGCGTATTGCCAGGTCGGTATCAGGTTGCGGTTGGCCAGGTCCGGATCCCAGCGCGTATACGACGTCGTCGGCATGTTCGACAGTCCGCCCGCCTGCATGGTTTCGTCCGGGCGCGGTTCCGGCCGCAGCGCGTAGGCTTCCGGATTGAGCCGCTCCTTGCGCACGTCATGATGGATGTCGACGCTGGCGTCGCCGACCAGCAGCAGGTAGCGCGGCTTGACCTGCCAGTGCTGCGTGCCCCACTCGACCAGGTTGCGGATCGCCACGGGATGCGCGATGCCGCCATTGAACTGGTCGTAGACCGCGTCGACATCGGCGACCTCGACGCGCAGGCCGTGCTCGCGATGATACTGGGCGAGCGGCTGGATCGCATCGAGCAGACGCGGATGGGCGATGATCAGATAGTCGAAACCCGGCTCCGCCGTACGCAGGTCGCCACCGGCAATCGCGCGAACCATCTCCGGCTTGCGCGTGCGCCCGGCGGCGACCGCGAACACCTCGACCTTCGCATCGGCCGGCGCGCGCCAGCGATCCTTGCCGGCGGCGACGGCGACGCGGTGGCCGCCGCCTGTGTCGAACAGTTCCGGCGCGTCGGTGCCGCGATGTTCGATCTGGATCGTACCGGCGGCGCCCGCCACGAAAGCGCCGCCGCCGGCGTCGATGTCGCCGCGCGCCGGGTAGTCGAGCGCGAACCAGTTGAACATCACGGCGTCGACGATGAAGTTGCCGTCGGGCGTGTTGCGGGTCGGCACGCGCACGCGAATGACATTGTTTTTCGCCTTGAGCGACGCCAGCGGCACCGCCAGATCGTGCCTGACTTCGTCGCGGCCGTCCCACGTCTGCAACGGCAGGATCTTGCCGTTGATCGAAACCTCGACCACGTGATCGCGCGGCCTGATCGCACTCGTCGACGTGGCAATGCTCGATACGCCGCGAAAATCCAGGTGCAGCTGCGCCATCGCGTTGCCGTGCGCCGAATCGACATCGGGCAGGTCGAAGGCCCACTCGAACGGCTGCGGATCGATCGGCGTGAGCTTGGCCCATTGCCAGACATCCGGCTCCTCGCCGGGCTTCATGTCGCGGTCGTTCAGGCGCAGCAAGAGGTTTTCCTGCTCGAAATGCGCACTGCGCTGCAATGGCGCCGTGCTGCCGCCTGCGGCGCCACCGCCCTCATGCATGCGCGCATGCGCACCCGGCGCGCTGACCAACTGGTAGACATTGACGTTCGAGTAGGCATCGAACCAGCTGCCCGGTCCGTGCCGCATCTGTCCGATCCATTCGACGCGTGCGCCGGGTCCGAACCCGCCGTCGGCGCCATCGATGCGGATCGGAACCTCGTTGTCGCCATTGCGCAGCGCCAGCGCGTCGGCCGGACAATCGGCCAGACCCGGCTGCTGCGCGACGATCGCCTCGTAATCGAGCGCGTAGACGGCGGAATCGACGATCTCGACATGCAACCCGCCGCTGCAGGCCGACGCAGGCCGCGGCAGCATCATTGCGACGCCGGCCAGCAGCACGGCCAGCATTGTCGGCACGGAGCGGTAACGATTTCGGGTTCGCGCGGTGTTTCGGCTGGCGTTCGTCATTCGGGCTCAGGGTGGATGTCGATGAGTCCGGAAGCGGACGCAGCAAAGACTTCGAGGCTTGGCGGAAGTTCGGTCGAGTCGCGCGGCCGCCGGCCGCGATACTAAAGAACGCCCGGAGCCAATGCAATTCTCGCATGGCGCCGCCGGCCGCCTCGCTTCGAGCCGCTTGCATTGCCGGTGCAGGTCAGATGGCCGAGCCCGGTCGCGCTGCCTGGCTGGCGAGCGGGATGTCGAGTTCTCCGGCGAGCCTGCCGACGAGTGCGCCGAACGGGTCGGATGCGGTGGCCAGCACCTGCTCGATCGCGCAGCCGATCAGCCAGGCACGTATCTGCCCCGCCGGCGTCTCGCATCCAGCCGTGCCGTCGATCTCGAACGCAACGCCGTCGGCGGCGAACCGGCGCAGGCGCAGTGACGGATCCTGTTGCAGGACGAAGATCTCGCAGCTGCGCGCGAGCGGCACGTTGCCGCTGTCCGGCTCTGGGCCGGCGACCAGCAGTCGCGACCGTGGCGCCTGCCGTGCGTAGCGGCCGTCGCTGCCGGCCCAGGTGCGGCGCACGCGGTAGTCGAGCACGCGCCGTTCAAAACTATACAATGTCGCACCGACATCGGCCTCGTAGCGCGGATAGCGCCGGCGCAGCACGGCCATGCCCTGCGCGCCGAGCGCGGCGCGGCGCGCATCGCCGAAACTGGCGCTGCGCTCATGCCGCACCAGCACGTTGCCGGCGATCACGTTGCGCCAGCCGGCGCCGATCGCGCGCTGGCAGAAATCATTTTCCTCGCCGTAGCCGGCCGGAAACGCATCGGCGTCCATGACGCCGATGCGGGCGATCACGTCGCGCCTGATGAACAGGCAGAAGCCGTTGCCGGTCGGCAGTTCCGCCAGGCGCAACCCGGCCTGCTGCAGCACAGCGCGCTGTGCCTCGATCAGGTTCCAGTGCGACGGCGTCGGGCAAAACTGCTCGAGCTCCGGCACGCTGAATGCGCCGGCATTGTCCGAAACCGCGGTAACCGTGCCGATCGTGGCGTCGCTGTAAGCGGCAAGCCGCAGCGATTGGAGCCAGCGCGGACCGACTTGCGTGTCGCTGTTGAGCAGCACGACGTCGGCGTCGCCGGCTGCCGCGATGCCGGCATTGACGGCGCGCGTGTAGCCGAGATTGGCGTCGTGACGCAGCACCTGCACGCCACGCCGTCGCTGGACGTGGTGCGCGAGCAGGGGCGCGATGGCTGCATCGGTGCTGGCGTCATCGACGAGGATCCAGCGCGCCGCTGCCGGCGTCCAGCGCTCGAGCGCCGCGAGGCAGCGGCGCACGCTGTCGGCCGCGTTGTAGATCGGCACGACGATGGCGACGGCGGGCAGATCCGCCAGCGCGCGCGGCGGCAGCTGCGGCGTGCCGGCCAGTGCAGACAGGTACGGCGGGTGCCGTGTCCACTGGTCGACGCCGCAGCCTGCGGGCGCGCCGTGCAACACGCGCCATGCCGCGCGCGGCGTTGCACTGTCGGCACCGGCAAGCGCGAAGAGCAGTTCGGCGTTCCCGGTCGGCGAGTAGTCGAACGCGCAATGCAGTTCTGTTTCGCCGGCGTCGCACCGGTAGTGCTGGAAGACGACGTCGTCCAAAAGCAGTGCGACCTTCGTCGCGGCGGCGCAGCTCACGCGCCAGCGCAGCGTGCGCCCGTCCCAGCCGAGCCAATCGAAACGCAATGGTTCCCCGGGGCGATCGGCGGCGCGTCCGGCCGGATCCACGTCAGGCACCGGCGGTTGCTGCGGCGCTCGCCTGCTGCGCCGCGTGATAGGCCGCGAGCACCTCGTCGACCGGTCCATCGAGCATGCTGCGGCCGTGCTCGAGCCACAAGGCGCGGTCGCAGATCTGGCGGATCTGCGCATCGCCGTGCGAGACGAACACGACGGTCGAGCCGCCGGCGATGCGCGCGCGCAGCGCGGCGCCGGACTTCTCCTGGAACTCCGCATCGCCGACCGCGAGCACCTCGTCGATCAGCAGCACGTCGGGATCGACCTGGATCGCCACGGAAAAACCCAGCCGCATCAGCATGCCGGTCGAGTAGCTCGAGATCGGCTGGTCGAAGAACTCGCCGAGTTCGGAGAAGTCGAGGATCGCCGGCAGGCGGCTGACGATTTCGCGCCGGCGCAGGCCGAGCATCAGGCCGGACAGCACCGCATTGTCGCGGCCTGACAGGTGCGGCACGACACCGAGCGTCAGGGACAGCAGCTGGCAGGATACCGGCGCACGCGTCAGGCGCCCGCGATCGGGCGTGATGATGCCGGCGATCGTGCGCAACAGCGTGCTCTTGCCGCAGCCGTTGCGGCCGACCACGCCGAGGCGGTCGCCGCGCGCAAGGCTCAGGCTGACGTCCTCGAGCGCCCAGAAACGCGGGCTGCCGACGCGCAGCTGCGCGTTGAACGCGACGCCGACGTTCTCCAGGCGCACGATCGACTCGCTCATGTCGGCAGCTTCACGTAACGCGGCGTCAGGCGTTCGATCAGGAAGACGCCGAGCGCATACAGCACGAGCGAGATCAGCGTCACGCGACCGAGCGCATACCAGTCCGGCCACTGCGCGTGCATCAGGATGCCGCGGCCGGCGTCGACCAGCTCGACGATCGGGTTCAGCGCGAACCAGCGGCGCAATGTCGGCGGCAGTCCATCGAGCGAGAACACGATGCCGGACAGGAACATCACGACCTGCAGCACCTGCTCGATGACGAAGCGCAGGTCCGGCACCAGCGGCACGACGGCAGCGACGATGTAGGTCGCCGCGGCGACGAACACCAGTTCGATCAGCAACACCGGCAGCAGCGCCAGGTAGGTGATGTTCGGCGGATAGCCGCTGCACCACAGGATCACCAGCAGCAGCAGCAGGATGCACAGGAACTTCACCGTGTCGGCCAGGATCTGCACGCTGGGAAACACCTGCAGCGGCAGCTTGACCTGGCGGATCAGCGGCAATTGCTGCCAGATCGAATAGCCGCCGTGGCTGATGCACGACTTGAACCATTGCCACAGGGTCAGGCCGATCAGCAGGAACGGCACGTAGTCGGGCGCGCCGGTCTTGAAGATCACGGCGAAGACGAGATAGTACGTCGCCATGTTCATCGCCGGTTCGACGATCCACCAGAGCAGCCCCAGATACGAGCGCGCGCGTTCGGCCCGCAGCTCGGCATAGGTCGAGAACAGGATCAGCTCGATCAGGTGCAGGCGCATCAGGCGCTCACGACAGCCATGCGCAGGTCAGCGGCGGCAGCGTCCCGGCATGCGCGCGGGACTGCCAGGCGCAATGCAATCAGCCCATGCGAACGGCAACGTCAATGGCCCTTCGGGTCGGCCGCCGGCGCGGTGGGGCTGCGCTTGGCCTTGGCCTTGAATTCCGAGGTGAATTTGACGCGTTCGCCGCCGGTCGTGATCTCTTCGACGTAGTACCAGTATTCCTTGCACGGATCGATCGTGTCGTCGACGAATTCGTATTTGTGCGTTTCCGACGTCGTGCCGTTGCCGAGGATCGGTTTCTTCGTGATGCGGACGAATTTGCCCTTTTCCGAATCGCTGCGATAGACGTCGTAGGCGAAGGTGTCGGCTTCGCTGGCCGTCGTCCAGCGCGCCGTGTTGGTCACGCGCTGACCGGCTGGTACCTTGCTCTGGTCGCCGCAGCCGCCGGAGGCCGGATCCGCCGCGTGGGCGGCGCCGAGGGCGAGCAGTGGCGCGAGCAACGCGACGGCAATGCGTGACATGATCTACTCCGTGAAGAGGAAGGCCAGCGCGAATGCGCGACGGGGCGCCACGATAGCCCGAGGCTGCGTTGTGCGCAATCCTGCGCCGGTGGGCGTCGTTTCGGGCGGCAGGGGCGAGGTCGTGCGCATGCGTTCGATATTGCTCGCCATCGTGTTCGCCGCGCTGCTGGCCCCGGGCGCGCCGGCGCGCGCCGCGGACGCCGACTGGAGCGTGCGCATCACGCCGTATGATCGGCTCTATCCGGCGCTCGAATTGTCGCGCGTCGCGTCGACGCCGGTGGCGCCGGTCCGCGGTCATGTATTGGGCAGCGGCAGCGGTCTGGTTGCGGTGAAGGTGCGCGCACGCCGTGCCGGCGAGCGAGTACGTGTCGATATCGAGGCTCCGGGGCTGCAGTCGCCGGCGCTGGTCGAGGCGACCCTGCCTGGCGCCGGCGTCGAGTACGAGTTGCGCCCGTCGCTTGCGTGGGACGCGGCCGCGCTCGGTGCGCCGGGTGCCGTTGCACGTAGCGTGACGCTGCAGTTCCGCCTGACGCGCGACGATGTTGCTGCCGGCCGGATCACGCGCGTGGCGAGCCTGCGGCCGCTGTCCGAAGCGCTCTACTTCGTGCGCGACGGGCGCGAGTCGGTTGACCTGAGCTGGATCTTTGCCGCCTACGTCGACGAGCACGACGCGGTGGTCGACCGCATCATCGACCTGGCGCTGCAAAATGGAATTGTGGAAACGTTCGACGGCTATCGCGGCAGCACCGACGCTGTCTATCGGCAGGTGTGGGCCGTATGGCAAGCGCTGGCTGAGCACGGCATCCGCTACTCGGCCGCCGACCCGGGGATCGCGCGCGGGCCGCTCGTCTTCAGCCAGCACGTGCGCCTGCTCGATCAGACCTGGGCCGACCGCTCGGCCAATTGCATCGACGGCAGCGTGCTGATCGCATCGGCGCTGCAGCGCATCGGCTTGCGCAGTTTCCTGGTTCTGGTCCCCGGCCATGCCTTCGTCGGCTTCCATACCGATGCCGCGGCGTCGCGCGCCGCCTATCTGGAGACCACCCTGCTCGGCGCGCCGTCGCCGCGCCTCGGCGCAATGCCGGAATTCGCCGCCGGCTTCGACGCCGGCACTGCGCATCGTCTGGGTCTGGCCGGATTCATGGCCGCGCTCGACGCCGGCGCGCGCCGTCAGCGGCACGATGCGATACGCCTGGACAACCGCCATCGTCCGGACTACGCGCTGATCGACATCGACGCGGCGCGCGCCTTCGGCGTCGCACCGATCCGCGTGCCTGCGGCCGCGCCGGCAACCGCGCAGGGTCGCGCGGCGGGCGAGGGTGCCGCGGTCAGCTCGCCTTGAAGCGCACCGCGAAGCGCGCGCCGCCGAGGCTGGGCGAGCGCGACACCACCAGCTCGCCGCGATAGGCGCGGATCAGGTCCTCGACGATGGCCAGGCCAATGCCATGGCCCTGCACACGCTCGTCGCCGCGCACGCCACGCTGCAGCAGGTGTTCGACCTGGTCCTCGGGAATGCCGTCACCGTCGTCCTCGACCACGATCTCGAGGCCGGGCCGGCGCATCTCCGCCTGCGGCAGCGGGCGGGCCGACACGAGCACGCGTTTCCGGGCCCACTTGAAGGCGTTTTCGATCAGGTTGCCGAGCAGCTCGAGCAGGTCGCCCATTTCGCCGTAGAACACGGCTTGCGCATCGATTTCGAATTCGCAGGTGATGCGCCGCGCCGCGTATACTTTTTCCAGACTGCCGACGACTTCCTCGGCGTGCGCCTCGATGCGGATCGGCGCGACGAATGTGGTATGCCCCGAGGTGGCCGCGCGCGACAGCTGGTAGGCGACGATCTGGTCCATGCGTCCGACCTGCTCGAGCACGGTCCAGCGGAATTTCTCGCCCTCGGCGCCCGATTCGAGCTGGCTGCGCATGACCGCCAGCGGCGTCTTCAGGCTGTGCGCCAGATCGGCCAGGTTGTTGCGGTAGCGCGCCAGATGATCGCGCTCGCTTTCGATGAACTCGTTGAGGTTGGTGGCCAGGCCCGACAATTCGAGCGGGTAGTGCTCGGACAGGCGATCCTGGTCGCCGCGCTCGACCCGCGCCAGGTCCGTGGCCACGCGCCGCAGCGGGTGCAGGCTCCAGCGCAAGGTTGCCATCAGCAGCGCCAGCAGCAGCAGGCCGAGGCCGCCGAGGTAGACCAGCAGCGTGCGGCGAAACACGTCGAGCTGCGCGCTCAGGTTCGCCGTGTCCTCGGCGATGTGCAGCGTCAGGTCGACCGCGCCGCGATTGGCCGGATCCCAGTCGCGCACGCCGATGCTGAATACGTACATCTTGCCGCTCGGGCTTTCACGCAGCGCGAACTCCGTGGTGTTCGGCGGCAGCTTGTCGGAAAGCGGCAGATCCATTCCGGTGGCCGACTGCGAACGCCAGTTGTCCTGGCGTACGCCGTCGACTTCGACCGGCGCCACGACTCCGGCATACAAACCGCTGCCGGGCCGGTCGAAGCGCGGATCGGGGCCGACTTCGGGCGGCAGCCAGCGGCGCGCGCGTGATACCTCCGAGCCGGCCAGGTAGCCGTATGCGTAGCTTTGCAGGCGGTCGTGCAGCGCCGTGCGCAGGGTTTCGTAGATAGCCGCGTCGAGCGCGAAACCGGTCAGGCCGAGGAACGCGGCCAGTGCCACGCCGGCGGCGAGCAGCGAGCGGGCTTGCAGCGAAAGCGGGCGGGGCGCGACGGATGCCATTGCCGCTGCAAGTGTACCGCGCCGCAGCTGCGGGATTGCCCTATTGCGCAGCGGCCTCTGCTGCCGGAGCGCTGGTTTCGTTGCGCGGAATCGCGAAGCGATAGCCGCGGCCGCGCACCGTTTCGATCGGCTTGAGCGCATTGTCCGGGTCGAGCTTGCGTCGCAGTCGACCGATGAACACCTCGAGCACGTTCGAGTCGCGATCGAAATCCTGCTGGTAGATGTGCTCGGTCAGATCGGCCTTGGAGACGAGCTCGCCGGCATGCAGCATCAGGTACTCCAGCACCTTGTACTCGTAGCTGGTCAGGTCGGCCGGCTGGCCGTTGACGTGCACCGTCTGCGCCGTCGTGTCGAGCACGATCGGACCGCACTCGAGCATCGGCTTGGTCCATCCGCTCGCGCGGCGCACCAGCGCATTGATGCGCGCGAGCAGCTCCTCGACGTGAAATGGTTTCACCAGATAATCGTCGGCGCCGTGCTTGAGACCCTGCACCTTGTCCTGCCAGCTCGAACGCGCGGTCAGGATCAGGATCGGGAATTTCTGCCCGGCCTCGCGCAGTTCCTTGACCAGGTCCATGCCGGATTTCTTCGGCAGGCCCAGGTCGATGATCGCGATGTCGAACGGCACTTCACGTCCGAGATACAGCCCTTCCTCGCCGTCGGCTGCCGCGTCGACGGCAAAGCCGTCGCGCTTGAGGCGCGCGGCCAGGGTTTCGCGCAGGGGAGCTTCGTCTTCGACCAGGAGTACGCGCATGATGTTTTCCTTTTTTTGAGGACGCAATCTTCTTCCAATTCAGTCGCCGGCCGGCACTTCGATCACCTTGACCTGGCCGTCGCGAGTCAGCACCTTGATGCGGTAAACGGTCTCCTTCGCGGCATGCTTGGTTTCTGCCGACAATACCTTGGCGCCGGTTTCGCGCTCGACCTTCTTGATCGCATCGCGCAACGTCATCGGCGCCGCCGACGCGATGCCCGACGCCACCGCGAGCAGCAGGGCAGCAGTGGCAAGCAGGCGTTTCACGGCGGCAATCATCACGGTGCACTCGTCGCCGCGCACGGCGTGCTGTTCAGGTAGCCACTATGCCGGGTGCGATTGAATTTAAACTGAACCGCTGCCGAGGGTCGGCGCGGCGCGCAGGCAGTCCGCACGGCATCAGAAAATTTCGCCGACGCAGCAGCGCAGGCTGCCGCCGGCTTTTTCGATCTCGTCGAGCGCGACGCCGCGCAGCGTGAAGCCCCATTGGGCCAGCGCCGCGCGCTGTGCGTCGGTCAACGATCGCATCGCACCGTGGCTCATCCAGACCACGCCGGCATCGAGTGTGATCGCATTGCCCGCGAACGCAGCCTTCTGTGCTGCATCGATGCGCAGCACACGCGGCGCGTAGACATGCGCGATCGCGTCGACCACGGCCGGATCGGCGAAGCCGTCCGCCGCAACGATGGCTGCGCGCGATGCGAGCAGGGCCAATACGACGTTGGTATGGTATTCACCCGGCGCCAGGTCGAAGCACAGGGTCAGTTTCAGTCCGAACGCGCGGTGCATCGCTTCGGCGCCGCCGCGGTCGCAACGCTCGGACAAGCCGCACCAGCCGATGCCGCGCGCCCGATCGATGACCATCGCGCCGGTCAGTTCGGCGACCAGCGGCCGAGTCGACAGGTCCACGATCTCGTACTGCAGCAGGTCGCGGAAGAATGCCTGGATATCGGCGCGCCCGGCTTCGCGCCGGCGCACGCCATGGCGCATCGAGCCGATGATCGCGCGGCCCGGTACCGTTGCGAACACATTGTTCGGAAAGACCGCGTCGGGCGTGGCCGGATCGCCCGGAAACGCCACGGTCGGCAGGCATTCGCGCAGCATCGTCGCCAGCGTCGCGTGCTCGGCCAGCGCACGCACGCTGTCGACGCCGGACTGCATCGCCATGTAGCGGTTGTCGCTGGCGGATTCGGCGGCCAGCGAAAAGCCGGTCGGCGTCACCAGGAACGCGGCTCGCGCCGTGGCGGACGCCGTCGCCGGAAATCGTTCCGGCGAGTAGAGCGAAAGGAACTGCGCGGGCGAAGAGACGATCATGCTCGAAGCGGTCGCTGCAACGAAAAAGGCTACGCGGCCTGGCGCTGCACGTGCATCGCCGCCATGGCGGCGGCGATCGCGCCGTAATCCGCGCCGGCGCGATGCATCTGCTCGCTCAGGCAACGGCGGAACGCGCGCGCGCCCGGCAGGCCGAGGTACAGGCCGAGCAAGTGCCGGCCGACATGATTGAGATTGTCGCCCGCGGCGATGTGCGCGTCGATGTAGGGCTTCATCCGCGCCAGCACGCCGTCGCGCTGCGGCAGCGGCGTGCCGAACAGCAGGTTTTCGACCTTGGCCAGCACATACGGATCGTGATACGCCGCGCGCCCCAGCATCACGCCGTCGACCTGGCGCAGTTGCGCGACGGCCGCGTCCGCGTCCGCGATGCCGCCGTTGATGACGATCGTCAGGCCGGGAAATTCGCGCTTGAGCTGGTACACGCGCGTATAGTTCAGCGGCGGGATCTCGCGGTTTTCCTTCGGGCTCAAGCCCTGCAGCCAGGCCTTGCGCGCGTGCACGATCAGCACCTCCAGTCCGGCCGCGACCAGCACCTCGACGAAGCGATGCAGGTCGGCGTAGTCATCCTGTTCGTCGACGCCGATGCGGCACTTTACCGTTACCGGTACGTCGACGGCGGCGCGCATCGCGGCGATGCCGTCGGCAACCAGCGCCGGCTCGCGCATCAGGCACGCGCCGAAGCGCCCGGACTGCACGCGATCGGACGGGCAGCCGACATTGAGGTTGATCTCGTCGTAGCCGAACTCGGCGCCGATGCGAGCCGCAGCGGCCAGCTCCGACGGCTCGTGGCCACCGAGCTGCAACGCGACCGGATGCTCGTGCGCGCTGAAGCCGAGCAGGCGCTGGCGATCGCCATGCAGCACCGCGCCGGTCGTGACCATCTCGCTGTACAGGCGCGCGTGCGGCGCCAGCAGGCGATGGAAATAGCGGCAATGACGGTCGGTCCAGTCCATCATGGGTGCGGTAAGTAGCCGCCACGACGATACTTTTTCCATTTTTCCTGAAGGTTCCGATGCTTCTTCTTTCTCGCTCATTCCCGAAATTCCCGCTGATTCCTGTTCTTTCCTGCATCTCGAGGCTCTACGACGCTACTGTACCAACGGCGTATCACGAAATTCGACTGTCGTTTGCAGCACGCTGCAAATTCGCGACGGGCCGAGCATCAGACAATGCGTTGTCCGCGCCCATGTGCCATGCGGGCTGGCCATGAATGCCATACGAGTTGTCGAAGTGCGGAACCGGCGCGGCAGGCGCCAAACTACACCCTCAGGCGCCGGCCAGATCTGCTTTCCCGCGCGCGCTATCCCCCGGACATTGAATCGTGGACGAGGCTCGCGTAGAAGTGCCCAACCTGCCGCCACGAAAATTCAACAGTCCGGGGAACCGGCGGAGATGCAGCGAATGGCTCCTTCCCTCGAAGTCTTCGTTCCCGATGCGCTGTGGCTGCAGGACTACTGCGTACGCTTGGGCGGTGCCCGTGTCAACGCGCGCATGACGGTGATCAAGCTCCGGAGCGGCGAGATTCTCATCCACTCCCCTTGCGCGTTCGACGCTTCACTTGCCGCAGAGGTTGCCATGCTGGGTCAGGTCGCGGCGATCATCGCCCCCGGCAACTTCCACTGGCTGCATGTCCGCTCCTGCCAGCAAGCGTTCCCCGACGCGGCGACCTATGTTTGCCCCGGCGTCGAGAACCGGGCCAAGGGCCTCACGTTCGAATTCGTGCTCGGCGACGTGGCTCCGCTCCTCTGGGCCGACGAGTTGTCACAGGTCGCGCTACAGGGGACGCGTGTCATGCGCGAGGTCGCCTTCTTTCACCGCGCCAGCCGCACGCTCATTCTTGTCGACCTGGTCGAGAACTTCACGCCGGTCACGCCTGGCACCAACTTGTTCTCCCGGATCGTTTTTCGTGCGCTTGGCATGTGGAACCGACCCGGCCCGGCACCCGAGTACCGGTTGGCCTGGGGTGACAAGGCGCAAGTACGCGAGCGCATGGAGCGCATCCTCGCATGGGACTTCGACCGAGTGATCCTCTCGCACGGCGACATCATCACGCGCGACGCCAGGCAAGTCGTGGCTCAGGCATGGCGGAAGATCCTCCGCTGAGGCGACGTGGATGGCTGTACCGATCGAGCGTGAACAGGGTTCCGCTCGATTGTGATCCGTGCGCTGCCAACGACGGTCAGGCGAACGGAACTCGCGAACCGATAAGGGCACTCGCGAGCAAGCCCTAGCTTGGCTTGTCACTCGCCGTGACCTGAGCTTCGCGTTCTTGAAGCAGGCGCTGTGCGAACGCGCGATATATCGGCGTTTTGCACACCAGTGACGAGAACGTGCGACCCAGGAGACAGGCGGCCATGATCGGCAGCACGAAATCATGATTGTCGGTCAGCTCCATGGATATCACCGCAGAGGTGAGCGGCGCCTGCGTGACACCAGCGAGATACGCAGACATGCCGAGCAAGATGACGGCGGTCACCGGCGTGTGCGGCAGCCACGGAGCCAGATTGGCACCGATTCCGGCGCCCACCGCCAACGCCGGGGAGAAGATGCCGCCGGGGATGCCCGCGACATAGGACACCGCATTGGCGAGCCACTTGTCGACGCCGAACCATAACGTAATGGCGTGTCCACCGGCGATGATTTCGCGCGCCTGTTCATAACCGGTGCCGTACACGGCGTCGCCGCTGCCCAGTCCGATCAGGGCAAGCAGCAAACCGCAAAATGCGGCAAAGGCCGGCGGGGAAAAGCGTCGGAACTTCCCCAACAGACCGGGTAGTCCACTCGACGCAATCAAGATGGCGCGTGCGAACAGACCGCCTGCCAAGCCACCGATGACACCTGTTGCCAGTACCGCAAGCCAGCTCTCGCCCAAAGGAAGCGACGTGGACATCCTGCCGAAGTATGCATAGTCGCCGACGAGACCAAGGGATACCACGCCGCCGATCATGACCGCCGTCAACAGCGCGCCGCTGAAGCGATGCTCGAATGCACCAGCCAGCTCTTCGATCGCGAACATGACCCCGGCAAGTGGTGTGTTGAACGCGGCCGCGATGCCGGCGGCGCCGCCAGCCAGCGCAAACCGCGAAATCGACGCTGCATCGCGAAACCCGAAACGTTGTGCGAGCCACACCATGAGGCCTGCGCCGACATGGACGGTGGGTCCTTCGCGACCGACCGACGCGCCGACCAGCATCGCGAACAGCGTGAGCACGAGTTTCCCGAGTGCCACGGGTAGCGCCAGGAGGCGCTGCCGAAAGGACACGTCCTCCTCTCGATCCACAGCAGCGATCACCTGCGGAATTCCGCTGCCACGTGTCGCCCGCAGCGCACCTTCGGTCAGCCAGGCCAGAAGCGCAAACCCGAGCGGCGTCACCAACAACGGCCACCAGCGTGATTTCGCCAAGAGCTGTTTGAACAGTCCGTAGCTAAGATCGCTGCCCTTTGCGAAAACGATCGCCGCAAGTGCCACCAATATTGCGCCGATCCACAACGCGGCACGACGTTTCCAGCGTTGCCCGGAGAGCAACGCGTGATGGTCATCGACAGGCAATATCGGAGATTCGCTATTCACGCATGTTCGCCGTCAGGTCAGAGCTTATCGCTGGCACCTGGTCGCATCTGGCTATCGGCGCGACAGATTCTTGTGCGCGATCGCACCGATGATCAGCAGGTACTGGAACAGCCGCAACACGAATCGGGCGGAGGTTTGATCGCCGAACGCGTCGGACGTCACCGACAGGATGTTGCCCAACGCTTCGAACCCGAACGCGAAGGCGAACAGCAGGAAGAACGGATCGCGGGTGCGGGAAAAATAGCGCAGGAACACCAGCGCCACGGTGGCGGACGCCATTGCGACAGCGCCGAACAGGAAACCGATCATGTCCGTCACTCGCTCTCGTAAAGTAACCCATACAGCAACAGGACCAGCGCGCACAGGGTGATCCACAGACGCACCGGCAGAAGATCGATTTCCGGATACACCAGCTTGTCGAGCAGCAGCACGAGGTTGCTGAGCAGCAGTCCGGCGAAGCACAGCCCGCTCCAGAACAGGATTTTGGAGCGCGACGCGGCGTATCCGCGAAATAACAGCACCGCGCATAGCAGGCAGGTCAGGGCGCACAACGCATAGACCAGGGCGGCGGCCATTCAACCACCCTTCCAGAAACGGAAAGCAGCCGCAAATCCCTGTGCCTTTCCTTCGTCGGCTGCGTGTATCAGCTGCGTCACCAGGACCAGTTGTTCGGAGTATGCCTTGGCCAGCAGGTCCAGCAGCGTTGCCAGCTCCGACGTGGCCGGAAAATATTCGTAGGTGCTCTCGTTTTCGGCACGTGCTCTGACGATGCCGACCGCCTGCAGGTCTGCCAGCAACATGCGTGCGCGCGCGGTGGAGACGTAGATGCGTGCGCCGAGGCGTTCGGCATCCCACGCAGCAGGCACCGCCTGACGGAATTGGAGTATCGCTTCGACATGCGGCACGGAGAGCGTTCCGGCCAACAGGAATCGTCGAAGTTCGTCCGGAATCGCGGAAGCCACATCGTGTCCAAGCTTCGTTACGGAACAACACCATTGCGATTCTATCGCCAAATGAACCCGGCGTGCTCCCCGTTCGCCTGCACACCGCTTGTCGCCCTTCGCTAGGCGCGAAGGCGGAGGCATGTTCAAATGGCGTCGGCGCAACGATACATTGTCTGTACGCCTCGGCGCTTCCATGCGGCCGGACGGTGCACCTGTGGAGAAATGCGTGCCAGGCTTTTCTGTCGTCACGTTCGTCCTGATCCTTCTGATTGCGTCGCTCGTCGCGATCATCTCGAGGAGGTTCAAGGTCAGCTATAGCGTCGGCCTGGTCGTCGCGGGCATCGTGATCGCCGTGCTGCCGAGCGGCGTCGAAATCCCCCTGACGCGCGACCTGATCTTCAATGTCTTTCTGCCGCCGCTCGTGTTCGAAGCGGCAATGCAGCTGCGTTGGAAACCGTTCTGGCGCGATCTGCGCCTTACGGCTGTGCTGGCCTTCCCGGGAGTCGCGCTGGCAGCAGTCGTAGTGGCCGCCGGCATGCACTTTGTCCTCGGATGGCAATGGATGGGTGCCGCATTGTTCGGCGTGCTCATTGCCGCGACCGATCCCGTGTCAGTCATCGCGACCTTCAAGGAGATCGGCGTCGACCGCCGGCTCAGTGGCATTGTGGAAGCGGAAAGCCTGTTGAATGACGGCGCCGCGGCAGTCGGTTTTGCACTGCTGATGGTGGTCGCAGCTGGCGGTTCGTTGTCGCCGCTTTCGATCTCGACCCTGCTGTTGTGGTCGGTAAGCGGCGGCGTGCTGGCTGGTGTCGTCGTCGCCGGTGCATCGCTCGTCATCGCCGGGCGCACCACCGATCACCTGGTGGAAATAACGCTGACGACCGTCGCGGCGTACGGCTCGTTCCTCCTGGCCGAACATTTCCAGGCATCGGGCGTGCTCGCGTCACTGACGGCGGGACTCATGGTCGGCAATCTCGGCTGGAAGCGCGCGATCTGCGAAGGCGGGCGCGTCCACGTTCTGGCCTTCTGGGAGTACGCCGCCTTTCTCGCGAACTCCTTCGTTTTCATCCTGATCGGCGAACAAGAGGCCCACGCCGGCAACCAGCTGTTCAGCCGCGCGGCTCTTGCCGCAATCGTGTTCGTGCTGCTGGGACGCGCGATCGCCGTCTACCCGCTGTGCCTTGCGTTTGCGCGATCAAGCCTTGCCCTGCCTCTGAGTCACCAGCACGTGCTCTTCTGGGGGGGATTGCGTGGTGCACTCGCCTTGGCACTTGTGCTTGCGCTTCCCGACAGCATGCCACAGCGTAGCGAAATTGTGATGACCGCCTTCGCCGTAGTTGCCTTTTCCATCTTTATACAGGGCATCACCATGCCGCTGCTGGTTCGCAGACTTGGTCTGCTGGAGGCATGCATCGACGAACGAGAACCCAGTGCTGCCGACTGAGAATACGCCGACGTCTGCATCGATTCGTAGGAAGGCAGCGATAACGGCCGAGCGGACTTCGGCGAGTGCCCGGCGTGCGGTCCGGCGATCGCCCTCGCGTCAATAGCACTTTCCGCGTGCGGATACCGGCCAGACAACTTCGACCTTGCCGTTGCGCACGCCGACGTACCAGTCGTGGAGGTTGCAGGTCGGGTCGCAGTGCCCGGGAACGAGCTTCAGCTTTTCGTTGATGCGCAGGACGCCGAGTTTGTCCTCGATGACGCCGTGTTCATCCGAGGCGTTGACGTATTTCACGTCGCCGCGACCATGGACGACGGGAAGGCCGCTGTCGAGTGTCAGCACCTTGAGTCCCGCGTCGCAGACCGCCTGATCGGGTTTCGCATGACTCATGACGGAGGTCAGGATGAAAAGCGCGTTCTCCCATTCGCCATGGTCGATGCGATTTCCCAGCCTGTCCCTGATGCGCCCGTAGTCCGCATCCATGAAGGCGTAGCTGCCGCATTGCAACTCGTTGTAGACACCGGATTCCGATTCGAAGTAGTAGGAGCCCGTGCCGCCGCCGGAGACGAGTTCCGGTTGCAGTCCGTTCGCGCGCAGGGCCTCGACGATCTCCTTCACGAAGACGATGGCCCGGTCCAGCTTGGCCTTGCGGTCCTGGTAGTCGCCCAGGTGCTGCATGGCGCCTTGATAGGCCTGGATGCCGGCGAATTTCAACCCGGGCGCGGCGTCGACGGCTTTGGCAATCTCCAGCGCCGCTGCCGCCGTGTCAACGCCGCAGCGGGCCGCGCCGCAGTCGATCTCGACGAGACACTGCAGCAGCGTGCCATGCCGCTGCGCGGCGACCGACAGTTCGGCGACGTTGGCCGGATCATCGACGCAGACGGTGATGCGCGAACCGGAATTCGGCAGCCGGGCGAGTCGGTCGATCTTGTTCGCGTCGCGCACCTCGTTCGAGACAAGGATGTCCCTGATGCCGCCACGCGCGAAGACTTCGGCCTCCGAGACCTTCTGGCAGCAGACGCCGACCGCACCGCCCAATCGCTCCTGCAGCTTCTGCACGTCGACGGATTTGTGCATTTTGCCGTGGCTGCGGTGGCGCATGCCGTGCGCCTTCGCGTACTCGCCCATCTTGCCGATGTTGCGTTCCAGCGCGTCGAGATCCAGGATCAGGCAGGGTGTCTGGATGTCCGCCTCGTCCATGCCCGGCACGGCCGGTATGTCATAGCCTGTGTCGTAGCCGACGAAATCCGTCTTCGCGCGCATGGGGTCTCCGGCATGCTGGGCTGCCATCATTGGAGCAGAAACAACTCCCCGATGGTGAGCGCCAGGGGATAGGGCTGAAATTCGTTGCGGTTGCTCAGGATGATCACGCTCAGGTGCCGCGCGGGCCAACGCACGATCACATTGCGAAAGCCGACGCTCTCGCCGGAGTGCCAGACGGTATCGTCGCTGATGCGCCAGCCGAATCCGTAGCCGACATCCGGATCGCCGCTCGGGTCGTGTGCCGCAAATGCCGCGCGCCGCGAGTCCTCGCTGAGCAGCCGGTCGGAGTACAGGGCCGCATCCCACTTGGCCAGATCGTCGACGGACGAATAGATGCCGCCGTCGCCGCGCGTGGCGCTGGTGACGCTCTGGTCGGTTTTCGTCCATTTGCCGTCGACCCGGCTGTAGCCGTAGGCGCGGTACGACACTTCCGGCCCGTGCTCGTGTTCGTACATCAATGTGTGGTCCATGCCGAGCGGTCGAAAAATCCGCTGTTTCATGAAATCGGCCAGATCCATGCCCGAGACGCGCTGAACGATCAGTCCCAGCAGCACGTATCCGCCGTTGCTGTAGCGGAAGGCGCTGCCCGGTTCGAAATAGAGCCGGTGCTGTGCGGCAATCATGGTCAAAACGTCGGCATCGTCCAGCTGGGCCGTGCGTTCCGCGGGAACCAGGTCTTCGTAGTCGATCAGTCCGCCGGTGTGCGTGAGCAGGTGGTAGACGGTGATCTTGTCGTCGCTGGCGGGAAGTTCGGGCAGATACTTGCGCACCGGATCCTCCAGCAGCAGCTTGCCATCCTGTTTCAACAACAGGATGCAGGCCGCCGTGAACTGCTTGGTGACCGATGCCAGACGATAGTTGGTTTCGGGCGCCGCCTTGATGTTCTTGTCCAGGTCGGCGTAGCCGAACCCGCGCCGGATGACGGGCTTGCCATCCCTGACGACGAGCAGCGACGCGCCCGGCACGTCGCCTGTGTAACGGCGCATCAGCGCTTCGATGTCGATGGGGTGCGCCTTCGCCGCCGGTTGTGCATGTGCGCCGACTGTCGCGGCCAGCCATGCCAGTGCCGCTGCGAGGAATCGTTTGCGCGTCATGATCGAATCTCCACATCAAGAGTCATTGCACGGGGACGTCATGCAGGCTGGCCGCTTTCGCAGGCATGACCGGCGTGTCGTGCCACCATGCATTCGCCAGCGTCGCCGGGTGGGCAGGCGAAAAAAATGCAGCGCCTATTCACAGGCGTGCTCGCGCGTGAACGCCAGGTCTTCGAAGTCGTCGCTGAAGTCGGCGTCGGGATCGACCTTGGCCAGGTGAAGGATGCCGCCGCCTTGTTCCGGAAAGCGCAACCATGCTTCCTCATTGCCGTGGTCCCACTGCACCAGGAAGCGGTCGCCCACGCGCATGACCTGACCGGCGAGCTTCGGCGATTTCCGCGCGGCGATACGCACCGTATCGCCGCGCGCGCAGATATCCATCTCGCCGAGCCAGGGATCGCGCCACACGCCGAGTCCGTTTTTCAGATCGGCCGGCGTCGCCGGCTGGCGGGAGAGCGTGTCGGGTACCCGCCTGGCGCGTCGCTGCCGGTCCTGCTGCGCCACTTCGTCGGCATAGTCGGCCACGCTGCGGGCCTTGTCGGGCGCGGTGAACTGTTTGGTCAGGACCTCGATCAGCACCGTGCGCGCTTCATCGGCGTCGGCGTTGATCAGGAAGACGAAACCGCTCTTGCGGAACGGCAGCAGCATCGTGGCCGAGTACATGCCCGACAGCGTGCCGGTGTGCGACACGGTCATCTGTCCGTCGACATCGCCGATGCGCCAGCCATAGCCGTAACCGTAGAAGAGCGTGCCGTCCCAGGCGTGGTGGCGCGCGGAGACCGGCATCGGCGTGTAGGCGGTCCATTCCCTGTGGCGCTGCTCCGGCGACAGCCAGGCCAGTTGCTCCTGCGTCGGCGCGAGCCAGTTCGTTGCCCAGGTCAGCATGTCGTGGAGACTGCAGCGAACGCCGCCGGCCGAGTCCATGGTGGCGGCCTCCACGATGGAAGCCGTCGCCGGCTCGGCAACGTACTTGCCGTCCTGCATCGTGTATGGGGAGGCCACGTTGCCCACCTCGTCGCGGTTCCATGTGCCGATCTGGCAGCGAGTCATGCCGAGCGGCGCGAATACCTCGCGCCGCAGAAGAGCCGGATAAGCTGCGCCGCCGGCCGCAGCCGCGAGTTCGCCGGCCACGATGTACAGCGTGTTGTCGTAGGCGTAGCCCGCGCGAAAGCTGTAGGTCGGCTTGAGATATTGCAGGCCGGCCATGACGTCTTGCGGCGTGAATTGATTGGGCGACGGCCACAGCATCAAGTCGCCCCCGCCTTCCGGCAATCCGCTGTGATGCACCAGCAAATCGCCGACCTGCATGTTCGCCGTGACCCACGGATCGTACATGCGGAACGACGGCAGGAACTTCGTGACCGGATCGTCCCAGCGCAGCTTGCCCTGCTGTACCAGCCGTGCCAGCAGGGTGACCGTCATCGACTTGGTATTCGACGCGATGCCGAACAACGTATCGGCGTCCATCGGCTGGCCGGACGCCAGCTTGCCCACGACGTGCGTATCCACCACCTTGCCGTCGTCGATGACGCCGGCGGCGATGCCGGGCAGGTGATAGCGCGCAACCACGGCATCGATCAGGCGGTCGAAGTCGGGCCGCGAATCGTCTTTCGGCGCGGCCGGCGCGGCGGTGGCGCAGGCGGCCAACGCCAATGCCGTCAGCACGGATTGCGTGAATCTGCTCAAGGGCTCTCCCAATCTTGCGCCGGCTGCTCGCCGGCGATCATCTCGTCGAAGGTCTGTCGCCGCCGCACGATGGCATAGCGGCCGCGATCGAGCAGCACCTCGGCGGCCAGCGGTCGCGAGTTGTAGTTAGAAGCCATCGCCGCGCCGTACGCGCCCGTGGTCCTGATCATCACCAGATCGCCGGCGAAGCACCGCGGCATGGTGCGGTCGTGGGCAAACGTATCGCCGCTTTCGCACACCGGCCCGACCACCTCGTAGATTTCCGGCGGCCGTTGCTCCATCGTGACCGGCGCGATGTCGTGCCACGCATCGTACAGGCTGGGCCGCAGCAGATCGGTCATGGCCGCGTCCACCACGAGGAAGTGCCGCTGTTGACCTTGCTTGACGCGGATGACGCGCGTCAGCAGCACGCCGGCCTCGGCCACGAGCCAGCGTCCCGGTTCGAGCAGGATGCGGCACCCGGATCCCGCCAGTGCGTTGCGGATGACACCGGCATAGTCTTCGATGGCAACGGGTTGGTCGCGGCCGGCGCGATAGCTCACACCGAGGCCGCCGCCGACATCGATACTGTCGATCGTGTGTCCGCCCGCGGTCAGTTCGCGCCGGAAGTCGGCCACGCGTTGCAATGCCTCGCGGATCGGGTCGAGGCTCAGCATCTGCGAACCGATGTGCACATGCAGGCCATCGAGGCGCACGTGCGTCAGGCGCGCGCTGTCGGCGAACCATTTGCGCGCCTGGTCGATCGCGACGCCGAATTTGTTCTCCGACTTGCCGGTGGAAATTTTCGCGTGCGTGAGCGCATCGACATCGGGATTGACGCGCACCGAGGCGTGCGCGATCACGTTCTGTGTGGCCGCCAGGCGCTGCAGCAAATGCAACTCGTCTTCCGATTCCACGTTGAAGCGGGCGACGCCGGCCGTCAGCGCTTCGACGATTTCATCGGCGGTCTTTCCGACGCCGGAAAACACGATGCGTGCGGCGGGAATGCCGGCGTGGAGACTCCGCCGCAATTCTCCGCCCGACACGATGTCGGCGCCAAGCCCGGCCTGGGCCATGAGCTGCAGGATGGCGACGTTGGAATTTGCCTTGGCCGCATAGCACACCAGCACATCGAGTCCGCGCAGTGCCGCCTGCAGCGCGGTGATCCGCTCGCGGATTGCGGAAGCCGAATAGGCATGGCATGGCGTGCCGACGCGCTGCGCCAGCGCGAGCAGGTCGACGCCGTCCAGCCGGGTCTGGTCGGGCTGGGCGACTTGCGGGGTGGCGGCGGGGGTCGTCATGGTTTCGGGCGGGTCGGATCAATCGCCTGCCGCGAGGCCGGCCGGACGCCGCCGGTCGTTGGCGCCTTGCCGCAGGCCGCTCGCGGGATCGATCAGGATGGCCTCGTCGGCGCCCATCGCGTGCACCATCGTGAATCGGTAACCCATCGCTTCGAGCGTCTGCTGCGTCCCGGGCGAGATCATTCCGGCCTCGATCCAGACTTCCTGCGGATACCACTGCTGGTGCATGCGCGGCGCATTGACGGCCTGCTGCACGTTCATGCCGTAGTCGACCACGTTGAGGATGCTTTGCAGCGTGGTCGAGATGATGGTGGCGTTGCCGGGGCTGCCGGTCAGCATGAACGGTTTGCCTGCGCGCATCACGAGCGTCGGGGTCATCGAGCTCAAGGGGCGCTTGCCCGGCTCGACCTGGTTGGCCTTGCCCTGCACCAGACCAGCCGCGTTCGCCACGCCAGGCTTGGACGTGAAGTCGTCCATCGTGTCGTTGAGGAAGAATCCCGTGTCGCCGGCGATCTGTCGCGTGCCGAACAGGAAGTTGAGCGTGTAGGTGACCGAAACCGCGTTGCCGTACCTGTCGGCCACAGAGTAGTGGGTGGTGTGGTCGCCCTCGACGGCGCCGAGTTCGCCCTTGATTTCGGAGGAGGGCGTGGCCTTGTCGTGCAGGATCGTGGCGCGTAGTGCATCCGCGTGAGCGGGCGAAAGCAGTTGCTCGATGGGATTTTGCACGAACGCCGGATCGCCGAGATATGTATTGCGATCCGCAAACGCGCGCCGCTCGGCCTCGGCGAAATAATGCACCGCGTTGACCGAACCGTAGCCCCATCGGGCAAACGGATACGGCTTGATGATCTGGACGATCTCGCACAATGTCGTGCCGCCGGAACTCGGCGGCGGCGCCGAGACGATCGTGTAGCCGCGGTAGGCGCACTCGATCGGCTTCTCCCATTGAACGGTGTATGCGGCGAAATCCTCCAGCGACAGGATGCCGCCGTTTTTCTCGCTGGCCTCCACCACGGTGCGCGCGATGGCGCCCCTGTAGAACGCATCCGTGCCGCCGGCCCGGATCTGCTCCAGCGTGCGCGCGAGATCCGGCTGAACCAGACGTTCGCCGGCGACGAAAGGCTTGTCGTGGTTGAGGAAGACAGCCGCGACGTTGGGATGCCGGGCGAAGTCCGCGACGCTGTCGTCGAGGATGTCGACGTCGCCCTGCTGCAGCACGTAGCCGTCGCGTGCCAGCCTGATGGCCGTCGCGATGACCTTGTTCAACGGCATCGTGCCGTATTTCGCGAGCGCGGTATCAAGGCCCATCACCGTCCCGGGCACGCCCACGCCCAGGTAGGAGTCGGTGCTGCGGTTCGGGACGACGTTGCCCCGGGCGTCCTGGAACATCGTCGGGGTCGCCTTGAGCGGCGCCTTTTCGCGGAAGTTGAGGAACAGGTTGCGGCCGTCCTTCAGATGCATGGTCATGAAACCGCCCCCGCCGATGTTGCCGCAGCAAGGATGCACGACGGCCTCTGCATAGCCGACGGCCACGGCGGCGTCGATGGCGTTGCCGCCCTGCTCGAGGATGTCCACGCCGGCCATCGTTGCCAGGTGCTGCGCGCTGACCACCATGCCGTGCCGGCCGGCGACCGGATGGTCTCTGGCCAGTTCTTCGCGCGTGACGGACGGGGCGTTGGCGATCGCCGCCTGTTTCGAGGGACCGCCGTCGATTGCGCCGGCCGACGCGTCGAATGCGGCGATGGCCCCAACCAGCGCCACAATCGGCAGCATGCATGGATTCGAAAAAAACAAGGCGCTGCCCGGCTTCGACATCGCTCTGGACATCGCACGTGTCCGAACCGGGAACGTCGCACGCATCGTCATCCGCCCCAGAAGCCCGGACTTGGCGGCACCAGCAGGCTGTCGTGCAGCGTGACGCCGCCCGGATGATCGTGCTCGAGCCACAGCGGCCCGTCCAGATCGATGAAGGCGGCGTTGCGCGCGATTTCGAGCGCCGGCGCGATGCCGAGTGACGAGCAGACCATGCAGCCGACCATGATGACGAAGCCGCCGGATTTCGCGGCGTGCAACAGGCGCCACGCTTCGGTGAGCCCTCCGGTCTTGTCCAGCTTGATGTTGATCGCCTGATAGCGATTCGACAGCGAGTGCAGGTCCGACGCCGTATGACACGACTCGTCGGCGCAGATCGGGATGCGGGGCGGGAAATCGCGCAGGCAATCGTCTGCGTCGGCCGGCAGCGGCTGCTCCAGCAAGCTTACGCGCGCGCGCTCGAGGGCGGGTTGTGCATCGCGCAGGATGTCGATTGTCCAGCTTTCGTTCGGGTCGACGATGAGTCTGGCCGACGGTGCCGCGCGCCGCACGGCTTCGATCTGCGCAACCGGATCGTCGCGCCCCACCTTTACCTTGATCAATTGCGCATCGGCGATGCGCGCTGCCGCTTTTCCCATTGCTTGCGGCGTGTCGATGACGACGGTCAGCGCGGTCGGCAGCGGCGCGTGCGGCCGCTGCGCGAGCTGCGCCCATACGGGTATACGGCTCAGCCGCGATTCCAGGTCCCACAGCGCGGCGTCCAGCGCGTTGCGTGCCGCACCTGCGCGAAGCCGCACCTGCAGTTCGTCCCTGCCCATGCCGGCGCACAGGTCGCCGCGCAGCGTCTCGATGGCATCCATCACGGATGCCACGGATTCGCCGTAGCGTGCATAGGGAACCGCTTCGCCGCGTCCGATGCAACCGGCCTGGCCGAGTTCCACCGTCACCACGTCCGCCGCATGCTTGACGCCGCGCGAAATGCGGAACGGAGCTCTCAGCGGCAGGATGCAATGCCGGGCACTCAGCGTGCGCAGCATGAAAGCAGATTGTCCACGATGGATTCGACGCCCATGCTGACGGGATCCTGGCACGGCAGGCCGAGTCGATCGCTGATCTCGCGGCAAGCCGCGGGCGCCTTCTGCGCGGGAAGGTGGGACGTGTTGAGCGCGACGCCGACGGCCTTGACGTCGGGATTGGTCAGGCGCGCGGCCGTGAGATTGGCTTCCAGGCAACGCTCGAGGTCAGGCAGCGGGAAGCCGGGAATCCCGCGCATGTGCGTTCGCGTGGGCTCATGGCACATCACCAGCGCGTCGGGCTGCGAGCCGTGCAGCAGGCCGAGCGAGACGCCGGCGTACGAGGGATGAAACAACGAACCCTGGCCTTCGATCAGATCCCATCCGCCATCTTCGCGCGCCGGCGAGAGCAGCTCCGCCGCTCCGGAGATGAAATCGGCGATGACGGCATCGACGCAAATGCCGCTGCCCGCGATGAAAATGCCGGTTTGCCCGGTGGCGCGGAAATCCGCAGCAAGCCCGCGCTTGCGCATGCTGCGCTCGATCGCGAGCGCGGTGTACATCTTGCCGACCGAGCAGTCGGTGCCCACGGTCAGCAAGCGGCGGCCGGAGCGCTTTCGACCATTGCCGACCGGAATCCTGCGCGTGTATTCGCGCGCATCGAACAACACCCGGCCGTTGCGTGCGGCCGCGGCCACGATGTCGGCGTTCTCGCGCAACTTTTCGTGCAGACCGGAAACCACGTTGAGGCCGGTGTCCAGCGCAGCGATGATGTCGGCGATCGTCTCGCGCGCCATCACCCCGCCGGCGTTGGCGGTGCCGATCACCATGGTGTTCGCACCGCTGGCCCTGGCCATCGCCGGCTCCATGTCCGGCAAGCCGAGCGTCACGCGCGTATCGGGTCGGCGGTACTGTCCGATGCACCACTCGGGCCGCCAGTGGGCCAGTCCCCTTGCTGTCTTGATGGCCAGGTCGTCGGCAGCCCCGACCAGATACAACAGATAGGGCGGACCCCAATGGCCCTGGGCCGCCTCTTCGCCGTGGCTAGACATGAATCCGTGCTCCACCTCAAATCCGATCGGCGCCGAAAAGCCGGAGAAGCATAACCATTGGCCGGTGCGCGCCACCAATGAAAAGACACGCGCTTGGCATAACTCTGGGTTGTGGAGATCGGCGCGCCGCACACCGGCGGTCGCCGCGATCGACGTTGTATGCTTGGCGAGTTCGACCTGTGTTGGACGCCTCGACCGTTACAACCGGCCGGATGAGTTGGGGACTGGACATGCGCCTGCGCAACATCGAAATCTTTCATGCCGTTCTGACCACCGGCAGCATCACGGCGGCGGCCAAGCTGCTGAACATTTCACAGCCTGCCGCGAGCAAGGCGCTGCAGCATGCCGAAGACAACCTCGGCTTCACCCTGTTCAGTCGGGTGGGCGGACGCCTGCAGCCGACCCAGCAGGCGCTGCTGTTGCGCGACCGCATAGAGAAAATCGTCCAGGAGGTGCAGGCGCTGCAGCGCCTCACCACGAACATGGGGCAGCCGGGTAGCTGTCCGTTGCGGGTGACCTGCACGCCGACGCTGGCGCTGACGCTGCTTCCCGCCGCGACCGTGCTGCTGCGCAAGGCGTTCCCCAACGTGACGGCCGAGTTGTCCACGCAGCATTCGGCTGAAATGTGCGAGTCGCTGACGCTGCGCGAGACCGACATCGGGCTCACGCTGCAGGACACCGGCCACCAGACATTGCGCCAGCGCGAGCTGTGCCGCGGACAGGTCATGGTGATCGCTCCGCCGGGCTGGTGGAGCGCAGCGGAATTGGCGCAATCGTTCCCGGTCGGCGCGCTGGCCAGTCAATCCATGATCGGCATTACCGTACGCGACGCGCTGGGCAGCATGCTGCAAAGCCATCTGGCCAAGGTCGATCCCGCACCGAAGATCGCCGTCTCGGTGCAGACTTACCAGCTGGCCCATGCACTGGTCGCAAAAGGCGAGGGGCTGGCCCTGGTCGATCCATTCACGGCACGCGGCGGCGACGCGAAGGCGGTGCAGGTGCGACCGCTGAAGCCGCACCTCGACGTCGTGCTGTATGCGATGCATCGGCCCGACAATCCGCCCAATCCGGTGCAGAAGCGCTTCCTCGAACTGATTCGGCAGCTGGCCCAGCGCATGCTGGCGCAACGCTAGCGCAGGCCTCGCGGGTTGGCGCAAGACGATGCGTCCAGAACGCCGGGTTATGCGTCGTGCAGGTCTTTTCATTGGTGACCTGCCGCTGGCGGCGCTTATTCTGCCGGAGCAGCCATGAATGCAGACGGCGTCGAGTCGAAGCGTCTTGCAGGTCGTGGCGGAATCGGCAAGGTATGCATGGACCATGCGCGTACTCGTTCTGGGGAGCGGCGTCATCGGGGTGACCAGCGCGTGGTACCTGGCGCGCGCGGGCTTTGACGTTGTCGTGGTGGAGCGTGAGGCGGGACCAGGCCTGGCCACGAGTTTTGCCAACGCCGGCCAACTCTCGCCGGGCTATGCCTCGCCGTGGGCGGCGCCCGGAGTGCCTCTGAAAGCATTGAAGTGGCTGCTCTCCCGACATCCGCCGCTGGTCATCAAGCCTGGGTTTCATCCGGGCCAGTATGTCTGGCTGTTGCAGATGCTGCGCAACTGCACGCACCGGCGTTACGCGGTCAACAAGGCGCGCATGATGCGCCTGGCCCGGTACAGCGGCGCTTGCCTCGACGAACTGCGCGACGAGCTCGGCCTGGAATTTGAAAACCGCCGGCTCGGCACGGTGCAGCTGTTCCGCACGCAGTCGCAGTTGGATGCCGCGGGCAACGACATTGCGCTTCTCGAGCAGTATGGCGTGCCGTTCGAGATGCTCGATCGGGCAGGCATCGTGAAAGCCGAGCCGGCACTGGCCGCGGGTGTCGACCAGTTCAGCGGCGCGCTGCGCCTTCCCGGCGACCAGACCGGTGATTGCCTGCTTTTCACGCAGTCGCTGGCCGAGCGATCGAAATCGGTCGGCGTGGAGTTCCGCTTCAACGCCACGGCGCAAGCGCTCGAAGTCTCCGGCAATCGAATCACCGGCGTGCGCGTCGACGGCAAGATCGAACGGGCCGATCGATACGTTCTCGCCCTCGGCAGCCACGCGCCGCGAATGCTCGCGCCGCTGGGTATTCGTCTTCCGGTCTATCCGCTGAAGGGATACTCATTGACCGTGCCGATCACCGATCCGGCGATGGCGCCCAGGTCCACCGTGCTCGATGAAACATACAAGGTCGCGGTCACGCGCTTCGACCAGCGAATACGCATCGGCGGGACGGCGGAGGCTCGCGGCTTCGATCTGTCGAAACCGGCACGGCGCCGCGCGACGCTGGAGAAAGTCCTCGCCGACCTGTATCCGCACGGTGGTGATCCGGGCGCAGGCGAATTCTGGGCGGGCTTGCGGCCGGCAACGCCGGATGGCACGCCGGTGGTCGGCGGCACGCGGTTCGACAATCTCTATCTCAACACCGGCCACGGCACGTTGGGCTGGACCATGGCGTGCGGGTCCGGACGTTACCTTGCCGACCTGCTGGCCGGTGCGACGCCGCAGATCAGTACCGAGGGCCTGGACATTTCCCGATACAAGCGTCGATGGGGACCCCATTCGACAATCGGCGAAACGGCCGGCAACACGGGCCGGTAATGCGACTTACGCCGTCTCGCGTTGCTTGAATGCCTGGTACTCGTCATAGACACGGCGCCAGACCGGGCCGGCTTTGCCGGTGCCGATGGCACGACCGTCGAGACTCGTGAGCGGCATCGCCTCGCGGGTCGCGCTCGCGATCCAGATTTCGTCCGCCGCGTAAAGTTCGTCCAGGTATACTTCGCGCTGTTCCAGCGGCAGCTCCAGCACGGCGAGCACTTCGCCGACGACCAGACGGGTGATGCTCGGCAGGCGCTCACGGTTCGCCGGCGGCGTGACGATGCGTCCGTCCTTGACCACGAACAGGGCACAGGAGCTGCCTTCCGCCAGACGCCCGTCGCGCAGGAGAATCGCCTCGTCGGCGCCGCGCTGTCTGGCTTCCATCCGCAGCAGCACGGCCCCGAGCAGGGCGACGGACTTGATGTCGCAGCGCGACCAGCGGATGTCCTGCAACGTGACTGCCGCGATGCCGCGTTGAAGTTGCTCCGAACGCGGTGCGCCCAGCCGCGAGCAGAAACCAAAAATCGTCGGTGCCATGTCCGGCTCGGGCAGGAAGTCGCGGCCGCGGCCCGTTCCGCGCGTGACTTCCAGATAGATGCCCATGTCGCCGCCGCCATTGGCGGCGATGAGTTCGTGCACGAGCCGGGTCCAGCGTGATCGAGGATAAGGATTGGCGATCCCGAGCGCGTCCAGGCCCGACTGCAATCGTTCGAAATGGGCCTCCAGGCGGAACGGCTTGCCGTTGTAGCTCGGCACGACCTCGTAGATGCCGTCGCCAAACAGGAAACCGCGATCGAAAGGCGAGATGCGGACGTCGTCCGTGGCAACGATGACGCCGTTGAGCAAGCAGTGGGGAAGGGCGTCGGCCACCAGCTAATCTTCCGAGCGCCGGATCAAGCCCGCCGTCCGCACTGCAAGGGCGTCCGCTTCGACGCTCCTCCAAAGGCGGGACCGATCCTGTTCGGCACGGTGTGCAATGTAGTGATTCTCCATCATTCCACCGGAATGCCGGCGGCCTGCAAGCGTCGGCGCAAGGGATCGAGCTTGTCACCGTAGCGCGCGCTGCGCGCGGTGTCGCGGCGCAATGGCTGGCGCACTTGGGCGGCGCTCGGCGAGCTCAGTACGGCGCGCGCCGTCTTGTGGAATTCCAGGCAGCGCGCATCGAACGGCAGCTTGCAGAAATCCAGCAGGCGACGAATCTCGGCTTCCGGTTCGGCGAGCAGGTTTTCGTACCGGAGGTCGTGCACCCGTCCGGGATATCGGTCGACCCAGAAACGGGTGAGGCGCAGAAAATCGATGCAATAGTCGGCAAGTTCGTCCAGATCGCAGGCGAATGCGCTCCTTTCGCTGAAGAGCTGGCGGAAGCACGCCAGGCAGGTCTCCAATGGGTCGCGCCGGACGATCACCACGCGCGCCGCCGGCAGCATCGCCAATGCGGTGCCAACCAGATACCAGCTCACCAGGCTCTTGTCGGTAAACCGCGGCTTGGTCTTGCGCCAACGTGCAGTTCGCGCGAGGTATTCGCGGCCGAGGCGCTGCCAGTCCTGTGCCGTTGCGTCGGGCACCCAAAGCGGAAACGCCGAATTGCGGCGCTTGGTCTCGGCATCGACGACCTCCGTCATGTCCTTGATCTCGTTGGCGCCCTCGACCTCGGCATGCGAAGCCAGGATCTGCTCGACCAGGGTCGAGCCGGAACGCGGAATGCTGACGATCAGGATCACTTCGCCGCCAAGACGGTCGTCCAGCGGCGCCGGCGTTTCTCTTGCGAACACGCGCCGGATCTCTTCCACGCGTTTGCGCTCGCCGGCTGCATCCCATTTCACGCGCCGGCGGCGCGACGCATTTGCGACCCGGAATGCCTCGAACGCTTGCGCATATTCGCCCTGGTTTTCCAGTGCCTTCGCGTAGGTGACGCCCAGAAGCTCGCGCAAGCGAGGCGGCAAATCCTGGCGCGTCAGAGCGCGCCGCAGGGACGCGGCATCTGCGGCGTCGAATCGGACCGTGTTGAGATTGGACAGCCCGAACCATCCTTCGGCGTTGTCGGGGTCGCGGCGAAGCACCTCCCGGAACCCCGCGATCGCGGCATCGATGTCACCGAGGCTCGCCTGCGCCTTGGACAACGACAGTCGCGCCGAGACATGCGCGGGATCCAGTTCGAGCGCGCGGCGCAGTGCGGCGACGGCTTCGTCGGTATGCACTTGTTGCACGAGCGCCTCGCCGAGATTGAACCATGCCGGGGCGGAGCGAGGCTCGAGTTCGCATGCAAGGCGCAGATGCCTCACCGCCTCATCGGTCTGCCCGCGTTCGTGCAGTGCAATGCCGAGGCAGACATGCATATCGGAGTCATCCGGATACGTCGCAAGTACCTGCCGGAAGCAGTCGATGGCGCGGACGTGGTTGCCCAGACGCTGTACCACCATCCCGAACATCCGGATGGCGATCAGGTCGTCGGGCGCCAACGCCAGCACGTTGGCCAACGAGTGTTCGGCAGCGGCGAAATCCCGGCGCTCCCATTCCTCGCGCGCACGCGCCAGCATGCGCGCGGCCGTGCGTGAAAGCGGAGCTTGCGGCGCCTGCTGCGTACGTCGTAGGTCTGTTTGAAGCGTCACGTCGTCGGCGTCCGGTGAGGATGCTCTGAACAAGTCTACACAGGCGTCATGATGTCCAGAAGGCTCGCAGGTCGTGTTGCGTGGCGCCGGCAAGGCTGGCTGCCTTAGCAAGCCGCGCGGCGCGGGCTGCGGGCCTTCTGGACATCACCCCGTCCTTTGACTTAAAGCGTGGGGGCCGCTCTGCCTGCGCGTATCTCCTCGGTCCGTCGACTCGACAGACGGCCAGTCTGCCTTCGCCGCGGGCCCTGCGATCTGCACGCAGGCAGAGCGGTGACGCCTGCGTAGACTTGTTCAGAGCATCCTTGGGACAGCAGACTACACAAGATGCCCGAAGTCCACAAAAAAACGCCGGGCAAGTCCCGCCCGGCGTGGAGAGATTGCAACGCGATTTAGAAGTCGTACGACACCGAGAATCGGGCATAGCGAGGCGCATACGTGTCCAGGACCCTGCCGTAGTCGACTCGCGGATTGGACGTCGATCTGAAGCTGTCGCCGTAGTACAGCGGCGTCTGATTGTCCAGCAGGTTGAACACGCCGAAATTGAAGTCGAGCTTGTGGCCGCCCCAGTCCGGCTTGTAGTCCACACTCAGGGCGAGCTGGTGCGTCCACGGCAGGCGACCGAGCGAACCCGGCGGCACCGGCACGCCGCCGCACCAGTAGTACGTATTGGAACCATGCAGGGCCACCTGGTTCGGTCCGTACGCGCCGCGGCACATGCGTGGCGTGCCGGATGCGACATACAGATTGCCGCCGAGCGTCCATTCCGGGGTGACCGCGTAGGCACCGTAGGCCTTGAGCTGGTGTGTGCGGTCGTTGGGCAGCACGCCGTTGGAATATTCCATTCTTTCCGGGAAATCCCAGGCGGTGGTGATGGATTCGTACGAGCCGCTCTGTGCGGAGAAGGTGCTGACCGGTCCTTCGTCGTTGCCCCAGGTCCTCGACCAGACGTAGTCCAGCTTGCCGAACCACTTGCCGTCCCACGCATGTTCCACAGACAGGTCGATCGACGCGTAGCGGCGCTTCGGGCCTTCCGTGAAGCCCTGGTCCGCCTTGGTGAAGGTCACCGGGACGAGACTGCCGTCCGGCGCCTTCATCAGCAGGTTGCTGGTCAGCCCCGGATTGATCAGGACAAGACTCTGCGCAAACTGGTCGCAACTGTCCGGTGTCATCCAGGCATAGCCTTGCGCGCGTCCCGCCGCACACTCGTTCTGGATGGCGTCGTAGTCGTCGATGATGCGGTTCATCTTCTGGAAGGTGCCGGTCGCGCCGAACACCCAGTTCGTTCCGATCAAGTCGAAGGCTTGCTGCATGCCGAAGACGAAATTGTCGGAAAACTCGGCCTTGATGTTCTGCGACGCGGAGATGCGCGGATCCTTGGCTTGGCCGTACTCGCTGTCGATCGACACGCCGGTCGCCGGGTTCTGCGGCAGCGGCGTGAATCCGACAGGCTCGCCGGTGGTCGGATTGACGCCCGTGTAGGTACCGTACACGCCGGCATTCGTCACCGGCGCGGCGATGGACAACGCCACCTGTTCCGGCAGCGCCAGGTAATAGCGACCGGCATTGCCGAACACCTTCAGGCTGGAATCGCCGTGCACGTCCCAGCTGAAGCCTACGCGCGGCGCCCATTGTGGCTTGGTCTCGCGGATGTAGGCCTCGCCCGAGGCGTCGTAGTTGGTGAACGAGTCATCGCGGATACCGAGGTTCAGCAACAGGTTCGGCGTAATCTGCCAGTTGTCCATGAGGTACGCGGCGCGCTGCGCCACTCGCATCGACGCTGCCTGGATATCGACATGCTTTTGCACGTAATAGCAATGCGATGCGTCGCATTGGGTCGACGGCGCAACGAACGGCGGGACGCTGGGATCGACACCAAAGACCGGCACGCCGGGCGCACTCTGACCGTAGATCCACTGATAGCCCGGGCCCGGATTCACCGAGCCGTCGTTCAGGTCCCAGGAGTTGATGTTGTCGATGCCGACCTGGAAATCGTGCTCGCGCCACTTGTAGTCGAGGCTCACGCGGTAGTTCTGCACCGTTTCCTTGTGACTGGGATCGGCGATCGAGGAGTTGGTCTGCGAATTTGAAACGCCTCCGGGCGGAACAAACCTCGGATCCTGATTGGATGCACTCTCCACGTGCGGCAACGTTGGATTGAAGCCGGGGAAGGCGGGTTGCTGCGTGAAGTACTCGCCGTGCATCTTGCCCAGCATCGCATTCAGGGTCAGGTTGTCGGTGAGATACGAGGTGTAGTTGGCCACCCACATGCGGAACGCGGTCTTGGCGGTCTGGTCGCGGCTGTTGAAATCGCCGGGCTTCAAGGTGCCGTAGTCGAAGTCGTAGATCGCTCCCCAGGTCTTGTGCTCGTTCTGCAGGCCGGTGACGCTCAACAGGTTGGCGTCGTTGATGTTCCAGTTGATCTTGGCGTAGACCTTGGGGTCGTGCACCGTGACATTTTCGGTGGTCGCGCTGCTGCTGAAGGACGACGTCGTGCGGTAATGGCTGTCGTCCTGTTCGACGCCGAGGAAGAAGAACAACTTGTCCTGGACGATCGGGCCGCTGAGGTAAGCGTCGTAGATCGTCTCGCTGCTGTCGTTGTTCTTGCGGAAGACAGCCAGATCGCCGGGTGTGTTGCCCGGACTTTTCACCAGCGGATTGGCGTAGTAGTAGTTGACCGGGTCGTCGCGCAGGCTGCCCGGCTGCCACAAGGCGCGCCCACCGAAATGCCAGTCGTCGGAGCCGCTCTTGCCGACCTGGCTGATCACGCCGCCGATCGAGCGGCCGTACCGGGCATCGTAACCGCTGATGTAAGTCTGTTGCTGCTCGATGGCGCCATACGGCAGGGCGATGCCGCCCTGGTTGTTGAGCAGTTCGGTGGTGTTGAAGCCGTCGACGTAGTACGCGTTCTCGGCTGTCGAGGCGCCGCCGAACACCAATGCCTTGGTGCCCAGGGGACCGCCGACCAACTCGGGAGAACCCATGTTGACGCCGGGCGCCAGGACCGCGATATCTTCGGCGCTGCGCTGCAACGGGAGCTGCTGCAACTGCCTCGCCGTAATCGTCGTCACCTGGTTGGTGGTGCTTACGTCGATGGTTTGGGCCAGCCCCGTGACCTTGATCTCTCCGAGGCTCGCCGCGGCCGCTGCGTGCGCCGTGAAATTCACTTCCACCGCGCCGGCGGCCACCGGACTCACCGCGTCTCGCGATTCAACGACCTTCCCATCCTGAATGAGCGAAATCGTGTAGGTGCCGACCGGCAAGGTAACCGAGAACTTGCCCGACGGACCCACTTCGATCGTGCGATTGAAGCCGGAGCCGCCGGTGATCTGAATGACTTCTCCGGCAGCTACTGGAGCCGTGCCGTAGATGGTGCCGGTGGTCGACTGGGCCCATGCGGCTGCCGTGAATCCGAAGCAGGCCGAGCCGATAGCCAGTGCCAGCGCCTTGCGCCGGATAGCACTATTGCGATGCAAAGTACGCGAAGACGCCCTCTTCATGAATCGTACCCCCAATTGCTGGAAACGTCGGTGAGTTGCAGGGTGCAGCCCTGTCTGTTGCTCATGCTGCCGGCGTTTCGCGTGATCGTGTGACCACAGCTACTGCAGATCAGCTACACGCGGCATGCGATGGAGAATACTCATGCCGGAAGAATCCACCAATGCAAAGACAGGTATCCTGCATAGCTCCGGGTTATGGCCTCACCGGACTGTGCCGGTGGCTGGCATTCCGCAGAACCGCGATCTGCCGGGAAATCGGGCGCATCGGCTGGTGGTCGGCGAATCGGAAATCGGCGCACCGCCGCGCGCACGAGCCGTCTCTACAGTTCGGCAGCCGGCAGGTACGATGCATGCGATGACCTTCACGCAAAAGGCCGGAATGAAACGACTGATCTTGCTGCCTGCCATGGCGGCACTCATCGCTTGCATGTCCTGCATTGCCCAGGAGACCGTCGCAGCTCCGCCTGGCCCGGTCGAGTTGACGGTGCGCCTGCCCGACCCGGGCCAAAAAATCCTGTATGTGGACGAGGTCATGCCGGTCGAGCCCGGGTCGCTGACGCTCTATTATCCGAAGTGGATTCCCGGCGACCATGCGCCCGACGGCCCGGTAGAAGACGTCATGGGGCTGGAATTCATCGCCGATGGGCAACCCGTTGCATGGCAGCGCGACGAACTGGAAAGGTTCACGTTTCATTTGACGGTGCCGTCCGGCGTACACCGGTTGCAAATCCGCTTCCAGTTTCCGGACCCGGAACGGGTGACCCCGCAGTTGCTGGATCTGACGTGGGATCACGTCGTGCTGTATCGGGCCGGATACCCGACGAAAATGCAGGTGTTCCGTCCCACGCTCGAAATCCCCGCCGATTGGCAGGTCGCAAGCGCGCTGGAAACCGCAACGCGCGACGGGACACGTGTCGCGTTCAAGCCGGTGCCGCTCAACACGCTGGTCGATTCGCCGGTGATCGCCGGCAAGTATTTCCGGCAGATCGATCTTGCTCCGCAGGACTCGGTCGTGCGTCGTTATCTGGACATGGTCGGCGACACGGCAGCGGCGATCGCGATTTCGGACGAGCAACTCGCGGACTTTCGTCGTCTGATCGAGCAGGCGCAGGCGCTGTTCCACTCGCACCATTACGACAGCTATCACCTCCTGCTCACATTGAGTGATCACACCTCGGTCGGCGGTCTGGAGCATCATCAGTCGAGCGGCGACCGGGCGCGAGGCGGCTCGAAAATGCTGGCTGATGCCGAGCACTTCATGCTCGACGGTTCGCTGCTGCCGCATGAATACACGCATTCGTGGAACGGCAAATTCATGCGCCCGGCAGGTTTGTGGCAGCCCGATTTCGAACAGCCCGAGCGCAGCGGCCTGTTGTGGGTTTACGAAGGACTCACCGTCTATCTGGGCGACGTCCTGACGGCACGCAGCGGGTTGTGGTCGGCCGAAACATGGCGCGAGGCGGTGGCGTACCGCGCGGCAGAGATGGCGTGTCGTACCGGCCGCGCGTGGCGGCCGTTGCGCGACACCGCCGTCGCCCTGAACTACGACGCGCCCAACGCGTGGGCCAACTGGCACCGGCAAAACGACTTCTACCGCGAAGGCCAGCTGCTGTGGCTGGCGGTGGACATGAAGATCCGCGAACTCAGCCACGACCGACACTCCATCGATGATTTCGCGCGGGATTTCTTCGGCATCGATGATGGCAGCTTCGTCACACACACCTATGGTGTGGACGATGTCGTCTCGGCCCTCAATCAGCTGCAGCCCTACGAGTGGACGGCCTTCCTGCGCAGCTGGGTAGACGGCACCGGCCGCGAAGTGCCGCTGTTGTCGGGCATCGAGGCCAGCGGCTGGCGCCTGGTCTACACCGACAAGCCTTCCGCGTACGAGAGCGCGCTCGAAAACGTCGGAATGGGAGAACTCGAGGGAAAAGGCATCAACGAAATGAATTCGGTCGGCTTGTTCCTCGACAACGACGGCAAGGTCGTGGACGTGCTGTGGGATGGGCCGGCGTTCAAGGCCGGGCTCGCTCCGGGCATGAAGCTCGTATCCGTCAACGACCGTGTATACAGCACGCAGGCATTGCGCGAGGAGATTTCGAAAGCGCGGCAAAGCAGGCAGCCGCTGCAGCTGCGCGCGCAGGCGGACGGCGTGGACAACCTGCACACGATCCACTACGACGGCGGCCTGAGGTATCCGCACCTGATACGCGCGCAGCGTGGGCGCGATTACCTTCAGGAGATCCTCGCGCCGAAACACACTGGGAAGGTGTCGTGAAATCGTCGCGCTCACCCGCCGTGCTGTCCGCCCGGACGGTCACAATCGTTCCGGCTAGAGCTGCCGCTGCGGGCGCCGCTCGCGCCGCTTGCGCGCGCCTGGGTTAGCAACGCGCGGGCATTCGGTAACAATCTATTCCATAAGGATATTGTTGCCACCTCGGCGCGCTCACGCCGATCAGGGACAGGCAGGCCGGCGCGCGCGTCGAAGCGTGGCGGGCTGCGCGGTTTGCTATATTCGCGGCGACGGGGGAAGACACTATTGGGCTGCCATGCAGGCGCAACGGTGACCGCCGCGACGCAAGATGACCGAACGCTGCCACCGGACACGATTCCGGAGCCGCTGTTCGTATTGGTCTACCAGGAATTGCGCCGGATCGCGCGCGGCCAGCGCCGCGCCGCGGGCAACCCGGCGACACTCGACACGACAGCGCTCGTCCACGAGGTCTACCTCAAGCTGCACGCCGCGCCCGAAGCGGCAGCGGTCGATCGCGCGCACTTCCTGTCGCTGGCGGCGCGCGCGATGCGCCAGGTGCTGGTCGACCACGCACGTGCCCGCTCGCGGCTCAAGCGCGGCGGCGGTCTGGCCATCACCGGACTGAACGACCAGATCGGCGTCGCTGCGGACGTGATCGATCTGGTCGCGCTCGATGCCGCGCTGAGCGAGCTGACCACGCTGGATCCGCGCGCCGGCCAGCTGGTCGAGTGGCGCGTGTTCGGCGGCCTGGACATCGCCGAGATCGCGCGCATGCAGGCCCTGACCGAGCGCACGGTGTTCCGCGACTGGCGCCGCGCGCGCGCGTTCCTGCTGCATCGGCTGGAGCTCGGTGCCCGGGCGTGAGCATGGATCCGCAACGCTGGCGGCGCGTGGGCGCGATTTTCGACGAAGCGGTCGATACGGACGCGGCGGGGCGCGGCGCGCTGCTCGAGCGACTTTGCACCGGCGATGCCGAACTGCGTCGCGAAGTCGAGGCGCTGCTGGCCGCCGATGCGGGCGCGACGTCGTTCGATCGCGGCGTCGATTCGGCCCGCTCGGCCGCCGCCGCAGGTTGGGTCGGCGACGAACACGATGACGTCGACGCGGGCGAACGCATCGGCCCGTGGCTGGTGCGGCGCGAACTCGGGCGTGGCGGCATGGGCGTCGTGCTGCTGGCGGAGCGCGCTGACGGGCAGTTCGAGCAACGCGCCGCGTTGAAGCTGATCAAGCGCGGGATGGACAGCGACGCCGTGGTCGCGCGTTTCCTGCGCGAGCGGCAGATCCTGGCGCGGCTGGAGCACCCGCACATCGCGCACCTGCTCGACGGCGGGCGTGCCGCCGATGGCCGGCCGTACTTTGCGATGGAGTTCGTCGACGGCGAGCCGCTGCTGCGCTACTGCGCCGCGCGGAACGCGAAGCTGGAGGAACGGATAGCGCTGTTTCTGGACATCTGCGCGGCGGTGCAGTTCGCGCACGGCCAGCTGGTCGTGCACCGCGACATCAAGCCGTCGAACATCCTGGTGACCGCCAACGGCAGCGCCAAGCTGCTGGATTTCGGCATTGCCAAGTTGCTCGACGACTCAGCCGCCGGTCCGACGGCGACGATCGACGCGGCGCACCGTCCGCTGACGCCGGCCTACGCCGCGCCCGAGCAGTTGCGCGGCGAACCGGTGACGACCGCGACCGACGTCTATGCGCTGGGCTGCGTGCTGTACGAGCTGCTGACGGGACGCAGGCCGCTGGCCCACGGCGATGCGCCGACTGCCGAGGAGATGTTGCGCACGCAGGCGTCGACCGATCCGGATGCGCCGAGCAGGGCAGCCGCTGACAATGCGCCGGTGCCCGCGCGACGGCTGCGCGGCGACCTCGACACCATCGTGCTCAAGACGCTGCGGCGCGAACCGCAGCGCCGCTATGCAACCGTCGCCGCGCTGGCTGACGACCTGCAGCGTTACCTTTCCGGCCAGCCGATCGCTGCCCGGCGCGAGAGCAGGGGCTATCGCATCGGCAAGTTCGTCGCACGCCATCGCCTTGCGGTCGTCGCCGGCGCGGCCGCGGTCGTGGCGCTGCTGCTGGTGACAGGCGTCAGCATCTACGAGGCGCGCGTGGCGCGCATGCAGACGCAGCTGGCGCAGGCACAGGCGCGGCGCGCCGGCGTCACGCGCGAGTTCCTCGTCGGCGTGTTCGGCCAGGTCAGTCCCGACGGCAACAACGGCAAGCCCATCACCGCGCACCAGCTGCTGGAAACCGGCGAGCGCGAACTCGACAAGGAGTTCGGGCGGCAACCTGCCGCCAGGGTCGAGATCTCGGCGTTGCTCGGCGAGTTGTTCCGCGATATCGGCGATCGCCAGCACGGGCAGGCGCTGATTGCGCGCGCTCTGGCACAGATCGACGATCCCGCCGTGCCGGACGAGGTCCGTGCGCGCGCGTTGCTGACGATCGCCACCGATGAAAGCGAAGACAAGGAAACCTTTCAGGCGGCGCTCGAGCATGCGCGCCGAAGCGTGGCGTTGCTCGAAGGGCGACCCGGCGCCGATCCGGAAACCCTCGCGGCGGGACACGTTGCAGTCGCCTATGCGCTGCGCCGCCAGGGCAGGAGCGAGGAAGTCGCCCGGTTTCTCGACACGAGCATTTCGCGCGACACGAAAACTCTGGGAATTCAGGACAAGGCAATCGCCGAGGAATGGGTGCAATTGGGGATTGCGCTGCAGGAGCTGCGTCGTTTTGGTCCGGCCGAAGCCGCGTTCGGCAAGGCGCTCGGCATCTATCGCTCCGTGTACGGCGACGACAGCCAGCATGTCGCCCATGCCCTGGATGCGTACGCCGGCATGCTGCACGACAAGGGTGATTATGCCGCGGCCGAGAGCACTTATCGCCAGGCACTCAAGATCGACGCGGCCAAGCTCGGACCCGATCACCACGACACGCTCGTCGACCGCGGCAATCTGTTGCGCATCCTGGAATTGCAGGGCAAGTTCGACGCCGCGCTGGCCGAGCGCCTGGCCCTGGTGGAACGCGGCAGGGCCTCGGGGCAGCTGACGCCTACCGATCTGGCCTACGACTACCTTGCGCTGGGAATCGACTACGTCGAAGTCAGCCGCTTCGGCGACGGCGAACAGACGCTGCGTGACGGACTTGCCCTGATCCGCACGACGAAGGGAGAGCGCAGCCTCATGTATGCGTACGCCCTCGAGTTCCTCGGCTACGCGTTGCCGTGGCAGGGAAAATACGCCGAGGCAGAACGTGCGTTCCGCGACGCGCTGGCGCTGACGCTGGAGAAAGATCCGTCGGTTTCGCCATCGGCCTGCCGCCTGCGCGACTCGCTGAGCTGGGTGCTCGACCTCGAACATCGTTATGGCGAGGCGCTGACTCTGGCCACGCAGGTGGATGCCGACTGCACGCGCAACGTGCCGGCAACGAGCCTGCAGCGTCCGACGTTTCTGGCCGACTTCAGCGCCATCGAATTGGACAATGGCGCAGCGCCGCAGGCGCTCGCCGCGGCGCTGGCGGCGGTCGAAGCCGCGCGCAAGACCTACCCGGCAGCTTCGTATCGTCTGGGCGTGCCGCTGTTCGCGCTGGCACGAGCCGACCTCGCGCTCGAACGCAACCGCGATGCCGAACCGGTGCTGCGCGAAGCGCTCGCCGTGCGCAGGCCGCCGTATGCCGCCGATGATCCGCGCGTGCTCGAGGTACAGGTCGAACTGGTCAGGGCGTTGCGCGCCAACGACAAGCGCGGCGAGGCCGACGCACTGAAGGAGCAGATCGAACCGCTGCTCAAGGCGAACGCGTCGCCGTATCTTTCGGACCTGCTGGCGCGCCTGCAGGCGCCATGAAGGGGCCGCACGGGGTCGACGCATGACTGCAGTCGACGCCAGGGGACGGTTTCCGAAGCTAGCCGGCCGGCGATCGCTCGCGCCGCTGCTGCGTGAAGTGCCGTTGCAGGTCCGCGACGATCGACAAGGCCAGCGCTTCGGGCCCGCTGCCGCCGAGGTCCAGACCGACCGGCGCATGCAGGCGCCCGCGCAGGCGCGCGGCGACGTCGTCGCCGAGTTCGTCCAGCAGCGCATCGCGCCGCGCCGCCGGACCGAGCAATCCGATGTAGCCGATGTCGCTCTCGGCGCAATGGGCCAGGTGCTTGCGGTCGAGCAGGTAGTTGTGGGTCATGGCCACCGCCGCGCCGGGCGGCTGCGCGCGCCATTCGCTCGCAGCGGCGTCCGGCGCCAGTTCGATGACGCCGGCGACGCCGGCAGCGCGCGCGAACGCGAGCCAGCGCGCGCGGTGTTCGACCACGCGAACAGTCCAGCCCAGCAGCTGCATCAGGGTATGCAAATGCGGCGTCTCCGGCCCGGCCCCGAACAGCAGCACGCGCGGTGGAGGACTCAGACGCAGGTACACGATGCCCGGCGCATTGGCCGCGACCTGTGCGTCGCCGGCAGCACCGTCGCTGCCCCATGTCCAGCGCTCGTCCTGCAGCGAGGCATGCCCGCTACCGGCCTGCGGCCCCTCGATCACCAGCGTGAGTTCGAGCGGGTTCGACGCGGCAGCCAGCCGGGTCAATGCCAGCGCCAGCGGCGCACCGGCCGCAAGCGGCAACAGCAGCAGGTGGATGCGTCCGCGACAGCCGGTACCGCTGCCGAACGCGAGGTCTTCGTCGCTGCGGGTATCGAACTCGACGACATCGGCACGGCCGTCGAGCAGCACGGCTTTCGCACGCGCCTCCAGCGCGGGCTCGAGGCAGCCGCCGCTGATGACGCCGTGGCGCAGCCCGCCGTTGCCGAGCAGGACCAGCGCACCGGGCTTCTGATAGGTCGAACCGAGCGTCGCAAAGACGATGCCGAGCACGCACGGCTCGCCGCCCGCATGCATCGCCGCGAGCGTGTCGAGCAGACCGGGCAGCGCGCCGCGCGACGACGTTGCCGCGTGAACCGGGAGCGCGCTCGTCGTCTGCTCGACTTTCGGTTTTGCCATGGCATCGATCACGACGTTGCCGCATGCCGCGGCAGGCGGAAAATCCATACTGACTTGACCGGGGCAAGATTCGACACCTGAAGACTTACCACAAAGGGCGCAACGGACACAAAGGAAAATTCGTGTTCATCCTCCGCCCATCAGGCGCGTCGTGGCGATCTTGGGTTCCTCGCGGATTGTCAGCAGACCGACCGGCATGGAAACGTCCGCGCGCCCGACCGCCTGGCCATGAGCGAGCAGCCAGACCCGCGGGAATCACGCGATCGCGGCATCAACGATCGCCTGCGCTTCCTGCAGGATCGACTGCAGGTGCGCCTGGTCCCTGAAGCTCTCGGCGTAGATCTTGTAGATGTCCTCCGTGCCCGACGGCCGCGCGGCAAACCAGCCGTTGGCGGCAACGACCTTGATGCCGCCGATCGGTGCATCGTTGGCCGGCGCGCGTCCGAGCACGCTGTCGATCTTTTCGCCACCCAGTTGTTTGATGCGAACCTGCGCCGGAGCCAGCTTCGCCAGCTTGGCTTTCTGCGCCGGCGTGGCAGGCGCTTCGACGCGATCGGCCCAGGGATGGCCCAGCTCGCCAGCGAGGCTGCGATACAGCTCGCCCGGATCGCGGTCGCTGCGCGCGGTCATCTCGGCGGACAGCAGTGCCGAGGCGATGCCGTCCTTGTCCGTCGTCCATACGCTGCCGTCGCTGCGCGCAAACGATGCGCCGGCGCTTTCCTCGCAGCCGAACGCCAGCGAGCCGTCGAGCAGGCCATCGACGAACCACTTGAAGCCGACCGGCACCTCGAACAGCTTGCGACCGAGGCGTTGCGCGACGCGGTCGATCAGCGCCGTGCTGACCACGGTCTTGCCGACTGCCGCGCTGCCGTTCCAGCGCGGCCGGTGTCGAAACAGGTAGTCGATTGCGGTCGCGAGGTAATTGTTCGCCGGCATCAGGCCGCAGCTTTGCGCCACGATGCCGTGGCGATCGTGATCGGTGTCGCAGGCGAAGGCGACGTCGTAGCGATCCTTCAGGCCGATCAGGCGCTGCATCGCATACGACGACGAGGGATCCATGCGGATCTTGCCGTCCCAGTCCACGCTCATGAAGCCGAAGGTCGGGTCGACTTCGGTGCTGACCACACTCAGGTCGATCCGGTACCGCTCGGCAATCGGCGCCCAGTAGTGCACGCCGGCGCCGCCGAGCGGATCGACGCCCATGCGGACGCCGGCACTGCGGATCGCGTCGAAGTCGATGATGCTGCCCAGATCGCCGACGTAGGCGTCGACGAAATCGTGCTCATGGATCGTCGCGGCGCGACGCGCCTGCGCGAACGGCATGCGCTTCACGCCGCCCAGCGCGTTCTCCAGCAACGCATTGGCGCGTGTTTCGATCCAGCCGGTGATGTCGGTGTCGGCCGGTCCGCCGTTGGGCGGGTTGTACTTGAAACCGCCGTTGTCGGGCGGATTGTGCGACGGCGTGACCACGATGCCGTCGGCAAGGCCGCTCTTTCGCTCGCGGTTGTAGCGCAGGATCGCGTGGGAGATCGCGGGCGTCGGCGTGAATTCCCCGTCGGCCGCGATCAGCGTCTCGACGCCATTGGCTGCCAGCACTTCCAGCGCCGTCTCGAACGCCGGCTGCGACAGGGCATGGGTGTCGATGCCGACGTACAGAGGCCCGTCGATACCCTTGCCGGTGCGGTATTCGCAGATCGCCTGCGTGATCGCCAGCACGTGCCACTCGTTGAAGCTGCGCGCGAACGAACTGCCGCGATGGCCCGAGGTGCCGAATGCAACACGCTGCGCCGCGATCGACGGATCGGGGCGCAGGTCGACGTAGGCGGCGAGCAATTTCGCCACGTCGACCAGCAGCGATGCCGGTGCCGGCTTGCCGGCGAGCGGGCTGATCCTCGTGCTCATGCGTGCCTCTTTCGCGTGCGCTGCCAATGCCGGTCCGCGCAAGCCACCACGTGCGGGCGCCGGCGGTTTCCGGTTGCGCATGCTGACCGGTCGATCGCGAATGTCGAATGAACACGTGCGCAGCGCTGCGGCCGGCCGGCGGTTGCGCGCCGCCGACGCCACTCGGCCATTGCCGGTCGTCGCCGCCGCTGCGGTTCTTGGCCCGCGCCGCGCGACGTCACGCGCTCGACGACGGTCCCGTGCCCTTGACGACTTCCATGCCCTTGCGCCGCCGCTGCGCCGCGCGTTCGCGCTTCTGTGCGAACATGCAGGCATCAGCGCGTTCCACCGCGTCGAGCAGGTCCGCGGCGTTGCGGAACTCGACGACGCCGAACGACACCTGCACCTCGACCGTTCCGGTCAGCGCCAGGCTCGCATTGACCAGTTCAAGTCGTCCCGCGAGCGCCGGTGCCGTAAGGCCCGGCGCAACCAGGACGAATTCGTCGCCGCCCCAGCGGAACAGATGGTCTTCGGGCCGCACCTTCTGCTGCACGGCCTCGACGATACGCACCAGCGCGACGTCGCCCTCGACGTGTCCGTAGCGGTCGTTGAGCAGCTTCAAATCGTCGGCGTCGATCATCGCGACCGCGCCGGATACCGGTTCGTCGACGTCCGTCATGAAGTTGAGCAACTGGAAGAACGCGTGACGGTTGCACGCCATCGTCAGCGCGTCGCGTTCGGCCGCCTTGCGGTAATTGGCGTGGCTTTCGGCCAGGTCATCGTAGAGCGCCGCGAGCTTCTCGCGGCTCTGCTCCAGCACCAGCACGACGCCGCCGAATCCGAGCAGGAATTCACACACCAGGTGCGCCGCCGAGCTCAGCTTCAACGCCAGCATCGGCAGTGGCACGTCGAACAGCAGATTTGCCGCGAACACCGGTACGTAGGCCAGGAAAGTCACGAACAGCAGCGCCAGCGCAACACGCATGGCGAGCATGCCCGGGCTCCTGGGCCCGCGCCTGGCCGGCGCCAGCGCCACGAGCGCCGCGGCAAACACCAGCGCCAGCACCAGTGACTGCACGACGAAGAACGCGCGGAATTCGTATCCGGTCACGCGCGGCAGCACCAGTGCGACGATCGCCAGTGCGACGATCACCCTGCCGGGCGGCACCTGCGGCCAGTCGCGCTCGGCGAAGCGTGCGCAGCCCTCGACGATCCACCAGCCGAACAGGTACTCGCCGAAGAAATACAACGGCAACGTCGCGCCGGCCCGCGCCGGCATGGCCTGCTCGACCAACAGCGCGAGCAGCGCGCAGGCAAGGCTCATCCAGCCGCGCCACCAGGATGAAAGCGCCGGCATGCTGACGACGTGATTCAACATCAGGCAGAGCAGGCCGATCAGCCCTGCGCCGACTGCCTGGACCAGCAATCCCAATGCCTGGACATTGTCGAAAAGCTCTGCCAACGCTCATCCCGGTGCCAAGAAAAAACAAGTTTATACCGACTCGGCGCCGGACGCTGGCCTGGTCTTTTGCGCCCGGCATGTTCGAGCGACAACGTCGCGTCGAGTGCTTGCCGATGCGACGAGCACCCGCTGGATCGCACGCCGCAAATCTTTCCCGCCAGCCGTCGCCCCGGTGCCGGAGGGCGAGCCCGGGGATCGATGCTCAGGCAGCGACCAGTGCGCGGCATCGGCGCGCGGTCTTGATTGCCACGCCCGGCACGTCGCGGGCGCAAGGCAGGCAGCAGCGTGTAATGACGCACGACATTTGTCGTAAGCAATCAGTACCGATACGGAAAACGTCGCGCGCAGGCGCGGGCGGATCGGCAATTGAGCCGGATTTGCAGCAGTTGGTGGCCGCGCTTGTGTTCCGGCGCCACGGTTTTCGTGACAACCAAATGGAGACAGTCATGAGTCGAAAACATGCGCCTTCGCAGCATGGCCTCATTCCCCGGGCACTGGCTTGCGCCATCGCCCTCGCAGCGGTCACGACAACGGGCAGCCGCGCCGCGGCTGCAACGCTGGTCGTGACGAACTGCGCGGATGACGGCGCCGGCAGCTTGCGCGCCACGGTGGCACAGGCGCAGAGCGGCGACACGGTCGACCTCGGCGGCTTGGGCTGCAGCGGGATATCGCTGGCGAGCGGTGAAATCGATATCGGCGTCGACGATCTCACGCTGCATGGACCGGGCGCCAGCCGCTTGACCATCGACGGCGGCAGCGCTCCGTTCCACACGCACGCGGTGATTCGCCACCGTGGCGCCGGCACGCTTCGCATCGACGGCCTGAGCATCAGCGATGGGCTTTCGGCGTATGCGGAGGACGGCTCCACGGCCTGCATCGCTTCGAGCGGAGCGATTGCGCTCACGCTGTCGGTGGTGACCGGTTGCAACTCGAGCGGCGGCATCTTTGCCGCCGGCGGCCTGAGCCTTCTGCACAGCACGCTCAGCAACAACTATCCGGTCGGCGCGCGGGTCAAGGGCGGTCAGGTGTCGATCGTGGCTTCCACCATCGACGGAAACAGCGCGTCGTACGATTGCGGCGGCCTGGACATCAGTGGCAACGGCACGACGCTGATCAGCAACAGCACGCTCACCAACAATCATGCGGCCCTGTACTCGACGCTGGGCGGCGGCGCCGGATGCATCGACCAGCCTGTCACGATCAGCAACAGCACGATAGCCTTCAACTCGGCGCGCGGCAGCCCGCAAACAAGCGGGCTGATCCTCGGCTCGGCGCAAGTCACGATCGAGAGTTCGATCATCGCCGAGAATGTCGGGATCGGCGAAGCCACCGATGTCGCCTTCATCGCTCCAGCGCCGTCGGTGACGGGGCACAACAACCTGATCATGGTTGCCACCGGTGCGCAATTGCCGCCGGATACGATTTCCGCGGACCCCCGCTTGCTGCCGCTGGCCGACAACGGCGGCCCGACGCGAACCATGGCGCTGGCGGCGGGCAGTCCGGCGCTGGACGCCGGCAGCGACAGTGCCGGCCTGACCACGGACCAGCGCGGTGACGGCTACCGGCGCGTGGCAGGCAGGAACGCCGACATCGGCGCGTTCGAAAATCAAGTGACCGAAGGCGCCGGATTCATCGGTCCGGGGTTTACCGGATCCTGGTTCGATCCGCAGCAGAGCGGACAGGGCCTGACCATCGAAGTGCTCGGCGGCAACCGCTTCTACGCCACCTGGTTTGCGTTCGATGCGTTCGGCAAACAGGCCTGGTTCACCGGCGTCGGGACCTACGCCGGCAACACCGCGACGATCACCCAGACGGTGCAACCAGAAGGCGCGCGCTGGATCCCGAATTTCAGCAGCGCCGACGTCGTTGCGGTGCCGTGGGGCACGCTGACCTTCACGTTCAGCGACTGCAGTCACGGCCGCGTCGACTTTGCCTCGACCGTCGCCGGCTTCGGCAGCAACCACATGAACCTGACCCGGCTCACCATGCCGGACGGACTGTCCTGTCCCTGATGGAGCGGCGCCTGCAGGGGTGGAATCGCGATCAGCGCAGATGTAGTGCGGCCGGACAAGGCCGCACCGGAATGTGCCCGGAGTGCGTCGGGGCCCGCTTCCTGCCGGTTGGAAAAAAGAAGGCCCGCATTTCGCGGGCCTTCTCGTTCTGGATGGCATCGCCGCCTATTTGCCTTCGGCAAGCTTCTTCAGATTGTCCAGGCCGGCCTGGTAGACGCCGGACATCGTGTCCCTGGCGGTCTTGTCGTTGGCGTCGGCGGCCGGTTTCGGGCCGGTGTCCTTGCGCTGGAACGATCCGGACCACGTCACCTTCGACTTGTTCTTGCCGGCGGCCGCGACGTGGAACGTCGAGGTGTAGTTGCTGACCGGCAGCACGCCCTCGAGGATGGCGTACTTGAACGAGCGTTTGGCATCGTCGTAGGCGAGCAGTTTTTCCTGGATCGTGCCGCCGCCCTTGAGCGTCAGCAGACGCACGGCGCCGACCGTGTTGTCGCTACCCTGCACGATCTTGTCCGATTCGACGGCAGGATGCCACGTGTTGAGGCCGCTGAAGTTCCTTGCCTGTCCCCATACCTTGTCGGTGCCCGCATTGATCGTGACGCTCTTGCTGATTTTGAGCACCGGCGCGCCGGCCGCCACGGCAACGCCCGATACGGCCAGCAGGACAAAGTATACAAGTGCAGTAATTCTTTTCATGGCAAACCTCCGGTGGGAAGGGGACCCGAGTGCCGCCAAAGGCGATGCTGCCGGACGCGTCCCGCGGCAATCAATATCGCACACTTCAACGGGGTTTTCAGACGGCCCCGCGCGGCGCGTGGCGGACGTCCCATTTCTGACACAGCGCTGCGCCGACGGCACCTTCCTGCGTGCGCCGCTTTTGCCCCGGGCGCCGCGCCGTCTCAGCCGATCGTGCCTGCCGTGCCGGCTTGACGTGCATGCACGGCGTCGAGTGGCCGGCGCAGCATTTGTTCCGCCGCGCAGACAGAAACGGCAATGAGCCAGGCCAGCGCGACATTGAATACGAAGTGACACTGCTTGGCGACATCGGCGAGGCCATCGCCAAGTATCGTCACGCCATAAGTCGTCGCGATCGTCGTCGCGGCGAGCGCGGCGAACAGCAGATCGGCGTGTCCCGGCGCGCGATTGCGGCGCGTCAGCATCGCCACGCACGCGACCAGCGGCAGGAGCAGCAATACCAGACGCAGCAGTGGATGTCGTGCGATGGTCCGGCCGATGCTCGCGTAGTCTTGCGGCAGGCTGTCGGTGTGGCCGTCCTCGACCGTGCCAAGCCCCTTGGCCAGCCACGCATCGAGTTCGCCGATGCCGTTCAATGCCAGGCGCGCCGCGGTCGCCGGCTCGCGCAGCAGGACAGCGGCCTCGCGCGCGCGCGTAAAACGGGTGATGCCGGGGCAGGCCGCTTCCGCGTCGTAGTCCGGCAACTCCCAGGATCGATGGTCGCTCCATTGCGCGCAGCGCGGGTCAAGGTCGAGCCGCTGCAGCGTGAGCGCGCGGTTCGTCGAAGCCGGCAGCAGTCCCATCAGCACGATGTCGGCGGCATTGGCGATACGGATGTTCTCGATCAGCGGCGACGTGCGCTGCACCTGCGCGACCTGCAGCAGCAGCGCCAGTGCGCCGCCGGCAGCGAGCGCAAGGCCCTGCCACGGCCGGTGCCGTGCATGGTGCCGGTCGAGCAGCATCGTCACCGCGGCCAGTACCAGAGGAAGCAGCAGATGCTGGATCTTGCTCGCGCCCAGGGCAAACCCGGCGCAGGCGAGCAGCAGTGCGCGCCGGCGCGTCGGGCGCAGTCCGGAGAACAACAGCAGCAGCGCGAACGTCGCATAGAGCGCGAGCAGCGCACTCCATTCGGCGTAGAAGGTATTGGCGTACAGCGTATTGGCCGGATCGCAGAACACCAGCGGCATCAGCATCGCGTTGGCCAGTGCGTGAGCCGGCCGGCGCCGGCGCCACCACGCCGCGGTCACGGCCATGTTGAGCGCGGCAAGCAGCAGGAACTTGAGCGTGCCCAGCACCCGCACCGAATGCGTCGCGGCACCGCCGAGCGCCTCGGAGATCCTCCAGCCCAGTGCGACGACCGCCTGCGGCAGCAGTTCGGTGGACCAGTAGCACATCGGCGATTGCTGTCCGGTCGGCATGAAGGCGTAGTGCGCAAACGGTGCCCAGGGGCTGTTGTCGGTCGGAGGGATTTCGCGCGGACGGTCCGGGTACAGGTCGAAGCAGGCGCTGTAGCGAACTTCGTCGTAGCTGTTTGCATAGGCCAGCAGCGGGTCGTGCAGCAGCAGCGCTGCGCCACGCAGCAAGCCGAGCAGGGTTGTCATGACGACAATCGCCCTGAGCAATCGGATGGCGAATGGGCCGTGGAAGGCATGCATGAGTCGTGTCACCAGCGTTCGGCAGCGATGCTCCGAGTCTGGCGCTGAACGGTGACGCAACCGCGTCGCCGGTGTTGCAGGCGGATGTCGCTCTCAGCGGGCCGTGGGCGGCGAGGTCGGCAAGTCGATCTGCTCGAGCGACAGCAGGCCGGCCCAGAAGAACGGATGGGCGAATGCGCGGCTGGCGCGCAGCCGCAGCTGCGCGGCGCGCAATGCCTGCGGCGCGTCGTGCAGCGGATCGGAAGTCAGCGCCGCATAGAACGCAGGCACCCACAGAGCCGACGCCGCGTCGCTGACCGGCCACATGACCGCGACGACACGCCTGGCGCCGGCGCGCGACACGGCATCGGCAAAGCTCAGGTTGCCGTTGACCGCAGCGCCGCTATCGCCGGACTGGCAGGCATCCAGAACGACGAGGTCGTTGCGAACGCCCTTGTCGAGCACGTCGATCCAGCTCAGGAATGCCGGCGCGGTTTCCGGCGCCTTCGGTTCGAGCCACAGGCCCGCGTAACCGATGCGCTGCGGCTGCGCCGTGCCGTGTGCCGCGACATGGATCCATGCGCCCGGTTGTGCGAATGCGTGGTCGATCGTGTCGCGCGTCGCCTGCGCATCTTCCGTGACACGCAATCCTTCGCTTCCAAGCGCCGCGCGGATCTGCGCCGCCTCGACCTCGGCACCGGCGAGGAGCGGTCCGGGCGACGACGTTGCGGCATCGCGTTGCGCCGAAACGACGACGCGGATCTCGCTCGGCGCAGCCGGAGCCGACGCGGCGCCCGTGTTGCCGGAAAACCGCACGGTCGCGATTGCGGTTGTCTCGACCAGCGCCGCGGGCGCCGCGGGCCAAGCGAGCGCGCTCCAGGGCACGGCGAGCGAAAGCGGATCGGCCAGCACGTAGAGCTGGCGCGGGACTGCGAGCGACTGCGCGCCACCGAGCAGATCGGACGAAAGCCGCGCCGTCGCGGACCGCACTTCGACGAGCGCGGTGCCGGGATTGCGCATGGCGACCTGCAGGGCGGCAACGTCGTTGCGCAACTGCGCGGGCGACACCGCGGCCAGCAAGCGGGCATCGTCGCGTGTTGCCAGCAACAGCGCGCCGCGCGTTCCGCCATCGACGTACGCGACGAACGCGGCGCCGGCCGGCAGCGCCGCCCGGAAGCGCTCGAGTGACGGCAGCGGCGCCGTTGCCTGGATACCCCATTGGCTGGTTGGCGCGGCCAGTCGTGCAAGCAGCTCGCGCTGCGAAATCGCTTCGGCCCGGCGGCCGGCCATGTCGTGCGCACCGGCGAGCAGTTCGGCGGCAACCGCGCGATCGAATGCGTCGTCGTGCGCCGCGCCGGCAAGGCGATCGGCCGCCGGAGCGGTCGCGTACGCCTGCGTCGCGAGCCAGCGCCAGACGCGCTCGATCGCGTCGGTTCCCGCCGACGGCTGATCGAGGATGAGGCGCAGGCCGGTGCGCCGCAATTCACGGTCCTGTCGTGCAATCACATAACGCAGCACATCATTGTGGGCACGCTGCGCCAGTGAGGTCACGCGCTCCGCCGCCTCGGCCAACGTCGCCTGCGCTGCCGCGGCATCGCCGCCGGCCGCCTGCTGCTCGGCAACGAGCACCGCGGCCTGCAGGCGATCGCTCAACGCCAGCGGCATGCGCGCCAGTTGCGCCAGTTCTTCTCGTGCTGCCACCAGGTCTCCGCGCTGGATCGCAAGCCGGGCACGCAGCAAACGCCACTTGCCGGCATCTTCGGCCGGCGCCGCTTCGATCGGCGGCAGTGCCGGCGGCGTGGTGCTCGCGGCGCCATCGAGCTGGAGCGATACGGCAAGGACGCGCGCGGCGTCGGCGGGAATCGGCATGCCGAGTCTGCGGAACGTCGCTTCCGCCGCCGCACTCCACCAGAGCGCAGACGCATCGTGATCGTTGTGATGCTCGAGCTGCGCGAAACTCAACGTTGCCGTTGCAACGCGCGCTGCGGCATCGCGTGCATTCAGGCGTTGCAATGCCTGGCCGAGAGCCGAGTAGGCCTCGTCGTACGAGCCCAGTTCGCTGTAGACGTCTGCCAGCTTCATGTAGACGTTGGCCTGCCAGCGAAGGGACTTGAACGCGGTGAATTCGGCCAGTGCGGCGTTGAGCTGCTGCAGGGCGCGTGCAACTTCGCCGCGCCGCAGCGCGAGATCAGCCAGCATCAACAGATTGCGCCCGCGGATGGCGGCGGCGTCCGGCCCGCTCGCCTCGCGCGCGCCTTGTTCGCCGAGTCGTTGCGCCGCGTCGAAATCTCCCATGTCGCGCTTGACGCCGGCATAAGTCTGCAGGACGACCTGGACTTCGTATTGTTCCCTCAGCCGCCGGTAGCCGGCCAGTGTCCACTCGTAGCACTTTTCCGCTTCGGCCAGCCGCGACAGGTACTGCAACGCCAGGCAACGATCGTTCTGCGCGCGGATGAAAAGGTACGGCTTGGGCTCATGCACCTGCTCGGTCGGTTGCGTCGCGCGCAGCACTTCCGCGTACGCGGCGGTGTTCAGCATGGCCTCGATTCGGCCGAGGCGCGCAGCCAGCGCGCCTTCTTCATTGCCTGCCTCTGCCCACGCGGCCTCGGCGGCCGCGAACGCATTGCCCGCGTCTGCATTGCGCTCGTTCATCGTCAGTGCCTGCGCTTTCAGATGCCGCGCCAGCGCGGCATCGCTCGCACTGCCGGCGCTGGAAGCCAGTGCCTGCGTCTGCTCGAGCAGCGCGGTGAGCCCCGGTTCTCCCGACGGCCTGGCGACTCTGGCGGCGATCGCGCTGGCGTTGCGCAGCCATTCGACCTGACGTTGCAGTTCGGGTGATTCGGTGCAATGCGCGGCGACGACGATGCTGCCGTCGGCGTTGCCGGGAAGGAAGCGCCTGACCCAGAACTCGTCGCCTCGCCGCGCTTTGAGCCAATGGCTGCCAAAGCGCAACGGCAGCGGAATCTCCAGCACTTCGGCGATGGTGGGACCGCCAACGCTGACGGTCTGTCTCGATTCGCGAATCTCGATCCAGGCGTCGGCGGCGGCGCTCAGGCGCAGGTCCTGCGCGTCGGTGCGCAGGTCGATGTGGCGCGGCCCGACACCGTCGGTGCAGGCAATGGAGGCCGGGCCATCTGCGGCCCGGCTCACAGTCAGGTCACCGCATATCCCTGCGATGAGAAGCAATGCATGGGCAGGTCGCACACGGCGATGTTATCGGTTTGTGCTGACTTTGGTCAGTGCGGTTCGCCACCCGACCCGCTGTTGGTCTGGCACGGCAGCGCCTTCGTGCGATTCGGGACGCTGGCGATCGTCACGGCGTAGTCCGGCCGCTCCGGGTCGCAATGCGCCTTGATGGTTGCGTCGGCGGCTTCTGGCGGGAAGATTTCGACGTGATAACGCTTGTCGATGGCCGTCTTGGCCGGCGCGCCGGGTTTCGTGTCCTCGAACAATACGTAGTAGTTCCAGTCATCTTTCGGAGTCGACGACAGCCACGTCTGTTCGCCTGCCGGGCCGCCGAACGTCATCGGGCGCTTCACCCAGGTCTTGTCCGCGAAGACGATATACATCGACGGGTTTCCGGACGAATCCGTGTCGATGAGCAGCGTCGCCTTGTCCAGGACCGGAGCCGTCGACGGTGCGGATGCCCAGTTGCATTGCGGGTCGGAAGCGCCGCCCTTGAGCGTTACGATTTTCTTGATGTTCCAGTCGTTCTTGTCCGCGCTGCGAATGGGCACCTTGTTGCGCAGCTTGTGCGGATTGCCAGCCGGCATTTGCGCCCACTGCGGAACAGCCGGCGCCGCGGCGCCGCCTGACTTCGATTTCCCTGCGGCCCAAGCCGACGTCGCGACAAACCCCGTCGCCAGCACCAGGACCGGCAATGCCATTGCCCTGTTCATATCGATGATCCCCCTGTGGATCTTGCTACTGGAAAGCGATCGGCAAACGCGTCTCCTTGCCAAGGATGCTGTATTCGATGCGCGCGTCGCGCGACTTCGCGAGCGTTTCGCGCCGGACGAAGAAGCTGACGAAGCCATCCGGCGAAGGCGTCAGTGCCTGCTCGGGCATTTCGGCCATCTTCAGCAGGATGTTTTCGGCGCCCGGCGGCACGGCGACTTCGACCAGCACGTAAGGCGATCGGCTGTCGGCATGCTCGACGCGCGGCGGCGCGGCTTCACCGCGCATCGTGTCGTAGACGATGCGGGTCGGACTGGGCACGAGCGCCGGCCCGCTCGCGGGCGCGCGCGCGCCGGAAGCAAGCCATCCGGCGCCCAGGCCCACGAGCAGGGCGGCGGCCAGGCCGAGCCGTGCCGGCGGCGACCGCCTGGCATGTCCCGGCGACGACACCGGACGCGAAGCGATCGCGCCGACGGCGGTCGGCTGCACGTCGTTCGTGGCAACGGCGTCGGTCGAGATTCGCCTGGGCGCGTCGGTTGCGGCCTGGCGTGTCGATCTCGCCGCCTCGGCAGCCAGCGCGTCGAGCAGGTCGAGGTCAGCTTCGATCAGGGCCAGCATGTCGGGCTTGTCCAGTACGTAGGCCTCGAACCATTTCGTTTCGTCGCCGTCGAGTTGTCGATCCAGGTAACGCAGCAGCCACACCTGTTCGAGCCAGGCGGACAGGCGCGTTGGCGTTGGGGTCGGGGTCACGTGCAGCTCCTTTGGGTCCTGATACATCCCCCGTGCAGGCTAAAGTGTCGGCAACAACGCATTTGTCTCACCGCAGGCCGCCGATGCCGGCCTGTTCGGCCATGATGCGCAAGCGTTCGCGCGCGCGAAACATGACGCGATGGAAGTGGCCCGGGTCGATCGCCAGCGCGCGACAGACCGAGTCCTTGTCCTCCTCTTCGAGGTAGAAGCGCCGCAGGATCTCGCGGTCGCGCGCGACAGCCATGCCGGCCAGAAGGTCGCGCAACAGCTCGGCCAGTTCGGTCGCGTCGAGACGGGTGCCGGGCGTCTCACCGTCGGGAATCTGCTCGATCGCGCCTTCCGGCAGCGTCGGACGGCGGCGGCGATATTCGGCGCTGGTGGCATAGACGACTGCCGATTGCACGTAGGCGGGCAGCGCCGCCGGATCCTGGATCGCACCGGCCCGCAGCCGTTCGAGCACGCCGCTCAACACATCCTGCACGAGATCGTCGACGATCGGGTCGCCAGGTCGGCAATGGCGACGCACCAGCACGCGAACGCCGCGCTCGAACAGGCGCACGAATTCGGCCTCGGCCGGCCGATCGCCGCCGGCGATCCGCGCCATCAGGCTTTGTTGTGTACTGGCCGACGCTGCCATCGGTTCGAAGCCGGCAGACATCCGTTCCCCCGCAGCTAGCTGCCGATCAAGCGTATAGAAAATTCGCGGTCTTGGTAAGCACCGCAAAAGTCAGGAATTTGTCAGCCTCGCCAAGGCGCGACCGGGGCGACATCGCACACGAAACCGCGGCGGGTCGCCGCCGCAGCGTGCGAGCCTACGGCCCGGAAAGCGTCAGCGTCGGTTGAAGGCGCCGAGCAGGCCGCCCGCGCCCTGGATCAGGCTCGACAGATCGATATTGCCGCCGCCATGGCCCAGTACCGCGTTCAAAAGTCCGCCCACCATTCCGCCGCCTTGCTGGATCTGCTGCGACTGCTGGCCGAGCATGCCGCCGAGCGCGCCGGAATTCATGCCGCCGCTCTGCACATGATTTGCCAGCGTTGCCATGACGATTGGTGCGAGTATCGCCATCAGCTGCCCGGCATTCTGCTGGCCCAGGCCGGTGACCTGGCCGAGGCCCTGGTTCGCCGCGTCCCGGTTCCCGCCGAAGATATGGCCCAGGATGCTGCCGCCGATGCCGGACGCGGCGCCGCCGCCGAGGACACCCGACAGCACGTCGGAGACGCTCTGGCCGGCGTGATCGTCGAGTGCGCTGTGCAATGCGCCGGCGCCCTCGGGCGTGCTGGCGCTTTGCGCCATGCCGCCGACGATGAGCGGCACCGCATGTTCGATCGCCACGCGCGCCTGATCCGGCGTCGTGCCGAGCTGCGCGGCAATCTGTGCGACCTGCGGATCATTCAGGTGCGCCATTACGGAATCAACGAGATTGCCCATGGCCTTTTCCTCGAGTTGCGCGTCGATGGCGCTGTGCAATTGCAGAATACCACGCAGCGGATGGGCGGGCGGCGACTGGCACGATCCGGATCGGCGCCCTATGCTACGCGCCCGCGCCGCACCCGCGCGCCGACACCGCAGGACCGTACATGCGCGCATTTCCGCCCGTTGCACTGATCGGCGTGCCGACCGATATCGGCGCGGGCGACCGCGGCGCATCGATGGGGCCCGAAGCGATGCGCGTGGCCGGCATCGCCGAGGCGCTGTCTGCGCGCGGACTGGAGGTGCACGATCGCGGCAACCTGTTCGGCCCGCACAATCCGTGGCTGCCGCCGTCGGACGGCTACCGGCACCTGCCGCAGGTCGTCGAATGGAACCGTGAAGTGCTGCGCGCGGTGTCGGCGGAACTGGCCGCGCAACGCCTGCCGATCATGCTCGGCGGCGACCACTGCCTCGCGATCGGCTCGATCACGGCGGTCGCGCGCCACTGCCGCGAGGCCGGCAGGAAGCTGCGCATCCTGTGGCTCGACGCACACGCCGATTTCAACACGTCAGTCATCACGCCGTCGGGCAATATCCATGGCATGCCGGTCGCCTGCCTGTGCGGCCAGGGTCCGCGCGAGCTGACCGGACTTGGCGGCAGCGCACCGGCGATCATGCCCGACAGCATCCGCCAGATCGGCATCCGCTCGGTCGACGCGCTCGAGAAAAAACTCGTGCGCGACTCGGGCCTGGACATCTACGACATGCGCTACATCGACGAGATCGGCATGAAGCGCGTCATGGAGGAAGCGCTCGAGGGCGTCGATGCCGACACGCACGTGCACGTCAGCTTCGACGTCGACTTTCTCGACCCGGACATCGCGCCCGGTGTCGGCACGACGATTCCGGGCGGCCCGAACTATCGCGAAGCGCAACTGTGCATGGAAATGATCGCCGACACCGGCCGGCTCGGCTCGCTCGACGTGGTCGAACTCAATCCGTCACTGGATCACCGCAACCAGACCGCCAAGCTTGCGGTCGACCTGATCGAAAGCCTGTTCGGCAAGTCGACCCTGATGCGCGAGTAGCGCCGCAAGGTCGTCCCGCCAGGCAATGGCCGGAACCCCGTCCGCGGGATGGAAAAGATCGTGCGCGAATGGCGCAGCAAGGTTGTTTCGCCGAGGGGAATGCCAGCACCCTTTGCAGGCACGGGAACGGGTTCGCATCAGTTTTGTCCAGTCATCGAATGGCTGCGATGCAGTGTGAGGACGCAGGGATCGCCCGCGTGGAGACGCATCCAGACTTGATCCTTGCAGAAACCTTGCAGCACTTGCCCGACGACCGCCGAAGCGTATGATCGGCATCGGCCCGGTCGGCACCAACGCGATCGAGTATCAGGCAACGCCTGCTAGGGGGATTCCTGTATGTCCGCCCTTCCCGATGGTATTCGCAAGTACCTGCTCGTTTGTTTGTCGATCGCCTTCGCATTCGCGCTGCCCGCTTGGGGCGCTGGCGATCCCGCGACAGCGGCGAAAACGCCGAGTGCGCCCGACACGCAGCCTGCTGGCGGCCAGGCGACTCGCCCGAGCCGGCGTTTGCCTCCAGCGCCGATCGACGCCGACGACAGCCCCCAGGAAGCGCAAAGCTACTTCCTGAGCAAGCGCCTGGCGCCGGGCATGACGGGTTATCCGACGGAGCGGCTGCTGCAGGCACAGCGCGATGCGCTCAAGCTGCCGCTGTACTCGACGCCTGCGCACAATTTCGTCTCCGCGCCGGAAGGCAGCCTCGCCGCAGAGGCGCTGACATGGACCGCGCTGGGACCCGGCAACGTCGGTGGCCGCACGCGCGCGTTCAAGTTCGTTCCCGGCAGCAGCACGACGATCTATGCCGCCGGCGTCGCCGGCGGCGTCTGGAAGTCCACGAACACGGGAGGCAGCTGGAGCGCGCTTGGCGACGCGATGGCGAACATGGCCGTCACCGCGCTGCTGATCGATCCGTCCAACACCATGGTGATCTACGCCGGAACCGGCGAAGGATATTTCAACAGCGACAGGGTGCAGGGAGCCGGAATCTTCAAATCGATCGATGGCGGCGTGACCTGGAGCCAGCTCTCCGCAACGAACAACTCGAACTTCTCCTTCATCAACGACCTGGTTTTCGACCCGGGCAATTCGGCCATCATCTACGCCGCCACGGGAAACGGGCTGTACCGATCGATCGACAGCGGCACGAGCTGGACGCAGATGATCAACGCGTCCAATTCCAACGGCTGCATGAAGGTCGTCTACCGCAGCGATGTCGACACGGCAATCGCAAGCTGCGGAACCTTCGCGCCGACGGCGACGAGCAATGGCATCTGGCAGAGCACGAACGCGAGCGTTGCCTCGCCGACGTGGACGCATGTTGTCGGGCCCACGGGCTCCGGCGCGACGCAGACCCTGGCGAACATGGGCCGCATCAGCCTCGCGATCGCGCCGTCCAATCAGTTGATCGTCTACGCGCTGATCGCGTGCAGGGCCGCCACGGTCAACGCGTGCGGGACGAACAACGCGTATAACGACGGCTTGCTCGCCGTGTACCAGTCGACCGACGGTGGCGCAACCTGGTCCTCGAAATACACCAGCACGCTCAGCACGACGTCAGTCGCCAATGCCGACCTTCTGCTGACCAATCCGATCTTTGCGCGCTTCGTGCCGTGCTTCGGCAGCGGCAGCAACAGTTTTCTCAATCAGGGCTGGTACGACAACGTGATCGCCGTCGATCCGCTCGACTCGGCCCGGGTCTGGGTCGGCGGCATCGACCTGTGGCGCTCCGACGACAGCGGTGCCACCTGGGGCGTCGCCTCGTACTGGTGGGTGACACCCGGCACGGACCCCGAGTACGTACATGCCGATCAGCACGGCATCGTGTTCGACCCGGGTTTCAACGGAACGACGAACGCGATCGTCTACGCTACCGACGACGGCGGCTTGTGGAAGTCAGCCGATGCGCGCGCGGCAGTCGGCACCAACGGCACCAATACGTCGGCAAATTCCTTGTGTGACAACATTGTGCCGGCGATTGCCTGGACCAACCTCAACAATGGCTACGGTGTCACGCAGTACTATCACGGCACCGTGTACCCGAGCGGCACGCAGTACTTCGCCGGTGCGCAGGATAATGGTACGACGCGCGGCACCGACGGCAGCCCGAACGCCTGGACCACGATCCTGGGCGGCGACGGCGGCTGGACCGCGATCGACAAGAACACCAGTGGATCGGGCACGGTGCTCTATGCCGAAAACACGCGGATCAGCGTCTCCAAGTCCGCGAACAACGGCGGGAGTTTCGCCAACGCCATCACGGGCATCAGCGGCGCCACTTGCGGGTTGTTCATCAATCCATTCCAGATGGACCCGAACAACACCCAGGAGCTGTTCACGTCGAGCAATGTGCTCTGGCGCACGAGCAATGCCGCGGTTTCGTGGACCCAGGCGAGCGCCGCCGTCTTGGGAGCGGCTTGCGGCGGCGAGACCTTCAGCAACTACGCGATCGCGCCGGGCAATTCGGACCTGCTGGTTGCCGGCACCAATCAGGGCCATATCTGTCGCCTGGTCAATGCGACCTCGTCGACCAGCGCCACGAGCGTGCAGGACTGCACGCAACCAGCCGGTTCCTTCACGTTTGTCTCGGAGATAGCCTTCGATCCGAACAACGCGACGAAAGTCTATGCGGCGGTTTCTACATTCGGCGTCGGCCATGTCTGGAAGAGCGTCAACTTCGGCCAGACCTGGACCAACATCTCCGGCAGCGGCGGCAACGCGCTGCCCGATTCGCCGACGCATACCGTCGCCGTATCGCCGCTCGATCCCAATACGATATACGCCGGCACCGAGATCGGTGTCTTCGTCACGACCGACGGTGGCACGAATTGGGCGCGTGAAAACACCGGCTTCGCAAACGTCATCACCGATCATCTCGTCTTCAGCCCGACCGGCGGTACGGGGCAGACGCTTTATGCGTTCACGCATGGCCGCGGGGTGTTCCGCGCTTCGGTCTCCGGCGGCCTTCCCGCCAGCGCGACCGTGCTGGGATCGGCGCCGGGTCCATCGGCGTTTGGGCAGGCTGTCACGCTGACCGCAACCGTCAGCGGCGGCTCCGGCACGCCGACCGGTACGGCTGATTTTTACGAAGGCGTTTCGCCGCTGGCGACGGGCGTTGCGCTCAACGGCAGCGGCGTGGCGACATTCATCACCTCGACGCTGAGCGTGGGCACGCACAAATTCACCGCGCAATATTCCGGCAGCGGCACCTATAACGCGAGCGCCGGGAATCACTCGCAGACCGTCAACAAGGCGGCCACGACGCTGTCGATCGCCGACTCGCCGGACCCGACGCTGGTCGGCGCCAACGTCACGATCACGCCTACGCTGAACGTGACCGCGCCCGGTGCCGGTACGCCGACCGGCACGATCACGGTGACCGGCAGCAACACGACCGGCTGCACGATCACGCTGCCGGCAACATCGTGCCCGCTCTCGTTCAGCGCGTCCGGTGCGCAGACGATCGATGCGAGCTATGGCGGCGACACGAATTTCGCCGCCTCGTCTGCGACGCAGATCGGACACACGGTGACGCCGACCGTCGACCTGAGCATCAGCAACTCCGACAATTCGCCGGACGCCAAGCTCGCGACGCAGGTGACCTACACGATCGTCGTGAGCAATGCCGGGCCCAGCACCGCGACCGGCGCAACGGTGGCGGTGGCGATTCCGGCTGGACTGAGCAATGCCGCATGGACCTGCACGCCGACACCGCCGGCCGCCTGTCCGCATGCTTCGGGTTCCGGCGCGATCAGCGAGACCGTGACGCTGGCTTCCGGCCAGACCCTGACCTATCAGTTCAAGGGTACGGTCACCGGCAGCGTCGGCGCGATGCTGACGACGACCGCGACGATCGCGGCGCCGCTCGGCACCACCGATACCAGCCTCGCCAACAACACGGCAGTCGACATCGACGACATCATCGACGAAATCTTCAAGGGGACATTCGATCCCTAGCCGCGAAACGCCGCACACCTGACGGCAATGCGCGACGCTTGATCCCGCGCGGTCGGGCTGCGTTCGCAAGAGCGCCGATCGTCCCGCACGTCACTCGCGGCATCGGCGCTGTCGCGATCCCGACCGGTACGGTACGGTCTCTGACTCAACCCGCCGGATCCGGCACGAAGTGATTCGGAAACGGTTGCGGATCGGCCGCGATCGGGCGTGCCGGCGGGATCACGCCGCGCGCGACGAGATTGCGATAACTGTCGTACCAGATCGAGTCGACTTCGTCCGGACTTGAACCTGCGCGCTCGAACGTCGTGTAGCTGGCGTAGGACGATTCGCGCGCACCATGGCCCGTGCCGAGCGTTTCCTCGGGTTTCGGGATGGCACGCTGGGCGGCGAGGCCGCCGTAGTCCTTCGCGGCGCCAGCGGGCGCGTTCATCGACTTCGCGCGTTCCGTTGCGTTCGACGCCGGCGACACTGGTGCTGCCGCGGTTGCTTCGTCGGCGGCATGCGGTTGCGCCGGCGAAGCTCCGCTCCCGATGCGGTCGTCGCGCTCGCGCCAGGCCGGAATTTTCTCGCGGAATACGGCCACGCCGATCACGCCGACGTTGTCGGGCCTTCCCGTGCGCGCTGCATAGCTGTTGTCGATCGCCGTGAAATTGAACTGCGCAATCTCCGACATGTCCTTGCGCCAGCCGTCGACTTCGGTGCTCTGGTACGCCTCGAGCACGTAGCCGGACTGCTGCGGATCGGCGGTCTGGCCGGTGATCGCGTTGACGCCGTCGACCGACAGCACGGTCAGCACGCGCGCATTGGAGTGGTTGTACAGGCGCACCGCGTAGCGATGCCCCGGAGTGCCGGCGACGAACAGTTTTCCGTCATGACGGTGAGAAGGCAGAATCGTCCCGGTATCTCGATCGATCACCGTGACGTCGACCAGCGATCCGGCCTGCGCGGCGGCGGACATGGACAGGGCGATGGCAACGGCGGCGGACAGCAGGGCTTTCATGGAGACTCCTACGTGGGCGAGGTGGACGATGGAACGCCGATCGCCCGCCGCCGGGGTTGATCGGCCATGTCGCACGGCGGCGAACGCGCGATGTATCGCGTAAACTGGCCCTTCACTGAGGAAATTTTCGCCCACGCATGAGCAAGAGCAGAGTACTGACCGGCATCACCACGACCGGTTCCCCGCACCTGGGCAACTATGTCGGCGCGATCCGCCCGGCGATTGCGGCCAGCCGCGATCCCGGCGTCGAATCGTTCTACTTCCTCGCCGACTACCACGCGCTGGTGAAGTGCGACGACCCGGCGCGCATCCAGCGCTCGACGCTCGAGATCGCCGCAAGCTGGCTCGCCTGCGGGCTCGATCCGGGAAAAGTGTACTTCTACCGCCAGTCCGACATTCCGGAAATCCCGGAGCTGACCTGGCTGCTGACCTGCGTCACGGCGAAGGGACTCTTGAATCGCGCGCACGCGTACAAGGCCGCGACCGACGTCAACCGGGAGAAAGGCGACGACCCCGACGCCGGCATCAATGCCGGCCTCTACATGTACCCGGTGCTGATGGCCGCCGACATCCTGCTGTTCCACGCGAACCGGGTGCCGGTCGGGCGCGACCAGATCCAGCACATCGAGATGGCGCGCGACATCGGCCAGCGCTTCAACCATCTGTATGACGGCGAGTACTTCACATTGCCGGAAGCCGCGATCGAGGGCAACGTCGCGACGCTGCCGGGGCTGGACGGCCGCAAGATGTCGAAGAGCTACGACAACACGATTCCGCTGTGGCTGCCGCAGAAGGATCTGCGCAAGGCGATCCTGGGCATCGTCACCAATTCGCAGCTGCCGGGCGAACCGAAGAACCCGGACGAGTCGCACCTGTTCAGCATCTACCAGGCATTCGCGAGCGCGCAAGAAACCGCCGCGATGCGCAACGCCTACGCCGACGGCATCGGCTGGGGCGATGCGAAGCAGAAGCTGTTCGAGCGCATCGACGCCGAACTGGCGCCGTTGCGCGAACGCTACGAGGCGCTGATCGCCACGCCCGAAAGAATCGAGGAGGCGCTGCTGGCCGGTGCCGAACGAACCCGCGTTCTGTCCCGGCCGTTCGTTGCGCGCCTGCGCCACGCGGTCGGACTGCGATCGCTGCGCTCCGGCATCGAGGCGGTAGCCGGGAAGACCGAGCGCGCCGAAAAGCCGGCGCTGCAGCCGGTCGTATTTCGCGAGAAGGACGCGTTTGCGTTCAAGGTGCTCGATGCCAAGCGTGACGTGCTCGCCACACAAGGCGGTTTCGCCGACCCGAAATCCGCGATGGCGGCCGCGCGTGTGGCAATGCAATCGCTGAATTCCGATGTATAGGTCGCCGTCGCGGTTGCTTGTCAGGCCTGTATGGGCCCTTCTCCCGCTGGCAGAAGAAGGTAGCGAAGGCGGATGAGGGTGGGGCTCGCTAGGCCACGAAGCCGGATAATCTGCCGCACTTCCATCCGCCACCCTTGCCCTGCGCGCTGCGCGCGCCGCCCTCTCTTGCCAGCAGTAGGGGTGAGTTGACGCGCTTCGTGCACGATGATGCACGCGCTTCGGACACGATCATGCCCGCGCTCCGCGCTCGATCATTCGCGCGCTTCGGATTCAAATCGTACGAACGTCGCGAGCGCTTCAGTCCCATGTATTCAGGTGCGGCCCGAATTCCTGGCGCTGCTTGCGCACGACGCAGAAGCGATGGCCGGTCGGCGCCTGCATGACCCACCAGCGCTTGACGAACGCGACGCGTGTCGCGCCGAGAGCTTCCAGGCGCGCAACCTCGGCGTCGATATCGTCGGTCTCGATGTCGAGGTGGATGCGCGGCTCGTGCGCGACTTTCTGCAGCAGCAGGAACGGCTCGTCGGCATCGGTTTTCAATTCGGCATACTTGCCGTCGCCGTCCTGGTCGGCGCTGGCAACGGGGCGGCCGAGCGCCTTGCTCCAGAATTCAGTCGCGGTGACGAGGTCTTCGACTTCGCAGTCGAGCACGAACGCGGCGATGCGGCTGTGATGCATGCGGGCAATTCCGATCAGGTGCGCGGGGATTTTTTCGCTGGCGCCGCGGCAAATTCTGCGATGCGTCGTTGCGCGGCCTTGCGCACGGCGGCCGTGCGTGCCGTGCCTTCGAGACGGAAGCCGCCGGGAAGCAGTTCGCGCATGGTCGTGACCCGTGCGTCGCCTTGCGTATTGGTGAGAATCACACGAAGGTCCGGGCCGCCGGTCTCGTACAGGACCTGCCGGCACGCGCCGCACGGCGAAACCGGCGATGGCGTGTCGGCGACGACGGCAATCGCGGTCAGCGGCGCACGCGCGGCGCCGCACGCGTACGCGGCGAACACGGCCGTGCGCTCGGCGCAACCGGTCAGGCCGTAGACATCGAACTCGACGTTGCAGCCCTTGACGATCGTGTCGCCGAAGCGTGCGGCCGCGCCGACCTTGAACTTCGACCACGGCGCATGCGCGCCTTCGCGTGCCGCGAGCGCGGCGTCGACGAGCTCTCGATCCGCGCGACTCAGGTTCGTCGCGGCAGGTTTTTTCGTTGCCATGTGAAGTATCGGAGTCCCTGTGCGACGGATCAGCGCGCGAGCGCCAGATCGTCGAGCATCGCCTTGAGAAAACGTGCCGCTTCGCCGCCGGTCGCTGCGCGATGATCGAACGTCAGCGACAGCGGAATCACGCGATGCGTCTGGATCGAGCCCATGACGGCCACGACGTCGTGGCGCAGCTTGCCGGCGGCAACGATCGCAACGCACGGTGGCACCACGATCGGCGTGGCGTAGCGGCCGGCGAAGATGCCGAAGTTGGAAAGCGAAATCGTATAGCCCTTCAGTTCCTCGGGCGGAATGCTGCGGTTCTGCACCTGCTCCCGGATGCGATTGAGCGCGACGCGAACGCCGGCCGCGTCGAGCACGTCGGCATTGCGCAACGCCGGCACGAACAGGCCATCCTCGGTGTCGACGGCGATGCCGACGTCGACATGCGGGTGCAGCGTGCGCGTGAGGCTGTCGCCCTCGAACCAGGCGTTGAGCGCCGGCACGGCCTTGCATGCCGACACGAGCGCGCGGATCAGGCGCACCGTGATGTCGTTGCCGGGCTGCCAGGCGTGGATGTCGGCATCGTCGCAAATCGTGGTTGGCACGACCTTGGCGTGCGCATCGGCCATCACGCGCGCCATGTTGCGGCGCACGCCCTTGACCTGCTCGGGCTGGCCTAAGGCGCCTGCCGGCGTTGGCGCCGAGGTGCGCATCGGCTGGCCGGAGGCGGACAGTGCCGTGCGCGCGCCGGCTGGCGAGGGCTGCGGACGTAGGGCCGACGGCTGTGATTGGGCCGCGCGCCGGGTCGATGCCCGGGCGTCATCCGTTGCATCCGGCGCGCCCACCTCCGGCAGAGGCGACGAGCCGGCGCGCGCAGTCCCCGCGGCCGCCGCGTTCTTGACGTCCTGCAACGTCACGACACCGCTGCCACCGCTTGGCGGGACTCTGGACAGATCCACGCCGAGCTTGCGAGCCAGCGCGCGCACGGCCGGCATGGCCCTGACGCCGCCGACGGAGACCGCCTGCTCGCTCACGACACGATCGCTCGATTCCATCGCGCCGACAACCGTGCCGGCGTCGGTGCGCGGCTTCTTTTCGCCCGCGGCAACTTCGCCGCCGTCGTCGGAAGCCACGACCTTGCTTGCGTCATCGGGCGCGGGCGAGCCGACGCCGTGTGGCGCGGCCGCCTTCGGCGGTGCGTGGTGGTGGCCGGTCGATTCGGCTTCCGCGCGCTGCGGCATCTTTGCATCGATCTCGACGTCGACGAGCGCTGCGCCGGTTTCGATCACGTCGCCGGCCTTGCCATGCAGCCTGGCCACCTTGCCGGAAAACGGCGACGGCACTTCGACGACGGCCTTGGCCGTTTCCATCGACACCAGCGGCGCGTCGAGGCGGATGACGTCGCCTTCCTTGACGAACCATTCGACCACGGTCGCGTCGGGCAGGCCTTCGCCGAGATCGGGAAGATGGAAGGTTTTGGTTGTGGTCATGACAGGGTCAGCAGGCTGGATATGGCAGACGGGATACGACGGGCGAGAGACGCACGAGCTTTCGCCGCGCCGCTGGTCGCCGAACCCGAAAGGCGGAGGCCGGGAAAAGCCGAATGCAGCACGATGCGCGATCGCGGATGGGGACACCGACGAGCGACGAGGCTGCGCATCAGCGGTGTCTTGCGCCTGTCGTCCGTCGTCTCTCGTCTCACGCGCTTGCTTCCAGCGTCTTCTTCGCCGCCGCCACGATCTTGTCCACGCTCGGCAGATACTTCATCTCGAGGCGGAAGAGTGGAATGTGCGTGTCGTAGCCGGTCACGCGTTCGACCGGCGCGACCAAATCGTACATCGCGTGCTCGGCCAGGCGTGCGGCGATCTCGGCGCCGAAACCGGCGGTGCGCGGCGCTTCGTGCACGATCACGCAGCGGCCGGTCTTGCGCACCGATTCGTGGATCGTGGCGAAGTCGAGCGGCTTGAGCGTGGCCACGTCGATGACTTCGGCGCCGATGCCGTCCTGCGCGAGCGCCTCGGCCGCTTCGAGCGTTTCCTTGACCTGCGCGCCCCAGGTGACCAGCGTCACGTCGCTGCCGTCGCGCAGCACGTAGCAGACGTCGAGCGGGAGCGCCTCGCCGTCGTCGGCGACCTCTTCCTTGTACTGGCGGTAGATGCGCTTGGGCTCGAAGAAAATCACCGGGTCCGGATCACGGATCGCCGCCAGCAGCAGCCCGTAGGCGCGGCCCGGTGACGACGGCAGCACCACGCGCAGGCCCGGTATGTTCGTGAACAGGTGCTCGTTTGCTTCGGAATGATGCTCGGGAGCGCGGATGCCGCCGCCCCACGGCGCGCGGAACACGGCCGGGCATGACAGCCGGCCGCGCGTACGATTGCGCATGCGCGCGGCATGGCAGGCGATGTGCTCCATCATCGGATAGATGAAGCCTTCGAACTGCGCTTCGGCGACGGGCTTCATGCCCTGTGCGGCGAGACCGACGGTGAGGCCGGCGATCGAGGTTTCGTCCAGCGGCGTATCGATCACGCGCTCGGGCCCGAATTTCTGCTGCAGGCCCGCGGTCGCGCGAAACACGCCGCCATTGACGCCGACATCCTCGCCGAGAACGACGACGGATGGATCGCGGCGCATCTCGTAGGCGAGCGCCTGGGTAACACCTTCGATCAGCGTAATTTGCGGCATGTCCCTCGGCGAACCTTACTCTGTCGTCACGGCGAAAGCCGGGATCGAGTTTGACTTGAAACGGGAAAAATCAGGATGAGTCGTGCACGGTTCCCGTCGCGCATCCTCGGGCCATGACGCGGCTCCACTGTTGCAGGCGGCTTGGCGAATGTTCGTTCCGGCACGTTGCCGCCGCAGCCGGGCCCGACCAGCGCCGCCGTCCAGAGCGGCTGCAATGTCGGGGCAGGCAGCTCGGAGTTCATCCACGAGCCTTCTCCAGCGCAAGCGCCTGCTCGCGCTGCCGCTCCAGGTCGAGCGGCAACTCGGCATAGGTGTAGTCGAACATTGCACTGACCGGTTGCGAGCGGGTTTCCAGGTAGGCGTTCACTTCGGCGTCGACGCGCTCGGCGCACTCGGCCTTCCAGGTTTCCTCTTCCTTCTCGCTCCACAGCGTCTGCGCCAGCAGGTACGCCTTGAGGCGCCTCAGCGGCTCGCGCGTCCAGGCCTCCTTGACCTCGGCATCATCGCGGTAGCGCCGCGCGTCGTCGGCGGTGGTGTGATCGGACAGGCGATACGTCACGGCTTCGATCAAGCTGCCGCCATGGCCATGGCGCGCGCGCTTGATTGCATGATCGAGTGCGGCGCGCACGGCCAGCAGGTCGTTGCCGTCCACTTGTATACTCTCGATGCCGGCGGCGATGCCTTTCTGGGCCAGCGTCTTGGCGCCGGTCTGCGCCGAGCGCGGTATCGAAATCGCGTACTGGTTGTTGACGATGACCACGACCAGCGGCAGCGTCATGGCGCCGGCCACGTTGATCGCGCCATAGAAATCCGACTTCGACGTGCCGCCGTCGCCGACCACGCTGACGGCGACGCGCGGTTCCTTGCGGATCTTGAACGCCAGCGCCGCGCCGGCCGCATGCAGCGCCTGCGTCGCGATCGGCACGCTCCAGGCGAAATCGTGCGCCGGGCCGGAAAAATCGTTGCCGCGCTCGTCGCCGCCCCAGTACAGCAGAACCTCGCGCGGCTTCACGCCACGGTAGAACTGCGCGCCGTATTCGCGGTACATCGGCGCGAACACGTCGTCCTCGGCCATCGCCGAGCCGATCGCGATGTGGGTTGCCTCCATGCCGAGCGCCGAGGCGTAGGTGCCGAGCTTGCCGGTGCGCTGCAGCGCGATCGCCTTGCCGTCGAACACGCGCAGAAACACCATCTGCTTGTACAGCTCGACGAGTTCCTTCGTGTCGTTCACCCACTCGGGCAGGTCCTCGCGCACCGGCTTGCCATCGGCGTCGAGGTACTGCAGGTATTCGATTTCGAAGGTTGCGACGATGCTCACGGTGGCCGGATCGGACAAAGCGGGGTGTGCTTGATAGCAGTCCGTGCGCATTGTACGCAAGTCTTGCCGCAGCACGGCGACTCCTGAACGGCTGCGCCCGCCGCTCGCACGGCCACGGCCGATGCGCGCCGCCCGGGCGCGACCGGAACGGCACAGACGCCGTGGCGCGCTTTCGGATTGCGCGCCGCGGACGTTTCGATATGCCGGGTCGTTATCGGCCGAACGTCACCGTCAAGGTGCAGGCGCCGGTCACCGGAGCGGTCGTGATGGTGTTGTTGCTCTTCAGCGTCGCGCCGCACCCCGAGACGCCCATCGTCTTGTATTTCGGATCCGGGTTCGCCTTGAAGGTCACAACGGCGCCGTAGCCGACGAATTGCGGCGCGTTCGGCGCAATCGTGCCGTGCGCGCCGGCTGCCGGCGTCACCTTGTAGACCGCCTTGGCGAATGTCGCGTTGACGGCGCAGTCCGCGGTGATCCTGCCGGAGCCGGTCCGAGCGTGAAACGAAGAAACGCGCATCCCGCAAAACTGCGCAACCCCTGCGCGCCATGGCCCGCGATTCGACTCGCCGTCATCGATGCTCCCGACGAGAATATTTCCCGGTGCTGGGATTCTCGCCAAAAGATGTGACAATAACCAAACTTCATCGAAGAATTCCTCGGGCGGGGCCACCTGAATGAGCGCAATTGAGAACCGCCGCGACCTCGAGTCCGGCATCGAGCTCGACCTGCGCAACCGGCTGACCTACGGCGGTTACCTGCAGCTGCCGCAGCTGTTGTCGGCGCAAAAGCCGTTGAGCGATCCGCCGCACCACGACGAGATGCTGTTCATCATTCAGCATCAGACGGCCGAGCTGTGGATGAAGCTCGTCGTGCACGAACTGCGTGCCGCGATCGCGCACCTGCAGCGCGACGAACTCGGGCCGTGCCTGAAGATCCTGGCGCGCGTCAAGCAGATCCAGCGCCAGCTGTTCGAACAGTGGGCCGTGCTCGAGACGCTGACGCCGAGCGAGTACATGGAATTCCGCCATGTGCTCGGGCCGGCGTCCGGTTTCCAGTCGCTGCAGTATCGACTGGTCGAATTCCTGCTCGGCAACAAGAACGCCGACATGCTCAAGGTGTTCGACTACGACGCCGAACAGCAGCGGATCCTGCGCGAAGCGCTCGAAGCGCCGAGCCTGTACGACGAATTCCTGCGCCATCTCGCCCGCGCCGGGCACGCGGTGCCGCGCGATTGCCTGGAACGAGACTGGTCGAAGCCGCATCAGCAGAACAATGCGCTGATACCGGCGTTGCGCAACATCTACGAACAGCGCGAGCGGTACTGGGGCGACTACCACATGTGCGAGCAACTGGTCGATGTCGAGGAGAGCTTCCAGCTCTGGCGCTTCCGCCACATGAAAACCGTCGAACGCATCATCGGCCACAAGCGCGGTACCGGCGGATCGTCCGGTGTTTCGTTCCTGCGCAAGGCGCTCGACCTGACGTTTTTTCCCGAACTGCTCGAAGTGCGCACCGTGATCGGCGCGCCGGCCACGCCGACGGGCGGCGCGAAAGACGCCTGACGGCGCGCGGCTTGCGCGCTGTTCTCAAGATCACGAGCGCCGGTCTGCAATTGCGCGGTGCAGCACCGGTATCGTTTGACGTCGCGGCGCATAGCGGTTACATGTGGCGCGCCCTGACGTTCAGGCGGCGCCGGTCCGACTGACGTGATTTCAGCCGTGCAGCAGGGGTGCGGCTTTCACCGGAGCTGAAGCAATATGGCAGCAGGCAGCGCGAACCTTGCGCAGACAACGACTCCCCCGAACTTTCCCGAATTGATGGGTCATCCGCGTCCGCTGTGGATGCTGTTCATGACCGAGTTCTGGGAGCGCTTCTCGTTCTACGGCATGCGCTGGGCGCTGACGCTGTACATCGTCGCGCAGTTCTACTCCGGTTCGGGCACCGGCGAAGCGCCGGCCAACCGCATCTACGGCGCCTATCTGGCGCTGGTCTACGCGTCCGGCCTGCTCGGCGGTTACGCTGCCGACCGGCTGATCGGCTATCAGCGTTCGATCCTGCTCGGTGCGGTGATCATGGGTTCGGGCCTGTTCGTGATGATGATCCCGAGCATGGACGTGTTCGAACTGGGACTGTCGCTCGTCATCGTCGGCAACGGCCTGTTCAAGCCGAACATCTCGACCATGGTCGGCCAGCTCTACGCGCAGAACGACATCCGCCGCGATGCCGGCTTCACGATCTTCTACATGGGCATCAACGCCGGCAGCTTCATCTCGCCGCTGCTGACAGGCTGGCTCGCCAGCGTGATCACCGACACGCCGCTGCAGCAGAACTACAAGGTTGTCTTCGCCTGCGCCGGCATCGGCATGGTGCTGAGCTTTCTGTGGTTCTGGTTCGGTCGCCGCCAGCTGCATGGAATCGGCAGGCCGCCGGCGGAAAGTCCGGGCAGCCGCAATCTCGGCATCGTCCTGCTCGGCGCCCTGATCCTGGTACCGATCGTCTACGTGCTGCTGGCCAAGCTCGGCGCCGATGTTCTGGCCTGGGTGCTCGGCCTGCTGTTCGTCGGCCTCGCCGTGATGCTGCTGATCGAAGGCATCCGCGAAGGCGCTGTGCCGCGCGACAAGGTCATCGCGATGCTGATCATCTTCGTGTTCAACATCATGTTCTGGATGTTCTACGAGCAGGCCGGCAGCTCGTTCAACTTTCTCGCCGAGAAAATCGTCAATCGCACGTTCGGCGACTGGGAATTCCCGGTAGCCTGGTTCCAGTCGGTCAACCCGATCGGCGTGATCGGCTTGGCCCCGCTCGTGGCGATGGCGTGGGTTGCGATGGGCCGGCGCAATCGCGAGCCGTCGATTCCGCGCAAGTTCGGCCTCGGCCTGATCGGCAACGGCCTGGCTTTCCTGCTGCTGATGTACGCGCTGACATACCTGATCGACGCACAGAGCAAGATTCCATTCTGGACCTTGTTCATGGTCTACATCATCCAGGCGCTCGGCGAGCTGTGCCTGTCGCCGATCGGATTGTCGATGGTGACCAAGCTGGCGCCGCCGCGACTGGTCGGCTTCGCGATGGGCGGCTGGTTCCTGTCGATCGCGACCGGCAACAACCTGTCCGGCATCTTCGCCAGCGCAGTCAGCGGCGAATCGGGCATGACGACCGCGTCGGCATTGTCCGGCTACACGTTCGGCTTCTGGGCGCTGGTCGGTTCCGGCGTCGTGCTGTTCGTGCTCGCGCCGCTGATCAACAAGCTCATGCACGGCGTCAAGTGACTTCAGGATGAAGTCATCCCGTGCAGGGCGAGCCGGGACTTGACGCGAGATGCGTTGACTGCGCCGCGCCGGGAGCGGCGCGCGAACAGCGCAGCTGGCCCGAAGGGTGAGCGACAGGATGTCGCGAGTTATCGCATCTCGCGCCGGCGAGCGGCCGGACAGGGATGTCCGGACCGGCGATCGCACCATGGAAGGTTAGCGCGTTGACATCACATGACCGACGACACGGGATCCAGCTCTCCATCAAATTGTGGACATCGGATCCGAATCCTCACCCGGCCCTCCGGCCCACGATGAGCGGGGAGGGCATTCAGCGCGCGAGCTCCTCGAGCTCGGCCCGCCATAGCTTGTCGAGAATCCGGCTCAGCCACTCGCGCTCTTCGCCATCCAGGTGCGCCAGCAGACGGCGCTCATGCTCGAGCGCCAGCGGCGCGATCTGCTCATAGACCTTCCAGCCCTTCTCGCTGAGCCGCAACACCGACTGGCGCTTGTCATGCTCGGCAATCAGGCGCCCGACCCGCCCGGCCTCGATCAACCTTGCCAGCGCGCGACTCACGGCGACCTTGTCCATCGCCGTACGCGCGGCAACCTCACGTGCCGACAGCCCGTCATAGCGCCCGAGCACGGCCATCACGCGCCATTCGGTGATGCTCAGGGCGAAACGGCGCTGGTACATGTCGGCGATCGCGCGGCTGACCGTGTTCGACAGCACCGACAGCCGATACGGCAGGAAATGCTCCAGATCCAGCGGCCGATGTTCGCTCATTGCTGCGCTGTCGCTTGCAATTGGTTTCAAGTGAAACTATCTTAGTCGTTCCGCACCCGAATGCAACAGCGATCTCGCGGGCGGCCGTCGCTGGCGTATGCGCGGCGCGCAACATCGTAAGCAACTCAGTGGAATGCACGCCTTGACCGGCGTCGGAGCCAGCATGAACGCACAACCCCAGGTACATTCTCCCTCCGCTTCGGCGCCGCCAGGACAGTTTGAAAATCCGATGGGCATCGACGGTTTCGAGTTCGTCGAGTTTGCTTCGCCGGAACCGGAAAAATTGCACGAACTGTTCCGCAACCTCGGTTTCGTCCAGGTCGCGCGCCACAAGACGCGCCCGATCTACAACTACCGGCAGAACGACTGCACGTTCCTGATCAACGAAGATCCCGACTCGTTCGCCGCCGACTTCGCCCGCACGCACGGTCCGAGCGCGTGCGGCTTTGCCATTCGGGTCAACAAGCTGGCCGAATGGGTGCGCGTGCAGGCATTGCGCAACGGCGCGCAGTCGATCACGAACAAAGAGACGACCAAGGCCGTCGCAGCGCCCGTCATCGAAGGCATCGGCGGCTGCATGCTGTACATCGTCGATCGTTACGACGACAAGGGCACGATTCACGATCCGGACTGGGAATGGCTGCCCGGCGCGGAAATGATGCCGAAGGGTTTCGGCCTGACCTTCATCGATCACCTGACGCACAACGTCTATTTCGGCAACATGTCGAAGTGGGCCGACTACTACGAGCGCCTGTTCCAGTTCCGCGAAATCCGCTATTTCGACATCAAGGGTGCCAAGACCGGCCTGCTGTCGAAGGCGATGACCGCGCCGGACGGCATGGTGCGCATTCCGCTGAACGAATCGGCCGATCCGCGCAGCCAGATCAACGAGTACCTGCTGCAGTATCGCGGCGAAGGCATCCAGCACATCGCCTGTTTCACCGACGACATCTACACCACGATCGAGGCAATGCGTGCGCGCGGCATCGATTTCCTCGACACGCCGAATGCCTACTACGACGTGATCGACCAGCGCATCCCGAAGCACGGCGAGGATGTTGCGCGCATGAAGGCCAACCGCATCCTGATCGACGCCGACCCCGAGACGAAGCAGAAACTGCTGCTGCAGATCTTCACCAAGAACTGCGTCGGCCCGATCTTCTTCGAGATCATCCAGCGCAAGGGCAACACCGGCTTTGGCGAAGGCAATTTCCAGGCGCTGTTCGAATCGATCGAGCGCGAGCAGATGGCGCGCGGGGTGTTGTGACGCTTTTTCATTGCGAGTGGTGTGCTTCGCCCACCGGACAGATGATCCCGAACCGTTCGCCCTGAGCGAAGCCGCGTAGCGGCGAAGTCGAAGGGCAAGACACCATGTCGTTCACGCTGTATATCTTGCAATGCGCTGATGGAACACTATACATCGGCCACACGGATGACATGATCACGAGAAATGCAGCAACACGATCTTGGTCAGGGATCCAGATACACGGCGACTCGGCGACCTTTGGGATTGCTCCACAGCGAGGAATTTGAATCACGCTTCGAGGCTCTCAGGATGGAGCGAAAGTTGAAGGGTTGGAGTCGCGCCAAGAAATTCGCTTACGTCCGTGGGGACTGGGCTGCGATTAAGGAACTGGCGAAGCGGGCGCAGAAGAAGCAGGGATCGTAGACGGACGCTTCGACTTCGCACTCGCGCCGTGCGCGAGCGCTACGCTTGGCGCGAACGGTTTATGTGAGAATTCGGGAAATCATTTCCATGTCGTCGAGCCAAACATCCACATACCAATCCGGCTTCGCCAACGAATTGGCGACCGAAGCGATTGCCGGCACCTTGCCGGTCGGGCAGAACTCGCCGCAGCGTGTCGCGCATGGTCTGTACGCCGAACAGATTTCCGGCACGGCCTTCACCGCGCCGCGTCATCTCAACCGGCGCAGCTGGCTCTATCGGATCCGGCCGGCGGCGATGCACCAGCCGTTCACGCACCTGCAAAGTGGAACGTTCCACAATGATTTCGACCAGGTGCCGGTGACGCCGAACCAGTTGCGCTGGGACCCGCTGCCCTTTGCGAACGAAGCGACCGATTTTGTCGACGGCCTGGTCACGATGGCCGGCAACGGCGGTGCCGCGGCGCAAGCCGGCATCGGCATTCATCTGTATGCGGCGAACCGCTCGATGCAAGGCCGCTTCTTCTACGACGCCGACGGCGAACTGCTGATCGTGCCGCAGCAGGGCCGGCTCAGGATCGCGACCGAGCTGGGTGTGGTCGAGGTCGAGCCGCAGGAAATCGCCGTGATTCCGCGCGGCATCCGTTTCCGGGTCGACTTGCCGGACGGCCAGGCGCGCGGCTACGTCGCCGAGAATTTCGGCGCGCTGTTGCGCCTGCCGGAGCTCGGGCCGATCGGCTCGAACAGCTTGGCCAACGCGCGCGACTTCCTCGCGCCGGTCGCGGCGTTCGAGGATGTCGACGGCGACTTCGAACTGGTCGCGAAGTTCCAGGGCCGCCTGTGGTCGGCGCGCATCGATCACTCGCCGCTCGACGTGGTCGGCTGGCACGGCAACTATGCGCCATACAAATACGATCTGCGCCGGTTCAACACGATCGGCTCGATCAGCTACGACCACCCGGATCCGTCGATCTTCACCGTATTGACCTCGGCGAGCGACACGCCCGGTGTCGCGAACATGGACTTCGTGATCTTCCCGCCGCGCTGGCTGGTTGCCGAGCGGACATTCCGGCCGCCGTGGTTCCATCGCAATATCGCCAGCGAGTTCATGGGGCTCGTGCACGGCGCCTACGATGCGAAAGCCGGCGGCTTCGTGCCGGGCGGAGCGAGCCTGCACAACAGCATGAGCGGCCACGGGCCCGATGCGGCAAGCTTCGACAAGGCCAGCACGTCGGACACGACCAGGCCCGATCACATCGTCGACACCATGGCTTTCATGTTCGAGACGCGCGCCGTCCTGCGGCCCACGCAGCAGGCGCTCGAGTCGCCGCAGCGGCAGCGCGACTACTTCAATTGCTGGCAGGGTCTGAAGAAGAACTTCCGCGCGGCGCCGCGCGATTGACCGAGAAACACACGGATGGACCACGAAGTACACGAAGAACACGAAGTACACGAACAAGAGCGAAGTGGAAAAAAGGGCGGGTGAAGCGGCGCCGACGAATTGGAGCGGGCCGGCATTGCTCCGATACGGCGTCATATCGCCGTGAAAGCGGTGATCGACATCGATGTGAAGTGACGGCTTGAGCGCCGGTGATTTCCGCCCGCGCGGGAATGACGGCAGGGAAAAACGGACGGGCATGAGGTAGGGATGAAGCTTGGCAGTTTGAAAGAAGGCGGGCGCGACGGCACGCTGGTCGTGGTCAGCCGGGACTTGAGCCGCGCCGTGCGCGTCGGCGACATCGCACGCACGCTGCAGGCGGCAATCGAGGACTGGAGCAAAGCCGCACCGTGCCTGAATCGCGTGCACGAACTGCTGCATGCCGCGCCGCAGGCCCAGACGATCAACGGCGAGCTGGTATTCGCGCTCGATCCGGCGTCTCTGGCCGCACCATTGCCGCGCGCCTACGAATTCGTCGACGGCAGCGCCTATCTGCCGCACGTCGAACGCGTGCGCCGGGCGCGCGGCGCCGAGGTGCCGGCGAGCTTCTACACCGATCCGCTGATGTACCAGGCCGTCAGCGCCGGTTTCCTCGGGCCGTGCGATCCGGTGCTGGTGGTCAGCGAAGACTACGGCATCGACCTGGAGGCCGAAATCGTCGTCGTCACCGATGACGTGCCGATGGCCGTGACGCCAGCGCAGGCCGCGGGCCACATCCAGCTGATCGGTCTGGTCAACGATGTCTCGTTGCGCAACCTGATTCCGAACGAACTGGCCAAGGGCTTCGGTTTCGTGCAGTCCAAGCCACGCTCGGCGCTGGCACCGGTCTTCGTCACGCCGGACGAACTCGGCAATGCCTGGAAGGACTGCAAGGTGCACCTGCCGCTCGTATCGCAGATCAACGGTTCATGGTTCGGCGCGCCGCAGGCCGGCGACGACATGCAATTCAGCTTTGCCGATCTCGTCGCCCATGCGGCGAAGACGCGACCGCTGTCGGCCGGGACGATTGTCGGCTCCGGCACGATCGCGAACCAGGATGAGAGCCGCGGGGCGTCGTGCCTGGCCGAACGGCGCACGCTCGAGACGATCGCGGGCGGCAAGCCGGCAACTCCGTTCCTCAAATTCGGCGACAGCGTGCGCATCGAAATGCTCGACCGCGACGGCCGCAGCATTTTCGGGGCGATCGACCAGCGGATCCAGGCGGCGCCATCCGGCTGAGGACCGCGCTCTTTGCTTTGGCCGGAGTTGGCGCTAGGCTTCACGCCATACAGGGGGTGTGCCATGGCAAGCGAAGGGCTGAAGCTTTACAGCTATTGGCGTTCGAGCGCGTCCTATCGCGTACGCATCGCGCTGAACCTGAAAGCACTCGCCTACGATCTGGTGCCGGTGAATCTGGTCAACGGCGAGGGCGAGCAGCATACGCCGGAATACGCGATGCTCAATCCGCAGGAACTCGTCCCGGTGCTGGTCGACGGCGAACGCGTCGTGCGCCAGTCGCAGGCGATCATCGAGTACCTCGAGGAGACCTACGACGGCGAGGCGAAGCTGCTGCCTGCGATCGCGCGTGACCGCGCCCGCGTGCGCGCGATCGCGCAGGCGATTGCCTGCGACATCCATCCGCTCAACAACACGCGCGTGATGCGCTACCTCGAGCGTGAGTTCAAGGTGCCGCCGGCCGAGCGCGAGCGCTGGACCCGGCACTGGATCAGCGTGGGGTTTGGTGCCATCGAAGCGCTGCTGGCCGACAGTCCGTCGACCGGCATCTATTGCGAAGGCGACGAGCCGACGCTGGCAGATGTCTTCCTGGTTCCGCAGGTCTACAACGCCGTGCGCTGGTCGGTCGACATGTCGCCGTTCCCGATCATCCGCCGCATCAATGCCAGCTGCCTGCGGCTGGAAGAGTTCGAGCGCGCCAGCCCGGAAAACCAGCCGGATGCGCCCCGCCCCTGATGAATGACGCGGTCGCGCGCAGCGCGACGCTCACGCTTCCCCGCCGGCTCGCGGGGAGGTGATTTCCTAGTAAGTCGCCGCGTCGTACGGATCGTGCACGGGCGCCGTGTCGCCTTCGCTGAGGCGGATGCGCAGCGCCAGGCCGTCGCGCGAATCGGCCTTCGACAGCGCCTCTTCCAGGTCGACGATGCCGCGCTTGTACAGCGACATGAGCGCCTGGTCGAACGTCTGCATGCCTTCCTGCAGGCTGCGTTCCATGGCTTCCTTCATCTCGTGGATCTGGCCGCGGCGGATCATGTCGCGGATCAGCGGCGTGTTCAGCAACACCTCGACCGCTGGCAGGCGGCGGCCGTCCTTGCCGATGACCAGGCGCTGGCTGATCACCGCGCGCAGGTTCAGCGCGAGGTTCATCAGCACGTTGCGGTGGGCCGATTCCTGGAAGAAGTTCAGGATGCGCTCGAGCGTCTGGTCGGCGTTGTTCGAATGCAGCGTCGCCAGGCACAGATGGCCGGTTTCGGAGAACGAAATGGCCGCTTCCATGGTCTCAGAATCGCGGATTTCGCCGATCATGATCACGTCCGGCGCCTCGCGCATCGCGTTCTTCAGCGCGTCGTGATAGCTGTGCGTGTCGAGGCCGACTTCGCGCTGGTTGACGACGGACTTCTTGTGGCGATGCAGGTACTCGATCGGATCTTCGACGGTGAGGATATGGCCCGAAACGTTCTGGTTGCGATGATCGATCATCGACGCCAGGGTGGTCGACTTGCCCGAACCGGTCGCGCCGACGAGCAGGATCAGCCCGCGCGGCTCCATGATCAGTTCCTTGAACAGCACCGGCAGGCGCAGCTGCTCGATCGACGGGATCTCGCTCTTGATCGCGCGGATGACCATGCCGACCTCGCCGCGCTGCTTGAACACGTTGATGCGGAAACGGCCGGCGTCCTTGACGGCGATCGCGAGATTGAGCTCCAGGTCGCGCTCGAACTGCGGCACCTGGCCTTCGTCCATCAGCGAGTAGGCGATCTTCTTCGCCATGCCGCTCGGCAGGCCGGTATTGCCGAGGGGATAGAGTTTGCCCTCGACCTTGATGTTAACCGGTGCGCCGGTCGTCAGGAACATGTCCGACGCGCCCTTCTCGGTCATGAGCTTGAGGAAATAACCGATATCCATACGAACCTTCCGTTACTGGTGGAATGCGTGAATGTGCGCGGGACGCGTTGCCATGTGCGCCCGGCTTTCCCACAATACGGCTGTTGCTGACCCCATGCCGAGAATTCTTATGACATTATTGCGGTCAAAAATCCATCGACCGGTCGTGCTTTTGGGCCTGGTCCTGGCCGGCTGCGGGCCGACCAGGCCGCCCAACACCGGGCTGGAGGAGGCCGCTCGCCATCTGCAGGTTGCGCGCGAGGCCGGTGCCAGCACCTATGCCCCGCTGGAGCTGCGCGGCGCCGAGGAACGGCTGTCGGCGGGCCGTGCCGCCGCCGACAAGCGCGACTACGAAGATGCGATCGCCCTGGCTGCCGAATCGCAGGCCAACAGCGACCTGGCGCTGGCCAAGGCGCGACTGGGCAAGGCGCGCGAACGCGTCGAGACGCGCACGCGCGAGAACGCCCAGCTGCGTCAGGACCTCGGCGACCCGAATGCCGGAGCACAACCATGAGGCTGTTCCTGCGCATGGCGCTGCTGCTGCCGCTGCTCGCCTGCAGCGCGCTCGCCGTCGCCAAGAGCGACCTGGACTACGAGCGCCTGCGCGGCGCGCTGAATGACCTTGCAGCCGACCCGGTGCTGGGTCCGCTGGCCCCGGCCGAACGCGCGCTTGCGGCCCAGGCGGTCCAGGCCATTGCCGAAGGCGGCCGCGGCAAGGAGCATGCGCACAAGGTATACATTGCCGAACGCCGCGTCGATATCGCCTATGCCACGGCGCAGGCGCTCGAGCAGGAACAACGCCTGGACAAGCTCGATCGCGAACACGACCGCATCCTGCTCGCCGCAAGCCGGCGCGATGCCGAGCAGGCACGGCTCGAAGCCGAGAAACAGCGCATCCAGAGTCTGGCGCAGGCCGAGGAATCCGATCGCTTGCGGGCCGAGGCGGAGGCGGCGCGCGCGCAGGGCGAACAGAGCGCCCAGGATGCCGAACTCGCCCGGCGCCAGGCCGAACAGACCCAACGCCTGGCCGATGCGCAGGCGCGCGAGGCCGAGCTGGCGCGCAAGGAGGCGCAACTGGCCGAGGCAGCCGCGTCGGACCTGCGCGGCCGCCTGCAGAACCTGCGGCCGACGCGTGGCGCGCTCGGCATGCAGATGACGCTCGACGACATCGCGTTTGCGCCGGGCAAGGCAGCATTGCGGGCCGAGGCGCGCGCGAACCTGGACAAGGTCGTGGCATTTGTCAACAAGTCGCCGCGCAAGAGCATTCGGGTCGAGGGCCACACCGACAGCCGCGGCAACGCCAACGCCAACCAGATGCTCTCGCAGCGTCGCGCCGAAGCGGTGCGCGACGCCCTGGTCGCGGCAGGCGTCGACGCTGCGCGCATCACGGCGATCGGCCTGGGCGAGGAGCAGCCGGTGGCGTCGAACGACAGCGACGAGGGGCGCGCGAAAAACCGCCGCGTCGATGTCATTCTGGAGAATCGCTGAGGTCGGCCCGCGCGCGTTCCGGCAGGCGCGTGGGCTCCAATAATTTTATTGAAAACAATCTGTTGGGGCGTACCGGAAAATGCAGTTGCGCCCGTCGATGCAAGAGAGTAGGGTCAAGTTGCCGCGGCGAGACGCAACGACTTTCCGGCGGCAATCATCAAGACAATGACCGCCGCCATAGCGAACGAAACAGCCTGCGCCTCACCGGACCCGGTGATGTCGGCGCAGCCGGAACAACCCGTTTCCGCGGCCGGATCACCGATGTATTTGCAAGCTCATGCCCGCGCTGCGGGCGTGTTCCATACTGTGCGTCAAAGAGGAGGTGGCTGATGTTCGAGAACCAGCAGAAAGAAGTCGAAGTGCTGATCAAGAGTGATTCGGAATTCCGCAGCTTGTATCAGCGACATCAGGAGCTCGACAGCAAGGTTCGCGACGCGGAATTGGGCGTACTGCCACTGGACGACACGACGCTGCACAACATGAAGAAGGAAAAGCTGCGCGCCAAGGATCGATTGACGCACATGTGGGAGCGTTACCGCTCCACGCATTGATTCCGGACCCGCCGGTGGAGCGCTGAGTGCGTCTGCTTCGCTAGACCCTCGCGTGCCTCCATACCCTGATCCGACCCTTGCGACGCGAGGGTTGGATCGTCCCTGATGGAGGGGGCCGGCGGCATTTGAACTCCCGCCCCGATCAGTCGACGAGACAAGGTCCGATCCATCGTCGATCCGCCCGGCAGGCAACGGGAGCGAGGCCGAAGAGGTTCGCTCCGGCCCGGGTCGCATGAACGCTCGCGCGGACTCGGGTATCATTTCTGCCTGAACAATTTCCGCGGCGCCCGCGCGTCGGCCGCCCTCGATCCTCGTCCAGGTTTTGCCCGGGTTATCCAACGCGGGCTTGTGGAGTCGGCATGCCGGTGCAGCAAAGCGTTCTCGACCTGATCGGCAACACGCCGATCGTAAAGGCACGGCGCCTGGAAAGCGGACCCTGCGAGCTGTTCTTCAAGCTCGAAAGCGCCAATCCGGGTGGCTCGATCAAGGACCGCATCGGCCTGTCGATGATCGAAGGCGCTGAAAAAGCCGGGAAGATCAGGCCCGGCGATACGCTGGTCGAGGGTACTGCCGGCAATACCGGCATCGGCCTGGCGCTGGTGGCGCAGCAGAAGGGCTACCGGCTGATCCTGGTCGTGCCCGACAAGATGAGCCGCGAGAAGATCTTCAACCTCAAGGCGATGGGCGCCGAAGTCGTGCTGACGCGCTCGGACGTCGCCAAGGGCCACCCGCAGTACTACCAGGATCTGGCCGAGCGCATCGCGCGCGAAACGCCGGGCGCGTATTTCATCAACCAGTTCGGCAACCCGGACAATCCGCGCGCGCACGAGGAGGTCACCGGTCCGGAAATAATGCAGCAGATGGACGGCAGGCTCGACGCGTTCGTATTCGGCTGCGGCTCGTCCGGCACGATGACCGGACTTTCGCGCTATTTTGCCGCCGCCGCGCCGAACGTCGAAATGATCCTGGCCGATCCGGTCGGCAGCATCCTCGCGCAGTACATCAACGAAGGCACGTTGTCGACCAAGTCGGCCTCGTGGATGGTCGAAGGCATCGGCGAGGATTTCCTGCCGTCGATCTCGGATTTCTCGCGCGTGAAGAAGGCCTACGCGATCAGCGACAAGGAGAGTTTCCTGGCCGGACGCGAGTTGCTGGCGAAGGAAGGCATTCTCGGGGGCTCGTCGACCGGCACGTTGCTCGCCGCGGCGTTGAAGTACTGCCGCGAGCAGACGCAGCCCAGGCGCGTCCTGGTGCTGGTCTGCGATACCGGCAACAAGTACCTGTCGAAGATGTACAACGACTACTGGATGCTCGACAACGGATTCCTCGAGCGCCAGAGTACCGGCGATCTGCGCGACCTGATCCTGCGTCCGTATTCGCAGCGCGACACGGTCGTGGTCGGCCCGGCCGAGCCGCTGACGACCGCGTACCAGCGCATGAAGCTGTATGACGTCTCGCAGCTTCCGGTCATGGACGGCGACCGGATCGTCGGCATCGTCGACGAATCCGACGTGCTGCTGCATGTCTATGCCGACGAAGCGAAGTTCCGCGACCCGGTGTCGACCGCGATGACCAGCAAATTGCAGATGCTCGATGTCAAGTCGCCGATCGAGGCGCTGCTGCCGGTGTTCGAGGAGGGCCATGTCGCGATCGTGGTCGATGGCGACAAATTCCTCGGCCTGATCACGCGCATCGACCTGCTCAACTACCTGCGCCGGCGCGTACAGTAAATCAATGCAACAAGCAAAAGATTGAACCACGGAGAACACGGAGAAAAAGCGAATTGATTGTTTGGGAGCTTTTTCGTGTTGGCTTTCTCCGTGTTCTCTCTGCATTTCCTCCGTGTTCTCCGTGTCAAAGCTTTTTGATTCCAGACAAGCAGCCAATCCCATGACAAAAAACATCAAGCACGGCCTCGGCACGCGCGCGATCCATGCCGGACAGAGTCCCGATCCCTCGACCGGCGCGATCATGGTGCCGATCTACGCGACCTCGACCTATGTGCAATCCAGCCCCGGCGTGCACAAGGGCTATGAGTACAGCCGTACGCAGAATCCGACGCGCATGGCCTACGAGCGCTGCATCGCCGATCTCGAGGGCGGCACGCAGGGGTATGCGTTCGCTTCCGGCCTCGGTGGCGCGAGCACCGTGCTCGACCTGCTCGACTCGGGCAGCCATGTCATCGCGATGAACGACCTGTATGGCGGCAGCTATCGCCTGTTCGAACGGGTGCGCCGGCGCAGCGCCGGACTCGATTTCACGTTCCTGGACTTGAACGACACGGCGGCGCTGCGCGCGGCATTGAAGCCGAACACGCGCATGATCTGGGCCGAGACGCCGACCAACCCGATGCTGACCGTCGTCGATCTTGCAAAGGTCGGCAAGTTCGCGCGCAAGCACGGCCTGATCTTCGTGGTCGACAACACGTTCTGCTCGCCGATGCTGCAGCGTCCGCTCGAATACGGCGCCGACCTGGTGCTGCACTCGGCGACGAAGTATCTCAACGGCCATTCGGACATGGTCGGCGGCGTCGTCGTCTGCGGCGCCAACGAGGAACTGGCCGGGCAGATGGCGTTCCTGCACAACTCGGTCGGCGCGGTTGCCGGACCGTTCGATTCGTTCCTGGCGATGCGTGGTCTGAAGACGCTGCACCTGCGCATGCGCGCACACTGCGCCGGCGCGTCGGAACTCGCTGCCTGGCTCGAGCAGCATCCCGCCGTCGAGCGCGTGATCTACCCGGGCCTGAAATCCCATCCACAGTACGCCCTGGCCAAAAGGCAGATGGACGGGCCGGGCGGCATCATCTCGATCGTCGTCAAGGGCGGCCTGCGCAAGGCGCGGCGCATGCTCGAACGCTGCCATTTGTTCGCGCTGGCCGAATCGCTCGGCGGCGTCGAGAGCCTGATCGAGCATCCGGGAATCATGACGCACGCGTCGATCCCGGCGCCAAACCGCAAGCGCCTGGGCATCAGCGATGGCTTGATCCGCTTGTCCGTGGGCGTCGAAGATGTCGGCGACCTGCGCGCCGAACTTGAGAATGCGCTGGGGTAATGCAGGCCTGAAGAGAAAAATTTGAACCACGGAGAACTCGGAGAACACGGAGAGAAGCAAGGCCGTAGTCGCACCGCTTATCGACAATCAGCTTCTATTGCTCGTCCTCCGTGTTCTCCACGTTTTTCTCCGTGTTCTCCGTGAACAAGCTCTTCCACTCGTCGCCAGCAACTTCCATCAGGATTTCGGCGCGGAGCTCCACAACTCGCGCCAGGCGCGGCGCACGTAGTCGCGCTCGTAGAAGCGCGGCTCGACCCAGCGCCGGAACTCGCCCGCGGCGACGCGGCGCGTGGCGCGAATGATCCTGCGCTTGCGCAGCATGGCCGGCGTGCCCTTGAGCGCATCGCGATACAGGCGCCACAGCACGCGCGCGCGGCCGCGGCGCAGATGGCGCAGCACGATGCCGCCATGCAGCACGATGAACCACGGCAGCGAGCGCAGCAGCCATCCGGCCGGCGCGTCCTTGACCAGCCACCACAACGAGTTGCGGATGCCGTGATACAGCACGAAGTCGTTCTCCGGTCCGCCCGATGACAGCGAGCCGGCATGATCGACGCGCGCCCCGGCGGCAAAGGCCGCGTTGTAGCCGAGCCAGCGTGCACGCAGCACCAGATCGGTGTCTTCCGCATAGCAGAAGAACGCCTCGTCGAACCATTCGCCGTGCGTTGCGCACAGGTCGTCGAGCAGCCGGCGCGTGAACAGCGCGCAGCCGCCGCTCGGCCCGAGCAGGGTTTCGTCCTCGCGCTTGCGGTTCGAAGCCAGGGTCGAGCGATACAGGGTGATGCCGAGGCTGTCGACGGCTCCGGTCCGCGGATTGCGCAGGTTGGCCGCCACCATGTCGGTACGTGACGCCGGATCCAGCTGCGCACGCAGCGCGTCGATGAAGCCCGGCGCCGGCAGCGTGTCGCTGTTGAGCATCAGCACCTGGTCGACCGCGGGATCGCCCAGCGCAAGGCGCAGCAAGCGGTTCATGCCGCCGGCGAAGCCGAGATTCTGCGCGCTCGAGTCCAGTTCGACGCGTGGCGCATGCTGCGCGACGGCTTGTTCGAGCTGCCCGACGTCGCCACGATCCGAACCGTTGTCGAGCACCAGCACGCGCGCGGCGGCCGGCAATGCCGGCACCAGCACGTCGAGGCAACTGCGCGTCGCCGCCGCCGTGCCGTGGTTGATGATCAGGATGGCAATCATCGCCGGTGACGGCTTGTCACTTGCGTCCGCCGCCACCCCGGGTGGCCGGTTACTGCTTCGGCTTCCACTGCACCTGGTCGATGAACGCGTCGGCGACGCGGTAGCCGCCGCACTGGTTCGGCACTTCCTGGCCGGTCGAAATGTCGACCAGGCGGCGATAGGCGATGCTGCCGTAGAACGGGTCGGTGTGCATCGGCGTGTAGTACGTGCAGTCGTCGAAGTAGTAGTGCGTCACCTGCGAATAGCGCGTGCGCTTGCGATCGCGATGCACGTCGCCGCCGTGCAGCAGGTTGGCCGCCCAGATCAGCGCCTGGCCCTTGCGTGGCAGGAAGCGCTGCGGCTGGATGCCGGTCAGCCGGACCAGTTCGCGCCAAAGCGGCTCGAAGGTTGCCTGGCCCGGAATGCCCGGCTGCTGCGCGGCGCACAGGCCCAGATGCTCGTGCGTATAGATCGGCCACTTGTGCGAACCCGGGTAGTACAACAGCGGGCCGGCGTCCGGATGGACGTCTTCCAGCGCCACCCAGACGCCGCACATGAAGCGCTCGGGCGCAGAGCTGAAATGGACCGAATCGGAATGGTAATGCTGCTCGGTTCCGACCGGGAAGTTCAGCGTCTGGAACGGCCACGCGCGGCGGCCGTAGATGCGCGACAGCAGCTCGCTCACGCGCGCGTTCGTCGCCAGCGCGCGCGCGCCCGGATGGAATTTCCAGGCGTCGTGCACGCGCATGCCGCCGCCGTGCAGCACCCACTGCGGCCAGTCGTAGTGCCTGTCGAGGTCTTTCTTCAGCGCTGCGGCGTGCGCATCGAAATCCGCGGCCGGGAAGTCGAACACCGCGAACCCGTCGCGATGCAGGTCCTGTGCGATGCGCAGCAACTCGGCGTCGCCGGCGAAGGACTGCGACAGCACGTCGAAGAACGGCGACTCGACGATCGGCACACCCGGCAGGGGATTGGCTTGCGTTGGGGTCACAGACATGTCGGGTCCGGCGTTATGGTCGGGCAAGAGTGCGGCGACGGTGGGTGCGAGGCGCTATCTCACTTCTGCAACCAGACCGCGATCGGCACGTCGCCCTTCATGCCAAACGCCAGTTCCGTCGAAACCTTGCCGTCATGCTTGCCGCTGACGAGCCAGTTGCCGTCGCGGAACAACACCAGCGCGACGGATCCGTCGCCCTCCCAGTCGACGGCCAGCGGCCGCTCGCCGGCAACGCCGCCGAATGCGAAGGTGACATCGGCCTTGTCGTCACGGTGCGTCGACGCGAGCCACTGCCCGGCGCGGAACAGCACAAGGTCGACCTTGCCGTCGCCGTTGACGTCGGCCAGCAACGGCACGTCGCCGGCGGTGCCGAAATGGAAGATCAGCGTCACCGCAGGATTGCGCGTGCCGCGCACGAGCCATTCACCGCCACGGAAAATGACCAGATCCGCCCTGCCGTCGCCGTCCAGGTCGGCCGCCAGCGGCACGTCTCCCGGCTGCCCGCCGAAGTTCAGCGTCGCATCGGCCTTGCCGTCGGCATGGGTCGAGATCAGCCACAGGCCACCCTTGCGATAGACCGCCGGCACGCGCCTGCCGTTGCCGGCGAAGTCGGCCCACAGCGGCACGTCGCCCGGCGCGCCGAACGGCAGTTCCGTCGCGGCCTGCGTGCCGTCGCCGTGACGCACGTAGAACGTCGACGTCGATGGGCGGTACAGCACGATCTGGCGGCCGCCGGCTGGCGCAGGCGCCTGCGCCTGTCCGGAGCCGGAACACGCCGCCAGCAGCAGCGCCACTCCGGCGACGATGAATCCCGAATTGCCTGTCATGAAACCTCCGAATGCCGGCGATTGTTGCCAATTGTGCGGTCCGCGACAAGTTTGACAAATGCCGCAACGCGCGCCGTCGTCCGGTGGCAAGCCGGGCGGGGCTCGAAAGGCTATGCGGAAAGGGCAGCCTGCGGCGCCTGCTGTGCCGGCGGGTTGCGCCACTGGCTGCGTGCGGCATCGAGCCGCGTCGAACTGGCTGCACGCCATTCAGCCAGCATGACCAGCGCGAACAGCAGCCGCTCGCGCTGCAGGCCTTCGGCAAGGTCCGCCTCGACCACATGGACGAGCTCCGCAGCATCGACGTCGGGCAGCGGGCGCGCATCGAAGTACGCACGCGGACCGTGATGTGTGCCGAACCACTGCTTCAGCCATTGCCGCATCGGCAGCACGAAGCCCTGCTTCGGACGTTCGAGGATGTCCTGCGGCAGCCAGCGGCGCGCGACGCGGCGCAGCGCGCGCTTGCTGTCGGTCAGGCCCATGCGCGCGTACGGATCGGCGCCGCGCAAGGCAAGCTCGGCCAGGCGTGGCGTGAGGTACGGCGCGCGTCCCTCGAGGCTGTTGGCCATGCCCATGCGGTCGAACTTGACGAGCAGGTCATCCGGCAGCCAGGTGCCGATATCCGCGGCCATTGCACGCTTGTGCGCGTCGCCGGCGCTGTCGAGCCATGCGATCAGGTCCTGCTCCCAGCGGTCGTCATCGAGCGGCGCGCGTCCGGTCAGGCGCTCGCGCCCCGCGGCGTCGGTCAGCAGCGGGAATCCCGACGGCGTGACCGGCGTCGGATTGTGCGTGAAGCGGCGCAGCTCCGGCGCGCGTGTCGGCTGCCTGCCGCGCAGGCGATCGCCCCAGCGCTGCAGCAGGCCGCCGCTGCCGAGGAACTGCCGGTAATAGCCGTAGCCGGCAAACAATTCGTCGGCGCCCTCGCCGGACAATGCCACGGTGACGTGCCGGCGGGCCTCGCGCGTCAGCCAATACAGCGGCAACGCCGCCTGGTCGCCGAGCGGCTCGTCGAGTTCGGCCGCGACCTGCGGCAGCAGCGTCTCGAAGCTGTTCGCATCGAAGCGGAAGCGGTGATGGCGCGTGCCGCAATGATCGGCCACGCGCTGCGCGTGCGCGGCCTCGTCGTGAGCGGTCGAATCAAAACCCATCGAGAACGTCATGATGCCGGGCTGCGCGCGCGCGGCGATCGCCGTGATCAGCGCGCTGTCGAGGCCGCCCGACAGGAATACGCCGACCGGTACGTCGGCGACGAGGCGCGAACGAACGGAGTATTCGAGCGCGTCGGCGAGCTGCCCATCGGACACGCTGCCGGACTCGTCGAGGCGCGGCCGGTAGTAGCGCGTGACCTGCGGCACCGGATCGGCGACGCGCAGGCTCAGGCGATGACCCGGCAGCAGGCGCTGCACGCCGCGGAAAAACGTGCGTGGGCCGGCCACGTAGTGCGCCGCCAGGTAGTCGTCAAGCGCGCGCGGGTCGGTGCCGACGTCGACCCACGGCAACGACCCGATCGCCAGCAGGTTCGATGCCCAGGCGAAGCGGCCGTCCGCAACCGCATAGAAGAGCGGCTTTTCGCCGAAGCGGTCGCGCGCCAGGTGCAGTTCGCCCTTGCGCCGGTCGAAAATCATCAGCGCGTACATGCCGTCCAGGCGCTGCAGCAGCCCGTCGAAGCCCCAGGCCAGGTAACCGTGCGCGTGGACTTCGGTGTCGCTTTCGGTGCGGAACACGAAACCGGCGCGCTGCAGTTCCGCGCGCAGCTCGCGGTAATTGTATATTTCTCCATTCTGGAACGCGACGATCTGGCGGTCCGCCGAGTACAGCGGCTGCCAGCCGCCGCTCAGGTCGATCACGGCCAGGCGGCGCATGCCCATCGCCAGCGCGCCGTCGAGGTATTCGCCGCTGCCGTCGGGGCCGCGCATGAGCATCCAGCCGAGCATGCCGTCGAGCTGGGCGCGCAGCGGCGCGTCGGCGTGGTGGTCGATGATTCCGGCAATACCGCACATGACTGTTGCTTCGAATGGCGCTTCCTTGCGCGTCAGTTTGACTGAACTTTGCGGCCGCGGATATAGACTCCGGCCGACAGCGTGCGCCGCCCGATCGGCCCCAGCGCTGCATCGAGCGCGGCGCCGCCTTCGCGCACGCGTTCGCCGAAATCCCGCAGCGCGGTCTTCCACTCGCCGTCGCGCATGTAAGGCAACACGTGGTCGATCTGCATGCGCAGCGCGAACGACGGATACTGGTGCGGCAGCACGCCGGCGGCGTCGATCGCGAAGCGCGCGAACACGCGGCGCAGGCCTTCCAGCGTCATGTTGAAGTAGTGTCCCGGATCGGCATGCATCGGCTGCAGGAAGGCCGTTTCGATCCAGATCGCGCCGCCGGGCTTGAGCACGCGATGCAGTTCCGCCGCCATGGCAAACGGATCCGGCAGGTGCTCGAACACGGCCAGGCTGACCACCGCGTCGACACTGGCGTCGCGCAGCGGCAGGCGCGCCCGGCTGTTGACGACATCGACGCCGCGGAAATGCACGGCGTCCAGGTAGATGCCGTTCCCGCGGACCTCTTCCTGCCGGCGGATGCCGCAGCCGAGGTCCAGATACAGGCCTCCGGCAGGAACGGCGTCGATGACGGCGCGCGCGCCATCGGAATACGGCGGCGTCGGACCCGGCTCGAGCGCGCGAATCGAGGGAATCGCGCCGGCATCGTGGAAATGCGGCACGCCAAGGATATATGCCGGCCAGCGCGCCGGAACGCCGTCGGCCGGCGCGGACGGCATCGATTCGAGCACGGCAGCCAGATCGTACGAGCGCGGGCGCGCGCGCAGCGGCGTCGCGTCCGCGGCAACACGATAGCGATTGGCGAACAGGACGATTTCGTTGCTGCCGAAGCGGGCGACCAGCTCGATGTCGAGCCGATCGCCGCTCCCGGCCGCATCGGGAACGGCCAGGTCGCCGTTGAAACCGCCGAGCACCGCCTCCGGGAACTGCGCAAACGCATCGGCCAGGTCCCAGCGCGGGGTGCGTTCGAGCGACACCGCATCGACGCCGCCAACGCGCAGCAGCAGCTGGTCGGCTGGCCGCCCCTCGGCGCTCAGGCACCAGCCGGAAAAGCGCACCACGCGGTCGAGATCGCGGCCGGCCGGCGTATCGAGCGCGAACTTCGGCTTCGACATCATGTCGCCTTCGGCATCCTGCCCGAGTCGCCTTGCGCGTCCGCCAGCTTCGGCATCGAAACGGTTCCGGGTGCTTCCCGGAACAACGCGCCATATGCCGCGACCATCTCGTCGAACGTGTTGAGCGTCGCCAGCACGTGCGGCGAGTTTGCGGCAAGGCGCTCGCGCGCCGCGTCGTCGTCGATCAGCAGTTGCAGATGGGTGGCGAGACGCGCGACGTCGCCCGGCTCGTACAGCAGCGCGTTGACGTTCTCGCCGACCTGTTCGGCAATGCCGAACACGCGCGTGCTGACGATCGGCAGCGCGTACGCCATCGCCTCGAGAACGACACGCGGAAAACTCTCGACGCGCGAGGTGCAGGCAAAGATATCGGCGGCCTGGTAGTAACGGGCGATCTCGTGTGTTTCGGGCACGGCGTGCACGCGCCCCTGCAACGCCGCCGGCAATGCCGCGATCAGACGATGCATCTCGACGCTGTAGCTGCTGGCGCGGTCGCCGACGATGAAGCAGCGCAGCCGCGTGCACGCGGCTGCCGGCAGCCGCGCGAGCGCGTTGACGAGATCGTGCTGGCCCTTGCGCTCGCAGACCGTGCCGGGCAGCAGCACGCAGACGTCGCCGTCGGCGATGCCGAGGTCAAGGCGCGCCTGCGCGCGCGGAAAGCGTGCCGCTTCGCCGTGCAGGCGCGTCAGATCGAGGCCGTTGTGGATCACGCTGAAATTGCCGCGGCTGTCGAGCGGCGCCCAGACGCTGCGCGTGGCTTCGGCGACGAAGATCACGCGGTATGGATGCTCGAAGCAGCGCAGTGCGCGTGCCGCGAGCGGCGCCGGCAGGAAATTGAAATAGGTCTGCCACGGCTCGCTCTCGCGCGGATTCCACAGCGCCGGCAGGCCGATGCGCCGGGCGGCATCGATCGCATAGAAAGTCTGCAGCGTGTTGCCGTAGACGACGTCGACGCCGAGTCCGCGAATGAAATCGCCGAAGCGGTCGAGCGCGCGATCGTAGTTGACCTGTTCGAACACGCCGGCCAGCGGATGATCGAACACGTGCACGCGGATGCCGGCCTGCTCGTACGCGGCGCGCAGCGGGCCGTCCTTCGGCGCATAGACGACCGGATCGACGTAACCGGCGCGGCGCAGCCCGAGCGTCAGCTCGAGCTGGCTGTACGGTGCGCCTTCCCAGTTGAGGTTGAACGCGCACATCAGCGCCCTCACCGGCGCTGCCGTGCCGGGACGATAGTGGCGCGGCTTGATCGCGAAGCGCTCGTCGTCGAGCGACAGATGCGGGCTGTAGTACGGATCACGCTTGCCTGCGTACTTGCGCCGGAATGCGGCGACTTCCTGCGGCCGGTCGAAGAAGCCACGCGAATGGCCTTCGTGGTGATACAGCTCCGCATCGGCGCAGTAGACGCTGCGCAAGCCTTGTTCGCCGAGACGGTAGCAGTAGTCGACGTCGTTGTAGGCGACTTCGAAATGCTGCTCGTCGAAGCCGCCGAGTTCGAGAAACGTCCGGCGCGGCGTCAGCATGCATGCTGCCGTCACGGCGGAATAGTTGCGCGCGACGCGTGCGTAGGACAGGTAACCGTTGTCCCACGCCGGCACGAGCTTGAACGCGGGGCCCGCGAGCCCGCGGTAGTAGCCGTGCACGATGCCGGCATGCTGGATGCGCTGGTCCGGATACAGCAGGCGTGCGCCGACCGCGCCGACACCGGCCAGGCCGGCGTGGCCGACCATCTGGCTCAGCCAGCGCGGTTCGATGACTTCGGTATCGTTGTTGAGAAACAGCAGCAGTTCGCCGTCGACGCGCTCGGCGGCACGGTTGTTGATGAAGGCGAAGCTGAAGCGGCCGTGCGGATTGCCGATGCGTTCGACGCGATGCGGCAGATTCTGCAGGTATTCGATCGTCGCCGCGTCGTCACTGTCGTTGTCGACGACGACGACCTCGTAGTTGCGGTACGTCGTTGCGCGCAGCGAATCGATGCAGCGGCGCAGGATCGGCAGGCCGTTGCGCGTCGGAATGATGATGCTGACCCTGGGCCCGTCGTCGGGAAACTCGATGCCGAAGATGCCGATCGCGGCCTTGCGCGCCCAGTCCGGCTGCCGCGCCCTGCCGGCGATGCCGCGCCGATCGAGCGCATCCTGCACGGCGCGGCATCCGGCGTCGAAACTCTGCGGCTTGGCGGCGCCCGATGCCGCCGTCGATCCCGGCAGTACGCGCCAGTGATACAGCACCTGCGGGATGTGCGCGATCGCGCGGGCCGTCTCGGTCGCGCGCAACGCGAAGTCGTAGTCCTGCGAGCCTTCGTAGCCCAGGCGCATGCCGCCGACGCGCGCGTACAGGTCGCGGCGCACGGCGAACACGTGACTGAAGTACATGTAGCCGAGCAGCAGTTCCGGCGACCAGTCGGGCTTGAACTGCGGCGCGAAACGCCTGCCGGCGGAATCGATCTTGTCGTCGTCGGAGTAGATGATGTCGGCATCAGCGCGGGCCGCGGCGCACAACGCGATTTCGGCGAGTGCGTCCGGAGTCAGCAGGTCGTCCTGGTCGAGCAGGACGATGAACTCGCCGCGCGCCAGCTGTGCCGCGGAATTCGTCGCCGCGCTGATATTGCCGTTGCGCTCGCGCATGCACGTACGCACACGCGGTTCCTGCGCGGCGAGTTGCTCAAGGTACTCGCGCACGCCGGCTTGCGTGCTCGCGTCGTCGGCGATGCACAGTTCCCAGTTCGCATAGACCTGGCTGCGCACGCTGTCGACCGCGGCCGCGAGCAGGTCGAGCGGCGGGTTGAACACCGGCATCACGACCGACAGCAGCGGAAGATCCGCTGCAGCGGCTAGACGCCGTTCGAGGTCGGCCCGCACGCCGGGAGTGAATTGGTTGACCGCCTGCCACGCCGCGTACGGATCGACCGGTTCGGGCAATACGAAACCGGGCGGCGCCTGCGCCGGATCGATGGCGGCATGCCGGTAGCGTTCCAGCGCGAAGCGGATCATGGCCGGCAGCTCGTGCGGCCACGGCAGCCGGCGGTTGTCCCTGATCCAGTTGCGCGCCAGGCGCCAGCCATAACGCAGCAGACCCAGGCCAAGCGATATCGCGCGACGCAAACGGTTGGCCAGCGGCTGGGCGCGTGCGCGCAGCGGCGTTGGCCACTCGAGCGTGACCTCGCTGCCGTTTTCCAGCACTGCCGTCAGCGCGACCGGCCAGGTTCCGGCTTTCACGGCGATCGTCGCTTCGAAACCGGAACGTTCCGCCCCGGGAATTCCGGGCAGTGCCGCTGCGACGTCGGCACGTTCCGAGCCGTACTGGCAGGCTGTGTGGGTGGTGCCGACCGCAAGGCGCAGATCGGCCACGCGCAATTTCGGGTGCGCGCACCAGCCGGAAAAGCGAACGAGGCCTTCCCGGGCGGCCAGCGCGGGCGGCGTGTCGATGCTGGCGCGCAGGGGCGTTGCGCGCACGACGACGCTGCGCACGCCGAGCGGCCGCCAGTCCCCATCGCCGAAGCGCGCGTCGAAGGCAACGTCGTATCTGCCCGGCGGCAGCGGCAGAGTCGCCCCGAAGCCGCTGGTGGCGGCGGTGGCCAGCTGTGGAAACGAGGCGGCGACGTCGGGTCGCGCCATGCCGGTCGGCAGTTCGACGAATTCCTCGGCCGCACGCGCGCGAATCGTCGCCGGTGTGTCGGCGAACGACAGGCACCAGCCTTCGATCCGGATCTCGTCTTCGACGATCGCGCCTTCGGGCGGCGACTCGAGCATGCAATGCACGGCCGCCGGTTGCTCGACGGTGGCACTCATGAACTCGTGCCGTCGCTCGAATGCGGATGGATCAGGCGCAGGCTGCGTCCCAGGCGATACCAGCGTGCCTGCCGCAGCGCCGCGTCGGCCGCATCGCGCGCGGCGTGCGCCTGCCGTGCGCGCTCGATTTCCGCAACCAGATTGTCGATGTTGCGCCGCGCCGCATCGATTTCCGCGTCCTTCGCGGCAAAGCCCTCGCGCGCGCTCGCGATGTCTCGCGCCATTGCGGCGATGTTGCAACGGGCGGCATCGATCTCGTGCTCCCTGGAGCTCAGGGAGCGCCGCAGCGCGCCGATTGCCTCGTCCTTGATCGCATGCGCCTGGCGTGCGAGCTCCAGGTCCCCGGCCTGCGCTTCGATGTTGACGCGCGCCGCAGCAATTTCCGCGGCCAGTGCATGGATGTTTTCGCGCGACAGGCCCAGCTCGGTCGTCAACGTGTCGATGTTGACGCGCGCGGCATCGAGTTCAGCGCGCAGCGTATCGATGCCTTGCCGTGCCGTGTCGATCTCGGCGTCCTTGAGCGCGAACGCTGTGCGCGCGCGCTCGATCTGCGCATCGCGCTCGGCCAGCGCGGCGCGCTGGTCGGACTCCAGCTGATCGCGCCGGGCGTGCGCCTCGCGCGCTGCGCCGAGTTCGGCGGTCAATGCGTCGATGTTCGCGCGCGCCTGCCCGATTTCACCCTCTTTCACGGCAAAAGCCAGACGCGCGTCCTCGATTTCGCGTGCGTGCTGCGCATTCGTCACGGCCTGCCGGTCCGCAAGCGCTCGATACAGCGGTGCGACGGATTGCATCAACGCGTCGAATTGCTCGCCGACTTCTTCGAACAGCACGGCCGGCGCAGGACCTGCAGCGGCCGCGCAGGCCTGCCGGTAGGCGCCGGCGACGATCGGCGGCATCTGCGCTTCGAGCTCGCGCCCGGCGTGATGGTGACGCAGCGTCGGCGCAAGGAACTGCGTGGCAGCAGCGGCAAAATCGGCCGGCGCGGGCGGCCAGTCGATGGCGAGCTGCTCGCCGATGCGATCCAGTTCGCGCTGCCAGTTGTCGAGCAGGTGCTCATAATGGACGAACACGCGTGCCTGTCCGCGCGTCGCGCGTTCGGCCTCGACCAGATGCTGCAGCCACAGCAGCTGCGCCTGCGCGACCGGCAGCCCGTCGCGTCGCGCCAACGATGCGGCAACCTCGTTCGGGTGCCGGATCGTCACCACGAACACCGGACGCACATGGCGTGCGCGCAGCACCTCGAGCCACAACGGCGCGAGCGACGACAGGCGCGGATCCTTGACCAGCAACAGCCGCGCGTCGCCGAACTGCCGGTCCAGCACGCCGGGCAGGTCGGCGACAAAACGCCGCGCTGCCGCGCCGCGCTGCCAGTGCGGCCGCGGCGCGACCAGGTCGTGCCATTGCAGGCCCTGTTGCGCGAGAAACGTTTCGTGCGTTTCGAGGATCGCGCGGTTCTCCCAGAAGCCCCGCTCGTTGTCTTGCTTGGCTGGCAGCAGGTCGCGGCCCAGCTCGGCGCCACGCAGATTCAGCAGGCGCGCGATCGCCGAGGTGCCGCTGCGATGCATGCCGAGCACGAGGATGGCCGTCGCGGCAGTCGCCTGCCTGGGCGGCACCGGGGACTTGGCCGATGGTCGGAGCGTAGGCATAACCTTGGGTCTTGCGTCCTCGGGACGAATGAATGGATGTGGCAGGGAACGTCGCCCTGTCGTTGTCGACCTCGGGCAGACCGCCGCGCGGCGCCTGTCTCCCGGACGCCGGCGCGGGCGCCTCGATCCGGCGCGAACTATACCGCGGCAACGGACCCGCGCAGTAGCTCAGGGCCCGGTTGGTTTGGCGCCGCCGTCACGCGCAAACACGAAGTCGCGCACGTAGCTCCAGTCGCAGCTCGTGTTGTCGCCGCCATGGCCCGGATCGATGCGCCAGTCGACTTCGTCGCCGGGCATGATCTGGACCACAGCAACCAAAGCCTGGTGCGGCCCGGCATCGCGCTCGTTGCGGTACGGATCGAGCTCGGCGTGCCACAGCCGGGTTTGCTTGCTGCCATGGCGCAGCACCAGCGATGCGCCGACGCCGTCGGCGCCGGCCTTGCGGCAGCCCGGATCGCTCATTGCGACGCTTTGCAGGCCGAAGGTCGCGCTGATGCGGTAGCGGCCCGCCGCCGGCGCGAAACTCATCGTTGCCGGGGCGTGCAGGAAGACCGACGGCTTGCCTTCGTCAATGACGACGCGCAGCCCGGTCGTGAGCGACGCGATGTTGAAGCCGGGGTACATGTCGCGGCTCTCCGCCGCGGTCGCGCCGGGTTGGCGCACGAACTGCAGATCGCGCACATAGCTCCAGTCGCAGCTGACATTCTTGCCGGCCGGCCCGGAGTCCACGCGATAGGTCACCGTGTCGCCTTCGGCCACCTCGATCCCGGTGACGTCGAGGCGCTGCGGCCCGACATCCCGGGCGACGTGGAACGGATCGATTTGGCTGTGCGACAGCACTGTTTCCTCACCGTCGTGGCGCAGGATGATCGATACGCCGATACCATCGGGGATGGCCTTGATGCAGCCGGCGTCGTGCACGGCGATGCCCTGGATGCCGAACGTGGCCTTGACCGAATAGCGTCCCGGCGCCGGTTGGAAATCCAGCGACGCCGGTGCGTGCATGAACAACGATTCCTGCCCGTCCTCCATGACGGTCTTGAAGTCCGTGCTGCCGACGGGAACCAGGTTGAATCCGGGATACAGCAGCATCCCGCCCATCTGGCTGGTCACGGTCGCCGGATCGGCGTGCAGGGTCTGGATCGGCTCGAAGCCGATCGAATAGTCGTTGTCGAAGACGAACCGCTCCCAGGCCGAATCGGCGTCGACGACGATGCTGCTGACGCTGCGCATGGGCTTTGAGAAATACAGCTTCACCCAGTCGTTGTTCGATTCGATCATCGGGCTGATCACGAATCCCGATGCCGCCGTCGCGCGCACCAGCCGATGCCGCTGCGTCTCGCCGCTGGCCGAGCGTTGGGTGACATACAGGGCCGGTTCGCGGAAGAACAGGGTGTAGATCCTGCCGAATGCGCTGAGGTCGACATGGATGAACGCGAGCGTGGTCGCGTCGCCGCCGAGAGGGACCTCGGCACCGAGCGAAGCGGGCTTCGCGGCGCCCTGCGCGACGACGGGTTCGGCGCTCGCCTTGCGGTCGCGCTGCAGCAGCAGGAATCCGTGCTCGCTGATGACCGGCCGATACAGCTTGAGCAGGGCAATCAGCGCGAGCGAATCCTCGATCATCGGCAGGCGGCCATCGATGTAGTCGAGGCGGAACAGGACGAAGTCCGGCGCATTGGCGCCGAGAAAATAGGATTCGTTCAGGCGCGCCAGGCGCGGCGTATAGGCCGAATAGCTCTGGAACACCGGCCGTGGCGCGTAGTTCATGCCATTGATCAGGAGCATGCCCTGCTCCCACGTGACCATGTCGATGCGCGACTTGCCCACGCGGATGCGGATCTTCGGCAGGTTCGCCTCCAGGCTGACCGAGAGCCATTCGCGGTGGCGGATCGTCGCCAGCTGGGGCAGGTGGGTCAGGTTGTAGACGCCGTTGCGGATGCGGAAGGCGGCATCGCTTGCGATCGTGCGCGGCGGCGGCTGTATGCAGATCGCCAGCAGCACAGTGCCCAGCAGCGCCGGACGCAGGTGGCGTGCGGCGGTGAGGCGATCGTCGAACAGCAGCGCGAACGGCAGCACCGACAGCGCCGGGAAGAACCAGGGCCAGTGATCGCCACGCGTGAAGAACGCAAGCCAGAACAACACGGCGGCCGCCGCGACCAGGCCGACGATGGCCAGCGCACGACGGTCGCTGCGGTTGGACCACGCCGCGTACAGGCACGACAGCAGAAACAGGCCGAGCAACGCCAGCCCGAGCGTCTCGTAAAGCAGCGGCGCGCGATCGCCCATCGCGTGGCCATAGCCCGAGACGATCTCCAGGCTCACCCCGATGAACAGGGGCAGGTTCAGCAACTGCTGGCCGCAGGCGCACCACAGCGCGACCAGGGCGAACGCGAACCAGCACGCCACAAGCAGCCCGCGTCGCGCGTGCCCGGTGAGCGCGTCCGCGGCGCCCAGCAGGACCACGCAGGCGAACCACAGGGGAAACAGGCTGAACTTCGCCAGCGCGATCGCCGCGAAGGCCGGCGCAAGCAGAATCGTGGCGAGGGTCCAGGCGCGCGTCGCGCGCTCACCGCCGCGCGCAATCAGGTAGACCGTACCGAACAGCAGCGTCATCGCCCAGGAGACGTCTCCGGCCAGGCGCGCGCACCAGCATACGTAGGCGAGCGCGAACAGGCCGAGCAGCGCCACCGAACTGCGCCGCAGCAACAGGCCGATGGTCAGGGCGAAGGCTGCCGGCAGGATGATTTCGCCGGCCGCGTACCACGGGAAGATGCCGTCGACGTATGAGGCGTATGGCTGCAGGAAACCGAGCGGACCATACGTGAAGATGAGGTCGCGGCCCCACTGCGCGTGATTGAGGAATCCCCAGGCGAGCACCTCGGTCCACGACGGATCCAGTCCGAGCGCGCGCGGCGGCGCGCCGAACGCGACGATCAACAGGAATGCCAGGATGCAGCAGCCGATCAATACGGCCAGCGGCGCTTGCCGCGCTGCCAGCCGGCGCAGGCGGTTCAACGAAACGTCCACTTCTTGTGCCCCAGGTAACTGGTGAAGATCGGCACGACGATGCCGGCGGCGTGCGCCACTTCCGCCGCGTGCCAGGTGAACCCGATCCAGGGCCACACGACGTCGGCGAGCAGCAGGCTCACGGCCAGCGTCTGCAGCAAGGCCAGCGCGTTGACCGCGACGAACCACGCAACCTGCTGGTGCAGCCGGTTGCTCGATCCGCGAAAGACGAAGCGGCGATTGAGCAGGAACGCCGTTGCCATGCCGCAACCGTAGGCGAGCACGATCGCGACGGCATAAGGCAGGAAGTTGCTGAGCAACAGGCGCGAGCCGAAGTTGACCAGCGCCGCCGCGCCGCCGGCGAGGAGGAAGCGCAGCGGCGTCCGCAGCCGCGAGCGCTTCGTATCCGGATACATGCCGCCCGCGTTCAATCGAAGGACTCCATGAAGATGCGATCGCCGCTGCGCACGCTGCCTGCGTCGCCGTGGCGCCGGAAGACGAAATCGCGGACGTAGCTCCAGTCGCAACTGACGTTCTTGCCGCCGGGGCCGGCGTCGACGCGATATTCCACGCTGTCGCCGGCCGCGACATCGATGCTCGCCAGCGTCAGCTTTTGCGGGCCGCGGTCCTGCGGCGCATGAAACGGATCGATGTCGACGTGTTTGAGGACGGATGGCGTGCCCGCATGGACCAGCACGAGCGAAACGCCGATCCCGTCGGGATCCGCCTTGAGGCAGGTCGGGTCCTTCAATGCGGCGGTTTGAATGCCGAACAGAGCGCGAATGCTGTAGTTGCCCGGTTCGGGCGCGAAAGTGAGCTCGGCCGGCGCATGCAGGTACACCGATTCCTTGCCGTCTTCGTCCGTTACGCGGACGCTGGACGGGCTCACCGGCGCGATATTGAAGCCGGGATAGAGCATGTCGGTCAGTTCCGAAATGTTGCGCGACGGATCCGCGTGCAACACCTCCACGGGTTTCAGCGCGATGGAGAAGTCCTGCCGGAACAGTCTTCGCTCCCACGCCGATTCGGCGTCGATGCTGATGTTGCCGATACGCGGCAGCGGTCTGGAAAAGTATACCCGTAACCATTCCGGGGTCGACCGCACGAGTGGATTGAGCAGGAAGCCGGCCGCCGCGCTGGGCCGCGTGAAGCGGTAACGCAGCTGCTGGCCGTCTTCGGTGGTGAGCACGATGTCCAGTTCCGGCTCGCGAAACAGCGCCGTGTAAATCCTGCCGAAGGCATTCAATTCGACGTCGATGAATGCGATCGTCGCACCGGCCGTTGGCGTGATTGCGGTCACGGAATTCAGGGTCGCCTTGGCGGCGGCGGGCTCCGGCTCGATCGCGCCGGGAGCGGCCGCTGCGTCGTCCCGCTGCAGCAGCAGGAATCCCTTCTCCACCAGCGTCGGCCGATAGCGCCGGAGCAGCGCGACCAACGCCAGTCCGTCCTCGCTCATCGGCACCTTGTTGTCGCTGTAGTTGAGGCGGAAGACCACGAATTTCGGCGCATCGGCGCCCAGGAAGTAGGCCTCGTTGAGGCGCGCAAGCGCAGGCGTGTAGGCGGAATAGCTCTGGAAGACCGGTCGCGGGGCGTAGTTGAAGTCGTTGAGCAGAATCACCGCCTGATCCCACGTCAGCATGTCGACGCGCGCATCGCCGATGCGCTCGCGTATGCGCGGCAATGCCGCGGACGCCGCGATCGAGGCCCATTCCGACTCGCGTTGTTCGTGCAGTTCCGAAAGGTGCATCAGGTCGTGCAGGTTTTCCCGGCCCCTGATTGCAATATGATCTGCGATGGCGGACGGCGTGGCATTGACGCCGACGATCACGGCGCAGAGCAAGGCAACGAAGACAAGCGCGGCGCAGAGCGGACGGCCGAAAACGACGCCGCGATTGCCGAGCAGCACGATCGGCAGGAACGCAAGGGCGGTGAAAAAGCCCGGCCAGTGGAAATCGTCGGCGCGCGTGAAGAACGCGAGCCAGAACAGCACGGCGGCGACGGCGGGCATCAGCGCCGCAGCGGCAGCGCCCCGGTCGCGGCCGGCGCGGAACGCGCACAGAACGCACAGCGATACGAAAGCGCAGAGCATCAGCACGCCGGCCAGGTCGGCCCAGAACGGAGCGCGCAGGCCCATCGCTTGGCGATAACCCCCGGCGACTTCGAGTCCCGCCGAGAGGAACACCGGCAAGTTCTGCGCATGCTGGCCACAGGCAATCCAGACCAGGAAGAGCGCCGCGACAAATGCAGCGAGAATCACGCCGGCGACGCGCACCCCGCGCTCGAACACGCTGACCGCCGTCAATGTCGCGACGCAGACAGCCCACAGCGGAAACAGGCTGAACTTGATCAATGCGAGGATCGCGAATATCGGCGCGAGCACGACCGCAAGGACGACGACGGTCCGGGTCGATCGTCGGCGCAGGCCATCGATCAGGAACGTCGAGGCGAACAACGGCGTCAGGGCCCAGCTGACGTCGCCGCTCAGGCGCGAGCAGCAGCACAGGAACACGAGCAGGAACAGCACCCATTGCGTCAGCGTGCCGTGCCGAAGCAGCAGGGCGATACTCGCGGCGAACGCCGCTGCCAGCGTGATCTGCCCGGCGACGAACCACGTGAAGATGCCGCTGACGTAGGCGCCATACGGATGAAGGAATCCCAGCGGCCCATAGGTGAAGACCAGGTCGCGGCCCCATTGCGCGTGGTGCAGGAATCCCCACGCGAGCACCTCGGTCCACGACGCGTCCAGCCCCAGCGCCTGTGGCGGGTTGCCGAATGCGACGACGAGCAGGAAGGCGGCGACGCCGAGCGGAAGCAGGAGTACGAGCGGTGCCGCGGGCGGCGCCCGCGACGGCCGCGTTGCCGTGTCGCGCCAACCGGCGCTCATCGGGTTCGTGCGCACGCCACGTCAGCCAGCTCGCGCCCGACTCGCGCACTTTCGGAGATCGAACGGTCCTCCGGGTAGTAGTACGACGTATCTGCCATGAACAGTCCGTCGATCGGCGTGCGCATAGGCGGCAGCATGGCGTAGAAGCCGGGCGGGGAAATCGTCTGCGCGAATTCGTAGCGGTGGCAGTGCGTCCCCAGCACCCAGTCGCGCGTGAAAGCCGGATTCAGTCGCGGCAGGTAGTCGAGCGTCTCGGCGATGAATGCGGCATTGTCGCGCGCGTATTTCGGATGCGTCTTCGGCATGTAGAACGGCGCGTAGACGATGGCCGGCCCGGAGCCGGGATTGAGGTTGGAGTATTCGATCACGCCGGGAATGTCGATGCCGTCGTCGCAGATGTTCATCCAGAAATTCCCGCTGAGGCGCTGCTTGAGCTTGAGCACGACGCAGACCACCGGGATGTTCTGGATGGCGGCGATGCGCGCGACGAAATCGGCCGGCAGATCGGGCGCCAGGCGCGGCACATATTGCAGCGGCACCGTGCTGATGATGCGCGAAAACGCGTGTTCCTGCCCGGCGACGACGAGCCCGCGCACGCGGCCGGCGTCGGTGACGACGCGCTGCACCGGCGCGCGCAGGTGAATGCGGCCGCCGAGTCGCTCGATCGTTTCGCGCAGGCGCTCGAGCAGGGTCGCCGAGCCGCCCTCGATGAAGCCGAGGGATTCCTGGAACACGCTCTTGCGCGACAGCGCGACGCGCTTGATGCGCGTGCCCAGCCACGCGGCCGACAGCTGGTCGCTGTATTCGTAGAACTTCAGTTCGAACAGCCGCTGCCACAGCACGCGCCAGGTGCGTTCACCCAGCCACTTTTTGAGCCAGGCGACCGCGCCGACGCGGTCGAGCGCGCTCCAGTCGCGTACATTCTTCGTGTACAGCACGTGCAACGCGTAGCGGAGCTTGTCGATCCAGCCGAGCCGGTCGAAGGACAGCAGCGCCCGCGGCGTGCCCCAGGCATACAGGCGGCCGTCGCAGTACAGGCCCATTTTCGTGTCGGTCCAGCGCAACTTGTCGAAGATGCCCAGTTCGCGCAGCAGCTCGAACATCGGCTCGTCGGACTTGCAGATGAAATGATAGAAGCGCTCGATCTGCAGTCCGTCGAAATCGAAGCTCGCCGACATGCCGCCGATGCGGTCGTCGTGCTCGAAGATCTCGACCGACTCGCCGCGCTTGAGCAGCTCCAGCGCGCAGACCAGGCCCATCGGGCCGGCGCCGACGACGGCATTCGTCGCCATCGGCTCAGGCCTCGCCGCTTGCCGGCGCTTCGCGCCAGATACCGGCTAGCAACAGCATCGCCAGTATCCCGCACGTCAGCGAAATCCAGATGTAGGGTTCCGAACGCAGCCGGTTGATGAACACGTCGGCGTCGACGCTGAGGCTGCCGGCCTCGACCGGCGCGGAAAAAGCCATCCAGCGCGTCGGCGTATGGTCTTCGGCGCCGATGCGGAAGCGCGACTGCGGCACGCGCACGTATACGCCGCGCCACGATTCGCGCGCGAATTCGGCCGGGCGCACGTTGCTGTCGGTGCAGTTCGCCGCTTCGGTGCACTCGAGCTTGAGCGTCAGCCCTTCATCGGGCAGGTAACCGGCCAGGTCGATGCGCACGAACGGAAACTTCGTTTCGATCGGTTCGGAACGAAAACGCCCGAGCGTGCGGTCGCCGCTTTCGCCAAACGAACCGAAGCCCGCAAGGTCGTCGTTGCGCGGAACACGCTCGTACGCGCCGAATGGAATGAACCCTTGCGCCGCCTGCGTTTCCGCCTTCACCGTGAGACCGGGCCGCACGTTGACCGGCAGGCCGCTGCGCACGGCTGGATCGTCGAGCAGCGATTGCAGCTTGGCGGTGTTCGGATACGGAAGACCCATGTGGCCGGCGCCGTACAGCGCATTCCTGTCGCCCAGGCGCACGTAGCGTGCGATGTTGGCCGCCTGCATACGGTGCTGCTGGCTGGCCAGAGCCATGGCGTCGAGCGAGGCCGGCGCGAGTTTGGCGACGTTGGCGACCAGCGCGCCTGACGCCAGCGCCGGCAGCAGCGCGATCGTCCAGGCGCCGATTCGCCTGCCGCGGGCGAATGGAAATTGCGTCACCAGGCGCATCAGCGCATAGACATTCATCGCCGGCCAGAACAGCATGACCGGCATGTAGCGCGAAGCCAGAGTGCCGGCTTCGGAGTTGCGGTCCAGGGCCAGCGCGCAGATCTGCGCCCCGACCCACAGACCCAGGCCGAGCGCCAGATGATCGATCGGCGTCGCCTCGCGCCGGCGCAGCAGCCACAGCACGAATCCGCCGAACGGCAACGATACCAGCACGCCGATCCAGGCCGCCTGCGAATACGGCCACGCCAGGCAGGAGAAAATCCGCCGGATGCTGTCGAGGCCGATCTGCTTGCTGCCGAGGATACCGGCCTCTTTCATGACGACGAAACTGTGTACGGCCAGGATGATGCCGAAGGCCGTGATCGCCAGCGCGATCAGCATGCGCAGCTTGAGATCGCGGTGCAGCGACGGCTCGGTGCGCCAGCGCAGCGCACAGATCGCGATAGCGAGCAGCGCGGCGAAGAAGCCGGAGCCCATCGACACGCAGGTGGCGAAGGCCACCGCAGCGAAGGCGACGAGTCCACGCCGCGAATTCGTGGCGGAACTGGCGGCCAGCCACAGCACCGCGGTCGACCCGGCGATCAGGAAGTAGTACTGGTTCTGGAAGCCGAAGATCAGATCCTCGCCTTCGAGCGGAACCAGCGCGATCAGGCCGAGCACGACCGCGAAATAGCGCAGCGGCGTGCCGGCATGGCGGAAGAACAGGCAGATCGGAACCGCGAATGCGGCGGCGTACAGCAGGCAGTTGAACAGCGCGACCGGCACGTTGTCGAACTGGCCCTGGTTCAGCACGATTGCGGCGAGCCCGAGCAGACGCGTCGGCACGATCGTGTGCTCGTTGTGCGGTTTGAACAGGTCGAGCAGCGACAGCTGGCCGTTGGTCCACGGGCGCAGCACGTTGTCGATCAGCGCAATCCATTCATCCGAGTACGGCATCGGATTGGCCAGCGCCGCGACCAGCGCGACATGCAGCGCCGCGGCGGCGACGATGAAGCCCGCGAGCAGCGCGACATGGTGCAGGGATCGCCGTTCGACAGGCGCACAGCGGCGGATCGCAGGCGGCTGCACCGTCGATGTCTCAACCTCGTTCATCATCTGCCGAGTCAGTCCCGTCGCCTGTTCCCCTGCCACGCGAACGCGTGCGGTCGCCCGCGCCGGTCGAAGGTTTCGGGCTCCATGTCTCGCCGCTGGATCGCGCCGAAGTGGCGCTGACCGCGTCATTGTACGCTGCCGCTCCGCGCGCAGTCATGTCGGTGCCGCGGCCATGCCCGCCGGATCGGATCTAGTCTCGCGGGTTGCCGCTCGCCGCCGCGGTCACGGCGCCGGCGGAGCGGGAGTCATCCGGACCGGTGCGCGCGGGAGCGGTCACCGCGGGCGCGCCGACGCCGATCCATTGCCCCCAGCCTGTGCCGTTGTCCTCGGCGCTGATGACATACGAGTTGCACGAATCCGCCGCTGCGCGGATGCGAATGGCGCTCCACGCCCAGACGCGCGGCGGATGGTCGGCGAACACGGTTTCGCGGCGATCGCCATCGATGCGCTCGATGCGCAGGAACGTATTGCCCGGCTCCGGCCCTGCCGCGAACGGAACAACGACCGGTCCACAGGCCGCGAACGGGCCGATCGTCAAACGACCGGTTGCGGCGTCGCTCGCGACCCATGTCGCATAGAGCGGAAAGCGCCAGCCGCCGGTTTGCATCCCGCCCGGGAAGCCCTGGTCCGCCCACGGGCCCGTGTACGCGACTTCGGCGCGGGCGGCGATCAAGGCGGGATCGTCGTGCAACGCCATCAACTCGGCCCGGCATGCGCCGTCGCCGTCGCCGGGCGGGAGCAGAAACAGCACGTCCGTTGCGTGATAGCTCCAGAGCGTCGAGGTCGGCGAACCGTGGAATGGGCTGTACACGGTGCCCTGGATGCGATAGCCGCTGTCGAGGAGTGCCTGCAGTTTCGCTCGCGTATAGCGGTCGCCGTTGTCGGACGCGCTGTACACGAACTTTCCACAAAGCTCACGCCGCAACTGCGGGATCAGGAAGACGCCGTTCGGAGCGGCCACCACGGGGAGCGTGCCGCCCGCGCTTGCCCGCTCCTGCTCGTCGGCGATCAGGCGCCGATAGTTGTTGTCGCGCAGCAAGTGATACAGCTTTGCGCTGACCGCCAGCGAAGGGTACGCGAGCAGTATTGCCGCAGTACCGGCGAGCGCGGCCGGGAGATACGGTTCCGTGCGCAGGATCGGTGCTCGCGCCAGCAGCCACGACCGAATGCGGCGCACGATTACCGCCGCGGCGAAAGCCGCCAGCGCGAACATCAGCGGCAGGACGTGGCTGAAGTTGCGCTCGAAGAGCGTGTGGGTCTGGAGGAAGTACAGCAAGGTGAGCAACGGCCCGGCGAGCGCCAGCACGCAAATGATGTTTCTGCGTCGAACGAGCACGGCGTAGCCGACGATCGCCAGCGCCGGGACGACCGGGCCCAAGGTGTATGCAAGATAGGAGGCGCCGAAGCCGAAACGCTCCAAGAGGCCGGCGTCGGCAATCCCGTAGGGCCAGATTCCGCCTGCGTACTGCCGCAGCAGGAGGTCGACTCCGCGCAGATACTCCGACGGGGCAATCAATGCGTACGGCGCACCGAGTGCAAAGCCGAGCGCGATGCCGCACGCATACAAGAACAGGACGCCAACTGCGCGTGCCGGGCCGAACGCTTGCCAGGCAGGGTCAGAGCGCACGCGCACGGCGGCGATCAGTGGCGGAAAGAACAGAAGCGGCGCAAATGAAATCTTTGCCGCAAGCAGGAAACCGCCGATCGTTGACGCCAGCAGCAGGACGACCGCGATGCGCAGCCTGAGCGACATAGTGATCAGCACGAACAGCAACGTCGCCGCCGTGAAAAACGCGTCCGGGCGCGCGTAGATGCTGTCCTGAAACAGCGTGACGTTCGAAGCCGTCAGCAGCGCTGCGAGGACCGCCGCGTCGGCGGCGTTCGCGAGTCGCCAGGCGATCAGTCCGGCGAGCACGACGGCGATGCCGGCGAACAGGCAGTTCATCTGGCGCAGATGCCGGCGCAGCGCGGCATGGTCGGCAGCGTCCGCCGCGGCGTGCCCGGTCAGCACCTCCAGGGCGGCAGCGCTCAGGTAGTACGACGAGAAGTTGAACATGTCGTTGCGGTATGCCGCGTCGACGCCGGTGCGCGCCCAGTTCGTGTCGAGCGTTCGATTCGCCAGCACCTTGCCGACCACCTGCTCGGCGACCTGTTCATCCGGATGAAGGTAGTCGGACTTGAGCGCCTGCCAGTGGGCGACGACGGAACAGATCGCGATGGCCAGCACCAGGATTGCGGCGATCGTGCGTGTCGGGATTCCCCTCATCGCCGGCATGAACCTGGCCCGTCAGCGTTGCAGCACGATGCGACTGTAGCGGGGATCGCAGTAGCTTTCACGCACGGCGTCTTCGAACGGCGTCTGCGCCACGCCGAACACCTGGCGCGTGTCGACGCCGTGGAATTCGTCGCCGGCCGACAGCGCGTCCAGTTGCGACGCGGTGAACGGAGGCTTGCCGCTGAACAGCGCATAGACGCGCAAAAGCCAGCGGAACAGCGCGAATGGAATCGGCACGATCAGCGTGCGCAGGCCCTTTGCCCGCTTGATGGTGCGGATGATGTCGATGTAGTCGATGCGCGTGTTGCCGCAGATGTCGTAGACCGCCGCCTCGGGCTGGTCTTCGATACACCGGACGATACAGCGGCAGAAGTCGCGCTCGTACAGCGGCTGGCGCATGTAGCGGCCGTCGCCGGGAATCGGAAACACCGGTGTCCTGGCCATGAAGCGCGACAGCCAGCCCAGGTGCTTCGGATCGAACCAGCCGAACATCAGCGTCGGCCGCAGGACGCAGTGGCCCAGGCCGCTTTCCGCGACCAGCTTTTCCTGCGCCTTCTTGGTGTTCGTGTAGTCATCGTCGGCGACCGAATTGACCACCGAAGAGCTGATGTGCACGAGATACGGAACTGCCGCGGCCCGCGCTGCGGCGAGCACGCGCCGCGTGGCGTCGACGTTGTTGCGCTCGAACAGCGCCGGATACTTGCCGGTGATCTGCGCGTGCAGCTGGACGACGCAGGCGGCGCCGGCGAAGCTCCTTTCCCACGCGCCGGGTTCGGCCAGGTCGGCTTGTATCACCTCGACCTCGGGATGCAGGCCACGCAGGATGCCGAGGTTGTATTCGTGCTTGTCGATTGCGACGAGCCGGGTATAGCCCTGCGCCTTCAGTTCGACGATGAGGTTCTGGCCGACCAGGCCGGCGGCGCCGGTCAGCACGATCTTCGCGTCCTTGTCGATCATGCGCGAGTTACAGCTTGAGCTTCTTGAACAACGGTTCGGGAATGTGCCGGATCACGAGCATGATCCAGCGCCAGAACCACGGCAGGTAGACGATATTGCGGCGCTGGTCTATCGCTTTGACGATGCCCGCGGCGATCGCGTCCGGCTGCGCCCACAGCGCGCCCTTGTCGGCAATGCCGGCGGTCATCGGCGTGTCGACGAAGCCGGGCTTGATCGTCAGCACGTCGACGTTGGCCTTGGCCAGCCGCTGGCGCAGTCCGCCGAGGAAGGCCGTCACCGCCGCCTTGGCGCTGCCGTAGGCGTAGTTGCTCTGGCGGCCGCGATCGCCGGCGACCGAGGAGATCACCGCGAGCGTTCCGTGCCGTTGCGCTTCGAGGCGGTTTGCCAGCAATGTCAGCAGCGCCATCGTGCTGACCGCATTGATATCGAATTCGCGCCGCAGCGCATCGACCGACGTCTGGCATTGCGCCTGGTCGGACAGCGTGCCGTGGGCGATCAGCACGACGTCGATGCCACCGAGCTGGCGTACGGCCGTGTCCAGCACGCCTTCATGCGCGCCGAAGTCGGCCACGTCGAGCGTCGCCGTTTCCGCGCGCATCGCGCCGCGTACGGCCAGATCCGCCGCAACGGTGCGCAGGTGTCCGGCGTTGCGCGCCACGAGAAACAGCGCATCGCCGCGCGCCGCGAACCGGCGCGCGCAGGCCTCGGCGATTGCCGAGGTGGCGCCAATGATCAGGATCTTCTTCAAGCGCTACTCCATAACCCGGCGCCAGAACCCCGAGGAAAAATGCGGGTCCACGTGCGCCAGCATTTCCTGCCAGCGCGGAAAATAACGGCGGAACCGTTCGCCGCGCAGGCGCGCGTCCTTCGCCGGATAGACCGCGCCGCCGGCCGCGACGACGATATCGTCGAGCCGCTCGAGCAGACAGAAGGTCGCCGCGCCGCGATTGGGAAAGTCCAGCGCCAGCGTGGTCCCCGCGCGCGGAAACGACAGGATACCAGCGGCCGGCCGCTCGGTGAACACCTTGAGCACCGACAGGAATGAGCCCGATCCGCTCGCGGCGATCGTGCGCAACAATTCGGCGATCGCATCGGCGGAAGCGCCCGGGGGCACGACGCACTGGTATTGCAGGAAGCCGCGCGGGCCGTAGATGCGGTTCCAGTCGCCGATTGCGTCGAGCGGATAGAAGTATGGCTGGTACGGCGTCGTTGCGTCGCCGCGCCGCGTGCCGTGGAAATAGAGCGCGTTGAACGCGCGCAGCGTGAGGCCGTTGACCAGCGGCACCGGCGGCGTGAACGGCACCCCGATGCGCCTTCGGCGTGGCAGCGGATGGGAATCGGCCGAATGATTGGCGCGCATGAACAGGCCGCGCCCGAAAGTCTTGCCCGAGCCGGCGCAGTCGATCCAGGCGACGGTGTACTCATGCTCGCGTTCCGATTGCGTCGACAACGCAAAAAACTCATCGAGGCCGCTGAACGCCAGGGTCTGCGTCGCCATCCACGGACCGGCAATGCGCTTCAGGGCGAATTCGGCCCAGGTGATGAGGCCGGTCAGGCCGAGCCCAGCGATCGTCGCGCCGAACAGCGAAGCGTTGTGCGCGCGGCTGCAGAGCAGGCGCGCGCCGTCCGAGCGCAGCAGCTCGAACGCGAGCAGGTGCTCGCCGAACGTGCCGGCGCGATGATGGTTCTTGCCATGCACGTCGTTGGCGATCGCGCCGCCGACGGTGATGTACTGCGTGCCCGGCGTTACCGGCAGGAACCAGCCGCGCGGCACGGCGAACGCGAGTATCTCCGAGAACAGCGTGCCGCTTTCGCAGCGCAGGACGCCGCTGCCGGCATCGAAGGCAATCAGGCGGTCGAGCCCGCGCGTGTGCAGCAGCGTGCCGCCATCGTTCAGGCAGACGTCGCCGTAGCTGCGGCCGTTGCCGAACGGCAGCAGGGAACCGGCGGCGCCGGGCAAGCCGGCGTCGCGCCGGTATAAAGGTATAATTTGCTGCGAAGCGCGCGGGTAGCGCCCCCACGACACGCCGGCTGTCATCAGATGGCCCCGGCGACGATCACGACCGCGATCGCCAGCAGCAGGCGGCTGGTCCGGTCCGAGAGCGCGAACACGACCGGGTCGTCATGCATGTCGCCGCGATGCGCGATCAGCCAGGCACGGCTGATCCAGTACAGCAGCAGCGGGCACAGCAGCCACAGCACCGGCGGATGGCGGTAGAGCAGTTCGCTCGCCGTGCTGTTGATGTACAGCGCGAGCACGAGCACGGCGAGATAACCGCTGGTGGCGCCGAGCGTCTGCACCAGCGGCAGGTCGTCGACGGCGTAGCCGCGGCCGGCGCTGCGGCTGTCGCCGGCCATCAGCAGGCCGCGCAATTCGGTGTAGCGCTTGATCATCGCCAGGCTCAGGAACAGGAACATCGAAAACGCCAGCAGCCAGAACGACACGCCGATGCGCAGTGCCGCGGTGCCGCCGATGATGCGGATCGTGTACAGCGCAGCCAGCACGACCGTGTCGAGCATCGCGACGCGCTTCAACGCGAACGAATAGGCCAGCGTCAGCACGTAGTAGCCGGCCAGCACCAGCGCGAACAGGTTCGAAATCGACAGCGCCAGGGCCAGCGCGGCGAGCGTCAGCAACGGCGCAGCGAACAGGCCGGAAGTTATCGGCAGGGTTCCGGCCGCAAACGGACGCAGGCGCTTGCGCGGATGGCGCCGATCGGCGTCCAGGTCGAGCAGGTCATTGAGCAGATAGACGCCGGAGGCGCACAGGCAGAAGCTGAAGAACGCCAGCGCCGAGCGCAGCAGCGCGTCGGGCTGCAGCACGAGATGCGCGGTCAGCAGCGGCAGGAACACCAGCAGGTTCTTCAACCACTGGTGCAGGCGCAGCGCGCGGATCCAGGTGCGCAGGTGGCCTCGATCGCGCGCGAACACGCGCTCGACTTCGCTGACGGCTCCGGCGCGCCGCGCCAGCGCCGGCGCCGCGTTGACGACGATCGCCCGCCGCGCGCGTCGCCAGACATGCAGGTCGCGCGCCTCGTTGCCGGCGTAGTCGAAGCCGCGCTCGCCGAAGCGCCGGCTCAATTCGTCGCCTTTCGCGTCGCCGGACAGGTTGCGCGAGCCGTCGCTCGCCAGCACCTCGTCGAAGCCGCCGACATGTGCCGCGACCGCGTCGGCGAACTTGCGGTCCGATGCGGTGCACAGCACGATGCGCCGCCCGCCGACACCGTTGCGCAGCCATTCGAGCACGCGTGCTTCGTACGGCAGCGTCGTGACGTCCACCTCGGCGCGCTGCGCGATCTCGCGCTTTAGGCGTGCCTTGCCATGCGCGAGCCAGTAGCCGAAGCGCAGCAGGTGCAAGGGATTGTGCCGCAGCAGGCTGAGCGCGGATTCGGCCAGCATGTCCGAACGGATCAGCGTGCCGTCCAGATCCACGCACAGCGGAATATCGCGGTCCTGCATCTGCGGGTCGGGGCGTTCGGCGGCGTTCACGGTGCCAAGAATACTAGATGCGACGGCGCGCGCGGCGCGCGGCGGCGTTCGGCCACTCACCCCCACTCCGGCCCTCTCCCGCTGGCCGGGGAGATGGGAGAGGGCAACGTCACGTCCCGAGGCGCAGCGAGCCGCGCGCACCGCTCCGACCCCCGACCCGCGAAAGCGGCGAGAGCGAAGGGTGACGGGCTGAGAGGTGAGGGCGCGAGCGAGAGGGTGAGGAGATAAAGAGTGCGAGAGTGAGTCTCGTGTCGAGCCGTCGTGCGGGGTGCGGTGATGCACGCCATCGGCGGCGCGGTGTGCGCGGGCGCGAGACTCCGTTGGCAGCGGTGCCGGTGTCGGGCGGCAGCAGCGATTCGATCAGGCCTGCAATTGCGGCCGCAGCGCCTCGAACAACGCCAGCGCCTGCGGATTGGCCAGCGCATCGGTGTTCCTGACCGGGCGGCCGTGGATCGTCTCGCGCACGGCCAACTCGGTGATCTTGCCGGAAATCGTGCGCGGGATATCGGCGACCTGGAGGATCTTCGCCGGTACATGGCGCGGTGTCGTGTTGTCGCGAATCTGCCTGGCGATTCGCGCGCGCAGCGTGTCATCGAGCGTAACGCCTTCGCGCAGACGCACGAACAGCAGCACGCGCACGTCGTGGTCCCATTCCTGGCCGACCGCGATCGATTCGAGCACTTCGGGCAGCTGCTCGACCTGGCGGTAGATCTCGGCCGTACCGATGCGTACGCCGCCCGGGTTGAGCACCGCGTCGGAGCGGCCGTAGATCACGATGCTGTCATGCTCGGTCAACAATGCATGGTCGCCGTGGCACCAGACGTTCGGGACTTTGGAAAAATACGCATTGTGGTATTTTTCGCCTTGCGGATCGTTCCAGAAACCGATCGGCATGCACGGAAACGGCGCGGTGCAGGCCAGTTCGCCTTTTTCCTCGCGCACCGGTTCGCCGTCGTCATTGAGGATCTCGACCTTCAGGCCGAGGCCGCGGCACTGCAGCTCGCCACGCCAGACCGGCAGTACCGGACTGCCGAGCGCGAAACACGAAATGATGTCGGTGCCGCCGGAAATCGACGACAGCATCACGCGCTCCTTCACGTCGCGGTAGACGTAGTCGAAGCTCTCGTCGGCAAGCGGCGAGCCGGTCGACAGGATCGTCTTGAGCGACAGCAGCTTGTGCGACTCGCGCGGCTTGATGCCGGCCTTCTCGATCGCGGCGATCCATTTGGCGCTGGTGCCGAACACCTCGATGCCGACCTCGTCGACCAGGTCCCACAACACGTTGCCGTCCGGATGGAACGGCGAGCCGTCGTACAGCACGATCGTCGCGCCGACCGCGAGGCTCGACACGAGCCAGTTCCACATCATCCAGCCGCAGGTCGTGTAGTAGAAGATGGTGTCTTCGCGCTTGAGGTCCGTATGCAGCACGAGTTCCTTCAGGTGCTGGATCAGCGTGCCGCCGGCGCCGTGCACGATGCATTTCGGCACGCCGGTCGTGCCCGACGAATACATGATGTAGAGCGGGTGGTCGAACGGCAGCATCTCGAAGCGCAGCGGCTGCACCTGGCTGCCGAGAAAGTCGGGCCAGGCGACCGCGCCGCGCAGGCCGCCGAGTTTCGGAGCCTCGCTGCCGTACGGGATCACGACGAGTTTCTCGATCGCCGGGATCTGTTCGAGCACCGAACGCATTTTTTCCAGGCAGTCGAAACGCTTGCCGCCATAGCCATAGGCGTCGGCCGTGAAGAGTACCTTCGGCGCGATCTGGCCGAAGCGGTCGACCACGCCGTTGATGCCGAAGTCCGGCGAGCACGACGACCACACCGCGCCGATCGACGTCGTCGCCAGCATCGCCACCACGGTTTCCGGAATGTTCGGCAGGAATCCGGCCACGCGATCGCCCACACCGACGCCGGCTTCGCGCAGCGCGTGCGCGAGACGGCCGACCTGATCGTGCAGGTCGGCATAGGTGAGCTGGCGCTTGTGACCCCATTCGTTGCGCGCGATCAGCGCGACGCGGTCATCCTTGTGGCGCAGCAGATTCTGGGCGAAGTTCAGGCGCACGCCGGGAAACCAGCGCGCACCGGGCATCTTGTCGCCGTCGACCAGCACCTGCTCGAAGTCGCCGGATGCGCGGATGCCGCAGAATTCCCACACCAGCTGCCAGAATTTCGCCGGCTGGCGCACCGAAAAATCGTACAGGGGCGAGTAGCGGCGGATGTCCTCGTTGCCGGTCTGCTCGCGCACGAAGCGCATGAAGCGGCTGATGTTGGCACCCTCGATGCGTTCCTTGCTCGGCTCCCAGATCGGTGCAGTCATGCCCTAGCGCCTGTGATGTCAAATGGGTCTGTGATGCAGGGCGGATTATAAGGCAGCGTGCCGATGCGCTGCCGGGCGCATCCCTCGGCCGAGGACGGCGTGTGATCTTTCATCACACCATCGTCACGTCCGGTTCCGGCCGGCGGCCGAAAGTCCCCGGTTCAAACGAATCTCGACATCGTCGCCCGGGCTTGCGTGTGTCCGCCTACTGCACCGAATAAGTCCCGTCAGCGCGCAGAGTGACATGATCGCCGATATGCGCGGTCGTCGTGTAGGTCGCGTCGGCGAAACGCACCGAGACGGTATAGGCGCCGGGATACGGCGTGGCGAAGGTCAGGTCGTATTGCGTGTTGGCCAGGTAGCCCGAACCGCCGTCGACGACCTGCGTCATGATCACACCAGGCCGCAACACCGGGCTGACATGAACCACGCGCCCGGCCTGGTTGTGTTCGCCGTTCCTGCCGACGATGCTGACGACGATCGTGTCGAAGCTCGTCGCCTGGTTGATGAACGGCACCAGCGAGGTCGAGCGCAATGCCAGGTCCATCGTTCCGCTGAGATCGAAATCGGCCGCCGCGGGCGCGTCGAACCAGGTCACCTGGGTCGGCGCCAGGCCATCCTGGTAGAAGTCGTGCTGGACGAACTGGCCGCCGCGGTTGAGCAGCAGGTGCGGCGGCACGTGCGGGTTGCCGATGTCGACGCAATTGTTGTCGTCCGGAACCGGATCGAAACTCGCATCGCAGCCGCCGGCCAGCAGTATGTCGGGCAGTCCGTCGCCGTCGACATCGACGGCCTGGATGCCCCAGGCGTCCGCCATGAAGAAGTGCGGAATCACGTCGCTGTGATCGACGAAGTTGCCGAGGCCGTCGAGCTTGAACACGCCGACGCCTTCGCCGCCGGCCTCGCTCGACTCGGCGCCGTCGATCAGCAGCGTCAACTGGCCCGAGTTGTCGAGGTCGAAGAACTTCGCGCCTTCGTCGTGGAACAGCGGCAGGCCGTTGGTCGAGGGGGTCGTCACGGTGCAGTTGTAGTAGTTGTACGTCGCGATCTGGAACGACGACGGCAGCATGCGCGGGCCCTGGTCGAGGAAGTGCGGCACGCCGTTGGCGTCGTTGCCCTGGTTCAGGAACAGATGGCTGGCGACGTACAGGTCGATGCGCCCGTCGCCGTTCACGTCGACTGCCTGCGCGCCTTCGACGCGGCAATTTTTCGGCACGGCGCGCAAGGCAACGGTCGCGTCGGGATCGGCGGGTACGCCGGTGAGGTCCGATACGTCGGTGAAGTGGCCCGTGCCGTCGTTGATCAGCATCCAGCTGTGTTCGTCCGGCGTGTTCATGCTGTACTGCGGAATGTAGATGTCGAGGTAGCCGTCGCCGTTGAAGTCGGCGATCACCACCGTTTCGCCAAAACCGCGAATGTCGAGGTTCAGGAAATCGGTGTCCTCGACGAACTGGTTGTTGCCGAGGCCGCGGAAGAAAAGCACCTGCGACGACGTATCGTCGATATCGGAATAGACGTTCGAGATGATGTCGTCGATGCCGTCGCCGTCGAGGTCGGCATAGCGCAGGTCGCGATACTTGCGCCCGTTTGCGCGCAACGCGGCCAGTCCCATCGTGTTTTCGTTGAGCACGGTGAAATTGCCGTGACAGTCGCCGAGCGCGTCGAGCACGTCGACGCAGCCGTCGTGGTTGAAGTCGCCGATCGCCATCGCGCCCCATTCCGGAATCAGGTGGGGCAGGTATTCGACGATGTAGGCTTCGGGACTCGGCGGCAACTGCACGCCGAGATAGGCGGCACTCAACGCGAAGTAGCGCTTGTCGGCATAGCCGGTGTCGTTGCGGCCGAACACCAGCGACGGGCCGGAGGCAGCGACCGGCACGCCACTGCTTGCCGGAAAATTCGCCGCCGACGCGTAGACCGTATAGGCGGGCGACCCGCTGACCGGCTGCCAGGCGACGGTCACCTGATTGTTGATCTTCGTGATGGTCGGTCGATCCATCGCCATGCGCCAGCCGTTCAGCGCCGTGTACGGCATGTCGGCAGTCGCCGCGATGAATCCGGTCGCCTGCACTGTCGCGCCCTGCATCTGCCAGAGGGCGACATTGCCCAGCGTATCGGCCAGGACGACGTCGGCACGGCCATCGCCGTTGACGTCGCTCGCGCCGAGAATGGTCCAGGCGGAGGTCAGCGGCGGGGCGGGGCGCGCGAGACTGTCGAAGCCGCTGCTGAAAATCGTGTCGCTCGCCGCATACACCGAGGACGACCCCGGCGCTATTGGCACTGCCGTGAATTTCGTGCCGTTCATCAGCCACAACGCGGTCTGCGTGCCGTTGCGCCAGAGGATGTCGGTGATGCCGTCGCCGTTGAAGTCGGCGACTGCCGCAACCGTCCAGCCCGCGTAGGTGCCTGCCTGCAGTGTCGTGGTGAAGATGCCGGTGCCGTTGTGCAGGCGCCACAGGATCACGTCGCCGTTGGCCGCGCGCCAGAAGATCGCGGCATCCGAATGCGTATCGACATCGCCGATGCCGAGGAAGGTCCAGTCTGCGGCGGCTGTCCCGGCGAGCGTGATCGTCTGCGGCGCATTGCAGCCGTTCATCAGGTAGACGTCGACGCTGCCGTCGGGCGCACGCCACGCGACATCGTCGATGCCGTCACCGTTGAGATCGCCAATGCCGAGGAAGCTCCAGCCCGGATCGATGCTGCTGGCGACGACGCACGACTGTTGCACCGCGCCGTTGCTGACGCGCCAGATCGACAGCCGATTGGTCGAATCGACCCAGAGGATGCCGCCGGGGCTGCTGCCGAAGAAATTGCCGCTGCCGACGATCGACGAGCCGGCATCGGGCGCCGGCGTGAGCGTGGCGCGCGCGCCCACCGCGAGGCCGTTCATCTGCCACACCACCGGGTTGCCGAAGTGCGAGCGCCAGACCAGATCCTGCTTGCCGTCGCCGTTGAAGTCGGCGCTGGCGGCGTGCGCGACGCCGCAAAGTATCGTCGCGGCCACGATCAGGCAAACGCAAGGATTTTTCATGCTGCCACAGTACCCCGGAAACGCAGGTCAATCCGTGGACCAACGCAACAAGTCGCGGCGCGTTGACCACGCCGCGTGGAACATGCCATCGATCCTCAGCCGCCCAGCGCCTGCTCGAGTTCGGGAATGATCTTGAACAAGTCGCCGACCAGGCCGATGTCGGCCACCTCGAAGATCGGCGCTTCGCCGTCCTTGTTGATTGCGACGATCGTGCCGGCATCCTTGATGCCGGTCAGGTGCTGGATCGCGCCGGAAATGCCGATCGCCATGTACAGCTCGGGTGCGATGATCTTGCCGGTCTGGCCGACCTGCAGGTCGCTTGGCACATAACCCGCGTCGACCGCGGCGCGCGACGCGCCGACTGCTGCGCCGAGCTTGTCGGCAAGCTTGAAAATGACCGCGAAGTTTTCCGCCGAGCCGACTCCGCGGCCGCCGGAGACCACGCGGCTGGCACTTTGCAGGTCAGGCCGGTCGCTCTTGCCCTGTGCCAGGTCGACGAAGCGCGTATGTGCCGGCAGCACCGCCGCCGGCGACGACGATTCGATCGGCGCTGAGCTGGCGCCGTTGCCGGCGGCCGCATACGAGGCCGTGCGTACGGTGCCGACGACGACCTGGTCCGCCGGCGCCTGCACGGTGACGATCGCGTTGCCGGCGTAGATCGGGCGCTGAAACGTGTGCGCGTCGATCACGCTCATGATGTCTGACACCTGGGCGACGCCGAGCAATGCGGCGACGCAGGGCGCGACGTCCTTGCCGAACGTCGTCGAAGGTGTGAATACGTGGCTGTAGCCGTTCTTCGCGACGGCGGCAACCTGCGGGGCGTAGACGGCGGCGAGCGGGTGTGCGTTCGCTGCATTGGCGACAGTCAACACCTTCGACACGCCGTCGATCCTGGCCGCCTCGGCGGCAATCGTGTCGGGCGCGTCGGCAAGCACGAGCACATCGATTGTTTCGGGTTTCAGCTCGCGCGCGCAGGACACGCAGCGCGCCGTGCTGGAATTGAGCTTGCCGTTCAGATGTTCGGCGACGATCAAGACCTTGCTCATCAGATCAGCCCCCTGGTTTTGAGCGCCGCGACCAGTTCGGACGCGTCTTTGACCATGACGCCTTTCGTGCGCCTGGCCGGCGGCGCGTAGGCCGTCGTCTTCAGGTGATCGCCGGACTCGACGCCGAGGCTCGCGAATTCGATCGTTTCCATCGGCTTGGATTTTGCCTTCATGATGTCCGGCAGCTTGATGAAGCGCGGTTCGTTCAGGCGCAGGTCGGTCGTGATGACGGCCGGCAGGTCGACCTCGATCGTTTCCAGGCCGGCATCGACTTCGCGCGTGACCTTCGCCACGTTGTTCGCGATCTCGACCTTCGAGGCAAACGTTGCCTGCGGCCGCTGCCACAGCGTCGCCAGCATCTGGCCGGTCTGGTTGCAGTCGTCGTCGATCGCCTGCTTGCCGAGGATCACGAGTTGCGGCTGCTCCTTCTCGATCAGCTTGAGCAGCGTTCGCGCCGCCGTCAGCGGCTGGATCGCGCTCGACGTGACGACGTGGATCGCGCGATTGGCGCCCATCGCCAGTCCGTTGCGCAGATGGGCCTGTGCGTCGGCCGGGCCGATCGTGACGACGACGACCTCGGTCGCGATGCCCTTTTCGCGCAGGCGCAGCGCTTCCTCGAGCGCGATATCGTCGAACGGGTTGGCCGACAGCTTGACGCCGTCGGTGACGACGCCGGAGCCGTCCGGCTTGACCTGGATGCGCACGTTGAAGTCGACGACGCGCTTGTACCCCACCAGAATTTTCATTCGATCTTCGACCCCGCTGCCGGCCTCGTGCCGGCGGAAAGGAGCGAATTCTACCGTGTGTGGACGCTGCTGCGCAGGTCAGACGGCGGGTGGCCCAAAATGCTCCGGCATTTTCCGGCGTGTCCGCCATTTTCGGGCGGCCAAAAAAAGAGGGCCGCTTGCGCGGCCCGGAAGTGGGTACAGCAAGTGAGTCAGGTCAGCCTGGAGGCTTGTGGCCCTTGCCGGCCCAGCGTGCGCCGGTCATTTCGTCGGCTTCGATGAAGCCGTCGCCGTTCTTGTCGAGCCTGGCGAAGCGCGTCCTGGCCGCGGCCAGGAATTCGTCCTGCGTCACGACGCCGTCGCCGTTGCTGTCCATGTGCTTGACGAGGCGATCGGCAACCTCAATGGCGCGATTCTGTGCGCGCGGCGACGTGGCAATCTCGCTCGCCGTGACCTTGCCGTTGTGCTGCGCGTCGAACTGCGCGTACAGCGCCTTGGCAGCAGCAACGTACTCGTCGAGCGTGACGACGCCGTCGTGGTTGGTATCGGCCTTGGCGAAGCGCGCCTGCGCCGACGGCGGCAGCGGTCGGGCCTGGTCGGCCTGCGCAGCGCCGCGGCCCCAGCGGGGTGCGGTCAGTTCATCCGGCGTCAGTTTGCCGTCACCGTTCTTGTCGAGGCGGGCGAAACGCTTCTGCGCGGCCGCGACGAACTCGTCCTGCGTCACGTAGCCGTTGCCAGCCGTGTCGAGGCGTTTGACAAGGGCGTTGGCGCGATGGTCGATGCGCTCGATCGCCGCCTTCGAGCTGGCGATATCGGCGGCGTCGATGCTGCCCTTGTTCTGGCTGTCCATGCTCTTGAAGCGCGCGCTGCTGGCGGCGAGATATTCGTCGAGCGAGATGCGGCCGTCGCCGTTGCTGTCCATCTTCTGCAGCATGTGCTGGTAGATGCCCGCGTGCGCGCCCGCGGCTGCCGGGTCTGCCTGGGCGAAAGCCGCGGCCGACATGGCGGCGAGCGGCAACGCCGCGAACGCGGCATGGCGAATGGTGCGATACATGAATCCTCCGAATGGGTGGTGGTGTTGGTCCACGGGAGGAGAACAACGTGCAAGGCACAGCCGAGTTGACGGCGCGCGGGCGGCGCGCGCGTAAAGGCTCGTAAACGTCTGTAAATGGCGCAGCGCGCGGCGCGCCGATTGCGGCTGTCAGCGCTTCGCCGCCGCCGCGCTGGCCACGACGGCCTCGGCAAACCGCTCGGCCGAATCCGGCGCATGGTCGAAGAAAAGCGATGGCTCGGTCAGCTCCAGTTCGAGCACGCACGGCGCGCCGGCCGCATCGTGGATCAGGTCGATGCGAGCGTACAGCAGCGGCCCCGGGAACGGCATCGCGGCGAGCGTGCGCTCGGCCAGGCGCAGTTCGTCCGGGCTCGGCGCACGCGGCGTGATGTGCTCGGTTGCGAACAGCGCGCGGGTCGGTCCTTCGCCGCGGCGCAACAGCGGGCCCTTGCGGATGGCATGGCTGAAGCGGCCGGCAAAGAAAATCAGCGCGGTCTCGCCGTGTTCGTCGACGCGATCGAGGTAAGGCTGCAGCAACACGCTGCGCCGCCCGTCGAGCAGGCGCTGGCAATGCGCCACGGCGGCCTCGATCTCGTCGCGCTCGTAGCGCTGCGCGTCGCGCGAACCGGCGCCGATCGCCGGCTTGACCACGAACTCGCCGCCGCCATCGCCGTCCGACGGCGGCACGTGGTGTCGCAGAAATGACTCGAGCGCGCCGCGCGCCGACTGGCCCGGTTCGACGAACACGCTCGGAACCGTTGCGATGCCGGCTTCGGCCAGGTCGTTCAGATAGTGCTTGTCGGTGTTCCAGCGCACCACGGCAAGCGGGTTGAGCAAGGTCGTCCTGGCCGCGGCCCGCGTTGCCCAATCGAGGAATTCCGGCAGGCGCTGCGAGTAATCCCAGGTCGAGCGCAGCAGCGCCAGGTCGAAGCTGGACCAGTCGACCGCGACGTCGTCCCAGTCGACCACGCTGACGTGTATGCCGGGCAACGCGCGCAGCGCCGCTTCGAGCGGCGGCAGGTCTTCATCGAGGTCGCGCGCGGCGGCAGCCGTGACCAGCGCCAGCGTCGGTGTCGGGCCGGAACGGCCGCTCGGGATCGATGACATGGCGGTGGGTACTCGGTTGCTGGATTCGGCCGTCTGCGACGGCCGGGAAAATCCGCGCAGGCTCGAACGCTCGCCGACGGCGACGTCGCGTCCCATGGTAAGGCTTCGCGCGTTCGGCTGTGAAGCAGCTCGCGTCGTCATCGACCGGGTGCGTCGTGGCAAACGGCATGCGGTTCGATCGCGTCCGGTCGCAGCCTCCGAGGATCGAACGTTGCGGTTCCGGTTGGCGGCCCATGACTGCACCGCCTTGATAATTCCTTTCGTCGCCGCGAGCCCGAACCGACGGCACGTGCCCGGAATTCTGAATTTGCGCTGTACGCTCCAAGCGCAGCGAGCCGGCATTCCAAGCCAATTCACAAAGATATTCGTATCGTGGTCTGACGATGGCACGTTGCGTGCCGTCAAGAGTCCGCACACCAATTAGGAGGCAGCATGTCCCTGAAAACTGCAGCGTTGAGCGTTGCCATTGGTCTGGGCGCAATCGTATTGCCGAGCGTCGGCAGTGCGCGCGTCTATCTGGATGTCGACATTGCGCCGCCGGCACCGCGCGTCGAAGTCGTTCCGGCTGCCCGCGTCGGCTACGTGTGGGCACCGGGCTACTGGAATTATGAAGGCCGCCGTCACGTCTGGGTCAAGGGCCACTACATCCGCGAGCATCGTGGCCACCACTGGGTCGCCGACAGCTGGGAGCAGCGCGGCAACCGCTGGCACCGCGTGGAAGGCCATTGGGATTGACGCCTGATCCACGGCGTCGGCAAAGGCATGAAAAGCATGCGGGGCCGGATCTTCCGGCCCCGTTTTTTTGCGCCCGTGCTGAACAAGCGCCGTCGAGCCGGCGCCGATGCAACGGCACGATCGAGCTATCGTCCCGGGCGCCGGCCTTGCGTTATGCTGATTGCCGGTATCCCGGGCGTACTGCGTCTCAATGCAAGGTTTCCGCGCCAAGCTGTACAAGATCGGCTATCTGCGTTGCGTCGATGTTCCGGCTGGCGTTTCGCGCGCCCTGGGCGATGAGTCGTCGATACCGGTCCGCGGCAGCGCCGCCGGCGTGGCCTTCCGCTCGACGCTGACGCCGCGCGGCAACCACATGCATCGCCTGTTCGTGCACAGCCGCGTCTGGCGTACGCGCTGGATCGACGTCGGCGACACGATCGAGGTCCAGATCGAGCGCGACATGGAATCGCGCGAGCCCGACACGCCGTACGACTTCCTGAAGGCGCTCGAAAGCCGTCCGGCCGCGCGCAGCTTCTACGACAAGGCATCGACCGCCCTGCGCCGCGAAATCGGCAACTGGCTCGCCGCGGCAAAGCGCCCGGAGACACGCGAGCGCCGCATCGAGTCGGCCCTCGTCGACCTCGAGGCCCGCGCCCGGCGCAACGTCAAGTCCGACTTCTCGCGCAAGCGCCGCTAGCGCAAGATCTTGTATCGCGCAACGACAAGCAGCAGGAAACACACCAGCAAGTACAGTAGCGGGGTACCGACCGGTACAGGGAGCGCGGATCGAGGCGCCAGTACGAGACTGCTGAAGTTGTCGGAGTCGTCAGGATCGATGGGATACTCGCCGTCTGCGGACTGCCAGGCTCCGGAAAAGGAGACCGGGAACGAGACGGGTTCGAACAGCGGCGCATTGGCCGTTATCTGCAGCAGGCACGATTTGGTCTGATTCGCGGCAAGGGAGCCGACGCCGAATTGCACCGAGGGACCGCCGGTGTCGAAGCAATATAGGCCGCTGGAGGCGACTGCACAGCCCCCGGGCAGATCCGTGTTGACGACGAACGGCGCCGCAGCCGTGTCCTGGCAGTAACCGAAATCGGCGTCAAGAACATCTAGCGGCCCGCGGTTGCTGACGCTGATCTTGATCAGGCCGTTGCGTTGGCCTGGAGCCGGAAACGGGCCAACCTGGTGCGCTGCAATCGACAAGTCCGCAAGCGGACCGATGGCCCAGACCGCGTCGATCAGCGTTGCTTCTGCGGCACTGTTCGTATCCGGCGCGAAGGCTAACTGAAGCGCATAAAGCGACGAAGCGGTTCGATGCACGCCGATCGAGCACACCACCGAGCTATGAGCTGGTATCGGACCGGCGGACAGTTCGATCGCAGCATGCCCCGCCACAGAGCTGTTGCCGAGCGAACAAAGCGGCGAGTGCAGCGTCGTCAGCGTGTACTCGCTCCATGCCCATGGCAATGGCACAAGGGAATCGAAATGAGCACGAGGAATGTCGCTGGAGGAGGCATTGGTCATCTCGACAGAGAAGGTGACGTCGGCATCGCGTGCAACGGTCACCGCGATTGCGTTCGCATCATTGCTGGTCGCGAAGATGAGCATACCCAGCGCAAGCAAGACACTGCGGCAATTCGACGCCATTACGGCTGCTACAGGTTCTGGTAGTTCGGCCCCGAGCCGCCCTCCGGCGTCACCCAGTCGATGATCTGGTACGGATCCTTGATGTCGCAGGTCTTGCAGTGCACGCAATTGTCGGCGTTGATCTGCAGACGCTTGTCCGCGCCGTCGCCGACGATCTCGTAGACACCGGCCGGACAGAAGCGCGTGCACGGATTGTTGTATTCCTCGGCACACTTCGTCACGCAGATGTTCGTATCGAGCACATGCAGGTGCACCGGCTGGTCTTCGTCGTGCTGGGTCGAGGCAAAGTATACTTCTGCCAGGCGATCGCGCGGCGGCAGTGTGCGTTCGACGTAATCGCGCCCTCGCGATTGCGCATCAGCCACGCCGTCGACCGGCAACGGCTGGAACGAATCGATCTTCTGCAGCGCGCTGTAGTCGGCGTGGTTCTTCAGCGTCCACGGCGAGTGGCCGGCCGTGACCGTTTCCCAGCCCGCGTTCATCAGCCCGAGCGCGAAACCCTTGTTGAAGCCGGGCCGGATGTTGCGCACCTTCTTCAGCTCTGCCATCACCGCCGAGGCGCGCAGCTTCGCATCCCAGCCCGCGGCGTTGCCGGTAGCCGCCACATGTTCGGCGGCGAGCATGCCCGAGCGGATCGCCTGGTGCGTGCCCTTGATCTTCGGCACGTTCAGCAGGCCGGCGCCGTCGCCGATCAGGATTGCGCCGGGCATCTCGCAGTTCGGCAGCGACTGCCAGCCGCCCTCGACGATCGCGCGTGCGCCGGCCGAGACGATCGTGCCGCCCTCGAGCAACGGCTTGATCAGCCGATGGTGCTTGACCTGCTGGAACGCCTCGAACGGCGACAGCATCGGGTCGGAGTAATCGAGGCCCGTGACGAAGCCGATCGCGACGCGATCGGAGTCCAGGTGATAGAGAAAGCTGCCGCCGTAAGTGCGGTCGTCCATCGGCCAGCCGATCGTGTGCACGACCTTGCCGGGTTCGACCCGGCCGGCCGGCAGCTGCCACAGCTCCTTGATGCCGATGCCATAGGTCTGCGGATCGCAATTCGCGTCGAGCTTGAATTTCTCGATCAGGTGCTTGGTCAGGTGTCCGCGACAGCCTTCGGCCAGTACCGTGACCGGCGCCTTGATGTCGATGCCCTGCGTGTAGCCCGGCTTGTGCGAGCCATCCTTCGCCACGCCCATGTCGCCGATGCGCACGCCACCGACCGAGCCGTCGGCGTTGAAGAACGGTTCGGCCGCCGCGAAACCCGGATAGATCTCGACGCCGAGCGCCTCGGCCTGCGGCGCCAGCCACGCGCACAACGCGCCGAGCGAAACGATGTAGTTGCCGTGATTGTTCATCTGCGGCGGCGTCAGCGGCGACTTGATCGCACGCTGGTGATCGCGCAACCACCAGAATTCGTCCTTCGTCACGGGCACGCAGATCGGCGGCGGATTCTTGCCCCAGTCCGGCAGCAGTTCATTGAGCGGCTGCGGCTCGATCACTGCGCCGGAAAGGATCTGCGCGCCGATCGCCGACGCCTTTTCGATCACGCAGACGCGGATGTCCGGCTTGATCTGCTTCAGGCGGATTGCGAACGCAAGGCCGGCCGGGCCCGCGCCGACCGTGACGACATCGTATTCCATCGCTTCGCGCGGGGTCGCGTCGAACTGGCTCATCGCTGCCGTCTCCGTCTGCTTGCCACCATTGTCGGGCTTTGCCGAAACGACGGCAAACCCATGGCCCGCATCCAAGGCTCTGCGACGCGGATCGACGCGGACAATAAATTGACGTTGAATTGTCCCACGCAAGTGCACGCATCGATCCGGTATCGCCTTCTTCGGCATTCCTTGCCGTCCCGCGTCAATCTCCGTCCAGAGATGCTCTTGATCGGGCCGCGGGAGTTCCGCCGCGCTGTCTTCAACGCCATGGCAGCGCCTTACTCACACATGCAGCGCCAGGTCGCTGCGCTCGTAGCGCATGACGTAGCTGTACAGGTCGCCCGGGTGGATCGCCGCGACGACGACGACCAGCTTGCCCTTGTGATCGAAATAGCGGCGCAGGCTGCGCAATGCCGGTGTGTCGGGCGCCACCTTCAACTCGCGCGCCTGCTCGGCATTCAGTGCGATTGCGCTCAGGGTCTGCTCGACGCTGGCGATGCGCTGCTCGAACTGCTCCTCGAACAGCGCGCGTACCGCATCGATCATCTGCAGGTGGCCCTTGGGCAGGCCCTGCCAGCTGGCGCGTCGATAGACGTCGGTCAGGCAGAACGGCTGGCGCGTGCGCCGCTGGTAGCGAACGCCGTGCAGCTGCACGTACTCGATCCCGACGCGCGCGTTGAGCCAGCCGGCGATGGTCGAGTCGGCATGCTGGCGGTCGCTGTGCAGCAGCTGGAAATCGCCGGCCTGGCGGTACTGCAGCAGTTCGTCGATCGAACGGATCTGCTGGTCGTAGTGCACGCGCGGCTCGGTGCTCAGCACGATGCCGCTGGTGCCGCGGCGGCGCGCGATCAGGCCGTGCTCCTCGAGCTGGCGCAGCGCTTCGCGCACGGTGAAGCGGCTGACCGAGAAGCGCCGGCACAATACATCCTCGGTCGGCATGCGCCGGCCGACAGCGTGCGTGCCGTTGTGGATTTCCTCGCGCAGCAGCTCGGCGATCTTCAGATAACGCGGCCGGCGCGACGAACGCAGGCCGGGGCGATGGCCGTGCTCTTCATCGGCGACTGCGTCGTCGGCGAGGCGGGTCGATTCGGTCATAATGCCGGCAGGATCGGGAGCCGCTGGAAATGCCGGACACCTTAACAAAGCCGCTCGCGGAGCGGGAGCTGCGCAGCGCCAATCTTTGCCAGACGCTGCACTGGCTGGCCGGCGGGCGCATCTGCGCGGCGGACTTGTGCGACAGCTATCTGGCGGCGATCGCGCGCGACAACGCACGGCTGAACGCCTATGTGCACGTCAATGCGCATGCGCGCGAGGAAGCGCGCGCCGCGGATATCCGCCGCGCCGGCGGCGTATTCGGCCGCCTCGACGGCGTGCCGGTTTCGATCAAGGACAACCTCGACGTCGCCGGCCTGCCGACGCGCTGCGGCATGCCGGCCGCCGCCGAACCGGCGGCAAGCGATGCGCATGTCGTCGCGCGCCTGCGCCATGCCGGCGCGATCATGCTCGGCAAGACCCAGGTGCCCGAGGCCAGCCTGACGGCATCGAGCGTCAATCCGCATACCGGCAACGCGCACAATCCGTTTCGCCCCGGCTTCGAAGCGGGCGGCTCGTCCGGCGGCGCCGCCGCGGCGGTGGCGGCCGGCTTGTGCGCGGTCGCCGTCGGCAGCGACAGCCTCGGTTCGATCCGCATTCCGGCGAGCTACTGCGGCGTCTACGGCTTCAAGCCGACCTCGGCCGAGATCTCGACGCGGGGCATGGTGCCGGCCGCGCGCCGGCTCGACTGCATCGGCATGATCGCGCGCAGCGTCGACGATTTGAGCGTGCTGCTGCACGTGCTGGGCGGCTACGACGCGGACGACCCGCGTTCGCGCCGCCGCCGCGTCGGCCTCGATCTGCCGGATTGGGAGCCGGGCCGGTTGCGCGTCGGCGTGCTCGGCGACCTCGCCGCATTCGGCGCCGAACGCCAGGTCGTGGACGCTTTTGAGCGTGCGCTCGGCGTACTCGCGCAGGAAATGGGAAATTGTCGCATTGTGGATTTTGGAGATTTTCCGATCGGGCGCGCGCGCCGTGCCGCGTTCTTCCTGATCGAAGCCGAGATGCTGGTCACGCATGCGCGCGCGCTGGCCGATGCCGCGCAGCCGGTGTCGGCCGGGCTGAACGGGTTGCTCGACTACGCACGCGGCAAGTCCGCGGCGGACTACGCGAGCGCCGATCGCCTGATCGACGCTGCCGGCGTCGCGTCGCGGCGCCTGTTCGCCCAGGTCGACGTGCTGGTGACGCCGACCACGCCGCAGCCGGCGTTCGCGCTCGGCACGCCGCTGCCGGACAACCAGGGCGACTTCACCTGTTTCGCCAACCTGTCCGGCTGCCCGGCGGTGACGATTCCGATGGGGCTGAGCGCCGACGGCCTGCCGCTCGGCCTGCAATTCCTCGGGCCGCCCGGTTCCGACCTGCGCCTGCTCGAACTCGCCGAGGTTTGTGCCGCGGCGCTCGACGCGACGCCCGAATACCCGATCGGGCAGGCAGCGGTCGCCGCATGAGCCTGATTTCCGCGGACATGGTCTGGCAGACCTTCGAACTGGTCGGCGCGGACGTGCGCGTCGCGCAGTTCTGCGATGCGGCGGCCGCGCAGCGCTGGTTCGATCGCCTGCATGCCGAGATTCCGTGGGAACGCCACCGGCTGCGCCTGTTCGGGCGCCAGATCGAAGCGCCACGCCTGTCGTGCTGGATCGGCGATGACGATGCGGTCTACACCTATTCCGGCACGCGTTTCGTGCCGCATGCATGGACGGCGGCATGCGCGGAACTGCGTGCGCGGCTGCGCGAATTGTGCGGCGAGCCGTTCAACTCGGCGCTGGCCAATCTGTACCGGGACGGCGGCGATTCGATGGGCTGGCACAGCGACAAGGAACCCGAGCTGGGTGCGCGTCCCTGCATCGCTTCGCTCAGTTTCGGCGCAAGCCGTCGCTTCCGCCTGCGTCATCGGCGCGACCCGCTGCAACGCCTCGAGCTGGAGCTTGCCTCCGGCAGCCTGCTGCTGATGTCCGGTGCCACGCAGCGCAATTACCGGCACGACCTGCCGAAGGCCGCGAGCGTGACGGCGCCGCGGCTGAACCTGACCTTCCGGCGCGTTCATGCGATCGTCGCTGATCGCAAAGATCAAAAGGCGGGCATCCGTGACCGCGCCGATGCTGGTGCGATCGTCCCGGATCGCGAAGATCAAGAAGCGGCCATCCGTGGCCGCACTCTTCAAAAAAGCAACAGACCTACCAAATGACGATGAGTGCAGCGGCGGGCAAGCGCATGGCGTTCGTCGTCGAAATGGCGCGGCGGCTGCACCAGTTCGGCACCAGTGCGCCGCGGCTGGAGGATGCGATCGATCGCGTCAGCGCGCGGCTGCAGCTGGACTGCCACTCGTTGTCGACGCCGACATCGATCCTGTTTTCGTTCACCGACCGCGCCGGCGGCGACGCTGGCGCGCTGGCCGAGTTGACGCAGGTGATTCGCGTGTCGCCGGGGCAGGACGACCTGCGCAACCTGAGCGCCGTCAACGAGATTGCCGATCGCGTCATCGACGGCAAGCTCGACATCGACGACGGCTTTCGCCAGCTGCATGCCATCCGCGATCGTCCGAGCGCGCAACGGGCGGCCATGGAGATCGTCGCACACGGCATTGCCGCAGCGTCGCTTGCGGCGATACTGAACGGCGCCTGGTCCGACCTTCCGGCGGCATTCGCGATCGGTGCGGTGGTCGGCGCGCTGGCGGTGACGAGCGAGCGGCGGCCGCGGCTGCGGCCGAGCCTGGAGGCGCTGTCGGCGCTGCTGGCTACGTTCATCGCCACGGTCGTCAGCGTGTACCTGATGCCGCTGACGCTCAAGCCGGTCGTTCTGGCGAGCCTGATCGTGCTGATGCCGGGACTGACGCTGACGACGGCGGTGCGCGAGCTGTCGACCCAGCATCTGGTGTCGGGCGCGGCGCGCTTTGCCGGCGCGATGACGACGCTGATCAAGCTGGCGTTCGGCACGGTCGTAGCCAACCAGATCTGCATCTGGCTGCAGCTGTTGCCGGTTGCGCCGGCGGCGGCACCGATTCCGCAGTGGGGACAATGGCTTGCCCTGGTGTTCGCCTGCTACTCGTTTGCCGTGCTGTTTCGAAGCGCGCGCCGCGACGTCCCGCTGGTCATGGCGGCGGCGGCGCTCGGCTACGTGATCACCTACTACGGCGGGCGCGAGTTCACGCCGCAGTTCGGCGTGTTCCTGGCAGGCTTCGGCGTCGGCGCGCTCAGCAACCTGTACGCGCATGTCAGCGGACGGCCCGGCGCACTCGTGCGCACCCCCGGCATCATCCTGCTGGTACCGGGCAGCATCGGCTTCCTGACCCTGTCGCAGATCGCCCAACGTGACGTATTTCTCGGACTCAACAGCGCCATCACCCTGACCGCGATACTCATCTCGCTGGTTGCCGGCCTGCTGTTCGGCGATCTGTTCGTCTCGCCGCGCCGCGTGCTGTAGGCTGGCCGGACGAGGCAGCAAAGCCTTGCGCCTGAAGCGGGCTGGGGCTACTTTATCGAACGATCCGCCGGTCGGCCGGCGCACGTGAATACAGGGTTGCAAAGCTGTGGGATTGCTCGACGAACTCGAACAGGAAGCGCAACGACGCAAAGCCACTGCCGGCGATGCCGAGAAACGCAAGGCCGAGCGCGAAGAGATCTTCCGCACGCAGATCGAGCCGGGCATGACGGCGCTGTACGAATACCTGCAGAAGCTCACCGCCAGCCTGAAGGTTCTCACGCCGCGCAAGCAGCAGCGCTATGCGTTGGCCGGCTACGGCGATGTCACCGGCTACATCGAACACGACTACGAGCTGCAGATCAGCTCGCAGACCGGCAGCAAGGAAATCAAGCTGGCCTTTCCGTGCGCGGTCGCCAGCGACGAATGCCCGACCATCGAGGTGCAGGGCGCAACCAAGATCAAGGCGGTCGCCGGCGCCTTCCAGCGCTACCATCTCGGCGGCCTGATCGATCCGAGGAAGGACGCCAGCGGTGAAGTGATATCGGCCCGCTTCAATGCCAAGGGACGCATCACGATGACCGCCACGTTCGTCGGCGACATCGAGTCCGCCGCGATCAAGATGACGTTCACCAACTTCGAATCGCTCGGCATGGTCACCAAGTCCGTGGCCGGCGCGCAGCTCAACGACGCGCTGTTCGACGACATCGGCCGATTTCTCACGCGCGAGCCGAACAACCTCATGCACGAGACGTTGTCCGACGCCTATCGCATGCAGCTGCGTTCGAGGGTGCAGCAGGATCAGATCAAGCGGCGCTGGGAGACCAAGATCAACGAGCAGCAGCAGACCGAGCTGGCCGAGATGAAGCGCCAGCGCAGCATCACCGGACGGATGGCGCGCCTGGTCGTCAAGGACGACAAGCCGCAGGCCGCCCAGGCGCCGGCGCCGTCATGGTTCGGACGACTCAAGGGCCTGGTAAGGAAGGACAGTTGAACGGCACGATCGAGGTCCGCTGCCGAAGGCCGGGTCACCGGCATGCGAGCCCGACGTTTCTCCTTGCCGCCCGGCGCTCAGCACGGGCAGGGCTGCACGAAGTGAACTCCGCCACCAGAGGCGCAGGCTGGGCTTGACGAAGTAAAGCGCGGATCCGGTTCTGCAACGCCTGGTGTGCCCGAGGCTGCTTCGCAGCGCTCAGGCGAGCCTGCGTAAATCCTTGCAGCCTCAGCCCTCAGCCCGCAGCGCCACCTTCTGCAGCAACTCCGCGTGACTGAGCTGCTGGGCCTGGGCATCGCGCCGCCCGCGGTATTCGAACGTGCTGGCAGCCAGTCCGCGTTCGGAGACGACGATCCGGTGCGGAATGCCGATCAGCTCGATGTCCGCGAACATCGCACCGGGGCGCAGCCCGCGGTCGTCGAGCACCGCGTCGACGCCATTGGCGCGCAGCTCGGCGTAGAGCGCTTCGGCGGCTTCGGCCACCTTGGCATCGCTTTTCGGATTGATGACGCAGATCGCCACGCGCCACGGCGCGATGGCTTCCGGCCAGACGATGCCGGCGTCATCGTGGCATTGCTCGATGACCGCGCCGACGATGCGGCTGACACCGATGCCGTAGCAGCCCGCGGTCGGCGTCAGTTCCTTGCCGGCTTCGTCCAGGACGGTGACGCCGAGCGCCTTCGTATACAACGGACCGTTCTGGAAAATGTGGCCGACCTCGATGCCGCGCACGATCTTGAGCGTGCCGTTGCCGTCCGGCGCAGGATCGCCGCCGACGGCGTTGCGCAGGTCGGCCGCTTCCGGCTCGGCGGCGTCGCGAACCCAGTTCGTGCCGGTCAGGTGGAAGCCGGCCTGGTTGGCGCCGCAGACGAAATCGGCCAGCACGGCGGCGGCGTGATCGGCGATCACCGGCACGCTGACGCCAACCGGCCCGAGGAACCCGGGTTCGCAGCCAAATGCTTCGCGGATCTCGGCATCGGTCGCCAGTTGCAGCGGTGCGGCGACGCGCGGGTGCTTCGCGGCCTTGACGGCGTTCAGCACGTGGTCGCCACGCAGCGCGAGCGCGACCAGGCCCTTGTCGCGCGCCTTCACGACGATCAGCTTCATGGTCGTTTCGAGCGGAATGTTCAGCAGCGCGGCAACTTCCTCGCAGGTTTTCTGCGTCGGCGTCGCGACTTTCTGCAGCGCCGCGCGGGGCGCCGGACGCGCACCGGCAGCGCTCGTTTCGGCGACTTCGAGGTTCGCCGCGTAGTCCGACGCATCGGACACGGCCAGCGCGTCCTCGCCCGATTGCGCCAGCACGTGGAACTCCTCGCTGCGATCGCCGCCGATCGCGCCGGAATCGGCCTTGACCACGCGGAAATCGACGCCAAGGCGCGTGAATATGCGCTTGTAGGTTTCGCGCATGTTCTGGTATTCGCGTTCCAGGTCGGCGTCCGTCAGATGGAAGCTGTAGGCATCCTTCATCAGGAATTCGCGCCCGCGCATCACGCCGAAGCGCGGCCGGATTTCGTCGCGGAACTTGCCCTGGATCTGGTACAGGTTGACCGGCAGCTGGCGGTAGCTGCGAATGTCGCGACGCACCAGGTCGGTGATCACTTCCTCGCACGTGGGACTCAGCACGAAGTCGCGCTGGTGGCGGTCCTTCAGGCGCAGCAGCTCCGGGCCATATTTCGCGTAGCGCCCGGACTCCTGCCACAACTCGGCCGGCACGACGATCGAGGTCAGCACTTCGAGCGCACCGGCGCGGTCCATCTCCTCGCGCACGATCGCCTCGACTTTTCTGAGCACCTTGAGGCCGAGCGGCAGCCAGGTGTAGATGCCGGCGGCCAGCTTGCGGATCATGCCGGCGCGCAGCATCAGCCGATGGCTGACGATCTCGGCGTCGGCGGGCACTTCCTTGATGGTCGCGAGGTGGTAACGGGACAGGCGCATCGCACGGGTCGTTCAGTTGTGGGTCGGGCATTCTAACTTAATGCATAGGTAAAGCTGCCTGGTTGGCCGCTTCCGCGCGTCTCATGCTCGCTGCGGGAGAGACGCGGCAACGAAGCACGATCATGCACAAGGCGGTGCTCGGATTTCCGGCTGTCGACTACGTCAACGGCAACGTCGCGCCGGGCGTGCTCGCCAACTACAGCGGCGCCTACCCGCAGCGCGCGCATGTTTCCTGTCTCCACGCCGGCGATGGCAGTCCGTGCCAGCAGGGTTCGGAAGACTCGCTAGTGCCGGTCTGGCGGCGGTGGCGGCACGACGCTCGGCACGACATTCGTGCGTGGATCGAACTTGATGGTCTGGTAGGGCCGGTCGGTCGGTGGCGTGTCGGTAACGTGCGGGCGGCCCTTGTCGTCGCGCCAGCGATACAACGCGGGATTCGAGCGGGCGGAAGCGGGCAGCAATTTGCGCAGGTCGTCCCGGCAGCGTGTCCGGTGCGAGGTACCACAAGGCGGCAACGCTCAGCAGTGCAAGCAGTACGAGCACGAACGGCCACGCGCGGCCGTCCTGCGCGGCGTGTCGTGGCCGGGCGGCGCGCATGCGCACACTACTTGCAGTAAGTGGCGATAACCGTCTGCGCCCTGGCGACCTCGACCTGGCGTTGCTTGTCGTCGAGCATTTCGGCGTTGCCGGTGCCGGAGGCATCCATGCCGACGGTGAGCTTGCTCTGCAGCACTTCGAGATTGGCGCGCGCCTGCTCGCAGCGCCTTTCGGCGCTCTGCACGCTGCTGGCCAGCGTGCCGCCGGCGGCCTCGGGTTTGGCAGCGGCTGTCTCGTCGTCGGCGTCGTTGGCCGCTGCATCCGCCGCGCCGGCTGTTTTCGTGCCGGCAACGTGCATTTTCGTCGCCTTCACCGGTGCCGGCGGTTCGCTGTCGGAGTAGTGCACGACGCCGTCGGCATCGGTCCACTTGTACAGGTCGGCTGCCTGCACGCCGGCTGCAGCCAGCGCCAGGACGATCCAGAGGGACATTCGTTGCATGGCTACTCCGACGGTTCGACTGCGCATCCGTTGGCCCGACAATCGCTGTGTCGCACCGGCCATCCCCGCGTGCTTGCTGCAACCGCAGCGCCGCGACACGGCCTCGGCGAGGCAGGCACCAGCCCGGCGGACACTATTGGATAGCACCAGTCGGGCGCCGATACAAGCGCTGACGCGGCTTGGGGTAAACTGGCTGCAATCGAGCAGACCGACTTCCGGATGGACGCCAACCACGACATTCCAGTCACACCGGCCAAACCGCGCCGCGGCATCTATCTGCTGCCGAACCTGTTCACGACCGGCGCGCTGTTTGCCGGCTTTTACGCGATCATTGCGGCAATTTCCCTGCATTTCACCGATGCCGTCGTCGCCGTCTTCATTGCCGGCGTGCTCGACGGCCTCGATGGCCGGGTGGCGCGCCTGACCAATACGCAGAGCGAATTCGGCGTGCAATACGACTCGCTGTCCGACCTGGTCAGCTTCGGCGTGGCACCGGCGCTGGTGTTGTATGTGTGGTCGCTGTCCTCGCTGCGCGACTACGGCCCGGTCTGGGGCAAGATCGGCTGGACCGCCGCGTTCATCTTCGCCGCCTGCGGTGCACTGCGCCTGGCGCGCTTCAATACCCAGGTCGACGTTGCGGACAAGCGCTTCTTCACCGGCCTTGCGATTCCGGCGGCCGCGGGCCTGGCCATGTCGTACCTGTGGGCGATGGACGATGCCGGCCTCAGCGGGGCACAGGTGCAGTTCGTCACGCCGATCGTGGCCGTCGTCGCCGGCCTGCTGATGGTCAGCCGTTTTCGCTACTACAGCTTCAAGGCGGCGCCGAAGTCGGACCGCGTGCCGTTCTACTGGATCCTGTTCGCCGTGCTGATCCTGGTTGCGTTGTGGATCTATCCGCAGCGTGTGCTGTTCGCCATCGCGCTGCTGTATGCGCTGTCCGGGCCCGTATTCACGCTGTGGGGCCTGCGCCAGCGGCGCAGCCAGCGCGAGCGCCCGCCGCACGCCGGGGAACCGCCGCAGCCGTGAACGCGGCGCCGCGAGGATTGGCGGCAGCGCCGGACGGCCTCGACGACCGCCGCGCGCTGGCCTTTCTCGCCGAATTGAGCCAGGCCCTGGCGCTGTCGATCGATCTCAACAAGACGCTGGCGATGGCGCTCGGGCGCATCGCCCAGTTCATGCAGGCCGAAGCGGCGTCGATGTTCCTGGTCGATCCGGCCAGCGGACTGATCGAGTGCCGCCAGTGCGTCGGCCCGGTCAACATCACCGGCCTGAAAGTGCAGTCCGGCCAGGGCATCGTCGGTCGCGCCGTGGCCGAGAACACCACGCAGATCGTGCGCGATGCGCAGACCGATTCGCGCGTCAATGTGCGCGTCGACGCCGAAACCGGATTCATCACGCGTTCGATCATCTGCGTGCCGCTGACCACGGCCGAGGGCCCGATCGGCGCCATCGAGGTAATCAACCGCGTCGGCGGCGGGCTGTTCGAGCCTGCCGACGCCGAGCTGCTGCGCACGATCGCGGCTCCGGCCGCGCTTGCGGTCAACAACGCCCGGCTGGTCGAAAGCCTGGTCGAACAGCAGCGCATCCGCCGCGAACTCGACCTGGCGCGGCGCGTGCAGAAATCCCTGCTGCCCAAGCGCCGGCGCGACAAGTTTCCGCTGATCGGCATCAACCTGCCGGCACACGAGATTTCCGGCGATTTCTACGACTATTTCGACCTGCCGGACGGCCGCATCGCATTCGTGATCGGCGACATTTCCGGCAAGGGGCTCGATGCCGCGTTCCTGATGGTGCGCGTGGCAAGCCTGCTGCGCTGGGTCGGCAAGGAGGGCACGACGCCGGCGCGCTGGCTCGAGCGCGCCAACGCCGAGCTGTGCCAGACGCTGCGCGAAGGCCGCTTCGTCTGCGCGCTCGTAGGCCAGTACGACCGCGTCGCGCGCAGCGTCGTGTTTGCCAGCGCGGGATTTCCGCCGGCGCTGCTGCAGGACGACGGCGGCTTCCGCGAATATCCCGCCGATGGCCCGCCGCTGGGCGTGCTGCCGGACGTCGGCTACGGCGAGCAGCGCGTCGAACTCGGCCGCTCGGCGCTGTACTTCTTTTCCGACGGCGCGACCGATGCGCGCCGCGCCGATGCCAGCCGCATCGATTCGACCGGGCTGCGCGAACTGATCGTGCGCCATCTTTCGCTGGCGCCCGAGCCGCGCCTGCGTGCGCTGATCGGCGATCTCAAGCAGCTGGACCTGGTCGACGACACCACGATACTGCTGCTGCAGGAACCGCGCGGCGCCAACGCGCAGACCCTGCTCGACCTGCAATTTCCGGCGCATGCCGCGCAGATGCGCAGCGTGCGTGCGCGCCTGCGCGAGACGCTCGACGAACAGGCAGTCGGCCCGGAGATGCGCGACCAGCTCGTGCTCGCCGTGGACGAGGCCTGCACCAACATCATCCGCCACGCCTATTGCCAGGCGATCGATTGCGGCGGCACCGACGAGACGATTTCGCTGCTTCTGACGCGCGAGCGCGATATGCTTGTGTTCGAGTTGCGCGACGAGGCGCCGCCGGTCGATCCGGGCAAGATCACGGCGCGCGACCTGGGCGAATGCCGGCCGGGGGGGCTGGGCGTTCCCTTCATCCGCACGCTGATGGACGAATGGGAGCTGCAGCCGGGACCCGGCGGCAACGGCAACATCCTGCGCATGCGCAAGCGGCTGCAGGCCAGCGGGACTGGGGATACGGAGTGAACAGTGAACAACGAATGTGTCAGTGAAGCCCTCGGCGACTACACGCTGGTGCGCCTGCGCGGCGAGGTCGATCTGTCGTGGTCGCAGCAGGTGCGGCGCACGATCCTCGATGCGCTCGGCGCGAACGGCAGGGTCGGCGTCGAACTGTCCGAGGTCAGCTATATCGATTCGTCCGGCATCGCCGCGCTGGTCGAAGGGCTGCAGAACGCGAAGGCCAAGGGCAAGCAGTTTGCGCTGGTCGCGGTCAGCAAGGCCGTGATGGCAGTGCTGCAGCTGGCCCGGCTCGATCGCGTCTTCACGATCTTCCCGGACCTCGACGCCGCGCGCTCCGCATGAGGCGAAGAGCACAAGATTGAACCACGGAGAACACCGAGAACACGGAGGAAAGCAGATGAGCCAGACGCCGAGACCTTGAGAACATGCAGGCTGTTCTAGCGATAGCAAATGAAACCGAATGCGCGAATTGGCTGCACGCGGCTGTCGCGCAGCTGTCGATCACGCTGTCGCGTTCATGCATCTCTCCGTGTTCTCTGTGTTCTCCGTGGTTCAGGCTTTTCGCTTCTGGCGAGGTCGCATCGTCATGAACGCGATCACGCGGCCGCTGGAGAGTCTGGGGCGAACCACGGTCGGCGCGTTGGCCGGCGTCGGCCATGCAGCGATGCTGTTTCTGGAAAGCCTGTACTTCGCCGCCGTCGGCTGGCGCCGCGGCCAGCCGGTCAAGCTGCGTGCGATCGCCGAGCAGATGCGCCAGATCGGCGTCGACGCGTTGCCGATCGTCACGCTGCTGGCAATGACGATCGGCATCATGCTCGGCATCCAGTTCATCGCGGCGCTGAGCGAGTTCGGCGCGCAATCGCAGGTCGTGGTCGCGGTGGCCAAGTCGGTGACGCGCGAATTCGGTGCGCTGATCACTGCGATCCTGGTCGCCGGCCGCTCCGGTTCGTCGCTGGCCGCGCGCATCGGTTCGATGACCGTGTCGCAGGAAGTCGATGCGCTCGCGGTGATCGGCATCGACCCGGTGCGTTACCTGGCGGCGCCGGCGTTGATCGCGATGCTGATCATGCTGCCGGCGCTGACGATCTTCGCCGACGCCGTCGCGATCGTCGGAGCCGCGCTGTATTCGTCGCCCGCGCTGAACGTGACGCCGGCCGCCTACGTGATGCAGACATTCTCGTTGCTGACGCCGGGCGACATCTGGCAGGGCATTTCCAAGGCGTTCGTGTTCGCCGTGCTGATCTGCCTGATCGGCATCAGCACCGGCTTTTCGGTCAGCGGCGGTGCCGAAGGCGTCGGTCGCGCCACCACGCGCGCGGTCGTGCTGTCGATCTGCTACATCATCGTGGCGGACATGATCTTTTCGTTTTTCCTCAATCGCTGACGCACGAGAGACGAGAGACGTGAGACGAGAGACGGCAAAGCAGGTGGCGGGGCGCGCGACGCGGCACCCACGTTTCGCCGGATGTGATTGCTTTTCAGAGCGAGAAATCGGCATGCGTGGAGACGTGACGCCGCACTTCGTGCGTCTCCCGTCTCTCGTCTCGCGTCTCTCGCACCTCGGCTCCCCGGTCGCATGAACGCCCCCGCCGGCGCGCCACTGATCGAAGTCGAAAAGCTCGAAGCCTGGTACGGCCGGCGGCGCATCCTCAATGGCGTCGATTTCAGCGTGAACCCCGGCGAGATCCGCGTCATCATGGGCGGGTCCGGTTCGGGCAAGAGCACGCTGCTGCGCCATCTGCTGGGCCTGCACAAGCCGCGCAGCGGCACGGTGCGCCTGCTCGGCGTCGACATCGCCAACGCCAGCGAGGCCGAGATGCTGGCGGTGCGGCGCCAGATCGGCGTTTCGTTCCAGGGCGGAGCGCTGCTGACCTCGATGAGCGTCGGCGACAATGTCGCGCTGCCGCTGCGCGAGCACACGCGGCTCGACGAAAACACGATACGCATCATGAGCCGGATCAAGCTCGAGGTGGTCAACCTCGGCGGTTTCCAGGACCTGATGCCGAGCCAGCTTTCCGGCGGCATGATCAAGCGTGCGGCGCTGGCGCGCGCCATCGTGATGGATCCCAAGCTGCTGTTCTTCGACGAACCGTCCGCCGGACTGGACCCGGTCGTGTCGGCCGAACTGGACGAGTTGATCCTGCGCCTGCGCGATGCGCTGCGCATGACGATCGTCGTCGTCACGCACGAACTGGAAAGCGCGTTCAAGATTGCCGACACGATCACCATGCTCGATCAGGGCGACATCCTGATGACCGGCAGCGTCGATGCGGTGCGCAATTCCGACAACGAGCGCATCCAGGACCTGCTCAACCGCAGGCCGCGCGAGGTGCAGGTCGACGCGGACGCCTACCTCAAGCGCCTGACCGAGGAAGAAGCCGCATGACCCGAATCGCAAAGGCTCAAGACTGAACCACGGAGAACACCGAGAACACGGAGGAAAAAGGCGACAATCAGAGTTGGCCAAAATCGGCGGGCGGAAAAGCGCTTGAAGCGATTTTTTGCGACGGCTGCTAGCATGGACGGCAAGGCTGGGGACGCCAGCCGGGGATGGAACACTAGGCGTGTGGACAAGAAGTCATGGCGTTCTCCGTGTTCTCCGTGTTCTCCGTGGTTCAATCTCTTCTTGGTTTCCAGATCTTCGGATCGCAGTACGAGGACGAAAAGTGAAGCGGGATGGCGTGAACTACGTGCTGGTGGGTACGGTCGTGGCGGCGGCATTCGTCGTGCTGCTGGTCGCGCTCGCCATGATCACCGGCCGCAGCGGCGCCAGCACCGCCTATTTCACCCATTACCGCAACGTTACCGGGCTGCGCTACGGCGCGCCGGTGTTCTACCAGGGTTACCGCATCGGCCAGGTCGGCGTGATCACGCCCGAGCGGGGCACTGCCGGAGGCGATACGCGCTACAAGGTCGAGTTGTCCGTCCGCCGCGACTGGCCGATTCCGAAGGACAGCGTCGCGCGCCTGACCTCGACCGGCCTGCTCGCCGACGTCGCGATCGGCATCAGCGAAGGCAGCAGCAAGGACGTCGCCGCGCCGGGCAGCGAGCTCAAGGGCACGGAAAACGCGGACATCTTCGCCGCCGTCAACGAACTGGCCGCGCAGCTGACCGAGCTGACGCGCGACCAGATCGCGCCGCTGATCAAGAACCTGTCGCAGCACGTCGATTCGATCGCCAGCGTGATCGACAAGAACACGCCGGAGCTGGTCGAGCAGTCGAAGGAGCTGCTGCACCGGCTCAACAACGCGTCGGATTCGATCAACGACGTGCTCAAGCCGCAGAACCGGGTGGCGATCACGGCGACCCTGGGCAATGTCCAGACCCTCAGCCATGACCTGCTGGCGACGCAGAACCAGCTCAAGGATTCGCTCGAACAGCTTGACAGCATGCTGCGCGAGAACCGTCCCGGCGTGCGCGATGCGGTCGCCGACCTGCGCGCAACGCTGTCGGCCCTCTCCGCGCGCATCGATTCGATCACGCAGCACCTGGCCATCGCCAGCCGCAACTTCGACGAGTTCAGCCACGAAATCCGCAAGCATCCGAATGCGCTGCTGGTCTCGCCGAAAGCCGACAAGGTGGAGGGTCAGGAACAATGAGACGATACCTCGCGACGGCCTTGCCCGCCCTGGTGCTGGCGCTTTCGGGCTGCTCGGTGCCGGCAGTTCCGGACGTCACCTATTTCCGCCTGCCGCCGCCCGCCGCAGTGCCGCATGCGGACAAGCCGCTGTCGTTGCTGCCGATCGAAGTGGACACCTTCAACGCCGAGGGCGTCTATTCCGAGCAGGCCCTGATCCACACGGCCGGCACCGACGCGGGCGCCCTGCAGACGTACCACTACCAATTGTGGAGCGATCCGCCGACGCACGCGCTGCAGGCGCGGCTGGTCGACGTATTGCGGCAGTCCGGCATTGCGCCCCTCGTCACCAACCGGCTGCCGGCCAGCGCCCACGCCTTGCGCATCGACGGAACGATCCGGCGCTACGAACGGGTCAACGACGGCACCGGTTTCAAGGTGGTCGTAGCGCTGACGCTGCGTGTCGAGGAGGATGAAGGCGAACCGCTGATCGAACGCGACTACCGGGCCGAAGAAGCCACCGCCGACACCACGCTCAAGGACTCTGTCGCCGCGTTCGGCGTGGCGGTCGACAAGGTGTTCGGCGATTTCTACCGCGACCTGGCTGCGCTGCAGGGTGACACGCATGCTCGATGAGAGCCGCCGGCTCGAAGTGCTCACGGCGCTGGGCGTCGATGTCTACCGGCTGCGAGGCGCCGGTTCGGCCGCCACGGCAGCCGGATTGCCGTCGCCGGAGCCGGCAAACTCGATCGAGCCGGCAAGGCTGGTCGTCGCCAGCGCCCATGGCGCGAGCCGCGAGCCCCGGCTCGCGCGGCTTCTGCCCCAGATACTGCGCGCGCTGGCGGTGCCCGACTCCGCCGTACGCCGCGTCGAAACAGGCGCCGACGGATCACTCGCGCAACTGCCCGATGCAACGGCTTACCTGATGCTCGGAACGGCCACCGCGCGTGCCTGCTGCGCGCATCTGTCGATCGAACGGCAGAATGCCGTTACGCTGGCGGTCATCGACGGCGATGGCGGTGCAGCGTCGGCCAGCGCCGGTGCCAGGCGCGCACTCTGGCAACAGCTCAAGCCGCTGGTGCGGCGCCTGCGCGAAGACTGAAGCCGTGGTTGCGATCCTCAAGGAACAGCAGCCGGCGATGCGCGCGATGCGCGTCGAGGACATCGACAGCGTCGTTGCGATCGAGAGCGAGGCCTATGAGTTTCCGTGGACGGTCGGCATCTTCCGCGACTGCCTGCGTGCTGGCTACGAGTGCTGGGTGCTGGCGCAGGCCGACGAAGTGGTCGGCTACGCGGTGCTGTCGGTTGCCGCGTCCGAGGCGCATCTGCTGAACGTGTGCGTGGCACGCAAGCACGAGCGCGCAGGGCAGGGTACGCGGCTCGTGCGGCGCATGATGGATCTGGCGCGCTGGCACCGCGCCGAACGCATGTTTCTGGAGGTGCGTCCCTCCAACACGCGCGCCATTGCGCTCTACGACCGCATCGGATTCAACGAGATCGGCCGGCGTCCGAACTACTATCCGGCGCGGCGCGGGCGCGAAGACGCCATCGTCATGGCGATCGAACTGCACTTGCCGGAATATTGACGGAAGACCGCAGACGAACGTCGCCGGCCCTTTTGGCCGTCATTGCGCCGCGCTTGGCCCGGTGCCGCGCCAGGCAATCGCAGGCTGGATTGGTGACGGCTTCATCGCCGCGTAGCGCACCGTCCCTGGTCATCGGTGGGGTCACGCCGCTGCGCGGCTAACCCACCCTGCCGCGTTGAATTCGTTGCCTCGCCCGCTGCGCCATGCAGCGGCGCGGCGCGGAGCGCTCCCGGATCGACGCCGCTCGAGCCTACGGTTTTCTTTCAGGATCGGTTCCGGCGGCCTGCGTGCCGATACGTTGCCGCGCGCGAGCCACCTGACGCTCGGCCCAGCGCTTGAGCACGCGCGCACGCCGCGCACCCATCTGCGGATCGCGCACGACTTCCTCGACGCGCAACAGCAGCGTTTCGACATTCTCGCGCGGCGGCTCGTGTTCGCCGCGCGCCGCCGACCAGGTATCGATCCATTGCTCGCTGCGCTCGCCCAGGCGCATCACGAAATAGAACCATTGCGGCGGATGCCGTCCGGCCAGAACGAAGTCGATCGCGGCGGCGGTCAGCGTCACCGGCGTCAGTGCAAGATCGCGCGCTGCGCCGAGCAGAAGTTTGACCTGCAGCAGCAGCACGTCCCTGACCAGTTTGCGCCGTACCGGCGCACTCTCGTGATTCATCGTCAATTACCCTGCGAAAATCCGGCGCAACGCGATTGCGCCTTCTACAACGCGTTCAGGCCGTCGAGCTGACCGCGCAGTGCGGCCAGCATCGAAGCGAAATCCTTCAACCGCTGCTGCTCCTGCTCGACCACTTCGGCCGGAGCATTGGCGATGAAATTGGCATTGGCGAGCTTGCCATTGCACCTGGCGATCTCGCCTTCGATGCGCTTGACCTCGCGCGCCAGGCGCACCTTCTCGGCGCCGACGTCGATCAGGCCCGCCAGCGGAATCAGGATCTTCAGTTCGCCGACGATCGCGGCGGCGGCGGCCGGCTCGTTCTCGCCGGCATCGAGCCAGCGCTGCGATTCGGTGCGTCCGAGGAATGCAATCGCGTCGGCGAATTTCCCGGCGCGGTCGCGGTCGCCCTTGCCGCCTCCGGCAAACAGCAGCGGAATCGCCTTGCCCGGTGCGATGTTCATCTCGCTGCGGATGCGACGGACACCGGTCAGCACCGCGCGCAACCATTCGATCGCGCCTTCCGCGACTTCGTCGGTGAAGCGGGCGTACGCCGCGGCGGCCGGATAGGTCTGCGTCGACACGCTGCTCCTGGCGATTCCTGCCCCGAGCTCCGCCGAAATGCCGAGCTTCGGCGCGATGTCCTGCCAGATTTCCTCGGTGATGAACGGAATGACCGGATGCAGCGCGCGCAGCAGCGCCTCGAGTACGAACAACAGCGTGTGCCGCATTGAATCGGCAGCTGCGCGGTCGTCGCCACCGAGTGCGGGCTTGGCCAGTTCGACGAACCAGTCGCAGAACTCGTTCCAGGTGAACTCGTACAAGGCCTGGGCGACGAGGTCGAAGCGGTACAGCGGCATCTGCCGCTCGACTTCGCCCAGGGTCCGCGCAAAGCGCGTCAAAATCCACTTTTCCGCATCGGTGGCAGGCGCTTTGAAACCTGCCCCTTCGAGCGAAGGGTTCGGGCGGGGCTGGTGCTCGCCCGCGGCTCCGTCGCCGGCGTCTGCACCGATCCGCCCCCCGGACACCTTCTCCCGCTGCGCAGGGGAAGAAAAATTCTCGCAGTTCATCAGCACGAACCGCGCCGCGTTCCACAGCTTGTTGCAGAAGTTCTTGTAGCCGTCGGCGCGCTTGAGGTCGAAGTTGATCGTGCGGCCGTACGTCGCCAGTGCGGCGAACGTGAAGCGCAGGGCATCGGCGCCGACCGCGGGAATGCCGTCCGGGTAATCCTTGCGGATGCGCTTTTCGACCTTCTCGCGCACCTGCGGGATCAGCAGCGAGGCAGTCGATTTCCGCACGAGCGCGTCGAGCGTGATGCCGTCGATCAGATCGAGCGGATCGATCGTGTTGCCTTTCGACTTCGACATCTTCTGGCCTTCGGCGTCGCGCACGATCGCGTTGATGTAGACCTCGCGGAACGGCACCCTGCCGGTGAAGTACTGCGTCGCCATGACCATGCGCGCGACCCAGAAGAAGATGATGTCGAAGCCGGTCACGAGCACGGCGCTTGGCAGGTACGCCTGATCCTGCGGCCAGTTCGCGACGATTTTTCCGTCCTCGCGCACCGGGTCGTGCGCCGGCCAGCCGAGCGTCGAGAACGGCCACAGCGCGGACGAGAACCACGTGTCGAGCACATCGTCGTCCTGGCGCAGCGTGCCGACAGGCTTCGCCTCGGCATGCGCCAGCGCATCGGCCTCATCCTCGCCGACGAAGATGTTGCCGGACTCGTCATACCACGCCGGGATGCGATGGCCCCACCACAGCTGCCGGCTGACGCACCAGTCCTGGATGTTGTCGAGCCATTGCGTATACGTCGTGCTCCAGTTTTCCGGAACGAATCGGATCTCGCCACTGCGCACGGCATTCAGGGCCGGCTCGGTGATCGCCTTCTTGCCGCCGGGTCCCGGCTTGCCGTCCACGCGCGTGTCGGACGTAAGGTCGAGGAACCACTGGTCGGTCAGCATCGGCTCGATCACGGCGTCGGTGCGCTGGCTGATCGGCACGGTGAGCTTGTGCTTCTTGGTTTCGACCAGCAGGCCGAGCGCCTCGAGATCGGCGAGCACGGCCTTGCGTGCGACGAAGCGGTCCATGCCGCGGTATTTTTCCGGTGCGTTGTCGTTGATCTTTGCATCGAGCGTCAGGATCACGAGCGGCGCGAACTTGTGCCGCGCGCCGAGCTGCCAGTCGTTGAAATCGTGCGCCGGCGTGATCTTGACCGCACCGGTGCCGAATTCGCGGTCGACATAGTCGTCGGCGACGACCGGAATCCCGCGGCCGGTCAAGGGCAGCTTCAGCGTCTTTCCCACCAGCGCGGCGTAGCGGTCGTCGTCGGGGTGCACGGCCACGGCGACATCGCCGAGCATCGTCTCCGGCCGCGTCGTCGCGACAACGATACCCTCGCCGCCATCGCTCGCGGGATAGCGGATCAGCCAGAGCGAACCGTCCTTCTCCTCGTTGTTGACCTCGAGGTCGGACACCGCGGTCATCAGCACCGGATCCCAGTGCACGAGGCGCTTGCCGCGGTAGAGCAGGCCATCCCGATACCACTGCACGAACACCTTGCGCACCGCGGCCGACAGGCCCTCGTCCATCGTGAAACGCTCGCGCGACCAGTCCATCGACGCACCGAGCCGGCGCATCTGGTTGCTGATCGTCGATCCGGATTCGGCCTTCCACTCCCACACGCGCTCGACGAACTTCTCGCGGCCGAGGTCGTGGCGCGTCCTGCCCTGCGCGGCGAGCTGGTTCTCGACGATTTTCTGCGTCGCGATGCCGGCATGGTCGGTGCCGCCCTGCCACAGCGTGCGGTATCGCTTTCCATCAGGAGCCAGGCGCATGCGGTGGTAGCGGATCAGCGCGTCCATGATCGTCTGCTGGAACGCGTGGCCCATGTGCAGCGTGCCGGTAACGTTCGGCGGCGGCAACAGGATGCAGTACGGCTCGCCCTGGCCGGCGGGCGCGAACAGGCCGTCGGCTTCCCAGCGCGCGTACCACTTCGATTCGATGGCCTTGGGGTCGAAACTTTTTTCCATGGGTGACGCTTGCCTGCGCCCGAATGCGGACAGACGGGCCTGATCGGTTGGGGATGGCCAATTGTAACGGCGCGCGGCGGATCGCCCAAGCAATTTCCGGCTGCTTCGCACCCGATCTGCACAGCGTGATGGCCCGCGTTATCAAAGGCCTGCTCTTTCGGCTAACATCGGCTGGCGGCGCGCGGCCGGCACGTGCGCCCGACAGGGGAAGGTTGCATGCAGAAGAGTAGTGGCTTTTTCGGCGAGTTGCGCCGACGCAACGTCATCCGGATGGCCGGGCTCTATGCGGTTGCCGCGTGGCTGATCGTGCAGGTCTCCGGCACGGTGCTGCCGATGTTCGACGCACCCGCATGGTTGCCGCGCAGCCTCGTGTTCCTGCTGGCGCTTGGTTTCATTCCCGCACTGGTCTTCAGCTGGGTGTTCGAACTGACGCCGGCAGGGCTGCGGCGCGAGGGAGAAGTGCCGGCCGAGCATTCGATCAAGGCCGAGACCGGGCAACGCATGAATCACATGATCATCGCGGTGCTGGTGCTCGCGCTGGCCTTCTTCGGATTCGACAAATTCGTGCTGACGCCCAAGCGCGAGGCGGCGCTGGTGCACTCGGCGCACGAGGAGGCCGCGAAGCAAGCACCCGCACCCTCGGCGCCGGCGGCGACCGACAAGTCCATCGCAGTGCTGCCGCTGGCCAATGCGGGCGGCAACCAGGACGAACAATTCTTCTCCGATGGCCTTTCGGAAAACCTGATCATCGCGCTGTCGCAGTTCGACGGCCTGACCGTGATCGGACGCAATTCCTCGTTCCAGTTCCGCGACAGCAAGGACGACAGCAAGACGATCGGAGAGAAGCTCGGCGTCGCAACGCTGCTCGAAGGCAGCGTGCAGCACGCCGGTGATGTCGTGCGCGTCAGCGCCGAGCTGATCAACGCAGCGAACGGACACACGCTGTGGTCCGAGCGCTACGACCGGCCGTACAAGGATCTGTTCGCGTTGCAGGACGACATCACCAGGCAGGTCGCCAGCGCGCTCAAGACGAAGCTGCTGACCGGCAACAGTGCGCCTGCGCAGACCGACCGTCCCCCCGGAGGCAAGCTCGAGGCCTACAGCGCCTTCCTGCAGGGCAAGTTCTACGCCGCCCGCTTCATCGAAGCCGACGACCGTGAGGCGATCGCCCAGTTCGGCGAGGCGACGCGCCTGGACCCGCGCTACGCATTGGCCTGGGCCGAGTTGTCGCATACCGCCACCGGCATGGCCGCACGCTTCCTTGCGGGCGACGCCGCGCAGCAGGTCTATGCGCAGGCGCGCCGGGCGGCAACTACCGCGCTGGAGTTGGCGCCAGACCTGGCTGCTGCGCATGGCGCGCTCGCCTACGTGCGCCTGACCGCGGACTTCGACTGGGCTGGCGCGGAAGCCGAATACCGCCGCGGCCTGGAACTTGCGCCGAACGACGGCAACGCCAAGTTCGGTCTGGGCGAAATACTGGCGGCGCTGGGCCGCCCCGAGCAGTCGGTCGAACTGACCCGGCAGGCGCTCGCGACGGACCCGCTGAACTCGCGCTGGCATTCGTTCCTCGCGCAATATCTGTCGGCGCTTGGCCAGCAGGATGAATCCCGCAAGGCCGTTCTCAAGGCAATTGCCTTGCAACCAGGCGGCTCGGCTGTTCACGAGCAGCTCACGATCACGGAAATCCTGAGTGGCGACGCCAAGGCGGCGCTGGCGGCCGCGCGGCAGGAGCCCGCGGGGCCGTGGCAGGATCTTGCGCTGGCCCTGGCGCAACAGATCAGCGGCGATCCTGCTGCCGCGGAAGCGGCGCTCAAGACAGCAATCGACAAGAACGCGACGATTGCGCCCTATCAGATCGCCGAGGTCCACGCCTTGCGTGGCGATGCCGACAAGACGTTCGAATGGCTCGATCGCGCCTGGAGCAATCGCGACCCGGGCATCGAGTACCTGCTGACCGATTCAATCATCCTGCGTTTCCACGACGACCCACGCTTTGCGGCGTTCTGCAAGAAGGTCGGCCTGCCCACGACCACAACAGCAAAACCGATGGAAGCTCCCGCGAAGAAGGCCGACAAGGCGTAAGCCACTGGTTGTTGGCCGACCATCGGCGGCGTCCTGCCGTTCGCAGGCGGGCCGTACCGGTCCTTTGCTGATCGAAATTGCGAGTGCTGACTGGAATTCGCCGGCAAACGTCCATATCCCCTCTCCCCATCGGCTCCATCGATGGGGAGAGGCGGGGTGAGGAGCCGTCTTGCATACGGCAACACGCCGGCGCGCGCCTAGCGCGCCGCGACCGCGACGGCCACGCCGTTTTCCTCGACATTGCGCACGAACGCGGCGTATCTGGCGCGCGTGCGATCGTAAGACGTCGGATATTCCTGATACGCCGCGGCGGCGCCGAACAGCATGCCGATTTCGCGGTTCGAGAAATTCCTGCGGATCGCTGCGTGGAAGTCGGCGCATTCCTTCGCGTCGTTCGGCGGCGTGCAGTCGGCGATCGAGAAGCGGTCCTGGTGCACGGTGACCGCCGAAAGCTGGCCGGAGTTGGCGCTGGCGAGACTGGTCGCAGCCAGCAGGCCGGTGCCGATGATGATCGATGCAACACGTTTCATGGCGTAACCTCTCTGGAGCCTGCCGCAGGTCATCCGTGGCGGGCTGACAGGCGTTGATGGCGTCGGCATCCGGTCGGCGCTGAAGACGTCGGTCTTCCCTTATCGGGATGCGAATTGGCGCGGGAAAGTTACAGCGACTTCGCCGAACCGTGAGCACGGCGCGCCGAGCCGCGACGATGCGATGCGAGGCCGTGACTTCCGGCATGGCAAATGTATACAAAGTGTTAATCGCCGGATGTGTGCGTGCGCTTGCCTGTCGCGCCGCGCCCCACTGCCGAACGATCGCGCCGCGCGGACGGCTCCTGTCAGGTGCTGCGCATCGTCGTCCGGCGTTCAGCGAGTGATCCGGCAAGTCACCTTGATTTGATATTGTTCCCGTGTGTAACCCGCACCGCGCCCGCGCCGCCAGTCGTTCGCGCAGACCGCGACGGCGAGATGCGATATCGTTACGCAACGCCAGCGCGGCAGCGGCGGCTTGCGCACGACCTCCGGCGCGAGCGCATCGAACCATTTCGCGGCAGACTCCATGAAGATCGAATCCTGCATACCGGTAATTCCCAGTGCCGACCTCGAGAAGAGTCTGCGCTTCTGGGTCGATGGTCTCGGCCTGACGGCCGATCGGGAAATGAGACGCGAAGGCAGGCTGGTCGGCTGCATGGTGCACGACGACGGGCACCTGTATTTCTGGCTCAACCAAAGGGCCGGAACGCCGGTCAAGCCCGATGAGTACCACGGCATTGGCCTGTACTGGGCACCATCCGATATCCGCCAGGTGAGGGAGCGATTGAAGAACCTCGGCTACGCGGTCTCGGACATCGTGGACAGGGAGTACGGCCAGACCGAGTTTTTCGTTACCGACGAAGACGGCTACTCGCATTGCTTTGGCGTGGCGACTGCCGCGTAGTACCGCAGCGCGCCTGCGGCGCGGCGAATGCGGCGTCACCGCGGACGGCTGCCCGGCTCTTGCGTTTGCTCGCAGCCGCTGCTCTGCTCACCGCCCGCGAGCGGCAAATCCTGCATCACGCTGCGCTCTCTCCCGCTTTCCCGACCTGACCGCGGCGTCTTCGGGTTCGTGGCGATTGCCGTCGCCGATGCACCCGACCATGAGTCGCTGTCGCTGGGTGTCCATGTCGGAAAAATGGCGGAGCCCGGCAACTCCCGCTGCAGGAGACGGTGACACCGGCCGTCGCGGTTCGCCGAACTGTAGCCGAGCAGCATCGCTCCGTTGCTGAAATCCGTCTGGCCAAGCAATGACCAGGCCGTTGCGGTAGCGGACTCCACCACGAAGGCGCCCACACCGTCGACCTGCTGGTCGCGCCGAGCGCGTCCAGTGCCGCGGGCGGCATGTGGCCGTCGCTCGTGTCTTCGCGCCGGGTGCCGGCAGCACAGCCGCGCCGTGCGTTACACTGCGGGCACACATCGGCCAGGGGGCATCGGTGAGCGGGTTTCTGCAGCGCCTGAGGGAGCGCAAGCTGGTGCAGTGGGCGATTGCCTACGTTGCCGCCGGGTTCGCGTTGCTGCAGGGCATCGACATCATCGCGCAGCGCTTCGGCTGGCCCGAGTCGATCGAGCGGGCGCTGATCGTCGTGCTTGCGATCGGGTTCTTCGTCACGATCGTGCTTGCCTGGTACCACGGCGAACGCGGCGCCCAGCGCGTCACCGGCACCGAACTGATGATCCTTGCCTTGCTGCTGGCAATCGGCGGCGGCGCCTTGTGGAAGTTCGCGTCTGCGCCGCTCGCGGCAGCGGGGGCCGAGTCACCTTCCGGCGCGCGCGTGGCAGCGCATGCAAACGGCCAGCGTCCGGAAAGTGCTTCCGACGCCATTGCGGCGCCCGTGCCGCACAAGTCGATCGCGGTGCTGCCGTTCACCGACCTGTCTCCCACCCACGACCAGGAATATTTCTCCGACGGCATGGCCGAGGAAATCCTCAATGCGCTGGCCAAGGTGAAGGACCTGAAGGTCGCCGGCCGCACGTCATCGTTTTCGTTCAAGGGCCGGAACGAGGACCTGCGCCTGGTCGGCCAGGCGCTGGCCGTGGCGAACGTGCTCGAAGGCTCGGTGCGCAAGCAGGGCGAGAAGGTGCGCATCACGGCGCAGCTGATCCAGGCCGCGGATGGCTATCACCTGTGGTCGGAGGAGTTCGACGGCGACCTGTCGGACGTGTTCGCCCTGCAGGAGCGCATCGCGCGTGCCGTCTCCGACAAGCTGAAGCTCGTGCTGGAGGGCAATCAGCAGAAGCAGCTCGTGTCGACGGGTACCGACAACGCCGAGGCTTATTCGCTGTATCTGCAGGCGACGGGGATATTCAATCGTCGCGAGGGCACCCGCTTTGCCGAGGCGATAGACGAACTCGATCAGGCGCTCAAGCTCGATCCGGACTACGCGCGCGCGCATTCGCGCCTCGCCGCCATCCATGGGCTCGAGCCGATCTATGCGCCCGAAATGACGGAAGCGGCGCTCGCGGCCGTCGAGCGTGAGGCGGCATTGGCGACACGGCTGGATCCGACACTGGCGGAGCCGTACGCGGCCCTGGGCGTCGCCTATGACCAGCGCGACCGCTATCTCGAGGGCCACGACGCGATGGAACACGCGTTGTCGCTCGATCCCGACGACGTCACGGCGAACTTCTGGGCCGGCGTCGAGGATATCGGCGTCGGTTACACGGCGAAGGGCTGCGCCCGCTTCGACCACGTGCTGGCGATCGAACCGCTGCTGCCGAATGCGCTGTTATGGCGGAGCATCCAGTACGTGTACGCCGGCAACATCGATCGCGCGCAGGTGCTGCTCCAGCGCGCGTCGGACGTTGGCCTTGCCCACGTGGGCATTGGCCTCAACGTGCTGAGCAGCGCCCGCGGCCAGACCGCCGAGGCGGAGAAGCAACTGCTCGCCGGCATGCGCATTCTCGGCGCTGGATTTCCCGGCATCTCTCTGCCGTCGCTCGCCGCGGGCGTGTACGGTGACGCGGCGGCAAGAGCAAAGGCGCTTGCGTCCATCGACGAATTCCTGGCGACGAAGCCGAAAATCCTGCCCGGCGTGGTGTCTTACACGTTGCTGCTCATGCACGAGGATCGCCGCGTGCTGGCGCTGCTGTCGCAATACGGCAGCAGCAACGGCGCATGGTATTACCACCTGATGTGGAGTCCGCTCGGTCGTTCGCTGCGCGCGATGCCCGAGTTCGCCGCTTTCGCGCGCAACGTCGGCTGGACGAAGCTGTGGGACAAATACGGCGCACCGGATGCGTGCCGGCGCGTCGCCCCGGGCAATTACGACTGCGCCGGCACAGCCTCGGCAAAGCCATAACGCGCGCCTTTGCCGACCAGGGTCACGCGGCTGCGCCGGGCGCACAGGCGCGATAAGTCGAGCAAACGCGCCATGTGCGACCGCCATCGTCTTCGCGATTGAAATCGGTATAGAAATCCACTATAAAAAGTGCTGCGGATCGGAACCCGCGCGGTCAGGCGGGACGACAGGGGCTTTCCGGGATTCAGGACGCGTGAGCGCCCTGAAATGACAGGCCGGCGCGCATGCGCCGGCTTCGATTAGGGAAGGCCATGAAAAAGCTCCTGTGCCCGATCGTACTGGTCTTGCAGCTGGCGTTTGCTCCTCTTGCCGCTGCGACGACATACCTCTTCACCTCGCCGACGTACACCTTCGCTTCGGGTTCGTACACCACGTCGATGCGCCTTACCGGCTCGCTCACGACAGCCGTTCCGCTGCCGCCGAACATGCCGTACAGCTCGGTCGAACCATTGGCAACCAGCTGGTCGTTTTTCGATGGCCTGGTGACCTACACGAACCTCAACACCTCGGATTTCGAGGGGTTCTTCGTCGCCACCGATGCCAACGGCGACATCAGTGCCTGGGGCCTGGACAACCTGACGCCCGCGGCACCCAATACGGTGGGCGAAACGATCGATGTCGTGTACATCGCGCAAAGCGGCGGTGGTGCTGCCGGCGGCTACCACGCGACCTGCGTCGGGGTCTCGGTTGCGGGCATCTGCAACGCCTATACGGCCATCTATCTGGGCATCGTCGAAGGCTCGGCCGGAAGCTGGACGACGGTCCGCGCGCCGGCTGCCGCCACGCCGGCGCCGGCTGCCGATCCGCGCACGTTGGCGTTGCTGGCGTTGCTGATGCTCGTGCTCGCCTGGCGCGCGTTTCGTCATCGCGCCTAGCACGATACGCGCAGCATCTTTTGCAACATGCTGCGCGCGTTGCAGAGCAAAAACGCCCGCTGGTCGCACCCAAGGCGGAGTCGTCGGCTCGAGGTCATCGAACCGAGCGTGCGCGGCTCACGCCTGCCCGGTTGACGTCGCGCGACGCTAGCGCGCGTACCACGCCTTCACGCCGGGGTGATCGCGCACCGCATCGTGCACGCCCATGAGCTTGGGGAACGCGGCGAAGATCGTGGCCGGGATGTGGTCGACCTTGCCGCCCAGGAACCAGCGCACGACCATGTGCAGCTTGAGATCGACGACGTGGATGGTCGCCCCGCCGAAGAACGGCGCAGCCGATCGGAGATTGCGCTCGGCGGCGTTGCCCCACGCCGGCAGGAAACCGGCGACGAGCGCTTCGCGCGCGGCTTTCTTTTCGGCATCGCCCATGCGCAGCGTCGGCGACACGTTGTGCCGCAGCTCCTCGACGTGCTGCATCATCGCTTCGTGCCGTGCCGCTTCGAAATCGTCGCCCGGGTGCAGGCCGTGACGGCGGCCGATCAACACCAGAATCGGATTGGTCTGCGCGAGCGGCGGATGCCCCGGCAATTCGAGCACCGGCATCGTGCCGTACGGCGTTTGATCCTTCAGCGCCGGCCATGCGGCCTGGCTGATGCGGTTGTCCTCGAACTCGATGCCGGCCAGGTGCAGTGCAAGGCGGCACTCCTCGCCGCGGCTCACCGGCGCGTCGAAGTACGTCAGTCTGGGTCTGGTCATGCGGGTTTCTCCATCTCGCGGGATGCGCGCAATCCGGTCAGCGTGCCCTACTTGCCTCATCGCGGCAACAGCGCCCGCGCTCCTTCACGATCCATGCTGCATTTGCCGTGACGTCTGCAGCCATCGATGCCGGCGTGCCGACGCCGCCGATTGCGGCCGGCAGTGCCGTTGAGCCCGCAGGGGCGTCGCGCTTGCGCGGCCGCACGGTTTTCCCGACACTCGACGGGCAGCCGGACAGCGACCGGCAGGGGAGTTCCGCCGGCGTGACGCGCAGCCTGTTGTCCGAACTCAAGCGCCGCAACGTGCTGCGCGCAGGCGCGTTCTATATCGCGGCGGTATGGGCACTGGCGCAGGGCATCGCGCAGCTCGGTCCGGCGTTCGGCTTGCCCGAATGGGGCACGCGCTGGTTCGTGATTGCGGCGGCCATCGGCTTTCCGTTCTGGATCGCCTTTTCATGGTTCTACGAATTCACGCCGCACGGCTTGAAGCGCGAGAGCGAGGTCGATCCGGCGGATTCAATTGCCGCACGCACCGGCAAGAAAATGGATCGCTGGATCTTCGCGATCATGGGCGTCGCCATCGTGCTGCTGCTGACCGATCGCTTCGTGTTGCATCACGGCGTCAACGAAGAAGCAGCGCTCCCGGCGCCGGAGAAATCCATCGCCGTACTGCCGTTCGTCAACCTGTCGTCGGACAAGGAGCAGGAGTACTTTTCCGACGGCATCGCCGAGGATCTGCTGAACCTGCTGACGAAGGTCACGCAATTGCAAGTCACGGCGCGGACCTCGTCGTTCTCGTTCAAGGGCAAGGACACCGCGATCCCGGAGATCGCGCGCAAGCTGCACGTGGCGCATGTGCTGGAAGGATCGGTGCGCAAGGCCGGCAATTCGGTGCGGATCACGGCGCAACTGATCGATGCGGCGACCGACACGCAGCTGTGGTCGCAGAAGTACGACCGCAAGCTCGACGATATCTTCGCAATCCAGGACGAGATCGCCGCCGATGTGGTCAAGCAGCTCAAGGTCACGCTGCTCGGTGACGCCGCCGCGAAGGTCGAAGCGGGTGGTACGCGCAATCCGGCGGCATACGATGCGTACCTGCGCGCCGCGAGCGCCTACCGGCGCTTCGGTCCGGTGAACCTGGTCGCGGGCGGCATGAACAAGGAGGGACTGCAAACCGCCATCGACGCGTACACCCAAGCCATAGACGCGGATTCCGATTACGCGCTTGCCCATGCGGGCCGCTCGCTCACATTCGCCGATTTCGCCCGCGCCCTGGTGTCCGGACCCGGTGTCGAAGACTACCTGAACAAGGCGCAGGCCGATGCGCGCAAGGCGATCGCGCTGGCGCCCGACCTCGCCGAGGGCCACTTGGCGCTCGCCAATTATTTCGTCGGATCTCTCGACCTTGCCGGAGCACTCTCCGAGTACGAGCGCGCGCTCGCGCTCGCCCCCGGCGATGCCAGAGTCTTGCGGGAATACGGCGCGTTCGCCGTCCTGCTCGGCCGCACCGACGCGAGCCTGGGCGCGGCGCAGCGATTGCTGATACTCGATCCGTTGAACTCGATGAATCATTTCGGCCTTGGCACGTCCTTGACGTTCGCGCGGCGCTACGGCGAAGCGATACGAGCCTTTAGCGATGCCAAGGCGCTGGGCCAGGACGACGTCTCGGTCAACATGTGGCTTGGCATCGCGTACTACCTGAGCGGCAACCTGGAGAACGCCAGTGCCGCCTGCGCAAAGGCGGGCGAAGTCAACGGACCGTGGTGCCTGTCGATGGTATACGAGAAACTCGGGCGGCACGCAGAAGCGCAAGCCATGCTCGCCAGGATCAAAACCCTCGCCGGCGACCGCTTCGCCGAAGGGTACGCCGACGTCTACGCGCAGTGGGGCGATCCTGCGCGCGCGCTCGACTGGCTTGAAGCCGCGGTGCGCAATCGGGACCCGTATCTTGCCTACACGAAGGTGAACCCGTTCTTCGACCCGCTGCGCAAGGAGCCGCGCTACCAGGCGATCGAGCGCGCGTTGAAGTTTCCGGACTGAGTGGCGTTCGCGAGCTCGCGCTTGCGCGGCCGCACGGATTTCCCGACACTCGACGGCCAGCCGGGCAGCGACCGGCAACGGAGTTCCGCCGGCGTGACGCGCAGCCTGTTGTCTGAACTGGATCTGCGATTCTCGAGCGAAGTGGCTGCCGCGGTCGAACGAGGCGCGCCGGTGCTGGCGCTCGAATCGACGATCGTCGCGCACGGCCTGCCGTGGCCGGACAACCTGGATATCGGTCGGGCGCTGGAGCAGGCGGCGCGCGATGCCGGTGCCGTTCCCGCCACGATCGCGGTGGTCGATGGAGTGGCGCGGATCGGCTTGTCGGACCGGCAACTCGAGCGCCTGGCGCGCGAAGCGAAATCGTTCGTGAAGGCCGGCGCGGCCGATCTTGCGGTAGTCATCGCGCGCGGCGGCAGCGCCGCAACGACCGTTTCCGCAACGGCCGCGCTGGCCGCGCGTGCCGGCATTCGCGTGTTCGCGACCGGCGGCATCGGCGGTGTGCATCGCGGCGATGCGACGGATGTGTCGAGCGATCTGGCCACGCTGGCCCGCACGCCGATCGCGGTGGTGTCGGCCGGCGCCAAGTCCATCCTGGATCTGCCGCGCACCCTTGAAGCTCTCGAAACGCTCGGCGTGCTGGTGATCGGCTACGGCACCGACGAGTTCCCGGCGTTCTACACGCGCCACTCCGGCCTGCGCCTCGAACATCGCTGCGACAGCGTCGACGAACTGGCGCGGATCCTGGCCGCACGCTGGGAACTCGGCCACGCTGGCGTGCTGGTCGCCAATCCGATCCCGGAACTTGATGCGTTGCCTGCGGCGCAGATCGACGGCGCGATCGAAGTGGCCGTGTCGGCCGCTGCGCGCGACGGCATCGGCGGCAAGGCGCTTACTCCGTATCTGTTGTCTGCCCTTGCACACTCCACGGGCGGCGCCTCGATTCGCGCCAACCGAGCGCTGGCGCTGAACAACGTCCGTCTCGGCGCCGCACTCGCGCTGGCGTGCGCGCAGAACGCGAGGGCCTAGGATCGCCTGCCCGAACTGCAATTCGGGTTACCATGGATCGTCGCGCACGGCGCGCGATCGCGGAGAATGACCGGATGTCACAGGGGCACGGTTTCCTGTACGAGTTGCGGCGGCGCCACGTCGTGCGCGTCGCGATCGCCTATGCGATCGTCGCCTGGGTGCTGCTGCAACTCGCCTCGATCCTGTTCCCGACGTTCGGCGCGCCGGACTGGGTGCTCAAGGTCATCGTCGCGGTGTTCGCGCTCGGCTTCCCGATAGCGCTGGTCCTGGCCTGGGCATTCGAGATGACCCCGGACGGCATCCGCCGCACCGAGCCCGCCCACTCGCCCGACGCACGCCCCGCGGAAGTCACGCACCGGGTCGGCAAGCAGCTCAACACGGTCATCATTGCGGTTCTGGCACTCGTCATCGCGCTGTTGCTGGCCGACCGCTTCCTCGTGCACACAGCGCCGGTCCCTGCGGCTTCCGCTGCTGCGCCGGCCAAGTCGATTGCCGTGCTGCCGTTCGAAAATCTCAGCGACGACAAGGCCAACGGCTACTTCGCCAGTGGCATGCAGGACGAGATCCTGACGCGTCTGGCCGGCATCCGCGACCTGAAGGTGATCTCGCGCACGTCGACCGAGAAGTACGCCAGCCATCCGCCCGACCTGAAGACCGTCGGCCGCGAACTGGACGTGGCCAGCGTGCTCGAAGGCAGCGTGCAGAAGATCGGCGACGCCGTGCACATCAACGTGCAGCTGATCGACACCGGCAACGACAGCCACCTGTGGGCGCAGAGCTACAACCGCGAGCTCAAGGACGTCTTCGCACTCGAGGCCGACGTCGCGCAGAGCATCGCCGATGCGCTCAAGGCGAAGCTGCAGCCGCAGGAAAGCGCGCGCGTCGCGGCCGTGCCGACGACCGACCCGGCCGCCTACGATCTGTACCTGCGCGCGATGGAACGCTTCAACCGCGCGAACGATGCGAGCGAGCTGACCGCGACCGAAATGCCGCTGGCGATCGCTTTGTTCGAGCGCGCGCTCGTCGGCGATCCGAACTTCGCGCTGGCCGCGGCAAGACTCGGCACGGCGCACATGCACATGTACTTCAACGCCGGCGATCGAACCGAGGCGCGCCTGGCCAAGGCCAAGACGGCGATCGATCGCGCGCTGGCATTGCAGCCGGGGCTCGGCGAGGCGCACCAGGCCCTTGCCCTCTGGTATTACTGGGGGCATCGCGACTACGCCGCGGCGGCGCGGGAATTGCGGCTGGCGAGCCAGTCCCTGCCGAACAATGCGGACGTTGCGACGATCGAGGCCGCGGTCGCCCGGCGGCAGGGGCGCTGGGACGAAGCAATCGCCGGCTTCAAGCGGTCCGCGCAGTTCGATCCGCGCAGTCCGTTTCCGCTCGACCAGCTCAGCCTTTCGTATCAGGGGTTGCGCCGCTATGCGGAAGCCGAGCAGGCGGCCGCCCGTGCCCTGCCGTTTGCCCAGGACGAGGACACTGAACGCGTCTCCTACTCTTGGAACGGCGTGCTGGGGCGGGGGGACCTCGCTTCGCTGCGCGCGGCGCTGCATGCGCTCCGGCCCGGCAGCGATACCTACGCGGCCAACGCCAACACGTTCTTCTATCTGGCGTGGCTGTCGCGTGACTATGCGGCGGCGGTGGAAGTCGCGCGCTCCGACGCTGCTCCGGGCTGGCAGGATACGGCCAATGTCCTGCTGCCGCGCGAGCTCTACCTGGCCTGGGCGCTCGCCGCCACGGGCGACGACAGCGGCGCCAGGAACGCCTATTCGCACGTGCGTCAGTCGGTTGGCGACGCACTTGCACAGCGCCCGGATGCCGCGGAACTGCACCTGGCGATGGCCTCTGCCGACGCCGGGCTCGGCGACAAGGAAGGCGCTTCGCGCGAAGCGCGCCGCGCCATCGAATTGCTGCCCGTCAGTCTCGACATCATCAGCGGTTGTGGAATTCTGGTCGGGGCCGCCCAGGCTGAAGTGCGCGCCGGCGACGCCGACGCGGCATTCGAGCACCTGCGCCAGGCATTGGTGCAGCCGAGCGGCACGGTCGTCTCGGCGGCGTTGCTCAAGCTCGATCCGGTCTGGGACCCGCTGCGCAAGGACCCACGCTTCGCCCAGCTGCTCACCCTCGGCGAGATGCCGGTGGTGATCGCTGCGAAACCCGACTGACGCGCCCGGCGCTTCGACCGGCTTGTCGCAGGACCTCCGGGCACACGGCGGAACGAATCGGGTCCGTGCGTGACGGCCCGCAGGGGTCGGTCGAGGCGCCGGCCGCGGTCGCGCTGATCCCGGTTCGCGTCTCGTTCTTGCGGGATTCGGGTTACCATCACGGCGGCGCGCACATGGCGTGAGGTGGCGGAGCAAAACATCCGGATGGCACAGGGGCGCGGACTGCTCTACGAGCTGCGGCGGCGGCATGTCGTGCGCGTGGCGATCGCCTACGCGGTCGCGGCGTGGGTGCTGCTGCAGCTGGCGTCGATCGTGTTTCCGGCGTTCGGGGCGCCGGAGTGGGTGCTCAAGGTCGTCATCGCACTGCTCATGCTCGGCTTTCCGATCGCGGTGATCCTGGCCTGGGCGTTCGAGCTGACGCCCGAAGGCATCCGCCGCACCGAGCCTGCCGATTCGCCCGACGTGCGCATGTCGGAGCAGGAAAATCGCGTCGGCCGCTCGCTCAACATCATCGTCATCGGCGTGCTCGCCGTGGCGGTGATCTTCCTGCTCTGGCGCCAGTTCGGCAATCCGCCTTCGACGGGAACGGCGAGGCCGCAGACGCAGGCCGGTTCCGCCGCGCCGGGCAAGTCGATCGCCGTGTTGCCGTTCGAAAGCCTGAGCGAGGACAAGTCCAACGCGTATTTTGCAGCAGGCATGCAGGACGAGATCCTGACGCGCCTGGCCGGCATCCGCGAGCTGAAGGTCATCTCGCGCACCTCGACCGAGCAGTACGCGAGCCATCCGCCGGACCTGAAGACCGTCGGCGCGCAGCTCGGGGTCGGCGCGGTGCTCGAAGGCACCGTGCAGAAGGCCGGCGAAGCCGTGCACATCAACCTGCAGCTGATCGATACGTCGAGCGACGGGCATCTCTGGGCGCAGGTCTACGATCGCGACCTGAAGGATATCTTCGCGGTCGAGCGCGATGTCGCGGAAAACGTCGCTGGTGCGCTGAAGGCGACGCTGATGCCGGAAGAGGCCGCGCGCGTCGCCAGCGTGCCGACGCAGAATCCCGAGGCATACGACTTGTATCTGCGCGCGCTCGAATTCTCGCGGCGCGCGAATGACCAATATGCGTTGACGCGCGTGCTGATGCCGCAGGCCATCGAGTTGCTGCAGCAGGCGATCGCGAAGGATGCGAAGTTCGCACTGGCCGAAGCACTGCTCGGTCAGGCGCACATGTACATGTATTTTTTCGCCCCGGACCGCGCCGATGCGCGTCTGGCGGAGGCAAAGGCGGCCGCCGATCAGGCGCTGGCGCTGCAGCCTGACCTCGGCGAGGCGCACTTTGCGCTGGCGTTCTACTGGTACTGGGGCTTTCGCGAATACGCGCGCGCGCAGGCCGAACTGGACCTCGCGCGCAAGACGTTGCCGCACAGCTTCATTGTGGAAGAGATCGGCGCTGCCATCGCGCGACGACAGGGCAATTGGGATCAGGCGCTCGAAGGTCTGCGTCGTGCGCGGGAATTCGATCCGCGCAACTCGAGCCCTCAGTTCGAGTTGGGCCAGACCTATGCGCAGCTGCGGCGCTATGCGGAAGCCGACCAGGCGTACGCGCGCGCCGCGGAACTGTCGGCGGAGCCGGCGCTTTCACAGCTGCGGCGCGCGCAGAACACGGTGGCGTGGAAAGGCGACCTGGCGCCGCTGCGCGCCACATTGATGGGGCTGGCGCCCTCGAGCGACGCCTATCGGACCAACGCCTCGGCATTTTTCGACCTGGCGTGGCTGTCGCGGGACTATGCAACCGCGGCGCGCGTCGCCGAGGAATCGGAAAATCCGAACTGGACCTTCTCGCGCGGCAATTCGGTATTGCCGCGGCGGCTCCGGCTTGCCTGGGCCAGTACCGCGATGGGCAACGCCGAGAAGGCCAAGGCACTCTACGCCGACATTCACACGGAATATCAGGCTGCCGTACGCGAGCGGCCGGGTGACTGGGACCGCCACATGGCCCTGGGTCTCGCCGCCGCCGGTCTCGGGCTCAAGCAAGAAGCCGTTGCCGAAGGGCGCCGCGCGGTCGAGATGCTGCCGGTCACGCGTGATGCTTTCGCCGGACCCGAGTACCTGGTGTATCTCGCCCAGTTGTACGTGAGCGTCGGCGAAAACGACCAGGCGATCGCGCTGCTGCAACAGGCGATGTCGATTCCGGCCGGGTTGTCGATCTCCGCGGCCATGCTCCAGCTCGATCCGACCTGGGATCCGCTGCGCAAGGACCCGCGCTTCGATGCGTTGGCCAGGCAGCCCGACGGTACCGCCGGGCATGGATGAATTCCTGCAACACCTGCGCGAGCGCAAGCTCGTGCAGTGGTCGCTGGCGTATCTGGCGGCGGCGTTCGCGCTGATCCAGGTGCTCGACATCGTCGCGCAGCGCTTCGGCTGGCCGGAGCAAGTCGAGCGTTGCGTAATTGTCGCGCTGACGATCGGTTTCTTCGTCACGCTCGTGCTGGCCTGGTATCACGGCGAGCGCGGCGTGCAGCGCGTCGGCGGCACCGAGTTGGCGATCCTCGCACTGCTGCTCGCGATTGGCGGTGGGTTGCTGTGGCGCCTTGCCGCCGGCGGGCGCGATGCAGAACCGGCGTCTGAGGCCGTCGCCGCGCACGCGGAAGACAAAGGCGCGCCGAAGGACATTGCGGCGATCCCGGCGAAGTCGATCGCGGTATTGCCGTTCGAGAACTTCAGCGACGACAAGGCAAACGCGTATTTCGCCGGTGGCATGCGCGACGAAATCCTGACGCGCCTTGCCGGCATTCACGACCTGAAAGTCATTGCGCGCACATCGACCGAACACTACGCAAGTCGCCCGGAAGACCTGAAATCTGTCGGCCAGCAGCTCGGCGTCGCCGCCGTGCTCGAAGGCAGCGTGCAGCGCGCCGGCGATGCCGTCCACATCACCCTGCAGTTGATCGATACACGCAGCGACGGGCACCTGTGGGCGGACAGCTACGACCGCGAGCTCAAGGACATTTTTGCGGTCGAGCGCGACATTGCCGAAAAAGTCGCCGAGGCGTTGAAGGCAAAACTGCTGCCCGAGGAAAGGGCGCTCGTCGGCGACGTGGCGACTCAAAGTACCGAGGCGCACGATCTGTACCTGCGCGGTCTTGTCTACTTCAATCGCGCTCTCGATCAGTTCGCACTGACCTCGACCGAGATGCCGCAGGCGATCGCGCTGTTCGAACAGGCGCGAACGAAGGATCCGGGGTTCGCGCTCGCCGACGCGCAGTTGGCGACGGCGCACATGTCGATGTACTGGTTCGCGCCCGATCGCAGTGCGGTGCGGCTGGCTGCCGCCAAGAGCGCGGCCGAGCAGGCGCTGGCGCGCCAGCCCGATCTGGCCGAGGCGCATTACGCACTGGCGCTCTACCACTACTGGGGCTTTCGCGACTACGTGCAGGCGACGCAGCACCTGGACATCGCGCGCAAGGCGCAGCCGAACAACGCCGAATTTGTGGTGATCGCCGCATCCATTGCGCGGCGCCAGGCGCAATGGGAACGCGCGATCGCCGGCTATGAGCGTGGCGCGCTGCTCGCTCCGCGCGCGAGCATCTCGAGTTTTCTGCTCGGCGAGATCTACCTGCAGCTGCGCCGCTACCAGGAATCGGAACGCGCGCAGGCGCGTTCGGCCCAGATCGCGGCCGACCCGGGTGCCGCGCTGGTCCGCCGTGCCGAAACGCTGCTCTACTGGAAAGGCGACCTGGTCACGTTGCGTTCGGCGCTGGGCGCGCTGACGCCCGGCAGCGATGCCTATGCCGGCTACGTCAGCTGGTTCTTCCGGCTCGAATGGTGGTCGCGTGACTATGCTGCGGCGATCCATGTCGCCGAGGCGAACACGGCCGACAACTGGACCGAAGCGGGCAATCTCGTACTGCCGCGCAAACTCTGCCTGGCGCACGCGTACGCGGCCGCGGGAGACCCGGCCAAGGCAAAGGCGTTGTATGTGCAAGTGCGCGAGCATATGCAGGCGGAATTGCAGTCGGCGCCACAGAGCCCGGACTTGCATGTCGCGCTGGGCCTGGCCGATGCCGGCCTCGGATTGAAAGAGGAAGCGATTGCGGAGGGCCGAAAGGCCGTCGCACTGATGCCGACGGATCTCGATGCGTTCACCGGACCGGTGTATCTCGGCAAGTTCGCCGAGATCTGCGTGCGCGTCGGCGCGAAAGACGAGGCGATCGCCGCGCTGCAAAAACTGTTCGCGATGCCGGCCGGGCACGTCGTGTCGCCGGCGCTGCTCAAGCTCGATCCGGTCTGGGATCCGTTGCGCATGGATCCGCGCTTCAATGCACTGGACGACAAGCCTCGGGACGAAGTCGCGCATGGATGAGTTCCTGCAACGCCTGCGCGAGCGCAAGCTCGTCCAATGGGCGCTCGCCTACGTCGCAGCGGCATTCGCACTGATCCAGGTGCTCGACGTCGTCGCGCAGCGATTCGGCTGGCCCGAGGCGGTCGAGCGCGGCGTGATCGTCGCGCTCGCGATCGGCTTGTTCGTCGCTCTGGTGCTCGCGTGGTACCACGGCGAGCGCGGCGCACAGCGCGTCTCGAGCACCGAACTGCTGATCCTCGCGCTGTTGCTCGGTGTCGGCGGCGCGCTCGCCTGGCGCTTGGCGTCGCGTGCCGAGCCGGTCGCGACTGCGGGAAGCGGAAACGTCGCGGGCGCGTCCGCAGCGGCATCGGCCGATCCGCATTCGATCGCCGTGCTGCCGTTCGTCAACATGAGCGGCGACAAGGACAACGATTATTTTTCCGACGGCATCAGCGAGGAGATCCTCAACGTGCTCGCCGGCGTTCCGGCGCTGCGCGTCGCCGCGCGCACGTCGTCGTTCTCGTTCCGCGACGGCAAGCGTGAAGCACCCGAGATCGCGAGCGAACTGCACGTGCGCCTGCTGCTCGAGGGCAGCGTGCGCAAGCAGGGCGAGCGCGCGCGCATCACGGCGCAGCTGATCGACGCAAGCAACGGCTTTCACTTGTGGTCGCAGACCTACGACCGTGACCTCAAGGACATCTTCGCGATCCAGGACGAGATCGCCGCGGCGATCGCGAACGAGCTCAAGGTCAAGATCGGAGGCGCCGACGAGATTGCGGCGAAGAAGCCGCCGAACCCGCAGGCACACGATTTCTATCTGCGCGGACTCGCGTTGTGGCAGGCGCGTGGTGAAGCATCGCTGCTCGGCGCGGTCGAGAACTTCAAGAAGGCGATCGCTGCCGATCCGCAGTTCGCCGAGGCCTACGCCGGGCTGGCACTCGTCTACGCGATCCTGCCGGACTGGACGGCACAGATCGGCTACGACGCGTCGCTCGACCTGTCGCGCGACAACGCCGAGCTGGCGCTCGCACTGGACCCGTCGTTGCCGGAATCGTACGTCGCGCTGGGCTACCAGGCCGACGGTTACCGACGGCGCGCGACGGCGCAGGCGTTGTACAGGCGCGCGATCGCGCTACGGCCGTCCTTCTCGACTGCCTACCAGTGGCTCGGCAACTCGCTGTGGTCGGGCGGCGATCTGCAGGGCGGCCTGGCGACTCTGGAACGCGCGTCGGCGCTCGATCCGAAATCGGCGATCATCGCGAACAACCACGGCATGGCGTTGGTTGCGGCCGGGCGCGGCGCCGAGGCGGTCGCGCTGTGCGCAGCGACGCTGACGGACGCGCCGCTGAACCAGCCCTGCCTCGAGATCACGGCGTTCGCGACGCTGATGGCCGGCGATTACGCGGCCGCGCGGCCGCTGTTCGCGCGCTACGCACAGGTCAGCAACCCGGCCGCGGCCGGATTCGCCGCTACGGTGATCGATGCGCTCGCCGGCAAAGGCGATCGCCACGCGGTCGCCGTGCGCCTGGCCGCGTTCGGCCCGCAGAGCAGCTACGACGCGCACAGCGGCAACGTGTTCAGCGTCTACATGATCCCGCCGCTGCTCGTCCTGCTCGGCGAGCCGCAGCTGGTCGTGCCCAACCTCGAGCCGTTCGCGATGAGTGACCGCTCCGGCCAGAGCGAGTGGGCGATCATGATGAAGTCGCTCGGCGCGGTGCACTGTGACGCGGCATTCGTCGACCTCGTCAAGCGCATGAAAACGACCGATCCGCACCACGATGCGCTGTGCGGTCACCCGTGAGCGATTTTCTCGCCGGCATGAAGCAGCGCAAGCTCGTGCAGTGGGCGCTCGCCTACGTCGCGGCAGCATTCGCGCTGATCCAGGTGCTCGATGTCGTCGCGCAGCGCTTCGGCTGGCCGGAGCAGGCCGAGCGCGTCGCGATCCTCGCACTCGGCGTCGGCTTCTTCGTCGTGCTCGTGCTCGCCTGGTACCACGGCGAACGCGGCGTGCAGCGCGTGACCGGCACCGAGCTGCTGATCCTCGCGCTGCTGCTGTTGATCGGCGGCGTCGCACTGTGGCGCCTGGCGCCGGGGCCGCAGTCCGCAGACGCAACGGCATCGCACGCCGGGTCACGTGCCGTCGTCGCGAAAGACATGGACATTCCGCCGAAATCCGTTGCCGTGCTGCCGTTCGAGAACTTCAGTGCCGACAAGGCCAACGCGTACTTCGCCAGCGGCATGCAGGACGAAATCCTGTCGCGCCTGGCGGGTATCGCGGACCTGAAGGTCATCTCGCGCACGTCGACGCAGAAGTACGCGAGCCGGCCGGACAATCTGAGGACCGTCGCCGGCGAACTCGGCGTAGCGACCGTCGTCGAAGGCAGCGTGCAGCGGGCGGGTGATTCGGTCCGGGTCATCGTCCAGTTGATCGACGCGCGCAACGACAATCACCTGTGGGCACAGACATACGACCGCGAATTGAAGAACGTGTTCGCGGTGGAGAGCGAGGTCGCGCAGCAGATTGCCGAAGCGCTGAAGGCGCGCTTGTCGCCACAGGAAACGCGGGCGCTCGATCGACCACCCACGCGCGACGCCGGCGCTTATGACGCGTTCCTCAAAGGCGAGTTTCTCGGCAACAAGGCATACGCTTCGGCGCTGGACGAAGACTACGAGGCCGCCGACGCGGCGTTCGGACGCGCGCTCGATCTCGATCCTTCGTTCGCCCTGGCTCTGGCGCGCAAGGCGTACTACCGGATGCGGCGGCATTGGGATGTCCAGCAGTTGACCGAAGCGCAACTGGCCGACGTGAAGGTTGCGGCGGACAAGGCGCTGGCACTGGCCCCTGAACTTCCGGAAGCGCATCTGGCGCTCGCCGACTGGTATTACCGCGGGTATCGACGCTACGACGACGCGATCGCGGAGCTCCAGCAGGCGTTGCGGCTGGCGCCGAACTTCGCGGTCGCACAGGCCACGCTCGGTTACATCTACGGTCGCAAGGGCGATCTGGAACAATCCATGGAGGTCATTCAAAGGGCGGCGCAACTGTCACCGCGCGACTCCCACATCAGCGCCAACCTCGGCGTCGGCTATTGGCACCTGCGCCGATTCGCCGACGCGGAGCGGCAGATGGCGCACACGCTCGAAATCGATCCCGAGGACAGCCTGACGCGGAGTTCATTGCCTCTGTTGTTGCTGTACGGACGCGGCGACAGTGCCGGCGCTCGCGCCGCTGTCGTGTCGGCGCCGGGTTGGTCAGCCGTGGCGACGATCGCCGGCAACGGTGAGTTCGGCGGTGGCGACATCAGCGTCTTGCTGGACTGGCACGTCTATCCGGATCTCTTCGAGAGGCATTTCGATGCCGCGTTGCGCGCCTGGGACAGCGCTCCGGTCCGGAGCGACGATGATCGCCTGGTCCAGGCACTCGCGCACGCGACGATCCGCTTCATCGCCGGAGAGCACGAGGCAGCCAGAGGAGAATGCGCACGCGTCGCGGCAGAGATCGACGCAGCCGGCGCGAAGTATCCGGACTCGCCGGCCTATCTGTTGTTGGCCAGTTGGTATGCGCTGTGCTCCGGCCACAAGGATGTGGCGATCGCTGCTGCGCGTCGAGCAGCGCAGATCATGTCGATCGGCAAGGACGCCTATGTCGCCGGCGACTATCTGGCGGGACTGGCCGAAGTCGACGTCCAGGCCGGGGCCGCGGACGAGGCGCTGAAGTTGATCGAGCAGTTGCTGGCGCTACCGGGGGCCGGGAACGTCATGACGACCGAGCGCCTGAAACGGGACCCGGTCTTCGACCCGTTGCGCCCCGACCCTCGCTTCGCGAAGATCATCGCGCAATTCGAGGTCGCTGCCGCGAAGCCCTGAGGCGACTACATGTCGTGCTTGGCGACCTCGAAGCCGGCCGCCTTGTAGGTCGTCCAGCGCTTGCGTGAATCGAGGCGTTGCGCCTCGTCGGCCGGAACGACTTCGAGCACGCGCTCGAACAATCCCGGCGCACACTCATCGCGCAGGTTGATCACGAGCGAGCGATCGGCAGCCTGCGATTCCGGTGCGGCAATCAGCACCGGAGTGATCTCATCGTCGGCATCGCCGGCGATCTGGTGCGGAATGAAGGCGTTCTCGTCGAACTCCCACAGTTTTTCGTCGAGCCGTTCAGCCTGTTCGAACGAACGCGCGAGGATCAGCGTCTGCTGGCCTGTTTCGAAAGCGCGCTTCGCCAGCTCGCACACGAGCAGCAGCGGATCGTCGCGGAAGCGCGGCTTGGCGATCAGGTAGAAATCGGCGCGTGGCATGTCTACGACAGGCGCGAGGCCGGAGACCAGAGGCACCTTGAACCCGCGCTTTCTCGTCCCGCGCCTCCGCTTCCGCTACTCGTGTCTGATCGAGTGGACATCCCCGGCAACGCAAGGGCGAAGCGTCCGAAGCCCGGGTTTCTTCGTCTCGCGTCTCGCGTCTCGCGTCTCACGTTTCTCAACAACGATCCATCAGCCACTGAACCAGCAACGCGACCGGCCTGCCGGTCGCCGAACCCTTGCGGCCGTCTTCCCAGGCCGTGCCGGCGATGTCCAGATGGGCCCAGCGGTAGCCTTCGGTGAAGCGCGCGAGGAAGCAGGCGGCCGTGATTGCGCCGGCGTACTTGCCGCCGATGTTGGCAATGTCGGCGTAGCCGGTATCGAGCTGGCTCTGGTAATCGTCCCACAGCGGCAGGCGCCAGGCTCGATCGAGGGTCGCTTCGCCGGCAGCGAGCAGTTCGGATGCGAGCGCGTCATCCTGGGTCATCAGGCCCGACGCATGCTTGCCGAGCGCGACGACGCAGGCGCCGGTCAGCGTCGCAGCATCGATGATGACCTGCGGCTTGAACCGCTGCACGTAGGTCAGGGCGTCGCACAGGATCAGGCGGCCTTCGGCGTCGGTGTTGAGCACCTCGACCGTCTGGCCCGACATGCTCGTGACGACGTCGCTCGGACGCTGGGCCTTGCCGCCCGGCATGTTCTCGGCCGCGGGCACCACGCAGACGATGTTGAGCTTGAGCTTCAATGCGACCGCGGACACGAACGCGCCGAGCACGCCGGCCCCGCCGCACATGTCGAATTTCATTTCCTCCATGCCGGCACTGGGCTTGATCGAGATGCCGCCGGTATCGAACGTGATGCCCTTGCCGACCAGCGCGTAGGGCTTGTCGTCCGCGCCGGCGCCGCGCCACTGCAGCACGATCAGCTTCGGCGCGTTCACCGAGCCCTGCGCGACGCCCAGCAGCGCACCCATGCCGAGCCGCGCCATGTCTTCCTCTTCGAGGACTTCGCAGCCGACGCCGGGATGCTCCGCCGCGAACTTCTGCGCCTGCTCGGCGATATAGGCCGGTGTGCAGATGTTCGGCGGCAGGTTGCCCAGTTCGCGCGCGAAGCGCACGCCTTGCGCAATCGCACCTGCCGTCGCCAGCGCCGGCGCCGCGGCGGCCGGGGCGGCAAAGGCGATCGCGGAAAATTCCGGTGTCTTGGCTTTTTCGCGCGGCTTGAAAGTCGCGCTGTACTTGTAGGCCTGGGCGTCGCTCGCCAGCGCCGCGCTGCGCACGGTCCAGGCCGCATCCCTGCCCGGTACCTCGATTTCGGTGAGGTACGACACGGCGCCGTCGATCGGCAGGCCCTTGAGCACGCGCGCGGCTTCCGCGCATGCGCGCTGGAAGCGCGCGCCGTCGATTTTCTTCGCCTCGCCCAGGCCGACGGTCAGCACGCGCGGCGCCGCGATGTTGGCCAGTGAAAACAGCAACTGCGTGCTGCCGACCTTGCCGGTGACGTCGCCGGCCTCGATCAGGCGCTGGATCGCGCCGCCGGATTTTTCGTCGATCCGGCTGGCGGCGGCGGAGAGCGTGCGGTCTTCGAACACGCCGACGACGATGCACGCGGCCGTTGCCGTTTCCGGCGCTTGGTCAGTGAGGCTGAACTGGATAGTCATGATCTTCCCAACGAAAAAAAGCCGACCGAAACGTCACGCGGGCGGATAAACTTAAGGCGTCTTGAACGCGGCGCGGCCTTCAATTGGCGCCGAATTGCGAATCGCGCTTGCGGCGCGCAACCTAGTTTACTTCAACCTTTGCCATTCATGCTGCGTATTGTCGACCGTTACCTCGTGCGTGAGCTGCTGATCAGCTTCCTGGCGGCCGTCACGATCCTGCTGCTGGTTACCGTCGGCGCCACCGTCGCCGACCTGCTGGCGAAGATCGCGCGCGGGCGCGTCGCAGCCGACCTGCTGCTCGCGCTGATCGGATTGCGCACGGTCGATTCGCTGACCCTGCTGGTGCCGCTGGCGATCTTTCTCGGCGTGCAGCTTGCCTACGGCCGCCTGTATCGCGAGAGCGAGATGGCAGTGTTCGCCGCCTCGGGACTGTCGGTGGTCGGGCTGGTGCGTCCGCTGCTGCTGCTGGCTGTGCCGCTGATGCTGGTCATGGCGGCGATTTCGTTCTGGCTTGCACCGGCTTCCGTGCGCCAGGCGCAGACACTGCAGGAAGAAGCCAGCCGGTCGCTGATCCTGGCCGGGCTCGAGCCGGGTCGTTTCGTCGAGCTGCCGAACAACGACGGCGTCATGTACGTCGACACGATGAACAGCGACGGCACGAAGTTCAAGAAAATGTTCATCGCCAGCGAAAAGGCCAACGCCGGCAACACCGCGACCAATATCAACGTGATCACGGCGGCCGACGGCGAGCTTTACCACGACGCCAACGGCGTCGAGCGCTATCTTGGCCTGAACGACGGCTTTCGCGTCGAAGGCGTGATCGGCCAGGACAACTATCGCCTGATGCGCTACCAGCGCAACGACATCAAGATGCAGGACAGCGAGAGCGACACCAACGCCGATTCGGTCAAGCGCAGCGCGCCCACTTCGGTGCTGCTGGCAAGCAGCGACGTCGTGCAGCGCGCCGAACTGCAGTGGCGCCTCGCCGCGCCATTGTCGGTGCTGGTACTGGTGATGCTGGCGATGCCGCTGGCGAAATCCTCGCCGCGCGAACCGCGTTACGCACGCCTGCTGATCGCGCTGCTGGCCTGGTTCATCTATTACAACCTGCTCGCGATCGGCCGCGCCCGCATCAGCCAGGGCATCTGGGATCCGCGCATCGGTTTCTGGTGGGTCGAGATTCCGACGGCACTGATCGCGCTGTATCTGCTGTGGAGCAGCCAGCGCCTGCCGCGCCCGCGCGCGCAACGGGTGGCGGTACGGGCAAGAACACCCAAGGCGGCACGCAAGTGAGCCGTCCGGTCGTGTTCAAGAAGGTCGACAAGCTGGTCGCGCTGTCGGTACTCGGGGCCGTGCTGCTGGCCTGGGGATTCCTGATCGGCCTGGATGCGTTCAAGACACTGATCGCCGAAATCAACGACGTCGGCACCGGCGACTACACGCTGACCAAGGCCGTGGTCTACACGCTGCTGACCGTGCCGCGCCGCGCCTACCAGTGGTTCGGCTACGCCGCCCTGATCGGCGGCCTGATGGGCATGGGCATGCTGGCGACCAGCGGCGAGCTGACCGCGCTGCGCGCGGCGGGCCTGTCGAAGTTGCGTATCTGCGTCTCGGTCATCCTGTCACTGACGGTGCTGACCGCGCTCGTCATGCTCATGGGCGAGACGATCGGCCCGCGCGGCGAGCAGAAGGCCGAGGCACTGGCGCTGACCGCGAAGGCCAAGGACGTGACGATCGGCAAGGGCGGCAGCCTGTGGGCGCGCGACGGCGACACCGTGATCAACGCCAAGCACGGCCGCTCACGCGGCACGCGCGCAGGCCTCGCCGTCGAATTGAACGACGTGCGCGTGTTCGAGTTCACGCAAGCCGGTCAATTGCTGGCGCTTTCGCTCGCCAAGACCGCGACCCACCTTGGCGGCGAATGGACGCTGCACGACGTGCGCCGCACCGAGTTCTCCGGCACGTCGGCGACGACCAGGATCGAAGCGCAGGCGCAATGGAAATCCGCGCTCGACCCGGACGTGCTGTCCAAATCGATGATCCATCCGGAATACCTGTCGCTGCGCGACCTGATGCGCAACATCGAGTACATGCAGCGCAATCGGCAGGATGCGTCCGGCTACGAGCGCGCCTACTGGGGCCGCATCTTCTATCCGCTCAACGTGCTGGTGCTCGCGTTCTGCGCCGTGCCGTTCGCGTTCGGTGCGTTGCGCACCGGCGGGCTGGGCAAGCGGCTGTTCCTCGGCATGGCGCTCGCGATCAGCTACTACTTTTTCCAGAGCGCCGTGGTCAGCATGGGCGCCGTATACAATTTCAACCTGGCGCTGGCCAACGCGCTGCCGTCGGTGCTGCTCGGGTTGGCGGCGATCTCCTATTTCAGGCGGCATGCCTGACAGAGCAGGAGCGAGGTGCAAGGAAGAGCATTCGTGTTGCATTCTCCCGCTCGTCCCCGCTCACCGCTCCTTCTCCATCCGCACCACCAGCGTGCCGGCGGCGATGTCGTGCCAGGTGCGGCCTTGCGCATCGAACAACGCCCACCAGAAGCCGAGGCCGGCCGGCGCGAGCGACACGATGGCGACCGCAAAGCGGAGCAAGGCATGCACGATATCGGGCGATCGGCCGTCGTCGCGCACGACGCGCAGGCGCCACGACTTCATGCCGATGGTCTGGCCTCCGCGCGTCCACGACACGACGAAGTATGCGATGCAGACGCCGAACGCCAGTGCCTGCACGAGCATCTTGTCCGCCAGGCGGCGCACGTCGAGCGCACCGCCGGTAAGCGCCAGTGCCAGCACCACGGCGGCGAACCACAGCGCGAGCAGCGGCAGCAGGTCGTACACCGACGCGAGCAGACGCAGCACCAGTGACGCGGGCGTGGCGGAACGGATCTTCGGCGCAGTCATCGGGCATCGGTGAGCAGCTTCGGCTGCAAGCCTCGCCGTTCGGCATTGCGAATGCAACCCTCCACTGCCATGCTTGAAGAGCCGCCAACGACCATCATGCAGCCGTCAATCCCGCCCCACCGTCAATCCCGCGAACGCGGACTGCGAAGGCAGGATGCCGAAGCGAACATTCGCCCGGCGAATGGCGCGGCGCGCGAGCTGCGGATGCGGCGCGTCGAACCATCTTGCTGTCGCGTCGATCGAACCCGATCGGGATGGATCGCCGCCTTCGAAGCGACGACGACGTGCTTCAAGCCGTCGCGGCGCGCGATGGAAAGCAAGGTCGAACGTTCAATCCTTTCGCGCATACCGCTGGTCTTTCCGGCCGGGATCCGTAGGTTTTCTTCGCCGGTCGCCGGCCATGCGCACTGAGCCGGCGCGCAGAAGTTCCATGAGTGGTGCCGGCCTTCGGCGCTCGGATCTCGGCCCTGAAGACCGGGCCGCGATCGATGCGTTCCTCGAACTGGCGTGGTCCGAGCAGGGGCTCGCGCAGAACACGCTGGCCAGCTACCAGCGCGACCTGCAGGGGCTGGCGCGCTGGTGCGCGGCGCATGCGGCGACACTGGCGACCTGCACGCGCGAGCAGTTGTTCCGCTACCTGGCCGAGCGCGTCGAAGGCGGCTACAGCGCGCGCAGCAACGCGCGCCTGTTGTCCACATTGCGGCATTTTTACCGGATCGCGCAGCGCCTCGGCACGGTCGCGCAGGATCCGACGCTGCTGCTGGATTCGCCGAAACTGCCGCGGCCGTTGCCCAAGGCGCTGGCGGAAAGCGAAGTCGAGGCGCTGATCCACGCGCCGGACGTCGACACGCCGCTCGGCCTGCGCGACCGCGCGATGTTCGAACTGATCTACGCGACCGGCCTGCGCGTGAGCGAACTGGTCAGCCTGCGCGCCGACCAGATCAACCTGCGCCAGGGCGTGCTGCGCGTCACCGGCAAGGGCGGCAAGGATCGCCTCGTGCCGATCGGCGAGGAGGCCGAGCACTGGCTGCAACGCTACCTGGCGCAGGCGCGCCCGGCGCTGGCGCGGGGACGCGAGGTCGCCGCCGTATTCCTGACCCATCGTCGTGCCGGCATGACACGACAGATGTTCTGGACGACGGTCAAGCGTCACGCGCGCACGGCGGGCATCGATGCGACGCGCATTTCGCCGCATGTGCTGCGCCATTGCTTCGCCACGCATCTGCTCAACCATGGCGCCGACCTGCGCGCCCTGCAGATGCTGCTCGGGCACAGCTCGCTGTCGACCACGCAGATCTACACGCTGGTTGCGCGCGAGGGCCTCAAGCGCATGCACCAGCGCCATCATCCGCGCGGCTGACGCCCGGCGTCGGGCGCGATCAACGCGCCGGTATGACCGACGGCAGGTATACCGATGCCGGCGGCGTATGCGAAAATGTCAGGATTCGGATCGACGGCCGGTCACTGGGCAACGATTCAAGGCATACATCCGCGAGGTATTCATGTTCAAGCATTGTTTTTCCGCGATCCTGCTCGCGGCCACCAGCATGCAGGTGATGGCAGCGGACGATGCCGAGAAAGTCGTGCGCGAGGCGTTCAAGAAAGTCTCGCCGACCGCCAACATCACCGAAGTGAAGCGCTCGGAAGTGCCGGGTTTCTACCAGGTGCTGGTCGACGCGAACGTCTACTTCATCAGCGGCGACGGCAAGTACCTGATCCGCGGCAACGTGTTCGACATCGACTCGCGCCAGGACATCGGCGACAAGCAGCTTTCGGCGATGCGCCGGGTCGCGCTCGCGAAGATCCCGAAGGACAAGGAACTGGTATTTGCTCCACCCAATCCGAAATACAGCGTGACGGTGTTCACCGACGTCGACTGTCCGTACTGCCGCCAGTTCCACAAGCAGATCGCCGAGTACAACAAGTTCGGCATCGCCGTGAAGTACGTGCTGTTCCCGCTGCCGATGCACAAGGGCGCCGACAAGAAAGCCGAGACGGTCTGGTGCTCGGCGGACCGCAATACCACGTACACCAATGCCATGAACGGCCAGTGGGACGCAAAACCGGGCGACGGCGCCGCGAAGGCGAACACCTCGCCGGCGAAGGTGGCGGGGAGCGACGAGACGCTCGCCTACAAGCCGCTGACCTGCGCCAATCCGATCGCCGAACTCGACGAGATCGGCAAGTCGATGGGCGTCGACGGCACGCCGGCCATCTTCGGCCCGGAAGGCGAGCACCTGGGCGGCTATATTCCGCCGGAGCAGCTGGCGCAGCGCCTGGACCAGCTGGCGCAGCGTGCGCACCCGGATGCCGCCAAATAGGATAGGGCTGGCGCGACGGAACCTCGGTCGTTCCGGGCGGTCCCACGTTGCGGCCACTTTCAGCTGAGATCGTCACTGTCATGAAAATCCGGTTCCGGGGAATTCTTCTGGCCGCGGCGGCAGGCATTGCCGCAGTGGCTGCCCACGCTGCCGACGGCGACGACAAGGCCGTGCGCGACGCGTTTCATTCGCTCCTGCCGAACGCGAAGATCGACCGCGTGGTGAAGTCCGAGGTGCCGGGATTCTACGAGGTCGTCGTCGGCGGGCAGGTCGTCTACATCAGCGGTGACGGCAAGTACCTGCTGCAGGGAAACCTGTACGACGTACCGGCGAAGAAGAGCCTGACGGACGCGCGCATCGCTGCCATCCGCGCCGAAGCGTTGCGTTCGCTGCCGGCCGACAAGATGATGACGTTTGCTCCGGAGCACCCGAAGCACATGGTGACGGTGTTCACCGACGTCGACTGTCCGTATTGCCGGCAGTTCCACAAGCAGATCAATGCGTACAACGCCGCCGGCATCGGCGTGAACTACGTGCTGTTTCCGCTCGAGATCCATCCGGGCGCCGACAAGAAGGCCGAGGCGGTGTGGTGCTCGGCCGACCGCAAGGCCGCGTATACCGCTGCCATGAACGGCCAGGATCCGGGCAAGGCGACCTGCAAGAACAGTCCGGTCGAAGAGACCAAGGCGCTGTCGATCGCGATCGGCATCGACAGCACCCCGACCGTGCTGGCCGAGGACGGCTCGCACGTCAATGGCAACGTCGTGATGAACGCAAACCAGCTGATGGCCGAACTCGACCGCTTGGCAGGCAAGTCCGCCGCCGCGAAGTGATGACCCGTTGCGGGGTTGGCGCAAGAGCGATTCGGCTGGCGCTCTTGCCCGCAGGCGCGGCCGACGGCACGCAAGTCGCAGCGCCGCGCGCTCCCTGAACTTGCGAGGCGCAAGCTCGTGACGCTGAAAACCGGTCGCGTTGGGCGCAACGGGCGCAGCGGGTGAACGCGAAACGCCGCCGCGACCATCGGCCGGAGTCCGGACAGGCTGCGATGCCGACAGGGCGAGCCCGACGCGATCTGATCGAGGGGTGCGCCGCCGCGCCGGCAAACCGGATTCAAAATACCGCTTGATGCGGTGTTTCTCTCGGCGTCGCCGCTTTCCGGTATCATTCGCGCCCCACTCGACCGCGTAGCTGCCTGCGGCCATGATCGTTCTCGACGGGCTACCGGCCCTGTCTCCATTCCGTCTCGAGCGCCTGAATCGCGAACTGGCACGGATCGCGCCGGGCTGCAGCGTGGCAGCGGCGTGGTTTGTCTATTTCGTCGCCTTCAGCGGCACGCCGCCCGACGACGACGGTCTGCGCAGCGTGCTGCGCGCGGTGCCCGGCACGCCGAACCGCGCGCGCCTGTGGGTCGTGCCGCGTCTCGGCACGATTTCTCCATGGTCGTCCAAGGCGACCGACATCCTGCGCGGCTGTGGCTTTGCGATCGAGCGCGTCGAGCGCGGCATCGCGTTCGACATTGGCCGAGCGCCGGCGCGCGACAGCGATGCCGGTCGCCGGCTCGAGCGGGCGCTGCACGATCCGATGACCCAATCGGTCATCGGATCGCTCGACCAGGCACAGCAGTTGTTCCTTGCCGGCGCGCCGGCGCCGCTGCAGCGGATTGTCTTGGGCGACGACGCACTGGCCGCGCTGCAGGTTGCGAACATCCGGCTGGGCCTTGCGCTCGCGACGGACGAAATCGAGTACCTCGCCTCGCGCTACGCGCAGTTGCGGCGCGATCCGACCGACGCCGAACTGATGATGTTCGCGCAGGCCAATTCCGAACATTGCCGGCACAAGGTGTTCAACGCGAGCTGGACGATCGACGGCGTCGCGCAGGAAAAATCTCTGTTCGCCATGATCCGCAATACGCACGCGCAGGCGCCGCAGCACACGCTGTCGGCTTATTCCGACAACGCGGCGGTGATCGAAGGCAGCGCGGCGGCGCGGTTCTTCGTGCAGGCCGACGGCCGCTTCGCGGCGCACAACGAGCGCGCCGACTATGCGATCAAGGTCGAAACGCACAACCATCCGACCGCGATCGCGCCGTTTCCCGGCGCGGCCACCGGCGCCGGCGGCGAGATCCGCGACGAGGGCGCAACCGGCCGCGGCAGCAAGCCGAAGGCGGGCCTGACCGGGTTCACCACTTCGTACCTGCGCATTCCGGACCTGGCGCGGCCGTGGGAAGCTGCGCGGCCGCTGCCGCCGCGCCTGGCCACCGCTTTCGAAATCATGCGCGATGCGCCGATCGGAGCCGCCGCGTTCAACAACGAATTCGGCCGGCCGTGCCTCGGCGGCTATTTCCGCACGTTCGAAGCCGAGACCGGCGAGGCCGGCGTACGCCGCGGCTACGACAAGCCGATCATGATCGCCGGCGGGCTGGCGAACCTGCGTTCTCCACATGTGGAAAAGAATACCCTGCGGCCCGGCGACGCCGTGGTCGTGCTCGGCGGGCCGGCCATGCTGATCGGCCTTGGCGGCGGCGCCGCCTCGTCGGTCGCCGGCGGCGACAGCTCCGAGGAGCTGGATTTCGCTTCGGTGCAGCGCGACAACGCCGAGATGGAACGGCGCTGCCAGGAAGTGATCGACCGCTGCTGGTCGCTCGGCGACGCCAACCCGATCGTCAGCATCCACGACGTCGGCGCCGGCGGCCTGTCCAACGCGATACCGGAAATCCTGCATGACTCGCGCGTCGGCGCCCGCGTCGGCTTGCGCGCGATTCCGTCGGCCGATCCACACCTGTCGCCGATGCAGATCTGGTGCAACGAGGCGCAGGAGCGCTATGTGCTCGGCCTCAGGCCCGCCGACGTCGCCGAATTCACGGCCATCTGCGAGCGCGAACGCTGCCCGTTTGCCGTCGTCGGAGAAGTCACCGCCGAGCAGCGCCTGACGGTCACCGATGACCTGGCGGCGCCGTCGCGTGACGGATTGCCCCTCATCCCGGCGCTCGCCCCGAACGACGCAGCCGTTCGGGGAAAGGGGGACGAAATCGGCGGCTCGTCCCCGGCCCTCGGCCCTGGGCCCGCGGCCGTCGAGCCATCGGCTTCGTCTGCCGTGTCCGTTCTCCCGTCTCCCGCGCATTCCGTCATCGACTTGCCGATGGACGTCCTGTTCGGCAAGGCCCCGAAGATGCAGCGCGACGTCAAGCGCAAGGCGCCGCGTCTGGACATCGTGCCGGACCTCGACGGCATCGTGCTCGAAGAAGCGATCAAGCGCGTGCTGCGCCTGCCGGCGGTCGGCAGCAAGTCATTTCTGATCACGATCGGCGACCGATCGGTCGGGGGGCTGTGTGCGCGCGATCCGATGGTCGGTCCGTGGCAGGTGCCGGTGGCCGACTGCGCGGTGACGCTGTGCGACTTCGACGGCTACGCCGGCGAAGCCATGGCGATGGCCGAGCGCACGCCGGTGGCGCAGCTGTCGGCGCCGGCCTCGGCGCGTCTGGCGGTCGGCGAAGCGATCACCAATCTTGCCGCCGCGCCGATCGCCAGCCTTGGCGAAATCAGGCTCTCGGCCAACTGGATGGCGGCAATCGGCCATGGCGGCGACGACGCGGCGCTGTACGACGCGGTGCGCGCGGTCGGCATGGAGCTTTGTCCACAACTGGATATTTCCATTCCGGTCGGCAAGGATTCGCTGTCGATGCAGGCCGCATGGCAGCAGGACGGGCGCAAGCAGAAAACCGTGTCGCCGGTGTCGCTGATCGTTACCGGTTTCGCCCGCGTGCGCGACGCGCGCAAAGCAATGACGCCGCAACTGCGCCTGGACGTCGGCACTACCGAGCTGTGGCTGCTCGACCTGGGCGCCGGCAAGAACCGGCTCGGCGGCTCGGTGCTGGCGCAGGTCTACAACCGCGCCAGCGGCCTGCCGGCCGACCTCGACGATCCGCAGCTGCTCAAGCGTTTTTTCGCCGCAATCCAGGCGGCCAATGAAAAGGGCCTGCTGCTCGCCTACCACGACCGTTCCGACGGCGGCGCGATCGTGACGCTGATCGAGATGGCGTTCGCATCGCGCTGCGGCCTCGACGTGGAAATGAGCGGCTGGGCCGAGAACACGCTGTCGGCGCTGTTTTCCGAGGAACTCGGCGCGGTCGTGCAGATTCGCGCGGGCGAGCGCGATGCGTTCCTGGACCTGCTCAGGCAGCACGATCTGGCGCACATCGCCCACCACGCAGGCAATCCGCGCAATCGCAAGCGCGTCAAGCTCTGGCTGAACGGCGACTCGATCGCACGCTGGCCGTGGCCTGACCTGATGGCGGCGTGGTCGGAGACCAGCCATGCGATGCAGGCACGCCGCGACAACCCGGAAAGCGCGCGCGCCGAGTTGGCCTGGCGTTGCGACGACGGCGACGAAGGCGTCACGCCGAAGCTGACTTTCGATCCGACGGCAGACATCGCCGCGCCGTACGTGGCGATCGGCGTGCGGCCGCGCGTGGCGATATTGCGCGACCAGGGCGTGAACGGCCAGGTCGAAATGGCGGCGGCGTTCACGCGCGCCGGTTTCGATGCCTACGACGTGCACATGACCGACCTGCAGAGCGGCCGCCTGCGGCTCGACGACTTCGCCGGCCTTGCCGCGTGCGGCGGCTTCTCCTACGGCGACGTGCTCGGCGCGGGCCGCGGCTGGGCGACTTCGATCCTCCACAACGCCATGCTGCGCGACCAGTTTGCGGCATTTTTTGCAAATTCCACAAAGTTTGCGCTGGGCGCATGCAACGGCTGCCAGATGCTGGCCGCGCTGAAGGAGATCATTCCCGGCGCGCAGGCGTGGCCCGGTTTCGAACGCAACGCATCGGAGCAGTACGAAGCGCGACTGGCCACGCTCGAAGTGCTCGAATCGCCGTCGATCTTCCTGCGCGGCATGGCCGGGTCGCGCATTCCGGTGGTCGTTGCGCACGGCGAAGGCCGTGCCGTGTTTGCGCAGAGCGGCGACATCAAGCGCGCCGGCGTCTGCCTGCGTTTCGTCGACAACGACGGCAAGGTGACCGAGTCCTATCCGCTCAATCCGAACGGTTCGCCAAAGGGCATCACCGGCGTCGGTGCGGCCGACGGCCGCGTGCTGGCGCTGATGCCGCATCCGGAACGCGTTTTCCGCACCGTGCAGATGTCATGGGCGCCGCGCGAGTGGGGTGAGGATTCGCCCTGGATGCGCATCTTCCGCAACGCGCGCGCCTGGGTGTGCTGATCATGCCGACATTCTTTTCTCCCGCCGGCGCGAGCCGGCCGTCCGGCGCTGCGCACGTCTCTGCCTGCAGGGCAGGGCGATGCGCGAAGCGCGATGGCGCAGGCGGTTGCGCAGGCCGCCATCCGCGGAGCGTCTTGCGTTCGGCAACCGGCCTCACCCTCAGCCGCTGTCGCGGCAACTTGCGCGCCGGTATCGTGATCTCGCCAGCCGCCAGGTCTTGCGCAACGACGTCGGCCGACATCTCGACTTCGAGATCCTTCCGGCTCCCGTCGCGCGAAAGGGGTTCAAGCCCGCAGCAGCTGGCATGGCGTTGAATCCTCTTCATCGTTTCCTGCTGTCGGCGCTGCTGTGGCTGCCGCTGACGTTCTTCCTCTGGTTCTGGTTCGCCGCGCCGTTGGTCTGGCCGGTGATCCAGATGGCCAAGCTGGCGTTGCTGCATGCATGGCCGCAGTTGTTCGCCGGCGTGAGCCAGGGCGCGGACCTGCTCGATGCGCACGGCCGCGTGCTCGGTCATCCGGGTTACCTGATGCAGCTGTCGACCAGCGTGATGGTCAACGCCGCGCCGGCCGGCGCACCGGCGCAGTTCGGCTTCATCGAGCCGACCGTCAACCCGATGATCTACGGCTATGCGCTGCCGTTGTTCGTCGGCCTGGTCATGGCGACGCCGCTTGCGTCGCGCCAACGTCTGGCCCAATGCGCGATCGGCGTCCCGCTGATCTGGATCGCGCAGGCGTTCGGCGTGGTCAGTGAAAGCCTGAAAGCCGTGGCAATCGACAGCGGGGCGCTGGGTGCCGAAGCGGCGCATCGCGCCGGGCTTTCCCTGAATCTGATTGCGCTTTGTTACCAATTCGGTTATCTGATTCTGCCTGCGCTGCTGCCGGCCCTGCTCTGGATCGCCGCCAACCACCGCTTCATCGAGGCTTTGACCCGGCGCGAAGCCGTGGAACCTGCGACCATTCGCGGGGTCGAAGCGCCAGCCTCCGGGGACCGATAACGATGTCCGCTGTTCTGAATCGTGAAAATTCCATGCTTCCGTTCGAGTCCGAATCGCTCGACGAGCGCATTTGCGCCTATCTCGTGGCGCGCGGCCGGCTGAAGGAAGCCGATCTGGCGCGCGCGCGGCGGCTGCACGAGGAAAGTCCGGAAGGCAACCTGGTTCCGCTGCTGACGCGCCTGGGACTGGTGTCCGAGCGCGAGATGGGCGATGCATTGTCCGAAGTGCTCGGCATCCCGCTGCTCACGGCCAAGGAATTTCCCGACGCGCCGCCGGCCAACGTGCAGATGTCGGTGCGTTTCCTCAAGCAGTATCACATCGTGCCGATCGCCGAGACCGACACGACGGTCACCGTGGTGATCTCCGATCCGGCCGATCCGTATCCGCTGCAGGCGCTGCAACTGGCGACCGGCAAGCAGGTCGACGTGAAGATCGGGTTTTCCTCGGAGATCGACGACCTGATCGAGCGTTACTACGGCTCGGGCCGCTCGGCGATGGGCGCGATCGTCGAAAACCTGACCGACGAGAACGCGCGCAGCGAAGACGACATCGAGCACTTGCGCGACCTGGCTTCCGAAGCGCCGGTCATCCGTCTGGTCAACCTGGTCATCCAGCGCGCAGTCGAACAGCGTGCCTCGGACATCCACATCGAGCCGTTCGAGAACCGCCTGAAAGTGCGCTACCGCGTCGACGGCGTGCTGCAGGAAGTCGAATCGCCGCCGGCCGCGTCGACCGCGGCCGTGATCTCGCGTATCAAGATCATGGCCAAGCTGAACATCGCCGAGCGCCGCCTGCCGCAGGACGGCCGCATCATGCTGCGCGTGCAGGGCAAGGAACTCGACCTGCGCGTGTCGACCGTGCCGACCGCATTCGGCGAATCGGTCGTGATGCGTATCCTCGACCGCGAATCGATCGTGTTCGATTTCCACACGCTCGGCTTCACCGACCAGTTCCTGGCGCAGTTCATGAAAGTGCTGGAGTTGCCGCACGGCATCCTGCTGGTCACCGGGCCGACCGGCTCGGGCAAGACGACGACGCTGTACACCGCGCTGTCGCGCCTCAATACGCCGGACGTCAAGATCATCACGGTCGAGGATCCGGTCGAATACCAGATCGAAGGCATCAACCAGATCCAGGCCAAGCCGCAGATCGGGCTGGACTTCAGCCATGCGCTGCGCTCGATCGTGCGCCAGGACCCGGACATCATCATGATCGGCGAAATGCGCGATCTGGAGACCGCCAAGATCGCGATCCAGTCGGCGCTGACCGGGCATCTGGTGCTGTCGACGCTGCACACCAACAACGCTGCCGGCGCGATCACGCGCATGCTCGACATGGGCGTGGAGGATTATCTGTTGACTTCGACCGTCAACGGCGTGCTCGCACAACGCCTGGTGCGGCGCCTGGACATTGCCAACGCCGAACGCTACGACGCGCTGCCCGAAGTCGTCGAGGAGTTCGGCCTGCGCCGTTTTCAGCCGGAAGGAAAAATCCAGTTGTATAAACCGATGCCTTCGCCGCTCACCGCGACCGGCTATCACGGCCGTACCACGATCATGGAGTTCCTGGTCATGACCGACCCGCTGCGGCGCATGGTGATGCAGCACGCCGATATGGGCAAGATCGAGGAACTGTCGCGCAGCGAAGGCATGCGCACGATGTACGAGGACGGCCTGGTCAAGTCGCTCGCCGGCGTGACCACGATCGAGGAAGTGCTGCGGGTTACGCAGGAGACGTGAGACGAGAGACGAGAGACGAGAGACGAGAGACGAGAGACGAGAGACGAGAGACGAGAGACGAGAGACGAGAGACGAGAGACGAGAGACGAGAGACGAGAGACGAACCCGGTGGTGATGGCATGTCGATTCTGATTGTTTACAACGCAGAGGCAACGGGCGAGGCGGCTCGTTCCGTGGCTGCGTGCTCGTCCGTCTTGCGTCTTGCGTCTGTCGTCTCCCGCTGACATGGCGCTTTACCGCTACAAGGCCGTCACCGTCTCGGGCGAAGTCCTCGAAGGGCAGCTCGATGTCGCGTCGAACGACGAAGCAGTCGCGAAGATCCAGGATGCCGGCAATATTCCGCTGGAGGTCAGCGCCGCGGATGCCGCCGACAGCGGCAGCCTGTTCGGCCGGCTCGGCAAGCGCAAGCCGATCAACCAGACCCAGGTGCTGCAATTCACGCAGCAGCTGGCGACGCTGCTCGGTGCCGGCCAGCCGCTCGACCGCGCGCTGCAGATCCTGCTCGAGCTGCCGGAAAGCGACAAGGCCAGGCGCATCATCGAACGCGTGCGCGATCACGTGCGGGGCGGCGGCGCGCTGTCGGATGCGCTCGAAGCCGAGCCGGGCGTGTTTTCGCGCCTGTACGTGAACATGGTGCGCGCCGGCGAAGTCGGCGGCGCGCTCGACACCACGCTGGCTCGCCTGAGCAACTATCTGGAACGCGCCAAGGCGCTGCGCGAAAGCGTGATCAACGCGCTGATCTATCCGGCGATCCTCGTGGTGATGGTGTTCGCCGCATTGTTCGTGCTGCTGATCTTCGTCGTGCCGCAGTTCATGCCGATGTTCAAGGACATGAACGTCGAGTTGCCCTTCATCACGCAGGTCGTGCTGTTCGTCGGCACGACGCTGCAGGACTGGTGGTGGGCGCTGCTGCTGCTCGTCGTGCTGTCGGCGAGCTATGTGCGGCGCCGCCTCGCGGTCCCGGAGACGCGCCTTGCATGGGACGCGCGCCTGCTGAAAATGCGCCTCGCCGGTCCGCTGATCGCGCGGCTCGAGACGGCGCGGCTGGCGCGTACGCTGGGAACTTTGCTCAAGAACGGCGTTCCATTGCTGACCGCGCTCGGCATAGCCCGCAACGTTCTCGGGAACACCGCACTTGCCGACGCGGTCGACAAGGCGAGCGAAGAGGTCAAGACCGGCGGCGGCCTGGCGTTCGCGCTCGGCCAGAGCAAGCGCTTCCCGCGGCTTGCGCTGCAGATGATCAGCGTCGGCGAGGAATCCGGCGCACTGGACGACATGCTGCTAAAGGTGGCCGACACGTTCGACACGGAAGCCAGAAATACCGTCGACCGCCTGCTGGGAGCGCTGGTGCCGGCACTGACGCTGGTCATGACCGGCGTCGTCGGTGTCATCATGATGGCCATCCTGCTACCGATTCTCAGCATCACCGGTTCAATCCAATGAGGCAGACATGAACAAGCAGAATTTCAGTGTCGCGGCATGGCGCCGCGCAGATCGCAACGTGTCGGCCGGGGTGCTTCGTTCGGCCGGCTTCACGCTGATCGAAATGATGATGGTGATCGGGCTGATCAGCATCGTCGGCGCGATCGTGATCGGCAAGGTGTACGACAATTTCAACAAGGGCAAGTACGGCGCCGGCAAGGCGGCCGTGCACTCGATGGAGATGAAGGTGCAGGCCTATATCCTCGACAACGGATCTCCGCCGCAGAGCCTCAACGACCTGATCACGCGGCCCGGCAACGCGCCCAACTGGACCGGGCCGTATGCCAAGCCTGGCGATCTGAACGATCCGTTCGGCCATCCGTTCCAGTACAAGGCGCCGGGCGAGCACGGCGACTTCGACATCATCTTCCTCGGCAAGGATGGAGCACCCGGTGGCGACGGGCTGAACAAGGATGTCGGCAACTGGGAGTAATGCCCGGCTGCCGGCGCGATCGCGTGGAGATGATCGGGTGAAGGCGGAAGTCGTGACGTTTTCGCAGGCCGGCCCTCACCCGTTGCCTTCTCCCGCTGAAGCGGGCGACCGGGAGCGATCGTCGCGCCACGCGCGACCACGGCATTCCCATGAGGCAGGCAGTGATCATCGCGCGTCCGCACCACAGCGATACCCGCTTGGAGCGAGGGGCTTCAGCCTGATCGAAATGGTTGCGGTCATGGTGCTGATCGCGCTGATGTTCGCGCTCGTGTCGATGTCGTTCTCCAAGAGTCTGACCAGCGCCAAGGTGCAGGCTGCCAGCCGCAGCCTCGTCGCCGCGCTGCGCTACACGCGCGGACAGGCAATCGTGAAGGGAAAATCGACATCGCTTGAACTCGACATCGAGAACAATCGTTACATGGTGCCCGGTCCGAAAGTCGTGAACCTGCCCAGGACGATGCGCATGACCCTGCTGACCGCGGACAGCGAGCAGACCGGCCAGAACTCCGGACGCATCCGCTTCTTCCCCGACGGCGCGTCGACCGGCGGCCACATCTCGGTGTTCCAGGGCGACAGCGAATGGCGCATCAACGTCGATTGGCTGACCGGCGCGGTGACGCGCGAGGAGCTCAAGCGATGAAGCCACGAATCGGGATCTTTTCGCAGATTTACCCTCACCCCTTGCCCTCTCCCGCAAGCGGGAGAGGAGGAGTGATCGTCGCGCTGCGCGCGACACCGTCATTTCACAAGAGCGGGGGTTTCACGCTGATCGAGATGGTCGCCGCGTTCGTGATCTTCGCGCTCGGCTTCGGCGTGCTGCTGCAGATACTTGGCGGTGCGCTGCACACGACCGCGCAGTCGGCCGAGTACACGCGCGCCGCAATGTGGGCGCAGTCGCTGCTCGACACGCAGGGCATCGGCGAGCCGCTGCAGGAAGGCAGCAGCAGCGGCCGCTTCGATGAGCACTACAGCTGGCAGCTCGACATCGGGAAATATGACCCGCCGCCGGTCGCCAGCACGGCCACGTCGCTGACGTCGGCGAATGCGAACGGCCTGATCACGACGGCGGACGCTCAGCTCGACCTGTTCCAGCTCGATCTGGTCGTCAGCTGGGGCACGCGGTTCCTGACGCACCACGCACGATTTTCCACGGTGCGTGCCATGACGCCGCCGGTACAGGCGGGCAATACGATCCCGCCGTTGGCTCCGATTCGGTCGCGCCAATGACGAGTCGACGCGGCTGGCTTTCGCAGGTTTTCCCCCAGCCCTTGCCCTGGCCCGCAAGCGGGAGAGGGCTCACGCGTTGCCTTCTGCTACTGACGCCCGAGAGCCCCTCACCCCGTGCCCTCTCCCGCGAGCGGGGACCCTCACCCCTTGCCCTCTCCCGCGAGCGGGAGAGGGGGGGTGATCGTCGCGCTTTGCGCGACAGCGGTATTCCATTGAAGCGGGGGAGTGATCGTCGCGCTTGCGCGCGACAGCGGTACCCGATTGGAGCGGGGGGCTTCACGCTGCTCGAGATGCTCATGTCGCTCGTGCTGCTCGCGCTGCTGCTCGCCGGCGCCTACGGCGGCATCCGCACATCGGTGCGGGCGATGCACTCGGGCGAGCACGTCATCGAGCGCGTCGATCGCATGCGCACGGTGCAGGAATTCCTGCGCCACCAGTTGAGCCGGATCCTGCCGCTGCCGTACGAACAGACGCTCAACAGCAACTACGTGTTCGAGGGCGCCCGCGATTTCATGCGCTTCGTCGCGCCGATGCCCGGCTACCTCAGTCACGGTGGTCCGTACGTGCAGACGCTGGCGCTGACGCGCGGACCCGACGGGCTGCAGCTGGTGTTCAGCGGCGCCATGCTCAACGGCTTCGACCCGAAGGAGGAGAAAGCCGCCGAGCGCGATCCGGTCGTGCTGCTCGACCACATCCGTGACGGTGCGTTTTCCTATCGCATGCTCGACGAGCAGGGCCAGCTGACGCAGTGGAGTTCGAGCTGGGACGATCCGGGCGTCACGCCGCTGATGATCCAGATCGAGCTGGTGATGCAGAACGGCGAGCAGATCGGCTGGCCCACGCTGTCGGTGCCGCTGATGCTCGACTCCGGAGCCACGCGCGTGACCGCGGTCGCGCCGAAACTGATGCCGAACCCGGGCGGTGTCGTCCGATGAGGCAGGGCATGCCGGCAATCCATTCGACCCGCGGCGTGGCGCTCGTGCTCGTGCTCTGGGCGATCGCGCTGATGGCGGTGCTGCTCGGCAGCTTCGCCATGATCGCGCACACCGAGAACCTCGAATCGCGCCATGTCTTCGACACCGTGACGGCGCGTTACGATGCCGAAGTCGGGCTCGAGCGCGCCGTATTCGAAATGCGCAACGCCGATCCGGCGCAGCGCTGGGTGGCCGATGGCCGGCCGTACGAATTCGACTTCGACGGCGCGCACGTCAGCGTCGAGCTGACCGACGAGTCCGGCAAGGTCGACCTGAACGCCGCCGACTCGGTCATGTTGACGTCGCTGTTCATTTCGGTCGGCGTCGACCTGGGGCGCGCACAGGCACTTGCCGACGCGATCCAGGACTGGCGCGATCCGGACGACCTGCCGCGCGAGCAGGGCGCCGAAGCCAACGAGTACAAGGCCGCCGGATTGGCCTACGTGCCGCGCAATGCACCGTTCCAGACCGTGTCGGAGGTGCAGCAGGTGTTCGGCATGACCTACGACCTGTACGAAAAGATCGAGCCGGCGGTCACGATCTATTCCAACAACGGCACGCCGAACCCGGCTTTCGCGCCGTTCGAGGCGCTGCGCACGCTGCCGAACATGACCGACGACCTGGCCCGGCAAATCATTCAGTTGCGCCAATCCGTCATACCGGGGCAGGCCGGCGCTCCGCCGCTGCTGATGCCGGACGGGACGCCGATCGTGGCCAATGGCGGCGGCCTCACGTATAGTGTGAAATCCCGCGCCACGCTCCCCAATGGCGTCAGCACGGTGCTCGACGCAAGCATCCGCCTCGGCGGCGTGGGCGTTTCGGGACGACCCTATACCGTGCTGCGCTGGCGTGACGGTGAAACCTCATGATCTGGCGGCGGATTTTGGTGGTTCGCACGGATTCTGGAGGCTGCGGCGTCACCCCGTTTCGCGAGCTTGCGACCTGCCGGATCGCGGGCGTCGGGAAATTCGCGGGCTTGCGCTCGCCCGCGTGCGCGAAAACCGGGCGGTGGCCCTGCGCGGCCGCGCAGCGGGCATGAAACCAGAGAACAGTAGTGACTGATGACGCTCAACGACGCCATTGACAGCCAGTTTGCCCGCCTGCGGGCGCGCTATGCCAGGACACCACTGCCGCGTTTCTTCGCGTGGTGGGGCGGTGAACTGGCGGCGCTCCTGCCGGTGCGCTGGCGCGGGCTGCTGGCGGAGCGCGCCGAGGCGCTGTTGCTGGAGATACGCGACGACCAGCTCGCGATCTGGCGCCAGACCGGCAACGCCTGCAGCGAAGCCGAAGTCGTCGCGCTCGACGCCGGCGACGCCGAGCGCAAGGCGGCGATCGAACGCGTGCGCACCCAGGTCGACGATCCGAACCTGCGCACCTTCTATTGCATCGCGCCGGGTCGCGCCCTGCGCCGCGAACTGAACCTGCCGGCCGCGGCCGAGACCAACCTGCGCCAGGTGCTGGCGTTCGAGATGGACCGGCAGACGCCGTTCAAGGCCGATCAGGTCTATTTCGACTATCGCCTCGGCGAGCGCGAAGCGGCTGCGAAGAACCTGCACATCACGCTGATCGTCGTGCCGCGCGCGCCGCTCGATGCGGATCTGGCGAAGCTTTCGGCCGCGGCGTTGCAACTCGACGGCGTCGACTGCTGGCGCGACGGTCCCGGCAGCGGACGCATGGGTCTGAACCTGCTGCCGGTGGAGCGGCGGCCGCGCCGCATCAATCCGCGCCTGCGCCTCAATCTCGGCCTGGCCGCCGGCGCGGTGGTGCTGCTGGTGACGGTCATGCTGCTGTCGCTGGCGAATCGCGAAGCCGCGCTTGCGGCAATGAGCGCACAAGTGGAAAAAGCACAAAATGCCGCAAAACAGGTCAGCGCGCTGAAGAAGACCCTGAACGATTCGATCTCGGCGGCGAACTTCCTCAACCGGCGCAAGCACGAAACACCGGCCATGGTGGCGTTGCTGTCGGACCTGTCGCAGCGCCTGCCCGACGACACCTACCTCGAGCGCCTGGCGGTCGACGAGAAATACAAGATCGACGTGCAGGGGCTGAGCGACAACACGACCAAGCTGACCGAGGGCCTGGCGCAATCCGATGTGGTCGAGAACCCGAGTTTCCAGGGCACGATCCAGCAGGACCCGCGCACGCACAAGGACCGCTTCAACATGAGCCTGGAGTTCCGCCACAAGGCGGACGCCGAAGCCGGCAAGGAGCACAAGCCGGCGAAGGATTCCGGGCCACGCAAGGACGGAGGAAGCGGCCATGCGCCTGCTGCCGGAAGCCCGTAACCGCCGTTTCCTGGCACTGGTGCTGCTGCTGATCGCGGCGATCGTCGTGTATCTGCTCGGCGTGCACTGGTGGTTCGTCGCGCCGCACCTGGCGATCAGCGAGCAGATGAACGACTTGCGCGACCAGGAAAGCCGTTTCAGCCAGATCGTCGCGCAGCGCCCGCAGATCGAGCGGCGCCTGGCCGAGGCGCGCGCGTTCGAGCAGAACAACCAGGCATTCCTGACCGACGCCGATCCGAACAGCGCCTTTTCCGACATCGTGCAACGGCTCAAGCAGACCATTTCCGCGCATGTGGGGGAGAGCACGACCTGCCAGACGGTGAGCACGTCGCCGTTCAAGAACGCCGAGGAAGAACTCTACCAGCGCGTCACCGCGCAGGTGCGCATGCGCTGCGGCCTCGAGCATTTTTCCGACATCGTCTACGATCTGGAAGGCGGCAACCCGTATCTGTTCATCGACCGGCTCACGATCTACCGCCAGCTCGGCGGCTACGTGCCGCCAGGCAACAGGAAGGCGCCGGTGAGCGCGCTGGAAATCCAGTTCAACCTGTCCGGCTACCTGCGTCAGGCCGGCGGCAAGGCGCCAGCGCCATGACGCGGGCCGGCGAAAAAGTGCTGACGACGATTCTGGCCTCGGCCTGTGGCGTGCTGTTCGTGCTTGCCGTGGCGATGCAGTTCGGCCTCGGCCGCGGTTACCACTGGAACGATACCGAACTCAATGCCGGCGAGAACGCGAGTGGCAGCGCCATCGACCGCGATCCGTTCCAGCTTCCGCCGCAGTCCGACTTTGCCGCGATCAGCCAGCGGCCGCTGTTCAACGACGACCGCAAACCGGTCAAGGACGAGGCGACCGACAGCACACCCGAAACGCCGCCGAGCCCGCTGAATATCAGCCTGACCGGCACGCTGCTCGTCGGCAAACCCGAAAGCCGCATGGCGATGGTGCGCGAGAACGGCAAGGCGCAGACGATTGCGCTGAAGGAAGGCATGCCGCTGCCCGGCGACCAGGGCACGTGGACGTTGAGCCAGGTGAAAAATCGCAGCGCAATCTTCAAGAGCACCGCCGGCGAGGAAGTCGAAGTGGAACTGGCGGTCGCCAGTGCGGGTCAGAAGCCCGGCCCGCAGTCGCGGACCGGGGGCGCCGGAACCACCGCGGCGGCTGCGGCGGCGGCCGCCAATCGTGCCGCCAATGCACTGCCCACCGGCCCGGTGTCGACGCAAAGCGAGGAATTGCAGCGCCGCATCGAGGAGCGGCGCAAGCAGATGCGCGAAGCGGCCGAACGCATGAAGGCCGAGCGCCAGGGCGGCGAACCGGTACCACCTCCACCTCCGAACCCGGCGCAGCAGCGGCAATGAACCGATACGACGACAGCAAACATTCCGGAGCAAATCACGTGTCATTACGTCCCCGAATACTGATTGCGGCCGTCGTGCTGGTGCTGATGGCGGGCTGTTCCACGATGCCCGGCACACACCAGGATGCGCTCGAACTCGAGTTGGCGTCGCCGTCGGCTGTGCCGGCCGCACCGGTCCGGCAGGTAACCGCGAACGACGAGAAGCCGATCACGATCAAGCATGACGACAAGGCGCACAGCACCGCGAGCGCCAAGGTCGAGCCGGGAACCGGCCGCCTGATCAACGAGGATGCGGCACGCGCGCCGCTGCGCAATCCGCCCTCCGCCGAAGGCCAGATCACGCTGAATTTCGAGAGCATGCCGATCCAGGCCGCGGTGCAGCAGATCCTCGGCGGGCTGCTGCAGGAAAACTACACGATTGCACCGAGCGTCACCGGCAACGTGACATTTTCCACTGCCAGGCCGATCACCGCCGATCAGGCGATGCCGATCCTCGAGATGTTGCTGGCGTGGACCAACAACACGCTGATCCGCAAGGAAGGCCGTTATGAAGTCGTGCCGATCAAGGATGCGATTCCCGGCAACCTGACGCCGCGCATGACGCCGCCGCGCATCGCCCAGGGCTACGAAGTTCGGGCGTTCCCGCTGCGCTACATCGCGGCCACGGAAATGCAGAAGCTGCTCAAGCCCTATGCGAAGGCCGACGCGGTCGTGTCCGCCGACAATGCGCGCGCGATGATCGTCATGGCCGGGACCGCATCCGAGCTGGAAAACTACCAGCGCACGATCGAGGTGTTCGACGTCGACTGGCTCAAGGGCATGTCGGTCGGCGTCTACGGCCTGCGCAACATGGATGTCACCAAGGTCATGCCCGAGCTGGACAAGATCTTCGGCACCACGGGCGAATCGCCGCTGGCGGGCATGTTCCGCTTCGTGCCGATGGAAACCACCAACTCGGTCATCGTCATCACGCCGCAGCGCAGCTATCTGGAGCAGGCCGAGCAGTGGCTGTACAAGCTCGACATGGGGGTCGGCGAAAACGGCACGCAGCTGTATGTATACGATGTAAAAAATGCAAAAGCGACGGACCTGTCGGACCATCTCAACGCGATCTTCACCGGGCGCACCGGCGGCGCTGCCGGATCGAACTCCGGCAACGTCGCGCCTGGCATGCGGCCGGTAACGATCGGCGCGCTCGGCGGTTCCGGCGGCGGTGTCGGCGGCATCGGCGGCAGCAGCGGGCTGAACAGCAACAACAGCAGCCGCCTCGGCAGCAACTCGTACGGCAACAACCAGAATCGCACCGGCACGACGGCGACCGGCGGCGCGGCCGGAGCGAATGTCTCGACCACCGGCACGGGCGGGCCGGCCGGGGCGGCCGGCAAGACCGAGACCGACATCCGCATCACGCCGATCGAGGAGAACAACCAGTTGCTGGTCATGGCGACGCCCGGCGAGTGGGACTCGATCCTCGCCGCAATCCGGCGCCTGGACATTCCGCAGCTGCAGGTGCAGCTCGAGGTCAAGATCCTCGAGATCACGCTGAGCGGAAACCTGCAGTTCGGCCTGCAGTGGTACCTCGCCGGACTGATCGGCACGGGGACCGGCTCGGCACAGGCCAACGGCAACTACCTGCCGCCGGTCGGCGGCAACATGTGGGACCGCCATCGCGCCGAGTTGGGCGCGACCGGCAATGTCGGCCCGACCAACGACGGCGGCTTCTTCTACTCGTTCCTGAACAAGAATTTCGAGGTGGCGATCAATGCGCTGCAGACCAACGGTCAGGCGCGCACGCTGTCGGCGCCGTCGATGGTCGTGATGAACAACCAGGAAGCGCAGATCAACGTCGGCACGCAGATTCCGGTCGTGCAGACCTACTACAACGGACTGAACACGGTTGCTCCGACCACCACCGGCACGACCGGCAACGCGCTCGGCACGTCGGCCTACGGCGGCACGACGGGCAGCGTGCAGTACCTCAATACCGGCGTCGTGCTCGACGTCAAGCCGCGCGTCAATCCGGGCGGTCTGGTGTATCTGGAAGTGCAGCAGGAGGTCAGCAATCCGGAGGCGGCACCGGCCGGCACAAACCCGCCGATCGACCAGCGCCAGCTGTCGACCCAGGTCGCGGTGCAGAGCGGGCATACCGTGCTGCTCGGCGGCCTGATCCGCGACCTTGGCACGGTCAGCGACACCGGCATTCCGTTCCTGAGCAGCATACCGCTCGTCGGCAAGCTGTTCGGCAACACCACGCACACCACGACCCGGACCGAGCTGATCGTGCTGATCACGCCGCAGGTGATCAACAATTCCGACGATGCAGACCGGGTCACGGCCGAGTATCAGAGCCGCTTCAAGACCCTGGCGCCGCTGCACTCCAATTCGGCCGAAAAGGTCTCCGCGCCGGTGCAGCCGGCGCCCGCGCCGCAGAATCCGCCGCCGCCCGAATCACCGAAATCGAAAGAGGAATGAGATGAAGACTGGACATTTATACTTTTTACGCGCGGGCCTCGTCGTCGCGGCGGCGACGCTGGCGGCTTGCAGCAGCAGTGGCGGAAGCAGGAAGGACGAGGGCGCCGTGGTCGAGGCGCGCGCGCTGGAACGCTGGAATCTGCTGATCGCGCACCAGGCCGAGAAAGCCTACGATTACCTGTCGCCGGGCTTCCGCCAGACCGTCACACGCGAAAAGTACGCCGAGCAGAAGAACGACGTGGCGGTCCGCTGGAAGGCGGCGCATGTGAGCGGCCACCACTGCGACGGCGACAGCTGCACGGTCTCGGTCATGATCGATACGCAGGTGCAGATGCCGGGCATCGGCAGGACGGCGCCGACGACGCTGCCGGCCGAGGAGCGCTGGGTCAAGGTCGACCGCAGCTGGTATTACCTGCCCGACAGCCGCATCAGGGCGGTTCCGGTACAGCCCGCGCGCGAGGAACAGCCAGCCAACCCGGGCGGCGCAACCCCGGCCTCGCCGGAGCCCGCCAAAGCGTCGAATTGAGCCTGCTTTTGGCCCGAGGCAACACCCGTCCGGAGCCCCGGAAACCGCATCTGCCGGCCGTTTCTCACAGGTGTTGCTTTGGTTAAAGCTTTGTCGTAGCATGCCAGCGCTGTTGCCGAACCCTACCGGGTCAAGGCGGGTGTGTACCGCTAGTTGGGCGGTAGCGGCGCATAAAACAAAGCCCTGTGGTCGATCTAGGAGTGTTGAAATGAAAAGAACCAGCATGACTGCTGCCATCCTTGCCGGTATCGCCGGCGTGGCAGGAATCTCCAATATGGCGAACGCCGTATACCTGAACCCCGATGGTTTGGGCTCGGTGCTCATCTATCCGTATTACACCGTCAATGGCGGCAACGCGACCCTGCTCTCCGTGGTCAACACCACGAACGAAGGCAAGGCCATCAAGGTCCGTTTCCTCGAAGCCTACAACAGCCGTGAAGTGCTCGACTTCAACCTGTACATGTCGCCGTTCGACGTGTGGGTTGCAGCCGTTGGCCCGACCTCTGCCGGCGGCGCCGCGGTCTTCACCAACGACAACAGCTGCACCGTTCCGGCGATTCCGAAGCCGGGTGGCCAGGCGTTCCGTACCGCTGCGTTCGATGGCAGCACGGCGCAGGGCAAGGACGGTGGTCCGACCGGCCTGGCGCGTACGCGTGAAGGCTACGTCGAGCTGATCGAAATGGGCACCGTGACCAACGAGAGCGACAGCACCCTCAGTGCGATCACGCACGGTTCGAGCGGCGTTCCGTCGAACTGCAACCAGGTCGTCAAGGCGTGGAGCCAGGGCGGTTACTGGACGCAGAACGCGCTGACCGACATCAGCGATCCGGACGGCGGTCTGTTCGGTTCGGGCAGCATCATCGACGTTGCCGAAGGCACCATCGCCGGCTACAACGCCGAAGCCATCGACAGCTTCTACCTGTTCGCTTCGACCGCGACGCACACCCAGCCGGGTTCGCTCGCTCCGTCGATCGCCAGCGCCACCAGCCTGACGAGCAACGTTTTCGCCAATGGCCAGCTGGTCACCACGACCTACACCAACGGCGTCAACGCGGTCAGCTCGCTGTTCATGGTCGACAACGTATTCAACGAATACGAGACCGATCCGGGCACGAACTCGTCGACCGAGTGGGTCGTCACGTTCCCGACCAAGCGTTTCTACGTCGACAAGGCGAACCTGTACACGCCGAGCAACTCCGCTCTGAAGCCGTTCGATGTGTTCTTCACCAGCGCCAATGGCGGCACCTCGTGCTCGCCGGTCGCGCTGCAGTTCTGGAACCGTGAAGAGCAGACCACGACGACGGGTGTGGACTTCTCGCCGGCGCCGACCGCGGCCGGTACGGCTCTGTGCTGGGAAGCGCAGGTCGTGACGTTCAACCAGGGTGGCACGTCCTCGAAGATCCTGGGTTCGGTCCTGCAGGCGAACATCCCGACCGCCGACTTCACGTCCGGCTGGGCACGCATCGACTTCACGCAGGACAGCAGCGGCGCAGCGCAGTTCAACCATGAGCTGCCGCAGGCTCCGGCCCAGGCAACGGGTACGACCTCCGTCACGGCCGGCGTCAATGTGTTCAAGGGCCTGCCGGCGACCGGCTTCTCGGTCGTCGAGTACGTCAACGGCAACGTTGGCGGCGCGCTGTCGAACTACACCGGCCTGTATCGTCACAAGTTCCATCGTACGTGCGTCAACGGCACCGGTTCCTGCTCCTGATCCGTTGTTCGTAAAAGCAAACCGAGAGAGGCCCGCAAGGGCCTCTCTTTTTTTGCGGGTTCATTATTCCTGCAAATGCGCCGCTCATCGCACACATGCAGCCGGCCGCGGATTTTTTCGCAACCTCGTCACATCGCATCGGTGGGCGATGCCGTATGATTCCACGCCGGGATGGGAGAAGCGGACCCGACAAGCCGGATCGGCGGGGCGGTTCTTAACCTTTCCCTAGCATCATCTTAATTCGCTCGTTGTATATTTGTTCAGTTTTTGCCCAGCAGGACTTCGTGCAATGATTCGAAACCAGTTCCTTTCCGCCACCCTGTCGATCGCGGGCCTATTCCTGGTTGCGCCGGCTGTTATTGCCAGCCCGGTGGTCAAGATCAACGACGGCCAGCCGAACTCGTGCACCGTCACGCCGTCATCGGGCACGGTGTTCACGATCAGCACGACGGGCGATGTGCTGATCAACGGCAGCTATACGGCAGGTACCTGCAGTACGTCCGGCGGTGGCGGCAGCGGCAGCGGGGACCCCACGTTCTCGCCATTCAGCCCGGCGCCGGCGGACTTGGCCGTGCTGCCGAGTTCCCTGCCATCGACGGGAGGAACGGTTACGCCGGCTTTCGTCGCGTACTACGCCACTGGCTGCACCGGCAAAGTCACTGCGGGCGCAGGCTGCACCCTGCCGAGCGGCCCCTGGGGCACCGGCGGCCAGGTCTGCACCGGCCAAACCAATGCCAAGGGCCAGACCTATTGCTCGCCGAGCGGCACAGTCACGTTGCCGAACAATGCGTCGACGACGTCGTCATGCACCTACACGTTCCAGGCAATCAATTGCACCAATGGCACCACGTCGACCAGTAGCCAGCTCGCCAACGTGCTGGTTCCCGCCACGGTCGTGGGCAACTGTACCGACGGCGATACATCGGGCGATCTGGGTGCCTTCGGTTATTCAAGGCAGTGCGCAGGTGCAGTCAGGAGTTTCAACACCAGCCTGTCGCCGACATGGAACAATTCGTATAGCGGCCTGATGTCGGGTAATTGGCCGGGAGCGGCAGGACAGTTCGGTTTCGGCTTGGCGGTAACCGTCAATGCGATGCAATATGGTTCATTCAAGTTCAACACCGGATCGACCGTAGCCGGCGTGCATTTTGAAGCCAACAACAGCTTCGGACAGACCGGGACGATGTCGGTGAGTACGTCACCCGGCGACTTTTATGGCGGCACCAGCCTGTGCAACGGCTCGACGCCCGTCAATATCTCGACGAAACCCGGCACCGCCGCGACCTGCAAACTGAGCCTGAATACGGACTATTACCTCAACATATCGATGTCAAGTTCGTTCGGCACTCATCCTTCGAACTGCCTCACGTCGTCCTGTACGACCGGTTGGCTCGTCTACAGCTACGGCAACTGACCTAAGATCATGCTGAAGTACCTTCCTGGCTGGCTGCTGCTGGCCACGGCGTCTGTGTCATTCGCGCAAACCGGGCCGGATGACGTCGTCGTAACCCGCGGCGGCGTCTCGGTCACCCTGCAGGACGTCGATACCTATGTCACGCGCGTGCCGAAAGAGCAGCGCGAGAAGTTCATCGACAGCCCGGCGCGGATACGCGAGATGCTGAACAGCATGATGCTGACCAAGCAGCTCGCCGCGCAGGCACGTTCCGGGCACCTCGATCAGCGCGCCGATGTCGCCAGCCAGATGCGTGCCGCGCAGGACGAGGTTCTGGCGCGCGCACGCATGGCCGATTTCATGGACGCAATCACCGTGCCCGATCTGTCGGAACTTGTGGCCGAGCAGTATGCGGCGCACAAGGAGCTGTACAAGGTTCCGGCCATCGTGGACGTCAGCCAGGTGCTGATCGCGGCCGACAAGGTCCGCTCGGACGACGAGGCGAAGGCCCTCGCCGAAAAAGTCCGTGCAGAGGCGCTGGCGAATCCGAAGAATTTCGATGCGCTGGTCGAGAAATACTCGGACGACAACTCGAAGGCCGAGAACCATGGCCTGATGAAGGATGCGACCAGCAAGAGCTATGTGCAGGAATTCCGCGACGCTTCGGCGGCGTTGAAGACGATCGGCGAGATTTCCCCGGTGGTGAAGACGACCTACGGTTATCACGTGATCAAGCTCGTCGCGCGCACGCCGGAGCGCCAGCAGTCGCTCGCCGAAGTGCGCGAACAGCTCACCGCGTCGATACGCGAGCAGTACATCGCCAACCAGCGCCGCGAATTCGTCAACGGCCTGACCAACGAAAAACTCGACGTCAATCCAGCCACGCTCGATACGCTGCGTGATCGTTACGACGAGGCCGGCAACGTGAAAAAAACGGCGGCCAGCCCGCCGGCCAAGGGCGGCGGCACGACGCCGGCGCCGCCGGCCAAGCCATGACCCGGTAGCGAAAACAACACCCCGCAAAATCCGGCGCAAGCCGGATTTTGCTTTCCAGGATGCCGACAACGGCCGGGCAGGCCTTACAATGGCGCCGCTGCGCGCCTTGCCGGCCATTCGCCGTGCGCGGCGCGAACCAGACTTCCGATCGCCTTCCACAATGTCCGCATTGGCCCTGACATCCCACTTCGTCCGTCGCGAGATACGCAATCGCTATCTCGGCAGCTTCAGCGGCGGCCTGTGGGCGCTGTTCCAGCCGCTGATCCAGCTCGCCGTTTACGGCTTCGTCTGGGTCTACGTCTTCCGCATGCGCCTGCCGGGCGGCACGGACGGCCCCGGCATCGTCGCGTTCCTGGCCATGGGCGTATGGCCCTGGAATGCATTCTCCGAGTCGCTGCTGCGCGCCACGACGGCAATGCAGGACAACGCCGCCCTGATCGGCAAGATCGCGCTGCCGCGCGAAATCCTCGTGCTGTCGTCGGTCGCGTCGAGTTTCCTGCTGCATGGCCTCGGCTTCTGCCTGATCACGGCGATCTTCTGGCTCACGGGAACCCATGTCGATCCGGCCGGCGTGCCGCTGGCTCTGGCCGCGTTCCTGCAACTGTTCGTGCTCGCGTTCGGCTTTGCGCTGCTGTTTTCCGCGATCCAGGTATTCGTGCGCGATCTCGGCCAGACCCTGGCGCAGCTGATGCCGCTGTGGATGTTCGCCGGCCCGGTCCTGTATCCGCGCGACTATCTGCCCGAGCGCTTCCGCGGCTGGCTCGATTTCAATCCGTTCACGTTCTATCCGGAATACCTGCGTTCGGCGCTGTTCGACTACGGCGCGACCGGCACGCCGTGGTATCTCTCGGCAATCATCGCCGTCGCGGTACTCGTGCTCGGCTATGGCGTTTTTCGACGCCTTTCGCCGCACTTCGAGGATTTCCTGTGAGCGCCGACGTGCTGGTCAGCGCACGTGGACTCGGCAAGTCCTATCCGCTGGTTTTCCGTCCGCGCGACCGCCTGCGCGCGCTGTGGCGCCTGCTGCGCGGCATGCCGGACCCCGACGCGACCGTCGTGCTGCGGGGGGTCGATCTCGAGGTGCGCCGCGGTGAATCGCTCGGCCTGATCGGCGAAAACGGAGCCGGGAAGTCGACGCTGCTCAAGCTGCTGACCGGCGTGCTGACGCCGACCACCGGCACCGTACGGGTCAGCGGCCGCCTCGGCGCGCTGCTCGAACTGGGCGCCGGCTTCCATCCGGAATATTCCGGGCGCGACAACATCGCCATGTCGGCGGCGCTTTACGGACTGAGCGCTGTGGAAATGCGCGATCGCTTCGACGAGATCGTCGCGTTCGCCGACATCGGCCATTACATCGACGAGCCGGTCAAGCACTACTCGTCCGGTATGGTCGTGCGCCTCGGCTTTGCCGTGGTCGCGGCGCTGCGGCCGGACGTGCTGATCACCGACGAGGTGCTGGCGGTCGGCGACGAATCGTTCCAGAAGAAATGCGTGCGCTGGATGGAGGATTATCTCGACGCCGGCGGCACCCTGGTGCTGGTCTCGCACAGCATGTACCACGTGCAGAAGCTGTGCCGCCACGCGTGCTGGTTGCGCCAGGGGCAGGTCACGGCATACGGCGACGTGTTCGACGTCACGCAGAAGTATCTGGCCTATCACGAAGCCAAGCTCGCGGCGCCCGCGGTGCGCAGCGAATCGGCCGCGCTGCACGGTGCGGAGTTCGGCCTGCTCGAGCTGAGCCTCAACGAAGTCGAACAGGAAGCGCCGCTGCTGCTCGAATCAGCGGGCACGCTGCGCGTCGCGGTCGGCGTGCATTCGCGCGACGGCCGCGTGCCGGTCGTCGTGATCGGCATTGCGCGCATCGACGGCACGCCGGTGTACGGCGTCAGCACCGAGATGGACGGCGTGCAGCCGGAAGCGCAAAGCGCAACGGTATACCGGGTCGAAGTCGAATTTCCCGAACTGTGCCTGCTGCCCGGTTCCTACGTGGTGAAAGCGCATCCGCTCGATTCCGAAGGCGTGCGCCTGTTCGACACGATCGAGCGCCAGCTGACGATCCGCGGCAATTCGCGCGAATTCGGCCTGGTGCGCCTGACCCACACCTGGCGCCGCGTCGCCTTGCCGGCCAACCCGCGCCTGCGCGGCGTTTCCTCGAGCGCCTGATGCGGAGGCAAGCGCCATGACCACGCGTGACGCCGTTTCTCCCGGCGCGCCGGCACTGGAGTTCACCGGTGAGCGCTTCACGCCGGAGTGCGCGCGCGAAATCTGGTACGAGCACTGGCACCGCTACCAGTTTGCCGCCGGACTTGCTGCGGGCAAGCGCGTGCTCGACGCGGCGTGCGGCGAGGGTTACGGCAGCGCGCTGCTCGCCGCCGTGGCCCGCTCGGTCGTCGGCATGGACATCGCCGCCGGCGCCCTGCAGCACGCGCGTCAACGCTACGGCGGCCTGGCCAATCTGACGTTCGAGCAGGGCGACTGCACCGCACTGGCACCGGTGCAGACGCCGTACGATCTGATCGTGTCGTTCGAGACACTCGAACATGTCGCAGCCCAGGAAGCGCTGGTCGCCGGATTCGCGCGCGCGCTGGCCGACGACGGGTTGCTGGTCATCTCCTCGCCCGACAAGCGCACCTACAGCGATGCGACCGGATTCCGCAACGAGTTCCACGTGCGCGAACTGTACCGGGACGAATTGCTGAAACTGCTGCAGGCGCAGTTTTCCTGCGTGCGCCTGTTCGGCCAGAAGCTGCTGTTCCAGTCGGTGATCTGGGACGAGCAGCAGACCGGCCACGGCGACGCGCGGACCGCAACCGCCACGCCGCGGGGCGTGCAACAGGGACTGGCCTACGATCCGTTGTACTTCATCGCCGTATGTGCGAAGCGGCCGGTGGAGCCCGGCCTGCCGCAGCTCGCGCTGTTCGGCGACAGCGAAGAATCGGTCTATCGCCATTACAATGGCGAGGTCCGCAAGAACATGGCAGCCGGCGCGCGCATCGCCGAGCTCGAAGCGGGGCTCGACGCCGCGCTGCGCGAGCGCGACCGCCTCGCGACGGCACTCGCGGGCGCCACGGAAAACATCGCCACGGCGCCGCGACCCTGGTGGCGCCGCTGGCCCGGATCCGCGCGCTGAAGCGCCGGCACGCATTCGCTCCTGGATTACCGATGGAAAACACGCTCAACTACCAGTTCAACTATGGCGCCCAGCCGGCGCCGGCAATGCCGTTGCGGATCGATCCGACGGCGCCGCTGTTCGCTTCCGAAGACGGCATGGTCGCTTCGCTGTCCAGCCACGAGTGCATCTTCGTCGCCAAGCGCACCGGCGAATCGCACGTCATGACCTTTCAGGTTCTGCAGGCGCTCGACCAGTGCCGCGAGTTTCGTACGCTCGACGAGCATATCGCGCGCATCCAGTCGACCATCTCCGGCCTCAACGGCAAGCGCGACGAGATCAAGCGCGTACTCGACAGCCTGGCCCAGCGCCGGCTGCTGGTATCCGACCAGCAATTCTTCGAACTTGCCCGCAGTGCCCCGCTGCAGGCGGCACCGATGCGTGCCGTGTTCATCCGCGCCTGCGATCGGCCGGCCCAGCTCGAGCAGCTGCTGCGTTCGCTCACCGATTACGAGCGTCGCTTCCGCGCCGGCCGCCACTACATCGTGCTCGACGACTCGGTGTTGCCGGCACACGTCAACGAACAACGCGACCTGCTGCGCGAGTTCGCGCGCACGACCGGTTGCAAGTCCAGCTACGTCGGCCTCGCCGAGCGCACCAAGCTGATCGAGAAACTGGTGCGGGCGCGCCCGCAAAGCAGGGAAGTCGTCGCGCGCCTGCTGCTGCGCGAGGCGCACCCGCACGCGCAACGCTTCGGCGGCGGCCGCGGCCTGAACATGGCGCTGCTGCTCGGTGCCGGCGCTCGCCTCGCGGTGCTCGACGACGATCTGCGCCTGCCGTTGAAACGGCCGGACTACGCGCGTCAGGGGCTCGACGCCAATCCCGGCGCGTTCCAGGTTGCGCGCTTCTATCCGAGCATGGAAGAGGCGTTGCGCGACGGCAACGAGATCGAACAGGACCCGTTCGAACTGCACCTGGAGGCCTGCGGCCAGCCGCTCGGCGCTTTGGCGCGATATCCGCTCGAGCGCGCTGCGCTGCGCGGCATGAACATGACGCGGCTCGACCTGCTGTCCAGCAGTTCGCGTGCCGTCACCACGCATCAGGGCACCTACGGCAGCGCGCGCACCGAGAATGCGACCTGGCTCTACTCGCTCGACGACGAAAGCCGCGCGCGCTTCTGGCAGGATCGCGCCAGCTACCTGCGCAATATCGAGGCGCAGTTCGTCTGGCACGGCGTGGCGCAGGCGCGCGCGCTCGAGGTCGCCGGCTTCACGCCGTTCACGATGGACAACAGCCGGCTGCTGCCTTGCACGAATCCGGTCGGCCGCGGCGAAGACAGCCTGGCCAGCGCGCTGACTCGCTACTGCCATCCGGATGCGATTGCGTTCGAGTTGCCCGAGGCGATCGGTCACGCGCAGGAAACCGCGCGCAAACGCTCGGACAAGACCCAGTCCGCCGACCTGCCGCGCGTCAACCATTTTCTGCGCGACTACGTACAGCGCCAATTCGGATTGTTCAAGGCTGCCGATACCACCCAGCGCCTGAGTCTGCTCGCCAATGTGCTGCGCGATCTTGCCGGCGCGAGCGCAGCGGACCGCGTCGCGCATCTGCGCGAGTACCTGGGCTATGTGCGCGCGAACACGATCGATCGGTTGCAGCACCAGCTCGAGGCGGCCACCTCGGCGCCGGTCTACTGGCAGGCCGACGTGCGCTCGATCGTGCAGGCGAACGCCAAGGTGCTGCTGAGCAACGTACCGCCGCGACTCGGCGACTGGCCCGAGGAACTCGACGAGTCCGGCTGCGCAACGGCCCTGGCCGGCGAGCTGACCGCCATGGCAGACGCGCTCGAACACTGGCCGGGCCTGTGGCAGCATGCGGCCGAGCAGGGCGAGAAGCTGTTGACCGGGTTGTGAGCCAGGCCTTCCCGCCGGCGTCGGGCACGGAATCGTCGCCGCGGGCCGGCCTGACCAGCGTCGTCATCGTCGCCGCAGACAGCGGCGCCGGGCTGCTCGGCTGCGTTGCCGCAGTGCTGGCGAGCGCCGCGACGATCGAGGTGATCGTCGTCGACAACGCGTCCTCTGACGCCGCGGTCGATGCGGTCGTTTCGCGTTTTGCCGGTGACAGCCGGCTGCGCGTCGTGCGCAACGCGTCCAATCTGGGTTTCGGCGGCGGCTGCAACCGAGGTGCCGCGGTCGCAGCGGGCGACGCGCTGTTGTTCCTCAACCCCGATTGCATGATCGCAGCGGACGTCATCGGCGCGCTGCGCCCGAAGCTTGCCGGCGGCATCGGCCTGCTGGGCGCCGCGATTGTCGATGCGCACGGCACGCCCGAGCCGGCCAGTCGCCGCCGTGATCCGACCCTGCGCCGGTCACTCATGACGATGACCGGGCTATCGCGTCTTGAACGCCGTTCGCGCGTGTTCGCCGGCGTCGCTCTGCCGCCGCCGCCCGCAGCGGGAGTCGAGGTGGTGGACGCCGTGTCGGGCGCCGTGATGCTCGTGTCGCGCACCGTGTTCGAGCAGGTCGGCGGCTTCGACGAAGGCTACTTCCTGCACGCGGAGGATTTCGACCTGTGCCGGCGCGTTCGCGATGCCGGCTACGCGGTCGCCTGCGTCAATTCGATCGCGGTCGTGCACGGCAAGGGCGGATCGAGCCGGCACCGGCCGCTGTTCGTCGCGCGGCACAAGCACCGCGGCATGTGGCGCTGGTTCGCCAAGTTCGATCCGGCGGCGCGCAATCCGCTGCTGCGTGGCGTGGTCTGGTCCGGCTTGTGGCTGCACTTCGCCGCACAGGCGCCGTTCCTGGCCTGGCGCCAGTGGCGCGGTCAGCTCAGGGGGCGGCCCTGAGTGCCGGTTTGCCGGGGTGTTCCGACTCCGGTCTGTGCGCATTGAAACCGCATCCGGGCCGTCCGAATGCGGTTGCTTCCGGCGCGCGTCTGTAGTATACAAATCACACGCTTTGCTGGTTGAACGGGTGTTGCACGGGGGTGCGCACACGTCCTGAGTCCATGATGGGGAGTCATGATGAAGACTATTCTGGTCAAGGCAATTGCTGGGTTCGCGTTCACGTTTTTCTCCGGGCTGGCGGTCGCGCAGCTGGTTGTTGCACCGATCGACGGTTCCACCGTCAGCGCCAATACGATGGCGAACTCGCTGCTCGGTTCGAATTCGGGAATCGTCATCAACGGCGCAAGCTACACCGGAGCCAATGGTGCCTCAGGCACGTTTTCCGGCGGCGCGGGCATCATCAACATCGCTGGCGGCATCCTGCTCACGTCGGGATCGGTCAACAACGTCGTTGGTCCGAACAATGATGCGGGCGCCAGTGGCGAGAACGGCTTGGCGGGTGACAGCGATCTTTCGGTGCTTGCCGGTGTCGACACCTTCGACGCCAGCGTCCTGATGATCGATTTCGTGCCTTCCGGCAGCCAGATCCAGTTCTCGTACGTGTTCGGATCCGAGGAATACAACGAATTTGTCGACCAGTTCAACGATGCCTTCGGCTTCTTTGTCAACGGCACGAACTATGCCCTGATACCCGGAACCAGCACCCCGGTGACGATCAACAACGTCAATTGCGGAGTTTCCGATTCGGGCGTGGCTCCGGTGGGTCCCGGCGTGCACTGCAATCTGTTCGTGAACAATGATCCGCCGAGCCACAACACCCAGCTCGACGGGTTCACCACGGTGTTGACCTTCACGGCGCCGGTCAATCCGGGAGTATCGAATACTCTCAAGATTGCCATTGCCGACGCCGCTGATGACCAGCTCGATTCTGCGGTCTTCATCGCCGGAGGCTCACTGTCCGTGTGCGGCGGGCCGAACCAGCCTGCCTGCGGTGGCGGCAGCGATCAGGCGGCACAAGCCGCCTCGGTGCCAATGCTCGGCCCATGGCTGCTGGCCTTGCTGGTGACGCTCGCCGCCCTGTTCGGGACATACGCGCTTCGTTCGCGCTTCTGATCCGCAATGCGATCGGCGGCCACCTTGCCGCCGATCGGTTCGGCGCCAGACGCTGATCTTCCTGACGCCAGTGGCGTGTGCCGCGTCAGCGGTAGCGGTTGATCTCGTCGCGCAGCGTCCGCGCCGCGTCGCGTGCCGCGTCGGCGAAGTCCGTTCCCGAACCGGCATACAGGATCGCGCGTGACGAGCTGATGATCAGGCCGGCATCCTCGGAGTTGGCCCCGTTGTGGACGACGGCCGCAACATCGCCGCCCTGCGCGCCGACGCCGGGTACCAGCAGCGGCATGTCGCCGACGATATTGCGAACCTCGGCCAGCTCCCGCGGGTAGGTCGCGCCGACCACCAGAGCGCAGTTGCCGTTTGCGTTCCAGTCGCGCGCGACCAGCGCCGCCACGTGCTGGTACAGCGGCCAGGTGCCACCATCGGGAGCCGGTACGGTGAGATCCTGCAGGTCGCGTGCGCCGGGATTGGATGTGCGGCACAGCAGGATCACGCCGCGATCGGCGCGATCCAGGAACGGCTGCACCGAATCGCGGCCGAGATAGGGGTTGACGGTCACTGCGTCGGCGCAATAGCGGTCGAATGCCTCGGCGGCGTAGTGCGCAGCCGTGCTGCCGATATCGCCGCGCTTGGCGTCGAGGATGACCGGCACATCGCGATGATGTTCGAGCAGGTGCGCGATCACGCGCTCCAGCGCATCTTCGGCGCCGTGCGCAGCGAAGTGCGCAACCTGCGGCTTGAAGCAGCAGACCATGTCCGCCGTTGCGTCGATGATGTCGCGGCAGAACTCGAAGATCGCATCCGGCGAGTTGCGCAGATGCGCCGGCAGCCGCGCCGGCTCGGGATCGAGGCCGACGCAGACCAGCGAATTGTTGCGCTTCCACGCCAGTTGCAGGCGTTTTACGAAATCCATAGCTGGCCTCCCCTAAGTGGCCTGTAACACTTGAATCGAAAGCGGCTCGCTCGATCTCGACCGCCAATCCGGCGGTGCGCCTCGTCGCCGTAGTCCCACGACGTCTCCTCGCCGCGCCTTGTCTTGGTGGCCGATCTCTTCGCGATCCTTCTTCCGCTTCAAGTGTTACAGGCCACCGGAGCCGCGGGTCAACCCAACTTCTTGTAGCGTACCCGATGCGGCTTTGCGGCTTCCTCGCCGAGGCGTGCTTTCTTGTCCGCCTCGTATTCGCCGTAGTTGCCGGTGAAGAACTCGACGTGCGATTCGTCCTCGAACGCCAGGATGTGCGTGGCGATGCGATCGAGGAACCAGCGATCGTGCGAGATGACCATCGCACAGCCCGGGAATTCCAGCAATGCCTCCTCGAGCGCACGCAGCGTTTCGATGTCCAGGTCGTTGGACGGTTCGTCGAGCAGCAGCACGTTGCCGCCGTCCATCAGCGTCTTGGCCAGGTGCAGGCGGCCGCGTTCGCCGCCCGACAGCTGGCCGACGATCTTCTGCTGGTCCGCGCCCTTGAAGTTGAAGCGGCCGATGTAGGCGCGCGACGGCGTTTCATACTTGCCGATGGTGATGATGTCGGCGCCGCCGGAGATTTCCTGCCAGACGCTCTTGCTGCTGTCGAGCGTGTCGCGCGACTGGTCGACGAAGGCGAGCTTGACGGTCTTGCCGAGCACGATTTCGCCGGAATCGGGTTTTTCCTTGCCCGTGATCATCTTGAACAGCGTCGACTTGCCGGCGCCGTTCGGGCCGATGATGCCGACGATCGCGCCGGGCGGAATCTTCAGCGACAGGTCGTCGATCAGCACGCGGTCGCCGAACGCCTTCGACACGTTCTTGAACTCGATGACCGAATCGCCGAGGCGCTCGCCGGGCGGAATGTAGATCTCGTTGGTCTCGTTGCGCTTCTGGTATTCGACCGAGTTCAGCTCCTCGAAGCGGTTCAGGCGCGCCTTGCCCTTGCTCTGGCGGCCCTTGGCGCCCTGCCGCACCCATTCGAGTTCGCGCTGGATCGCCTTCTGCCGCGCCTTTTCACCCGATTCCTCCTGCTTCAGGCGTGCATCCTTCTGCTCGAGCCACGACGAGTAATTTCCCTTCCACGGAATGCCGCGGCCGCGGTCGAGCTCGAGGATCCACTCGGCCGCGTTGTCGAGGAAGTAGCGGTCATGCGTGACCGCGACGACGGTGCCCGGGAAGTCCTGCAGGAAGTGCTCAAGCCATTCGACCGATTCGGCGTCCAGATGGTTGGTCGGCTCGTCGAGCAGCAGCATGTCGGGCTTGGACAGCAGCAGCCGGCACAGCGCGACGCGGCGCTTCTCGCCGCCGGACAGTGTCTTGACCTTCGCCTCCCATGCCGGCAGTCGCAGTGCATCGGCGGCGACCTCGAGCGTGCGCTCGAGCGCATGGCCGTCGTTGGTCGCGATGATCGCCTCGAGCCGCGCCTGTTCGGCCGCAAGCTTGTCGAAATCGGCGCCTTCCTCGGCATAGGCGGCGTAAACGGCATCGAGTTGCGCCTGCGCATCGGTGATGTGCGAGACGCCTTCCTCGACACTTTCGCGCACGGTCTTTTCCGGATCGAGCTGCGGCTCCTGCGCGAGGTAGCCGATCTTGGTGCCCGGCTGCGGCCGCGCCTCGCCGTTGTAGTCGGTATCGACGCCGGCCATGATGCGCAGCACGGTCGACTTGCCGGCGCCGTTCAGGCCGAGCAGCCCGATCTTGGCGCCCGGGAAAAAGCTCAACGAGATGTCCTTGATGATCGCGCGCTTGGGCGGCACGATCTTCGACACCCCGATCATGGTGTAGATGTATTGCATTACGGCTCCGTGGGCAGGCGGCAGGCGTCCGGTCGGACGCGGCCGCAAAGGCCGCGGATTATCGCCGATCGGCGCGGGCATGACATCCCTTTTCGCCGGCGAACGCACAGACCGCGCCGGCTGCTGCAGGGGTCACCGGCGATATTGCGGCGAGCCTGTGGCGGCTCAAGGCGTGGGTCAGGGCGACGGCGGCTCAACCGTCCTCAGGAAGTCCGCCACGGCCTTCAGGACGCTGTCGTCGCGATACAGCCCGGCCTTGCGCGAGCGGATGCGTGCGGACAGCGCGGCGCGCCGTGCCGGCTCTGCGGCAAGACTCGTGGCAATGCGCACGTAGTCGGCGGCATCGGCTGCGATCAGTTCGTCGAGGCCGAGCAGCCGCAGCATGCCGGACGTCTGCCGGCCGCGCATCAGCGCGCCCGGCAGCGAGACAATCGGCTTGTCACGCCACAGCGCGTCGAGGCTGGTGACGCAGCCGGAGAAATCCAGTGAATCCAGGCACAGGTCGGCTTGCTCGATGAAACGGTAATAATCGTCGACCGGAAGGCGTGGATGCACACGGCAGCGTCCGTCGAAGTCGACGCCGGCCGCCGTGAACGCCGCGCGCATGCGCGTGGCCAGCGCGTCGGCGACATTCGTGCGCATGCTGCAAAGGATGTCGAGCCGCGCGTCCGGGCTGGCCTGCAGGATGGCCGCGAACACGCTGTCGTGGCCCGGGTGCAGCTTGTCCGCGCTTTGACTGCACAGCAGCCGAACCGGGCGATTGTCCGCGCCCGCGGCGGCATCGGCTGCAACGGGATCGGGCATGTCGAGAAAGGCGCCCAGGCGCGGCAGGCGCACGAGTCGTTCGGAGTAGTGCGCGTCCGCGTCGACCGGCTCGCAGGCGTCGGCGCCGAGAAAGTAGTCGATCGTGGCCATGCCCGAGGTGACCGGATGACCCCAGGTCGTCACCTGTACGGGCGCGTGACGCAGGCTCGCAACGGCCTGGACGAAGCGGTCCATGCCGATGTCGGGAAAGATCACCACGTCGGGCGCCCAGGCGCGCAGCGCCTCGATCCATGAGGCAACCGGACGCATACCGGCCTCGAACACCTCTGCACGCGCGCGCCAGCGCTGCGTGCTGACGTCCTCGACGGTCCCCGGATAGAAGGCGGCGAGTTCGAAATCGGCCGGGTCGAGCGCCAGCAATGCCGGCGACCAGACGCGGCTGACCGAATGCGCGTTGAGCGATGAGGAAAATACTGCGATGCGGCGACGCTTCGTGCCGATCGGCCGAACGGGCACGTCGGCATGTTGCGGATAGGCGGCCTGCGCCATCGCACGCAACACCGTGGCGTTCCGCGCCTGTTCCTCGACCAGCGGCCGACCGAGGTAAGCCAGGTAGAAGTTCGCCGCGCTGGTGACGGCTTCGGCGGCTTGCGCCATGAATCGCGGATCGTTCCAGTCGAGCGCCTCGAACCATGCAACGCCGTCGCGCCAGCGTGACAGAAACGCGTCGCGCTCGGCCTCGTCCGGCGCCACCACGGCACGCGGCATCTGCAACTGCAGCCAGCGCGCGGCCAGGTTCTCCGGATCCAGTTCGAGCGCTCGCGCCAGGTTCGCGTGCGCTTCGCGGTAGTCCAGTTCGTCGAACAGCGAGCAGGCCAGCTGCACGCGCATGTCGACCGATTCGGGTGACAGCTCGAGCACGCGCTTGAGCACCGGCACCAGTTCGTGCGCCGGGGTGTCGGCCTGCTTCAATACCGACGCGAGCAGCGCGACCGGCTTGATCTGGTCGGGCGCCAGCGCGACCGCGTTCTCGAGCGCCGCACGCGCGTTGGCCAGGTCGCCGCCGCTGGCCAGGCTCAGGCCGAGATTGATCCAGCCGTTGAGATCGCCGGTGCGCACGCCGACGAACGCGCGGTAATGGCGGGCGGCCGCGGCGTACGCCTTGCGGTCGAACGCCATGTTGCCGAGTTGAAAGCGCGCATCGATGAAGCTCGGATGCAGCGCGGCGGCGCGCGCGAACGCGTCTTCGGCTTCGTCGAAGCGGGCCAGCGCGAACAGGGCCTGGGCCAGCAGGAACCAGGCGTTGGCGTCGTTGGGCTGCAGCGTCACGGCCTGGCGGACGCTGCGTTCGGCGCCGGCAAAATCCGATCGGCGCATCGCGATCAGCGCGAGGTCGCGCGCGACCTGCGGCAGCTGCGGCGCCAGTTCGCGGGCACGCTGCAGGCTTGCCAGCGCCGGGTCTTCGCGGCCCTGGCGCAGCAGCACGTGGCCGAGCCCGGCGTGCGCTTCGGCGTTGTCCGGGTAACGGCTGCAGATCTGCGCAAACAGACCGGCCGCTGCGGCTGCATCGCCGTGTTGCAGCGCAGCCCAGGCGCGCTCGATTTCCTTGCTTTCCATGGTCCACCGAAAATACGGGATGCGCAGCAATGACGCGGGCCGGACGCGCGTCGCGCGCAGGTATCAAGTTATACTACAGCCCTATTTTAGCGAAAGATGGCGGCCAGATGTTTCCACGCGACATGAAGATCGAAGGCTACGACCCGGAACTGGCCGGCGCGATTGCGGCCGAGCGCCAGCGGCAGGAAGACCACGTCGAGCTGATCGCGTCCGAGAACTATGCCAGTCCGCGCGTGCTCGAGGCGCAGGGCTCGGTATTGACCAACAAGTACGCCGAAGGCTATCCCGGCAAGCGCTACTACGGCGGCTGCGAGTTCGTCGACATCGCCGAGAAACTCGCGCTCGAGCGCGTGAAGAAACTGTTCGACGCGGACTATGCCAATGTGCAACCGCACTCCGGATCGCAGGCGAACCAGGCCGTCTATTTCGCGCTGCTCAATCCCGGCGACACGATCCTGGGCATGTCGCTCGCCCACGGCGGTCACCTGACGCACGGCGCGAAGGTCAACCTGTCCGGCAAGATTCTCAACGCGGTCCAGTACGGCGTCGATGCGAACGGATTGATCGACTACGACGAGGTCGAAAAACTCGCGCTCGAACACAAGCCGAAAATGGTCGTCGCCGGGTTCTCGGCGTATTCGCAGGTGGTCGACTGGGCGCGCATGCGCTCGATCGCCGACAAGGTCGGCGCGTGGCTGTTCGTCGACATGGCGCACGTCGCCGGCCTGATCGCGGCCGGCGTCTATCCAAGCCCGCTGCCGCACGCGCATGTCGTGACGTCGACCACGCACAAGACGCTGCGCGGACCGCGCGGCGGCATCATCGTCGCGCAACGCGCGGCCATGGGGCCGACCGGCGAGGAGATCGAGAAGAAGCTGCAGTCGATCGTGTTTCCGGGCATCCAGGGCGGCCCGCTGATGCACGTGATCGCGGCCAAGGCGGTTGCGTTCAAGGAAGCGCTCGATCCGGAGTTCAAGACTTACCAGCAGCAGGTGGTGAAGAACGCGCAGGCGATGGCGGCGACGATCATCGCGCGCGGCTACAAGATCGTTTCCGGCGGCACGAAGAACCACCTGATGCTGGTCGACATGATCGGCAAGGGCATCACCGGCAAGGATGCCGAGGCCGCGCTCGGCAACGCCCACATTACGGTCAACAAGAACGCCGTGCCGAACGATCCGCAGAAACCGTTCGTCACCTCGGGTCTGCGCATCGGCACGCCGGCGATCACGACGCGCGGTTACCGCGAAGCCGACGCGATCGAACTGGCCGGCTGGATCTGCGACGTGCTGGACAGGCCCGCCGATGCGGCAGTGATCGCTTCGGTGCGCGACAAGGTCACGGCGCAATGCCGGCGGTTTCCGGTATATGAGTAGCCGAGAGACGAAAGACGAGAGACGACAGACGCAAGAGCAGGCGTCATCTCAGCTTTCGGCGGCGTGCGCTGACTCGACCAGGCTTCGGCGGCTCTTCCGTCTCACGTCTCACGTCTCACGTCTCTCCTAGATGCACTGCCCCTTCTGCCAATTCGAAGACACGCGCGTTATCGACTCGCGCGTTGCCGAAGACGGCAGCACGATCCGGCGGCGGCGCGAGTGCGAACGCTGCAGCGAACGTTTCAACACGTTCGAGACGGTCGAGATCAAGCTGCCGGCCATCGTCAAGAGCGACGGGCGGCGCGAGGCATTCGACGAACGCAAGCTGCGCACCGGCGTCGAACGCGCGCTGCAGAAGCGCCCAGTCGCCTCGGACGCGGTCGACAATGTCGTGCGCGAAGTGATCCGCCAGCTGCGCGCGGTCAACGAGCGCGAAGTATTCTCGCGTCTGATCGGCGAATGGGTCATGACCGAATTGAAGCGCCTCGACCAGGTTGCCTACGTGCGCTTCGCGTCGGTCTATCGCCGGTTCGAGGATGTGCAGGCCTTCCGTGAGGAAATCGAGCGGCTCGAACGTGACCTGCCCGAGCTGGAGGGCTTGCAGTTGCCGCTGCTCGGTGAGCTGAAATCACCACGCAAGAAGGCCTGACCGCAATCCGCAACTCCGATCGGTGATGTGACCGCTCCCCAGCCTCCAGCTCCCGATACCACGCCCTTCAGCGAAACCGACTACGCCCACATGGCGCGTGCGTTGCGTCTGGCCGGGCATGGCCTGTTCACGACGCAGCCCAATCCGCGCGTCGGCTGCGTGATTGCCCGTGGCCAGACCGTGGTCGGCGAAGGCTGGCACCAGCGTGCCGGCGAGCCGCATGCCGAAGTGTTCGCGTTGCGCCAGGCGGGCGCGTTGGCGCGCGGTGCGACGGCATACGTCACGCTGGAGCCGTGCTCGCATTTCGGTCGCACGCCGCCATGCGCCGACGCCCTGGTCGCCGCCGGCGTCGCGCGCGTCGTGGCGGCCGGCGAAGACCCCAATCCGAAAGTTGCCGGCGCCGGCTTGCGTGCCCTGCGCAGCGCCGGCATCGCGGTCGATGCGGGCCTGCTGCACGACGCGGCGCGCGAGCTCAACCGCGGCTTCTTCAGCCGGATCGAGCGCGGCCGCCCATGGGTCCGCGTCAAGCTCGCGACGAGCCTGGATGGTCGTACGGCGCTGGCGAACGGCGAATCGAAATGGATCAGCAGCGACGCGTCGCGCGCCGACGTGCAAGTTTGGCGCGCACGCAGTTCGGCCGTCCTCACGGCAATCGGCACCGTACTTGCGGACGATCCTCGCCTGACGGTGCGCTCTTTCGGGTCCCGGCCGTCCCGGACGACCGGCGAGGGTGAGATTTCAGCCGCAGCCAAGCACAACGGATTGCCCGGTCTCCCGACCGACCGTGCGGGCCAATCTGCCGCGGCGGAAGAGGGGAAGAGCCAGGCTCCGCCAATGCGCGTTGTGCTCGACGGCGAACTGCGCACGCCACGCGGCGCGCGGTTGCTGGACGGTTCGGTGCCGACGCTGATCATGCACGCCGATGCAGTGTCGCCGCGGGACGATCGCTTCGCCCGCGCCGAGCTGGCCGCATTGCCGTCGCGCGGCAGCCGCATCGACCTTGCGGCCGTACTTGCACTGCTGGCCGGGCGCGGGGTCAACGAGCTGCAGGTCGAAGCCGGGCCGACGCTTTGTGGCGCGCTGTTCGCGATGCAGCTGGTCGATGAACTGCTGTTGTACGTTGCGCCGATCCTGCTGGGTGACCAGGCGCGTCCGTTGTTGCGCTTGTCGGGCATCGACACGGTCGCTGCCGCACCGCGATGGCGGGTGATCGATCAACGGGCGGTCGGTGTCGACCAGCGCCTGTTGCTGCGGGAGTAGGACGCATGTTCACCGGAATCGTACAGGCCGTCGGCACGATCGAGGCGGTCACGCCACACGGCGCCGACCGGCGCATCGTCGTCGACGCGGGCAGCCTCGGCATCGCCGACGTGGCGCCCGGCGACAGCATCTGCGTGGCCGGTGTGTGCCTGACGGCAGTCGTGCTCGACGGCAGGCGGTTCGCCGCCGACGTCTCGGTCGAAACGCTGTCGCGCACGACGATCGGCAACTTGAAAAGTGGAGATTGCGTCAATCTGGAAAAGTCCTTGCGCCTCGCCGACCGCCTCGGCGGCCATCTCGTCGCCGGCCATGTCGATGGTGTCGGCCGCGTGCTGTCGATCGGCGACGATGCGCGTTCGCAGCGCTGGCAGTTCGAGGTGCCGCACGCGTTGTCGCGCTATGTCGCGGAAAAAGGCTCGATCTGCCTCGACGGGGTCAGCCTGACGGTCAATGCCGTTGCCGGCGATCGTTTCGGCGTCAACCTGATTCCGCACACGATCGCCGCAACCACCTTTGCGCACAGGCGTGCCGGCGATGCGGTGAATGTCGAGGTCGACCTGATCGCACGCTATGTCGAGCGCCTGTTCAAGTCAGAGCCGTGATCGATGCGGAGAGACGAGAGACGAGAAACGAGAAACGAGAGATAAGAGACGAGAGACGAGAGACGAGAGACGAGAGACGCAAGAGCGGGGGCACCAGGCCCTTGGGGATAGGATACTTGCCCGCACGATGAATGGTGCAGACCTTTATCTCTCTCGCGTCTCCCGTCTCCCGTCTCACAGCTACAATAGCCCATGTCCTTCGCTTCCATCCCCGAACTCGTCGCCGAGGTCCGAGCCGGCCGCATGGTCGTCATCGTCGACGATGAAGACCGCGAAAACGAAGGCGACCTGATCATGGCCGCCGAGCACGCCACGGCGGAGGCCGTCGCGTTCATGATCCGTCATACCAGCGGCATCATCTGCGTGCCGATGGACGAGGCGCAGCTGGCACGTCTTGAACTGCCGCAGATGGTGCAGAACAATGCCGACGCGTATCGCACGGCGTTCACCGTGTCGGTCGACTACCGTTTCGGCACGACCACCGGCGTGTCGTCCGAGGATCGCGCGGCGACGATCACGGCGCTGGCGTCGGCGGCATCGAGCGCGGCTCAGTTCGCGCGACCCGGGCACATTTTTCCGCTGCGCGCGCAGGCCGGCGGCGTGCTGACGCGCGCCGGCCACACCGAGGCCGCGGTCGACCTGTGCCGGCTGGCGCAGCTGCAACCGGCCGGCGTGCTGTGCGAGATCATGAACGACGACGGCAGCATGGCGCGGCGCCCGCAGCTGGAAGAATTTGCCGCGCTGCACGGACTGAAGATCGGCAGCATCGCCGACCTGATCCGCTACCGGATGGAAACGGAAAAGACCGTCACGCGCGCCGTCGACCGCGAAGTGGAGACCCAATTCGGCCGCTTCCGCCTGGTCGGCTATCGCGACGCGGTCTCGCAACTGCCGCATTTTGCGCTGGTTCGCGGCGTGGTCGACGATGGCGCGCCCGTGCTGACACGCGTGCACGTCCGCGACACGCTGTCCGACACGCTGCATCTGGCCCGCACCGACGCGGCGCTGCCGCTGGCAGCAGCGCTGCGCCATGTCGCGCTGCGGGACCGGGGTGTCGTGATCATCCTGAACGAGCCGGACGAGGCACGCACCACGCTCGAGCGGCTCGAGCGTCCGGCGGCGTCGCGCGAACCGGACACCGCGCTGCGATGGCGCCGCCACGGTGCCGGCGCACAGATCCTCGTCGATCTGGGGGCGCACCGGCTGATTGTGCTCGGCACACCACGGCGCTTTCTCGGGCTGGGCGGGTTCGGCGTCGAGATTGTCGGTTATGAACAGGCGGGGCTGAAGGCGGAAGGCTGAGGGCCGAAGCGCGAAGCCGTTGCAGCCGCGGACGCTGCTCGCATTTGCAGCGAACGTCCGAGCCGGACGATCGCGGCGGTTTGTCAAACCCGCCACAGCCCTTACACTCTCAGCCCCAGCCCTCAGACCTCAGCCCTTCATGCCTACCCTGAGCGGCGAACTGCGCACTCCTGCAGCATCGGCGCGCTTCGCCATCCTCGCCAGCCGCTGGAACCCCGGCGTCGTGGATGCCCTGATCGACGGCGCGCAGCGTGCGTTCGCCGGCCATGGCGTCGCGGCGGCTGCGCTCGACCTGGTGCGCGTGCCGGGCGCGTGGGAGATTCCGGTCGCCGCGTCGAAGCTCGCCTCGCGCGGCGGCTATGCCGCGATCGTTGCGCTCGGTTGCGTCGTGCGCGGCCAGACGCGACATTACGAGCAGGTTGCCGATGGTTGCGCGCAAGGCCTGATGCGCGTGGCGCTCGACCATTGCCTGCCGGTTCTCAACGGCGTGCTGGCGGTGGAGCGGCACGAGGACGCGCAGGCGCGCGCCGGCGGCGTGCACGGCAACAAGGGCGAGGAAGTCGCACTGGCCGCTTTGGAAATTGTGGATTTGTGGACGAAATTGCAGGTTGACGAATGATTGAACACCCTGTCCGGCAATCATGCGCCGCCTCCGGCACCGCTGCGGGCCCGGTTTCGCCTTGCCGGCGACAAACACTGACAAGCCGGGCGGACTGTCCATGGTCCGCAACAGGAGCAAGAGCATGACCCAGCATCGCCGTCCCGACGGCATCGACCTCGCCGCGCGCTCGCGCGCCCGCCGCCGCGCCACCCAGGCGCTGTATGCCTGGCAGATGAGCGGCAATTCGATGGACGCCGTGATCGAGGAGTTCCGTCACGAGCAGGACATGGAGATCGCCGACATCGACTACTTCGAGGATCTGCTGCGCGGCGTCGACCGGCACTGCGCCGAGCTCGATGCCGGGCTCGCGCCGTTCCTCGATCGCGAGGCCGTGCAGGTCGATCCGATCGAGCGCGCGGTGCTGCGCCTGGCAGCGTACGAGTTGCGCTTTCGCGTCGACGTGCCGTATCGCGTCGTCATCAACGAGGCGATCGAAGTCACCAAGCGCTTCGGCGCCGAACATGGCCATACCTATATCAACGGCGTGCTCGACAAGGCCGCGCGCGCGTGGCGGCCGGTGGAAGATCGACGCAGCTGAGAGCGCGTCGCGACAGTGCGTGAATTCGACCTGATCAACCTGATCCGCGACCGCTGCGCGTCGCAGCGCGAGGATGTCCGCCTCGGCATCGGCGACGATGCCGCGCTGCTCGCGGTGCCGGCCGGACAGCTGCTCGCGGTCAGCACCGATACGCTCGTCGCAGGCGTTCACTTCCCCGCGTCCACCGGCGCGGGCGACGTCGGCTGGAAGGCACTGGCGGTCAATCTTTCCGACCTGGCGGCGATGGGGGCGACGCCGGCCTGGGCGACGCTGGCATTGACGCTGCCGCAGCCGGATCGGCAATGGGTCATCGACTTCGCCGACGGGTTTGCCGCGCTGGCCGGCGAATTCAAGCTCGCGCTGGTCGGCGGCGACACGACGCAGGGGCCGCTCAGCATCACGGTCACGATCCACGGTTTCGTGCCCGAGGGCGCCGCCTTGCTGCGCGGCGGCGCGCGCGTCGGTGACGCGATCTTCGTGACCGGTACGCTCGGCGATGCCGCCGCCGGACTGCAGCTGATCCGCGACGCCGCGCGTGTCGCGGACCTGGTTCCGTCCGAGGCGGCCGTGGCCGAGCAGTCCGCTGCGGCACGCGCCGCCCTGCTTGCGCGCCTGAACCGTCCAACGCCGCGTATCGCCCAGGGGCTGCAGCTGCGCGGGCGAGCCAGTGCCTGCATCGACGTCTCCGACGGCCTGGTCGCCGACCTCGGGCATCTGTGTGCGGCCAGCGGCGTGGGCGCCGAGATCGACGTGGAATCCTTGCCGCCGTCGTCGGCGCTGCTGAGTCTGTTCGACGCAGCGATGCGGCACGGTTTCCAGCTCGCCGGCGGCGACGACTACGAGCTTTGCTTCACCGCCGCCGAGCCGGCTGCATCGCAGCTGGCCGGCACCCTGGCGCGCAGCGGATGCGGCGCGACACGCATCGGTCGCATCGTGCCTGAGCCGGGGATCCGCGTGCGCGACGACGATGGCCCGCCGCTCGAGCTTCCGCGCGCCGGCTGGGAACACTTCTCGTGATCGCGGGCGTTGGACGTGCCGCAGGCCCGCGGTGCGGCAGGTGGCCGGGTGTGTACGCAAAGCTGCGCGTGTGGCACCGATGCCGCTGAGCGCGAACCAGCGCCGCACGCTGCTGGGACATCCGGCCGGCTGGATCGCGACCGGATTCGGCTCGGGCCTGAGCCCGGTCGCGCCGGGAACCGCCGGATCGCTGGCGGCGTTGCTGCCGTGGCTGGCGTTGCGCGAGTTGCCGTTGTCCGGTTATGCGCTGGCCGTTGCCGCCGCGTTCGCGCTCGGCGTCTGGGCGTGCGGCTGGGTCGTGGCCGCGTTGCGCCTGGAAGATCCCGGTGCCGCGGTGTGGGACGAATTCGTCGGCCTGTGGATCGCGCTGGCGCCGCTGCTGCCGCACGCCTCCGGCTGGCCGTGGGTCGCCGCCGGTTTTATACTTTTTCGCATCTTCGACATCTGGAAGCCGTGGCCGGTTTCCTGGGCCGACCGTCGCGTCGGCGGCGGCTTCGGCGTCATGCTCGACGATGTCCTGGCCGGCATCTACGCCGCCCTGCTCCTGGGACTGCTGCTGCGCTGGCAGTAGCCGACGCGACGCGCGGATCAATACCTGCGGCCCCCGGTCCTCGGCCCGCACGGCTCAATCCGTATACTCGAACACCTTCACCACCTTGACCACGTCGCTCGTATCGCGCGCGATGTCGGCGCTGGCTTCGGCTTCCTCGTGGCTCACCAGCCCCATCAGGTAGACCACATGGTGCGAGGTCGTCACGTTGACGCGCGTCGGATCGAACCCGGGCATGCTGGTGATGTTGAGCAGGCCGGCCTTGACCCGTGCCGTGATCGTGTTGTCCTGGCGGCGGCGCCAGAAGCCCTCGGGCTCGGCGGTGACCTCGATCTCGTTGACCAGGCGATCGACGCCTTCGATGTCGGCAACGCTGTGCTGCGCGAGATCCCTGAGCGACGCACTGCGTACCTGTCCGGCGAGCAGCATCACGCCGTTGTAGACCACGACCTTGACATTGTTGTCGTCGCGCACGAGCTCCTTGTGGCGGTTGATCGCATCGAACGCGGTGAGCTGGATATTGCGGTCGCGAGCGACCACGCCGGCCGGCCGCCGGTCATGCACGGCATCGGCGCCGACCAGCACGCCTCCGGCAACGAGGGCCACGCAGCCCTGCAGCAGTGCGGCGGCGGCAAGCACCAGCATGCGGACGGGCAATGTATACTTGTGTGCAAACATCGGTTCGGGTCGACCTGGCAGATGACGCAGGGTAAGGTGCGCGCGTGGTTTCGTACAGGGTGGGGTGCCGCCGCCGCGGGGTTCGTTTAGCCTTGCTTCAGTTCGCGCTGCTGGCTCAGAACGCTTCGAATGCGCCGCGGATCCATTCGAACTGCGGGGCTGCGGGCGATCCGCTGCAGCCGACCACGTCGAAGCGGCACGGCAACGATGCCAGTTGCGGATGCGCCTGCAGGTAGAGCGAAGCGGCCTTGACCAGCCGTGCCTGTTTCGCCGCGCCGACCGACGGCGCCGCGCCGCCATGCTGCGTCCCGTCGCGATAGCGCACCTCGGCGAACACGAGGCTGTTGCGATCGCGCAGTATCAGGTCGATCTCGCCGTAGCGGCAATTGAAGTTGCGCGCCACGGCTTCGAGGCCATGCCCGGCCAGGAACGCCAGCGCGGCGTCCTCCCAGCGCGAGCCGGTCGCACGTGTCGTCACCCTGGCGGGCCTGTCGTGCGCCGGACTAGGGGCCGCCCGGCGCCAGCTGCAGGCCGCCATTGATCGGCCGCGCAATGCCGCTGTCGAAGCGCGCCCATACCAGCAGGCGCTGGATGCGGTCGAGTTCGTCTTCGGAGAGCATGCCGGTGGCGCCCGGCAGGTAGGCGTCGTGATGCTGCGCGAGCCAGTCCATGTACGGCAGCAGGGAATAGGCATCGAGGCCAAGCGCGAACAGGCGCGACCCGGCGCCGCGCACCGAATCGAGCACACGCGCGATCTCGCTGTAGCGCGGCAGTCCCGGCACGATATCGAACAGCCAGGGCGCGTCGCAGAACTCGACGCCGTCCAGGTCGCGATCCTGGCCCGGGTCGGTGTTGCCCGAATAGATGTGCGAGGTTGCGAAAACCGGCAGGTCGGTGAAGCCGGCGATGCGGATCTGTGGCAGCAGCAGACGCGCCTGCTGCGGACGCATGCTGATGAAGATCGCGACGCTGGGCGGCACGGCTGCGACAGCGCTTGCCGCGGCGCCGGGCAGCGGCGGTGCGACACCGCTGGCGTGCACGCCAGCCGTCGCCTGGCGGATTGCCGAGGCATAGTTGATCTCGCCTTCCTTGATGCGCGCGTCGCCGAGCACCTCGCCGTGGTGGTTTTCGAGCTGGGCCCGAAACGCCAACGCCGCGCGCTCGGCCCAATCGTCGGTCGCCGTGATGATGACGGCACTGCGGATGCCGCGTTCGAGCATGTGCTCGGCGGCTTGCGCCGCCTCGGTATCGGGCGACAGGCCGAATGCCGCGCTGCCAGGCGGCGGTACTTCGCCATGCTCGGGCTGGTTCAAGGTCAGCACCGGGACCGGCAGATGGCCCAGTGCGAAGACCGCCGATACCGCGTCACGGCGCAGCGGTCCCACCACATGGTCGGCACCGTCGGCGACGGCCTGCTGGTAGGCGGCGACGGCCTGCTGCGGCGTGTCGCCCGAATCGTAGCTGCGTATTTCCGGACGCTGCGGATTCTGGTCGTTGAAGTAGCCCGCGAGGAAACCGTCGCGGATCGGCTGCGCAACGGCCTTGAGCGATCCGCCGGTCGGCAGCAGCACGGCGATGCGACGCGTGGCGCGATAGCCTTCGCGCGTCACCGCATTGTTCTGACCCGGTATCAGCGTGCCGACGGCCTGGTTCGGCCGCAGCACCACTTGCGGCAACGCCTGTCCGGTGAGGTGCAATGCCTGGTTGAGCCACGGCCGCAGCGGATCGTTCGGCGGCAGCTCCGCCGCCTGCTGCTTGAGGGCATCGGGCCCGAGCTTCTGCAGCGTGCCGACCAGCTGGGTTTCGTTCTGGCCGCGATCGGCACCGCCGAGCAGGCGGTCGAGCGTCGCCCGCGTGCGTGCGCTGCCGAGCAGGTCGCCGTTGGCGTCCAGTGCGCGCGCACGCATTTCCAGCGTGCGCTGGCGCAGCGGTTGCGGCAGGTTGCTGTCGGGATAGGTCAGGCGCTCGAGCGCGTGTGCCGGATCCTTGTGCGCGAGCGCAATCTCGGCGTCGAGCAACGCGTAGCGCGTGTTTTCTTCCGGATTCAGGTGGCGCGCCCGCACGCCGGCCAGGGCCTGAGCGGCAGCGTCGAGGTTGCCCGAATCACGATAGGCTTCGGCGGCACGCAGGCGGTAATAGTCGCGCTCGCCGGAACTCGTGGCCGCGAGGTCGAGGAATGCCCGGGCCGCGTGATCGAGGTCGCCCTGCTGGTAGAGCTGTTCGGCGGCGCCGGCCTGCGGCGGCGGACCTTCGTCGCGCGTTTCCATCTCGACGCAGCCGGACAGCAGCATGCAGGCGGCCAGCAGGCAGCGGGACGGCAGGTGTCGAAATCGGTGCATGGACGCTACTCGGCCGGACGTGTGCGAAGGATCAGGCGAATAATAGCGGATTGGTACCGGCAGGATCGTGACGGCCGCGTGCAACAATAGCCGGAAACGAACGCTGCGCCGCCGCCGTGGCCGCGGCGAGCGGATTTTCTGGAGATCGCATGACGCGCGCAGGCAGGCTCTGGGTGGTGGCGACGCCGATCGGCAACCTCGACGATCTGTCGCCGCGCGCGCGCGCCACGCTGGCCGAAGCCGACCTGATCGCGGCGGAGGACACGCGCCACAGCGCCGCGTTGCTGCAGCACGCCGGCATCGCCACGCGCTGCATCGCGCTGCACGAGCACAACGAGCGCGAGATCAGCGCCGACCTGGTCGAGCGCCTGCGCGCCGGCGCCAGCGTGGCGCTGATCAGCGATGCCGGCACGCCGTTGATCAGCGATCCCGGCTTCCGCCTCGTGCGCGCGGCGCGCGAGGCCGGCATCGTGGTGAGCCCGATCCCGGGTTGCTGCGCGGCCATCGCCGCGCTGTCGGTCGCGGGCCTGCCGTCGGACCGATTCGTCTTCGAAGGCTTCCTGCCGCCGAAAGCGGCGGCGCGGCGTGCGCAACTGCAGGCGCTGCGCGTCGAAACGCGTACGCTGATCTTCTACGAATCGAGCCATCGCATCGTCGAGACCCTCGACGATCTCGTGGCGGTGTTCGGCGGCGTGCGCCGCGCCGTCATCGCACGCGAACTGACCAAGCTGTTCGAGACCGTGCTCGACGGAACCCTGGCCGACCTGGCGGCGCGCGTGGTCGCCGATCCGAATCAGCAGCGCGGCGAATTCGTCGTGCTGGTCGCCGGCGCCGACGAGGATGCCGCGGCGGCGCGGTTGGCCGAAGGGCGTCGCGTGTTCGACCTGTTGCGCGAGGAACTGCCGCCCGGACGTGCCGCGAGGCTGGCTGCGGCGATCAGCGGCGCGCCGCGCAAGCAGTTATACAGCGTCGACGGGTAGCAGGGCTCCGCGCCGGCTCTGTGCCCTTGCTGGCGCATGTCGCCGGACGAAGCGACAGCAATGGCGGAGTCCGGGCAAAAGCACGGGCCCCCGTCGCGTCGTAGACTTTGCGCAAACGGCGTGTGCGCCTTATGGAGCCTTTTTTTCATGCAAGAACTTCTGCACGATGTCGCATTGCGCGCAGGCAGGTACCTGCGCGGTCTCGACGCGCGCGCGGTCGCGCCCGATCCGGCGGCAGTCGCCGCGCTCGACGCACTCGACGCAGAGCTGCCGCAGGAGCCGGCCGATCCGCGTGACGTCATCGACCTGCTCGACCGCTGCGGCTCGCCCGCGACCATGGCGATGGCCGGCCCGCGGTTCTTCGGATTCGTCATCGGCGGTTCGCTGCCGGTGGCGCTTGCTGCGGACTGGCTCAGCGCGGCCTGGGACCAGAACACCGGCTACTACAACATCACGCCGGCAACGGCACGGCTCGAGCAGACCGCACTGCGCTGGCTGATCGAGCTGCTCGACCTGCCGCGCGCAAGCGGCGGCGCCTTCGTCACCGGCGCGAACGTCGCCAATTTCGTCGCGCTTGCCGCCGCCCGCCATGCGGTGCTCGAGCGCGTCGGCTGGAAAGTCGAAGCCGACGGCCTGTTCGGCGCGCCGCCGATCGATGTGGTGGTCGGCGAGGAAGCGCACCCGACCCTGATCAAGGCGCTCGGCCTGCTCGGGCTCGGGCGCAATCGCGTCACGCGCGTTCCGGCCGACCGCAACGGGCGCATGCGTGTCGACGCGCTGCCGCAGCTGTCCGGCCCGAAGATCATTTGTGCACAAGTCGGCAATGTGAACACCGGCGCGTGCGACGATGTCGCGGCGCTGCGCGAACGCGCCGGCGGCGATGCCTGGCTGCATGTCGACGGCGCGTTCGGCCTGTGGGCGCGCGTCGCGCCGACGCGCGCGGCGCTCGTTGCCGGCGTCGAGCTGGCCGATTCATGGGCGACCGACGCGCACAAGTGGCTGAACGTGCCGTACGACAGCGGCCTTGCGTTCTCGCGCGACCCGCTCGCGCTGAGCGCGGCGATGGCGATCACGGCGGTATACCTGCCGACGACGAGCCCATGGCGCAATCCGTCGGACTTCACGCCCGAGCTCTCGCGGCGCGCGCGCGGCGTGCCGATCTGGGCGGCCTTGCGCGGCCTTGGACGCAGCGGCGTTGCCGACCTGATCGAACGAACCTGCCGCCACGCGCGGCGCTTCGCCGAAGCCTTGTCGGCGGCCGGTTTCGAAGTGCTGAACGACGTCGCGCTGAACCAGGTGCTGGTCGCGTTCGGCGACGCCGCGCGCACGCAGCGCGTGATCGCGGCGCTGCAGGCCGACGGCACCTGCTGGTGCGGCGGCACGGTGTGGCAGGGGCGCACCGCGATGCGCATCAGCGTGTCGTCGTGGGCGACGACCGATGCCGATGTCGAACGCAGCATCGAGGCGATGCTGCGTGTCGCCGCGGCGACGCTCTAGATCGTGGCTTGCGGTACGACGAGAAAAGCTTGAACCGCGGAGAACACGGCAGGAAAGCGAATTCCGGGAGCATTCCTGTCGGCTAACTGGGCGCGGACCAGGCAATTTTCTGTTCTTTCCTCCGTGTCTCCGTGGCCCAATCTTTGCTCTAACGAGCGCACGCGCAACCAGAGACGGGCGCGGTACAATGATCGTGGAGTCGGCCAGACAGTCGCGAGGCACGCAAGTGCTTCGAGGAAAGTCCGGGCTCCACAGGGCAGAGTGCCAGGTAACACCTGGGCGGCGTGAGCCGACGGATCAGTGCAACAGAGAACAAACCGCCGATGGCCCGCAAGGGATCAGGCAAGGGTGAAACGGTGCGGTAAGAGCGCACCGCGCGCGGGGACAACGCCGCGTGGCATGGCAAACCCCACTCGGAGCAAGACCAAATAGGGGAGCATTGGCGCGGCCCGCGTTGCTCCCGGGTAGGTTGCTCGAGCCGTGCGGCGACGCACGGCCTAGAGGAATGACTGTCCAACGACAGAACCCGGCTTACCGGCCGACTCTTTTCATTCGTTCCAAGCGGCGCAGAGATGTCGGCGGCGATACAGCTGCGCCGCGCACGGCGGCGCAGCGCCAGCTTCATCGGCTCGAAACGGCCGCGCAGGATTTTCCGGCCGAACGCTGTGCCGCCACGAAGCGCTGCACGTCGCTCAGCTGTCGGGCCCGGGTGCCGGACTCGGTGATCTGCAGAAGTTCGCAGTACGTTTGCGCGGCTGCGTCGCTGTCGGCCAGGGCCGTCTGCGCACGCGCGGCGCCGAGCTCGCTGTTGAAGCGCCGCGGATATCGCTGCAGGGACATCCGGTACGCAGCGAGCGCGTCGCGCGGGCGCCCGAGTTCGAGCAGCAGATCGCCGAGCAGTTCCGCCGCCGGCAGCGTCGAGGCCGGCGTGACCGGCGGCTTGGGCGTTGCGCCTTCCAGGTCGACGGCCTGCTGCATCAGCGACAGCGCTTTCGCGTCGTCATCCGCGGCATGCGCGATCCATGCCGCCAGTTCGAGCTGCAGCATGCGGATCTGGCGCGCGAACACATCTTCTCCGGCGGTCGCTGCACGGCGTTCCAGTTCGTCCAGGCGCGCCAGGCGGCTGCGCGAAGTATCGATCCCGCCGGTGTTGGCGGCACCATAGCCGCTGGCAAACACGGTGACGGCTTCCGGCCACGGATTGCGATCCCAGTCGATGCCCGGGGGTTCGCGCGGGACCAGCGCCGCGGCTTGTTTCCAGTCGCGGCGCTCGAGCGCGTAGCGGGCCCGCGTCGACGCCAGATGGAACGCCGTCTTTGCCGAAGGCTCGATGTTCGTCGTGGCGAGGAGGCGCGCGATCTGCGTCTTTGCTTCGTCGTCGTTGCCCTGCTGCAGATAGGCGTAGACGAGATATTCGATCGCATGGGCGAACTCGTCCCAGACCCACTGGCCGTGCTCGCCGGCCGGATAGTTCAACGCGGCGGCGGCGGCGCGCAGGTTGCCGCGTACGACGCCGTCCCAGTCGCCGAGGCGCACATAGATATGGGTGGGCATGTGCAGCGCGTGCGGATTGTCCGGTGCTACCTGTTCGTAGCGGCGGACGATGTCGAGATTTTCGTGTTCGCGCCCCGGAATGTCGTTGGCATGGATGATGTAGTGCATCGCGCCGGGATGATCGGGATGGTGCTGGCGGATCGACAGCAGCAGCGCGACTGCGCTGCGTGCGTGTTCCTGCTGCGCCGGCCCCGGTCGGGCCGACGCGAGCAACGCAAGCGCGTAGAACGCCGACGCCTCGACATCGTCGGGATAAGCGTCGTGCACCGACGCCATCGCGCTTGTCCACGCATCGATGCGATGCCAGTAGTCGCCGGACTCGGGGTCGCGGAAGAAACTCGCGACGGCGTCCAGGTACGCGCGTTCGCGCGCGCTGGTATCCAGCGCAAGGCCTTCCTGCGCGGTCTTCCAGCCGAGCCGCAGATCCGCCGGACCGGGCCGCGTCGGCCAGAGCGGCTGGAACAGCGTCATCGCGATTCCCCAGCGCGCGATCGCGCAAGCCGGATCGTGCTGGATGATCGCCGTGAACGCGGTCCGCGCCTGCGGATAGGTCATGTGGTGCAGCAGCGCGACGGCGCGATCGAAATCGGCCTGCACCGGCGCGGCGCACGAGGTCTTGAACGAAACCGTGCCGAGCGCGTCGAGCGATGTGCCGGCGGCTCGGGTTTGCAGGCAGCCGAGCAGGCAGAGCAACGCAACAGCGCAGGTGGAACGGCTGCAGCGGGACATCGAACACCTCCGGACGCTTGCGATGCTCTCTGCAGCCCGTTTGTGATGCGAACAAACAGATGCACGGCGGCCCGCAGTCTACGGCAGATGCACGGCAAGTCCCACTGCGCGCCGCGTGTCGAGGCGGTTCCGCGGCCGGTTGCGACAATGTATATCTGTATATTTAATATTTTTGTATACTTGTATCGCGACACGTCGCCGGACTCGTCATGCTGCGTCGCAACAAGCGCGGCGGACACTGCCTGCAACAGTCCGGGATCGAAAAAGTTAGTCAATTCAAAGAGCTTTGGGTTACTCCTGAGAAGTCACGCGAATTTTTAACAAAGTCGCTGCTTTCCCCTTGATCTGCAAGCAATTTTCCCTTGACACCTCGAAAGGCGAGGGCTAATGTTCGCGCGGTGGGATTTAGTGGTTTTTAGTGGGATACGTTGCGGGCGGAATCATGTTTCAGGGCGAAACTGCCATCACACTCGACGACAAGGGCCGCATGGCGGTGCCAACCGCCTATCGGGAGCTCATTGCGTCCGCCTGCGCGAATCGCCTCGTGTTCACGTACAACCCGTTCGAGCACGGCTGCCTCTGGCTGTTTCCGGCGAGCGAGTGGGAGAAGGTGCGCGATCAGGTCAATGCGCTGCCGGGCGTCAAGCGCGTGCACCGCGACCTGCAGCTCAAGCTGGTCGGCGCGGCGGCGGCGGTCGAACCCGACGGCAACGCGCGCCTGCTGGTGCCGGCCAGTCAGCGCAGCGCTGCCGGCATCGAGAAGCGCGCGATCCTGCTCGGCATGGATCGCAAGTTCGAACTGTGGAGCGAACAGGCGCACCTGAACAAGATCCGCCAGACGATCGGCGAGTCGGAGCTCAGCAGCGAGATGCTGGACCTGCGTCTGTGAGCGGTGGCTCGACAGCCCGGGGAGCGGCGATGACCAGCGATCACAGCGCGTCGGCGGCAGCGGACCATGTGCCGGTCATGCTGGCGCAAAGCCTGGACGGACTGCGTATCCGGCCCGATGGCGCGTATCTGGACGGCACCTTCGGACGCGGCGGACACGCGCGAGCGTTGCTGGCGCGTCTGGGTGCCGGCGGTCGGCTGCTGTTGATGGATCGGGATCCCGATGCGGTGGCCGTCGCCCGCCGCGAATTCGGCGCCGACGCGCGCGTGGCGATCCGTCACGGCAGCTTTGCCGACCTCACCGACTGGGACGTGACGCTGCCCGGCCTGGATGGCGTGCTGCTCGACCTGGGCGTGTCGTCGCCACAGCTCGACGATGCGGCGCGCGGTTTCAGCTTCCAGGCCGACGCGCCGCTCGACATGCGCATGGATCCGACGCACGGCGAGAGTGCCGCGCAGTTCCTCGCCCGCGCAAGGGAAGCCGACATCGTCGACGTGCTGTGGCGTTTCGGCGAGGAGCGCCAGAGCCGGCGCATCGCGCGTGCGATCGTTGAGCGCCGCGCCAACGAGCCGCTGCAGCGCACCGGCGAACTGGCCGAACTGGTCACGCGCACGATCGGCCGGCGTGAACACTCAAGGCATCCGGCCACGCGCACGTTCCAGGCGCTGCGCATTGCCGTGAACGGCGAGCTCGACGCGCTGCAACGTGGTTTACAGGGCGCGCTCGCCCGGCTCCGGCCGGGCGGGCGTTTATGCGTGATCAGCTTCCATTCGCTCGAAGACCGCATCGTCAAGCAGTTCATCCGCGCCGAGTCGCAGCAGCCCGCGCCCAGGCGCCATGGCCTGCCGCCGCCACCGCCGGTTGCGTTGCGCCTGCAGGCGGTAGGCCCGGCGCAGTTTCCCGGGACGGACGAGGTGGCGGCGAATCCGCGCTCGCGCAGCGCGGTGCTGCGTGTTGCGGAGCGGCTGGCGTGAGGCGTTTGGGCATCGGCGTCCTGCTGGTATTGCTCGTCGCCGTGATCGCCAGCGCGGTCGGCGTCGTCTACGCGCGCCAGGAGAGTCGCAGCATGTTCGTCGAGCTGACACGCCTGACGGCCGAGCGCGATGACCTGAATTTCGAATACGGCCGCCTCGAGCTCGAGCAGGCGACGGCAGCCGAAGCCAACCGCATCGAGCAGATAGCGCGCACGCGTTTCGGCATGGTTTCGCCACAAGCGGCAACTACCGTTGTCATCAGACGCCAGGAATCGCGCTAACGACATGTTGTTCGGACTGCTGCCAGCCGCAAGGCCCGTCTCCAACGCCACCGGCACCGTGCGTGCGCGCGTGCTGCCGCGCGCCCAGGCCGTCAATACGCGCGGACGGCTGTACCTGGTGCTGATGGTGCTGGCGCTCGGCTCGACCGCGCTGATCGTGCGCGCGGTCGACCTGCAGGTGGTGCGCAAGGGCTTCTACCAGGAGCAGGGCGACGCCCGCTTCCTGCGCGACATGCCGGTGCCGGTTTCGCGCGGCACGATCTTCGACCGCAACGGCGAGCCGCTGGCGGTGTCGACGCCGGTCGACTCGATCTGGGCCGAGCCGCAGAAACTGCTCGAGAACGACGACCGCATCAACGAGCTGGCCGCCGCGCTCGGCATCGACGCCGATGTGTTGCGGCAACGGCTCAACCAGCGCGTCGACAAGGAGTTCGTCTATCTCAAGCGCCATCTGAATCCGGATGATGCCGAGGCGATCATCAAGCTGGGCATCCCGGGGGTTTCGAGCCAGCGCGAGTTCCGGCGTTTCTACCCGGCCGGCGAGGTCCTCGGCCACGTGCTCGGCTACACCAACATCGACGACAACGGCCAGGAAGGCCTCGAGCTTGCGTTCAACGGCCTGCTCGCCGGCACGCCAGGCAACGAGCGCGTGATCCGCGACAACAAGGGCCAGATCGTCGAGCACGTCGAGCTGACGCAGAAGCCCGAGCCCGGCGTCGACCTCACCCTGTCGATCGACCGGCGCATCCAGTACCTGGCCTACCGCGAACTGAAGGCGGCGATCATCGAGCGCCATGCCAGTTCCGGCTCGATGGTGATCCTCGACGTGCGCAACGGCGAGGTGCTGGCGATGGTCAACCAGCCGTCGTTCAACCCGAACGCGCGCGAGAAGATGGATCCGGCCTACCGCCGCAACCGCGCGCTGACCGACCTGGTCGAGCCCGGCTCGACGATCAAGGCGTTCACGATCGCCGCCGCGCTGGAAAGCGGCAAGTGGAAACCGGATTCGAAGGTCGACACGAATCCCGGCACGTATCAGATCAGCAACCTGACGATCCACGACGTGCACAACCACGGCCTGCTCACGCTTACCGGCGTCATCACCAAGTCGAGCAACGTCGGCGCGGCCAAGGTGGCCGAGACGCTGTCGAAGGAAAGCCTCTACGACATGTATCACCGCTTCGGCTTCGGCGAGTCGACCGGCAGCGGATTTCCGGGCGAATCCGGCGGCGTGCTGCCGATCATCAAGGCCTGGGGTCCGGTCGAGAAAGCGACCATCTCGTACGGCTACGGTCTTTCCGTCACGCCGCTGCAACTGGCGCAGGGCTATGCCGCGCTGGCCAACGACGGGCGCCTGCGCGCGCCGACCTTCGTCAAGGGCGCGCTCAATCCCGACAACGCGGTGATCGATCCACAGATCGCTCACACGATCCTGCAGATGCTGCGCACCGTCGTGATGCCGGGCGGTACCGCGTATCCGCAGGCGGTGGTGCCGAACTATGTCGTGGCCGGCAAGACCGGCACGGCGCGCATCGCGCATGCCGGCAGCTACCAGAACCGCTACATCTCGCTGTTCGTCGGCATCGTGCCGGCGACCGATCCGAAGCTGGTCGGCGTGGTCGTCGTCAACGATCCGGGTGGCGGCCAGGGCGGACCGTATTTCGGCGCACTGGTCGCCGCGCCGATATTCAGCAAGGTCATGGACGGCGCGCTGCGGCTGCTCGACGTTCCGCCCGACAACGTGCAGCGCTGGTACGCCGGCGGCCCGGATGTCAACGCGCCGCGCGCGCCGCAGCCTGCCGCGGCCGATGCAGACGACGACAATGCCGAGGCCGTGCCATGAGCGCGGCCCCGCGCCGTCTGGCCGATCTGATCGACGGCATCGCGCCGGCGGCGGGCGACATCGTCGTCAACGGCCTGACCCTCGATTCGCGCCGCGTGCGGCCCGGCAACGCATTCATTGCATTGCGCGGCAGCACGACCCACGGCATCACGTTTGCCCCGGCGGCGCTGGCGCTCGGTGCTTCGGTAGTCATCGCCGAAGCACCGGCGCCCGTCGCCATGCAAGATGAAGCGGCCGCAGGCCGCACAATCTGGATCGACAACCTGCGCAGCCACGTCGGCGCAATCGCCGCGCGCTTTTTCGGCCATCCGTCCGAAGCGCTGCGCGTGATCGGGGTGACCGGCACCAACGGCAAGACCTCGATCGTGCAATTGCTGGCGTCCGCGCTGCAGATTCTCGGAGCGAAGGCCGCGACGATCGGCACGCTGGGTGCCGGTCTGGTCGGTGCGGTCGACGCCGGCGAGCGCACGACGCCGGACGTGATCAGCGTGCAGGGTCTGCTCGCGCAATTTCGCGTTGCCGGCGCAACCGACGTCGTGATGGAGGTCTCCTCGCACGCGCTCGACCAGGGCCGCGTCGATGCGGTGCGTTTCGCGCTCGCGGTGTTCACCAACCTGACCCGCGACCACCTGGATTATCACGGCGACATGCGCACGTATGGCGCGGCCAAGGCGAAGCTGTTTGCGTGGCCGGGTCTTCAGGCCGGCGTGATCAACGTCGATGACGCGTTCGGGCGTGAGCTGGCAGCCACGTTGCCCGCCGGCGTGGCGCGCCTTCGCTACACGCTCGAAGCGGCGGACGCGGAAATCCGCGCGGTGTCGATTCGCACCGCCGGCGACGGACTGCGCTTCGTCCTCGTCACGCCCTGGGGCGAGGGCGAAGTCGCGAGCCCTCTGCTCGGCCGCTTCAATGTCGCCAACCTGCTGGCCGTCGCCGGCTGCCTCGGTGCACTCGGCTATACGTTTGTACAAATCCACAATGCACTGGTGCAGCTGCGGCCGGTGCCGGGGCGCATGAACCGGCTCGGCGGCGAGCGCGGCTTGCCGCTGGCCGTGGTCGACTACTCGCACACGCCCGATGCGCTCGAACAGGCGCTGGCCAGCCTGCGCGCGCACTGTGCCGGACGCCTGATCTGCGTGTTCGGCTGCGGCGGCGAGCGCGACCGGGGCAAGCGCCCGCAGATGGCGGCGATTGCCGAGGCGCTGGCCGATCACGTGATCGTCACCGACGACAATCCGCGTGGCGAGGACGGCGACTTCATCGTCGCCCAGATCATGGCGGGCTTCGCCCATCCGCAAGCCGCAACCGTGCAGCGTGACCGCGCGCGGGCAATCGCGCTGGCGCTGTGCGAAGCGCGCGCCGGGGACGTCGTGCTGATCGCTGGCAAGGGACATGAGCCGTACCAGGAGATCGCCGGCGTCAAGGTCCCGTTCGACGATCTGGCCGTCGCGCGGCATGCGCTCGAGGCAAGGCCATGCTGAGCCTCATGCTGTCCGATGTCGCCTTGTGGACACGCGGTACGTTGCGCGGCAGCGACGTGCGCGTCGACGGCGTGTTCACCGACACGCGCCGGCCGCAGGCCGGAGCGCTGTTCGTCGCGCTCAAGGGCGAGAATTTCGACGCGCACAATTTCCTCGCGCAGGCCGCCGCCGGCGGCGCGGCCGCCGCGCTGGTCGAGCGCCCGGCGACGGTCGACCTGCCGCAGGTGATCGTGGCCGACGCGATGCTGGCGCTGGGCGACCTGGCCAGCGCCGTGCGTGCGCCGCGTCGAGCGCATGTCGTCGGCATCACCGGTTCCAACGGCAAGACGACGGTCAAGACGCTGCTGGCGTCGATCCTGGCTCTGCACGGCCGCACGCATGTCAATGCCGGCAACCTGAACAACGAGATCGGCCTGCCGCTGTCGCTGCTGGCGATGCCGGAGGACACCGACTACGCCGTGCTCGAGATGGGCGCCGGCAAGCCCGGCGACATCGCCTATCTGGCAGCGATCGCGCGCCCGGAAATCGGCCTGGTCAACAACATCGCGCCGGCACACCTGGAGCGGATGGGCACGCTCGAAGGCATCGCGGAGACAAAAGGCGCATTGTATACATCGCTGCCGCCATCCGGCATCGCCGTGATCAACGCCGACGACGCGTTCGCCGCAACCTTCGCCGCCATGGCCGGCACGCGCCGCCACGTGCGCTTCGGCATGGCCGAGGACGCCGATGTCCGCGGCGAGGTCATCGAAGCCGGTGCTCAGACGCGCTTCGCGCTGCTGCTGCCCGGCAGCCGCAGCGAGATCACGTTGCCGCTGAGCGGCCGCCACAACGTCATGAATGCGCTGGCTGCCGCCGCCGCGGCGCATGCGCTCGACGTTCCGCCGGCAACGATCGAGCGCGGCCTCGAATCGGCGCCGGCGGTCAAGGGCCGCCTGCAGCGCCACACGATGGCGGAAGGCTGGACCCTGATCGACGACAGCTACAACGCCAATCCCGGTTCGACCGCGGCGGCGATCAAGACGCTTGCCGCCGAACCGGGCGAAGCGTGGCTCGTGCTGGGCGACATGCGCGAACTGGGCCCATCCGCGCGTCAATTGCACGCGCAGGCCGGCGCACTCGCGCGCGAACAGGGCATCGGCCGTCTGTTCACGGTGGGGCCGCTGGCCGCGGCCGCCGCCGAAGCGTTTGGCTCGGGCGCGACGCATTTTGCCGACCAGCAGGCGCTGATCGAGGCGCTGGCCGGGGAAGTGCGCGGCGGCGTCAGCGTGCTGGTCAAGGGCTCGCGCGGCTCGGCCATGGACAAGGTCGTGCGCGCGCTGCTCGGGCGCGCTCCGGGCGGCGCCAACGGAGGGGACAAGCGCCATGCTGCTTGAGCTCGCCGACCTGCTGCGTGGACAAGTGAGCTTTCTCCACTTGTTCCAATATGTCACTTTCCGCACGATCATGAGCGCGTTGACGGCGCTCTGCGTCGCGCTGCTGCTCGGTCCCGACACGATCCGCCGCCTGGCCGCGGTCAAGGCCGGGCAGGTGATCCGCAGCGACGGCCCGCAGTCGCACCTGTCCAAGGCCGGCACGCCGACCATGGGCGGTGCGCTGATCCTGCTTGCCGTCGTCGTGGCGACGCTGCTCTGGGCCGACCTGCGCAACCGCTATCTGTGGATCACGCTGGCCGTGACGATCGCCTTCGGCATCATCGGCTTCTACGACGACTACAAGAAGCTCGTGCTGAAGGACAGCCGCGGCCTGGCCGCACGCTGGAAGTATTTCTGGCAGTCGGTGTTCGGCGCGGCGGCCGCGCTCGGCCTGTATTTCGTGCTGCAGCAGGACTCGCCCAACGCCATTGCGCTGTACGTGCCGCTGTTCAAGCAGGTCGCGATTCCGCTCGGCCTGGGCTTCGTCCTGGTCGGCTACTTCATCATCGTCGGCTTCTCCAACGCGGTGAACCTGACCGACGGCCTGGATGGCCTGGCGATCATGCCGACCGTGCTCGTATCGGCCGCGCTCGGCGTGTTCGCCTACGCTGCCGGCCACAGCGTGTTTTCCACGTACCTGCAGATTCCCGCGGTACCCGGTGCGGCCGAACTGTGCATCTTCTGCGGTGCACTGTCCGGCGCCGGCCTCGGCTTCCTCTGGTTCAACGCCTACCCGGCGCAGGTATTCATGGGCGATGTCGGCGCGCTTGCCGTTGGTGCGGCGCTCGGCTGCGTCGCGGTGATCGTGCGCCAGGAAATCGTGCTGCTGATCATGGGTGGCGTCTTCGTCATGGAGACTGCGAGCGTGATTTTGCAGGTGGCCAGCTTCAAGCTGACCGGCAAGCGCATCTTCCGCATGGCGCCGATCCACCATCACTTCGAGCTCAAGGGCTGGCCCGAGCCGCGCGTGATCGTGCGCTTCTGGATCATCAGCGTCGTGCTCGTGCTGATCGGCCTTGCCACGCTCAAGGTGCGCTGACATGGACGCCCTGCAAGCACGCCGCCGCGACGAACTGTCCGGGAATTTCGATCTCGGCCTGATCGTGGCCGCTGCTGCGCTGGCCAGCCTCGGCGTGATCATGGTGGCATCGAGTTCGATAGCGATCGCCGACGGCCAGCACGTCGGGCCGTTCTATTTCCTGACGCGCCACCTGGTCTTCCTCGGGCTCGGCATCGGGCTCGGCGCCGTGGTCATGCGCATCGAGCTCGAGTGGTTCGAGCGCAACGCCTTCGTGCTGCTGTTGCTGGCGGTGATCCTGCTGCTGCTGGTGTTCGTGCCGGGGCTCGGGCAGTCCAGTCATGGCGCGCGACGCTGGATAAGGCTCGGCTTTACCGGCTTCCAGTCGGTCGAGGCGGTGAAGCTGATGTTCATCGTGTACCTGGCAAGCTATCTCGTGCGTCACCGCGAAAAAGTCCAGGCGCGGCTGGTCAGCGTGGTCAAGCCGCTCGGCGTCGCCGCGATCCTGGTCGTGCTGCTGCTGGCGCAGCCGGATTTCGGCAGCGCCACGCTGATCATCGCCACCGCGATCGGCATGGTCTGGCTCGGCGGCGCGCGGCTGCGCAACCTGTTCTACCTCGCGATACCGATCATGCCGGCAATCGCCTGGGCGGCGCTGACGTCGAACTATCGCGTGAAGCGCCTGACCTCCTTCCTGAACCCGTGGGAGCATCCGTTCGACCAGGGCTTCCAGCTGGTCCAGGCGTTGATTGCGGTCGGTCGCGGCGAGTGGTTCGGCGTCGGCCTCGGCGGCAGCGTGCAGAAGCTGTTCTACCTGCCCGAGGCGCACACCGATTTCATCCTGGCCGTGATCGCCGAGGAACTCGGCTTCGCCGGCATCCTGCTGGTGCTGCTGCTGTTCGCAGCGCTGGTGGGGCGTGCGCTGATGCTCGGCCTGCGCGCGGTCGAGCGCGGCCAGTACTTCGCCGGCTATTGCGCCTTCGGCGTCGGCCTGATGCTCGGCCTGCAGACGCTGGTATCGATCGGCGTGAATCTCGGCGTGCTGCCGACCAAGGGGCTGACGCTGCCCTTGATCAGCTCGGGCGGCTCGAGCGTGCTGATGACCTGCGCGGCGATCGGCCTGCTGCTGCGCGTCAGCTTCGAGATCAGCCGCGCCGAGAATCGCCTGCATGCCGTTCCGGCCGAGGCGTTCACATGAGCGGCTGCGTCGCCATGTTTGCCGGCGGCGGCGAAGTCCGGCGTGATGTCGCGGCCGACCTGCGCAGCGCGGCGTGCGAGGCGGCGCCGGTGCTGATCCTCGCGGGCGGGACCGGCGGCCACATCTTTCCCGGCATCGCGGTCGCCCAGGCGCTGCGCGCGCGCGGCGTGGCGGTATTGTGGCTCGGCAGCGATGGCGGCCTTGAGACGCAACTGGTGCCCAAAGCCGGCATCGAGCTGCGCACGCTGTCGGTGCGCGGCATCCGCGGCAAGGGCTGGGGTGCGCGCCTGACGGCGCCGTTCCGCATCGCCGGCGGCGTGTTCGCGGCGTGGCGCATGCTCGGCACGGCGCGGCCGCGCAGCGCGCTGGCATTCGGCGGCTTTGCGGCCGGTCCCGGCGGCGTTGCCGCCTGGTTGCGGCGCGTGCCGCTGCTCGTGCACGAGCAGAACCGCGTGCCAGGCGTAACCAACCGCATCTTGTCGCATTTTGCAAAAAACCGACTTTGTGGATTCGCCGGCGCCCTGGCCGGTGGCGAATGGGTCGGCAACCCGGTGCGTTCGTCCATCGCCGCGTTGCCCGCGCCACGCCAACGGCTTGCAGTGCGCGAGGGCCGCCTGCGCCTGCTCGTGCTTGGGGGCAGCCAGGGTGCCGCTGCGATCAATGGCGTCCTTCCGCAGGTGCTGCAGCAGATGGCGCCGGACCTGCGTCCGCTCGTGCGTCATCAAAGCGGTGCGCGGCACCTCGAGCGGACGCGCGAGCTCTACGCGGCGGCGCGAATCGACGCGCAGGTCGACGCATTCATCGACGACATGACGCAGGCCTATGCGTGGGCCGACCTCGTCGTCTGCCGCGCCGGCGCACTGACCCTGGCGGAGCTGTGCGCGGCAGGCCTGCCGGCGATCCTCGTGCCGTTTCCGGCCGCGGTCGACGATCACCAGACGCGCAACGCCTCGGCGCTGGTCGAGGCCGGTGCAGCACGCCTGGTCGCCGAGGGTGAGGCATTTGCCGGGCGGCTCGGCGCTGCGCTGACCGCGCTGTGCGCAGGCGACAATGCAGCGGCACGGGAACGTCTGGCCACCATGGCCGACGCGGCACGCACCCTGGCCAAGCCCGACGCGGCGGCGCGCATCGCCGACCTGTGCCTGCAGGTGAGCGCATGACGCCGCGCCGCGCCGCCGTGCCGAGCGACGTCGCGACCGACTGGATCCGCACCGGCTTCGCGCGCGTGCACTTCGTCGGCATCGGCGGCGCCGGCATGAGCGGCATCGCCGAAGTGCTGCACAACCTCGGCTACACCGTGTCCGGCTCGGACCGTGCCGATTCGGCCACGACGCGACGCCTCGCCGGCCTGGGTATACAAATCCACAAGGATCACGCCGCGGCCAACGTCGCCGACGTCGACGTGCTGGTCACCTCGAGCGCGATCAAGCCGGACAATGCCGAGGTCGTGGCCGCGAACGAACGCCGCGTGCCGATCGTGCCGCGCGCCGAGATGCTGGGCGAGCTGATGCGCTTCCGCCGCGGCATCGCGGTCGCCGGCACGCACGGCAAGACGACGACGACGAGCCTGGTCGCCAGCGTGCTCGCCGAAGGCGGCCTGGATCCGACCTTCGTCATCGGCGGCCAGCTGCTTGCCGCCGGCACGCACGCGCGCTTGGGTACCGGCGATTATCTCGTGGCCGAGGCCGACGAGTCGGATGGCTCGTTCCTGTTGCTCAATCCGGTCATCGCGATCGTCACCAACATCGATGCCGACCACCTCGAGAATTACCACGGCGACTACGCGCTGATGAAGAAGGCGTTCGCCGACTTCCTGCACCGGCTGCCGTTCTATGGTTTGGCGGTGCTGTGCGCCGACGATGCCGAAGTCGTCGAGCTGATGCGCGGATCGCCGCGTCGTGCGCTGACCTACGGCCTGGGCGAAGGGGTCGACGTGCGTGCCACCCAGGTGCAGCAGGACGGTGCACGGATGCGCTTCAACCTGCATTTGCCCGGGCCCTCAGGCGAAAGCATCCCCGTAATCCTCAACCTTCCCGGCGTCCACAACGTGCGCAACGCGCTCGCCGCTGCCGCGGTCGGCCGGCAACTGGGCATCGGCACCGAGGCAATCGTGCGCGCGCTCGGCGAATTCCAGGGTGTGGGCCGTCGCTTCCAGCTGCGCGGCGATATCGCGCTCGACCACGGCAACGTCATGCTGATCGACGATTACGGCCACCACCCGCGCGAGCTGGCTGCCGTATTCGCGGCGGCGCGCGGCGGCTGGCCGCAGCATCGCCTCGCGGTCGTGTTCCAGCCGCATCGCTACACGCGCACGCGCGACCTGCTCGACGACTTCGCCAACGTGCTGGCCGAAGTCGACGTGCTGGTGCTGACCGAAATCTATCCGGCCGGCGAGGCGCCGATCGCCGGTGCCGACGGCCGCGCGCTGGCACGCGCGGTGCGCGCGCGCGGCAAGGTCGATCCGGTATTGATCGAGCATCCGCGCGAGATTCCCGCGGCGCTGCCGGCGTTGCTTGCCGATGGCGACCTGCTGCTGCTGCTCGGTGCCGGCGACATCGGCGCGACCGCGAACGCGCTCGCGGCGGCCGGTGAACTGAAGACGAAGAGGACGGTGCAATGAGCGTCACGGACGCCCGCCAGTTCGGCCGCGTTGCCGTCGTCATGGGCGGCACCTCCGCGGAGCGCGAGGTATCGCTCGATTCCGGACGCAACGTGCTCGAAGCACTCAAGGCGCGGGGCGTCGACGCGCACGCGATCGACGGCATCCCGGCCCTGCTCGACGCGCTGCGTGCCGGACATTTCGCGCGCGTGTTCAATATCCTGCATGGTCGCGGCGGCGAAGACGGCGTGCTGCAGGGCGCGCTGCAGTCGCTCGGCGTGCCGGTCACCGGTTCGGGCGTGCTCGGTTCGGCGCTGTCGATGGACAAGATCCGCACCAAGCAGGTCTGGCAGGCGGTCGGCCTGCCGACGCCGCGCTACGCGCGCCACCGCGTCGGCGACGATGTCGGTGCGGCGATCAGGACCCTCGGCCTGCCGGTCGTGGTCAAGCCGTCGCATGAAGGCTCCAGCGTCGGCATCACGCGCGTGCGTTCGCCCGGCGACCTGGCCGCCGCCGTCGAACTGGCGGCGCGCTACGACGGCGAGCTGATCGTCGAGCAGATGATCGAAGGCGAGGAATACACGGTCGGCATCCTGCAGGGGCGGGCGCTGCCGTCGATCCGCATCGTGCCGGCCGGCGAGTTCTACGACTACCACGCCAAGTATGTGGCCGAGGACACGCAGTACCTGTGCCCCGGGCTCGACGAAAGTGGCGAAGGCGAAATCCGCGCGCTCGCGTACGGCGCGTTCCAGGCCGCCGGCTGCTCCGGCTGGGGCCGCGTCGACCTGATGCGCGACCGCGCCGGCAAATTCTTCCTGCTCGAAGTCAACACCACGCCCGGCATGACCAGTCATTCGCTGGTGCCGAAGGCAGCCAAGGCGGTCGGCATCGATTTTGCGGAGCTGTGCTGGAAGATCCTGGAGACGAGCTTCGACAGCGATCGCCCGGCGACGATTGGCCCGGGACTTCAGCCCTCGGCCCTCAACCCTCGGCACTCCGACGTGGAGCGGCCGCAATGAACAGCCGCGTCGTGCTCAAGGTCATCGCCTGGTCGATCGCGCTGACGCTGGTCGCGCTGCCGGTGATCGGCGTGCTGAACGGCTGGTTCGCGGCGGACCGCTGGCCGGTGCGCTACCTGAAGGTCGATGCCGAGTTCAACCACGTCAGCGCCGAGCAGATCCGCGCCGCCGTGGCGACGCATCTGGGCACCGGGTTCTTCGCGCTCGACATCGACCGCGTGCGCGACAGCGTGGCGAAGCTGCCATGGATCGAGCGGGTCGAGGTGCGCAAGCGCTGGCCGGACACGCTCGAGTTGCGCATCGCCGAGCGCGCGCCGTTCGCGCGCTGGGGCGAACACCAGCTGATCGGGCATGACGGCACCGTGTTCTCGGCGCCCGGTGCCGAGTCGATCCAGGGCCTGCCGCATCTCGCCGGCCCGGACAGCGCACTCGACGAGGTGATCGATTTCTACAATCGCAGCGCGCGCCTTTTCTCGGGCAGCGGCATGGGCGTCAACGGCGTGACCTTGAGCGAGCGCGGCGGCTGGACGCTGATCCTGGCGAGCGGCGCCGAGGTCGAGATCGGCCGCGAGCGGACCCGCGAACGTCTGCAGCGATTCGTCGACGTGCTGCCGCGGCTGATGGCGGGCCACAGCGGCTTCGAGCGCGCCGACCTGCGCTATGCCAACGGCTTCGCGCTGCGCTGGCAGGCAGCCGAAGCGCCCGCACCGACCGCAAAGGAGAAGGGCGCATGACCTGCCTCGCTGCTGCACGTTCGCACGCGGAACATCCCGGCATCGCCGGCGGCCTGTTCCCTGTGGTGGAACCCATTGCCGCCGGCAAGCGACCGGCAACCCCCAACTGGAATCGGACCGAACCAAAATGCTCATGAAGGTCAAAGGCGAAAAGTCCCTGATCGTCGGTCTCGACATCGGCACGTCGAAGGTCGTCGCGATCGTCGGCGAATATGTCCCGGGCGAACCGGTCGAGGTGATCGGCATCGGCTCGCATGTCTCGCACGGCATGAAGCGCGGCGTCGTGGTCGACATCGAGTCGACCGTGCAGTCGATCCAGCGCGCGATCGAGGAAGCCGAGCTGATGGCCGGCTGCGAGATCCGCTCGGTCTACGCCGACATCTCCGGCAGCCACATCCTCGGCCGCAATTCGCACGGCACGGCGCCGATCCGCGAACGCGAGGTCACCGGCGCCGACGTCGACCACGTGCTCGACGCGGCATGCGCGGTGGCGATCCCGGCCGACCAGCGCGTGCTCTACAAGGAGCCGCAGGAATACATCATCGACGGCCAGGAGGACATCCGCCATCCGGTCGGCATGAGCGGCGTGCGTCTCGAGGCGAACGTGCACATCGTCACCGGCGCGGTGAGCGCGGCGCAGAACATCACCAAGTGCGTGAATCGTTGCGGCCTGCAGGTCGACGACCTGATCCCGGCTGCGATCGCATCGAGCAAGGCGGTGCTGGTGCAGGACGAACGCGAGCTGGGCGTATGCCTGGTCGACATCGGCGCCGGCACCACCGACATCGCGATCTTCACCCAGGGTGCGATCCGCCACACCGCGTCGCTGCCGATCGGCGGCGACCAGGTGACGAACGACATCGCGCAGGGTTTCCGCACGCCGACCGCGCATGCCGAGGAGATCAAGGTGCGCTACGCCTGCGCGCTGGCACAGCTCGCGCACGCCGAGGAGACGATCCAGGTGCCGAGCGTCGGCGACCGGCCGCCGCGGCGGCTCGCGCGACAGACGCTGGCCGAGTGGGTGCAGCCGCGCTACGAGGAACTTTTCGGCATGGTCCAGGCCGAGTTGCGCCGCTCCGGTTACGAGAGCCTGGTCGCGGCCGGCATCGTGCTGACCGGCGGCGCGTCGAAGATGGAAGGCGTGGTCGAGCTGGCCGAAGAGGTGTTCCACCTGCCGGTACGCATCGGCCTGCCGCAGCACGTGACGGGCCTGGCCGACGTGGTCAGCAATCCGATCCATGCGACGGGCGTCGGCCTGCTGCTGTACGGCAGCCGCCAGGAGAACCTGCGCGGCCCGATCACCGCGACCGGAACCGGCGTGGGCCTGCTCGATCGCGTCAAGACATGGTTCAAGGGAGAGTTTTGACGAGGGACGAGGGACGAGAGACGAGAGACGAGAGACGAGAGACGAGAGACGAGAGACGAGAGACGAGAGACGAGAGACGAAGCTCTGGTGAGGAGCGGGCAGGAGCCGACGGGCAGCGCACCAAGGATGGTTGTATGGGCGCAGCCGACCTCAGCCGCTCCTTCGGGGGCACCTTCTTCCAAGGGGAGAAGGGAAAAGATTTTCAGGTCGCGCAAGGAGGCGCGTCACGGTCCGAAACGGACCCGGCCCGATGACTCGGGTCGAGCTTGGGGCATGCGCCTGCCCAATGCCGATGGCGTGATGGATCGCGCCGGCGGTGCACGAAAACGAGATAGCAACACCATCTAGCGGAGGTAAGGGAAATGTTTGAACTCGTCGAAAAGCTGGCTCCGAACGCGGTGATCAAGGTGATCGGTGTGGGTGGCGGCGGCGGCAACGCCGTTGCGCACATGGTCAACTCGCACATCGACGGTGTCGATTTCATCTGCGCCAACACCGATGCCCAGGCATTGAAGATGTGCGGCGCAAAACTGACGCTGCAGCTCGGCGGCAACGTCACCAAGGGCCTGGGTGCCGGAGCAAACCCCGAGGTCGGCCGCCAGGCCGCGCTCGAGGATCGCGAGCGCATCGTCGAGCAGCTGCAGGGTACCGACATGGTGTTCATCACCGCCGGCATGGGCGGCGGTACCGGCACCGGCGCGGCACCGGTGGTCGCGCAACTGGCGAAGGAACTCGGCATCCTCACGGTCGCCGTCGTGACCAAGCCGTTTCCGTTCGAGGGCCGCCGGCGCATGCAGGTCGCGCTGAAGGGCATCGAGGATCTGTCGCAGCACGTCGACTCGCTGATCACCGTGCCGAACGAAAAGCTGCTGACCGTGCTCGGCCGCGACGTCACGCTGCTGTCGGCATTCAAGTCGGCCAACGACGTGCTGCTCGGCGCCGTGCAGGGCATCGCCGACCTGATCACGCGGCCCGGACTGATCAACGTCGACTTCGCCGACGTGCGCACCGTCATGTCGGAGATGGGCATGGCGATGATGGGCAGCGGCACCGCGCGCGGCGACGACCGTGCGGTCGCGGCGGCGGAAGCTGCGATCAACAATCCGCTGCTCGAGGACGTCAACCTCTCGGGCGCCTGCGGCATCCTGGTCAACGTAACGGCCGGTCCGAACCTGACCATGCGCGAGTTCGACGAGATCGGCCAGGTCGTGCATCAGTTCGCGTCGGAAGACGCCACGGTCGTGGTCGGCAGCGCGCTCGATCCGGAAATGCAGGATGACGTGCGCGTGACCGTCGTCGCCACCGGCTTGAATCGTGCGGCCGGGCGTCAGTCGGGTCGGCGCGAGGATGTCATCAAGGTCGAGCGTCCGCGCATCGTGGCCCGCACCGGCACCGACAACATGCCGATGACCGACTACGGTCCGCCGCTGGGGCGCACGGCCGCGACACGCGCACCGGCCGAGCCGGCCAAGGCACAGCCGGCGGTCGAGCCGCAGGTCGACTATCTGGACATTCCGGCGTTCCTGCGCAGGCAGGCAGACTGAGTTTTTCCGGGGAATCGTCGCGATTCCCCGGCGCTGTGGCCTGCGGTCCGGGTGACCGCGGGCGGAAAGATTTTCCGCAGGTGATTTTCGGTGTTGTACTGCTCGACCCGTCAGTCGGCAGGGGGATCAAGGCCAGCCGCAAGCCTCGGCGGATGGCCTGCAGAACCGCGCGGCGGCGCAGCCGCGCGGTTTTTTCGGCGTCGCCCATTGCATTCCGCGCCACGCGGAACCATGGTCTGCCGACGCGATGACAGCCGTGTGGCTAAAATGAGACACCTGTCGGGTTCTTACGTCGCTTTACTTCTCTCGCCGTTATCGCTGTGTTACGATTCGGCGCGTTTTGCATGCTCCTGCCCCCAGGGGAAAAAATAAAGATGATCAGACAGCGTACGCTCAAGAATGTGATACGCGCGACCGGTGTTGGTCTTCACACCGGTGAAAAGGTGTACATGACGTTGCGCCCGGCCGCGGTTGATACGGGCATCGTGTTCCGTCGCGTGGATCTGGCCAAGCCGGTCGAGATCCGCTCGTGCTGCAACAATGTCGGCGACACACGCCTGTCGACGACGTTGATCAAGGACGGCGTCCGCATCGCGACGATCGAACATCTGTTGTCCGCGCTTGCCGGCCTCGGCATCGATAATGCGTATGTCGACCTGTCCGCGCCCGAAGTGCCGATCATGGACGGCAGTGCCGGTCCGTTCGTATTCCTGCTGCAATCCGCGGGCATCGAGGAACAGGCCGCCGCGAAGCGTTTCGTGCGCATCAAGAAGCCGGTCATCGTGCGCGATGGCGACAAGTGGGCGCGCTTCGAGCCGTTCGACGGCTTCAAGGTCGGTTTCTCGATCGACTTCGACCACCCGATCTTCACGCGCCGCACCTCCAGTTCCGAGATCGACTTCTCGACGACCTCGTTCGTCAAGGAAGTCAGCCGTGCGCGCACGTTCGGCTTCATGCGTGACATCGAGATGCTGCGCGAACGCAATCTTGCGCTCGGCGGCTCGATGGACAACGCGATCGTGCTCGACGACTACCGCGTGTTGAACGAAGACGGCCTGCGTTACGAAGACGAATTCGTCAAGCACAAGATCCTCGACGCGATCGGCGATCTGTATCTGCTCGGCCACAGCCTGATCGGTGCGTTCTACGGGCACAAGTCCGGCCACGAACTGAACAACAAGCTGTTGCGCGAGCTGCTCGCCAACGAGAAGGCGTGGGAAGAAGTCAGCTTCAGCGATCCGGCCAAGGCGCCGATTTCGTACGCGCATCCCGCACAGGCACTGTAAAGATAGCAACGCCGTCACGGCATTCGTGACGGCGTTTTGTTTTACTGCTTCGAATCAGGAAGAAGAATCTTCGGCGAGGGACGCCAGACGGAGATAAACGGCCCTTAGTTCCGGGTCGCCGATGGAGCGGGCTGCCGTCTTGAGATGTTCCGCGGCAGCGGGTGAGAGCGGCTTTCGCCTTGTTTGCCTCGGGGGACGGGGGGGCAGGGGTGCCACTTTGACGGTGAATTTTTCGACGGGCAGACCCGAGATTGTTCGTGCCTGAGTGATGAGTGCGTGCTGGTACGGACGCAGCTTCGCGGCCCAAACCGAAGAACTTGCCAGAAAGACAATCCGCCCGGCCTGCACGCTCGCCAGACAACACTGGCTGCGCAGCGGTTCCGGCAGCGGTTGGCGCAGTTGACGATCCAGAGCATCCAGGGCGCGCGCGCGCGCGATGAGCGCAGCGACGGGGCCGCATTCACCGATGGATTTGGCGGTGGAGCGGGACTTGGGTGGGCCGGGCGTCGGGTGCATGGCAGAAACCTGATGCGGAAGATAGAACGCGCATGAACATCATTATCGTCGCTAAACCAGGGGCGCGGCCAACTTCATTCAACCTGCAGTGCTGGCGGGTGCGCCTGCAGATCGGTGCCGCCGTGGCGGCCTGTGCGGCCGGGTGCGCCGCCATCGGGTTTGCCGGCGCACTGGCTTTTGCCAATCCCCGCGACCAGGCCCTGCGCTCGGTAAAGGTGCTGCACGGCCAGATCGCGATGCAGCAGAAGATCATCGAAAACCTCGAGACCGCATCGCGCCGCGACATCGACGCGCTGGCGCTGCAGCTCGGTACCTTGCAGGCGCATGCCACGCGCCTGGACGCGCTCGGCCAGCGCCTGACCCAGATCGGCAAGCTCGACGACGGCGAGTTCGACTTCGAGCAGCCGCCGGCCATGGGCGGCCCGGAAGATCCCGGCGCGGTTTCGCACGGCCTGGACTTCAACCTTTCCGGCAGCATCGCCGCGCTGCGCGGCCAGTTCGAAAACGAGGAGACCCAGCTCGGCGTGCTGGAACGGCTGCTGCTGGAGCGCCGCGTCGACAATTCGCTGCTGCCCAGCGGCTATCCGGTGGCGTCGGGCTATATCGGTTCGGGCTTCGGTTCGCGCACCGATCCGATCAACGGTTTCGGCGAGTATCACACCGGCATCGACTTCGACGCGCCGGCCGGCACCAGCATCACGGCGGTGGCCGACGGCGTGGTCACGTTCAACGGCGAACGCCCGGGCTACGGCAACGTCGTCGAGATCGATCATGGCAACGGCTACATGACGCGTTACGCGCACAACTCGAAGAATGTCGCGCATGTCGGCGAGCGCGTGCATGCCGGCGACGTGGTCGCCAGGGTCGGCTCGACCGGCCGGGCCACCGGCCCGCACTGCCATTTCGAAGTCTGGCTGCACGGTCGCGTGGTCAATCCGCTGACCTACGTCAACGGCGCGCACAAGAAGGCTTGAAAGGGCGTCGCTGAGCCCAAACTGATTTGTTTTGCGCGCGGGCCGCCGTATCATGGCGGCCTTCGTTTTTCGTCTGAGGCTTGAGGCCTGCGACTGAAGAAGTCGTCATCCCCGCGAAAGCGGGGATCCATCTTGATTTTCTTTGTCTCAAGACCAAGGTCAAAATGGATTCCCGCTTGCGCGGGAATGACGGTAGGTTTTTGTTTTGCGGCGTTTTCTTGACGTCGCAGCCGTCCCGACTCCCATTCAGAAACTTGTCGAACTCATGTTCAATCGCATCCTGACCGGCATTTTCGGCAGCCGCAACGAACGTCTGCTGCGGCAGATGAACAAGACCGTGGCGAAGGTCAACACCTTCGAGCCGGCGCTGCAGGCGCTGTCCGATGCCGAACTGCGCGCCAAGACCGACGCGTTCAAGCAGCGCCTCCAGGCCGGCGAAACGCTCGACGACCTGCTGCCCGAGGCGTTCGCGGTCGTGCGCGAGGCCAGCCGGCGCGTGCTCGGCCTGCGCCACTATGACGTGCAGCTGATCGGCGGCATGGTGCTGCATTCGGGCAAGATCGCCGAGATGCGCACCGGCGAAGGCAAGACCCTGGTGGCCACGCTGCCGGTCTATCTCAACGCGCTGGAAGGCAAGGGCGTGCACGTCGTCACCGTCAACGACTACCTGGCGCGGCGCGACGCGGCGTGGATGGGCAAGGTCTACTCGTTCCTCGGCATGAGCGTGGGCGTGGTCTATCCCGGCATGGACCACGCGGACAAGCGCGGCGCCTATGGCGCGGACATCACCTACGGCACCAACAACGAATACGGCTTCGACTACCTGCGCGACAACATGGCGCTGTCGAAAGAGCAGCGCTACCAGCGCGGGCTCAACTTTGCGATCGTCGACGAGGTCGACTCGATCCTGATCGACGAGGCGCGCACGCCGCTGATCATCTCCGGTCCGTCCGACGATTCGCCGCAGCTGTACGTGCGCGTCAACCGCATCGTGCCGAAGTTGAGCAAGCAGCAGAAGGAAGACGCCGGCGGCGACTATTTCGTCGACGAGAAGGCCAAGCAGGTGCACCTGTCCGAAGAAGGCATGGAGCACGCCGAGCAGGTGCTGCGTGCCGAGGGCATCATCGGCGCCGACGAGAGCCTGTACGACGCCAAGCACCTGGCCGTCGTGCATCACTTGAACGCCGCGCTGCGCGCGAACTCGCTCTATCACCGCGACCAGGAATACATCGTCCGCGACGGCGAAGTCATCATCGTCGACGAATTCACCGGGCGCACGCTGCCGGGCCGGCGCTGGTCCGACGGCCTGCACCAGGCAGTCGAGGCGAAGGAGGGCGTGCCGATCCAGCGCGAGAACCAGACGCTGGCCTCGATCACGTTCCAGAACTTCTTCCGCATGTACGGCAAGCTGGCCGGCATGACCGGCACGGCCGACACCGAAGCCTACGAATTCCAGCAGATCTACGGCCTCGAAGTCGTCGTGATCCCGACCCACAAGCCGATGATCCGCAAGGACAACCAGGACGTCGTCTTCCTCAAGCAGAAGTACAAGTTCGAGGCCGTCATCGAGGACATCAAGGATTGCAGCCTGCGCGGCCAGCCGGTGCTGGTCGGCACGACGTCGATCGAAACGTCGGAGCTGCTGTCGAGCCTGCTGAAGAAGGAAAAGATCCCGCACGAAGTGCTGAACGCCAAGCAGCACGAACGCGAGGCGCAAATCGTCGCGCAGGCCGGCCGCCCGGGCGCCGTGACGATCGCGACGAACATGGCCGGCCGCGGCACCGACATCGTGCTCGGCGGCTCGCTCGACTCCGAACTTGCCGGCTTGCCGGCCGATACCGGCGACGCCGAGCGCGAGCACGTGCGCGCCGAATGGGCCAGGCGCCACGCCGAAGTCATCGCCGCCGGCGGCCTGCATATCGTCGGCACCGAACGCCACGAGTCGCGCCGCATCGACAACCAGCTGCGCGGCCGTTCCGGCCGCCAGGGCGATCCGGGCTCCAGCCGCTTCTACCTGTCGCTCGAAGACAGCCTGATGCGCATCTTCGCGCCGGACTGGGTGTCCAAGTGGATGCAGCTGTTCGGCATGAAGGAACACGAGGCGCTCGAAGACCGCATGATCACGCGCGTCATCGAGAAGTCGCAGCGCAAGGTCGAAGCGCACAACTTCGACATCCGCAAACACCTGCTCGAGTTCGACGACACGGCCAACGACCAGCGCAAGGTGATCTACGAGCAGCGCAACGAACTGCTCGACTCCGACAGCGTCAGCGAGAACCTCGTCAACATCCGCTACGACGTGTTCAACGACCTGTGCCGCCGCTTCGTGCCGGCCGACAGCATCGATGAGCAGTGGGACCTGGCGGGCCTGGATCGCGCGCTGGAAGGCGAATACGGCCTCAACCTCGGCCTCAAGCACTGGGCCGAGACGCAGACCGAATTGAGCGCCGATGGCGTGCGCGACTACGTGATCGCGCAGGTCGAGCGCTTCTTCAACGAGAAGGAAACGCAATACGGCTCGGAGATCATGCGCGCCGCCGAGAAGTTCTTCCTGCTGCAAGTGCTCGACCAGCACTGGAAGGAACACCTGGCGAGCATGGACTACCTGCGCCAGGGCATCTACCTGCGCGGCTATGCGCAGAAGCAGCCGAAGCAGGAATTCAAGCGCGAGGCGTTCGAGCTGTTCCAGGCGATGCTCGAGCGCGTCAAGGCCGAGGTCGTGCAGCGTATGGCGCGCATGCGCATCCAGAGCGAAGCCGAAGTCGCCGCGCTCGAAGAGCAGCAGCGGCGCGACGCCGAACGCCGTGCGCTGGAGTTCCAGCATGCCGAGGCAAGCGGCATGGCGCCGGCGGCCGACGGCGAAGCCGAAGTCGACGGCGCGCGTCTCGGCGCGCAGGGCGGCGTTGCCGTGCAGGCGCCGATCATGCGCGACGCGCCGAAGGTCGGGCGCAACGATCCGTGCCCCTGCGGTTCCGGCAAGAAGTACAAACAGTGCCACGGCCGGCTGGCGTGAGCGACTAGTCTAAAGCCTCCAGTAACACATTTTCAGTAGCCGCCAGCTTCACAAGCGCCCGCTTCATGTGCGTCATCTCGCGAGCAGCCCCCTTCCGGCTGCCGCCACCTTCCCCCGCCCGCGGGGGAAGGATTCAAGACCCGTAGTTCTCGCACTCTTCCTGACGAGCGGGGAAGGATTATTCCGGGGCTGTAGGTCTCGCATTTCCTTCCCCGCTCGCGGGGGAAGGATTCAAGGCCTGTAGTTCTCGCACTCTTCCCGACGAGCGGGGAAGAATTATTCCGGGGCTGTAGGTCTCGCATTTCCTTCCCCGCTCGCGGGGGAAGGATTCAAGGCCTGTAGTTCTCGCACTCTTCCCGACGAGCGGGGAAGGATTATTCCGGGGCTGTAGGTCTCGCATTTCCTTCCCCGCTCGCGGGGGAAGGATTCAAGGCCTGTAGTTCTCGCACTCTTCCCGGCGGGCAGGGAAGGGATTCCGCGGCTGTAGGTCTCGCATTTCCTTCCCCCGCTTGCGGGGGAAGGTGCCGCAGGCGGATGGGGGCAATCGGAGCGACGGACTTATCTGCGAGCGCGATCACATGAAGCGTTGTGGATGATTCTTGACGCGCCGCTCGCGCAATAATCGTCGCGAAGCCTGGAAGGCCCATCAGACAATACGAAGGCGAGCAGCGCATGACGCTTCAAGTGGTTGCGGGAATACTCGGCGACGGCACCGGGCGCGTGTTGTTCGCGCAGCGCCCGCCCGGCGCGCACCTCGCCGGTACGTGGGAATTCCCCGGCGGCAAGATCGAACCCGGCGAGTCGCTGCAGGCCGCGCTGCAGCGCGAATTGCGCGAAGAGCTCGGCATCGACATCGGCGCCGTCGAACCGTTGATCTCGATACCGTGGCAATACCCCGAAAAATCCATCGTGCTGCATGCCTGTCGCGTGCGCGACTTCCGCGGCGAACCGCACGGCCACGAACGGCAGGCGCTGCGCTGGCTGATGCCGCACGAAACCGTCGGCCTGCCGATGCCGCCGCCGGATCGTCCGATCGTCGCGGCGCTGCGTCTGCCGCAACACTACGCCATCACCGCCGAGCCCGGCAGCAACGTTGCCGAGTTCCTCGCCGACATCGATCACCTGCTTGCATCGGGCATTCGCCTGATCCAGCTGCGAGCCAAGCACTTGCAGGCGGACCGACTGGGCGCTCTGGCCACTGCAGCGCTAGAGCGCACTCGAGCCGCCGGCGCGATGTTGCTGCTCAACCGCGATTTTGCGCTGGCGCGAACGCTGCGACTCGATGGCGTGCACCTGCCGTCGGCAGACCTGATGCGACTCGACGCGCGCACCGTCGAAGCGGATCGCTGGCTGGCAGCATCGTGTCATGACGAACGCGAGCTCGCGCACGCAGCGAAGATCGGCGTCGACTTCGTCGTGCTGGGGCCGGTACTTCCGACCGCAAGTCATCCGCACGCCCCCGCGCTCGGCTGGGAACGTTTCGAGGCTCTCTGCGCCAACGCACCGCTACCGGTTTACGCATTGGGCGGCCTGCGCGAGGGCGATCTCGACCGAGCCCGCCGCGCCGGTGCACAAGGCATCGCCGGCATATCGGCTTTCCGGCAATGAAAGCGCGCGATAAGCGCGAATGCTCACGACCTGAAATGTCCGCAGTGCATCGCACCGGAATATCCGGATAACACCCTACTCGCACAGGGCCGGAACTCACAGCGCTTCAAAGCCTGGCGCGCGCGTCCGCAGCCAATCTTTCATAGAGTGCATGCAGCCGCCCGACCATCGGGTCGAGCGCATTCCTGCTGCCGTCGTTGTCGATCACATCGTCCGCAATTGCGAGCCGTTGCTCACGCGACGCCTGCGCTGCGATCTCTGCTGCGGCAGCCTCAGGCGTGCGGCGGTCGCGCTGGATCAATCGCAGCCGCTGGACGGAAGGTGACGCGTCGACCACCAGAACGCGGTCGACGAACCCGTAGTCCTTGCGCACCTCGGCGAGCAGCGGAATCGCCAGCACGCAATAGGCCGAAGCGCAGTGCGCGACCGCTTCACGCAGCGCGTCGCGTACGCGCGGGTGCAGGATCGCTTCGAGCTTGCGGCGTTCCGCGGGATCGGAAAACGCCAACTCGCGCATGCGCTGCCGGTCGAGCTCGCCACTTGCCGTCAGCATCGCCGCGCCGAATGTCGCTGCAATTTCGGCCAGCGCCGGCGTGCCCGGCCGAACCAGTTCGCGTGCAATTACGTCGGCATCGAAGACCGGGATGCTCTTGCGGCTGAAGCAATCGGCCACGGCGCCCTTGCCGGACGCGATGCCGCCGGTAAGGGCGACCACCAGCGTGCGTGGCCCCGTCGGATCGACGTCCGCGTTCACGTCAGGCCGAACGCGTGCCGATAAACAGCCAGGATCTGCTCGCCCCAGACGAACTGGACCCAACCCGCCGCAGCGAGAAACGGGCCGAACGAAATCGGCACACTGCGATCATGACCGCGCAGCGCCAGAAAAGCGCCTCCGACGATTGCGCCGATCAGCGATGACAGCAACGCGATCGGCAGCAGCGCCGACGCGCCCATCCATGCGCCTAATGCGGCCAGCAGCTTGAAGTCGCCGTACCCCATGCCCTCCTTGCCGGTAGAGAGTTTGAACAGCCAGTAGATCGACCACAGGCTCAAGTAGCCGATGATCGCGCCGACGATGCTCGCGCTGCTGGAGACGAATAAGGGAACCAGAGAAATGGCCAGGCCCAGCCAGAGCAGCGGCAGCGTCATCTGGTCCGGCAACAATTGCGTGTGCAGGTCGATACCGGACAAAGCAATCAGCGTCCAGGTAAAAATCAGGGCCGCTGCCGATTGCCAGGCCAGTCCGTATTTCCACACGACGATGGCCGAACACACGCCGCTCAGCAGCTCGACCAGCGGATACTGGATCGATATCGGCGCCGCGCAGTGGCGACAACGACCGCGAAGCACGAGCCAGCTCAGCAAGGGAATGTTTTCAAGCGCCCCGAGCGGGTGCTTGCAATGCGGACAATGCGACGGCTCGCGCACGATGCCCGGCGGCGCGGGCATCTCGGCATTGGCCGGCTCGAGTTCCAGGAATTCGCGGCTTTGCTGCTTCCAGCCGTGCATCAGTCGCGCCGGCAGGCGCAGGATCACGACATTGAGAAAGCTGCCGACGATCAGCCCAAGCACGCCCGCGAGCGCGGTTGCCGCGCCCGCGCTGACAATCGGTTCCGTCACGTGCGCGTGGTTGGATCAGCCGACAACGGCGGCGAGCTTGAAGATCGGCAGGTACATGCCGACGACCATGCCGCCGACCAGCACGCCGATGACCACCATGATGAAAGGTTCCATCAAGCTGGCCAGTGCGTCGACGGCATTGTTGACTTCTTCTTCGTAGAAGTCGGCAACCTTGAACAACATTTTGTCCAGCGCACCGGATTCTTCGCCGATCGCGACCATCTGCACGACCATGTTCGGGAACAGGTTGGTCTGGCGCATCGCCAGCTGCAGCTGGTGACCCACGGCGACGTCTTCCCGGATACGTTTCACGGCGTCGTTATAGACCGGGCTGCCGGTGGCCTGTCCGACCGAGTCGAGCGCTTCCACCAGCGGCACGCCGGCGGCGAACGTCACGGCAAGGGTGCGAGCAAAACGGGCAATTGCCGATTCATGCAGGATCTTGCCGACGATCGGCAACTTGAGCACAGCTCGCGCTATGAAATGGGCGAACCTCGGTGATCGCTTGTAGAGGATCACCACGGCGGCTATCGACCCTACGACCCACATCAGCACCAGCCACCAGTAACTGATCATGAAGCGCGACATGTTCACGATCATCTGCGTGAACGCAGGCAGCTGGGCTCCGAAGTTGGCGAACACCGCTTCGAACTGGGGAACGACAAACAGCAGCAGGATCGCCGACACGACCAGTGCGACCGTCATCACCATCGCCGGATAGAACAGCGCCTTCTTGATCTTCGACTTCAGGGACTCGATGTTTTCCTTGTACGTCGCGATCGTATCCAGCACGGTATCGAGCACGCCGGCCTGCTCGCCTGCCTTGACAAGATTGCAATACAGTTCGTCAAACTGTACGGGATGTTGATGCAGCGCCTCGGCCAGCGTCGAACCGCCTTCAATATTGGTCTTGATGTCCATCAGCATGTTCTTCATGCGTGGATTGGTCTGGCCGTTCGCAATAATCTCGAACGCCTGCACCATCGGCACGCCTGCACTCATCATGACCGAGATCATGCGGCTGAATACCGCGATCTCGCGTGCCTTGATGCGCCGCCCCGATGAGCCGAACAGCGGTTTGCCCTTCGGCTTTACCGAAGTCGGGTTGATCCCCTGCCGGCGCAGTTCTGCGCGTACCAAGCTTGGATTCTTGGCGGTATACTCGCCCTTGATCTTCGTGCCGCGCTTGTCGATCCCGACCCAGTTGAAGGGCTGCAGCTGACTAACCTGCGCTCGAGCGCGGCCGACTTGCCCCGTCTTGTTTGCCGTTGCGGTAGCGGTAGCCATTTTTAATCCTTCGTAACGCGATTGATTTCAGCGAGACTGGTGATGCCGTTTTTGACCTTGAGCAGCGCCGACGTACGCAGATCGGCGATACCCGCGGCAGTTGCCGCATGCGTGATCTGGATCGCGCTGCCGCCATTCAAAATTATGTTGGCGATCGATTCGGTGATCGGCATTACCTGATAGACGCCGGTGCGGCCCTTGTAGCCGTCGTTGCACCCCGAGCAGCCCACCGCATCATACAGCGTGATGCCCTTGTCGATTTCGTCCTGGGTGAATCCCTCGGCCAGCAGCGCCGCGGCCGGCAGGTTGAGTGCGCGCTTGCAGTCGTGCAGGCGGCGGGCGAGGCGCTGTGCGATGACCAGGGTAACCGACGAAGTGATGTTGTACGGCGCAACGCCCATGTTCATCAGGCGGGAAATCGATTGCGGCGCATCGTTCGTGTGCAGCGTCGACAGCACCATGTGACCGGTCTGCGCGGCCTTGATGGCGATCTCGGCGGTCTCCAGGTCGCGGATTTCGCCGACCATGATCACGTCCGGATCCTGGCGCAGGAATGCGCGCAGCGCTGCCGCGAACGTCATGCCGCGCTTCTGGTTCTGCTGCACCTGGTTGATGCCCGGCACGCGGATTTCGACCGGGTCTTCCACCGTCGAGATATTGCGCCCGTCGACGTTGAGGATGTTCAACGCGGTATACAACGACACCGTCTTGCCCGAACCGGTCGGGCCGGTCACGATCACCATGCCGTACGGCTTTTCGATAGCCTCGAGGAAGAGCTGCTTCTGGTCGTCTTCGTAGCCGAGTTTTTCGATGCCCAGGCGCGCCGCTGACCCGTCGAGGATACGCAGCACGACCTTCTCGCCGAACAGGGTCGGGCAGGTACTTACGCGAAAGTCGATCGACTTGCTCTTCGACAAGTTCAGCTTGATACGGCCGTCCTGCGGCACGCGCCGTTCGGCGATATCCAGGCCCGACATGACCTTCAGGCGCGAAGAAATACGTGGCGTGAGCTTGACCGGCGGCGATGCGACCGACCGCAGAATGCCATCCATGCGCAGACGCACGCGGAAGTTGTTTTCGTACGGCTCGAAGTGGATATCCGACGCGCCGCGCTTGATTGCGTCGACCAGCACGCGGTTGACGAAGCGGATGATCGGCTTGTCCTCGTCGCCGCGCGCGTCGAAGCCGATGTCGTTCGTCTCGAGGTCGCCACCGTCGAGATCGAGTCCCTCGAGCCCCTCATCCTCCTCGAGGCCTTCGATCGATGTGCCGGCAGCGTTGAAGGCCTGCTCGATGACGATACCAAGCTGATCCTCGCTGATGAGGATCGGCTCGATCGTGTGGTTGGTCTGGAACTTGATCTCGTCCAGCGCGCGCAGATTGGTCGGGTCGGAAATCCCCACGAACAACCGATTGCCGCGCTTGAACAGCGGCAACGCGCGATGCTTGTTGATGAGTTCTTCGCTGATAAGCTTAAGCGGCAGTTGCGCGATGTCCAGGGACTGCGCGTCGATCAACGGGATGCCGAACTCGGCCGAGGCGGCCTGGGCGACGCGCGCGCTGTCGACCAGCGCGTGTTCGATCAGGAACGTGCCGAGCGGAATCTTCTGTTTTGTGGCAGCCTCCAGCGCCCGGCGTGCCTCGGATTCGACCAACACCCCTTCGGCCACCAGTCGGCGCGAAATCCCGGTCAACCCGGTCAGGGGTGCGGGATTCATCTGCGTCGCCATAAGAATCCTTCGTAAATCCGCGAAACTACGTTGAAATGTACCTCAAAACCGGTCACGAAAGAACACCCTGGCGATCGCTGGCGCCAGATCGCGCCAACCGTTACGCTTGCGGCCATTCTGCCGTACCTTAATGGACCGGTAGAGACCCCGATTTACCCCGTACGCTGAAGGCAAAGCATTGATCAGTATCGTATTACCGGCCAAGAACGAAGCGGCGGCGCTGCAGGCACTGCTCCCCCGCCTGCGCGCCGCACAACCGGATGCCGAGATCATCGTTGTCGACGACGGCTCCAGCGATACCACTGCATCAGTATGTGCGGCGGCGGGTGTACGTTCTGTGACGCAGCCCTATTCAATGGGAAATGGGGCCGCCATCAAGCGCGGGGCCAGGGCGGCCACGGGAGATGTCCTGGTTTTCATGGACGCCGATGGTCAGCACGACCCAGCAGACATTGCCGCGCTGGTGTCACGGCTCGACCAGGGCTACGACATGGTGGTCGGCGCACGCGACTGGTCCGGTCAGGCCGGCGTCGGCCGCGGCGTCGCGAACGCGGTATACAACCGGCTCGCCAGTTGGATTACCGGTTTCGAGGTACTCGACCTGACCTCCGGGTTTCGCGCCGTTCGCGCAGACAAGTTCCGCGAATTCCTGCACCTGCTGCCAAACGGATTTTCATATCCCACAACCATCACGATGGCTTTTTTTCGCAGCGCCTATTCGGTTACTTACGAGCGGTTGATGGTGCATCAGCGTATCGGCAAGAGCCACATCAAACCGCTTCGCGACGGGCTGCGCTTTCTGCTGATCATTTTCAAGATCGCCACGCTGTACTCGCCGCTGAAGCTGTTCGTGCCCGCGAGCGCCACGTTCTTCCTGCTCGGACTTGGTAACTATATCTACACGTTCATCAAGATGGGACGATTGACGAACATGAGCACTCTCATGTGGAGTGCAGCGGTCATAGTGTTTTTGATCGGCTTGATTTCGGAGCAGATTACCGCATTGACTTATCGCCCGACACGCGGCGATGCATGACCGCCATGCCGCTGAAGTACGACGACTGCGTGTTCTTCAGATCACGCGCAACTTGCCGCCGCTCAGGGGCGGTATGGAGCGGTTGAATCTTCGCATGGCCCATGAACTGGCACTGGAGTTTGACCTTGCCCTGATCGGTCCCTATGGATGCGGCACCGAGTCGCCCTCGAACGCTCAAATCGCGGAGATTCCAGCCAAGCCATTGTGGCGTTTTTTCTTGAGCGCGGCCTCGAAAGCGATATCGACAGCAAACAAGTTCAAGCCCGATGCCGTACTGGCTGGAAGCGGTCTTGCCGCTCCTTTCGCTTGGTTGGCAGCGAAGATGGCTTCCGCCCGCATGATCGTATACGTTCACGGGCTCGACCTGATCGCAAGCCACCCTATCTACCGCATGGCTTGGTGTCCAGCCATTCGTCGTGCGGATCTGTGCATCGCCAACAGTCGCAATACGGCGCGACTGGCTGCCGGAATGGGTGTACCGCAATCACGTATCATCATCGTGCATCCAGGTGTAGATATCCCGGAGCGCCCAACGCGGGCGAACAATTTTCGCGCGCGATTCGAGCTTGGCGATCGACCGGTGCTGTTGTCTGTCGGCCGTTTGGTCCTGCGCAAGGGCTTGCAGGAGTTTGTTGAAAATGCGCTTTCCCACATAGTCGCTCGACTTCCGAACGCCTGCCTCGTCGTGCTCGGCGATGAAGCGCCCAACACGCTCCACGGCAGATGCGGCGGGCTGCGCGACCGCATCCAGGAGCGTGCAGCCTGTCTCGGCTTGGCTGACAATGTGCGATTCATCGGTCCGCAAGACGACACGACTTTGGCCGACGCTTACGAGGCTGCTGATGTACACGTTTTTCCGGTGCGCGAAGTTGCTGGCGACGTGGAGGGATTTGGCATGGTCGCAGCGGAGGCGGCCGCACACGGGTTGTGCAGTGTGGCCTTCGCCGTCGGTGGAGTGCCCGACGCGATAGGGGACGGCATTTCCGGTCGTCTCATCATGGCTGGTGACTATATGCAGTTCGCCGCCTCAGTCGTGGAAGCGATCGAAAACCGTGGCGATGCCGGTCTTCGGGAAAAAGCGCGCAGTTTCGCTGAACGCTTTCGTTGGGAACATTTCGGCGATCAAATTCGCCAGCATTTGCGCCAGAGCGTCAGAGCGCAAGCGAGCTGACCGGTGCCAGCATTGAGGACGACGGACGAGATATCCCGCAAGCCCCATGCGGTCCTTGACCTGGCCTCGCGGCGTCTCAAGGCGATCAAAATCGAGCGCCTGCTTGATTTGTCATCGCGGCCTCAGCCGATACGCATGTTGGAAATCGGTACCGGCTCAGGAGGCATTGCGCACTACTTCGCTACACATCCGACCTTGCGTATCGATGTCTATGCCATCGATGTTGTCGATAGCCGGCTGGTCGACGACGCTTACCACTTTCAGCGAGTATGCGGGACGGACCTGCCGTTCGAAGACTGCAGTTTCGACGTCGTGCTGACTAATCACGTCATCGAACACGTCGGCGGCCACGACACGCAACGTGCCCACTTGAGGGAGATCGGACGGGTACTGCGTGACGAAGGCATAGGTTATCTGGCGGTGCCGAATCGCTGGATGGTGGTCGAGCCGCATTACCGGCTGGCATTCCTGAGCTGGTGGCCGCGCGCCTGGAGGTCTTCCTACTTGAAATGGCGACGAGGAATAGAGTTCTACGATTGCGAGCCGTTGACGCTGAGGCAGGTGGAACACTTGCTTGGCGAGAACAACTTCGAATTCAAGAATCTGTGTGTTCCCGCTTTGCGCCTGACGCTGGAGCTGGAACATTCGCCACGCGAACCGATGAGGCTTTTCCTGGATCGGGTACCCGATTGGTTGCCTGAAATCTTTCTCGCTGCGATTCCGACCCTTATCTACAAGTTCTCGAAACCGCAGCATAGGCCCTAGCCTGACTAGGACACTTCGGAAAAAATTTTCGAGTACGCTTCGGCCATCGTCGCCGGCTGGTGGGACGAGACCATTAACGCCCTGTTTCTCGCGCCAATCTGTCGCGACCGTTCTGGATTGCACAACAGCCAGCGGACGCGCTCGATGAAACCGTCGACATCACCAAGATCCGCCAAGAATTCGTTTTGGATGTCGCCAAGCAATTCAATGCTGGAAGGAACGCGCCACGCGACGACAGGAAGGCCGCTTGCCATAGCCTCCAATTGGGCCAGGCTCATGCCTTCGCGAATGGAAGGCAGCACAAATACGTCCGCGGATCGATACAACTTAGGCAGGTTTTCAGGTTGTATGGCGCCAAGAAGTACCAATCGGCCACCGGTACCTTCCAGTGAAACCCGACTACCCGTGGCGCAGGCAAGCTCCGCGAGATCACTCACTCCCTCAGCTATTGCATCAAGCCAGTGAAACCCCTTGCGGCGCGAGGGGGTTGCACAAAACAATACCCGGCGATGGCGCGAAGGCCTACTCTCGTCGGCGGGATGAAACCGGCCGCTGTCCACACTGTTGGGAATTACGTGAATCGTGCCCGAGTAGTTCAAGTCGTCGCGAACGATTTGCGCCGTAGCATGACTTACCGCCGTAACCACAGTTGCTCGCCTTAGGCCGAGGCGAGTAAACAGGCGAAGATCCGTGAGGTAGTGCATCCTTTGGGCAAGTGAACTGTGGGCGCGCATACCAGCGTCCAAAACGTAGTTCAAAAAGGTTGCGACCAGGGCGCTGCCCGAAGGTGTGGCGAAGGCTGCATGATCCGGAGACATATGCACTATTCTTCCCGCTCTTGCCCGCAAGCGCGTGAGGTTCCAAGGAGTCCGTTCCCAGGCCGGCGGATAATCCAGCACGTCATATCCCCTGAGCAAGTCAGCGAGCTGGCGATGGAAGACAAGCGCACCGCTTCCGGTGGGGACTACCGCCGTGATCTGGGGACGATCGCAATCAAACGTCATACACTAGTAGAGGCAAGCGACGCGTGAGCAGGGCATTGTGCGGGGCCCGAAGGAACAAAGAGAGCTACCAATGATAGTCGGTACGGGGCTGATAGCAAGGGCACTTCTTCGATATGAAGAACTACTCGACGGCGTATTTATTCATGCTGCGGGGGTCTCGAATTCCTCGTGCAACGACGAAACCGAGTATGCGCGCGATCGCCTGCGTTTGCTAAATAGCGTAGCAATTGCCGATCCAGCTGCGCCTTTCATCTACATTAGTACCTGCAGCGTCGACGACCCCGCCTCGCAAACCAGCAGATATGTCAGGCACAAGCGTGAACTTGAGCAAATAGCGCAGCAACACCGCGCCGGCTCTTCCGTGATCGTCCGTCTTCCACAAGTCGCCGGCGCTACTCCAAATCCCCATACAATACTGAACTTTCTGTATGCGAGAATCGCCCGGTCCGAGAGGTTCGATTTGTGGCGGCAAGCCACGCGAAATGTCATTGATGCCGATGATGTAGGACGTATTCTGACGGATATGGTTGTCAATGAGCGCATCCGCTCGGGAATCCTCAATATCGCCAATCCATTGAATTCATCAGTGCTGGAAATAGTCAGCGAGTTTGAAAAAATAACCAATCGACGCGCCGTCTGTACTACGTTGAATAAAGGAGCGGATCACATCATCGATTCGACTCGAATACGCGCTTCAATACTGAGATGTGGCATCGTATTCGATGACGGCTACCTGCAGAGGACTCTGAAAAAATACTATTCCTGATATGGAGTGGAGTGAGTGATTACCTTCATTGCGTGCACAACGCAATTCAGCGACGCTCGGCGCTTCCACCCAGTTTCAATCGAACCATCTCGGTGAGGGCAAAAGCCTTTAGCACCAAGGCTGCGGTGAGAACCTTGAGCCGCTCCCAGCGGGTCAGCGATGGGTAGCACAGAATCCACGAGAGTGATGCAAGAGATCGCCTATGTGGGCGCAGTCCTTCAACATCCTCCAAACCAAGCTGGAGCGAACGCAAGTGGTATCTGCCGGCAGCAACACGCCGCGTTTGGCGGATTGCTGCTCCCAAGGATGTCCGTGGTTCAGTGTAAACGATAGCACCGGGGGCATATACCATCGGAAGACCCAGCTTCTTCGCTCGCCATGACCATTCTCTATCGCCGCCTGACAGCAGCCTCTCGTCGAAAGGCCCAATGTGCTGAAACTGGCCCTTCGTGCAGAACAGGTTCGCTGTTACCGAGAACTCCTTGTTCTCGATATTCTCCTTTTGCCGGAAACCGGCGGCGTATTGATAAAGGCCGACGCCGCTTCGTACGGAAGGCGGTGCAATGACCACCTCCCCGCCGACCAGATGATGGTGGTGACCCTCCTGCAGCGCATGAACCCCTTGTTCGACCCATCCGCGCTGCGGAACGCAATCGGCGTCAGTAAACGCCAATATCTCACCGGTTGCGATTCGTGCTCCAGCGTTGCGTGCTGAGTATGAGCCAGGCTTTTCGTGACGTGTGATTTGAACGGTATACGGCAGATGATTTGCCACGCTCAAAGCTGGCGTTGATCCATTATCGACGAGAATGACTTCAAGGCAAGACAAAGGATAGGTCTGAACCCCGAGCGCCGCCAAACATCTAGAGACGCCTGCTTCATCGTCGAAAACAGGAATAATTATACTTACAAGAGGGTGCTTGCCGGCAGCAGCCATGTGCAATAACTCAAGTAAAGGTGCCAATTACCGCGAAATAAAAACGTGAATCAATGTGCTTCTAAGCGCTTTGGTTGAAATAACTCAATGATCGCGACAATCCATTGTCGGTTGAACATTGCGCTGAGCCCTAGATACGTTGTGCCGCCCACAATCCCGCCTACCGCCAGGCGCACAGTTCCATGATCGAGTCCACGTGTGACTGACCATGAGGCCGCACCAGCAAAGAGTGCCATCCATAGAGGCACGGCTAATTGTCGAAGATATTCCAGAAAGCTAGCGCCACAACTTGGCCTAATCAGAAACCGCCACATAGGCACGACGAGGGCTAGTTGGATCACCAAAGCAACAATGGCTAAGCCTGGCAATCCGTAAACACTAGCACCACCCCAATACAACGCTGGTAGAGCGACTACCAGTGCAAGGTTCCAACAGAACGCTAGCTTCGCACCCCCTATGGCGTAGAGCAGAAAACCCGTCGGGTTTCCTACTGATCTGATTAAGCCCCAGATGGCGAGCACGCGAAGGTAGGGAACCGCGCTTCGCCATTGCGGGCCGTATAGTAGGGCTACGATTTCGTCGGCGAAAAACGCTAGTGCAGCAAAAACAGGAAAGTTGATAGAAGCAGTCATACGCAAGACCTGCAGATAGATAGATTTTAGGGCGCTGCGATCGCCCTTTGCCCTTGCCATGAGAGGGAACGCAACCCGTGTGATAATTGGGTTGATAACCGTCGCGATGCGCAAGCTTAGTTCGCGTGGCACGGCATAGACTCCCACCGTGCTCGGGCCAAGAACGGCTCCCCCGAGAAACAAGTCAGAGTCGCGATTTACGTTATTCGCAAGACTATCGCCAACGAGATAGAACCCGTACCGCACATATTCCCGCGCCTCGGCAGGACGGAAGTGCAGAGTTGGCCTGCAGTTTTTTGATAGCCACAGCCACGACAAGACGGAGACCGTCGTCGTCCTTGTCAGCAAAGCGGCTACTAGTGCAAAGACATTGCCATTAGCTAGAGCAAATGTCACGGCGACAGCCAGTGCAATAGCACTTGCGAGAATCTCGATCACGGCGACGGTCGAGAATTGCAGCGATTTCTCGGCCAGAATACGGAACTGCAGCCCGAAAGCACTGAATGGAAACACCAAGCTCGACCAGCGGAGAACGGATGTCAATTGTTCAGAGTGAAACATCGCCGCCAAGAACGGCGCAATCAGAATTATTATGAGTGACAGCGCCGCAGCCAATAAGATGTTCAACCAGTACAAAGTCGACAACACCTGGATTGGTATCTCGTCAAAGTGGATCAGCGCACGATTCAGCCCCATGTCAGCGACCAAGGAAAGCATGCCGATCATCGCCGCCGCCACGCCCATCAAACCAAAATCTGCCGGGTGCAGAAGTCGAGCCAGGGCGATTGTCTGAAGGATATGGAATCCCGATACACCCAACGCAGAAAGTGTCGTCCAGCGTCCAGCAGCAAATGTGCGATTCCTGAGGCTCACGGCTTCCGGGCAGTTGCAACATAGCCGGCGGTTTCGCGCTCTTCAGCCCATGCCCGATCCATCAGCGGAGCGATAGTTTGGCTCAGCAACCAGAAGGGAACCAGGACCGTACGAATGACTATACGCATCAGGCGAGGTCCTTGTACCATTCTTGCCAGTTGGTAGTTAAGCTTCAGAACCCACATCGCCCAGAAGCCCGTCGTCGCCTCTATCACAATGTTTTCAAAACCCGCCTTGCGCAGCTGATATTCGAGACCATGACGAGTGAAACGCTGATAGTCCCATGGCGCCTCGTGGATCCACCACTGAAATGGAACCGAAAGCGTTATTTGGCCTCCTGGGCGTAGTACACGAAAAGCTTCACGCAGCATCACTCCCGGCTCTGCCAGGTGTTCCAGCACTTCGAACGACACGACGTGATCAGCCATTGCGTCACAAAGTGGAAGTGGCTGGTTCAAGTCAGCGATCACATCGGCCCTTAGGTCATGTAAAGTGCTTGTCCAGTCGACACCGATATATTGATCGGCGTAACGCAGGATGTCCCGTTCAAAAGGGCGTTGGCCGCAGCCAAAATCGAGCACCGTGCCCGACATGCTCGTCAATCGCGCCGACACCTTGGTGTTGACCGCCTTCTTGATCAGCCAGTTGTGAGCGAACCAGCGCTCAGGATACATCACGTGTCTCTAACGCTTCTGCAACACTGCGACCAGGTTGAAGCCCGGCTCGTGGCAAATCCGATATGCTGCATTGTACGCGGACGTAGCAATCAGTGCGGCCGTCTTATAAATCAACTTATGTTTGGTATCATCACTGACTGCCTCTCGTGCATGGTTGCGTGGCTCCGAGTGAATCTTGAGTACCTGTAGGCCGAGCTCAGCAGCAATGTTCTGAAACGTTGACACGCTAAAGTGCCCCATGTGGTGGGGCGGAAGGTCGAAAGCATCCTCTTGGTTCATGAGGGGAAGGCACTCACGATTTGGCGTACTCAAAATCATTCGACCGCCCGGAGCAAGCAGCGCGACTGCAGCGCGTAGAAAAACGCCGGGTTCGGCGATATGCTCCAAAACCTGGAACGCACAGATCGCTTGAAATTCGTTGTTGCGCTCTTGCGCCAACATCTCAACTGCCTGCTCTATGATTGCAAACCGAGTCACCTTCTTCTGGATCGCCTCAGCGTTGAATTCCAAGCCAAGTGCGTAATCAACGACCCCTTCTAGGGATCGCAGAAAAAAACCTCGACCACAGCCTATTTCAAGAAGTCGATCTGCGCCAGACACTGCCTTGCGTGCGATCGGATATTCCCAGCGCTCTGTCCGATAGTAGTGTGGCCAAGCAGCACTGAGCAGATGATATAAAACCTCATCGCCAGCGATAGTGACTGGGCGCCAAAAGCGGTATCCGGTTCGCTCGCATTCGTACAGATGTACGCAGGCAAGGCCGCGAAAACACTTGCTGACATCCGCGCCACACTTCTTCCGGTAAAGTGCAGCGATGTGGTTCGACGATACTGTCTGCAAGTGACGCGCGGTGCCCCCGAAAGGGCTTGCAATGTTAGGCGGATCGGCGCTCAGGTCAGTCATTTGTCTGTCCAGCTCACTTTTTCCATATCGAAAGTTTGTAGAGATACGACCGTTGTAGGCAAATTTGTATTGGCCTGTGCGAGACGTCACAACCCCAGTATTGCATATATCATAATTGCAGTTCGCTACTGCGAACTCATTTCGTCATAAACGGCCTGCAATTTCTTAAGGGACACTTTCAAATCAAAGCGAGAGAACACTTGAGCCCGAGCTTGCTCTGAAACCAATTGCAGGAGGCAGTCGTCAGAGAGGCCTTTGATGAGGTTGTCGGCCAAATCACTAACTGACCGCTCCGGAAACGCGAGTCCGGTCTTGAGATGTAATACTGCTTCCCCTACGCCTCCTCTTGCTGAGGTCACAACGGGTAAGCCAGCCGCTTGCGCTTCAAGGATGATCATTGGTAGCCCCTCGGCGTCACCATTTTCTGCGGTTACGCTTGGCACGCAAAGTATGCGTGCCTGATCCATCTGGGCTTTGACTTGATTGCTGGTCAATGCGCCATGGAATTCAACAGAGATATTTAGTGACGCAGCCAGCCGATGTAACTCAGAGCGCATTGGTCCGTCGCCAACGATGGCTAGTTCGGCGTCCTGAAATTGCGTACGCACACTCGCGAACGCCTTCAATAGGTAAGTCGCACCCTTTTTTTCTACAAGACGACCAACAAATAGAACTCGCTTAGGGCGTTGTGCGATTGGGATGTTCCCTGGGCTGAAATCCTCGGTATCTGCGCCGAGGTATGAGACAGTCACCTTATCCGGTGGAATCCCATAAGCAATTGCCCGCTGACGAATGCATTCGGAGACGGCGAGAAAATGAATATTGGGTTGACTGGCCAATTGGAGAAGTTGCCGTGGATAGCTGCGGCGCCGCAGCCCGCCTTTCCCCGACTCCCACCAGCGACGGTCGATGTTGATGTCGTACCCGTACAAGGAGACCAGCATCGGTAGGCCTAAGGCGCGCATCAGTGGCCATGCATCGACTGCGTCCGTGCCAAAGTGTGCGTGTATCAGCTTGGCTCCCAGCTTCCGAAGTTTGCGAACACTTGGTGGATGTGGAATCCGAAGCCATCGACACGATATAAAATAAGCGCTCGACAGTAGTCGTTTCGCTGAACGCAATACCTGCACGTCGAGTCCTTGCAACGGCAATCCAGCATCCAGGATGCGGTCACAAACGCAAACGGGATGCCAGCGATCGACCCCAAGAATCTGTCTGAGGATGAAGGTCTCAGATCTCTCAAGCAGCGTATTCCTGAAGACGATAACCTTGTTCATTCTTTGCTCGAAGTGCCCTTAGTTTGAGTAGTGCGAGTGAGTTACGAACTCAGTCGTTGACACGCAAAATCTGTATTGGTCGCGACTTGACTAGGCCGCTAGACCGACGGTCACAAGGCGGTGACCCTTGGCTAATCGACGTAGAAATCGGTGTCGCGTTTAGTCGCCCAGCAGACCGGAACAACGTCTATATGCCTCTCGTCCCCCATTGCGGCCCGAAGGGGCGACTCCTCTGTCGGATATCTTGTGCGATCCTCATATGCAAAAAGCTGGTATTGGGGCGGAAAAGCATTTGAGCGGAATAGATCTATCCTCGCGAAGTGCGGTAAGAAACGATCGAAGTAATCTAGTCCCGGGGCTCGAATGTGCATCGACTCGCGCGGATTGGGACCTGGATACTCAACCGTGAAGGGATTCACTATCGGTACCGGTAGGATTGCGAACCCATTTGGCGCCAGTATCCTTCGAATCTCGGCAATTGCTTTGCTATCGTTGGGAACATGTTCGAGCACGTGCGATGCGTAGACCACGTCATACGCACCCGAAGAGAAAGGGAGGGCTTGCAGATCGACGGCGTGGTCGACATCTTTCATATCAATATCGGCTGTCTCGTACTGGCCGAAGAGCGACGCGAACATTCCCCGGAAATAAATCTCTGGAGCAAAGTGCAACATTCGCAGGGTTCTTGTTTCATATCTGGCAAAGACCTTCTTCGCTACGAGATACTGCAAGCGATGGCGTTCCAGAGCGCCGCATGAGGGACATTTCGCATGTACCCTCCTTCCTGTTTCCGGTACCAAATTGCGAAATGGCCCCTTATACCCGCAAATCGGGCACTCAAAGTGTTTCTTGAAGGGATGCGCTACGCGAAACGTTGCGGCACGCAAGCGTTCTGCGAGGGTGCGCTGGTGAGTTGGCATCGTGGTCATATCGGTCGTGGCAGCTGGGCTGATGATCCGTGTATCGGAGGATAACGTTTGTGAGCTATCCTCTTGCGGCTACTAGGCGACGGCGTAGCGAATCTATCTGTGCTCGATTCGTGCCGAAGCGATCAAGACGATCCATTTTTCCGAGTTCTTTTTCTGCATCCTCGAACCGTCGAAGGAAAATCATAACCCGCGCGAGATTTTCATGGTATTGCAGGGTATTCGGACTTCGCTCGACGGCATCCTTCATCAGGCGCAGCGCAAGATCATGGTCGTGCATGACGTTGAGTGCATAGTTGCCGAAGACGGTCAGGACACCCGGCGAGGGTCGCGCGCCTATGGCCGCGTAAAACGTGTCGAGCATGTTGCCGAGGTCGAAATTGCAGTGTCCCTCTTCCTGGCATCGGGAGAGCGAATAAAGGGCAGAGATTCCCTGCACTCCGACAGGCTGTGATTTGAGTTTGGTCTGCATGCTGTTCCACCATGCTGGATCCTGCTTGGTGTTCGTTCGTGCGGCCAGGATCAGGAGTGCTTGTTCCGGCAATATGTTCGAACCGGGGACGGCAGCGGCGGCGGTCAAGGCCTTTCTGGCCAATGGGAAGAACTTCGAGTCGGCGTCATAGTCGCACAGGATCACATAGGTGCGGCCTTCATCGTAGGTCGCGCGGGGAGACAGCGGATGCTTGGCAACTTCACTCAGCGCAAAGCGAACTGGATTACCCCATTCGCTGGCGCGCAGGAAAGTCGTGAAGCCGTAGAAGATGCCCAGGGCCGCAACCGCGAGCGTGCCGGCCAAGGCAAGGCGTCGTGCGGCTTGCGTCAGCACAAGCGCGTAGACAATGATCAGCAACAACGCGAACGAGGCAAAATAATTGCGGTGCTCATAAACGAGCTCGAGCGGAATGACCGTTGCCGTAAGCACATGAGCGGCGAAAAACCAGAGGACGCCGAGCGCCAGCAACGGCGCCTTCCGGCGCACGACGATCGCAGCGATGAACGACGCCAGCAGGCCGGCAATTGCGACCCACGTCGTTGCAGGCGCGAGCAGGCCATGTGAAACGGCGTAGTCGTCGTGGTAGAGGCTGAGCGTGCCGAGGCGTGGCATCAACGTCCAGCAGACGTAGTCCCAAAGGATGCGGCTTTCGGTCAGCAGGCGTTCGCCGAGCGTGAACGAGCGGCCGGAGTATGCGCCCGGCGACAAGACGTGTGGCAATAGCCAGGCAAGTCCCGCCACGAACGGCAGCAGCAGGACAAGTGCGAACAGGGCCTGGATCCGGCGATCGGGTTCACGCCCGCGCGTGGCAAAGCCGAAGAACAGGCATTCGGCGATGAACGCGTAGAGCGGGATCATCGCCGCTGTTTCCTTGGCCAGGATGCCAAGGACCGTGCATGCGCCAATGCCGACCAGAATCTTTCCCCAGCCGCCGCGGCCGTCGAGTTGCGCTTCGCGCCCGTCCATGTACAGGCACAATCCGGCAAAAACGAAGACCTGCGCGAGGCTTTCCATCCGTTGCACGGCGAGCAGCACTGGAGTCAGGTTGATCGGCGCGAGCGCCCACAACGCGGCAAGCGCCAGGGCAGCACCCTCGACTCTGGCGGCCGTTGGCGGCGCGTTCGCGCTTCGCGTACCCAAGCGGAACACTCGGCGGGCCAGTGCGTAGGCCAGCACGACATTCAGCAAATGAACGGCGAGGTTGGTCGCCCTGATCGGCAACGGATCGAGTCCGGTCAGGAAATAGTTGATCGCGAAGGTGAGCATCGCGAGCGGACGCTGCAGATCGCTGGACGGCGAGGAGAACATGGCCGCCCACCAGTCGCGCCAGGCCAGCGTCGAGACGTGCAGTTCGACGTTGTCGACGATGTTGGGAAAGTCGTCGAAGGTGAAGGCGCCGAACAGACCGCGAAAGTAGACCGCTGCGGTCGACAGCAGGATTGCTGTCAGTGCCCAGAGTCGGCACTTCGAGAGATTGTCTTCCAATTCTGTCATTGCCCTGCTCGATCCGACGTCCCCTCGTTCGATTTGGTCGGAGAGCCGGTTGGGATCTTCTTGCCGCCCTCGCGCGGAGCTGCCGCCACGTCTTTCGCAAGCAATGTTCGCATGTGGACAATCTCGTGGGCCCAGTAGCCTTCCTTCCATAACAGCCAGTCGTGAAACGTTGGCATCGACCATCCGGGCCCTGCGGGCGGCCGCCAGACGGCCATTAGATGGTCGAGATGACGTTGTGCGAGCAGGGGGCGGTGGGCAGTTGCCAGAATTGCTGCCTGATTCAGTGCCGCACCCGGACGAATATCCGCATCGAGTGCAGCATCGAACAGGCGCAGCGCGCGTTCGTCCTGGCTGCGCAGCAACGCGATGCGGCCTTGAAGGTGCAAACGGTCCTGGAGGCGCCCAGGTACCTTTTCTGTGCGTTCGTTTTGGCCAGCGGCGACCAGCAACCGGTCGAGCGTTTCGAGGTCTAGTCCGTGACAAGTCCCACTACGAGCCATGGAAAGGCCTCGCTCGAACCAGTCGAAACCGAGGCGACCGGCATTCGGTGCCGTGCGCAATGCCACCGCTGCGCGCTCGATGTCGGCGGGTAAGAGAACTCCGCTGCTGCATTCTGCGCCGAGCATGTTGAGTGCAAGTTGCAGTTCGCCGGGGTGCTTGGCCAACGCGCGCTCGAGTCGTGCGGTGGCGGCGGCAACCTGACCGTGATCGAGCTCTATCTGTGCCGCGTAGGCTTGTGCGCGCGGCGAGTCCGGATTTTTGTCGGCCCACACGATCGCCTGGGACCTTTCATCACCCCACAGACCGGCGCGCACCCAGGTCATTCCGGCCAGGCCGAGGGGCAGAACAATTGCCAGCAGCATACGCAGTGCGGTGGGCATCAACGGTGCGGTGGCGGATCTATCATTCGTCGTGATCCCCGGATTGCAAATCCACAATGCGAGAGGCCAGAACATCATCAACGCCGGCAGGTAGTTTCGATGTTCGAAATACAATTCGAGTGGAACGACGGTCGACTCGAGTAGCTGCCCCGCGAAAAAAAACAGGATCGCCAGCGCAAACGCGGGATGACGCCTGCGCTGCGTCCACGCGGCGACAAGTAGAGCGAAGATCAGCAGCAGGCAAAGCAGCGTGCTCGGCGGAGACAGGATGCCATTGGAGATCGGAAAGGCATCGTTGAAGAGTCCTGTTGTGAACGGCCGCGGCAGCCAGAGCAGCCGCAGGTAGTCTACGAGCACTCGTCCTTCGGTCAGCAGGCGCTCGCCCAGCGTCCAGGGGCGAATCGCCGGCATGCCGTTGACGAAACCGCCGTAAGCGATCTTTGCCAGGTACGCAAACAACAGCAGGCTCGGCGTGATCAACAGCGAGCGCCGCACGACGGCGAAGGCTCGCCGCGTCGCTCGGTGTTCCACGGCGGAATTTGGCTGGAGCACGATGCTCTCTACGATCCAAGCAAAGAGTGGCAGCAGGACGCCGTTGGCCTTGCTCAGCATCGCCAGAACGGTGCAGACAACGATCGAAGTCGCGGCCAGCACGACTCCCGCGCGCCGGCCTGAAGCCGCCAGTTCTCGCCCGTGAACGTAGCCTATCAGGCCGAGCAGCACGAACGTCGCGGGCAGCATCGTCTCGCGCTGCACGATGTACAGCGTCGTCGACACCAGCAAGGGATGCAGCAGCCAGAGCGCGGAGCCGAGCACCGCGGCGAGCGCAACATGTCGTTGGGTTTTGCCCAGAGCCTGTCCCAGCCTGGTCAACAGGCCGAAAAGCAGCACTCCATCGAGCAGGTGAAGCAGGACACTGGTTCGTTTGAACGGATACGGGTCCGCCGGCCAATCGTCAGCATCGATCAGGAAACTCAGCAGCGAAAGCGGCCGGCCGGTCGGATCGGCTGAGCCAGACGTTATGTAACGCGAGAAGGTAGCCGCATTGTCCACCGGCCCGGTTTCACCGAGCAACGGCAGGTTGGCAAAGTCGTCGAACAGGAATCCGCCGGCGAGCCCGGGACGGTACGCCAGCCAGGCGAGTATCAGGACGGCGATTAACGCGCCGCAGGTTATCAGCGCGGTACTGCGTAGGCTGGGGTACATGACAAAAAACAAGGGCCGCAAAACGCGGCCCTTGAGTCTACAGCCGGTTAAGCGAAATCAAATCAACGGCAGGAAGTAGGCAGGTACTTGGTATCGACAGGCGTTCCCGTCAGGCCCACTACTGTGCAGTGCCATTCAATGCTGCCAGCATGGGTGATTGCCGAGAAACCCAACGCTTTAGTCAATATCTTTGAGTTGGCTGAGCGGCCGTACGTCACCTCGATGCGGCCACCAGCGGCGCCCTTGCCCGCATCGACGCCCTCGACATACTTGCCCTGGATGCTCCCGCTCGCCGCAAGACCCGCAGAGAAATTGGTCGTCGGGAACCGGCCCTTGTTGCTGTAGAACTCGCTGATCGCCGTCTTGGAACCGTCGGCCAGGACTGCGCCTTCGGAAACCTGCGAACGGATCAGGTAATCCTGGTATGCCGGCAGCGCGATGGCGGCCAGAATCGCGATGATCGCAACAACGATCATCAGTTCGATAAGTGTAAAACCTTGTGCCTTTTTCATGTTGGTTCCTCGAGAGTTAGCTAGCTTGCAACGATTGCCCCTGGATTGCGACTGGCCGGCAGCGTGCGCGTCCTTGGCATCTGGCCGGAAATCGAAACGCCATAGGCGTGAAAGCAGGATTGATGCCAATAAAGTGAAAGTGTCAACTGGGTTCGACAGACCCTAGCGAAAAGTGCGCTAAGTCACCTTTCTTGTTCCGATCCCTTCGGCGCCCTACGTCTCAACCCCGTATTTTGAAGCTGGACAACGAGACCGGCGACCGCTAGCGGCAAATTATGACGAAAAACGGCAGATTGACTGCTATCGGCAGCTCGCGGTCAGATAGCGCGGGTTGATTGTGGGCGACTTGCAGCGCCACTGGATGCTTCCGCTGGTTGTAGTCGGCGACAGCTGCAAGTCTTTGCCCTGCAGTTTGATGTTTGCCGAGTTGCCGAACGTCGCTTTTGCGACGCCACCGGCGATGTCGACGCTCTTCACGTACTTCCCGGCGATGCTTATAGCCAAGGGCAGACCCGCCGACCGGTTGCTGGGTGGCATACGGCCCTTGTTTGAGACGAACTCCCACAACTGGGTGCGCGTGCCGTCCATGAGGGTGATCCCCTCGGCCGTCTGCGAGCGAATCAGGTAGTCCTGATACGCGGGAATGGCTATTGCCGCTAGAATGGCGATGATTGCCACCACGATCATCAGCTCGATAAGGGTGAAGCCTGCAGGCTGCTTTTTCATATGTGAGGTCGCTCCCTTGACGCAAGGCGAATGCAGGCAGCATGCCAAGCTACAAATAGCGAGTGATGCCGAGGATTTCACTTCGCCTTCACGACGGGGTTCACAAGGCCATTACAAATCCAGGGTTTCGCGCGAAATTCATCAGCGTCCATGTGCCCAAAAATGGCACCTCATCGTCATGCTGAGGCATTGACGCGCTCGCAGCATTTCTTGACGCGTTCCTCAATATTTGCGACGTGAGCGGCAATATTCCAGACGCGCTCGTCGATATTTGCGACGTGAGCGACAATATTTCAGACGCGCTCGTCAATATTTTCGAGGTGAGCGGCAATGCTCCAGACGCGCTCGTCAATATTTGCGACGCGAGCGACAATATTTCAGACGCGCTCGTCAATATTTGCGACGTGAGCGGCAATGCTCCAGACGCGCTCGTCAATATTTGCGACGTGGGCGGCACAATTTTCGGACGCGCTCGCCGCGCGTGCGGGTCAACCTGGAATCCTTCCCCCGCATGCGGGCAAACATCGGCAGGATTGCCGATGTTGCCGCGGATGCTGCCCGAAGGGCGCGCCATATGGATGTGGCGCGTACAAGGTGGCGGCAGCCGGAAGGAGGCAGTTCGAGCGAAGCCTGAAAAGTGGTATCGATCCAAAGTTGCGAATGCGCCACCGTTCACGCCTTCCGCGGGCGGCAGAGGTAAGGTCGTTAGTCGATGCCGAGTTTCTTGAGCTTGTAACGCATCGCGCGAAACGTGATGCCGAGTTTTTTTGCGGCAGCCGTCTTGTTGTAGCGCGTCTCCTGCAGCGCCTTCATGATCGCCTCGCGCTCGAGGTTGCTGATATAGCTGTCGAGGCCGCCATCGCCGCCGGTCGAATCGAGATCTTCTTCGCCCTCGTCCGGATGCGGCGCGACCGTCGCGGTGCCCGCCGACGCACGCGGCGCCAGGCGCAGGTCTGCCGGCTGGATCGTGTTGTTCTCGCACAGCGCGACGGCGCGCTCGAGTACGTTTTCCAGTTCGCGCACGTTGCCGGGAAACGGATAGGCGATGAGCGCGGCCAGCGCTTCGGGCGTCAACCTGGCCGGGCCGCCGGAATCGGCCAGGCGCTCCAGCACACGGGTGGCGAGAGTCGGTATGTCGCCGCTGCGTTCGCGCAGTGGCGGCACGCGCAGCTCGATGACGTTGATGCGGTAGTAGAGATCCTGGCGGAAATGGTTCGATTCGACCAGCTTGGCCAGGTTCTTGTGCGTGGCCGAAAGGATGCGCACGTCGATCGGCACTTCGGCCCGGCCGCCGATCGGGCGCACGGCTTTTTCCTGGATCACGCGCAGCAGTTTTACCTGCATGTGTATCGGCAGCTCGGCAACCTCGTCGAGGAACAACGTGCCGCCACTGGCCGCCTGGAACAGGCCATCCTTGTCGGCCTGGGCGCCGGTGAAACTGCCACGCTTGTGGCCGAAGAATTCCGATTCCATCAGCTCGCTGGGAATCGCGCCGCAGTTGACCGGAACGAACGGGCCTACTGCGCGCGGGCCTTGCTCGTGGATCAGGCGTGCGACCAGTTCCTTGCCGACGCCGGATTCGCCGCTGATGTAGACCGGCGCCTGGCTGCGGGCGAGCTTGTCGATCGTCGCGCGCAATTCCTTGATTGCCGGCGAATCGCCGAGCATGCGCGACGAGGCGCCGCCCTGGGGCTCGGCCTTCTTTTCCTCGGCGAGGCGCAGCGCGGTCTGCACCAGCCGCCGCAGCATGCTGATGTCGACCGGCTTGGACACGAAATCGAACGCGCCGGCCTTGAGTGCGGTGACGGCCGCGTCGACATTGCCATGCGCGGTGATCATCGCGACCGGGGTTTCGGGATACTTCGCCGCGATCAGCTCCACGATTTCCTGGCCGCTGCCGTCCGGCAGGCGCATGTCGGTAAAGCACAGCGCGTAGCGCGATTCCTCCAGCCGCTGCCGTGCCTCGGCCACATCGCTGGCAGTGTCGACCTTGAGGCCCATTCGACCGAGCGTGATGCTCAGCAATTCGCGAATGTCGCGCTCGTCGTCGATTATCAGGGCGCTGGCGGTACTCATTGGCGCAGAAGATGGCTCAAGGGCAGGGGATTTTCACATGGCCGGCGTGGCTGGCCAAAACCGTGCCGCAAGAGTAAGGGGCATCGGACTCGAAGGAAAGCCCATTCTGGTGTTGCGGGCCGCCGGGGGCTTGCCTTGGCCGCTCGAATTTCCCCCTTTCCAGGCGCGATGGGAGGTGACAGGCGCCGCAGACGGCGCTCACGAGATCGGCAATCCGCCCCCGTGCACCGGCAGTGTGATGCGGAAGCAACTCCCCCCGCCCGCCACCGGCACGAATTCCAGCGTGGCCTGGTTCGCCTCGCACATCTGGCGCGCCAGGTACAGGCCCAGGCCCGTGCCGAATTCGTGGGTGGTGAAGAACGGCTCGAAGATCTGCGCGGCGACCTTGGGCGGGATGCCGGGGCCGCGGTCGAGCACTTCGATCAGCGGCGGGCCCTTGTCGCCGCCCATGCGCGCGACGACGGCGACGCGCGCAGGCTCGTCCGGCAGGCGGCCGTAGCGCAGCGCGTTCTGCACCAGGTTCCAGACGACCTGCTGCAGCTGTTGCGGGTCGGCCAGCGCCTCGACCTGGCGCGGCTGCGCGATGCCGCGCAGCTGATCCTTGCCGATGTCGTTGCTGGCCTTGTATTCGTCGACGAAGTGCGTCACCCAGCGCGCCAGGTCGATGCTTTCCGGCCGCGAGCGCTCGCGCCGCGACAGCTGCAGGATGTTCTCGACGATTTCGTTGACCCGGCTGCAGTGGTTGTTGATGATCTCGATCATGCGCTTGTCCTCGTCCGGCATCGCGTCGGACTCGGCCAGCAGCTGCGCCGAATAGCTGATCGCCGCGAGCGGATTGCGGATCTCGTGCGCGATCGACGCTGACAGGCGGCCGAGCGAGGTCAGCGTCAGCTGCTCGGCGCGGCGCGACAGCAGCGACGTGTCGTCGAGAAAGATGAGCACGTTGCTGTCGTCGTGCGAGGCGAGCTGGGTGAAGCGCGGAATCACCTCGGGCACGTCGTCGGCCAGGGCGACCGAGGTGTTGTCGATCTTGCGCGTCGTGCGCCAGTGGTACAGGCGCCGCGACAGCTCCGGCGCGAGCGAACCCAGATCGCTCTGCGCGGTCTTCGGATTGCCGAGCAGCGCCCACGCCGACTCGTTCCACAAATGCACGCGGTTGGCGTCGTCGACCACCAGCACGCCGGTGTTCATGCGCCGGATGATCAGCTCGTTGATCTGGGCGAGGTTCTGCAGGTCGATGCCGCGCTGCTCGGCCAGCGCCTCGGTCTCGCGCATCTGCTTGCCGAGCGCGAAGCACAGGATCGCCGTGGCGAAATAGCCGAAGCCGTAGAGGCCGTACTCGATCAGGTTGCGGTCATCGCTTTCGATCAGGCGGCCGAGGAACGACTGGCCGATCACGCCGAGCGTGGCCAGTGCCGCGAAGAACGCCGCCAGGCGCGGCGGCAGCAGCAACGCGCCGGCGCCGACGTTGACCATCAGCAGCATGGCGATGCCGCTCGGCGGATTCTTGATCGCGTACAGCGCGATCGTCGTGGCGGCAACATCGGCGGCGAGCGCGATCGAAACGTTCAGGCGCAGGTCGGCCTGCGAGCGCGCGCTCACGAACAGGTTGACGGCCGCGAACAGCAGGTAGCCGACAGCGACGGTACGCGCCAGCATTTCGTGGCTGAGCACCACCCAGTTCAGCGCCAGCGGGCTGAAGACGAGCCCGACGATCAGGGCCGCCTGGAAGACGCGGAACAGATTGAAGAAATGCAACTCGCGCCGGCTGATGTCGCTGGACGCGGTCTGGGAGAGGTGTGCGGTGATGGTTGTCGCGGGCACGGTCGGCGGGCTTGTATAACGCCATTATAACTACCACAAACCCGCCGCGGCATGTGCTTGCGCGCCCTTTTATTTACGCACTGCTTTCTTCACAATACGCGCCCGCATTCGGTTACCCTGCCTTGCCGCTCCGATCGGCGCAGTGTCCGGCCGCCAGGACGAATCCCTCGACAGGTGCATGCATGAATTTCCACGAGTACCAGGCCAAGCAGTTGTTCGCCGACTACGGCATCCCGGTCCCGATCGGCAGGATCGCCACGACGCCGGAGCAGGCGGTCGAAGCGGCGCGGGCGCTCGGCGGCGAGGAGTGGGTGGTCAAGGCACAGATCCATGCCGGCGGCCGCGGCAAGGCGGGCGGCGTCAAGCTGGTCAAGACGCTGGAGGACGTGAAGGCCGCTGCGGCAAGAATGCTCGGCACCAGCATGCAGACGTACCAGTCCGGCGGCCGCGCGCTGCCGATCAACGTGGTGCTGATCAGCGAGGCCGGCTCGATCGCCAAGGAATTGTATCTTTCTGTACTTGTGGATCGCGCCACCAAAGCCGTGGCATTCATCGCGTCGGCACGCGGCGGCGTGGATATCGAGCAGGTTGCGCGCGAAAATCCCGAGGACATCCACACGATCGAAGTCAACTTCGTGCAGGGCCTGCAGCCATACCAGTGCCGCGCGCTGGCTTTTGCCATGGGCCTGAACGCCAAGCAGGCCAACCAGCTGACCAGGATCATGCTCGGCCTGTACCGGCTGTTCAATGACAAGGATCTTGCGCTGGTCGAGCTCAATCCGCTCGCGATCGTCGCTTCGGGCGACCTGGTCGCGCTCGACGGCAAGGTCAATTCCGACGACAACGCCGAGTTCCGTCACGCCGACCTCGCCGCGATGCGCGACGAATCGCAGGAAGACCATGCCGAGGCGATCGCGGTCAAGCACAATCTCAACTACGTCACGATGGACGGCAACATCGGCTGCATGGTCAACGGTGCGGGCCTGGCGATGGCGACGATGGACGTGATCAAGCTCGCCGGCGGCGAACCGGCGAACTTCCTCGATGTCGGTGGCGGCGCCACCAAGGAACGCGTGACCGAAGCATTCAAGCTGATCCTGTCGTCCGACAAGGTGCGCTGCATCCTGATCAACATCTTCGGCGGCATCGTCCGCTGCGACATGATCGCCGAGGGCATCATCGCGGCGGTGAAGGAAGTCGGCCTGACGATTCCGGTCGTGGTGCGGCTGGAAGGCACGAACGTCGAAAAAGGCCGCGAGCTGCTGGCGAACTCGGGCTTGAAGATCACGCCGGCGCTGGACCTGAATGATGCGGCGCAGAAGGCCGTTGCGGCAGTGAAGGGCTGACCGCGGGCGAGAAGGGCAGAGCGCGACAACGGCCGTCGGCCCCGCGCCATTTTTGCGAGGCGAGCAGGCGCGCGGTAAGACGAGCAAGCGTCGGTAAGACGAGCAAGCGTGCGGTCAAGGCGAGCAAGCGTGCAGCAAGGCGAGCAAGCGTGCGGTAAGGCGAGCAAGCGCGCGGTAAGGCGAGCAAGCGTGAGCTAAGGCGGGCAAGCGTCGGTAAGGCGAGCAAGCGTCGGTAAGGCGGCCAAGCGTGCGGTAAGGCGAGCAAACGTGCGGTAAGGCGAGCAAGCGTGCGGTGAGGCGGGCGCGACGGCGTCGACAAAATCAATCCCCTCCCCCGCCTGCGGGGGAGGGTTAGGGTGGGGGCAAACTTGCGACGGCGCACGGATTGCCCCCTTCCGCCCTTCGGGCACCTTCCCCCGCAAGCGGGGGAAGGGAAAGATTCTGGCTCCACCATCTGCGATGGGATGGAACCAAGCGACCAAGGAACGTGAATGAGTGTACTTGCAGACAAATCCACCTTCCGCCCTTCGGGCACCTTCCCCCGCAAGCGGGGGAAGGGAAAGATACTGGCTCACCCATCTGCGATGGGATGGAACCAAGCGACCAAGGAACTTGAATGAGTGTACTTGTAGACAAATCCCCCTTCCGCCCTGCGGGCACCTTCCCCCGCAAGCGGGGGAAGGGAAAGATTCTGGCTCCAACATCTGCGATGGGATGGACCCAAGCGACCAAGGAACTTGAATGAGTGTACTTGTAGACAAATCCACCAAGGTCATCTGCCAGGGCTTCACCGGCTAGCAAGGCACGTTCCACTCCGAGCAGGCGCTCGACTACGGCACCAAGCTGGTCGGCGGCGTCACGCCGGGCAAGGGCGGATCGCTGCACGTCGGCCTGCCGGTGTTCAACACCGTGCAGGATGCGGTCGATGACACCGGTGCCGATGCGACGATGATCTTCGTGCCGCCGCCGTTCGCGGCGGACGCGATCCTCGAGGCTGCCGACGCCGGCATCCGTGTGATCGTCGCGATCACCGAGGGCATCCCGGTGCTCGACATGCTGCGCGTCAAGAACACGCTGAAAGGCTACCCGGACGCCGTGCTGATCGGACCGAACTGCCCCGGCATCATCACGCCGGGCGAGTGCAAGATCGGCATCATGCCGGGCCACATCCACAAGCCGGGCAAGGTTGGCATCGTGTCGCGCTCCGGCACGCTGACTTACGAAGCGGTGTTCCAGACCACCAACGAAGGCCTCGGCCAGAGCACGGTCATCGGCATCGGCGGCGATCCTATCAACGGCCTCAACTTCATCGACTGCCTGAAGCTGTTCCAGGACGACGCGCAGACGCAGGGCATCATCATGGTCGGCGAAATCGGCGGCAGCGCCGAGGAAGAGGCCGCCGAATTCATCAGCGAATACGTGACCAAGCCGGTCGTGTCGTTCATCGCCGGCGCCAGCGCTCCGGCCGGCAAGCGCATGGGCCACGCCGGCGCGATCATCTCCGGCGGCAAGGGCACGGCTGCCGCCAAGTTCGCCGCGCTGGAAAAGGCCGGCGTGACAACCGTCAAGTCGCCAGCAGATCTCGGCAAAGCCATCGCCGCACGGCTGAAATAAAGTCAGGGTACCCAATTGGGTGCAGGTTACGTTGAGGGCTTACGCTTGACCCCTTCCTGCGCTTGCGGGGGAAGGTCGGGATGGGGGCGAATTGTGCGGGAAGGCGCAAACGGAAAATTCGCACGTCGGCTGCGCACCAATATGACCGACGCCGAACGTTGCCTCTGGCGCCATTTGCGCCTCCGCCAATTGGCAGGGTGTCGATTTCGTCGTCAGCATCCGTTCGGACCGTACGTGCTTGACTTTGTTTGCGTGGAGCGCCGGCTGGTCATCGAGCTGGATGGCGGACAACATTGCGCGAGTCGGGATGGCGAGCGTGATGCGTGGATTCGCGCTGGCGGCTTCGTCATCGTCAGGTTCTGGAACAATGATGTGCTGAATCGCACTCAAGATGTGCTCGAGGAAATTCTTGGAGCACTTGGTCCCCCCAGCCCCCATCCCAACCTTCCCCCGCAAGCGGGGGAAGGAGAAAAAGCATGACTGTCCTTCGTTTCGCACTGGCCCAGTTCGATTTCCCCGTTGGCGCGGTTGCGCGCAACGGCGCGCGCGTGCGCGAGTTGATGGCGCTGGCGCGTGATCGGCATGGCGCTCAGGTGATCGCCTTCCCGGAACTGACGCTGTCGGGCTATCCGCCCGAAGACCTGCTACTGCGGCCGAGCTTTCTGGCCTCGTGCGAGCGCGAGCTGGCCGCGGTAGCCGCTCATGCGGATGGCATTGCCGCGTTCGTCGGGCATCCGCACACGCTGGGCGAAGTATACAATGCGGCAAGCCTGCTGGCGGCCGGCGCGGTGCGCTTCACCGCGCACAAGCAGGCGCTGCCGAACTACACCGTGTTCGACGAGAAACGCTATTTCCGCCCGGGACATGATTCGAGCGTGACCGAATTCGGCGGCGTGCGCGTCGGCTGGCTGGTGTGCGAGGACATCTGGGAGCCCGAACCGGCCGCGCTGGCCGCTGCGCATGGGGCCGAATTGCTGATCGTGATCAACGCGTCGCCGTTCGATCTCGAAAAATCGACCCAGCGCGAGGAACTGCTCGCGCGGCGCGCGCGCGAGAACAACGTCGCGATCGCCTACCTCAACCTCGTTGGCGGGCAGGACGACCTGCTGTTCGACGGCGGCTCGCTGCTGGTCGAGCCTGATGGTCGGATCGCGGCGCGGGCGCCGGTGTTCGTCGATGCGCTGCTCCTGGCCGAGTACGACAACGCCACGCGGCGTTTCAAGCCTATCGATTGGCCGATCGAAGCCGATGCCTCGCGCGAGGCACGTGTCTACGCCGGCCTGGTGCGCGGGATACGCGATTACGTCGACAAGAATCATTTTCCCGGCGTGCTGCTCGGACTGTCCGGCGGGATCGATTCGGCGCTGACGCTCGCGATCGCGGTCGATGCGCTCGGCGCGGAGCGCGTGATCGGCGTGCGCCTGCCGTCGCGCTTCACCTCCGGCCTGAGCAACGACCTCGCCGAGCAGCAGGCGCAGACGCTCGGCGTGAAGTTGTTGACGATCCCGATCGGGCCGCCGTTCGCAGGCTTCCTCGAAACCCTGCAATCACCCTTCATGGCGCTCAACCCTCAGCCCGCAACACTCGCTCCGGACGTTACCGAAGAAAACATCCAGTCGCGCTGCCGCGGCGTGATCCTGATGGCGCTGTCGAACAAGCTCGGCCACATGGTGCTGTCGACCGGCAACAAGAGCGAGTACGCGGTCGGCTACGCGACGATCTATGGCGACATGTGCGGCGGTTATGCGCCGCTAAAGGATTGCTACAAGCAGCTGGTGTATGCGCTGGCGCGGTGGCGCAATGGAGTGTCGGGCATCGGAGAAGCGGCAGGGCAGAGGCCTGAGGGCCCCGGGCGGAAAAGCGGCATCGATGATGTCATTCCGCGCGCCGTGATCGACCGGCCGCCGTCGGCCGAGTTGCGCGAGAACCAGACGGACCAGGATTCGCTGCCGCCGTACGAGACGCTCGACGCGATCCTCGAACGCTTCATCGACGGCGAGCAGTCACAGGCCGAGATCGTCGCCGCCGGTTTCGACGAGGCAACCGTGCGCCGCATTGCGCGGCTCGTGCTCGGCAGCGAGTACAAGCGTCGCCAGGCGGCGCCCGGACCCAAGATCACGACGCGCGCGTTCGGCCGCGACCGCCGTTACCCGATTACCTCGGGCTGGCGCTGACCGCCGGTGACGGGACCGAGCGGGATCTGCCAGTGCGGCGTCCCGAAAATGACTTTACGGGTGCGCGAATCGCTCTTGAGTCCCTGTTCCCTTGACTACACGCGCACGCATCAATCTTGAGCCCCTCCCCCTTGATGGGGGAGGGGTTGGGGAGAGGGTGACGCCTGCGTAGCAGGCGCGTGCGGCGCCTTCCCTTTCTGGCCCACCTGCACCCGCAGCGAAAACATCCGCAGTGTGTTACGTCGGATGCGGCGCGTGCAGCTGGGGTCGACCCCTCTCGCGAGGGAGAGGCAAATCTCGCGCGACAGTCCACCAGCGAGGGATTGGTCGCAATATCAGGGCAATCAAAGCCTGTGTGGCACTGCTCGGTCGGAGGATCAGCTCCGGAACGGAATCATGCGGTTCCACCAGTGCCCGCTCGACGGCCAGTTGCCGGTGAAGTAGGGGTGGTCGGGATAGTTGAGCTTGAGCACGCGTTCGGTGTCGCCGGCAAGCTTGTCCTGGCCGAGTGACTTGTACGACAGCGTCATGATGGCCAGCGCGTCGCCGGCTTCCGGCGTGCGCTGGTATTTTTCGATGATCTCCTTGCTGCGGTTGATCGCGGCGACGTAGGCGCCGCGGCGCAGGTAGTACTCGGCAACGTGCAGCTGCGCCTTGGCCAGATTGTCGCGCAGGTAGATCATGCGCAGGCGGGCATCGGGCACGTAGCGGCTGTTCGGGAATTTCGTCACCAGTTCATTGAAATCCTCGAACGACTGCAGGGTGTTGCCCTGGTCGCGCTTGGTCATGTCCTGGTTGGCGTAATGGTCGAGGAACCCGCGGTCGCGATCGAAGTTGATGATGCCGCGCAGGTAGTAGGCGTAGTCGATGCGCTTGTGCGTCGGGTAGGTCTTGATGAAGCGGCCGATCGTGGAATAGCCGTCTTCGGGCTTGCCGGACTTGTACTGCGCGTAGGCAAGTTCCAGCGACGCCTGCTCGGTATAGGCGCCGAACGGGAAGCGGGCGATCAGGCGCTGGTAGTACTTGATCGCCTTCGAAAGGTTGTTGTCGACCAGCGCGGCCTTGGCGGTCGAATACATCTGGTCGACCGGCAGGACTTCCGCATCGTCGGGCTTCTTGCTTCGGTTGCAGCCCATCGCGAGAACGAAGAGCAGCAGCAGGCTGAACCGGATCAGGTTGGAAAATCGCATGGAGGGTACTGCGGGGAAGAATCGGACTGCCGATGATAGCCCAAACCGCGGCCGGTCCGGAAACGGCATAATGCCGGCGGCCAGACCTCATTCAGCAATGGACCCCACTAACACTCTCACCGCTACGATACCGGCCAGCGCGGCCGGGCGCCGCTTCGATCAAGCCCTGGCCGAGCTGTTTCCGGACTATTCGCGCTCGCGCCTGACCGCCTGGATCAGGGCGGGCGACGTGCTGCTCGACGGCGCGACGGTGGCGCCGCGCCACATCGTCTCGGGCGGCGAGCCAGTCAGCCTGCGCGCCCAGCCGAGCCAGGAAGTGCCGCTGGCGCCCGAGGCCATTGACCTTGATATCCGCTACGAGGACCGCGAGGTGCTGGTGGTGAACAAGCCGGTGGGCCTGGTGGTCCATCCGGGCGCCGGCCAGCCGGCCGGCACGCTGCAGAACGCGCTGCTGCATTTCGATCCGAAGCTCGCGGAGATCCCGCGCGCCGGCATCGTGCACCGGCTCGACAAGGACACTTCGGGCCTGATGGTCATTGCACGGACGCTACGGGCGCATGCTTCGCTGGTCGAGCAGCTGCAGGCGCACGACGTGCACCGTCAGTACGAGGCCGTCGTCTACGGCGCGATGATCGCCGGCGGCAGCGTCGATGCCTCGATCGGGCGTCATCCGCGTGACCGGATCAAGCAGGCGGTGGTCGAAGGGCCGTCGGCCAAGCCTGCCGTCACGCACTATCGCGTGCGCGAGCGCTTTCGCGCCCATACGCTGATCGAATGCCGGCTCGAAACCGGCCGCACGCACCAGATTCGCGTGCACATGGCGCATGCGCACCACCCGCTGGTCGGCGATGCGACCTACGGCAGCGGACTGCGGTTGCCGAAGGGCGCGACGCCGGAGCTGGTCGAGGCGCTGCGCGCGTTCAAGCGCCAGGCGCTGCACGCCGAGCAGCTCGAATTCGTCCACCCGAAGTCCGGCAAGCCGGTCAACGTGACCGCGGAACGGCCGGCCGACCTCGAGCAGCTGGTGCGTGCGCTGCGCGAAGACTCGGTGCTCAACAAGAACTAGTGAGATGTGACATCCAAAAGAAGACTAGGTGGACTGCAATGTTTGGATTCGGGAGCTGTTTGTAAGTTCTAGCCACGGTTGCCCCCATCCGCCTTCGGCACCTTCCCCCGCTTCGCAGGGGAAGGGAGAGCCGCGAGGCATCACTATGGAATCCTTCCCCCGCGTGCGGGGAAACGTCGGCAGGACTGCCGATGTTTGCAGCGGACGCTGCCCGGAGGGCGCGCCACATGGATGTGGCGCGTACAAGGTGGCGGCAGCCGAAAGGGGGCGCTCTATGCGAAGACATGACCTCCTGCTGGTTCTGAATTCGAAACCCATCACGGAGAAGAATCGTGGCTCGAAAGATTTCGATGAAACCGACGATTGTTGCCGCAACGCTCGCAATTTGCGCATTCGTGTTCGATTCGAGCGCAGCGGCCGAAACCAGTGCCGACCGGGCCGCAATCCAGGCCGAGATCGGCAAGCGGCACGACGAATCGGTCAAGCGGCTGCAGGACTGGATCGCGCTGCCGTCGATCGCTGCCGAGAACCGCAGTTATCCGCAGGGCGCCGAGTACATGGCCCAGCTCGCGCGCGATGCGGGCTTTCAGCAGGCGACCGTGATCAGTACCGACGGCAAGCCCGGCGTCTTTGCCACGCTCGACGCCGGCGCGAAGAAGACCGTCGGCCTGTACTTCATGTACGACGTCAAGCAGTTCGATCCGGCCGAATGGTCGTCGCCGCCGCTGGAAGCACGCCTCGTCGACAAGCCGGGCCTCGGCAAGGCCGTGGTCGGGCGCGGCGCGGTCAACCAGAAGGGCCCGGAAGCCGCCTTCCTCGCTGCGCTGCATGCCATCCGCGGCGCCGGCCGCAAGATGCCGGTCAATCTCGTCATGGTCGCCGAAGGCGAAGAGGAAATCGGCTCGCCGCACATCGGTCAGCTCGCACACCGGCCCGAGGTCGAGGCGGCGCTGAAAAAGACGGTCGGTGTGTTCATGCCGTCGGCGATGCAGGATCGGGACGGGATCGTCACCGTTAGCCTCGGCGCCAAGGGCGTGGTCGAACTCGAACTGGTTGCAAGCGGCGAAAAATGGGGCCGCGGGCCGTCGAAAGATGTGCACTCGTCGTTGAAGGCGATGGTCGACAGTCCCGCCTGGCGCCTGGTAAAGGCGCTCGATACGCTGGTGTCGGCAGACGGCAACACGATCCTGATCGACAACTATCCGCAGCCGCGTCCGCTCAGCGCCGCCGAGAAGGCGATGATTGCGAAAGCAGCTGCGGCAAAAAGCGAAGAGCAGGCGAAGAAGCAGCTCGGCGTGCAGCACTGGATCGACGATCTGCCGTGGTTGCAGGCGAACGAACGCCTCGAATCACAGCCGACCGTGAACATCGAAGGCCTCGTCGGCGGCTACACCGGGCCGGGCGGCAAGACCGTGCTGCCGCATCGCGCGGTCGCCAAGATCGACATGCGCCTGGTGCCGGACATGAAGATGGCCGATGCGGTCGCCGCCTTGAAGGCGCACCTCGCCAGGCACGGATTCGGCGATATCGAAGTCAATGTGACCGGCGGCTACGATCCGACCAGCACCCCGGCTGACGCGCGCCTGATCCAGGCGCAGATTGCCGTGCTCGAGCGCGCCGGCATCGAGCCGGTGCTGTGGCCGCGCCAGGCCGGCTCGTATCCCGGCTACACGTTCACCAACCCGCCGTTGAGCCTTGCGGCGGGCCACTTCGGTCTCGGCCACGGCAGCGGCGCGCACGCGCCCGACGAATATTACGTGATCGAATCGAGCAATCCGAAAGTGCAGGGCATCGACGGGGCCGTGATGTCGTACGTCGAATACCTGTACGAACTCGGCAAGTAGGAAGCGCGACCCACGCTGGCATGAGTCGATGGGCGTTGCGCCGACCGATCTGCTGATCACGCCTGACTGGCCGGCGCCCGCGAACGTGCGCGCGCTGGCCACGACGCGCCAACTGCCCGGCAATTCGCAGCCGCCGTTCGATGCGTTCAACCTCGGTCTGCGCAGCGGCGAAAACCCGGCGGTCGTGCGCGCGAATCGCGACCTGCTGCTGCGTGCATTGTCGCTGCCGTGTCGCCCCAAATGGTTGCGACAGGTGCATGGAGTGAACGTGGTCGCATTCGATCGCCCCCCTTCGGCCTTCGACCACCTCCCCCCACCGGCGGGGGGAGGAAAAGCATGGATTACCCAGCGCACGGCTGCGGACATCGGGCACTCGCCTGAGGAATCGGAGTTCGAACTCATCTCCGATACCACGCAAGAACCCGAGGCCGATGCCGCGATCACGAACGAGACGAATGTCGTTCTCGCGATCCTGACCGCCGACTGCCTGCCGATCCTGGTGTGCGCTGACGACGGCACTGAAATCGCCGCGCTGCACGCCGGCTGGCGCGGGCTGTCGGCCGGCGTGATCGAGGCATGCGTGGGTCGGATGCGCACGCCGCCGGCACGGCTGCTGGCCTGGCTGGGACCGGCGATCGGGCCACGGTCGTACGAGGTCGGCGACGAGGTACGCGACGCATTTCTTCGGCCGGACGAAAACGCCGCGGCGGCGTTCGAGCCGACCCGTCCCGGCCACTGGCTTTGCGATTTGTATACATTGGCGCGGCTTCGCCTGCGCGCGGCGGGCGTCACGCGCATGCACGGCGGCGGGTTCGACACCTTCACCGATCCGCGCTTCTATTCGTATCGCCGCGACGGCGCACGCAGCGGCCGTTTCGCCAGCTTGATCCAGATCACCCGCACGCCCGAAACGGCTTGAAACAATCGGCCCCCGGCCGCATAACCGATGCATCCCCGGGAGACCGGAAGCGTGAACAACCTGCCGTCATTCCCGCGAAAGCGGGAATCCATTCTCGTGCGGATCACGGAACGCTGCAGACCAGGGTGGATCCCCGCTTTCGCGGGGATGACGAGAAAGGGAAGCCGCACCGCGGCCTCGGCACGTTCTCTTTTTGATTGCGGAAGACCGCATTTCCACTTTCAGGAACCTCAGCCATGCGAATGGACAAACTGACTTCGCGCTTCCAGCAGGCACTGGCCGATGCCCAGTCGCTGGCGGTCGGGCGCGACCACAACATGCTCGAGCCGGTGCACCTGATGGAGGCGCTGCTCGACCAGCAGGGCGGCTCGACCACGCCGATGCTGTCGCAAGCCGGCGTCAACGTCGCGGCCTTGCGCACGCGCATCGGCCAGGCGCTGGACAAGCTGCCGGCGGTGAAGGGCCAGGAAGGCAACATCAATGTCTCGAACGACCTGACCCGGCTGCTGAATCTCACCGACAAGCTCGCGCAGCAGCGCGGCGACGCGTTCGTCGCAAGCGAGCTGTTCGTGCTCGCCGCGCTCGACGACAAGGGCGAGGTCGGCCAGGCGCTGAAGGCGGCCGGCGCGACGAAGGCGAACCTCGAGGCCGTCATCGAGCGGGTGCGCGGCGGCGAGAAGGTGCAGAGCGAAAACGCCGAGGATCAGCGCCAGGCTCTCGAAAAGTACACGATCGACCTGACCGCGCGTGCCGAGAAATCCAAGCTCGATCCGGTCATCGGCCGCGACGAGGAAATCCGCCGCGTGATCCAGGTGCTGCAGCGGCGCACGAAGAACAACCCGGTGCTGATCGGCGAGCCGGGCGTCGGCAAGACGGCGATCGTCGAAGGGCTTGCCCAGCGCATCGTCAACCACGAGGTGCCCGAAGGCCTGCGCGACCGGCGCGTGCTGTCGCTCGACATGGGCGCGCTGATCGCCGGCGCGAAATTCCGGGGCGAGTTCGAGGAGCGCCTGAAGGCGGTACTCAAGGACCTGGCCAAGGAAGAAGGCAACATCATCCTGTTCATCGACGAGCTGCACACGATGGTCGGCGCGGGCAAGGCCGAAGGCTCGATGGATGCCGGCAACATGCTCAAGCCCGCGCTGGCGCGCGGCGAACTGCACTGCATCGGCGCGACCACGCTCGACGAGTACCGCAAGTATGTCGAGAAGGACGCCGCGCTCGAGCGGCGCTTCCAGAAAGTGTTCGTCGGCGAGCCGAGCGTCGAGGACACGATCGCGATCCTGCGCGGGCTGAAGGAACGCTATGCGGTGCACCACGGCGTCGAGATCACCGACCCGGCGATCGTCGCCGCGGCGACGCTGTCGAACCGCTACATCGCCGACCGCCAGCTGCCGGACAAGGCCATCGACTTGATGGACGAGGCCGCGTCGCGCATCCGCATGGAGATCGACTCCAAGCCCGAGGAACTCGATCGCAAGGAACGGCGGCTGATCCAGCTGAAGATCCAGCGCGAGGCGCTGAAGAAGGAGAAGGACAAGGAATCGAAGCAGCGCCTGGCCGACCTCGAGACCGACATCGCCAAGCTCGAACGCGAGTTCTCGGACTTGAACGAGGTGTGGAAGGCCGAGAAAGCCGCGGTCCAGGGCACGACGAAGATCAAGGAGCAGATCGAGCAGGCGCGCGCCGCGATCGAGACGGCGCAGCGCCACGGCGATCTGGCGAAGGTTGCCGAAATCCAGTATGGGAAAATTCCACAACTGGAAAAACAGTTGCACGCCGCGCAGGAAACCGAAGCCAAGGGCTTCACGCTGCTGCAGCAGCGCGTGACGGCCGAAGAAATCGCCGAAGTCGTCAGCCGCTGGACCGGCATCCCGGTTTCCAAGATGCTCGAAGGCGAGCGCGACAAGCTGCTGCGCATGGAAGACGCGCTGCACACGCGCGTGGTCGGCCAGGACGAGGCGGTGCGCGCGGTCGCCGATGCGATCCGCCGTTCGCGCGCCGGCCTGTCCGATCCGAACCGGCCGAACGGCTCGTTCCTGTTCCTCGGGCCCACCGGCGTCGGCAAGACCGAGCTGTGCAAGGCGCTGGCCGAGTTCCTGTTCGACTCGACCGAGGCGATGGTGCGCATCGACATGAGCGAGTTCATGGAGAAGCATTCGGTCAGCCGCCTGATCGGCGCGCCGCCAGGCTATGTCGGCTACGAGGAAGGCGGTTACCTGACCGAGGCCGTGCGCCGCCGTCCGTACAGCGTGATCCTGCTCGACGAGGTCGAGAAGGCGCACCACGACGTGTTCAACGTGCTGCTGCAGGTGCTCGACGACGGCCGCCTGACCGACGGTCAGGGCCGCACGGTCGATTTTCGCAATACCGTGATCGTGATGACCTCGAACCTCGGTTCGCAGATCATCCAGGAGATGACCGACAAGAACGGCGGCGACAGCGAAGAGCAGTACACGCAGATGAAGGCCTCAGTCATGGGCGTCGTGCAGGCGCACTTTCGCCCGGAATTCATCAACCGCCTCGACGAGATCGTCGTGTTCCGCGCGCTCGACAAGACGCAGATCCGCCAGATCGCACGCATCCAGATCGACTACCTCGGCAAGCGGCTGGCCGAGCGCCAGCTGGCGCTGAAGGTGAGCGACAAGGCGCTCGACCTGATCGGCAATGTCGGCTTCGATCCGGTTTACGAGGCGCGGCCGCTCAAGCGCGCGATCCAGCAGCAGCTGGAAAATCCGCTGGCGAAGGAAATCCTCGAAGGCCGTTTTCAGCCGGGAGACACCGTGGCGGTCGACGCACAGGGGGGGCATCTGGTGTTCGCCAAGGCCTGATCGCGTTCGCTATGCGTACAGTTTCCGCGCAACGCGCATAGTCCGGTCGAAGGCGCGGCGTTCGCTCGAAGCGGCGGAATCGCAAGCGCTGCGCGGTTGCCTGCCCGCAGCGGGGCCATGATGCACCTGGACATTGCCGAGCCGTCGCGATGCGTGTTGCGACGGCTTCGGCAAGCCCCTATGCTGACAGGCGACCGCATTCGTGGGCAAAGGCATGACCGTTGCCGCAGAGGAGACCCGTTCGCCGACTTCTGCCGTGGCCGAATTGCGCCGCGTGGCCGCGTCCGATCCGCGTCGGCCGCAAATTTGGCGTCAGCTCGCCGATCACCTCGATCTCGCCGGCGATCGTGTCGCCGCACAGGATGCGTACCTGAATCACGTTCGCCAGGCACCGTTCGATGCGGTGCTGATGGCCGCCGGCGCCGCGCTGCATGCGAACCGGATCCCCGAGGCCGAGGCGCGACTGCGCGCACACCTCAAGCAGGCGCCGACCGATGTCGTGGCGATCCGCATGCTGGCCGAACTGGCGATGCGGCTGGATCGCGGCGACGACGCCGGCAACCTGCTCGAACGCTGTCTTGAACTCGCGCCGGGTTTCCGCGAGGCACGGCATAACTACGCGATCGTGCTCAACCGCACGAATCGGCCGGTCCAGGCGATCGTCGAAATCGACCGCCTGCTCGATAACGATCCCCTCAATCCGGCTTACCGAAGCCTCAAGGCGGTCTCGCTCTGCCACATCGGCGACTACGCGGCGGCGATCGACATCTATACGCACCTGGTCGCTGCCTATCCCAGCAATGCGCAGGTCTGGCTCAGCTATGGGCATGCGCTGAAGACTGCGGGTCACCAGGAGCGTGCGGTCGCGGCCTACGCGCGTTGCATCGAACTGGTTCCGGAGTTCGGCGACGCCTATTGGAGCCTGGCCAACCTCAAGACATTCCGGTTCGCGGACGAGCAGATCGCGACGATGCGCAACGCGCTGGCGCGCGCCGACCTCGACGAGGAGCATCGCCTGCACTTCGAATTCGCGCTCGGCAAGGCGCTCGAGGATCGCGGCGAATACGCCGATTCCTTCCGGCATTACGACGCCGGCAACGGTCTGCGTCTGCGCCGGATTCCTTACGACGCCGACGACACCAGCACGCGCCTGGGCCGGGCACGCGAAACCTATACGCGCGAATTCTTCGGTGCCCGCGCCGGCTGCGGTCACCAGGCGGCCGATCCGATCTTCATCGTCGGCATGCCGCGTGCCGGGTCGACGCTGGTGGAGCAGATCCTTGCCAGCCACCCGGCGGTGGAAGGCACGATGGAACTGCCGGAACTGATTTCGATTACGCGTGCGCTGCGGCGTGCAGTCGACGGAGGTCCGGGCGCGTATCACGACGCCGTCGCGCGCCTGGATGCCGGCGAGTTGCGCGGGCTCGGCCAGCTGTACCTGGAACGCACGCGCGTCCATCGCAAGCTCGGCCGGCCGTTGTTCATCGACAAGATGCCGAACAACTTCGCCCACGTCGGCCTGATTCATCTGATGCTGCCGAACGCGAAGATCATCGACGTGCGCCGGCATCCGCTTGCCTGCTGCTTCTCGAATTTCAAGCAGCATTTCGCCGTTGGCCAGAATTTCACCTACGGCCTGGAGAATGTCGGCCGCTACTACCGCGACTACGTCGGCCTGATGCGGCACTTCGATGCCGTGCTGCCGGGACGCGTTCATCGTGTGATCTACGAGGAACTGGTCGACGATACCGGGGGGCAGGTGCGCGCCCTGCTCGACTATTGCGGGCTGCCGTTCGACGCCGCCTGCCTGCGCTTCTTCGAGAACGAGCGGCCCGTGCGCACGGCCAGTTCGGAGCAGGTGCGCCAGCCGATCTTCAGGAGCGGCATCGATCAATGGCGGCACTACGAACCGTGGCTCGGTCCGCTGCGAGCGGCGCTCGGGGAGATGCTCGACGATTATCGAAGCTAGTTCGCATTGAACGACACAAGACGGGATGACGGAGGGAGTTCAGGGATGAGCGGGATGAGCAGTTGTTGAATTTGATTCATTAATCACTGCCCGGGGAATTCACACATGAAAAGACAGATCAGCAACAACCTGCGTCGGTTCGGTCGCTCGGCGTTGACGCGACTGCCGCTGGCGACCGCGATCCACCTGGCCTGCTTCTCGCCGGCGTTCGCGGACGCCGGCGCCGACCCGCAGCAGCCCGCGCCCGACGCGCAGAGTACCCCTTCCGGGGAGACGCGCAGTCTCGAAACGATCACGGTCACCGCGCAGAAGCGCACGGAGAGCGCGCAAGACGTGCCGATCAGTCTTGACGTGATCAGCGCGGACAAGCTGAGCGAGATGAACGTCAGCAATTTCCAGGACTACGTCAAGCTGCTGCCAAGTGTGGCGACGCAGCAGTTCTCGCCCGGGTTCAGCCAGGTGTACATGCGCGGCGTCGCCAGCGGCAGCAACGGCAACCACTCCGGACCGCTGCCCAGTGTGGGCCAGTATCTCGACGAAGAGCCGATCACCACGATCCAGGGCGCGCTCGACCTGCACATGTACGACATCGCGCGCGTCGAGGCGCTGGCCGGACCGCAGGGCACGCTGTACGGCGCCAGCTCGCAGTCCGGCACCTTGCGCGTGATCACCAACAAGCCTGACCCGTCGGCATTTGCGGCCAGCGTCAGCGTCGAGGCCAACACGGTCGATAACGGCGGCCTCGGCTGGACGACAGAGGGTTACGTCAATATTCCACTGCGCGAAAACATCGCGCTGCGCGTGGTCGGCTGGGACGTCAAGGACGCCGGCTACATCGACAACGTGTTCGGCTCGCGTACCTATCCGACCTCCGGCGTGACCGTCGACAACGCCAGCCAGGTCAGGAAGAACTACAACGTCGCCGACACCAGGGGCGGCCGCGCCGCGCTGAAAATCGACCTCAACGACAACTGGTCGATCACGCCGACGATCATGGGCCAGGGCCAGCACGAGAACGGCATCTGGGCATTCGATCCGAACGTCGGCGATCTGAAGGTTTCGCACCAGTTCCCGGAAGCCTCCGAGGACCGCTGGGTGCAGAGCGCGCTGACGGTGCAGGGCAAGATCGGCAATTTCGACGTCGTCTACGCGGCCGCGCATCTCAACCGCAGCGATCACACCGAATCGGACTACAGCGACTATTCGTTCTGGTACGACGTCTGCTGCGGTTACGGGAGCTACTGGATCGACAAGGACGGAAACGTCATCGGAGATCCGGGCCAGCACATTCACGGCCACGATGTCTATCGCAAGACCAGCAACGAATTGCGCATCTCCTCGCCGAAAGACTGGCGCTTCCGCTTCGTCGTCGGCGCATTCGACGAGCGCCAGTCGCACGACATCCAGCAGGAATACATCATCGACGGCCTGACGCCGGACTACTCGATCACGGGCTGGCCGAACACGCTGTGGCTGACCAAGCAGGTTCGGCATGACGACGACTCGGCGCTGTTCGGCGAGGTATCTTTCGATTTCACCGACCAGTTGACCGGCACTGTCGGCACGCGTTTCTTCCACACCAGCGACAGCCTGAAGGGTTTCTACGGCTTTGCGACCGACTACAGCTCGCACGAGGGCGAAGCGACTTGCTTCAATTCGACGCCGTTCGAGGGAGCGCCGTGCTCGGATCTCAACAGGACGACCAAGGACACCGACCGCGTCGGCCGCGCCAACCTGACCTACAAGCTCCGACCGGACGCCATGGTGTACGCGACCTGGGCGCAAGGCTTCCGGCCCGGCGGCGCCAACCGCTTCGGACAGAATACGCCACCCTTCCTGCCGGATTTCCTGACCAGCTACGAGCTGGGCTGGAAGACCGAATGGTTCGACCATCACCTGCGCTGGAACGGCTCGGTGTTCCGTGAGGACTGGAAGAACTTCCAGTTCGCCGTGCTAGGCCAGAACGGCCTGACGGTGATCAAGAATGCCGGCGGGGCGCAAATCGACGGCTTCGAATCGAACGTGAGCTGGGCGGCGACGTACAACCTCACGCTTTCCGGCGGCATCGCCCTTTATCACTCCAAGCTCACGTCGAACTACTGCGGCGTCACCGACGACAGCGGCAATCCGATCACGAACTGCACGATTGGGCAGACCGACGCGGACGGCAACCTGCTCTATCCGGACATTGCACCGAAGGGCACTCAGCTGCCGATCACGGCAAAGGTGAAGGGCAACTTCATCGCACGCTACGTGTTCGACTTCATGGGCATGGAGAGCTACGCGCAGGGTGGCGTGTTCTTCGAAGGCCGTCGCCGCTCCGACCTTCGTCTTGCCGAGGACTCCTACCTGCACGATCTTCCGGGCTACGGCACGTTTGATTTTTCGGTCGGCGCCAAGAAGGACAAGTGGTCATTCGACTTCTACCTGAAGAATGCGTTCGACAATCGCGGACAGTTGCTCCGCTATGCCGAATGCGCCGAGAGCATCTGCGGCCTCAATTCGGCGACCAAGACCGCGGAGCAACTCGCCCTTCCGGGCCAGGTCTACGTGATCCCGACGCAGCCGCGCACGCTCGGCATCCGCGTGACGCGCGATTTCTGACGACCGCGGCTCGATGATCCTTGACGGCTGCCGCTTGCCGGCAGCCGTCCATTTTTGGCCGTCCGGATGCCTATTTCTTCGAGGCGGGACGAACCGCAGCCACTTCGATTTCGACCAGCCAGCCGGGATTTGCCAGACCGGCGACCTTCATCGCCGAGCGTGCCGGCAGGTTCGGTTGTTCCTTCGTGCCGAAGAACTGCCGGTACGATTCCATCAGCCCGGCGAAATCCATCTTGCCGCCCAGGGCCGGATCGCCGACCAGGAACACCTGCATCTTGACGACATCGCCCATGCCCAGGCCCATCGACTTGAGGTTGGCCTCGATCTTCTTCAGCGTGCTCGACGTCTGCGCCTTCGTGTCGCCATAAGCCGCCGGACTGTCCTTGTCCGCCGACTTGTCGGCGATGTCGGGACCGGCGCCGCTCAGGAACACGAGGTTCTGCCCGGCCGGAATCTCGACGGCCTGCGCGATCGGAAAATCCGAATTCGGGATCTTGTAGCGGATGACCTCCGCGGCGGAAGCCGCCTCGGCCAGTCCGAACAACATCGCTGTCAGCAACAGTGGCTTCATGGCTTGGCTCCCGCGGGCGTACGCAGCTTCGCCACGTCGGCTGGCGTCACCGCGTCGGTGTAGTGATTGTCGAAATGCGTGCGCACGAAGTTGACGACCTCGGCGACCTGCGCATCGGCAAGGTAAACGCCGAGCGGCGGCATCGCGCGGCGACCGTTGAGCACGGTCAGCACCGGATAGGCCGCGCTCGCCAGCTTGGCATTGCCGGCCAGCGCCGGGTACATGCCGGCACCCTGCGCGCCGCGCGCGTCCGGCATGTGGCAGCCCTGGCAGATCGCGCGATACAGCGTCGCGCCGTCGCGGTGCACGAACTGGCCCGGCGCGAAGAACGAGCCCGCTGGCGAGAGCGGCGGCGGTTCGTCATCCAGGCACCAGGCGGGATTCGCGGCCAGCAGCAGCGCGAGGGCGAAACCGCGCCAGCTGCGGCTGGCCAACCTGAAACATGTAAGAGTATACATATTCATGCTCCGGCCGCGCCGGCGACGATACGCTGGTGCACGCGGCCGATCGCGTCGAGTGCCGACAGCACGGCGCCTTCCTGCCATGCCGGCAGTCGCGAGGCGTGCTCGCCGGCCAGTGCGATGCGCCCGTCGATCTGGCACAGATTGTCGTAGTGCGTTTCGCGCGCCGCGTCCGACCAGTTGGCGAAGCAGCCGTTGGCGGATGGAACCCGGTGCCAGGCCACGGCGACGCCGTTCTCGAACTCGGCCGTGTATTGCGGATGGATGCGTGCGCCGAGCTCCACCGCCTTGCGCACGCGCTGCTGCGGCGTCATCGCCGTGAATTCGTAGGCGTTGGTGCCCCAGATATAGCCGCCGAGCAGCACGCCCTTGCCGCCCTGGTTCAGGCCGGCCATCGGGTAGCCGATCATCTGGATCGGCAGGTCGGTATAGGAAATCCCGCCGTAGATGCGCTCGTCCTCTTCCCAGAAGCGGCGCTTGAACTGCAGGCCGACCTTGACTACGGCTTCGTAGGGCACCGCCTGGATCGCATCGCGCATCGGCGCGCCGACGTTGATCTGGATCTGGCTCAGGATCGACAGCGGAATCGTGCAGATGCACCAGTCGGCGCTCGCCTTGTGCGGCGGCCCGCCCTGCAGGGAGTCGACGTAATGCACTTCGACACCGCGTTCGCTCTGATCGATCTTCACGACCTTTGCGCCGAATTGCACCAGCGGCGCGATCTCGCGGTGGATTGCCTTCGCGATGCGGTCCATGCCGCCGACCGGCTGGAACAGCGACGGATCGAGCTCATAGTCGAACGGGCTGGCCAGATAAGCCCACAGTCCGGAACGCAGCAGCTCGTCGAACTTCAGCGGTTCCGACGGCACCGGTCGCGGCGCCAGCCCGCCGCCCGGATCGACCTGGAAGCCGCGGCTGAGGCTGACGTATTCCGAGCGGACATAGCGGCCGTCCTTGTCGAGGAAGCCCCAGTTGCGCAGCGCCTCGAGCAGCTTGTCCCTGTCCTCGGCGCTGAACTCGGCTTCGAGCTGGCCCTTGTGGACGGCCTTGCTCAGAAGGTCGGTGACATGCCCGCGAAAGTCGGAGTGGACGTGCCGGTAGCGCTGCGGCTTGCCGCCGAACGCCGCGGTCGAGTGCAGGTAGGCGTTGTAGTTGATCTCGTTGAACGGCTCGAGCGGCACCTTGAAGCGCCGGGCGTAGTCGAGCATGGCATTGTGGTGATACGGAATCCGCCACGGACCCGGGTTGATATACAGCCCTGGATCGAATTCGCATTTCTGCTCAAAACCGCCGAGTTCGGTGTAGTCGTCGCCGCCGCGCAGCGTCCACGCTCGACCGCCGGCGCGATGGTTGTACTCGAGCACCTTGACCTTGTAGCCGGCGCGGCTGAGCTCGTATGCGGCAACCAGCCCGGCCATGCCGGCACCGAGCACGAGCACGGAAGTGTCGCGCGGAGCTCCAGACAGGTTGACCGGACCGGCGTAGGTCGACTCGCGCGTCAGTCCCAGCGCGGACATCGACCGGTACATCATCGCGGCGCCGGCCGTCTGCCCGATGCGGCGCAGCAGTTCACGCCTGCTGACTGAGGTCTCCGAGTCGCTCATTTGCATCCCCGATCGTCACTGACAGTATGCCCAAAACGTCCGCGATGTGGTGCAAGGCATGGGCGATTCGGCTGACCAAAAAGGGCGATTGCCCGGGTGAGATACGAATCGCCGCGCGAGTCCCTTGAATTGCCTTGAGAAATACCCAAACTCGAGAAGTGGTGCCGGGCGCTTCAGTTGCTGGCGACCCGGGCGCCGCGACCTACGGATAAATCATGCCGATCTACGAATTCGAATGTCCCGCCTGCAGCGAACGCTTCGACCGCCTGCAGAAATTGAGCGATCCGGATCCGGACAGTTGCCCGAACTGCGGCGCCACCGGCGTGCGCCGCCGCCTCACGGCACCGTCGTTCCGGCTCGCCGGCAGCGGCTGGTACGAAACCGATTTCAAGAAGGACGGCGACAGGAAGCGCAACCTCGTCGACAAGCCGGAGCCGGCAAAAGCCGAGCCCAAGTCGGAAACCACGGCCAAGGCCGAATCGGTGGCGCCCGCCAAAACCGACAAGGCCACGAATGCGCCGCGCGCCGATAAAACACCGGCTGCACCTTCCTCGAAACCGGCCCCCAGGGAAGCGGCCAAGAGCGAAAAATAGCTCCAGTCCGGCAGCGGCGGATCGCTGTCGCTGAACACTTGCCAACGCCTCCGCGCAGCTGAAGTCGATCGGCGCAATTTCCTATTACACTTGCCCGGGGTGTTCGCCTCGTCAACAAAATAGGTGGAGCAATGACAATGCGTTGGATCGTCGCAATGGCTTTGGTCGCGTGTTTCATGGTGCCGACGTCGGCTGTGCGCGCACAGCCGTATGGCGGAGGGGATGCAGTCACTTGTGTGAGCCGCAATTTTGCTTACACGCGTTGCGATGTGCCGTGGCGCGATGCGCGCCTGATTCGCCAGGTGTCCGATACGGCCTGCATTCGCGGGCGCAACTGGGGCGTCGACCGCAACGGGCTGTGGGTCGATCGTGGCTGCGGGGGCACCTTTGTCCCTGCGGGACGCGGCGGACCTGGCCCGGGCTATGGCGGCGGCTGGCATCCCGGTCCGAATTGGGATTCGCGCTTCAATGTACGTTGTGGCAGCGACAACTACCGCTATCGCTTCTGCTCGGTCGATCTGGGCGGGGCGGGACGCGCCTATGTCGGCCGGCAGATTTCCGGCAGCCCGTGCATCGAGGGCCGTACCTGGGGCTGGAACCGTGCGGGAATCTGGGTCGACCAGGGATGCGAGGCCGAGTTCACGATCGACCGCCGCTGGCGCTAGACGTCCGGTTGGAACTTTGACCGTCGTGGCGCCGCATGCGGCGCCACGACGTCGGACCTGAAAGCAGCACGCGACGCCCTGCGTCGCGTGCTTTTTTTTTTCGGCGTTTGCAAATTGTGCGGGACGATGTTTGCAGTGCAGCAAAATCCTCCGTAGGATGAAGGCCTGCACCTGCCACGCGGTCGTCCGGTGCATGCCGGACAGGCCGCGCGTCGATTCTGGCCGGCCTTCTGCCGCAGCGATCCCGACGGCACGCCATCACGCGCTGGCGGGCAGCGGACAGGTCTGCAGGCACGGGCAGGCATGTGGGGCAGGACCGGTCCCCGGCCGGACGTCGGGAAAACAAGAGCGGAGTGGTTGTGGCGATGCGAACGCATTATTGCGGTCTCGTGGACGAGGCCTTGGTCGACCAGGAAGTCACGTTGTGCGGCTGGGCCGATACCCGGCGCGACCACGGCGGCGTGATCTTCATCGATCTGCGCGATCACGAAGGCATCGTCCAGGTCGTCATCGAGCCGGACAATGCGCCCGCGTTTGCCGCTGCCGAGCAGGTGCGCTACGAGTTCTGCCTGCGCATTCGCGGCAATGTGCGCAGGCGTCCGGCAAGCCAGATCAACGACCGTCTGCGCAGCGGCCGCATCGAGGTGCTCGCCGCGAGCGTTGACGTGCTCAATGCGGCGGCGCCGCTGCCGTTCATGCTCGGCGACAGCGCCGGCGACGAAGCGCGGATGCGCTGGCGCTATCTCGACCTGCGCCGGCCCGAGATGCAGCGCAAGATGCGCCTGCGCACGAAGCTGGTCGCCGCAATCCGCAGCTACCTCGACGCACGCGGATTCCAGGACATCGAAACGCCGATCCTGACCAAGGCCACGCCGGAAGGCGCGCGCGACTTCCTCGTGCCCAGCCGCGTGCACGCCGGCGAGTTCTACGCGTTGCCGCAGTCGCCGCAGCTGTTCAAGCAGATCCTGATGATGGCCGGGTTCGACCGCTACTACCAGATCGCGCGCTGTTTCCGCGACGAGGCGCTGCGTGCCGACCGGCAGCTCGAATTCACCCAGCTCGACATGGAGTATGCCTTCGTCGAAGAGCACGACGTGCAGGATTCGGTCGAGGCGCTGATCCGGCGGATCTACCGCGACGTCGTCGGCGTCGAACTGGCCGACCCGTTTCCGCGCATGACGTACGAAGAGGCGATGCGCCGCTACGGTTCGGACAAGCCCGACCTGCGCATATCGCTGGAACTGGTCGATGTCGCCGAGCACCTCAAGCGCGTCGAGTTCAAGGTGTTTTCCGGGCCGGCCAACGATCCGGGCGGCCGCGTCGCCGCACTGCGCCTGCCGAACGGCGCGCAGCAGCCGCGCAAGTATCTCGACGACCTGGGCGCCTATGTCGCCGGCTTCGGCGCGAAGGGCCTGGCCTGGATCCGCGTCGACGACCTGGCCAGGGGCCGCGACGGCATGACCTCGCCGATCATCAAGTTCCTCGACGACGGCGCGCTGCAGGGCATTCTTGCCGCGGTCGGCGCGCGCAGCGGCGACGTGATCTTCTTCGGCGCCGGCCCGTACAAGACCGTCAGCGATTTCATGGGTGCGCTGCGCCTGAAGGTCGCGCGCGATTGTGGATTTGTGGAAAATGCCTGGAAGCCGCTGTGGGTGACGGATTTCCCCATGTTCGAATACGACCACGAGGCGAAGCGCTACGTCGCGCTGCATCATCCGTTCACGGCGCCGAAAGTCGACGACGTCGCGCAACTGCGCGCCGACCCGGCCAATGCGGTCAGCCGCGGCTACGACATGGTGCTCAACGGCAACGAGATCGGCGGCGGATCGATCCGCATCCACCGCCCGGAGATGCAGAGCGCCGTGTTCGACCTGCTCGGCATCAGTCCCGACGAAGCGCAGCTCAAGTTCGGCTTCCTGCTCGAAGCCCTTCGTTACGGCGCGCCGCCGCACGGCGGCATCGCGTTCGGCATCGACCGCATTGCCGCACTGATGGCCGGTACCGATTCGATCCGCGACGTGATCGCCTTCCCCAAGACCTCCACCGCGCAGGACCTGATGACCGACGCGCCGTCGCCGATTCCGGAACCGCAGCTGCAGGAGCTGCACATCCGCGTGGTCAAGCCGGTCAAGGCCTGAAGAGCATACAAGCAGGTTTTCCGACGCAGGTGCACGTATTCTGCGTTCGTATTCTCTCTTATGACGTTCATCACTGATCCTTGGCGTTGCTTCCTGTTGTTGATCGACCTGAAAAGATGACCGATCTCTAAGACCCTGAGGTAATGCACTCTCGATGTATCGGGCCGCCAATGGAAACTCGGTTCAAGCCTGACCTGAAGGTACGGTTCTTGTGTCACGACTGGCGCACAGGCGGGGCACTCGTCGCCGCGCTGATCTTTCTAGTTCTTTCGACAATCCTCTACGGGTTGAGCTGGAATCACGTCTCAGCGGGATTTCTATCCGATGACGCCGTCTATTTGCTGATGGCTGACGGCTTCAGCCCCTTCAGTCATGCAGATCCCCGCTTGAGCGCGTACGTAATGCGCGAGACGCTTTTCCCGCCGCTTTATCCGCTTCTATTGGCGTTGCTTGGAGCGGGAAGTGAATCCCTACTATGGGCACATCTGGTCACTACGACGACATTGGTGCTTTCCTTGAGCATCTATGCAGTCTGGGTCAATTCAGAACTTCAAGATCGGGGGGCAGCAATCGGATTGGCGACGATCTTCGCGTTGGCGCCAGGGACCCTCCTTCAAAACATGGAACTGTTGAGCGAGTTTCCATACCTGATGCTTACGCTGGTAGCACTGTGGCTGGCTGAGCGTCCCCAGTCAAAAGGTCGGAGTCATACGGTCGTTGCCTTGTGCGTTGGATTGGCGACTGTAACGCGTACTGCGGGCCTGTCCTTGCTGGTTGCTTTCGGGATATGGCTACTCCGACGTCGCATCCCGGATAGGGCGAAATTGGTGGCGGTCGCGCTCATGCCGAGCTCAATATGGTTTTGCTACAAGAAGTGGGTATTGATCAGCAAAGGGGGGTACTCGACGTTCTGGTCGTCGCTTTGGGAGAAATCGCAATCGACCCAAGGTTTTGTAGCGTCTTTCCTCGAGCATCAGGGCAAGGGCCTTTGGGATGCATTGCTGAACATCATGGATCTTCGCCCTACACATCTGACTCAAGTGATGTTGGGAGTCACCTTGCTGGCGGCCGTACCGACCTGGATTCGTAGGCTTTGGCTTTGGCGGTTGGATGCTTGGTATCTGCTGGTCGGCGGCGCGATGATCTTGCTCTATCCGTTTCCGGGCTTCTTCTCCCGGCTCTTCCTTCCTTGGGTGCCAATAGTTCTGTTCTATGCTTACCTGGGAGTGCTCGGAATAACCGCTCGCTGGAGCGAGATTCGGGGAAGACCAGCGTTCGCCTATGTATATCTCGCAGGATTGTTTCTCACATTGGTTCCGACCTTGGGATTTATTTCGCATCGGTTTGCCGAGCCGATCGACCCGGAACTTGCGAGCTGGAAACATACTCGTTACTGGTTTCGCTTCCAAGACATGACCAAGATCAGAGAGGATGTTCGCTTTCGCCAAGATCTGATCCGTGCCACGCAAGGAGTTGCGCCGCAGGTCCCAGAGGGCGAGTGCGTATTCGGCGTGTATACAGCCATTTCAATGCTTTACGGCCATAGAATTTTTCTGCAACCTCCCTCGCCGGCTGTCACTGACTCGGAGTTTGAAAGACTCGGCCAAGCCTGCAACTATTTTTGGCTTGTGGCTGCGCCAGGTACGGTAGGCGAGCGTCGGGTTGAGGCCTTCTATCCGAAGGAGCGCCTTTCGCCAGATCGAATTGAGATGGTCGAGTCTTGGAAAGGCGCGCGCGAGGCAGAGGCTCCAACCGCGGTCTTGCTGCGCGCGAAACCGCGCGCAGGACTTGATGCGCGATGAGCCTTCCTCATGTCGGCGGAAAATGTTGTTTCGTCTACAAAGAACCTCTCAGATCGATCGTGCGGATCGGGCCGACGGCCGCTTCCCCTAGTTCTCTGAATGAACCGCGCGGACAGGATGCATTCCGGCTGGTGATTTCTTGAATCGAAATGTCTGACCATGTGATCCTACTGCACGGACTGTGGATGCGGGCATTCACGCTCGCGGCGTTGCGGCGTCGACTCGAGCAGGCCGGATTTTCGGTCGGGCATTTCGACTACGAGAGCGTTTTCCGCGGCGCGGACGTCAGCGTCGAGCAGCTGTTGCGCCGCGTCCGCGACGCCGGGGCCGGAACAGTCCATCTGGTTGGCCACAGCCTGGGAGGGCTGATCGCACTGCGCGCGTTGCAGCGCGAACCGGATCTGGCTTCCGGCCGCGTGGTCTGCCTCGGCTCGCCGCTGCGTGGCAGCGCCCTGGCGCGCAGCATCGCCGGCTTGCCCGGCGGGGCCGTGGTCATCGGCAAGAACGTCCAAATGCTGCGCGATGGACTGCCGCGCTGGGAGGGAAAGCAACAGGCCGGATCGATCGCCGGCCGGTTGCCGATAGGCCTCGGCATTGCAGTCGGCGCTCTTGCTTCTCCGCACGACGGAACCGTCGCCGTCGCTGAAACGCAACTGCCCGGCCTCGCCGATCATTGCGTTGTTCCGGCAAGCCATACCGGCCTGCTGTTTTCGGCCGAGGCGGCCGAGCAGACGATTGCGTTTCTGCGTCACGCGCGCTTCAACGGCGCACATTGAGGCTCACGATCAGAGGATGCGCAAGCCGGAACGCGCCGGAACGCCGGATGCCGCTGCGGCAAAGGCGGACGGCCGGGCGCCGCAACGTGTTAAAATCGATGCTTCGACTCGGCACATGAACATGCACAGGGCGGCGGGGAACGACAAATCGGCGTCACCAGGCAGGCAACGCGCCTGCGGGTCCTGTTCGCGTCGGCACGTCGCCGCCTGAGTCGCGCTGCGGCATTGCGCATGGGCTGGCTGCCTGCAACCGAGTGTCGTTCCGGCGCGTCCTGCCTGCCATGACCCGTATTCTCGGCATCGATCCGGGTTCACAGCGCACCGGCGTGGGCATCATCGACGCGGACGCCGCCGGCGGCGTGCGCCACGTATTCCACGGCGCGCTGCTGCTGCTCGACAACGAAACGTTCCCGCTGCGACTCAAGCAGATTTTCGACGACGTCTGCGCGATCATCGCCGAACATCAGCCCGGGGAAGTCGCGATCGAGCGCGTCTTCATGGCGCGCAATCCCGATTCGGCGCTCAAGCTCGGCCAGGCGCGCGGCGCGGCGATCTGCGCGGCCGTGCACAGCGGCCTGCCGGTGATCGAGTACGCGGCCAAGGAGGTCAAGCAGGCGGTGGTCGGCAGTGGCGGCGCCGGCAAGCAGCAGGTTCAGCACATGATCGGTATACTTTTAAACATATCGCAGAAGCTGCAGGCCGACGCGGCCGACGCGCTCGCCGTCGCGATCACGCACGCGCATACGCGCAGCAGCGTGCAGCGCCTCGGCATTCCGCGCACCGCGTGGCGGAGACGGCGATGATCGGCAGGCTCAAGGGCATCCTCGCTGCAAAGCAGCCGCCCTGGCTGATCATCGACGTGGGCGGCGTGGGCTACGAGCTCGAAGCGCCGATGTCGACCATCTTCGACCTGCCCGAGACCGGTCGCGAAGTCGTACTGTTCACCCACTATGCAGCCAGGGAGGATACCGTTGCGCTCTACGGTTTCCTGCGTGAGGCGGAGAGAACCTTGTTCCGGACGCTGCAGAAGGTCAGCGGCATCGGCGCGAAGACGGCCCTTTCGGTGCTGTCGGGGTCGTCGGTCGACGAGTTCGCGCGCCTGGTGCAGGGCGCGGACATTGCCGCGCTCACGCGCATTCCCGGCATCGGCAAGAAGACCGCCGAACGCATCATCGTCGAGCTGCGCGACCGCGTCGATGGCATCGCTCTTGCTGCGGCCGGGATGGCTGGCGCGGCGAGCGGACCGAAGGATCCGGTGGCAGAAGCCAGCGGCGCCTTGCAGCAGCTCGGCTACAAGCCGGCCGAGGTCGCGCGCCTGGTCAAGGAGGCCGCGGCCGCTGGCGACGACGCCGAAGCGATCATTCGCAAGGCACTGAAGGCGGCATTGCGCTGACGAGATGAAGACGGCATCGGCAATCCTGACCAGCGAGACTGCGGGCGAGCAGCGCAAGGTATTGGCGAGGCTCGCGCTGGGTGCGCTCGGGGTCGTCTATGGCGATATCGGCACGAGCCCGCTGTACACGATGCAGCAGACCTTCGGTGTGCATGGCATCGCGCCGACTCCGGAAAACGTGCTCGGCGTGCTGTCGCTGGTGTTCTGGTCGCTGGTCCTGATCGTTGCGGTGAAGTATGCCGGTTTCATCATGCGCGCCGACAACAAGGGCGAGGGCGGCATCATGGCGCTCAGTGCGCTGGCCCAGCGCACGGTGCGCGACAAGCCGCGCGTGCGCTGGGCGATCATGATTCTCGGGCTGTTCGGCGCGTCGTTGTTCTTCGGCGACGGCGTCATCACGCCGGCGATCTCGGTGCTGTCGGCGGTCGAAGGCCTCGAGGTGGCCGTGCCGACGTGGGGCCACTACATGGTGCCGCTCGCGGCAATGATCATCGTCGCGCTGTTCTATTTCCAGAGCCATGGCACCGGCCGCGTCGGCGCCGTGTTCGGGCCCGTCATGCTGCTGTGGTTCGCGAGCCTGGTCGTGTTCGGTCTGGGCCACATCGCCCAGCATCCGCAGGTCATGGTCGCGCTGTCGCCGTACTACGCGCTGAACTTCTTCGCGAGCAACGGCTGGGTGGCGTTCTTCTCCCTCGGCACGATCGTCCTGTGCATCACCGGTGCCGAGGCGCTGTATGCCGACATGGGGCACTTCGGCAAGAAGCCGATCCGCTTCATGTGGTTCGGATTCGTGCTGCCGTCGCTGGTCGTGAACTATTTCGGCCAGGGCGCGCTGCTGATCGCCGATCCGACCGCCGCGACGAATCCGTTCTACCTGCTGGTGCCGCAGGCGCTGGTCATTCCGATGACGGTGCTGGCGACCGCGGCGGCGGTGATTGCCTCGCAGGCCGTCATCTCCGGCGCGTTCTCGGTGATGCGCGAGGCGATCCAGCTGGGCTACCTGCCGAAGATGGAAGTCCGCCACACCTCGGCCGAGACCATGGGCCAGATCTACCTGCCGTGGATCAACCGGCTGCTGCTGGTGCTGACGCTGGCCGTGGTGCTGGGCTTCCGCTCGTCGACCAACCTGGCCGCGGCCTACGGCATTGCGGTTGTCGGCACGATGACGATCGATTCGATCCTGGTCATGTTCGTATTCCGCAAGATGTGGCACTGGAACTGGTTCCGCGTCGTGGCCCTCGGCGGGCTTTTCCTGATCGTCGACGGGGCGTTCCTTGGCGCGAACGCGGACAAGGTCGAGCATGGCGGCTGGCTGCCATTGGTGCTGGGCCTGGCCGTGTTCACGGTGATGAGCACCTGGCGCCGCGGCCGCGACCTGGTCCTGCGCGAGCTCAAGCAAAGCGGGCTCGCGCTAGAACCTTTCATCGCCAGCGTGACATCGCACCCGCCGCTGCGCGTGCCGGGCACGGCGGTCTTTCTCACCTCGAACGTGGACGGCGTGCCGAACGCGATGCTGCACAACCTCAAGCACAACAAGGTGCTGCACGAGCGCAACGTGCTGATGACGGTCGAGACGCTCGACTCGCCGGTCGCCGAATACGGCGAGCGCACCGAGATCACGGCGCTCGGCCACGAGTTCTACCGCGTGACGATCCGTTTCGGTTTCGCCGAGGATCCCGACATCCCGGCCGCGCTGCAGTCGTGCGCGGCCAAGGGCATGGGCTTCGACATGATGGATACGACATTCTTCGTCAGCCGCGAAACGGTCGTTGCGACCGATCGCCCCGGCATGCCGCTGTGGCGCGACAAGCTGTTCGCATTTCTCGGCCGCAACGCAACCTCGGCGACGGCATTCTTCCGCATTCCCGGCAACCGGTTGATCGAACTCGGGACGCAGGTGGAGATCTAGAGGGGAGAGGGGAGAGGGGAGAGGGGAGAAGAGAAGGGCGAAGGGCAAAGGCACAGGGCAAAAGCGAAGGCGAGCGGCGCGCGCTGTTTCTCCCCTCTCCCCTCTCCCCTCTCCCGTATAATCCGCGCATGACCGACGCGCGCCTGATCACCCCCACCGCCAATCGCGAAGACGAGGTGCTCGAGGCGTCGATCCGGCCGAAGAAGCTGAGCGAATACCTCGGCCAGCAGACGGTGCGAGAGCAGCTCACGATCTACATCGAAGCGGCGCGGCGGCGCGGCGAAGCGCTCGACCACGTGCTGATCTTCGGGCCGCCGGGACTGGGCAAGACCACGCTGTCGCACGTCATCGCGAACGAGCTCGGCGTCAACCTGCGCGCGACCTCCGGGCCGGTGATCGAGCGGGCCGGCGACCTGGCCGCGCTGCTGACCAACCTGCAGCCGCGCGACGTGCTGTTCGTCGACGAGATCCACCGGCTTTCCCCGGTGGTCGAGGAGATCCTCTATCCGGCGATGGAGGACCAGCAGATCGACATCATGATCGGCGAGGGTCCGGCCGCGCGTTCGATCAAGCTCGACCTGCCGCCGTTCACGCTGGTCGGAGCGACGACGCGAGCCGGCCTGCTGACCAGTCCGTTGCGCGACCGCTTCGGTATCGTCCAGCGCCTCGAGTTCTACACGCCGGAAGAACTGGCCGCGATCGTGCGCCGCTCTGCCAGGATCCTCGGCATCGCCTGCGCCGACGAAGGCGCGCGCGAGATCGCGCGGCGTTCGCGCGGCACTCCGCGCATCGCCAATCGACTGCTGCGGCGCGTGCGCGACTTCGCGCAGGTCAGGGCCGATGGCCACATCACCGCGCCGGTGGCGATCGCCGCGCTGGAGATGCTCAAGATCGACGCCGAGGGCTTCGATGCGCTCGACCGGCGCCTGCTCGAACTGATTATCGACCACTTCGACGGCGGCCCGGTCGGTGCCGAGTCGCTCGCCGCGGCGCTGTCCGAGGAGCGCGGCACGATCGAAGACGTGCTCGAGCCGTTCCTGATCCAGCAGGGCTTCCTGATGCGCACCGCGCGCGGACGGATGGTCACCGGCAAGGCGTATCGACATCTGGGATTGAAGGCGCCGAAGAGGGCGGTGGTGGAGGACCTATTTGATCCGGGAGACGAGAGACGAGAGACGGGAGACGCAAAGGCATGAGACGCCCCGCGCCCGACGATCCGGCTTCTGCGTCTCTCGTCTCCCGTCTCTCGTCTCCCGCCTTCATTTGGCCCATCCGCGTCTACTGGGAAGACACCGACGCCGGCGGCGTGGTCTACCATGCAAGCTATCTGCGCTTTCTGGAGCGCGCGCGGACGGAGTGGCTGCGGGCGCTGGGCGTTGACCAGCGGCGCGTGCGTGAGGATCATGGCGTGGTGTTCGTGGTGCGCGACATGGAAATCGAATTCCTGCTGCCGGCGCGCCTCGACGATGAACTCGACGTCACGGTCGAGACGGGGGAGCGGCGTTCAGCTTCGATGGTGTTCAGCCAACGTATAGTTCGCCGCGCAGATGGCGCGGCATTGGTCGCGGCACGTGTGCGTGCGGCCTGTATCGAGGCGGCAACGTTCAAGCCGTGCCGCATTCCGAATCACCTGTTCGAGGAGAAACCCAAGGCATGAACGGCGACCTGAATATCCTGGCACTGGTTGTCGGCGCGAGCTTGCCGGTCAAGTTCGTATTGTCGGTGCTGATCTTTTTTTCGTTCGCCTCGTGGGTCATCATCTTCCGCAAGAAGGCGATGCTCGACCGCGCGACGCGCAGCGCCGACGAGTTCGAGGAGCGCTTCTGGTCCGGGGCCGACCTGGCGGGCCTGTTTCGGGAGGTCACCGCCCAGGGCGACCGGATCACCGGCATCGAGAGCATTTTCGAAGCCGGCTTCCGCGAGTTCGCGCGCCTGCGCCAGCGCCGCCAGATGGACGCGCGCACCATGCTCGAGGGCGCCCAGCGCGGCATGCGCGTGGCGGAGACGCGCGAGATCGACCGGCTCGAACAGAACCTCGAGTTCCTGGCCAATGTCGGTTCGATCAGCCCGTATGTCGGCCTGTTCGGCACCGTCTGGGGCATCATGATCGCGTTCCAGGGGCTGGCCAACGTCAAGGAAGCGACGATCGCGATGGTCGCGCCGGGCATTTCCGAAGCGTTGATCGCCACGGCGATGGGCTTGCTCGCCGCGATTCCGGCGGTGTGGGCCTACAACCGCTATTCGAACAAGCTCGAACGCGTCAACACGCGCTTCGACAACTTCGTCGAGGAATTTTCCTCGATCCTGCAGAGGCAGGCGCACGTCGATGAAGGCTGAGAACCGTTTCTCGACCCCGTTCGCAGCGCGCGTGCGTTGGAGGACGTGTCCTGTCGCGCAGGTAACGCAAGGGAATTCCGGATGGATTTCGCCGTGAGACAAGGCGCGAGAAGGAGTCATGGCGGGACCATGACGGCGATGAGCAACGCAGTATCGCGGCGAAAGACGCCGGAATTATTTGATGGTACCTGCGGGACAGGACACTAGAGTCATGCAGACCGGACGCCGCAAACGCCGCAAGCTCAAGGCCGAAATCAACGTCGTGCCGTACATCGACGTCATGCTGGTGCTGCTGATCATCTTCATGGCCACTGCGCCGCTGCTCAATCTCGGCGTCGACATCAAGCTGCCGCAGTCGACGGCCAAGGCGATGCAGGTCGACAAGGAGCCGATCATGATCAGCGTCGACAAGGACGGCGGCTTCTACCTGACGCTCGCGGGCGGCCAGCGCGAGGCGATCGATCCGGATGCGCTGGTCACCAAGGTCGCCGCATTCGTGCGCGCGGACCCGCAGACACCGGTCGTGCTCGGTGGCGACGAACGCGCGCTGTACGGACAGGTCTACCGCATCCTGCCGGGTCTGCAGCAGGCTGGCGTGACGAAGCTGCTGCTGATGAGCCAACCCGTGCAGGCTGCAAACCGCTAGTCGATGGAAAGTATCGGAGACAAGGCCCGCGCAGTAATCTTCGCGCTGTTGATGCATCTGGCCATGTTTGCGTTGCTGTTCTTCGGCCTGATGTGGGCGAAGACGGCGCAGCCGATCAGCATTCCGGGAGCGGTGATCGAGGCAACGCTGGTCGGCCCCGCGTCGGCGCCGAAGCCGCGCGCAGCGCCGAAACCCAAGCCGGCGCCGCCGAAACCCGAGCCCCCGGCGCCGCCGCCGCCCGAGCCGCCGCAGCCACCCGCGCCGCCGCAGCGCAACGACGCGATCGAGCGCGAGAAGATCGCCGAGATTGCGCAGCAAAAGGCCGAGCAGGCCGAGCGCGCGCAGGAAGAAAAGCACCATCAGGAACAGATCCGGCTCGAGGATCAGCAAAAACGCGAGGCCGCCGAGCGCCAGAAGCAGCTCGACGACATCAAGAAGGAGCACGAGGCGGCGCAGAAGAAGCTCAAGCTCGAGCAGGAAAAACTTGCGCAGCTCAACGATTTGCAGAAGCAGCAGGTCAAGCCGCCCAAGGCCGCGCCGCCGCAATTGCCCGAATCCGAGCAGGCGCGAACCGGCATGGCCGGCCAGGATGACAGTCTGGCAGCGCAGTATTTTGCTGCCATTCAGAATGCCGTGACTCAAAATTGGCTTCGGCCGGATAATACGCCGGCCGGATTGCGCTGCACGCTGCGCATCGTGCAGATTCCGGGCGGCGATGTGCTGTCGGTCGATATTGCCAGTCCGTGCAATGCCGACGCGCAGGCACGCACGTCGATCGAACAGGCGGTCAAGCGCGCAGCACCGTTGCCCTACAAGGGCTATGAAAAGGTTTTCCAGCGCACGATCAATTTCAACTTCACCTACGACGGATAGACCACTGACGATGACCACCGAGACGTTCGCAAGATTCGCAATGGCCTGCCTGCTGGCGTGCAGCGGCAGCGCTGCCATTGCCCAGGGGCTCAACAGCGATGTTCCGACCATCGACATCAAGAACGGCACCGCCACGGCGACGCCGATCGCGGTCGTGCCATTCGGCGTCGAGGGCGGCGGGCTGCCGCCGCAGACCGACGTGGCAGACGTGATTCGCGCCGATCTGAATCGCTGCGGCCAGTTCCGCGCGTTGCCGAAGGAAGACATCGTCGAGTCCCCCACGCGCGGCGAGGAAATCAAGTTTCCCACCTGGAACATGCTCAAGCAGGCGTACATCGTCGTGGGCCGCGATGTGCAGGGCGCGGGTGGCGACGTGCGCGTGGAGTTCGAGTTGTTCGACGTCGCCAAGCAGCAGCGCCTGCAGGGACTGTCGATCAGCGGCCAGGCCAGCGACCTGCGCGGTGTCGCGCACCAGATCGCCGACCTGATCTACGAAAAGATCACCGGCGTGCGCGGCGCGTTCTGGACGCGCATCGCCTACGTCACCTCCAAGGGCACCGGCAACAACGTCGCCTACGCGCTGATGGTCGCTGACTCCGACGGCTTCAATCCGCAGACCGTGGTCAATTCGCGCCAGCCGCTGATGTCGCCGGCCTGGTCGCCGGACGGGCGCAAGATCGCCTACGTGTCGTTCGAACGCGGCAATTCGTCGATCTACATCCAGGAAATCGCCACCGGCTCGCGCGAGGTCGTTTCGGCCAACAAGGGCATCAACGGTGCGCCGGCATTTTCCCCGGACGGCACCAAACTCGCGCTGGCGCTGTCCAACGGCATCAATCCGGACATCTACGTCATGGACCTGGCCTCGCGCCACACGACCCAGATCACGAAGCATTTCGCGATCGATACCGAGCCGACCTGGACGCCGGATGGCCAGAAACTGGTGTTTACGTCCGACCGCTCGGGCAAGGCGCAACTGTATGAAACGGCTGCCGGCGGCGGCGATGCGACCCGGATCACCTTTACCGGCGAATCCAATGCGCGCGCGTCGATCAGCTACGACGGCAAGAAAATTGCTATGGCACAAGGCAATGGAAATGTGTATCGTATTGCGGTTCTGGATCGCGCTACGGGCGAGACCAAGGCGATTTCGACCGGCAGTCTCGACGAATCGCCCAGCTTTGCACCGAACGCCAGCATGATTCTGTATGCCGCAACCGAAGGATCACGCGGCGTGCTCTTCGCAGTGTCGGCAGATGGCCGGGTCAGCCAAAGGCTCGTGCTCGCCGACGGCGACGTCCGCGAGCCGGCCTGGTCTCCCTACCGACAGCGTGGACAATAAATCGCCGGGTACTACACCGGCAAGCTTCTCCCCTTTGACAACGATCGAGGCAAAAAACCATGAAACTCCCGATTCGCGTAATCCTGATAGCCACCATCGCCAGCGTCACCCTGGCCGCATGCGCCAGCAAGACCAAGCCGACGCCGGTCGCTTCCGACACCGGTACGCAGACCACCACCACGACGACTCCGCCGAGCAACACCGGCACGTACAGCGTCGGTGACCTGGATACCGATTCTTGCCTGCGCCAGCGCATCGTGTACTTCGATTTCAACATGACCGACATCAAGCCGCAGTTCCAGGCGGCGATCAGCTGCCATGCGAAGTACCTGCGCCAGTTCCCGGGCGCGCGCGTGACGCTGGAAGGCAACGCCGACGAGCGCGGCACGCGTGAGTACAACCTCGGCCTCGGCGAGCGCCGCGGCAATGCGGTGTCCGGCGCGCTTGGTTCGGCCGGCGCTTCGGCCAGCCAGCTCAACACCGTCAGCTATGGTGAAGAGCGCCCGGTGTGCAAAGAGCACACCGAGGACTGCTGGCAGAAGAACCGCCGCGTGGAAATCGTCTACACGGCGAAGCAGTAAGTATTGCAGCAACGCCACTCGCTGCCGGATTCGGCGCATCGTCGCGCCGATCCGTGACCTCGGATGACTCCTGCAAGCCAGGCGTCGGGGTCTGCCTTCGCATGCCGAGGGCACAGCGAGCCGCAGCGGTAAAAGGCACGAGGTATACGAAATGCCATCCCTGATCCGTTCCATTTGTGCGGCGGCCCTTCTGGCCGCCGCTGTTTTTTGTCCGCCCGCGAACGCGCAGCGATTGAGCCTGGCCGAGCGCGTGGCGAAGCTCGAGCAGGATGCGCAGGGACACAACGGCGCCGCCGGCAACATCGATCTGGTCAATCAGATCAACGCACTGCAGGCCCAGGTGCAGACCCTGCAGGGCCAGGTCGAGGAATTGCGCCATCAGGTCGACGAGGCCAAGACCCGCACCAAGGAACAATACATCGACCTCGACTCGCGCCTGGCGCGTCTGGAAGGTCGTGGCGGCACGGGCGCTCCGCCCGCGGCGCCATCCGCCGCAACGACCGGCGGGCAGTTGCAGGACATCCCGCTCAACGCCGGTGGGGCAGCCCCGGCTGCGGGGCGCCCGGAAGCGCCGGCGCCGCCGGCCGGCGAAGTTGCTGCCGCACCGCCCGCGTCGGTGCCGGCCGAGTCTGCCGCAGCGCCCGCCGGTGCCGCCGACGAGAAAGGCGAGTACGACCAGGCTTTCAATGCGCTCAAGGATGGCCGTTACGCCGAGTCGGCACGCCGCTTCCAGACCTTCATCAGCCAGTATCCGAACAGCGAGCTGACGCCGAACGCGTTCTACTGGCTCGGCGAATCGTATTACGTGACGCAGAACTATCCGATTTCGCTGGATACGTTCCAGAAGCTGCTGGCGCAATATCCGAACAGCCAGAAGGCGCCCGATGCGTTGCTCAAGGTCGGCTATTGCCAGTACGAAATGAAGCAATGGGACCAGGCCGAGGCAACGCTCAATCAGGTCGTGCAGAAGTATCCCGACACGACCGTTTCGCGCCTGGCGCAGGGCAGGCTGCGCGCACTCAAGCTCGAGGGGCGTCGCTGACACGGACGTGCGTGGCGTGACATGACGCAGGTCGCCCAGCCCAGCCGGCCGGTGCGCAACCAGGATCGGCTGCGCGTCACCGAGATTTTCCATTCGCTGCAGGGCGAGGCGCGCGACGTCGGCCGGCCGACCGTGTTCGTGCGCCTGACCGGCTGTCCGCTGCGCTGCGTGTGGTGCGACACCGAATACGCGTTCCACGGCGGCGACTGGCGCGATATTCCGGATATCGTGGAGGAAGTTTCCAGGTATAAGACGCCGCATGTCTGCGTGACCGGCGGCGAACCGCTCGCGCAGAAGCGCAGCCTGGTCTTGATGAAGGAACTTTGCGACGCGGGTTTCGACGTGTCGCTGGAAACCTCCGGCGCGATCGACGTCAGCGACGTCGACGGACGCGTAACCCGCGTGGTGGATCTCAAGGCGCCGGGATCGGGCGAAGTGCAGCGCAACCTGTGGTCGAATCTCGAGGTGCTGACACGGCGCGACCAGATCAAGATCGTGCTGGCCGATCGTGCCGACTACGAGTGGGCGCGCGACGCGCTGACGCAGCACGCGCTGGCCGATCGCTGCGACGTGCTGTTCTCGCCGGTCCACGGCCGGCTCGCGCCACGCGACCTGGCCGAATGGATCCTGGCCGACCGCTTGCCCGTGCGCATGCAGATTCAGCTGCACAAGATGCTCTGGGGAGGCGAGGCCGGACGCTGACATTCGCGCCGCGGGGAACCGCAGGTAGCAGCGCTGGAGGCGAGCGAGCGGCAGCGAGGGCGGTTCCGATGCGTGCCGGCGTGCGGCAGCTGGCTCGTTTCCGATACGCTCGTCGTCGACACCTCGGTGTCGGCTTTCTTTGATCCGGACACAGGCAGATGCCACCCGAAACCAGCAAACGCGCGGTCATTCTCGTCTCCGGCGGCATGGACTCTGCCGTGACCCTGGCGATCGCGCGCGAGCGGGGTTTTGCCTGCTACGCTTTGAGCGTCGCCTACGGCCAGCGGCACCTTTCCGAACTCGTCGCGGCGGAGCGCACCGCGCGTACGCAGGGGGTGGTCGAACACAAGGTCGTGAACGTCGACCTGCGCAGCATCGGCGGTTCGGCGCTGACGGCCGATGCCATCGCGGTGCCGGAGCAGGCGAGCAGCGGCATTCCGGTCACCTACGTGCCGGCGCGCAACACGATCATGCTGTCGATTGCACTCGGCTGGGCCGAAGTGCTGGGCGCGAACGACATCTTCTGCGGCGTCAATGCGGTCGATTATTCGGGCTATCCCGACTGCCGGCCGGAATTCATCGCCGCGTTCCAGCAGCTTGCCAATCTGGCAACGCAGGCCGGTGTCGAAGGCGCGACGCTGCGCGTGCATGCGCCGCTGATCCGCCTGGGTAAGGCCGACATCGTGCGCGAGGGCCTGCGTCTGGGGGTGGATTTCGGCGCGACCATATCGTGCTACCAGGCCGACAGTGATGGCCGCGCCTGCGGCAGGTGCGATGCATGCCGCCTGCGCGCACGGGGGTTCGCCGACGCCGGCGTCGCGGATCCGACCCGCTACCTTTGACGCGGACGCGGCGATCGCTTGCCGCTGTCGCCACCAGCGAATACACTGCGCGACCTTTTGCGCCGTGCGTGATCGGGCCGCCGGCGCAGCTCGCGTCGCAATGTGCGCTTTTCGGGCAATGCGGGAAAAAGGACGGCGCGACGCGGGTGGCACGTGAGATAATCGAGTCGAATATGGGCCGTTAGCTCAGTTGGTAGAGCAGCGGACTTTTAATCCGTTGGTCGCAGGTTCAAATCCTGCACGGCCCACCACGATATCGATCGCTTGCGACTTCGAACCCGAACGTCCGGGCCCCGAAAATTCTCCCGGGAATTCGATCTCCCTGCGCCCGGCGGTGTGCGTGTTCGCGCCTGAGGGGTCCCGCAAAGTCATTTGCATGCGACTGCATGGCAGGTCTTCGTGCCGTTCGATAGAACCCGTCCGACAGGCCTGCACTGCCGGCGGCATTCGGGAAGACCAGGGATTCCTGATCCCTGCCCATGGCGTCGCCAAGGCATCGGCCGCCTGCCGCTCATGGCCTGCCCTGGAAAAGATGCAATGCGGCATATTGCAGCAACATGATCGTCTTGCCATCGGCGATCTGGCCGTTCTCGATCATGTCCAGGGCGGTGGTGAACGGCAGTTCGAGTACTTCGATGTCTTCGCCTTCGTCGGCGATGCCGCCACCATGGCCGGCTTTTGCCGTGGCATCGTATTCGGCGACGAAGAAGTACAGTTTTTCTGTGACCGAGCCCGGGCTCATGAACGCCTCGAATATCCGGCGAACAGCGCCGACGCGATAGCCGGTTTCCTCTTCGGCTTCGGCGCGAATGCGTGTTTCCGGACTCGCCTGATCGAGAAGACCGGCCGGCGCCTCTATCAGCATGCCGTCGTGGCCGTTGACGTAGGCCGGGAAGCGGAACTGGCGCGTGAGTATCACGGTTTCGCGCGCGCGGTCATACAGCAGCAGCACCGCGCCATTGCCGCGGTCATAGGTTTCGCGGTGCTGCCGCTGCCAGGTGCCATCGGCGCGCAGAAAGTCGAACGTCGTCGTCTTCAGCACATACCAGTTGTCGGAAAGAGTCCGTTCGTCGACGACGCGGACTCGCTTGGCGGTTTCATTCATGGGCTTGGACCGGATTGGATTGCGTGGGCTGCCGGATCGTGTATTATCATGCACAAACGTGCAATATCGTGCAATAGCCATGCTGGTTTCGCAAAGAAAGCGGCTCCTGATCGCCGCGCTCAAGCGCGACGGGCAACTCGTCGCCAAGGCGCTCAGCGCGCAATTCGGCGTATCGGAGGACACGATTCGCCGGGACTTGCGCGAACTTGCGCAGGAAGGGCTGCTGCTGCGCGTGCATGGCGGCGCGTTGCCGTCGTCGCCCGCCGTGGCAGCGTTTTCGGTGCGCAGCGGCATCGAGCCGGACGGGAAGAAAGCAATCGCGCGCGCCGCCGCAAAAATGATCAAGCCGGGCCAGATCGTCATCCTCGACGGCGGCACGACGGCCGTGCAACTCGCCAGGCAGCTGCCGCACGACCTGAATGCGACCGTCGTGACCCATAGCCCGAGCGTCGCAGTCGAACTGATCGGTCACTCCGGCGTGGACGTGATCCTCATCGGCGGGCGCCTGTTCAAGCATTCGATGGTCGCGGTCGGCGCCGCTGCGCTGGAAACCATCGGTGCGATTCGCGCGGACCTGTTCTTCATGGGCGTGACCGGCGTGCACGCGGTGGCGGGCCTGAGCACGGGCGATCTCGACGAGGCGCACGTCAAGCGTGCCTTCATGCGGCAATCCGCCGAAACCGTCGTGCTGGCCTCGTCGGAAAAGATCGGCGCGGCGTCGGCCTACAGGATCGCCGACGTTCGCGCGGCGAGCGCCGTCATGGTCGAGAGGGCGACGCCAGCCGGCTTGACGCGGCCGCTCGCGCGATTGGGCGTCAGGATCATCCGGGCCTGACGCTGTGCCAGAACTCCGGGCGCAGCGCGAGCCTCAAGGCAATTCGCGGATGCGGATATGGCGCAAGGCCAGTGCGCCGGGATGATCGCCCTGGATGCCGATGTAGCCTTTTTTCGCCAAGCCGTAGTCGGGATATTTCGCGAACTTGCTGGCCGCGACCTTCTGCTTCCAATCCGGGCTCCACAGCTCGTACTCGACGACCTTCTTTCCGTTGAGCCAGTGCTCGACATGCGCGCCATTGACGACGATGCGCGTCGAATTCCAGTGATCGAACGGGTGCACCACGTCCGCCGGTGCCGCGTAAAGCGCATAGGCGGCCGCGGCGGCAGTCAGGCGGTTGCGGCCGTCGGGCGCGTAGGCGTCATCAAGCAGTTGATACTCCGGCGCGCTCCAGTAGATGTGGTCGTACTCGCGCGTGCCGCGGTAGAAGACGCCGCTGTTGCCGGCCTTGCCGAGTTTCCATTCCAGTTCCAGTTCGAAGTTGGCGAATTCCGCGCGCGTCACCAGATCGTCGACTTCTCCGTGCTTGGAAATCACGCCGTTGGCTATGCTCCAGCCCTTCGGCAGGTCAGCCGAATCCCAGCCGCGCCAGCTGTTCGCGGTCGAGCGCTCGACCAGCGAATGCCACGCGTTGCCGGTGCCGTCCCGCGATTTGCCCGATGCGCCGTCGGCGCGTGCAAGGCTCGTCAGTGCGAGCGTGATCGCCGCGATGGTTGCGGCTGCTGCTGTCCTGATTCTCATGCGGCGTCTCCTGTCGAAGTTTTGATTCATGTCGCGGACCTTGCGGACGATCGTCACGCGAGTCCGGCTTTCCTCAGTGCCTCGGGCGGCGGCCCGTCGAAGCTCTTGAGCGGCGTGTTGCCGACGTACTGCAGGTCCTTGCGCCCCTCCGGCGTCGTGTAGAATCCGCCCGCCGTCAGGTCGCGGTAGCGGGCAAAAAACTTCGCGGCCCTGGCAAATCGCGGCGTCGCCTTTGCCGCAAGGCAGATGTCGTCGCAAATGGCGGTCTGTTGCGCCCGGTCGAGCGCGGCAAAGGGCTTCGAAAAACGCTTCGCGGCCTCGCGGTCCAGCCAGTCGAACCCCTCCAGCACGATCTTGCGATCCTGCCGATTCGGCTTGTACGGCGCGCTGATCCACTCGTCGATGAAGTCGATCACGCCGACCGCGGAGGCGCTCGGCGACATGTCGTCGGCAGGAATGATCAGGTCGCTCAGCGCGGTGGCGGTCTGGCGTTGTTTCGCGGTCAGGGTCAGCGGCCAGAGTTCGCCTGGCCTGTATGCATCGATGAGCTTCGGGTCGGTGCCGTATCCGCTTGCGCCCGCACGGCGCGCCATCGTGCCGGATGCGAGCGGTTCGCGGCCGAACGCGTAGTTCCGCAACGACGGCACCGAGGCCGCGGCTGCCAGCATCCACTTGATCGATGTGCGACGGTCCATCACAGCTCCTTTCGGCGCATGCGCTCGAGAATCTGGTCGGCCACGCGCCAGGCATTGGCCATGATCGTCAGCGTGGGATTCTTGTCGGCGTTGGAAGCGAACGGTGCGCCATCGGTCAGGAAAAGATTTTTCACGTCCCAGGTCTGGCACCACTTGTCCGTCACCGACGTTCTTGCGTCGGCGCCCATGATCGCGCCGCCGACTTCGTGAATGATGCTGCCGCCGGGCGCGATGGCCTTCGCGCCGTCGGTCTCGGCGCGGCCGCGCACGCGTCCGCCCATGGCCTCGATGATCCCGGCAAAGGTCTTCTGCATGTGCGCCGCCTGGCGGGTTTCGTGCTGCGACCACCGCCAGTGGAAGCGCAGCACCGGGATGCCCCATTTGTCCTTGACCTTCGGATCGATCTCGCACCTGGAATGCTCGTTCGGGATCATCTCGCCGCGGCCGTCGAATCCGACGAACGACCCGTAATAGCGCCGCGCGTCCTGCTTGAACTTCGCGCCGTAACTGCCGCCGGTCAGCCATTCGAGGTTTGCGGCGGTGCCGAGCCCGGGCATGTGCCTGCCGCCGCCGAATTCGATGTGATAGCCGCGCGCGAAGCCGAGCTTGCCCGCATCCTTGTAGAGCCACCACGGCACGTACATCTGGTGGCCGCTCGCGGCATCTTCGTTGTGCGGCGGCATGCTTTCGAGCAGCGGAACCTGTCCGTCGAGGCTGCTGCCGACGGTGTCCATGATGTACCTGCCGACCTTGCCGCTGGAGTTCGCAAGGCCGTTGGGGAACAGCGCCGATTTCGAGTTGAGCAGGATGCGCACGGACTCGCACGCGCTGGCGGCCAGCACGACGACGCGCGCGGTCGCGTGCTGCTGCTTGCCGGTCGTCCTGTCGACGAAGCCGACGCCGGTTGCGCGGCCGTCCTTCCCGAGCGTTACCTCATGCACCATCGCGTCGGTCACGATGTCGAGCTTGCCGGTGGCCAGCGCGGGCGGCAGGTGCACGGTCGTCGACTGGTAGTTGGCGCGGATCGAGCAGCCGCGTCCGCATGGCGTCGCCCAGAAGCAGGCCGCGCGGCGCTGCATGTCCTCTGCGATGATCTTCTGCGCCGCCGGATTGCCCGGATGCAGCCTGGCCGGCGACGTCTTCCAGTCGAGTTGCTGCGTCAGCACCGCGCGGTGACCGGGGATCACCGGAATGCCGAGCTTGGCCGCGCGCGCGGCGACCAGCAGATCGCTCACCTTCGGTTTCGGCGGCGGCAGCAGGCAGCCGGGCGAGGAATTCGGCGTGTTCTCGAGTCCTTCGTTGGAGCCGTAGACGCCGACGAGCAGTTCGACCTTGTCGTAGTACGGCGCCATGTCCTCATAGGAGATCGGCCAGTCGAAGCCCAGGCCGTCGCGCGAGTAGGGTTTGAAATCGTACGGGCCGTTGCGCAGCGAGATGCGTCCCCAGTGGTTCGTGCGCCCGCCGAGCATGCGCGCGCGCCACCAGTCGAAGCGCCCGGCGTCATCCGTACGCGTCTGCACATACGGCTCGCCGGGCACCTGCCAGCCGCCGTCGATCGTGGCGTCGTAGAAACCGAACGGCTTGTCCGACGTTCCTTCGCCACGCAACGGCGCCAGGTCGGGTGTCTGGAACATCGGGGTCTCGGCGGCCGGATCGTACTTGCGCCCGGCCTCGAGCATCAGCACGCGCGCACCGTCCATCGTCAGCGTGTAGGCGGTCTGGCCGCCGCCGGCTCCGGAGCCCACGACGATCACGTCGTATTCGCTGCTGCTCGCAGTGGCGGATGTGATGAAGGGCATGGGTTATACCTTTTGCTCGTCATTCCGGCGGATGCCGGAATCGAAGTGTCTGGCGGGGATTTTTGAAAAGGCGCCGGATCCGGCGTTCGCGAGCTTCGCACTCGAGAGCCGCCGGGATGACGTCTTGTTGGTCGGTCTTCTCATGCAGCCATGTCCGCACCGTCTTTCGCGAGCGACGCAGACGGATCGACCCGCGTCGGCGCAAACTGGCGGGCAATATAGCCGCGACATCCAGATCCGCGATAGCCGTCGCGACAACGTGACAGTTTCGCTCGCACGTCCGTGCCCGTCACTTGAACGAAAGCAGGTAGTCATGATCGACCTGCGCGGCCTGCAGCTGATTCATGCGCGCGAACGGCCCTTCCTGCTCGATGAAGTAGTGCTGAAGTCCGGCCTTGGCGGCCGCGGCAAATATCGGCTTGTAGTCGACGACGCCGCGGCCGAGCTCCGCGCCGAGCATCGGCGCGCCGCTGCCGGCAGCGGCGTGCGCGTCGGGATTGCGCAGGAAATCCTTGACGTGGATCAGCGGGAACCGGTTCGGATACGTCTGGAAGTAATCGACCGGATTGTGCCCGGCGAAAACCATCCAGCCGCAGTCGATCTCGAACTTGACGAGTTCCGCATCGGTCTCCCGCAACAGCACGTCGTAGCCGATGGCACCGCCGACCTGTCGGACGAATTCGAAATCGTGATTGTGATACACGTATTGCAAGCCGGCGCGCTTCGCCGCTTCGCCGATGCGATTGGCCAGTTCCGCGGTGCTCTTGGCTTCATCCAGGCCCATCGCCCGCACTGACGTAGCCGGCGCAGGCGCGGCACGGCGGACGAGCGCGTCCAGCGATCCGCTGGCGGCGTACGTCGCGCCAAGCGCATGTGCGTCATCGAACGCGGCACCCAGGTTTTTCGGATCGAACGACAGATGGGCGCTCGGACAGACCAGGCCCGCGTCGTCAAGCAGGCGCCGGAACTGCTTCGCCGAAAGCTTGCCGAAGCCCGCGGACTCCACTTCGCGGAAGCCGATGGCGCGCAGCTTCTTCAGCGTGCCGGCGGCATCCGCCTCCATCGGCGCGTTCACCGTGTAGAGCTGAATGCCGATCGGCCGGCCGAGCGGATTGGCCGAAGCGCCACGCGACATCCATGGTGATGCGAATGCTCCCGCGGCAAGCTGTCCGGATTGCACGAGAAACCGCCTGCGAGACCCCGCGTTCATGTACTGCTCCTTCGCATCCTTCTTCGCAGGGCCGGCCTTCAGGCCGATTGCGGTTCTTTCACGCCGGCCGCAGGTTCGTTGTCCGAGAACGACAGCAGGAACAGCGCCAATACGATTGCGGCGAAAATTCCGGCAAACATCCAGATCGACTGCCAGTCGTGGGTAACGGCGCCATTCGCGCCGACAAGCGCGTAGGCGTCGACGACGCGGCCGGAGAGCCACGCGCCGATGAACATGCCGGCGCCATAGGTGATGAACGTGATCAACCCCTGTGTCGCGGCGCGCAAAGTCGGCGGCGCTTCGCGGTCGATGTAGATCTGGCCGACGACGAAGAAGAAATCGAAGCAGATGCCGTGCAGCACGATACCCAGCCACAGCATCCAGACCAGTGCGTCGGCATTGCCGTACGCGAACGCGGCGTAGCGCACGACCCACGCGAGCATGCCCATGGCAAGCATGTACTTCACGCCGAGGCGGCGGAAGAACCAGGGAATCAGCAGCATGCAGAGCACTTCCGACATCTGCCCGCCCGTCATTTTTCCGGCGGCATTGTGGATGCCGATCTCGTTGAGATAGAGGTTCGTGAACGCGTAATAGAACTGCAGCGGTATGCATATGAGCAGCGACGCGAGCGCGAAAACCGCCATCGATCGGCGCCGCAGCAGCCGCACCGATTCCAGCGGAATGATGTGCTGCCACCGGAAGTTCGTGCCGCGCGCCAAAGGCGGCGTGTCGGGCAGGGTGAAGCTGTAGAACGACATCAGCAGGGACGCCGCTGCCGCAAGGCGCATCGGCATCGCGGTTGCCTCCAGCGCCAGTGCACCGATCGCCAGCCCCGCGACGATCCAGCCGAGCGTGCCGAAAACCCGGATCATGCCGAATTCCCGCCGCGTGTCCGTGATCTGGCGCATCGCCAGCGACGCCGTGAGCGCGAGCGTGGGCATGTAGCACAGCGCGTACAGCAGCACGGCCGCGTACAGCGGCAGGAAAGACGATTGCCAGGACGCGAACAGCAGCAGCGCGGCGCCGAGCGCATGCAGCACGCCGAGCAGGCGCTGCGCGGCGAATGAGCGATCGGCAATCAAACCGACGAAGAACGGCGAAACGATTGCGCCGATTGCCGTCGTGCCGTAGGCCCATCCGATCTGCTGGTCGGAAAAGTGCAGGGCTGTCGACAGCCAGGTGCCGAGCGTCACGTACCACGCGCCCCAGATGAAGAACTGCAGGAACATCATCAGGCTCAAGCGCGCCTTGATCGTCGTCATGGTTTGCGTTCTCTCTTCGCGGAAGTCATCGGATCGGCCGGTTGCGTCCACACGCCGCCGGCGGCGTGGCTGCGCAGCATCGCCTCGACCAGGCGCGCGCTGCGATAGCCGTCGGCGAAGGTCGGCAACGCGGCGGCTTTCGCCCGGGGCGCGCCGCCTTGCGCGATCCATCGATAGGCGTCGGCGATCAGGTTGCAGAACGCGTCCGCCCAGCCTTCCTGGTGGCCGGCCGGCAGATGCGCGTAGCGGCGTGCGTCTGCTGCGAGGATGGCCGGGTCCTTCGTCAGCATCGTATTGGCCTGCGCGTGCCGGCCGATCCACAGTTCGTTCTGGCGCTCCTGCAGCCAGCGCAGCGAAGCGGTGCGCCCGTTCACCTCCAGCTGCAGGTCGTTCTTGTGTCCCGGCAACACCTGGCCCACGCGCAGGCAGCCGCGCGCGCCGTTGTCGAAGCGCAGCAGCACGCTGGCGAGATCTTCACTGGTCATCTTCACGCGCTGACGCTTGCCGGACGCCGCCGTGCGGTATCGCGCCGGCACCACCGTGGCAAGGTCGGCCAGCACGGAGGTGATCCGCAGCCCTGACACATGCTCGGCCAGGTCGCACCAGTGCGAACCGATGTCGAGCAGGGCGGCACTGGCGCCGCCCTTGCGCGGATCGACGCGCCATGAATACACATTCTCGTCGGCGAGCCAGTCCTGCAGGTACTGGCCATGCACGAACGTCACCTCGCCCATGTCGCCCTGCGCGACCATCGTGCGCGCCTGCTGCACGAGCGGATTGCCGCGGTAGTTGAACGTCACGACATGCGCAACCCCGGCTTTCACGGCTGCGTCGCAAAGCTGGCGGCATTGCTCGGCGTCCATCGCCAGCGGCTTGTCCGACACGACATGCTTGCCCGCGCGCAACGCTGCCATGCTCACGTCGAAATGCAGATGATTCGGCGTGGTGTTGTGGATGACGTCGATGCCGGGATCGGCGGTCAGCTCGCGCCAGTCGCCGCTGGTGCGGCCGATATTCCATTCGCGTGCCTTGCGTCGTGCCGACTCGATGCTCGATCCGGCGATCGCCACGACCTCGACGTTCCCCAGGCGCCGTACCGCGTCGATGTGATGCGCGGCGATGAAGCCGGGACCCACCAGGCCCATCCGGATCATGCTCGAGGCAGGTTTTCTTGGCAGAGTCATGGCGCGCCTATCGTAATGCAACCGCGACGCGACGGCCGCCGGGTGACGTGTCGGGCCTGAATCGATTCGGCGTGCCGATGTTCCGGCATCGCTGCCGCGAAGAGTCCGTGACGATTGTTCACCGCGGGCGCCAAGGTTACATTACCCGGCAGTGCAGGAGGAATCGTGCCGTCTGAGAGCTACGATGCAATCGTTGTCGGTTCCGGCATATCCGGTGGCTGGGCGGCGAAGGAGCTGACCGAGAGGGGGTTGCGCGTTTTGCTGCTCGAACGCGGGCGCAACGTCGAGCACGTCAAGGACTACGTCAACGCCACGAAGGCGCCCTGGCAATACCTGCACCGTGGCGGTCGCACGACGGCCATGGAAGAGGCGTATCAGGTTCTCCGGCGCGACATGCTCAACGAAAAGAATCTCGCCTTCTGGGTCAACGAGGAGGAATCGCCGTACACGGAGGTGAAGCGGTTCGACTGGTATCGCGGCTATCAGGTCGGCGGCCGCTCGCTGATGTGGGGACGCCAGAGTTATCGCTGGAGCGACCTCGACTTCGAGGCCAATGCGAAGGACGGCATCGCGGTCGACTGGCCGATCCGCTACGCTGACCTGGCGCCCTGGTACGACCATGTCGAAAAGCACGCGGGCATATCCGGTTCGCGCGAAGGACTCGCGCAGCTTCCGGACGGGCAGTTCCTGCCGGCGATGCCGCTCAACTGCGGCGAGGAACTGCTGGCCGGACGGTTGCACTCGGCCTTCGGCGGCCAGCGCCGGATGATCATCGGCCGTACCGCAAACGCGACCCGGGCGCTGGAGGGACGCGCGCCTTGCCAGTATCGCAACGCCTGCTGGCTCGGTTGTCCGTACGGCGGGTATTTCAGCACGCAGTCCTCGACCTTGCCGGCCGCGGTCAAGACCGGCAGGCTCACGCTGAAGCCGTGGTCGATCGTGACCGAAATCGTGCTCGACAAGAAACACAAGCGCGCCAGCGGTGTGCGCGTGCTCGACGCGGTCAGCGAGCAGACGACCGACTATACGGCGAAAGTCGTCTTCGTCTGCGCGTCGACGCTGAACTCGGCGTGGCTGCTGATGCGCTCGGCAACGGACATCTGGCCGGGCGGCCTTGGCAGCAGTTCGGGCGAACTCGGCCACAATCTCATGGATCATCACTTCCGCGCTGGTGCCGAGGGACTCATCGAGGGATTGAACGACAAGTATTACTACGGCCGTCGACCCAACGGCATCTACATCCCGCGCTATCGCAATCTTTTCGGCGACAAGCGCGGCTATCTGCGCGGTTTCGGCTACCAGGGTGGCGCGAGCCGCGAAGGATGGATGCGCGCCGTGAAGGAGATGGGGATCGGCGCGGAGTTCAAGGACGAGGCGGCAGAGCCCGGCCCGTGGAAGTTCGGTTCCACTGCGTTCGGCGAGATGCTGCCCAATCACGCCAATCGCATCGATCTGGACCACGGGCGCAAGGACAAATGGGGGCTGCCGGTGCTCAAGATCGATTGCGCGACCGGCGAGAACGAGCGCCTGATGCGCAAGGACATGATCAATGACATGGCCGAGATGCTCGAGCGCGCCGGGGCAAAACAGGTGACGACCTACGACAGCGGCTATTTCCCCGGCATGGGCATCCACGAGATGGGCACGGCGCGCATGGGACGCGACCCCAGGACCTCGGTGCTCAACGCACACAACCAGGTCTGGGATGCGCCGAACGTGTTCGTCACCGACGGCGCGTGCATGACCTCGTCGGCGTGCCAGAACCCGTCGCTCACGTACATGGCGATCACCGCCCGCGCGGCCGATTTCGCCGTGAACGAACTCAAGCGCCGCAACCTCTGAACGGCAACGCCATGAACTTGCCCATCGAAACCGATGCGACCTCGCCGATCGATCGCCGCGACGCAATCCGGCGCGTCATTGCGTTGCTCGGCGGGGTCGCATTCGTTGGCGGGAACCGCTTGCTGGCCGCCGCCGAGAACACGAGCCGGTCGCTCGAGGGATCGGTCGGAGAGTTCAGCGCCGCCGATATCGCCTTTCTGGACGAGATCGCCGAAACGATCCTGCCGGAGACGAAGACACCCGGCGCAAAGGCGGCCAAGACCGGCGCTTTCATGGCGCTCATGGTCACGGACAGCTATTGGCCGGCCGAGCAGAAAGTCTTCCGCGAAGGCATGAGCAAGGTGGACGAGGCCATGAAGGAGGCGCACAACGTCGCGTTCATGCAGGCGACGCCGGCACAACGCCTCGCCGTGCTCGGAGCACTGGATCGCGAACAGAAGCGCGTGATGGACGCTCGCGACGCGGCGGAGCGCAGGCAGAAAGGGCTCGCGCCGCGACCTGCTGATCCAGGCGTGCCGGCAACAGACCGGAACCTGCCGGTCGACCCGAACCAGAACCTGCCGGCCAGCGGCGTGACCGCGCCCGGCGAGATGCCCAGGAAGGCGGCGCATTACTTCCGCATGATGAAGGAACTGGCCCTGCTCGGTTACTTCACCTCGGAAATCGGCTACACAAAAGTCATGCGCTACGCCGAGGTTCCGGGACGCTTCGATCCGTGCCTGCCCTGCACGCCGGGCGAGCCGGCCTGGGCAGACCATGCCTGATGCTCCGCCTGCGTCGAAAGGACACGCGGAATCGCTCGGGCAGAAGCCATTCGCTGTCAGCCGTGAGGTGAGAACGTGATCACTCTGAAGGGGCCGGGCATTTTCCTGGCGCAATTCGCCGGCGACACGCCGCCGTTCAATTCGCTCGCGACGATCGCGGCGTGGGCGGCGTCGCTGGGTTACAAGGGAATCCAGATCCCGACGACCGACGAACGCCTGTTCGATCTGGCCAAGGCCGCGCAAAGCCAGACCTATTGCGACGATCTGATCGGCCTGCTGGCCGGCCACGGATTGAGCGTGACGGAGCTGTCGACGCACCTGCAGGGGCAACTCGTGGCGGTTCATCCGGCCTACGAATCGCATTTCGACGGATTCGCTCCAGCGCAATTGCGCGGACGTCCGGCGGAACGGCAGCAATGGGCCGTCGACCAGCTCAAGCTGGCGGCAGGCGCAAGCCGCAACCTCGGGTTGAAAGCGCACGCGACGTTTTCCGGAGCGCTGGCGTGGCACCTGTTCTATCCATGGCCGCAACGACCCAAAGGGCTGGTCGAGGAAACGTTCGCGGAACTCGGCAAACGCTGGCGCCCGATCCTGGATGCTTTCGATGAAGCCGGCGTGGATGTCTGCTTCGAGCTGCACCCGGGCGAGGATCTGCATGACGGCGTGACGTTCGAGCGCTTTCTCGACAGCGTCGGCCGGCACGCGCGCGCCAACATCCTGTACGACCCGAGTCACTTCGTCCTGCAGCAACTGGACTACCTCGCCTTCATCGACATCTACCACGAGCGCATTCGCGCGTTCCACGTCAAGGATGCCGAATACCATTCGGACGGCCGCTCGGGCGTATATGGCGGCTACCAGGAATGGTTGCAGAGGCCGGGACGCTTCCGCTCGCTCGGCGACGGCCAGATCGACTTCAAGCGCGTGTTCAGCAAGTTCGCCCAGTACGATTATCCGGGCTGGGCCGTGCTCGAATGGGAATGCTGCCTCAAGCATCCGGAAGATGGCGCGCGCGAGGGAGCGGCCTTCATTCGCGATCACATCATTCGCGTCACGGATCGGGCGTTTGACGATTTCGCCAAGGCGCAGGCTTCGTGACGAAAGACCTGCGTCATCGGCGAAGCCCCGTACATCGACAAGCCTGCCTGCCACAAATACGGGCGCGCACCGATCGAGCTGCAGGCGCAAGGCGATCCAGCGCGCCGATCAGCTTCCGGTATATCGGGGTGCGCGAATGGAGGGCAGCGTCCGGATGCCGGTGCGCCCGACGAGTCCTCGGCGTTCCAGCTGACTTGCGCGAGTCGGCTGTCGAAGGAAGGCGACAGCCCGCGTTGCGCTGACGGCAAGTGAAGGCGTAATCTCGCTCGCCTGCCGCCCGGGCGCCGCATCCGGCGAAGCGGGAATCGCGGATCGCAGGCGAATCGGGCGGGCTGTCCCTTGCGTTTCAGAATCGACCTCACGAGCATCCGATCCCATGGTTTCCATTCAAGGCATTGACCCAGCGCCAGCGGGCGCCGCACCGGGATCGCGGACGAACTGGGTCGCGCTCGGCATCGTCACTTTCGTGTTTTTCATGTGGGGCTTTCTGACCAGCCTCAACGACGTGCTGATTCCGCATCTCAAGGCGCTGTTCTCGCTCAACTACGCGCAGAGCATGCTCATTCAATTCACCTTCTTCGGCGCATATTTCGTAATGTCGCTGCCTTGTGGCAAGGTGGTATCGCGGCTCGGTTACAAGCAGAGCATCGTGCTCGGCCTCCTGGTTGCCGGATGTGGCGCAGCGATGTTCTATCCGGCCGCGAGCCTGCCTTCGTACGGGCTGTTCCTTGGCGCGCTGTTTGTCCTGGCCACCGGCATCACGCTGCTGCAGGTCGCCGCGAACCCCTACGTGAGTCTGCTCGGTCCTGCCGCCAGCGCCGCGACGCGGTTGAACCTGGTCCAGGCGTTCAATTCGTTGGGCACGACGCTCGCCCCGAAATTCGGCGGCATGCTGATCCTGTCCGGTGTCGTGCTCGGTGCGGCCGAAATCGTGCAGCTGCCGGAAGCCGAACGCCTCGCGTACCGTCTGCAACAGGCACAACTCGTACAAGGTCCGTACCTGGGCCTGGCGTTGACGCTGGCCGCGCTCGCGCTGCTGTTCTACATCGCCCGCTTGCCGGTCATCGTCGACGACACCACGGCCGAGGAAGCACGCGCGCATCGTTTCGTCGATGCGCTGCGTCATCGGAATCTGCGTCTTGGTACCGTTGCGATCTTCGTCTACGTCGGCGCGGAAGTCGCGATCGGCAGTTTTCTGATCAACTACATCGCCCAGCCCGACATCGGCAACATGGCGCAGGCGCAAGCGGCGAACTACGTCGCGCTCTACTGGGGTGGCGCCATGGTCGGCCGTTTCATCGGTGCGGCGCTGATGCAGAAAATGGCACCGCGCACGCTGCTCGCAACCGCCGCGGTGGTGGACATGCTCCTGCTCCTGACGACGATGCTGGGCCACGGCGCGACCGCCGTGTGGAGCGTCGTCGCCATCGGCCTTTTCAATTCGATCATGTTCCCGACCATCTTCACGCTCGGCATCGAGCGGCTCGGACCGCTGACCGGAAAAGCTTCGAGCCTGTTGATCATGGCGATCGTGGGTGGTGCGGTGATTCCATTGGTCCAAGGCATGCTGGCCGACGCGTTCGGCATTCAGCACGCGTTCGTGTTGCCGCTGCTGTGCTATGCGTACATTGCCTTCTACGGTCTCAACGGGTCACGCGTGACCGCGTGAGTCTCGGCGTGCAGAGGGCGCCGTTCGCGCCAACCTGCACCCGGATGAGCGAAGCTTCGTGCCTAGGTAGCGCGCAAGACCAGGCGGCTCGGCAGCATCTCTGATTTGACCCGCTCGCCACGCACCAGTGCCAGCGCCTTGCGCGCGAGCAGAATGCCGCCGTCATGCCAGTTCTGGTGAACCGACGACAGGGGCGGGATGAATGCCGCACCGAGCGGTGTGTCGTCGTATCCGACGACCGAGACATCTTCCGGAACCCGGCAGCCTTGTTCGACGAGTGCGCGGATGGCGCCCATCGCCAGCAGGTCGTTGCAGGCAAAAATTGCGTCGAAACGGGTCTTCGCGCGGATCAGCGACAGCACCGCGTCGTTGCCGGACTCGGACGTGAACGGCTTGTGGTTGACGACGACCGGCGTGATACCGCGGATTTTCAGAAACTCGGCGAAACCGGCATGGCGGTCGGCCATTTCGGGATGATCGGTGTTGCCCAGAAAGACCGGGTGGCGCCGGCCGAGCGAGACGAAGCGCTCCGCCACGCTTGTGCCGCCGAGGCGATTGTCGCTGCCGACGACGACGTGCTGGTCGCCCGCGCTCGGCGCGCCCCATACCACCATCGGCAGGCGCAGCCGGTCGAATACATGCACGGCCTGCTGCTTGACGCCCTGGCCGAGCAGGATCATCGCGTCTGCCGCCTGCACGGCCGGTGCGAAGGCTCCCTGGCGCGTCGTCAGCAAGACGCTGTAGTTGACTCTGGCGAGTTCCTGCGCGATGCCGCCGAGCAATTCGAGCGGATACGGATCCGACATCGGCCGATTCAGGCTGGGTGTCATTTCCACGATGACGGCAATCGTATGGCTCTGGCGCAGCCGCAGGTTGCGCGCGCTGACGTTGAACCGGTAGCCATGTTCGGCGGCAAGCGCCCGAACGCGCTCGCGCGTGCCTGCATTGACGATGCCGTTCTCGCTCAACGCGCGCGACACGGTGATCTTGGATACGCCGGCCAGTTCCGCCAGGTCGGCCATCGTCACCGGTCGGGCAACGCGGCCGGCGGCCTTTGCACCACGTCTGGATTTGATCATGCGCGTGCGTTTTGAGTCCGTACGAAAAATGGCTCGAACCGATTGTCGAGGAGGCCGCTACGAACCCGATCGGGACGCTTCCGGCGCTAGTGTGGCGCGTACCCGTGTTGGCGTCCAATGCGAGCCTGCGGCGGCGTTCCAACAGGCGCCGGACCGCTGTCGGCCATGTGCGGCCGCAGCATATGGTATCGGTGTCTTGATATCGGTACCAATTCAATGTTAACTTCTCGTAACAATTGCCACGGCAGTTCGCAGACGCGCATCCAAGCGCGCGATCGCTCGTTGGTTGCGGGAGGGAGCTTGAGATTGAAAATGCCATTGCCGGCGTTCGTGTGCCGCAGCACCGGTGCGAGTCTTCGCCGGCCGCCTGCCTTTGGCATCCGCCGCGGCGCATGACACGTGGGTCCCATCAATCGTTCTCGCAAACGCGCATGGGGCTTGCGCGACCCGGAGCGGCTGCGAGCGACGGCCCGACAGCCGGCTCTGCAGACCCGGCCTCCGCCTTGATCGACCCATGGCGCCTGACACATTCGACCTGGCAACCCGACGTCGAGGCGCGTGAGGAAACCCTGTTCGCTCTCGCCAACGGATCGGTAGGCGTGCGCGGCGGCCTCGAGGAATCGGCAAGCCCGACGCAGGGCACCTTCATCGCCGGCGTATGGGAGCGTTCGCCGATTCACCATCACGAACGTCATTTCGGATTCGCGCGCAACACGGACACGCGGATACCGGTTGCCGATGCGACCGCCATCCGCATTCGCCTGGGCAGCGTTTGTGTCGACCCCGCCAGCAGCGACTGCCTCGCGTTCGAACGCGTCCTCGACCTTCGCAAGGGAGCGCTTTTTCGTTCCGCCACTTGGCGCACGGCGCTGGGCGCGACCCTCGAGGTGAAGGCCCAGCGCGTCGTCTCGCTCGCGCGCCCGGGACTGGTATGCATCCGCTGGACATTGCGGTCGTCGGACTATGCGGGGCCGGTCGCGATCGAATCCTCCATTTTCGCCGGCAGCGCGGCCGCAGCGCAGGGCGACGATCCGCGTTTCGGGGCAGGTAGCGGGCTGGCGATGCACGTCACGCGTTGCATCGCGGATGCAAACGACGCCTGGATTGCCCAGCGGACTCGGACAAGCGGCATCGGCGTCGTCTGTGCGCAGCGTCATCGCGTTTCCGGCGCCGTGTTCGCCGGCGCGAGTACCGGCGCCGACAGCGCACAGCAGGTCTTCAGCGCCAGCCTGGAGCGTGGCGACAGCATCATTGTCGAAAAGTACATCGCTTACGCATGGACGCAGCCGCAGGGCGCGGAAGCCGACGTGCATCTGCACGCCAATGTCGATGCCACGCTCGATGCCGCCATTGCCGCCGGATTTGACGCGCTGGTCGAGGCGCAAGCCACCGCGTTCGCGCAATTCTGGAACGCCGCGGATCTCTGCGTCGATGGCGGCGACGCCGGGCGGCGCGACGAGCAGGCGTTGCGCTTCAACTTGTTCCACTTGTTCCAGTCGAGCGGACGCGACGGCGCAGGCGGCATAGCCGCCAAAGGCCTCACCGGGGAAGGCTATGAAGGCCACGTGTTCTGGGACTCGGAGACCTTCGTCTTGCCGGTGCTCGCGTTCAGCGCACCGGCCTTGATGAAGCCCAGCCTGACCTGGCGCTTTCGCAGCCTGGATCGCGCGCGGGCGCACGCGCGCGAAATGAACCATCATCGCGGCGCCCTCTATCCGTGGCGCACGATCGATGGCGACGAGTGCTCCGCGCATTATCCGAGCGGCTCGGCCCAATACCACATCAACGCCGCGGTCGCGTTTGCGATCAGGCTCTACGTCGACGCCAGCGGGGACCTGGCCTTTCTTGCCGGAATGGGCGCGGAGATGCTGGCCGAGACCGCGCGCATATGGCTCCAGGTCGGCCACTTCAATCCGCGCCGCAACGGCGCGTTCTGCATCGACGATGTCACCGGCCCGGATGAATACACCGCGCTGGTCGACAACAACTACTACACCAACCGCATGGCGCAGGAACATCTGCGATACGCGGCGGCTACCTTGCGCGAGCTTGCGCAGAGCGAGCCGGATGTCTACGCGGCGCTGGCGCGGAAGCTCGATCTGGGCGCTGCCGAAATCGTCGCCTGGTCGCGTGCCGCCGAGGCGATGTACCTGCCGTTCGACGAGCGCCTCGGCATTGTCGCCCAGGACGACACCTTCCTCGACAAGCCGCTGTGGGATTTCGCCGGAACGCCACCGGACAAATATCCGCTGTTGATGTACAACCACCCGCTCACGCTCTATCGCCATCAAGTGTGCAAGCAGGCCGATGCGCTGCTGGCACTCGTGCTTGCCGGGGAAAACTGCGATCGCGCGGTCAAGCGCCGCAGCTTCGACTACTACGAGCCGATCACCGTCCATGACTCGACCCTGTCGGCGTCGACGTTCGCGGTGCTCGCGGCCGAGGTCGGCTACGTCGAAAAATCGCAGGCGTATTTTCATGAAACCCTGCGCGTGGATCTGGACGACTTGCACGCCAATACCGGCCACGGTGCGCACATGGCGGCGATGGCCGGAAGCTGGCTGGCCCTCGCCTGGGGGTTTGGCGGCCTGCGCGTGAAGCGCGCTGCGGCGCATCCGGCCCTGCTCGCATTCGATCCGATCCTGCCACCGGCATGGCGCGGCTATCGCTTCGGCATCGTCTGGCAGGGTCGTCGACTCGGTATCTCGGTCGAACGCGGCGGTGTCCGCTATCTGCTCGCCGAGGGCGCGCCGCTGCAGATATTCCATGCCGGCGAATGCCTGTCGATTGCACCGGGCGTACCGCTGCTGCTGCCGCTGCGCGTGCGTGCCGAAGCAGGCGACGTGCGCAGGCCTGTTGCCTTTCCGCAGCCGTTCAAGGCGCTGATCTTCGACCTCGATGGCGTGCTCGCCGACACCGCCCATGTGCATCACGCCGCCTGGAAGCGCCTTGCCGGAGAACTGGGGCTTGCCTGGGATGACGGCATTGGCGAGCGGCTGAAAGGAGTCGACCGCGCCGCCTCGCTCGAGATCGTTCTCGGCGCGGCAGCCGGCAACTACACGCGCGCACAAAAGCAGGAAATGGCGGAACGCAAGAATGGCTACTACCGCGCGGCCATTGGCGCGTATTCCGCAAGGGACTTGCTGCCCGGCGCGCACGAAGCGCTGCTTGCAGCTCGCGCCGCCGGCCTGAAGATCGCGCTGGCATCGGCCAGCCGCAGCGCGACGGAGTTGGCCGAACGCATGGGCGTGGCGGGGCTGTTCGATCACATCGTCGACGCGGCGACTGTCGTACACGCGAAACCCGATCCGGAAATTTTCCAGCGCGCCGCCGCCGCGCTGGGCGTCGATCCTGCCGCGTGCCTGGGCATCGAAGACGCGCAAGCAGGAATTGCGGCGATCAAGTCTGCGGGCATGGTTGCCCTCGGCATCGGCGATGCGCGGGTGTTGGCGCAAGCCGATGCGGTTCTTCCCGACCTGACGACGTTCGAACTGGAAAAGTTTGTTGCAACTGCCTGACGTGAGCCCGATGCCGCAAGCTTGCCGAAGAAAGCACATGGCAAGCGGACGGCAGACGAAAAAACCATCCTGAGGAGGGATAAAACATGAAACGCACCAAACTGATCAGATTGGCATTGACCACGGCCATCGTTGCGGCGCTCCCACATGTTGTCTGGGCGGATGCCGCCGGTGCCGATCAGGCCGCCGGCGCAAAACCGGCCGACAACACAGCCCAGAAACCCATCAACAAGGAACAGGCTGCTGCCCAAAGCGATACGCAGTCGCTGGAAGGCATCGTCGTCACCGGCACCGCCACTTCCAGCGGCGTGAGGAAAATCGACGCGAGCTATTCGATCACCGCGGCCGACCTCGAGCAGATACGGCAGTCCAATCCGAAGAGCACCGCGGACGTGCTGAAGATCTCTCCCGGAATCTGGCCGGAATCCTCCGGCGGCCAAACCGGTGCGAACATCGAGATTGCCGGCTTTCCCGGCGGCGGCGACGCGCCATTCTTCACGAACATGGTGCAGGGTACGCCGCTGTACGGCATGTCGTCGCTGTCGTTCATGGACTCCAGTTCGCTGCTGCGCCTGGACGACACGATCGAGCGCGTCGAAATCGTGCAGACCGGTCCGGGCGTGCTGTACGGTTCCGGCCAGATGGGCGCGACCGCGAACTTCATCCTGCGGCAGGGTACGGCGGACCCGGCCGGAAGCGTCGGCCTCACCTACGGCGACGAGGGTCTGGTGCGCTTCGACGGTTTCTACGGCTTCAAGATCGCGGACGGCTGGTACGGCAGCGTCGGCGGTTTCTGGCGCGAGTCCGACGGTGTGCGCGATCCGCAATTCAAGGCCGACTCCGGCGGCCAGTTCACGGCGACGCTGACCCACGACATGGACAACGGCTCGTTCATGCTCTGGGCGCGCAAGCTGGACGACAAGAACCAGTTCATGGTGCCGACGCCATTCATCGAGGACGCCAGTGGCAACTTCTCGAAGTACCCGGGCTTCGACGGACTGACCGACACCTACGGCAGCCGCGCGATCCAGCACGTGACGATCGTGAACCCGGCCGGAGGTACCGAGCAGGCCAATCTCGCCAATGGCCGCGGCGGCAATCTCAACTTCTTCGGCGGCAACTACGACGCCGACTTCAATGGCTGGTCGGTGTCCGACAAGTTTCTCTATGACAGCGGCGAACTGGACACGAACGCGTTGTTTTCGGGTCCGAATCCGAAGCCGCTCGGCTACTTCCTGTACGGCTGCAACTGGTCCGGCGGGCAAGCCTCGGGCTTCTGCAACAGCAGCAACCAGCCGACCGACGGCAACTGGCTGGGCGCCCAGAACGGCATCAACCAACCGGTGGGTTCGATCAACTATACCGGTGCGAACAGCCTCGACCAGAGCGTGATCCAGCAGGGCTGGTGGTTCATCCAGAAGCACCTGACCAACCTCAACAACGACTTCCGCCTGAGCAAGGAAATCTTCGACGGCAATACGCTGACCGCAGGCGTGTACCTGGCGCACTACACCGATCGCGACAACTGGTCGCTCGGCAACCCGATGCTGATGACGAACACGCCGAACGCCAAGCCGATCGTCCTGACCTATACCGACGCGGCCGGCACGCATCAGATCACCAACCCGCAGGGCATCCTGAGCTACGGCCAGGGCTTCAACATTCTCGAGCACGGCACCGGTGACAACAGGGCGTTCTACCTCGCCGATTCGTGGAAGGTCGATCGCTGGCTGTTCGATATCGGCAGCCGCGTCGAGAACACCGACGTCACCCAGTACACCTGCAATCAGAAGAACGTCGATCTCGACGGCAACCCGCTGACGTTGTTCGACAACAAGGCGCAGATCTGCGACGGCACGTTCACGAAACTCAATTACAACAAGACGCATCCGTCGTTCACGGCTGGCGTCAACTACGAGCTGGCCAACAACATGTCGGTCTATGCGCGCGTGTCGAGCGGCGGCCACTTCGACGACTTCGACAATGGCATCCGTGGCTCGGGCGGCAATTTCGCGCCGATGCAGAAGATCCGCAATCTCGAGTACGGCTTCAAGTACCAGTCCGACTGGGCCTACCTCGACATCAGCGCCTACCATCGCCAGTTTTCGGGTCTGACGAACAGCCGCACCAGCTCGACTGCCGTACCGCTGGACTGCAACGGCGATCCGACGTCGCAAAGCGGCTTGCCGCAATGCACGTACATTTATGGCGCGGACACCAAGGGCGTCGACTTCAAGGGCGTGTTCACCCCGTTCACGAACTTCAAGATCGATACGCTGGTGTCCTATCAGGACGGCCATTATTCGCATGCGGCGACTGCAATCCCCTATACCGACGTCAATGGCAATACGCTGTTCGCCGACTACAACGGCCAACCGCTGCAGCGCCAGCCGAAGCTGCATTACATATTGACGCCGAGCTACAACATCGTCACCGACTGGGGCAACATCCTGCCGTTCGTCACGTACACGCATGCGGGCCAGCGCTACGAAGACCAGACCGGACTCGCGCCGCTCGGTTCCTACAACACCTGGGACTTCGGCATCGTCGCGAACTACGGCAACCACTGGCAGTTCCGCGTGCAGGGCACGAATCTCACCAACGAGATCGGCCTGACCGAAGGCAACGCCCGCGTCGCCGGCGTGCCGACCGGTCCGGGCGGCGTGCTGCTGGCGCGTTCGATCGAAGGTCGCGAGATCAATTTCCAGGTGAAGTACAACTTCTGACGAACCTCTGCGTTTTTCGTCCTCTCGCTTGAGAGCGGTCCGGATCGGGTCCAACGGCGATCCGGGCCGCGTTTTTTTCCGATGCAGCCGCATCGATTCGTGTCAGGATTCGTGCTCGATCGAGCCGAATGCCGAGACGGATTGAAGCCATGCCGAACGCCGCCGCCATGACCGAAATTGCAACTCCCGGCCGCCTGCGCATGATCGTGGCGCTGGCCCTGATCTATGTCGTTTTCGCGATCCTGCTGAACAGCGTCGGCACCGTGATCCTGCAGTCGATCGCGACGTTCGGCATCGACAAGCCGGAAGCGTCCGCGCTCGAACGCTACAAGGACCTGACGATCGCGCTGGTCTCCTTCCTCATCGCATCGTTCCTGCCGCTGCTCGGTTATCGGCGCTCGATGATGCTGGGGCTGGTGATCGTCGGCGGCGCCTGCATGATGATGCCGTTGTATCCGTCATTTCTCACGACCAAACTGTTGTTTGCCAGCATCGGCGTTTCTTTCGTGCTGACCAAGGTCTCGGTCTATTCGTCGATCGGGCTGTTGACCACCGACAAGACGGCGCATTCACGTCTGACCAACACGATCGAAGGCCTGTTCATGGTCGGCGTGCTGGCCGGCAACTGGCTGTTCAGCGCCTATGTCGATTCGGCTCATCCCGGCAATCCGGTGTGGATGAACGTCTACTGGGTGATCACCGGCCTGTGTGCAATCGTGTTCCTGCTGCTCGCGACAGGCCAGCTCGATGAAAGCGCGGCGCACGCCGAAGGACACAACAATTCATTCGCCGACTCGCTGATGGAAATGTCGCGCCTGTTCGTGCGGCCGCTTGTCTATGTATTCCTCGCGTCGGCCTTCCTGTATGTGCTGATCGAGCAGAGCTTCGGCACCTGGCTGCCGACATTCAACAACGAGATCCTGAAATTGCCGAACGCGCTGAGCATCCAGTTCGCCAGCATGCTGCCCGGCATGACCGCCGTAGGCCGCCTCGCCGCCGGCGTCGTGCTTAAACGTGTGCCTTGGTTCGGCTTGCTCGCCGGCTGCGTGCTCGGCATGGGCGCGATCGTCGTGCTCGTGCTGCCGCTTGCGCGCAACGTCGTTGCCGATCCGGCTGCGGGTCTCCTGCACGCGCCGTTGGCGGCGTACCTGATTCCGCTGATGGGGCTTCTGATGGCGCCGATCTATCCGGTCATCAATTCGGTCGTGCTCAGCTCGCTGCCCAAGCCCATGCACGCGGCGATGACCGGCCTGATCGTCGTTTTCTCCGCGCTCGGCGGCACGCTCGGCTCGTACATCACTGCGCGCGTTTTCGCCGCATTCGATGGCATCCAGGCGTTCTATTTCTCGCTCGTGCCGATGACGCTGCTGCTGGTCACGCTGGCGCTGTTCAAGCGGCGCAGCGATCGCGAGAGCGCCGCGGTCGGAGCCGCGGCCGCGCGGCCCGCATGAGCCTGACGCGACGCGAATTCATCGGCGTCGCAGCGGGGACGGCGCTGAGCGCGAGTGCGGGTGCGAGCATCGACCCCGCTGTCGTCGCGGACCGGCGCCCGGGCGAGCGCCGCAATGTTCTGCTGATCGTCGCCGATGACCTGGGCTACGACCTGCGCTGCTGCGGTGGCGTGATCGATACGCCTGCGCTCGACGCGCTGGCGCAGCAGGGCACGCTGTTCAGTGCGGGCTACGCCGCCGTGTCGTCGTGCAGTTCGAGCCGCGCGACGCTGTACACCGGCCTGTATCCGCACACCAACGGCATGTATGGCCTCAGCCACGACGTGCATAATTTCTCGCTGCTCGACGACGTGCGCACGCTGCCGTGGATGCTCGGGCAGGCCGGCTACGCGACGGCAATCGTCGGCAAGCTGCACGTCAAGCCGCTCGCCGCGCTTGCCTACGATGCGTGGCTGCTGCCCGAGAAACCCGGCGACCGCGATGTCGCTGCGATGGCGCGCGCCGCCGGCACATGGATGCGCGCGCAGTCGAAACCGTTTTTCGTGACCGTCGGCTACAGCGATCCGCACCGCGCCGGCGACACCTCGCAGTTCGGCAACACGCGCGACTGGCCGGAAGTCGCGCGCCGGCGTTATGCGCCGGCCGAGGTGCGGGTTCCTGCGCACCTGCCCGACCTGGCCGACGTGCGCGCAGACCTGGCGCAATATTGCGAGGCGGTCAGCCGGCTCGACGCCGGCGTCGGCCTGCTGCTTGCCGAGCTCGAACGCGCGGGCCATGCCGGCGACACGCTGGTGATCTTCCTCAGTGACAACGGGCGGCCGTTTCCCGGCGCCAAGGACAATCTCTACGGCGAAGGCATCCGCCTGCCGCTGATCGTGCGCAGTCCGCGCCAGAGGCGCCGCGACCTGCGCAACCCCGCGATGGTGAGCTGGATCGACATCACGCCGACCATTCTGGACTGGGCCGGCGCCGCGCCGCCGCGCGATTACCGCTATGCACCGCTGCCGGGCCGGTCGCTGCTGCCGATTCTCGAACACGAAAACGCAGATGGCCGGGATCGCGTATTCGCCACGCACAGCTTCCACGAGATCGACCAGTACTATCCGACTCGCTCGCTGCGCACGCGCGACTACAGTTATTTTCTCAATCTGGAACCGGCTCTTGCCGTGCCGGTCGCCAGCGACGTGGCGCTGTCGCCGTCATGGAAGGCGATCACGTCCACGCCTGGAGCACGCCTGGGCAAGCGCACGCTCGACGCATTCCGGCATCGCCCGGCCGAGGAACTCTACGATCTGCGCGCCGATCCGGACGAGGTCGTCAATCTCGCCGCCGATCCGGCGCAAGCCGGCGTGCTGGCTGACCTGCGTGCCCAGCTGGCGCAATGGCGCACGGCGACGCACGATCCATGGATGCCGGGCATCACCGATCCATTCGGCCATGCGCATTGATTCTTCGTCCGACCGTCTGTTCCGAGGACCACATCGAATGACCGCATCACGATTCGTTCCGCTCGCCGCCGCCGCGCTGGTACTGGCGGCGAGCGCCGCCGGCGCCGCGACCGACCCGAGCTTCCTTCTCACCGGCACCGCGAAGAATTTCGACGGCTATTTCCCGGGCTATCTCGCCAACGGCTACTTCTCGACCATGACCTCGCTGCGCGGCACCGAGCCGAACATGGCGTACATGGTCGCGTTCATGGACTACGCGCAGGACGACATCGCGCGTCCCGCCGCGGTTCCGGGCTGGAGCGAGATCGACTACAACGCCGGCGGCGGCTGGCTCAATTCGACGCGCATCGCGCCGCACATCTTCACCGGCTACGCGCAGACGCTGGACATGCACGATGCGACGTTGACGACGAGCTACCGCTTCGTCTACGCCAACAAGGCGACCGACGTGAGAGTCACTACCTTCGTGAGCCAGGCCGCGGGCCACCTGGCAGCCACGCAGCTGTCGATCACTCCGCAGTTCGACGGCAGCGTGCAGCTGACGTTCCCGATCCGGCTGTGGTCCGAGCATGCGCCGCGTTTCCCGATCGCGAAGATGAGCGGCGACGAGATGATCGCCGCGGTCATCGCGAGCGGACAGACGCTCGACAACAAGCCGATACCGATGTCCGACCGTGACGCGGTCTGGTATCACGGCGTGACGCGCATCGTTTCCGATGGCGGTGATGCGAACGACCTGACCCTGTGGCTGGACGGCCGCGCCGAGCAGGGCCGCGACATGGCCGAGGCCGCGGCGATCGCGCTGCCGCCGGATCTCGGCGTCGAGAGCATGAAACTCGAAAAGGGTCCGCACAAGCTGTCGCTGAATCTTACGGCCCGGGTCGAAAAAGGCCGCACCTACACGTTTACCAAGTATGTCGCGCTGGCGCGCGCGGGCTGGGGTGGCGACGCCAGGGCGACGCTCGCCCTGGCCAGGGAGGCACGCACGGCCGGCTTCGACAAACTGCTCACCGATCACCGGGCGGCCTGGCACGAGTTGTGGAAATCCGACATCGTCGTCGACGGCGATGCCGACGTGCAGAAGGCCCTGCATTCGGACCTGTATTACCTGCTGTCGAACACCACTGTCGGCACAGCGTGGCCGATGGGCGCCTGCGCGCTGACGCCGAACTACGCCGGCCATGCGTTCTGGGACTCCGACTCGTGGGTGTTCCCGTCGCTGCTGCTGCTGCACCCCGAGCGCGCCAAGCCGATCGTCATGTTCCGCCATCGCACGCTGCAGCCGGCGCTTGAGCGCGCGCAGCAGTTCGGCGTGAAGGGCGCGATGTATCCGTGGGAATCCGATCCGGAAACCGGCGTCGACCACACGCCGCATTTCGCCTACGAGGTCTATCGCGAAATTCACGTCAATGCCGACATCGCGATTGCGCAATGGCAGTACTACCTCGCGACCCTCGACAAGGCGTGGCTCCGCCAATACGGCTGGCCGGTGATCAGCCAGATCGCGCAGTTCTGGGTCAGCCGCGTAACCTACGACAAGGAGCTCGACCGCTACGAGATCCACCATGTCACGTCGCCGGACGAAGCCTACAACGACGTGCCGAACGACTCGTTCACCAATGCCGCGGCGCGCAAGGCGCTCAACATCGCAGTCGCCGCGGCCGCGGTGCTGGGCGAGAAGGCCGACCCGCAGTGGAACGACGTCGCGGCAAAGATGTACATCCCGTTCAAGGATTCCGAACAGCGCCACCTCGACTTCGACGAAAGCGTGCCGCACGACAAGATCACCTGGATGGGCTCGTCGCTGGCCTGGCTGATGTATCCGAATCTCGATCTGGCCATGTCGCCGCAGGTGCGCCGGAACGATTTCGACTTCCAGCTCAACGAGCTCAAGGTTCACGGCGACGACCCGAACGAGATGATGATGGTCATGCTGGCAGTCGGCGCGGCCGAAGTCGGCGACGCGAAGGCGGCCGGCGACTGGATCGAGCGCAATCTGGTCGGCTTCCTCAAGGCCCCGTTCAACGTCCGTACCGAAACGGCCGCCAACAACGCCGGCTATATCCTGGCGACGTCGGCCGGCTTCGTACAGAGCTTCGTCTACGGCCTTACCGGCCTGCGCATCGACGACAAAGGCCTGGACGAGGCGTACGCGCCGGCGCTGCCGCCGCAATGGAAATCGGTCACGCTCAAGCACGTGGCGTTCCGCGGCAAGCGCTACGATTTCGTGATCAGCCGCGCAGCCGATGGCAAGACCAGGCTCACGCGCAGCGCCGCCGTCGACAAGGCCGGTAGATGAAGAGCGCGTTGCTGCCCGGCATCGTGCTTGCGCTTGCCGCCGTCGCGCCGGCCTGCGCGCAGACCGACCCGAGCTTCCTGCTCGCGGCAACGGCCAGGGATTTCGACGATTATTTCCCCGGCTACCTGGCCAACGGCTACGCGTCGACGTTGACGGCACCGCGCGGCACCGAGGGCAACCTCGGCTATCTCGTCGCATTCATGGACTATGCGGCGGACGACATGTCGCGCCCCGCGGCGGTTCCGGGCTGGACCGAAATCGACTACAGCACCGGCAAGTCCGCCGCGGGGCAGTTCTGGCTCAACCAGGTCAGGCTCGATGCCGCGACGTTCCAGGATTACAGCCAGGTCATGAACCTGCACGATGCGACGCTGACGACGGACTACCGCTACCTCGATCACGGCAAGTCGACCCGCATCAACGTCACGACCTTCGTCAGTCAGGCGTCGCCGCACCTTGCCGCGACAAGGTTGTCGATCACGCCGGATTTCGACGGCACCGTGCAGTTGTCGTTTGCGCTCAACCTGTGGGCGCCGTACCAGCCGCGCCTGCCGCTGGGCCGCATGAGCGGCGACCAGATGCAGGAAGCGGTCGCCGCGCACAACATGAAGCTCGTGGCGATACCGCCGGCGACGCCGGACCGCGCCGCGGTCTGGTATCACGGCACGACGCATGTGCTGGACGACGACGGCAATGCGAAGGACCTGGCCGTGTGGCTCGACGGCCGCGCCGAACAGGGCCTGAAAATGGCCGAGGCGGCGGCGATCGAACTGCCCAGGGGCCTGCGCAAGGACCCGGAAATCAAGCTGTACAAGAGTGCCTATCGGATCGCGCTCGACGTCACGCTCGATGTCGAGAAAGGCAAGACGTATACATTCGCCAAATATGTCGCGCTGTCGCGGGAAGGCTGGGGCGGCGACGCGCGCCAGGACCTGGCGCTGGCAGGCACGGCGCGACAAGGCGGTTTCGACAAGCTGCTGCGCGAGCACCAGGCCGCCTGGCACGCTCTGTGGCAATCCGACATCGTCATCGATGGCGACCTCGCGACGCAGCGCGTCGTGCATTCGGACCTTTACTACCTGCTGGCGACCTCGACCGTCGACACGGCGTGGCCGATGGGCGCGTGTGCCCTGACGACCGGATACGTCGGCCACGCGTTCTGGGACAGCGACACCTGGATGTTCCCGGCGTTGCTGCTGCTGCAGCCGCAGCGCGCCAGGCCGCTGGTCATGTTCCGCTCACACACGCTGGCGGCGGCGCAGCAGCGCGCGCGCGAACGCGGCCTGCGCGGCGCGATGTATCCGTGGGAAGCCGACCCGGAAAACGGCAGCGAACAGACCCCGCATTTTGCCTACGTGCTCGGCGAGCGCGAGATCCATGTCAATGCGGACATCGCGATCGCGCAGTGGCAGTACTGGCTGGCGACGCACGACCTGCGCTGGTTGCGCGACGACGGCTGGCCGGTGATCCGCAACGTGGCCGAATTCTGGGCCAGCCGGGCGACCTACAACGAGGCGAAGCAGCGCTACGACATCGAGCATGTGACGTCGGTCGAGGAAGACTACAACGACGTTCCGAACGACACGTATACCAATCTCGCCGCCGCCAAGGCGCTGCGAATCGCCACTGCCGCCGCCATGCTGGCCGGCGCGAAGGCCGATCCGCTGTGGGCACGGATCGCCGCGGGTTTGCATATCCCGTTTTCGACGGCGGAGCAGCGCCACCTTGATTTCGACGAGTCGGTTCCGCACGAGTTCGGGCACAGCGACCTGACGTTCCTGGCCTATCCGTCCCTCGACGTGCCGATGAGCGATGCAGTCCGGCGCAACGACTTCTTCGGTGCGGTAAAGCCGCTCGACCTGGCCGGGCCGCCGCCCAACACGATGGGCGTGGCTCCGGTTGCGATCGCCGCCGCGGCGCTCGGCGACGCCGATCAGGCAGCGCGCTGGGGGGCGCGCAACGCCGCCCCGGACATGTTCAAGCCGCCATTCAACGTGCGCTCGGAAACCGCCGGCAACAACACCGGCTATTTCATCACCGGTTCGGCCGGCTTCCTGCAGACGCTGATCTACGGCTTCAGCGGCCTGCGCATCGAGGAACAGGGTCTGGTCGCCGCCTACGCGCCGGTGCTGCCGCCGCAATGGAAATCGCTGACGCTGAAGAACATCGCGTTTCGCGGCAAGCGTTACGACATCACGATCGATCGCGATGCCGGCGGCAGCACGCGCCTGCGGCGCACGACGCACTGAGCCGTCACGGGCCCGCGATATTCGCCGTGCAGAACGCTGCCGGAATGAAAGCGGGAGGTGGCTGCGGATGAGCCCGATCGAACGCAGCCTGAGGGTTCCGATCGCGCTGATCGCCGCGCTCATTCTGTCTGGAATTCGTTTGGTCATGCCGGGCAGAAGGGCTCCCATCCGCCTGACTCGCGCCTTCCCGGCGGCGCCCGCTCTTCGGGTCGGCCGCGTTGTTGACAGATGCGCTGGCGCCCGCAGTCGGCGCCTTCCTCCAGGCTTCGCACGGGATGGGAAGCGAGCCGGGGGCAAATCGGAAAACCTGTCGCTGCCGACCTGCTAACCTGTATCGGGTCCTTGCCGCGAAGTTCATGATTTCTGCCACGCTATTGGACGAGATGCGCCGCATCAGCACGCTGCTGCAGGCCGGCGCCATCCGGGTCGCACACGATCGGCTCGAGCGCATCGTTGCGGACAACCCCGGCTTCGTCGAGGCGCTGCGCCTGCTGGCGGGCACGCGGCAGATGCTCGGCGAGACGGCGGAAGCCGAACGGCTCCTGCGCCGGGCGCTGGCGCTCGAACCGGACTGGATCCCGACATACGTCACGCTGGGCGAGCTGCTGCTCGCCAGCGGCCGCGGCAACGAAGCCGCACCGCTGCTGGAGCGCGCGGCAATCGGGCCGCCGCCGAATGCCGGCGCGGCGCTGCTGCTGGCTCGTCATTACAACGACGAACGACAACCGGCATCGGCGCTCGCCGTCACGGCCCCGTTGTGTGCGAACGGGATCGCCGATCCGGACCTCGTCGCCCAGCACGTTGCCGCACTCGCGGCGCTGGGCCGTCACCAGGAGGCGGTCGCCGGCTTTCGGCACAGCGTCGCAGCGGAGCCGGACGATCCACGCGCGGCGCAGGCGCTCGCGATGGCGCTGGATGCGGCGAACGAACATGTCGAAGCCGAACAGCTTGCCAGCCGTGTGCTTGCGCGCGGATGCCGGACGGCCGCCATGTACCAGATCCACGCCCGCAGCCTGATTGCGCTCGGCCAGTTCGAGCGCGCCGAAGCGGCGCTGCGCGATTGCCTGCACCTGCAACCACGCCTCGTCGACGCCCACAGCCACCTGGCGCGTCTGGTCTGGATGCGCACCGGCGACAGCGCGCAGGCAACGGCAGTCCTGGATGCGGCGCTGCAGGCGTTCGACGACGACGCGCTGCGCGCGGCCAAGGCGGCCGTACTGCAGGGCGCCGGTGACGCGCGCGCGGCGTACGCCTGTCTCGCGCCCGCGGCCGCCCGCGCTCAAACGCCTCCGGCGCTGCTGGTGCGGGCCGGACTCGCGGCCATGGAATTCGACCCGGCGACGGCGCTGGATCTGGCCGAGCGTGCGCTGCGCGCCGCGCCGCACAGCGTTCCGGCGCGCAATCTCGTCGTCGCCGCCGGGCTCGGCGTGGGCGATGCGACCGGCGCATTGCGCCATTGCGAAGCATTGCTGGCCGAAACGCCCGACGATCAATACCTGATTGCGCTGCAGACGACCGCGTGGCGCCTGCTGGGCGATGCGCGCTATGCGGAATTGTGCAATTATCCACAATTTGTCGCAGCATCGCTGCTGCAGGCTCCCGCGCCGTGGCCGGATCTGCGCAGCTTTCTTGCCGATTTGAAGCGCAGCCTCGACGGCCTGCACGACCCGCATGGCCATCCGCTGCTGTTTCAATCGCTGCGCCATGGCACGGAGACGACACAGGACCTGACCCGCAGTACGGATCCGGCCATACAGGCGCTGTTCAAGGCCTTTGCCCCGCCGATCGACGACTACCTCGCGCGCATCGGCGCTGGCTCCGATCCGCTGCGGCGTCGCAATCGCGGCAGTTGGCGCTTCAACGGCAGCTGGTCGGTCCGCTTGCGAAGCTTCGGTTACCACAACAACCACGTGCATCCGCGCGGCTGGATATCCTCCGCCTGCTACATCGAGCTGCCGGACAACATGGCCGAGGCGCGCAGCAGGGAAGGCATTCTCACCTTCGGCGAACCCGGCATTGTCACGGCACCGCCGCTGCCGGCCGAACATTCGGTTCGCCCCGAGGTCGGCATGCTGGTGCTGTTCCCGTCGTATTTCTGGCACGGCACCGTGCCGATCACCGGCAACCATGCGCGCCTCACGGTCGCGTTCGACGTGGTGCCCGGGAGCCAAGGGTGACCTCGTCGCGTTGCGCCGGGCGCGGCCGGTACATGACGCTCAGGTCTTGGCGACGGAAGTATCCTCGATCGCATTGAATGCGATGCAGATGCGCGGCTCGTCGTTGTCATGCGGTTCCACGAAATGTTCCATCCAGCACGGGAACAGCACGAGCAAGCCGGCGTCGGGCGTCAGCTTGATATCACTGTAACCGTTCGGCACCGCGCCCTTGACGTAGCCGTGGATCACGCCAGGGCGCGGGTCGCGGAACGCGAATTTGCCGGAACCCGGTGGCACGTTCAGGTAGAAACTGCCGGACAACAACGACCCCTCATGCACGTGCAGGAAGTTGAATCCGCCGCGATCGTGCATGTTGACCCACGACTGCAGCTCAAAGGCGATCTCGCGTACACCCATTTCGTTCAGCGCACTGGTACACGCGGCACGTATCGCCTGCTGCAAGGGGGCGAAGACGGGCTGCTCGAGAACGGCCATGTCTTCGCTGTTCCAGCCCTGGCGGTTGGTCCGGCCGGCCGGCTTGGGATTGGCCGCACGCATCGCGAGCACGGCAGCCACCCACTGCTGAAGATGCACGGCCAGCCCGGGCGGGTGAGCCTGCCAGATACGCGTCGGGAACAGATCGAAGGGTTGCAGCATGGGCAGTGCCGCGGGTGCCGTGGCGGACCGGGCGAGCCCTGCATCGCCCGGCAGCTTGAACGTGAAATTGAAATTTCCCGCCATGCGTCGTTTCCCTGGGTTAGCCGAAGATCCCGGCCACGACCGTCGCTATCGACCGGTTCCCATATTGCGCGCGAGCCGGCTTGACCCGCAAGTTCCAGCTCGATCGATTGCGTTTGCAAGCCGGCGTTGTCCTTCGCTGTCACCGCCGGGTGATCACGACCAGCTCGGAAGAATTCGCCAGCGGCAGCGATACCGTCACGCCGGCCTGCAGCAATTGGCGCCCACTGATTTCACGATCGGGCGAAGAGCCATCCTTGAAATGCACGAGATAGTTTGCGCTTGCGCGCAAACCCCGCAACGGGAAGCGGAACGCGTCCGGCTTTGCCTGGCTGCCGTGGAATGCGTACAGCACGCCCGTGCCGGCTTGCGCATCGAAGTATTCCAGGCCATCCCAGCCTTTGCCGTCGGCGCGCGGTCCGGCGTGGTAGAGATCGGCGTTGCGGATCAGCGGTCGCAGCGTCGCCTTGTAGAATGCCAGTTCCTCTGCCGCCGCCCGATGCTGCTCCGGGCTCCATGCGCTGGTGTCGATCATCACGGTGAACCAGCCCATCATCCCGCTGCGCAGCATGTAGCGGAAATTCTCGATGCGCGGGGTCGGCCACTGCTTCACGTAGGTCTCGAGCATCGCCGGCGGCAGCACGTGGCTCGCGTCGTGGAAGGCTTGCCGGTTCGACAACGGATCGTAGGCATCGACGATCGAGAAATAATCGCCATGCGCGGCGCTGCCAAAATCGACCATGCGTCCGCCGTCGTTGCAGATTTCGAGCAGCAATCCCGGATGCGCGCGCTTGAGACGGTTGTGGATGTCGTAGTAGGCGCGCGTGGCGTGCAGGCTCACGTCGGTCGAGTTGGAGCTGTCGACCCAGAGAAAGTCATCGTCGCTGTAGCGTCTGGTCTTCGTCGCATCGGGCGGCGCATGCGCGTGGTCGTCGCGGTCGCAACCCTGCGCGACGACATAGCCGTCGTGTTCCAGCATGTCTATATGATAGTCGCCAACGATGCGATCGACCTCCTGCGCCGCCCACGCCTGCGCGGCCGGCACGCCCAGATCGATCGTGATTCCCTTGAACTCGGCCGGTTTCCAGCCCGGCGGCGGAGTGGCCGTCAGCCAGTCGCGCACGCGCGGATCGCCGACGTTCAGCGCGCCTTGCTCGCGGCTCGTGCCAGCCTGCGCCCAATCGACCCAGAGCCCGAACTTGAGGCCGAGCCGGTGCGCGTGGTCCGCGATGGCAGCCAGGCCATGCGGAAATTTCACCGGGTCAGGGTGCCAGTCGCCGACGGCGCGAAACCAGCCGGCATCCAGGTGGAACATCTCGAAGCCGAGCGCCTTCGCATCGTCGATCATGCGCAGCGCCGTGGCCTCGGAAATCGCCATTGCGCTGCCCCAGCTGTTGTTGGTCGCGAGCGGATAGGACGGATTGCGCAGCGTTGCCGGATCGTTCAGCACCTCGCGCACCCAGCGCCGCAGCGTGTTGCCGGTCCCGTCGATATCGCCGTCGCAGGCACCGAGGAATATCGCTGGTGTGGCGAAGATTTCTCCTGGCGCAAGCCGTGTGCGAAACGGGCCGGGCTCGGGGTTCAGTCCGACCACGCCGGTCAGCGCATTGCCCCGGCGCTGCAGGGTCAGTGCGAGTCGTCCGCTGAATTCCACGCCGACATACCAGCCGGCGGCTGCCGCGCCGGTCTTGCGGACGAGGAAGTACGGGATGATTTCGCGCGGCTCACCGGCTTGCGGGTGCGCGAATGTGCTCGATTCGCCACGCCATTCATAGCCGTCGCCCACGGCGACCAGGTGCGTGCCTGGCGCAGGCGCTTCGCCGGCACCCTTGTCGATCCACAATTGCTCGAGCGGCTGCTCCGCCGGAACACTCCAGCCGAAACGAAAGCTGTCCTGCAACGGAAGCCAGACTTCGCCGGCGCCGTGATTCTCGATGCGGATCGTATGCTCCAGCGGTCCGCGCCGCGCCGCCGCATGCCACTCCCAATACAGCCGCAACTCGGGATCATGCGCTTCGTAGACAATGCTCGCCGAGTGCTTCTCTACGCGGCTTGCCGCGGCATCCAGTCGCCAGTGCAGGGGCACGGCGATGCCGTCCACGGTTGCGCCGTCGATCAGCGTCTGGGCGCTCGACCCGTCCCAGGACTTGCCGCCGACGTGGGCGAGGCGCAGCACTCGCGGTCCCGATATACCGGCCTGCAGCACGACCTGGTTATCGTCATTGCCGACGAGAATCGGTGCCGCCGGGACTGCGGCAGTGGCCAGGCCGGTCCAAAACAAGGCGAGCCACGTGCATGAAAGTGCGACACGCTTCATCAAGCTGCCTCTTGCTGACCGGTGCTCACGATACCCGCATCGCCCCGCATTCCGAAACGACGCTCCATCGCTTGCGGTCAGACCGCGGAATCGGGAATGGAGTGGGGCGGAGGCAGGCATGTCGTGGACCGGCAGGTGCCTGACCACCATCGGAGCCCTGAAGCGCCGGGTTGCAGCCGCGCTGGCGCATAATCGCACGATGATTCGAGTCCGCGATCTGGCGGTGGAAATCCTCGCAATTGTCCTGTTGCTCGTCATTGGCGGTAACGCCGGCGCACAATATCGCGGGCCCGAGCAATGGCAGGCGGAGATTTCCAACCTCGTTGCCGGCGATGGCGCGCACCCGCCTCCTCGGCATGCGGTCCTGTTCGTCGGCAGCTCGTCGATCCGCCTGTGGACGACTCTCGCCGGAGATTTTCCCGGCGTGCCGACGATCAATCGCGGCTTCGGCGGTTCAAGGATCGCCGATAGCACGTACTACGCGGACCGGATCATCGCGCCGTATCAGCCAAAGGTCGTCGTGATGTATGCCGGCGACAACGACATCGTCGAAGGGCGTAGGTCCCGCCAGGCGATCGACGACTTCAAGGCCTTCGTCGCCCGCGTGCGGCGCGATCTGCCGGACGTTGCGATTGTCTATGTGTCGATCAAGCCGAGCGTGGCACGCGCGGGGATGTGGCCGCAGATGCTCGCGGCGAATCAAGGCATCGCACAGTGGGCGCGCGCGCAGAAGGACGTGGTGTTCGTCGACATCGCGTCGAAGATGCTCGATGCAAGCGGAAAGCCGCGGCCCGAACTGTTGCGCGAAGACGGATTGCACATGCAGCCTGCCGGCTACGCGATCTGGATCGCGGCGCTCAAGCCGGTGCTCGCACGCTACGGGTTTGCGACGCGTTGATTCGACGTGCAAGACCACCAGCGCAGGATGGTTCGGTCCAGCATCCCGTCTCCAGGTCAAAGTGAAACGCAGGAACGACGTCATCTCTTTCAAGGCGTGCCGACGAGCGATGCGGTGTTGTCGAGCGCGTGGCACAAGCGCGAACAGCCTGCGATGAGGTGACGGCACCTTGTGACGCAACGCGCCAATCCGGGGATTGGGGCGGCCTTGCGGATGGTCGAGTCTGGCGAGAGCCTCGCCGGAAACGCCATTGGCATGCGACGGGGCGACACGTTGCAAGTGTTTACATCTGCAAGTGGGGGAGTTGGTACGAAACTTTCATGCAACTCCCGATGCGCAATTTCCGCACAGGGAGAAGGACATGGCGGACTGGGGGCAGGTGCATGATCGCGGAGGCCCGATGGCTCGGGGCGCCACCGCCGGGCAAGACGCGTCTGGATTGGCCCAGCCGTTCCAGTGCGGGCTGCGATACGGCTGCCTGCTGGCTGCGGCGCAGTTGTGCCTTCTGCCGATCCTCGCGCCTGCGCAGACAGTCGAAAATCAGGCGTCGCCCAGCGAGCTGAAGAGATTGAGCCTGGAGGAACTGGCTGACATCGAGGTAACCTCCGTCTCGCGGCGTCCGGAAAAACTGTCCGGCACCGCATCGGCGATCCAGGTCATAACGGCCGACGAAATCCGCCGCTCCGGCGCCACGAGCATCCCCGAGGCGTTGCGCCTTGCCGACAATCTCGACGTGGCGCAGGTCAATGCGCACGACTGGGCAATAACCGCGCGCGGGTTCAACACCAGCCTGGCAAACAAGCTGCTCGTCCTGATCGACGGGCGAACGGTCTACACGCCGCTTTTTTCCGGAGTCTTCTGGGAGCGGCAGGATTATCTGCTGGCCGATATCGATCGTATCGAGGTCATCAGCGGTCCCGGCGGAACCCTCTGGGGCGCCAACGCGGTCAACGGCGTGATCAACATCATCACCAAGAGCGCCAGGGATACGCAGGGCACCTATCTGGAAACCGGAGGGGGGACGCAGTTGAAGGATTTTGCCGGCGTTCGCTATGGCGGCGCCATTGCTCCGGGCGTCGCCTTCCGGGTTTACGGGGAGTACTTCAACCGCAGCGATGAAACCAGGGCCGATGGCGCGTCCAACAACGATGCCTGGCACAAGGGGCAAGGCGGTTTTCGCGTGGACGCGGGCCTGTCGCAGCAGGACGCACTGACGCTGCAGGGCGACTTCTATCGCGGCGACGAGGGTATTGCGACGGGAGGCGTGGCGGGCATCAGCGGAGGCAACCTGCTGGGCCGCTGGTCCCACACGCTGTCCCCCGATGCCGATTGGGCCTTGCAGGTCTACTACGACCGGACGCACCTGTCCGATCCGATCCCTGCGCTCGTCGTCAACTCGTTCGCGTTGGCTGCGGCGGGCATCCTCACGGACGATCTTGATACCTACGACATCGATTTCCAGAATCACCTGCGCATCGGCGGGCGCAACCACCTGGTGTGGGGTCTTGGATTTCGTCACACGCATGACGTGGTGGGCAACGCGCCGGGGTTGGCTTTTCTCCCGCCGGTCCTAAACCAGAATCTTTACAGCGCCTTCGTGCAGGACGAAGTGATGCTGCGCGAAAACCTGTTTTTCACGCTGGGCACGAAGCTCGAACACAACGACTATACCGGCTTCGAGGTCGAGCCCAGTGCGCGCCTGCAATGGAACTTCGCCGGCAACCAGATGCTCTGGGCCGCGGTCTCGCGCGCGGTGCGCACGCCGTCGCGAATCGACCGCGACTTGTCGGAGCCGGCGCCTCCGGCACCGATCATCCTGCTGGAGGGCTCGCCGGACTTCACCTCCGAAGCGGTGATTGCCCACGAACTGGGCTATCGTGCGGAACTTGGCCCACGCGCGACGGCGTCGGTCTCGACGTTCTTCAACGACTACCAGAATGTGCGCAGCACCAGCCTGACACCCGCCACTCTTTTGCCCCTGGTCTTCCGCAACAATCTGGAAGGCAATACGCGTGGCATCGAGCTGAGCACCACCGTTCAGCTCGCGGATGCATGGCGGGTACGCGGCGGATACGACATCCTGAAGGAAGACATTCGCGCAAAACCGGGGCAGAGCGACTTCAACGACGCACGAAACGAAACGGCCGACCCCGAACAGTGGCTGTCGCTGCGTTCGACCCTGGACCTGCCCCATGCCACGGAATTCGATACCACCCTGCGCTGGGTCGATACGAGGACTCTCAACAACGGCCCCACGATCGGCAGCGTGCCGAGCTATTGGGAATTGGACATGCGGTTCGGCTGGCATCCGACGGACACCACGGAAGTTTCGATCGTCGGACAGAATCTGCTGCACGATCACCATCCGGAATACGGTTTTCCGTCTCCGATGCGGCCGGAAATCGGGCGAAGCCTTTATGGCAAGATCGTTTGGCGTTTCTAGGAAGGTATCGACCTGGGTTATCCGGCATCTCGGCGAATGGATGACATGCAGATAGCCAGCTTCGTTGATGCGCATCGGATGCAACGCGGGCGTTCGCGCCGATTGCACGCGATGTCCGTGCGCGGGCAGCGCTGACATGCGTGGTCCGCTCGGCCTCGCGCGCGCGGCAGTCTGCTCGACTGCACGATCTTGCCTGGCCGTTATCCGGGCGCTGTTTCTGGCGGCCGCAATCCTGTCGCTGCTGGCCGCTCCGCAGGCGCTGGCGCAAACCCCCGCCGCTAACGAGTTCGAGATCGAGGCCGTTTTCCTTTTCAACTTCACGCAATTCGTCGTCTGGCCGTCCACGGCATTCGCCGACGCGAACGATCCGTTTGTCATTTGCGTGCTGGGGGAAGACCGCTTCGGCGGATACCTGGACGACACCATCCGCGGCGAAACAGTCGACCAGCGAAGCATGATCGTGAAGCGCTATCGGCGCATGGAGGAGATCGACGTCTGCCATATCCTGTTCATCAGCAAGTCCGACGCCTCCAGCGTGCGCGACGTGCTCGTTCGATTGCGGGGTCGCAGCGTGCTGTCGGTGAGCGATGCCGAGAATTTCGGCAGGCAGGGCGGCATGGTTCGTTTCGTCGTCGAGCATAATCGCGTAAGGTTGCGGATCAACGTCGAGGCGGCGAGGGCGGCCGGCCTTGCCATCAGCTCCAAGTTGCTCCGCGTAGCCGATATCGTCCGGACCGGCAAGGATTAGCCGATGGCCTTCAGGGATTTTCCGGTCCGCAGGAAATTGATGGTCAGCATTCTGCTCACCAGCGTGGTCGTCATGCTGCTGATGCTCGGTGCATTTCTCATGTTCGACTACATCGACTTGAACAAGGCGACGGTTCGGCAGGCTTCGGCAATCAGTTCGATCATCTCGGCGAACTCGACCGCGGCATTGGCGTTTGAAAATCCCCAGGATGCGCGCGAAATACTCGCGGCGCTGAAAGCCGAGCCGCATATAGAGGAGGCAGCGATCTATGACCGCAACGGCAATCTCTTCTCCCACTACCCCGATACGCTGACGAACGCGGATTTCCCGTCCGCGCCCGGCGCGCCCGGCTATCACTTCGGCAAGTCCCAACTGGTCATGTACCAGGCGATCGTGGAGCGCGATCGGCAACTGGGTACGCTATACCTGAACTTTGAAACCAGCTCGGTGCTGGAAGAATGGCTGTGGGAGTCGGTTCGCATTGCGCTCGTGGTCATCGGCATCGCCTTGATGGTGGCCTACCTGCTGTCGCATGCGCTGCAGAGGCAGATTTCGGGCCCGATCCTCGCCCTGGCGAAAACCGTCCGGCATATTTCCGACGCGGAGGATTTCTCGCTGCGCGCCAGCAAGCACGGCAATGACGAGATCGGCCTGCTCACGACCGGCTTCAACGACATGCTCGTGCGCATACAGGAACGAGAGAGCGCATTGCGCGCGGCAAACGATGCGCTGCGCACGGAGAATGTCGAACGCGAACTGGCCGAGAAGAAAGCCACCTGGCTCGCCTCGTTCCCGGAGCGCAATCCGAATCCCGTGCTGGAGCTCGACCTGACCGGCGAGGTTATCCATTACGCGAACCCGTCGGCGCACCGGTTGTTCCCGGACCTGCTCGACCGGCGGCGTCGCCATCCGGTATTCGACGGCCTGGTCGAGGCGGCCGGCGACCTGCTGCATGGAAAAACGCAGTCGGTGCAGCGTGAGATTGCGGTGGGTGCGATCTTCTTTTCGCAAATGCTCACCTACATTCCCGAGACGCGCCGATTGCGCGCTTATCACACCGACATCACCGAACGGAAACGCGCCGAAGACGCACTCCAGGATGCCAAGCACGATCTGGAGCGCAAGGTCATGGAGCGCACGGCCGAACTCCAGGTGGCCAAGGAGCAGGCCGAATCGAGCGATCGTCTGAAATCGGACTTCCTTGCGACGATGTCGCACGAGCTGCGCACGCCGCTGAATGCGATCATCGGCTTCACCGGCACCTTGCTCATGCGCCTGGCCGGACCGTTGACGCCCGATCAGGAAAGGCAGTTGACGACGGTTCGTTCGAGCGCGCGGCACCTGCTTTCGCTGATCAACGACGTGCTGGACGTCGCCAAGGTCGAATCGGGAAGATTCACGTTGAAGCTGGAGCCGACCTCGTGCAACAGCGTCGTCGAGGAGGTCGCAACGACGTTGCGGCAATCGGCGGAAAAGAAGGGTCTGGCTTTCGAGGTCCGCCTGCCGGAGCAGGACGTGATCATTCCGGCCGATCGCCGCACGTTGAGCCAGATCGTCATCAACCTGGTCAACAATGCGATCAAGTATACCGACTTCGGCAACGTCGTCGTGACGGTGGCGCGCGTTCGGGACAGCCAAGGGATCGCCACTACCATCGGCGTCGCCGACACCGGCTCGGGGATCCGGAGCGAAGACCAGGCAAAGCTCTTCCAGGCATTCAGCCAGGTCGACTCGTCGTCGACGCGTCGTTTCGAGGGCACCGGCCTCGGCCTGCACCTGTCCCAGAAACTCGCAGCGCTGCTCGGCGGTCAGATCACGCTTGTCAGCGAGTACGGCAAGGGGAGTACATTTACGCTGCGCATTCCCGAGGGCGCCTAGCGTCATGGCACGCATCCTTGTCATTGAAGACAACCTGGCGAACCTGGAGCTGATGACCTATCTGCTGCGCGCTTTTCGGCACCAGGTCATGACGGCGGAAAATGGCGAAGCCGGAATCGACATTGCGCTGCGCGAATGGCCCGATCTGATCCTTTGCGACCTTCTGCTTCCGGGCATGGATGGGTATGCTGTCGTGCGGCACATCAGGGCCGGCTCGCAGGCAAGGATTTCGATACCGATCATTGCCGTGACCGCGCTGGCCATGGAAGGCGACCGCGAGAAAGGGCTGTCTGCGGGTTTCAACGGCTACATTTCCAAACCGATCGACCCGGAAGAATTCGTCATGCAGGTGGATGGTTTCCTGGGCGCAGGGCAGCGCGGCTCGACGCCACCGGCACAGGTTGCCCGGGCAGCGGCCCCGATCGAGTCGCGGGCGGCTCACCGGGGAACCCTGCTGGTGGTGGACGACTCGCCGACCAACCGGGAATTGATTTACCACACGCTGACGCCGATCGGATACGAAATTCGCCTCGCCAACAGCGTACGCGCGGGCCTGGAACTGCTCGCAGCCTATTTGCCCGACCTGATCCTCTCGGATCTTCACATGCCCGGCGAGGATGGCTTCAATCTTGTCCGCCGCATCAAGTCGGATCCGGTTCTCGCCAAAGTGCCGTTTGTCTTCATCAGTTCCTCGGTCTGGGGTGAAGAATACCGGGAGACCGCGCTGCGCCTCGGAGTCAGCCGATTCCTGCTGCGCCCGATAGAACCGCAGGCCCTGATCGACGAGATTGCTTCCTGCCTGGCAATCCACGAAGTCAAGCGAGGTGCCGACAATGCGTTGGGATGATCAGGCAGCCGATCGGGGACTCTGCGCGCCGCCGCCGCGTGCCCGGCGGATACTGATGCGCCCGATCTTGTCCGCGCCGCCTGCGGACGAACCGGCGGCTTGCCCGGCAAATGGAGACGCCCATGGCGACAATCCTGGTCGTTGATGACCGCTCGGTCAATCGCGATTTCCTGGCCACGCTGCTGGGCTACGTCGGGCACTCGGTGCTGCAGGCTTCCGACGGCGCGGAGGCGCTGGCGATCGTGCGCGCGCAGCACCCGGACCTGATCATCACCGACCTGATGATGCCGACGATGAGCGGCGTCGAATTTGCCGGCCGGGTACGCGCCGACGCCAGCGTGGCAAAGACGCCGATCATCTTCTATACCGCCACCTACCGCGTCAGCGAGGCGAACTCGGTTGCCGAGCAATGCGGGGTCTCCACCGTGCTGGTCAAGCCGGTGGAACCGCAGGCTGTTCTCGACGCAGTCGCGGCCGAGCTGAACATCGAGCAGTCCGCGACGCTCTCCGCCGAGGTCGTTGCGCGATCGCCGGAATTCTTGGACGCCGCACAGCCGGGCTACCTGCGCAGCCTGACCGAGTTGCAGCAGTCGTTGCGCGAGACGCTCGACGACGCAATCGAGCAGGCCGAGTCGCAAAAGGACGAACAGGGCGCGATCGCCCGCGCGGGAATCAATGCGCTCTACCCGTTCAGCCTGCGCCTGGAGGCGCTGCTGCAGCTGAATGTCGCATTGACTTCGGAGAGGGATGCGCAAGCGATGCTCACGCTGTTCTGCCGCAGTGCGCAGAGCATCATCAACTGCAAATATCTTGCGCTGGGGATACTCGACCGCGACCGCCGGCACCTGCGCAGCATAACCACGCGCGGTTTGAGCGGCGAGGTGGGCGTTCAATTCGAATCGATGGACCCGTGGTCCGGGATGTTCGGCGAGGTCCTGTCCGCTGAAAAAACGATTCATGTCGAGGATGACGGCGCGGCCGGGAACTGCGGGCTGCCGCATTTTCATCCAGCCGTGCACAGCCTTCTGGTGCTGCCGATACCGGTCAACTCGGCGATGCATTCATCCGGCTGGCTTTACTTCGCCGACAAGCTCAGCGGCCTTCCGTTCGACCTGGAAGACGAGCGCTTCGGCGTCACGATGGCTGCACAATTTGCGCTGGCCTACGGCAACCTCACTCTCTACGAGGAAATCGAGCACCACGCGAAATGGCTCGAAACGGAGATCGCCGAACGCCAGAAGACGGCGCACGCCCTGAGTGAAAGCGAGCTGCGCTTCCGGCAGATCGCGGAAAACATCGATGCCGTTTTCTTCCTGATCGAACCGGACAGTTCGCGCGTCCACTATGTGAGCCCGGCTTATGAAACCGTCTGGGGCCTGACTTGCGCAAGTTTTTACGCGCAACCGCGATCCTGGATGGATTCGATCCATCCGGATGATCGCGAGCGCGTCGACCAGACCATCGCCAAATACAGCGTCGTCGGGCGCGGATTCGACCTCCAGCATCGCCTGCTCCACCCGACGGGCGTTCGCTGGATTCATCTGCGCGGATTTTCGATTCGCGACGCCGGGGGCATCCCCTATCGCATTGCCTGCGTCGCGACCGACATCAGCGCAACGATGCGCAGCCAGGATGAATTGCGCGAGAGCAACCGGCGCTTCGGCGAGTTGCTGGACAATGTCGAATTGATCGCCGTGATGCTCGACCGGGACGGCCGTCTCACCTATTGCAACGAATATTTCCTGCGCATGACGGGCTGGCGCCGCGACGAGATAATCGGTCGATCGTGGTTCGAACACTTTCCGCTTCCGGCGGAGGCCGAAGAACGGCGGGCACAATATGCCAAACTGGTTGCTGGCGATTCGACCGCGATGCATCTGGAACGCGAGATCCTCACGCACAGCGGTGAACGCCGGTTGATCCGCCTGAACAATACCTTCCTGCGCGCGACATCGGGCGAAATCGTCGGTATCGCCAGCCTCGGCGAGGACGTGACCGAGCAGCGCCGCGCGCAAGCGCAGCTTGCCCACGCGGCCACGCACGACCGCACGACGGGGCTGCCACGATCCGCGCTCCTGCACGAATACCTGCAGACAGCCTGTGTCGAAGCCGCCGCCCAGGATGGGCGCGTGATTGTCCTGCATGTCGACCTTGACCGCTTCCATACGGTAAACCAGACGCGAGGCCGGGCAGTCGGGGATCAGGTGTTGCGTGTCGTTGCCGAACGTCTGAACGATGTCGCCGGTGCCGCCGGACATGTCGCGCACGTTGCCGGCGACGAATTTGCGATCGTCCTGCACGATCCTGACCACACCCAGGACCAGGTCGAATTTGGCGAAACCGTCCGTGCACGGATCGAAGAGCCAATCATCGTTGAAGGCCGGCGCATCTACCTGAGCTGCAGCATCGGCGTGAGCTGCTTTCCGGACAACGGTTCCAGCGCGCACGAACTCCTGCGCCAGGCCGAATCGGCGATGGTGCAGGCGAAGGCCGAGGGCCGCAATACCGTCGTCGCGTTTGCCAACGAACAGCGGCAGGAGCTGGACGATCGCATCGCGCTGGGACTGCGACTGAACGATGCGCTGCGCAATTCGGAGTTCGTGCTGCACTACCAGCCGCTGATCAGCGGCCAGGACTGGCGCATCGGCGGTTTCGAGGCGCTGCTGCGCTGGAACAGCCCTGACTTCGGCCTGTTGCTGCCGGGCCGCTTCCTGCAGGTTGCAGAGGACCTCGGGCTGATCATCGAAATCGGCAGTTTCGTGCTCGAGTCGGCCTGTCGCCAGGCGCGCGCATGGCTCGATGCGGGCGCCGAAGACTTCTCCGTCTCGATCAACGTGGCGCCGCCGCAGATGCAGCGCCCCGGCTTCGTGGCCGAAGTCCGCACGATGCTGGCTCAGTTCAGGCTGCCGCCGCAGTGCATCGAGCTGGAGCTGACCGAAAGCATGATGAGCGGCAACATCGAACGCGTTACCGGGACGATGCGCGCATTGAAGGCGCTGGGGGTCAAGCTTTCGCTGGACGATTTCGGCACCGGCTACTCCAGCCTCAACTATCTGCGCCGCTTTCCGCTCGATACGCTCAAGATCGACCGCAGCTTCGTGCGCGACATCAGCACCGACGCGGGCGCGGCCGGCGTCTGCCGTGCGGTCATCACGCTGGCTCACCAGCTCGGCATGACCGTGCTCGCCGAAGGCGTCGAGACCGCCGCCCAGGTCGGTTACCTGCGCCGCAACGAATGCGACTTCTTCCAGGGCTTCTACTTCTGCAAGCCGATTTCGCCGGCACAGGCGCTCGAGTTGCTGCGGCACCGGTACCTGGCGCACGAGGGCATCGAACAGCCGACGGAGCAGAAGCCGACGCTGCTGCTGGTCGACGACGAGGAAAACATTCTCAACGCGCTGACGCGGATGCTGCGGCGCGACGGCTACCGCATCCTCACCGCGACCAAGGCCGAGGATGCGCTGGACATCCTCGGGCGCAATGAGGTACAGGTGGTAATCTCGGACCAGCGCATGCCGGGCATCAGCGGCACGGAGTTGCTCTCGCAGGTCAAGGAGATGCATCCGGAAACCGTGCGCATGGTCCTGAGCGGATATACCGACCTTTCCGCCGTCACCTCCGCCATCAACGAGGGAGCCATCTACAAGTTCCTGACCAAACCCTGGGACGACGAAGAATTGCGCCTTCAGGTTCGAGACGCTTTCCGCATCGCACAGCGACGCAGCGATGCGCGCAAGTCGACCGCTTCCTGAAGCGCAGATCCCGTGCCGTCGGTGCGCAGTCCCCGCGTTGTGCTTCGAACCACAAGGATGCCATGACTACGATCGCACTCAGTGAAGGCCAGCGTCTGCTGCTCGACGGCCTGGCCATGGGCAAGGTCCTCGACCACGTGCCCGCCCCGGTGCTCATCCTGCACGACGACGGCACGGCGTGGCTCAACGCCGCGGCGCGCGAACTCGACGACTGGCTCAAGGTCGGCGATCCCTCGCGCAGCCTCATGCAGGAAATCGGTCCGGCGTTGCAGCCTGCGTTGACGGCGCTCGACAGGAACGATTCCCCGCAAGTGCTCAGGGCACCGTTGCGCCAGCATTCCGGAGCCGAACGGGCATACCGGGCCATCCTCGTCGACGCCTCATCCGCCGGTCGCCCCGAAGCCTGCTCGGCCGTGATCCTCGCTGCGACCGGGCCAGGCGAAGGCGACGAGTTGCAAGCCGACGTCCTGACCGAACTTGCGCGTGCCCGCCTCGAGGAGGCGCAACGGCAACTGCTGCAGGCGGACCGGTTGTCGACGATCGGCCAGCTCGCCGCCGGCGTCGCGCATGAAATCAACAATCCGATCGGCTACGTCCAATCCAATCTGGAAACGCTGCGCGACTACGTCTCCAGCCTGTTCCGCCTCATCAGCACCCAGGATGCGGCGTTGCGCCAGTTCGGCCAGAGTCACGCCACGCAGATCCAGCAGATCGAAAAGGTGCGGGAGGAAATCGATTTCGACTTCCTCTCCAAGGATCTGCCGACGCTCCTGGCGGAATCGCAGGAAGGCGTCTCGCGCGTGCGCAAGATCATCCAGGACCTGCGCGAGTTCTCGCGCGCCGGCCACGCCGAGGACTGGACACTCGCCGACATCCATGCCGGGATCGACAGCACCATCAACATCGTCTGGAACGATCTGAAGTACAAGGTCGAGCTGATCAAGGAGTACGGCGAACTGCCGCCGGTCGAATGCCTGCCGTCGCAGATCAACCAGGTGTTCATGAACATCCTGGTCAATGCCGGCCACGCGATCGACCCGCGCGGCCAGATCACGATCGCAACCCGCGCCATCGGCGACTTTGTATACATCGAAATCTCCGACAGCGGCAAGGGCATCGCGCAGGAACACCTGCCGCGCATCTTCGAGCCGTTCTTCACGACCAAGCCGGTCGGCAAGGGCACCGGGCTGGGCCTGTCGATTTCCTACGGCATCGTGCGCAAGCACAACGGCGAGATCGATGTACGCAGCGAACTGGGCGTCGGCACCACATTCGTGATCAAGCTGCCGATCCGCCAGCAAGGTGCGCGCAGTGCGCCAATCGACGACGGCGACGGCTACAATCCGGATCAGCAGGCAAAGCAGTAGAGGCTATCGGCAATGTACCGCATCATGCTGGTTGACGACGAGATCAACATTCTGTCCGCGCTGAAGCGGGCATTGCTCACCATACCGTTCGATGAGCTCGACGGCGATCGGCCGGAGATCGAAACATTCACTTCCGCGCGCCAGGCACTTGCCAGGATCGGCGGCAAGCCGGTCGATCTGGTCATATCCGATTTCCGCATGCCGGAAATGAACGGCGTGGAGTTTCTCGCCCAGGTCATCAAGGCGCAGCCGGACATCGTCCGGCTCGTGTTGAGCGGCCAGGCCGATCTCGACGCAGTCATCGATGCGATCAACCGCGTGCAGATCCATCGCTTCATCGGCAAGCCGTGGCACGACTTCGAGTTGAAGTCCGCGGTGATCCAGGGACTGGCGGCGCGCTCGCTCGTGCTCGAGAACCGCCGCCTGGCTGACCTGGTTCGCGTGCAGTACGCGAAAATCAGCCGCCGCGACGCGGAGTTGCGCCGGCTGGAACTGGAGTCGCCGGGCATCACGCAGCTCAAGCTGACGACCGACGGGCGCATCGTGATCGAAGACGAGGACGAGGACAACGAGGCATATTGATTCGATGCGCGCGCGCATCGCGCCGCCGATGGCCACGCCGGTTCGGCATCTTGCGCCGGCGGAAAGCGACCGGCGCTTCCGGCGAGGCGGGCCGCCCGGTCTACCAGACCGAGCCGCGAATACCGATCGAGTTGACCACGCGCACGACGCCGGGAACCTCGAGCGCGGTCGATTCGATGATGTTGCGTTCCAAACCGGTGTCGACGATGCCGTACAGGTAGACGACCCGGTCCAGTGTCTGGACGCGGATACCCCAGCTCTCGATCGCGCGATTCTCGCGCAACAGGTCCTCGACCCCGGCGGTGATCCCGGCGTCACCGGGACAGCCGGCAAGTCCGCACTTGCGGTAGGTGTCGACGGTCGAGCAGGCGGTCAGCGCGGTGGCGAGCAGTATCGTCGCAAGCAGAGCAGCAAAGGTTCTCATCGGTCAGCGACTCGGCCAGGCGTTTACGCGGCAGCGCGGTCCACGCCATCTTACTCCGGGGCGCGGCACGGCTCCATCGCGTTTCGCGGCAGGGCCGGCTGGCGCGGCCCGGCGCGGGCTTCGCGCCTGTCGGGCATGCATCGGCGCATTCAATCCCGCCGTCGAGCCGGTATCATGGGCGATACCCGCGGCGACGCCGGCATTGCAGCAGATCGTTGGTCCTGGTCCGCGCAATGGCCGTGTCGGGCAGCGGAAACCGCAACTGCCAGGCCAGTCGATATTCCATGCGCGAGTCCTCAACGGTACTGCTGTCCAAGACGCGGTTTCTCACCGCACTTTTCGCCGCGGTTCTGATCTTCACCGATTCTGCCACGGCGGCAGATGACACTGCCTGGAAGACACAGCTGACGCGGCGGGGGAAGACGGTCGTCGCGTCGGCCAGCGAGGACGGCTTCAACCTGTCCATCGCCCGCGTCGATCATCCGATACCAGTGCAGGCTGCGCAGGCGCAGACCGCGAGCGTGCTGTTCGATGCGATGTTTGCGCTGGCGCAGGATGAGCTGGGCAAGGCGCGTGTCGAGACGATGCGCTACCCGGCGTTCGACAACAACGAACCATTCGTCTGTGACTGCCTGGTCGCCGGCGAACGATGGCTGTGGGTGTGGACGCGAGACATCGCCTACGCCACCGACCTGGGACTGTTCCGCTTTGATCCGAAGGACGCACGCACCAGCCTCGAGTTCAAGCTGTCGGGTTTGCGCGAACTCCCGGGCACTGCGTCTTCTTCGAAGGCGCGGCCGGCAGCTTCCGGTTCGGCACTCTATCCGGTGCAGGACGCCGGCTCCGGCGGCAGCTGGCCGGTCAGCACCGACCGCATCGCATGGTTCCTCGGCGCCCGCCACCTGACCAGCGAGCCGGCCTTCGCGGAAAAAGTATACAAGGCACTTGCCGCGACGCTGGCCCAGGACCGCCGTTTTGTCTTCGACGCGCAGCAGGGCCTGTACCGCGGCGAGACCTCGTTTCTCGACTGGCGCGAACAGACCTATCCGGCGTGGACGGCACACAACGTCGTATTCATCGCCGAGTCGTTTGCGTTGTCGACCAACGTTCTGTATTACGAAGCATTGCAGCTCGCGGCGAAGCTGGCGCAGTCGCGCAATGACGGCATGGCGGGACGGTACCGCGAGCAGGCCGGCGCACTGAAGCTGGCGATCGACCGCCGTTTCTGGCGCGAAGACCGCGGCCTGTACATGAGCTACGCCGGCGCGGCGGATTTTCCGTCGACGATCGAAGCCTACGACCTGCTCGGCACGTCGCTGGCGATCGTTTCCGGCGTTGCGCCGGCCGCGCGTGCGCGCCGCGCCCTGGCCAACTACCCGACCTGGAGCGACGGCAGTCCGGCGGTCTGGCCCGAGCGCCAGGAGGTACCGGTCTACCACAACCGCGCGATGTGGCCGTTTGTGAGTGCGTACGCGCTCAAGGCCGCGCGTGCGCTCGACGAGCCGGTGCGCATCGCGCACGAATTGCGCTCGATCCTGGGCTCTGCCGCGCTGGCCGGATCGAACATGGAAAACTACGAGCTGTCGACGATCAACGCACGCGAGACTGCGTTCCCGACGTCCGATGCGCCAGCAGCCGAGGGTGGCGACTTTGCGCTGCCGAAAGACCACGCCGGCGCGGCAGCTGCGCCCGGCGCCGCGCAGCGATCGACGCCGCCGGATCGCGGCGATTTCCGGTTGCCCGGGCAAGTCGCGCCGGGCGCCGCCGGCAAGTCGCCGTCCGGCGCTGCCGGGTCGGCGGCGAAGGCCGCTGCGCCGTTCAGCCGACCCAGGAGACAATCGAATGAACCACAGCGCAGTGGTCCGGTCGTCAATTCACGGCGCCAGCTGTGGTCGATCGCGGCCTATCTCGACCTCGTCACCGAGGGCGTGTTCGGCCTGAGCGACAGCGGTGCGCTCGAGCCGAAGTTGCCGCGGGAACTGCTGTCGATGCTGTTCGGCGAGCGCAGGGAAATCCAGCTCAAGCTGCCGGACCGGCGCATAACCCTGGTTTTGCCGGCGCAACTGGGCGAGCAGGACAACCTGCTGATCGCCGGCACGAAATCCGGTACGCGCGCCGACACGCGCGTGCAGCTGCGCGGCGTGCACGTCCCGGCATCGCCGCTGCCGCTGGATCGTCCGGCGTTTGCACCGGAGACACCGGCGGCGCCGACCGTCGAGCGTGACGGCGAAAACTGGCAGATCCGCGGCGTCGGTGCGCCGGCACAACAGCTGTATGTGAACGATCGCTCGCTCGGCGCGTTCAATGGCGCGGCAACGCTGCCATACCGGCGCGAGTTGCAATGCATCAGCCTGACGGCGCACTCGGCCGAGGGCATCGAATCGCTGCCGAGCCAGCCGGTGTGCGTTGGCGAGACCGAAACCGTCGGCGGCGATTGGCCGCGAACGTGGACCCCGCACAACGATGGCCGCTATCAGCTGCGCCTGGACTACCAGAACACGCAGGGGCCGATCTCGACCGGTATCACTGCGGCGACGAGGATGCTGATGGTGCAATGCGCCGGCGCGACCGCGCAGACCGCACCGGTGGTGATGCCGCACAGCGAAGGCAAGCAGAGTTCCACTGCCGTTGCCTTCAGCGCGCGCGCGGGACAACGCTGCACGTTCACGCTCGACGAAGGCTTCAACATGACCTTCCTCGCGCACAACGCGAAGTTCACCGGCGGTCCGGGCGGTCCCGGCGGCCCGGTCAACAGCGCCGACATCGGCGACCTGCAGATTGTCCAGCTGCACCAGGAACAAGCGCCTGCAAGGTGATCGGCACGAATCGCGGTCTGCGCCCAGGCCATGCGCCGGCGCTGGTCAAGCAGCCGCGATGCGGGGGCTATCGGCTCGTGCCTACTGCACGGCAGCTGCGTGGCGGCTGTGATCCGGCTGCCGCTAGCGCGCGTGGCGGCGGCTGGTGAAGAACCCGTTCAGCGTCAGCCGTCCACGGCGCGGATCGGCGCTGAGCCTTTCCGGCAGCCGGATATCGCCCGAGTGGAGCATTGCCCCGTCGTAGAAGATCAGGCGATTCCACTTCGCATCGACTCCCCCGACGCGCCGGAAGCAGCGACTGGAATCGCACAGGTAAGCCTGCGGCACGCCATGGCGGCGCGTGAACTCGGCCGGAGTCAGCCGGTTTGCATCGGCGAACACCTGTTGCATCTGGTGCGGCGGCAACGCCGGCACGTAGAAACCGGTGCCGCCGAGCGCGGCATCCTCGAACAGGTACAGCACGGAAGCCTGGATCGATTGCTGTTCGCCGAGGTCGAAGCGATCGCTGTGGCAGATGCACTGCCACGGTTTGAGTTCGCGCGGCGGCAGCGTCACGAGCGCGAGACGGCTGTGCATGCGCTGTACCCGCCGGGCATCGAAGAAGCGGCGCACATGCTCGGTGAAGAACGCGTCGAGCGCCTCGGAAATCCGGCCCGGAGTCGGCAGCAGCAGGCCGGGGTACGCGTTGTAGTCGACGCGCTGGAATGCCGCGCTCTGCGCTGCCGCGAACTCGACCAGCCGTTCGGGCTCGAGCAGGGCATCGTCGATGACCAGGCAGGCCTGTCCCGGCACCAGATCGATGCGTTCGATGCGCGGGCGTGGATTGAACGCAATCAATTGTTGCATCGTCGCCGCCGTTGTCACTGCGCCTCAGCGAACAGCCATGTCACGGCGCGCGGAAACTGTTTGCGCCAGGCCGCTTCATTGTGTCTTGCGCCAAGATCGACAGCCAGCTCGATCTGTTGCGCCGGCAGGCCCGACCCGCGCAGGCGGTCGAGCATGCGCCGCACGTTGCCCAGCATGAGCGCATCTTCGCGGCCACCGCAATAGAAATACAGTTTCGCGTCGTGCGGCAGCGGATGAGCCGCCGTGTACGAAAATACGTCGGTGGCGTACCAGTACGACGGCGAGAACAGGCCGGCCATGCCGAACACCTGCGGATAGCGGTGGATTGCATAGTGCGATATCAGCCCGCCGAGCGAACTGCCCATGATCGCCGTGTGCCGGCGATCGGGTCTGGTCCGGTAGTGGGCATCGATGTATGGCTTGACGACGCCGACGATGAAGGCAACGTAGGCCTCACCTTCGGCCTTGCTGCCTGGCTTGTCCCAGGCAGTCAATTCCTGGCCGCGGTGCTCGCCGCCGTTGTCGATGCCGACCACGATCAGTTCGAGGTGCCTTGTCTGCGCCAGGCGGTCGAGGCTCTCGTCGACCGCCCAGTTGCCGCCGGAACCGCCCGCCGCATCGAACAGCTTCTGACCGTCGTGCATGTACAGCACCGGATAGCGCGCAGCGGACGTCCCGTAACCCGGTGGCAGGTACAGGCGAACCACGCGCGCACGGTCGAGGCCCGGCATCTCCAGCGGCGGCAACACCTGCACGTTCGCCGGCACCGTGCCCGGTCGCGGCACGGGTTCGGCCGCGGCGCCCTGCGCCCGCGTGCCTGCGACCAGGGTCACGCAAGCTGCCAGAAACCAGGCGATGCAGCTTCGGGCTTTCATGCGCGACGCCTGCGCGGTGCCAGACAAGGTTGTGTCATTGCATGGACCTATCGACTGTTTCGGCGTGCGCATGCGCCAGTACCTTCGGCCGATGCGTCCGCCAGGCACACGACGCCGTGCGTGACGCGAACGTTGGGTTACTCCATCAGCGGCATCGACGCCGCTGGGCCGCCTCCGCGGCAGGCGCAAACGGTAGTCAAGCGCCGTCGCAAACCTGCGGCGGCGTCATGTCGGACTTGCGTCGAGCCGACGCCGGAATTCCATCCATCACGCACGGAAGCGCTGCGCCGATCAAGGCCGCTCCACCGATTCGGGCGTGCTCGTCAACTTGATCTGATCCGCGGCTGGAATGGTCACTGCGTCCAGACCCGCATCCTTCAGCGCCGTATCGACCTGCGCGAGTTCGGCGTGCTTCACCCGATCCCACAACGCTGCCGCCCGGTCCATGCGTTCGTTGCAGGCAGCCAGTGCTTCGCGCTGCGACCGAGTCGGCGTGCGATCACTGCCTTCGATGTCCGTGCCAAGTCCGCCGAGCAGTTCGCCGATGGCGCCGAGGTTCGTGCCGGTTTCGCTCTCGCCCGATCGCAGCGGCTTGGTCGCCGCCTTGAACTTCTCGATTGCCGCATGCAGCGCTTTGCCGTTCGAAGCGGCCTTGGCTTTTTTCTCCGCCGCAGCGATTTGCCTGTCGACGGACTGCATTTCACCGAACGCGACAAAGTTGCGCTCGAGCGCCGCGGCAATTGCGGCCGCGAATTGCGCCGCGTCGCGCACGGCGCCGGCATCGAGCGCGACGCGCGGATCGGCGACGACTTTCAGCGTTGCCAGCGATTGCCTGCCATCGACGTCGAGGGCGACGGTGTAGTCGCCCGGCGCAACGAGCATGCCCTCCGGCACGATCGGCGTACCTTCGCTGTACACGGCGGCGATGCTGTAGCCATAGCGCGCGGCGCGCGGACGCGCGGCGCGCAGGTTCCATACGAAGCGATGCGCGCCGGCATGCGCCGAAAGAACCTGCGGCTGTCCGGCCCACGACTCGGTGAAGTAGCGGTGGGCATCGGGTTGGCCGGATGCCTCGTCGCTGGCGAAATGACGCACGACCTTTCCGCCTGCATCGCGGATTTCGAGGATGACCTTTTGCGCATCGTGCGCGAGCGCATAGTCGATCATCGCGCCGTCCGGCGGATTCTGTCCGAGCGCTGTGTCCGCCGGTGGCGGCGTGTCCTTGTTCTGGCTGCCGCGCACGCGGATGGCCACCGCCGGCTCGAACAACACGGCGCCGTCGTTCTTCGTCAGGCGCTCGTGCTGGCGCAGCGGCGTGACGTTGTCGAGGATCCAGATCGCGCGCCCCTGCGTCGCCGCGACCAGGTCGTCGCCGTGCACCAGCAGATCGCGTACCCAAGCAGGCGGAAGGCCGGCCTGCAGCGGCTGCCAGTGATCGCCATCGTCGAACGAGACGAATACGCCCAGGTCGGTGCCGGCGTAGAGCAGTCCGGGCTTGACCGGGTCGGCGCGCACCACGTCGACGAAGCTCGTCGCCGGCAGCCCGCCGACGACTTCCTTCCAGGTCTTGCCGGCATCGCGCGTGCGCAGCACGTGCGGGCGGAAGTCGTCCTGGCGATGGTTGTCGACCGCCGCGTAGACGTTGCCGGGCGTCGCGGCCGAGACCTCGACCGTTGCGATTTTCGCCCATGGCGCGACCAGCCTGGCCGGCGTCACGTTATCCCAGTGCGCTCCGCCGTCGCGCGTGCGCTGGATCAGCCCGTCATCGGTGCCGACCCAGATTTCGTCGTTGTCGCGCGGCGACAAGCCGATCGAATAGATCACGCCGTAGCCGCATTCGCGCGCGGCCGGCGGCGCGAGGTCGCCGTCGCATTTGGTCGCCCTCGGCGACTTCGCCGACAGGTCGGGGCTGATCGTGCTCCAGGTCCGACCCTGGTCAGTCGACCGGAACAGCACCTGCGCGCCCTGATAAAGTGGAAAAGGCTGCTTTTGCGACAGCGCGATCGGCGTGATCCAGGTGTAGCGGTACTTCACGTCGGTGGCGCGCGCGCCATAGCTCGGGATCGGCCACGGCGAGATGTTCTGCACTTCGCCGGTGCGCGCATCCCAGCGCGAAAGGCGGCCGCCGAGGCCGGAGCCGTAGATGATGTTCGGGTCCTGCGCGTCGGGCACGTCGTAGTCGCGCTCGTCGCCGCCGACCGGATGCCAGTCGCGGAAGCTCAGTGCGCCGTAGTCGCTGCGGCTGGCGACGCCCGCCGTGCCGCTGTCCTGCTGTCCCGAATAGACCCAGTACGGATAGCGGTTGTCGGCGGCCAGGTGGTAGAACTGCCCGGTCGGCTGGTTGTACCAGTCGCTCCAGTTGCCGCCGCCGTTGACGCTGACCGACGTGCCCTGGTCGCTCGCAACGATCATGCGCTCGGGGTGCTTCGGGTTGATCCACATCTGGTGATAATCGTCGCCGCCCGGCGCGCCCTTGAAGACTTCGCAGTGGCTGCCGGCCTTGTCGCAGCGCCATACGGACTGGCTCATGAAATAGACGACATCCGGATCGTCCGGTGCCACCGTGAGGCTGGCGAAGTAGCCGTTGGCGCCGGCCTTGTTCTTGTTGGCAAGCTGCCAGGTCGTGCCGGCATCATCGGAGCGGTACAGGCCGCCGGCATCCTCGCTGTCGACGATCGCGTAGACGCGGGTGCCGGAGGTGGTGTGTGCGGCGGCCAGGCCGATGCGGCCGATCTTTCCCGCGGGGAACCCGTTGCCCGCCACACGTTTCCAGGTCGCGCCACCGTCGCTCGACTTGTATACGCCGCTGCTTTCGCCGGCCTCGGACATGAAATAGTGCAGCCACGGCCAGTAGCGCATGCGCCAGGTCGAGGCGAACACGATGTCCGGGTTGCCCGGGTCGAACGTGACATCGACCGCGCCGGTCGCATCGTCGACGAACAGCGTCCTGTTCCACGTCTTGCCGCCATCGACGGAGCGGAACACGCCGCGCTCGGGGTTGGCGCCGAACGCGTGCCCGGCCGCGGCGACCAGCACCTTGTTCGCGTCGCGCGGGTCGACCCTGATCGCGCCGATGTAGCGCGTCGCCTCGAGGCCGGCATGCTGCCAGGTCTTGCCGGCGTCGGTGGATTTGTATACACCGTTGCCGTGGGCGATGTCGTAGCGCGAGGTGACCTGGCCGGTACCGACGTAGATCACGTTCGGGTCGCTGGCCGCGACGGCGAGTGCGCCGATGTTGTTCGCCGCCTTGACGCCGTCGAAAACGGCGTGCCAGGTCGAACCCGAGTCGGTCGTCTTCCAGACGCCGCCGCCGGCCGCACCGAAGTACCAGGTGTCGGGCGCGTCGGCAACGCCGGCCGCCGACGTGCTCCAGCCCGCGCGGAACGGCCCGATCAGGCGCCAGCGCATGGCGTCGGCGGACTCGTCGGCGGCATGGACGGTCGCAGCGAGCGTAGTCAGCGCAGTCAACGCGAGCGCGGCGAGTGTGGCGGGACGCGGGTGAAGTCGGATCATGATGGCATTGTCGGTCGAGACGAAATTGCGGATTCTACGCCGATCGGGCGTCGCGACGGATAGGGCCCGCGCTGCCAATCGGACAAAAGCGCGTATCCATGACTTTCGTCCCATCGTTCTGCTGGCGGATAGTGCGCTAAGCTCCGCGGCGGAGCAGTTTGTCCCGTTTTTGTCCAGTTGGTCATACCCACTTCAATTTCGAGGGGAGTTGCCATGCGCATCGGCAAGGGTTGGTTTTTGGCATCTTTTTATCTCGTCGCCGCTTCGGCGCAGGCGATGACGGCAGATGAACTGGTCGCGAAGAATGTCGCGGCGCGTGGCGGAATGGACAGCCTGAGTGCGATCAAGTCGCTGCGCCTGTCCGGCAAGATGATTCTCGGCGGCTTCGGCGCCGAGGTCGACGCCGTGCAGCTCTACAAGCGGCCGGGTGCCTACCGCTTCGAAGGGACGCTGCAAGGCATGACGATGGTGCAGTCGTACGACGGCAAGGAAGCGTGGCGCATCTTTCCGTTCCAGGGCCGCAAGGATCCCGAGCGCACCTCGGCTGACGACGCCAAGGGATTGGCCGAGCAGGCCGACTTCGATGGCGGCTGGGTCAACGCCGCTGCCAAGGGCAACAAGCTCGACTACCTGGGCACCGAGGATGTCGACGGCACCGAAGCGCACAAGCTCAAGGTGACGCTGGCCAATGGCGATGTCGAATACGTCTACTTCGATCCCGACGCGTTCCTGGTCATCCGGACGCTCGAGCAGCGCACCGTGCGCGGCGTCGAGCAGCGCGACGTGACCGACTTCAGCGACTACGAAAAGGTCAACGGCACCTACATCGCGTTCTCGACGTCGAACGGCAACCCCGGCGACACGCAGCGCACCAAGTTCACCGTGGACAAGGCGGAAGCAAACGCAACGCTCGACGATGCGATATTCGCCTTTCCGGCCGGCAAATGAGACAGGGGACAGACATGCTGAGCAAAACGATACTGACGAGTGTGATTTGCTGTGCCCTGCCGCTGGCCGCGGCGCTGGCCGCCGAGCCGGCGGCCGCGGTGAAGTTCGACGCCGGCACGATTTCCGGCCTCGGCGCGCGCAACATCGGTTCGGCCGCGATGAGCGGGCGCATCGCGGCCCTCGCCGCGCGCCACGAGGACGATGGCCGCACCACCCTGTTCGTCGGCGCAGCATCGGGCGGCGTCTGGAAGTCGCTCGACGGCGGCACGACATTCCATCCGGTGTTCGACAAGCAGCCGGTCCAGTCGATCGGCAGCATCGCGCTCGATCCGAAAGATCCGAAAACGGTCTGGGTCGGCAGCGGTGAATCGTGGACGCGCAACTCCGTGTCGATCGGCGACGGCATCTACAAGTCGACCGACGGCGGCGATACGTGGACCAACATGGGCCTGAAGAATTCCGAGCGCATCGTCAAGGTCATCGTCGATCCGAAGGACTCGAACAGCGTCTATGCCTGCGTGCCCGGCAAACTGTGGAGCGACTCGGCCGACCGCGGCCTGTACAAGACGTCCGACGGCGGCAAGACCTGGTCGCTGATCCTCAAGGGCCCGAACCTGTCGACCGGCTGCGCCTCGCTGTCGATGGACGCGCAGAACCCGCAGGTGCTGTTCGCCGGCCTGTGGGATTTCCGCCGCAAGGGCTGGACGTTCCGTTCCGGCGGCGAGGATTCGACCAAGCCCAGCGGCAGCGGCCTGTTCCGCAGCGTTGACGGCGGCAAGAGCTGGACCGAAGTCACCGACAAGGGCAGCAAGGGTTTTCCGACCAAGCCGTATGGCCGCATCACGGTCGCCGTTGCGCCGTCGAACGGCAAGATCGTCTACGCCGTGGTCGAGTCCGAACATTCGGCGTTGTTCCGTTCCGACGACGGCGGCGCGACCTGGGACAAGCGTGACAACAGCCAGATGATGGTCTGGCGCCCGTTCTATTTCGGCAACCTGATCGTCGATCCGACCAACCCGGACCGCGTGTTCAAGCCGGACCTTGCGCTGATCCAGAGCCTCGACGGCGGCAAGAGCTTCGCCAACGTCGGCGGCGGCGCGCATGGCGACTTCCACGTCGTCTGGGTCGATCCGAAGAATCCGGCGCACGTGATCGCGGGCGACGACGGCGGCATCTGGTACTCCGAAGATGCCGGCAACCAGTGGTGGAAGGGCAACAACCTGCCGGTCTCGCAGTTCTATCACGTCAGCGTCGACAACGCCGATCCGTACCGCGTGTACGGCGGCCTGCAGGACAACAGCTCGTGGGTCGGCGACTCGGCCTACCCAGGCGGCATCACCAATTCGCGCTGGGAAAACATGTACGGCGGCGACGGCTTCTGGATGTTTCCCGATCCGGCCGACGACGACTACATCTACGCCGAGGCGCAGGGCGGCACGATCGGCCGCGTCAACCGCAGGACACACGAACTGCGCAACATCCAGCCGACCGCGCACTACAAGGAAAAACTGCGCTGGAACTGGAACACGCCGATCGCGCTGTCGCCGAACGAGAAGGGCACGATCTACATCGGCGCGCAATTCCTGTTCCGCACGCGCGACCATGGCCAGACCTGGGACCGCATCTCGCCGGACCTGACCACGAACGATCCGGAGAAGCAGAAGCAGGAGCAGTCCGGCGGCGTCACGATCGACAACTCCGCGGCCGAGACGCACACCACCATCTACTCGATCAGCGAATCGCCGAAGGACGGCAAGCTCATCTGGGTCGGCACGGACGATGGCAACCTGCAGATCACGCGCGACGGCGGCGGTCACTGGAACAATGTCGTCGGCAACATCAAGGGGTTGCCGAAGAACTCGTGGGTGAACTGGGTGCAGGCGAGCAACTTCGACGCCGGCACGGCGTTCGCGGCATTCGATCGGCATACCTACGGCGACATGACGCCGTACGTGTACAAGACCACCGATTATGGCAAGTCCTGGACACGCATCGTAACGCCCGAGCAGGGAGTGCGCGGCTACGCGTTCGTGATCAAGGAAGACACGGTCAAGTCCAGCCTGCTGTTCCTCGGCACGGAATTCGGCCTGTGGATTTCGCCGGACGGCGGCAACCAGTGGGCGCAGTTCAAGGGAGGCAACTTCCCCGCGGTATCGGTTCATGACCTGACCGTGCAGGCGCGCGACTCCGACCTCGTCGTTGCCACGCACGGTCGTGGCATCTGGATCATCGATGACATCACGCCGCTGCGCGAGTTGACGCCGCAGATGCTGTCGAGCGATGCCGTGTTCGTCGCCGGTCGCCCGCAGACGCAGCGCATGCGCGCGTTCGGCGGCTGGGCCGAGGGCGATGCCAGTTACTCGGGCCAGAACCCGCCGAACGGCGCGGTGATCACGTACTACCAGCGCGCGCGCCACCTGTTCGGCAAGATCAAGCTCGAGGTTTTCGACGCCGATGGCAAGCTGGTCGATACGCTGCCGGCGAGCGAGCGTCGCGGCTTCAACCGGATCGAGTGGAACATGCAGGTCAAGCCGCCGCGCGTGCCGCGCGCGGCGCAGCTCGCCTTCAACGGCACGCAGGGGCCGCGTGTCGTGCCGGGAACCTACACGGTCAAGCTGACCAAGGGCGACAAGACCTACGAGACCAAGCTCGATGTCGGCCTCGACCGCCGCGCCACATTCTCTGTCGCCGACCGCAAGGCCCAGTTCGATGCGGCCATGAAGGTGCACGGAATGTTCGGCGAGATGAGCGATCTGGCCTACAAGATCAATGCCGTGCGCGAAGGCATCGGTGCGCGCGCCGCGAAGCTGTCGGAGAAGGACGCCGCGCGCAAGCAGCTCGATGCGGCGAACGACAAGGCCGATACGATCCGCAAGAAGATCGTTGCGACGAAGGAAGGCGGCGCGATCACCGGCGAGCAGCGTTTGCGCGAATACACGGACGATCTGTACGGTGCGATCATGCAGTACGAGGGCAAGCCCGGCGATTATCTGATCGAGCGTACCGCAGCGCTGCAGCACGAACTCGGCGATGTCGAAACCGAGTTTGCGGCCTTCCAGAAGACCGACCTGGCCAAGGTCAACGAGACGTTGAAGGCCAAGGGCATCGATCCGGTGGAAGTGCCCGCGGCGGCGCCGGCCGAGGCCGGTGGCGGCAAGGGCGGTGCCGGGAAGAAGAACGAGCGCTTCGAGAATCCGTTCGAACGTGATTGATCGACGCGGTTCCCCCAGCCGAGCCCCTCTCCCGACCGGGAGAGGGGTGGGGTGAAGGTCAGGCCTGTTGTCGAGGCCGAAAAATCAGCCGGCCTCGTCGGTCCTGCAAGTACGATTGCCCAGAATCGCCTTTCGCCGCAGCGGGAGGCACAAGCTGAAGACATGCCTTTCGCCGAGGGCGCGAACAGGTGCGCGCTCCGGGGGCTTCCCGCCCTTCGACGTCAACTCAAGTGCGCTTCGAGGAACCACAGCGCCTTGTCCAGGCCACGCGAAATGCCTGTGAACACGTCGGACGTATCGGCATCACCCGCGCCAGCGGCGCTCTGGATCGCGGTGCGTGTCGATGCTGCGAGTGCCGCGTAGCGATCCGCCAGCAGCGCGACAGCCGCCAGGCCGTCGATGCGGTCGAGCGGAAATTCCGGCAGGCGTGATTGCCGCGCTGCGACGCGACTCGTGCCGAGCGCCACGCCGCCCAGCGCAGTCACGCGTTCGGCGATGTCGTCGACCGGGCCCTCGAGATCCTCGGCCAGCTTGTCGAACAACTCATGCAGCGCGATGAAGTTCGGACCCTTGACGTTCCAGTGCGCCTGCTTGACCTGTGTATACAAATCCAGTGTATCGGCGAGCTGGCGGTTCAGCAGCGCCACCATGGCGTCGCGCAATTTGCCCTTGATGTCGATGCGGGTCGAACCGGCCTTGTTCCTGGTCATGGCGATCTCCATTGACGAGTTTGCCAGTGAATATAATGCGCAACGCCCAGTCCGAAAAATGAATTGTTGCTATCGTGGTCATAGCTGATACCTATCGCCCCGGGCGCCCCGCCTGAGCGGGCGACAATTCGAACCGCAGGCCCGTGGAAAAATCCGTGAAAAATCCTGCCGAGTTCGCCGCGCTGCGCGCCGGGCTCGATGCGACGATGCTGCGTGATCGGCGTGCCTTGACGCGCGCGCTCGACCGCCTGGCGCAGCGCGATTCGCTGCCGCCGACGGCGCTCGTCGACTGGCAGCGGCGGATGCAGCAGGCCCAGCGGCGTTACGCGGCGCGCGCCGCGAGCGTGCCGGCGATCGGCGTGCCCGCAGATCTGCCGATCGCCGCGCGCGCCGACGACATCGTCGGGCTGATCCGTCGCCACCAGGTGCTAGTGCTTGCGGGCGAGACCGGATCAGGAAAAAGTACACAATTGCCGAAATTGTGCCTGGCGGCGGGGCGCGGCGTCGCCGGCATGATCGGCTGCACGCAGCCGCGTCGCGTTGCCGCGCGCAGCGTGGCGCGCCGCGTTGCCGGTGAACTCGGCACGCAGGTGGGCGCGCTGGTCGGCTTCCAGGTGCGTTTCACCGAGCAGATCGGCGAGCAATCGCTGATCAAGTTCATGACCGACGGCATCCTGCTGGCCGAGACGCAGTCCGATCCCTGGCTCAATGCCTACGACACGATCATCCTCGACGAAGCGCACGAGCGCAGCCTCAACATCGACTTCCTGCTCGGATTCCTCAAGCGCCTGCTCGTGCGCCGGCGCGACCTGAAATTGATCGTCACGTCGGCGACGATCGATACCGCGCGCTTCGCCAGGCATTTCGACAACGCGCCGGTCGTCGAAGTGGAAGGGCGCAGCTATCCGGTCGAAGTTCGCTGGCGCCCGATGGATGCGTACGCTGCCGCAGGCCGCGACAGTTTCCTTTCCCCTGCGCAGCGGGGGAAGGTGGCCGAAGGCCGGAAGGCGGCGCGCGACGCGGACGTGCGGTCCGAGCGCAACGACATGACGCAGGCCGAGCACATCATCGCCGCGCTGGATGAAATCACGCGCGAAGACCCGCGCGGCGACGCGCTCGTGTTCCTGCCCGGAGAGCGCGAGATCCGCGACACGCACCTGGCGTTGACGCGCCGCAACTACCGCGCGACCGAAGTCCTGCCGCTGTACGCCCGGCTGTCGGCAAGCGAACAGGACCGCATCTTCAAGCCCGGCAGCGCGCGCCGGATAGTGCTCGCAACGAACGTCGCGGAAACCTCGCTCACCGTGCCGCGCATCCGCTACGTCGTCGATACCGGCACGGCGCGGGTCAAGCGCTACACGCAACGCAACCAGCTTGAACGTCTCCACATCGAGCCGATCTCGAAAGCCGCCGCGGACCAGCGCAAGGGACGCTGCGGCCGCACCGGTCCCGGCATCTGTGTGCGCCTGTATTCGGAAGCGGATTTCGCCGCGCGGCCGCAGTACAGCGACCCCGAAATCCTGCGCTCGTCGCTGGCCGGCGTGATCCTGCGCATGCTCGCGCTCAAGCTCGGCGACGTGGAAAAATTTCCGTTCGTCGAGGCGCCGGGCGTGCGCGCGATCGGCGACGGTTATCGGCGCCTGGCCGAACTCGGTGCGATTGACGAGCACAAGCATTTGACCGGCACGGGCGTGCGCATGGCGAGCGTGCCGATCGACGTGGCGCTGGCGCGCATGCTGATCGAGGCGGGGAAGCTCGGCGTGCTGCGGGAGATGCTGATCCTGGTTTCGCTTCTCAGCATCCAGGATCCGCGCGAACGGCCTGCCGATGCACGCGCGGCCGCGGACGCGGCGCATGCCGGCTTCGCGGACCCGAAATCGGACTTCGTTTCGGTTTTGAACCTGTGGCATGCGCACGCGCTGGCGCACGCAGACCTGACCCAGTCGAAACTGCGTGATTGGTGCCGCGAGCGCTTCCTGTCGTACCTGCGCATGCGCGAGTGGCGCGAACTGCATCGGCAGCTGCTGGTGATGGGAGAAGGGGAGAAGGCAGATCAGAGCGCACAAAGTGCCGGCGCGGCGGAACCTGTCGCGCTTTCGCACACGGTTCGGACAGGCAAGGCTGCGGGTCAACCTTCTCCGGTCTCCCCTTTCCCTTCGCCCGACGTCTACGAAGCGATCCACCGCTGCCTGCTTTCCGGCTGGCCGACACAGGTCGGCTTGAAGGATGAGCGCAACCAGTATCGCGGCACGCGTGAGCGCAAATTCCAGATCTTCCCCGGCTCGGCCCTGGCCAGGCCACCGGGCAGGAGCCCAGGTGCCCCGCAGGGCGCGGCGGGATCGCAAGGGGCGCCATGGATCCTCGCCGGCCAGATCATCGACTTGCAAAAAGTATACGGAATGCTGTGCGCACGCATCGAGCCCGATTGGATCGAGCAACAGGCCGCGCACCTGGTCAAGCGCGCCTGGCGCGACGCGCACTGGTCGCGCAAGCGTGGTGCCGTGCTCGCATTCGAGCAGGTCACGCTGTTCGGATTGACGCTGGTCGAAAAACGCACGGTGCAGTTCGGCCATCAGGACGACGCACTCGCGCACGAGATTTTCCTGCGCGAAGCGCTCGCGCGCGGCGAGATCGACAGCCGCGCCGACTGCGTGCGCGCCAACCGGCGTGTGCTCGAGCAGGCGCACGAACTCGAAGCCAAGCGCCGCCGCAGCGGGCTGATCAAGGAGGAAGGCGAACTTGCACGGTTCTTCGCCGGCAAGATTCCGGCCGGCATCAGCACGGCGGCCGCATTCGACGCGTGGTATCTGAAGACGTCGGCGGCCGGGCAGGCGGCGTTGCATTGGTCGCTCGACTTCGTGCTGAATGCCGAGCCGGGATTGCGCGCGAGCGATTTTCCGACGCATCTGGGCGTTGGCCTCTCACGACGCGGCGAGAATGCCGACGGTCGGGAATCCAATGCCCTCGAAGGCCCAGGCGACGCCGGGCACAGATTGAAGCTCGAATACCGATTCGTGCCGGGCGATCCCGCCGACGGTGTGACGCTGCAGATACCGCTGGCGTTCGTCAATGCGGTGCCGGCGGCGCGCTGCGAATGGCTCGTGCCGGGATTGCTCGTGGAAAAAGTCGCCGAATTGATCCGCGGCCTGCCGAAAGCCTTGCGACGCAATTTCGTGCCGGCGCCCGACTTTGCGCGCGCATTCGCCGACGCCGAAACACCACGCGATGAGCCACTCGCCGCGGCACTGGCTGCCTATCTGCATCGTGTCACCGGCGTCGAGGTGACGGCAGATGCCTTTGCCGTAATCGAGCTTCCGCAGCACCTGTCGATGCGCTTTCGCGTCTACGACGAACGCGGCAGCACGCTGGCCGAGGGGCGCGACATCGAGGCGATCCGCGCGCAGTGGGGCGGCGCCGCGAACGCGGCATTTTCGCGTCGTGCCGATGCCGCGCTGACGCGAGAAGAAGTGAACGGGTTCGACTTCGACGAAATTCCGCAACGCGTGAGCAGCGCCGCGGGACTGGTCGCTTTCCCCGCCCTCGTCGATCTCGGTGAGAGCGTGGCGCTGCGCGTGTTCGAACGTGCGGACCAGGCGCGGGCCGCGCATGCCGGAGGGGTCGAGCGCCTGCTGCGCCGTGGGCTGCTCGATGCCGTCAAGCAAGCCCGTCGCCAGTTGCCGATCGAGCGCCGGCTCGCACTCAAGTACGCCGGCATCGCCAGCGTCGATTCGTTGCGCGAGGACGTGGTCGAAGCCGCGCTGGGCGAACTGCTCGCGGCCGGCGATCTGGATGTGCGGCGGCGCGATGCATTTCGCGAACTGCAGTCGACGCTGGCACGCAAGCTGTTTCCGGCTGCGATCGATTGGCTCGAGGCCGTCGAGGACGTGCTCGCGGCGTATGCCGAGGTGTCGCCGTGGCTCGAGCCACCGCTGCTGGGTTATGCGCGCGCCAACTACGAAGATCTGCGTGAGCAGCTCGATGCGCTGGTCCATCCGGGATTTGTGCGCGAAGTGGAAAAGTCGCGATTGCAGCAGTTCCCCAGGTATCTGAAAGCCATGCGCCTGCGGGCAGAGCGGTTGCGACAGGATGCGACGCGCGACCAGGCGCGCATGCTGACCGTGCGCGGTTACTGGCGCGACTATCTGAAGCTGCGGGCCGGGCGCGACAGCGACGGCCGGGTGGCGCTCGAAGAGCTGCGCTGGCTGATCGAGGAACTGCGTGTGTCGCTGTTCGCGCAGGAACTCGGCACGGCCGAACCGGTTTCACCGAAGCGGCTGGCCGCACTGGTTGCGCGGCTTTCGCGGCCATGAGGCCGGAAGTTGCCCATTCGCCTCCGGGCGCCTTCGGATCGTGCGGCGAGAATCTCACACGCAACGAGGGTCGATCGTCATCCGAAGACCTCTTTTTTTCAGCGCCGGACTGGGCTAAAGTTCTGCTTTAATTACAGGCCAACTTAGTGAATATTTCAAGCGCGGCTGTAGACGAGAGGAATCGCATCGCCGATCGCATCCGCCGCGCCCGGCGCAGCGCGAAGCTGTCGCAGACGGCTTTGGCCGAGCGCGTCGGCGTCACCTCGAGCGCAGTTGCCCAGTGGGAGCACCCGAATGGAACCTGCCCGGCGCTGGCCCGGCTGCAGGCCGTCGCCACGGCAACCGCGGTCAGTTTTGAATGGCTGGCCACCGGGCGTGGGCCGCAGCAGCGCGGGATCAAGGCCGAGGGGCACGAAACTCCGGCGATCAAGCTCGACCTGTTTGCGCTGGACGATGCCGAGGAAACGCTGTTGCGCCGCTTCCGCATGCTCTCGCCGCGCGGCCGCCAGATGCTGATCGGGTTCCTGCAGGAATTGAAGAGCAGCAAGTAGGGTCGAAGCCCGACAAGCAATGCGCGTTCGCCATGCGAACATGCGCGGCAAGAACTGTTAGCAGCGCTTTATGGCGCAACGACGCAAAAAGCACGCTATGCGATCTTGTGACGTACGTATCACTTCGTCTATGTTCATTGCCGTTGCGATCGGCATTCGAGCTGCAGGACAGGGATACGGATAGCAGTTTCGCGTTCGACATGACGGCTGCACAGCGCGGCCGCCCTCTTCGCGGGGGGCGGCCGCTTTTTTTGGGGCGGACAGAGCGGGCTATTGCGGCGCAAGCAGGACTATCCGTGCCGCGAGTGATCTGGATTGATCGGCTGCGAACGAAGCAAGAGGCAAGCCCTCAGCCTGTGCGCGTCTTGTCCGTGCGCAATTGCCTGAACATCGTGAGGGACGAAGCGCCGGTGATCGAGTGCTGCTTGTGCGATGACGGGTCGGGATGCGCGTCTGCCCTTGGCCGCGTGCGCTCCGAACCGGAATTACCGGCCGGCGAACGCGGGCGCGTCGAGCGCCGTCTTGCGCAGGTCAAGGGTTCCAGTCAGCACGCGCGCAGAAGAAGGACGAACAACCACGGGATCGCGCTTTGGCAAAAGCGACTGCGCCGTCGATGAACCTCGGCGCCAACCGGCCGGGCGATCGATCCGGTCAAACGTATCCCGCGTGCCGTGAGGTCAGCCGATCGCCCGTTCGATCCCGTGCGGTTCAGTCCTGACTGCCCGCAGTTCAAAGTCAGCCCAAGCGCGAGCAAAAGCCGCTATTTCGTTCGCTCGACGCGCAGGCTGCAGCCGCACGGCTCTACGTACATTAGCCAGTTGCCCATCAGCATCGGCTTGACCTTGACCTTCGGATGGTCGTACTTGCCGTTCGAAAACGTGCCGGATTCGGCCTGGGTCCATTCCTGGCCGTTCTCGAGCCTGAACACCGAATGCCCGAGCCAGCCGCTGAACGTGCCGGCGATGCGGCTTTCCACGACTTCGCGCTCGGATGGTTTCGGATAAAATACCGGCTGGCCGGACTGGGTGACGACCTTGGTGGTCACGGTTTCGTGGCCTCGCAGCCAGTCGTTCAATGTCTTCAGTTCTTCCGGGCTGAGCTTGTCGAGTCCGGCGGCATGGAACTGCGCCTGCGACATGCGCTCTTCCAGCGTCGAGAACTCGGCCGCGCTGGCGGCTCCCATGAGCAAAAGTGCGAGGGCCGTCGCTGTAAACCTTGGCATAGTTACCTCAGAATCCGCCAATCGAAACCGGATCGGCATTGTAGCGGCTAAGGTGGTCGCTGCCCATGCACTATTCGTGCAAGCGCAAGTTCGACGGTTTATCGGGAAAAACCCTACGTATAACCGCAATTTAACACGTAAAGCTGGGGTTCAGCTTATATTCCTGCCCGAGGGGCGAGCAGCCTTGTCGACGAGTCGCGGGCGTCAGCGTACGTTCTCCGCGCAACGGTTTCGCGTATACGCGAAAGGGGTTGGCAGTTCGACGGTGGGGAAAAATCCTTCCTGTCAGTTTTTTGGAGCCAGATGCATGCAGTCTCGTTGTTTCGTGTTCTTGGGTAGTGCGGGGCTGATGCTCCTTTTTCAGACGGCCACGGCGGCCAGCGGGGTTTCCCTGTTGGCGATGGAGGAGCCGGTCTCCACGCTGGTGTCGCCTTCCGCCGCAACCATTCCATCGATGCAATACACCTACGCTGGCTCAGCGTTTGTTGCAACGACGGTCACCTCCACGCCGCTGTTGTGTGCGAATACGGGGCAGCCGTCCGTCGCGGGAACAACGCTGAACCCGGTTTACTACAGTGCGTTCGGCGGCGTGGGTAACCCCAACCCGAGGCCGTTCGTGTTCGGAGCCAGTGCCGGCAGCCCTGGCGTATCGGCGCAGGCGCAAGGCGCTACTCAGGTAGCCATGACAGCCAGCTCGATGCAGTTCCTGGGCGACGCCTCCGGTTCGCTGGTCTGCTACGGTCTGGATCCTCACGGCGCACATCGCCTGACGCGCGACATGTTCGAAGATGGTGTCGACCCGAACCCGTACAACAGCAGTGTCTCGTTGTCGGTGACGCATGTCCCTTCGAGTCCGACCGACTTTTACGCATACCGTATCGACGTGACGTTGCCCGCGTTGCCGTCAAGCACCGACGACTTCGCCCTGATCGAGGGTTTTGACACCTCGGTATTCGCGACGGTTGCCAGCGAAGCCACGAGCGGGCTTCAGGGTTTCTGGTGCCAGTCCCTGGATGGTCAGACCTGCGCGCAGATACTGGGAAACAGCTACGTCGGCAACATCAATTTCTCGTACAGCAACGGCATCAACAATTCACTGCAGGCGCCGGTCGCTCCAAGTCCGGATGTGACATACCACTTGCTCGTCAAGCGCTATCTGCGCACCGGCGTTACGTCGCTTCCGACCACGGGTGCACCGGTGGCGATCGTCGCCTTGTTTTCGCCGAATGACCTTCAGGAAAACAAGCTCGACGACAACGTCGCGTCAGGCAACAACGAGGTGGCCAATGCGGCACCGAGCGTGACCCAGGATGCAACGTTCACCTCGTTCAGTGGCAGCCTTGCTGCGCTCAACGAAAACACCGACAGCGGTACGCTGACCTTCGACATCGCAGACACGGATACGCCTGATCCGGTCAGTGGCCCCCACTTGACCGCAGCAGTGACTTTGAACGTCGCCGGCCTCAGTTTCCCGGCTGCAGCTGACTGTTCGACTGTGCTGGCTCCCGGAAGCGGGGTAGCAGCCAGCAGAGCCTGCACGGTCGACATTCCGCTCAACAATGCAAACGCGTGGAATGCCGCCGTCGCATCGAACTACGACGGTTTGTTCAACGCATTGGCGACCGACACCACGAACGGTTCGTATGCCTCGGGGGTCACCGCGAGCGCACAGATCGTCGTGACCGACGCGGGTCTGAAGTCGAGCGCACCGGTTTCGGTGCCGATTCACATCCACAGCACGGTAAACAACGCGCCACTGATCGCGTACGCCGGCCAGCTGGTGGCAACGAACGATCCGAACAACAATCAGTCCTATCCCACGTACTCGTGCTCGGTCAGTGCGGGAAGCGGTGTCGGTGGGTGTGGCGCACCGTTGCGAGGCTCGATCGATGTGACGCTGACGGGCTCGGTGACGGCAACGCCCGGACCCGCAGCGGCATTCGACGAACTGGTCACGCAGACCACCGCGGTCGTGCCATTCAAGGATGCCAATGATTCCTTCACGAACGTTCAATGCGACCGGGAACAGACAGCGCTCGTCTTCGTAACCAACGGCGGACCTATTGTGGCGGCAGCCGGAGTGCAAGGAACCTACGATATGGATTTCCTCCTGCCCACGACACCGCCGGCCTCGGCGGTTTCTGCCTTGTGCACGTTGACGATCACCGACGTCGGCCCGTTCCCGAACGGCGAGACGGCCAAGACCACGAGCAAGCAGTTCCGCATCGTCGTCAACCCGTAGCAAACCGCGCCCGGCTCGACCGGCGCCCGCTACCGCTTTCATCTGCCAGCTTTCGCTGGCGTTTGTGTTTCTGGGGTCCGAAAACAAGATGCCGCGCGGCTAGAATGACGCCATGAAGCGCGGAGCGGATTCCCCGCACTCCCTGTTTTCCCGGCTGCAGCGCAGCGGCGCTGTCGAGGTGGTCGGCAGTGCCGGCGCGTTCCTGCGCGACGCCTGCGTGCGCGTCAGCGGCGACACGGCGCTTGCCGCGGCAGCGGACGAATTGGCGGCCACGCTCGACCTGCTCGAGGAACTCGATGCCGATGCCGAGATGTCGGGCGCCTGCGCGCTGCACGCGTTGCAGCAATGCGGTATCAGCCTGCCTGAAGCAGAGGCGAGCCGATTGCCGCCCGGCGTGCGCGATCTGATCGATGGCCAGCAGGCGGCGGAGAAAGTCTGGTCGCTGTATGCCGCCCGCAGCAGCGCGGGCAGTGCCGAGGGGCTGCGCCGGTTGCTGCTCGCCATCATCCGCGACCTGCGTGTCGTCCTGATCCTGCTTGCGCGCCAGCTCGCGCGCATGCGCGCCGCGATCCACGCACCACCCGAGCAACGCCGCGAACTGGCGCAGCTGACCGCCGACATCCACGCGCCGCTGGCGAACCGTCTGGGTATCTGGCAACTGAAGTGGGAACTCGAAGACCTCGCATTTCGCTATGTCCAGCCGGACACTTATCGGCGCATCGCCAGACTGCTGGACGAACGGCGCGCCGACCGCGAGCGCTTCATCGCGGTGGCGATGGGTACATTGCGCCGTGCGCTGGCGGAGGTCGGCATCGAGGCGGATATCGCAGGCCGGCCGAAGCACATCTATTCGATCTGGAAGAAGATGCAGCGCAAGGGCGGCGAATTTTCGACGCTGTACGACATCCGCGCGCTGCGCGTCCTGGTCGCCGACGTGGCGGCGTGCTATGCCGCGCTCGGCATCGTGCATTCCCTGTGGCCGCCGTTGCCGAGCGAGTTCGACGACTACATCGCGCGGCCGAAGGGCAACCAGTATCAGTCGCTGCATACGGCGGTGGTCGGTCCCGAAGGCAAGACGCTGGAGGTGCAGATCCGTTCGCACGAAATGCACGCGCACGCCGAGCGCGGGGTGGCAGCGCACTGGCGTTACAAGGAGGAGACTGCGCCGGCGGTCGCTTCCCTCACTCCACCGTCTGCTTCGCAGGCGGTCCCCGCCTCTGCCGCTGCGCGGGCGAGGGACACCGGCCGGCCGCCCGTGGCGGCCAGATTCTCCCGGGGCCTGGATCAGGGTTTCGAGCGCAAGGTCGCATGGATGCGGCAGTTGCTCGAGGCGAAGGACGACAGGGACGACGATTCGGCCCTGCTCGCCGGCTTCAAGACCGACATCCTCGAGGACCGCGTCTACCTGCTGACGCCGCAGGGCAAGGTCATGGACCTGCCGCGCGGAGCGACCGTGCTCGACTTCGCCTATCACGTGCACACCGATGTCGGCCATCGCTGCGTCGGCGCGAAGGTCAACGGGCGCATCGTGCCGCTGAATTTCCAGCCGGCAAGCGGCGACCGGGTCGAAATCCTGACCGGCAAGAACCTGGCGCCGCGGCGCGACTGGATTTCGGCCCACCACGCGTTCCTGACGACGCACCGCGCGCGCGAAAAAGTACGGGCCTGGTTCAAGCGCGCCGACCACGACGCCAACGTCGCGGCGGGCCGCGCGATCCTGGAAAAGGAACTCCGGCGTCTGGCACTGGGCCACGTCGAACTGGAATCGCTGCCGTCGAAATTCCATCTGAAGACGCTCGAGGAACTGACCGTCGCCCTGGCGGTCGGCGATATCAGCGCCGGCCAGGTCGCGCGGGTGCTGCAGGAGGAGCATGCGCCGGCACCGACGCAACCGGCTGCGGCACCGCGCGCCCCGCGGCGTGACAAGGATGCGGTCGTGATCGAGGGTGTCGGCAACCTGCTGACGACGCTTGCGCGCTGCTGCCAGCCGCTGCCGGGCGACGCGATCGTCGGATTCATAACGCGTGGCCGCGGCGTTTCGATCCATCGCGCCGACTGCGCCAGCTTCGGCCGGCTGCGCGCGCGCGATCCGAGCCGCGCGATCGAGGTCGAATGGGGCGGGGCGCGCTCGCAGGCTTACGAGGTCGATCTGCTGGTGCGCGGCTACGACCGGAAATGGCTGCACAAGGATGTTACCAACGTGATCGCGTCGGCCAACGTGCATCTGCTCGCGGTCAACACACGCATCGATGCGGCCACGGGCCTTGCGACGATGAACTTCGCCGTGCGCGTGGCCGATTTCGAGCAACTGTCGACCCTGCTCGCCCGCCTTGCCGGTGTGCCGAACGTGATCGAGGCCAGACGCCTGGCATGATCCATTGTCGCAGGCCCGAAAACAGCAAAGGCGGACATTGTCTGTCCGCCTTTGCCTGTAGCTCGCGTCCGCCGTTGTCGGGGAACGCAGGGCCTGGCTCTCCTTAGCTTCTGTTCCGTTTAGTCGCGATGCTCGCGCATGGCTTTATTGATCGGCAATGCGGGGGAGGGGCATCACCGATGGGCAAACGGTAAGGCCTGGCGCCTGAACGATTCAAAAATCCGGCCGGGATTCAGGCTGCCGCCAGCATTCCGGTCAGCGGCCGTTCGGTTTGGTGACGCGGGTGTGAAGGCATCGGATCGGCCATTGCCTTTGGGTGCAAGGGTTTTTTCGGTCCGGATGGGGCCATCGGTGTCACGCAGCGCCGGCGGCGTTTCCAGCCAATGCATTGTTTCATGTCGGTTTCCACGCAGCCGGGATGCAGAACTCGCGGCGGCGCATGTTATGCTTGGACGCTGAACACCGGCGTTTAGGGGAGGCTCTTCCGCCCCGGCGCCCCAACGCGGGGGTAATAGAGCAACGTGATCGAAATACCCGGATACCGCATCCTGCGTCAGCTCGGCCGCGGCGGCATGGCCACGGTCTACCTCGCGCTGCAGGAGTCGGTGCAACGCGAAGTTGCCATTAAAGTGATGTCGCCGACGTTGCTGGCCGATCCGGATTTCGGCGAACGCTTCCTGCGCGAAGCGCGCATCGCCGCGCGCCTGCATCATCGCCATGTCGTGGGCATCCACGATGTCGGCCGCGTCGGCGATTACAACTACATGGCGATGGAGTATCTGGGCGGCGGCCCGATACTGGCGCGCGACGCCGGCCCGCGGCCGGTCCGCTTCGCCTTGCGCATCGCGCGCGAAATCGGCATGGCGCTGCATTATGCGCATGCCAAGGGGTTCGTGCATCGCGATGTCAAACCCGACAACATCCTGCTGCGCGAAGACACCAGCTCGGCGCTGACCGATTTCGGCATCGCGCGGGCCAACGATTCCGAACGCATGACGCGCACCGGCGCGGTGATCGGCACGCCGCACTACATGAGCCCGGAGCAGGCGCGCGGGCGTCCGATCGACGGGCGTGCCGACCTGTACAGCCTCGGTATCGTGCTCTACGAACTGCTGGTCGGGCGCGTGCCGTTCCATGCCGACGACTCGCTTGCGGTCGGCATCATGCACATCACGCAGCCGGTCCCGATCCTGCCGGAAGCGCTGCAACCGCTGCAGCCGGTGCTCAACCGCCTGCTCGCCAAGCAGCCCGAAGATCGCTTCCAGAACGGCCAGCAGCTGGCCGACGCGATCGAGCAGATCGAACTGCAGATGGCGAACGGCGAACTGCCGGACATGGAAAATCCCGACGACGCGTATCGCCGCGAAGTACCGGGTGGGTCGCCGTCGCCTGCGCAGCGCATGACCACGCCGTCGCCGGCGCAGCGCATGACCACGCCGCCGCCGGTGCAGCGCAGCACGCCGTCGCCGTCACAGAGAACGAACACGCCGTCGCCGCAGCGGCGTGCCGAGCCGAGCATCGGCCGGATGGACGAGTTCGTCGCGGTCGAGCGCCGGCGGCCCGGTCCGCGCGCGCCGGAAAGCAGTCGATCCGAGGGCGGACGCTCCGTCGCCCGCATCATCGTGCCGATCGTGCTGGTGCTGCTGCTTGCGGTCGGCGCGGCAGGCGCCTGGTTCTATCAGGACAGGCTGCGCGCACTGTTGCCGAGCACCGAGCTGAACGGGTTGATTTCGCGTGGACAAAAAGCGCTCGCGGAAAACCGTCTGATCGGCACGCAGGGCGACAGCGCGCGCGAACTGTTCCAGAGCGCGCGTGCGCTCGATCCGGACAATGATCAGGTCAAGAAGGGGCTCGACAGCGTCGGCGCGCAACTGGTGGTGCAGGCGCGGGCGGCACTGGAGCACAAGGATGTTGCCACGGCGCGCACCGACCTGGCTGCTGCCGAAGAGGTACTCGGTGGCGGACCGGAGATCGAACAGCTCAAGGCCGACTTGCAGGCCGCGGAGACACACGGTAGCGGGACCGAAGACCTGCTGCGCCGCGGCGATGCGGCGCTGGCAGCCGGCAAACTGCTTGGCGACGATGGTGCGAGCGCGCTCTACCAGAAGGTGCTGGCGGCCGAGCCGACCAACGCACTGGCGCTCAGCGGCTTGAAGAAGGCGGCCGACAGCCAGGCTGCGCTGGTGCGCGAGGCGATCGGCGCCGGCAATGCCGATCTGGCGAACCAGCGCATTACCGATTTGGCGAAGCTGTCGCCGAACCATCCTTCGATTCCGGAACTGCGCGCCGCCCTGTCGACGATGCATACCGCGGCCGCGAAGCCGCGTGAAGCGGCGCCGCCGGCCGCGCCGCCGCCGGCGCGCGAGGCGGCACCGCCGCCGTCGCCGCGCGACAACAGCGCGCTGTCGAGCGAGCAGCAGCTGGCAAAGGCCGATGCGCAACTGCGCGCGGGCAACTTGGCCGGGGAAGACGGCGCACTGGCGCTGTTCCAGGCGGTGCTCAAGCGCGACCCGAAGAATGCCCGTGCCAAGGCCGGGCTGCGCCGCGTTGCGCAGGGTTTCGTCACGCAGGCGAACGCCGCCCTCGACGAAAACAATCTCGCCGATGCCGACAAGCTGGTGCAACAGGCCGACGCCGCAGCCTCCGACCTGCCGGACCTGAAGGCGTTGAAGTCGCGCCTGCGCGAGGAGCGCGAACAGCATGACATCGCCGGCAAGCACACGCAGGTGTCGAGCGAGAATCAGGCTGCCATCGAGCAGTTGCTGGAGCAGGGCGACAAGGCCATGGCGGCCGGCAACATCAACATTCCTCCGGGCGACAGCGCCTACGACAAGTATCGCGCCGTGCTGCGCCTCGATGGCAACAATGCCAAGGCGTTTGCCGGCCTGGGACGCATTCCCGCGCGCGCCAAGGAATTGTTCGAACAGGCATTGAAGGCGAATACGCCGAACAAGGCACGCATCTATCTCGATGCGATTGCCGATGTCGACCCCAACAATGCATCGGTGCCGGCGCTGCGCGAGCGGCTGGCCAACCTGTATCTGGATCAGGCCGAAGCGCGCGCCGAACAGGGTTCGCGCGGCGACGCCGAACGCGCCCTTGCCAGTGCCCGCGAGTTGTCGCCGAACAATCCGCGCGTCACCTCGATCAATGAGAAGATCCAGGCGATTCCCGCCGCGCCGCCGGCAGGCGGCTGAAACGGCGCAGTCCAGCCGCGCCATTGCGTTGCGGCCGTCGTGTGCCTGCTGCTGCTAGCGTTTCATGCCGGACGCGATCGTCCGTGGCTGCTGCTGGGCAACCGCGACGAGTTCCATGCGCGACCGACCGCCGCCGCCGGGGCCTGGGCTGACGCGCCGCAGGTGGTCGGCGGGCGCGATCTGGAGGCCGGCGGCAGCTGGCTGGCGCTCAATCGCAACGGCCGCTTCGCCGCGGTGACCAATGTGCGCACCGGCCTGCCGCAGCGCGGTCGCCGCTCGCGCGGCGAACTCGTGGCCGCCTTCGTGCGCGGTGCCGCGACGCCATCGGATTACGCGGCGCAAATTGCCGCGGCGCGTGCCGACTTCGGTCCGTTCAACCTGATCGTCGGCGATGCCGAAGCGGCCGCCGGCGCGAGCAGCACGCTGCCACGGTCGTGGGAATTCAGCGCAGGCGTCCATGTCCTTAGCAACGGGCCGCCACAAAGCCAGTGGCCGAAGTCGCGCCGCTTGCGGGCCGGCTTCGACGCGTTGTTGCAAAGTGGAGAAATATACGGGAGCCGGCCGGATGACTCGGCGCTGCTCGACCTGCTGGCCGACACGACCCCGGCGGCCGATATCGACCTTCCGGAAACCGGCGTCGGCCGCGACCTCGAACGACTGCTCGCGCCGATCTTCATCCGCGGGCGGGAATACGGCACGCGCGCCAGCACGCTGGCCTACGCGCGCGCCGATGGTTCGTGCGTGCTGGTCGAACGCGGCTTCGGCCCGGACGGCGTTGCCCTGGCGGAAACGCGCATCGAAACCTAGCGGCGTAGCGCGAGGCTCAAGGCCTCGGCTCGGCACCGCAACCGGGCTTGCCGGTTTTTCATTGGCCTTTGGCTTTTGATTTTTGGCGTTCCGGTTTCGACTCCGGCAGGATGCGCCGCAGGGCTGCGCGCGCAGCATCGAAAGAGAAGTGTTCGCGTACATTGACCAGTCCGTTGTCCGACAACGTCTGCCACAGCTGCGCATCGGCATAGGCACGTTCGACCGCCGCGGCGAAATCCACGGGCGTGTCGGCGACCATCACGTCGATGCCGGGGCGGACATGCATGCCCTCGACCGCCATCGAAGTGGCGACCACCGGCAACCCGTAGCTCATCGCCATGTTGACCTTGCCCTTGACGCCGGCGCCATAGCGCAGCGGTGCGACCGACAGGCGGCTTTCGTCCATGAACGGCGCGATGTCGGGAACGAATCCGTGCACGATCACGTCGTCGGCGGTCAGGTCGAGCACCTCCGACGGCACCTTGCTGCCGATGACGTGCAGCAGCGGCGCGCTGCCGGCACGCAGCAACGGCATGACCTCGCGCACGAACCAGCACACGGCGTCGATGTTCGGCGGATGCTGGAAGCCGCCGACGAAAACCAGGTCGTGCCGATCGGCGAATGGCTTGCGTGAACCGTGCACCGCGTGCACGTTCGACAACACCTCGATGCGCACGTTCGGCAGTTCGGCTTCCAGCAGGCGCTTCTCGGCCGGGCTGACGACAAGGGTCGTGTCGGTTTCGCGCATCAGCCTGAGTTCCTGCACCTTGGTCTGCGCTGCGTGGCGCGCGAGCTCGGCGCTGGCAGCCAGCGCGGCGGCACGTTCCTCGCGCAGATAATGCAGGTCGACCGTATCGAAGATCAGCTTCGCCTGCGGTGCGTACAGGCGAACGGCGCCGACATAATTGGCGGCGACGTAGTGCCGCGATACGACAATCGCATCGAGCGTCGGTCCCTGCTCGCGCAGCCAGGTGACCGGATTGGAAACGAACGGGTGGTACAGCGCCTCGACGCCGAGCGCCTGCAGCGCATCGGTGTAGCGGCCCATGTGCGCCAGGTTTTCCGGCATGAAGACGACTGCGTAGCCCAGGTCGTGCAGCAACTGCATCAGGTTGACCATGCGCAGCGAGCCGGAATCCTGGTCGGGGGTCGGCGTGTACGCATCGATGATCAGGATGCGGCCACGCGCGCGGTGATTGGCGGCCGCCGGCGCGGAGCGCGCATCCGGAATCGGCGCCGGCTGGTGGCGCAGCGCATCCTTCCACTTGTCGACGAACTTGTCGCGGTTGATAACCTGAAAACGCTTCATGCCGCTGCCGGTATCGGTGCCGGCCGTGATGCCCTCGAAGTGCACGACCGTCGCACGCGGTTCGTAGTACACCTTGAGTCCGGCCGCCCGGATTGCAAATGCCAGGTCGGTGTCTTCGTAGTAGGCCGGCGCGTAGCGCGTGTCGAAGCCGCCGAACTGCACGAACAATTCGCGCCACAGCAGGATCGCGGCGCCGGAGCAATAGTCGGCTTCGCGGCGGAAGTTGTAGCGCGGATCGGCCGGGTCGTCGAAGCGGCCGTAGTTCCAGCCCGAGCCGTCGTCGAAGACGATGCCGCCGGCCTCCTGCAGGCGCCCGTCCGGATAGACCAGGCGGGCACCGACCAGGCCGGCGTGCGGCTCCTCGTCGAAGCAGCGCACGAGCGCCTCCAGCCAGCCGGCCGTGACCACGGTATCGTTGTTGAGGAACAGCACGAAGTCGCCGCGCGCCCGCGCCGCGCCGGCATTGCACGAACCGACGAAACCCAGATTGCTTTCATTGCGCAGCACCTGGATGCCGGCGATCTGCGCCAGCCTTTCTGCGGTCGCGTCGCTCGACGCATCGTCGACGACGATCACGTCGAATGGCGTTGCTGCGGCATGCGCCGCGATCGAACGCAGGCAGGCGACGGTGTAATCGATCTTGTCGTGCACCGGGATCACGATCGTCACGCGCGGCACATCGGCGGCCGGAACGCCGAACGCGGTAAACGAGGAGTCCGGTGCGGCGACCGGTTCGGTCGGCGTGATCGGCGCGCCGCGGCGGAATTCGTCGCCGATGCGGCGCATCGTGCCGATCGCGCCGCGGCTGGCCATGCTGCCGCGCGCGCGCCGGGCGATGGACCGCAAGCGCTGCATCGCAAAGGCGAGGCGCACGCGGGCGCCGCGCAGCTTGCGCATGACGAAGCGCAACGGTCCGGTCACGCGCCATGACGTACTCGCGCGCATCGCGTCGAGCTGCGCGTCGAGCGACCTGGCCCATTGCGTGCGTTCCTCGAACTCGCCCTCGAGGCGCGCGATCTCGGTCTGTGCCCAGGTCGTTCGTTCCTCGATCAGGATGTCGCGCTGCACGATCAGCTGGCGCGCGCGGCGCAGATCACGGTCGAGCGCAGTGCCCCACTCGCCGCGCCGGTCGAGTTCGTGCCGTTGCGTGCGATTGGCTTCGCGCAGGCCCTGCACGGAGCGCTGCGCGGAGCCCAGTTCGGCCGCACGCGTCAGCGCCAGCAGGCGATCGCCGGTTGCCTGCGTCTGCGCGTAGCGCGCCGCGGGTTGCGCCGGCAGCGGCAATGCCGCGCGGTAGTCGGCCGCCATCGCGTCGATGCCGCGCTGGCCGGAGGCGCGCAGCGCCGAACGCGCCTGGTCCACATCGGAGCGCCGCGACGCTAGGCGCGCCACGGCAGCGGCGACATCGTCCGGCGCGGGATCGACGAGCCAGCCATTCACGCCGTCGGCGATGCGTTCGGCGAGCGCGCCCACGCGCGTGGCGATCACCGGCAGGCCGAGGCTGAGCAGTTCGGACAATGCGTAGCTGAAGGTCTCGGCCACAGTCGGCAGCAGCAGCGCGGCATCGGGCGCAATCTGCGCGAGCAAGTGCGGCAGCTCGTCGCGACGGTAATTGAGCACGACATGCACGTCGCGCTGGCCGAAGAACTGTTCGCCCTCGGCGCCGGCGCCGAGCAGGAAGATCTCGGCGTGTTCGCGCAATGCCGGCAGCACCGCGCGCAGCAGCTCGCCGCCCTTGCCGGCGCGCACGCGTCCCGGCACGACCAGGCGCAGGCGCTGGCGTGGCGTCGGTGTCGCAAGCATTGCGGTGCCGGCCGGCCACGGCGCCAGTCCATGCGGGATCACCTGCGACGTCAGGCGCGCGAAGCGCGGCTCGAGGCGCAGCAGGTTGGCGAGCATCGAGCGGCTCGGCGCAATCAGCAGCGCGCCGGCCGCGAAGGCGGCATCGACGTAGGCGTCGCGCAGTGCGCTCCAGAAAGCCGGCTCGCGCTCGGCAAACTCGAATGCGGAGCCGCTGCCGGCCAGGTCCGATTGCAGCTGGGCAGCGTCGAATTTCAGCGTGGCCTGGCCGAAGTCGCGGTGCAGGACGGGCCAGAGCGGATAGAAATCGTGGCCGACGATGGCCGTCGGCAAGCCGCTGCGCAGCGCATCGAGGCTGTGCCCGATCAGCGACGACACCATGATCGCCGTCACGCCGAATTCGCGCGTGACGGCATACAGGAAGGCGGCATAGGCGCGGTGCTTCAGCGCGGTGCTGCGGATCGGGTTCGACAGCACCAGCTGCCGCAACGGCGGTCCGCCCGCCGTGCCGGTGCGCAGTTCGATCGTCTCGCCATAGCTGCGCCGCGCGAAGTTGCCGCGCGCGACGAGCACGAGGTGATGCCGTTCGCGGTCGGCCGCGGCCAGATCGTGCACGAAGCGCTCCGAGCCGCCGCCCCAGCCGTGCAGGACATGCAGGACTACCGGCTTGTTGTCCAGGCCCGGATATCCGGCCAGGGAATTTGTGGAAATTGTCGCATCGTGCGCCAGCGCCGCGACAAGCTGCTCGCGCAGTTCGCCGAGCGGCGATGGCGGCGCGGGGTCGGCTCCAGCCGGCGCTGCCGCCGGACCGCGCAGGTCGCGGTCTGGTTCGGCGACGTACAGGTGATCGAGCAGCACGCAGCGCAGCGGCGCGAGCAGCGGCGCGAACTCGGTGTTGCGCAGTGCATCGCCGGGAACCGATCGCAGCCGCGCGCCGGACCAGGCGCTGAGCAACGTGGAAACCGCAGGCCAGTCGATCAGCTGGTGGCGCCCGTGCGCGTAGCAGAGCGCATCGATCGCCAGGGCGTCGGCGCTGGTCCGGCTGTCTTCCGGCAGCGGCGCGCGCGCGCTGTCGACATTGTCCAGCGGCGACGCGGCAAGTACATCGGCCTCGGCGAGCGCACGCAGCAGCCGTTCGCACCACAACGCCGGCAGCACGGTGCCGGAGCGCATCAGGACCAGGTCGTCGCCCGGATAAATAGAGGCGGCATGCCGCAGCAGCGTCGCTGCATCGCGCACGGACGCCGCGGCAGGATGGGCGATTTCGGTCCCGCCCAGCAGCACGTTCGCGGGGCCGCCGAACCAGGCGAAGGACGCACGCGCCGGCGCCGAGGCGGCGACACCGTGCAGCCATGCTTCCGATTGCTCCGGGCCGAAGATGCAGATGCGCAGCGACAAGGTCTGGGCCGGGTCAGTCACCGAGCGGGATTTCCGAAAGACGCCGGCGGCGGCATCCGGCAGGTCTTGCGTAGCATGAGGGCTCCAGCTCGAATCGCGGACAAAGGTGGCGAATTATCGCGGATGGCAGCGGCCCTGTCATGGCGCCGGGGCGCAAAGGCCCCGCTCCGGCCGAATCGGGTAGACTGGCTTGGTCCTGGTAGTGCGTGCCACGCTGCTTTGTCTGCTTTCCTTGCGTTTGTCCGCGCCGCCTGGCGCCTCGTGCGTATCCCGTTCTGGCTGGCGCTGGGCGTTTCAGCCGGCTTCCTCGGGCCCTACGTCGTCTATCTCGATGGCCAGGTCCGCAGCCGCTTCGACGATCTGAGCTGGGACTTGCCGAGCCGCATCTACGCCCGGCCGCTCGAACTGACGGTCGGTGCTGCGATGTCGCCCGAAGCGCTCGCACTCGAGCTGGATGCCGCGCGCTATGGCGCCGACCCGTCTGCCCGGGTGCCCGGTACGTTTGCCCGCAATGGTGCAAGGTTCACGATCGCGCGCCGTGCATTCGCCGATGCGAGCGGCCGCGAAGCGCAGCGGCGCATTGCGGTCACGCTGACGGCCGGGCATGTGTCGGCCCTCAACGACGCCGACACCGGCGCGCCCGTTGGCCGGGCACGCATCGATCCGGCACGCATCGCGACACTGTATGGCGCCGAGCAGGAAGAACGGCGCATCGTCCGGCTCGATCAGCTGCCGCCGCTGCTGGTTGCCGGACTGCAGGCGGTCGAGGATCGCGAGTTCAAGCATCACCACGGCATCAATGTCACGTCGATCGTGCGTGCCGCGTTCGCCAACCTCGTCGCCGGTCACGTGGTACAGGGCGGCAGCACGCTGACGCAACAGCTCGTCAAGAACCTGTTCCTGGATCGCGGCCAGCGCTATACGCGCAAGATCAACGAAGCGTTGCTCGCGCTGATCATCGAGGCGCGCTACGACAAGCGCCGCATCCTCGAGGCGTACTGCAACGAGGTGTTCCTCGGCCAGCAGGGTGGCCAGGCCGTGCACGGCTTGGCTGCAGCGGCCGAGTTCTATTTCGGTCGCGAGCCGCGCGACCTGAGCCAGGCCGAGGTCGCACTGCTGGTCGGCATGATCCAGGGACCGAGCCTGTACGATCCGCGCCGGCACGCCGAACTGGCGCGCAACCGGCGCAATCTTGTACTGAACATGTTCTACGAAACCGGACTGATCGACGAGGCGACGCTGACGAGCGCGCGTGCCGCCGCGCTCGGCGTACCCGAGACGCCGGGCCTGCCGCGCAACGCGACGCCGGCGTTCCTCGATCTGGTGCGTGCGCAACTTGCACGCGACTATCCGGCCGCCGAGCTGCAGCGCGCCGGTTTGTCGGTGTACACGACGCTGGCGCCGTCGACGCAGATGCTGGCCGAGCAGGCAATGACAAAGACGCTGGAAACGCTCGGCAAGCGCCAACCGGAACTGCAGGCCGCAATGGTCGTGACCGGCGCACACGACGGCGAAGTGCAGGCGTTGATCGGCGCGCGCGACCCGGCCGATCCCGGGTTCGATCGCGCGCTCGACGCGCAGCGTCCGATCGGCTCGCTGATCAAGCCGTTCGTCTACCTCGTCGCGCTGGCGCAGCCGAAGAAGTATTCGCTGGCGACGCTGCTCGACGATGCACCGGTCGACATGGTGCAGCCGAACGGCACGCACTGGACGCCGCAGAACGACGATCACGAAGCGCACGGCAAGGTCGCTCTGGTCGACGCACTCGCCCATTCGTACAACCTGGCCACGGTGCACCTGGGGCTCGAGCTGGGCGTCGAGAAGGTGCGCGGCCTGCTCGACTCGTTCAACCTGGGCGTCGAGATCAATCGCAATCCGTCGCTGCTGCTCGGGGCAGTCGACCTGTCGCCGTTCGAGGTTGCGCAGCTGTACCAGTATTTTTCTGCCGACGGCCACGCCGTGCCGCTGCGTGCGCTGCGCGGCGTGATCGATGCGCAGGGCCGGCCCTTGACGCGCTACGCGGTCAAGCCGGGCGCCGGCGACTACATCCAGGCGGCGCGCTTGATAAGCTATGCCATGCAGCAGGTGACGCAGGTCGGCACGGCGCGTGCCGTCGCGGAACAGGGCCTGGGTTTCCTGCATGCGGCCGGCAAGACCGGAACCAGCGATTCGCAGCGCGATTCGTGGTTTGCCGGGTTTACCGGCTCGCATCTGGCCGTGGTCTGGGTCGGGCGCGACGACAACAAGCAGACCGGGCTGTATGGTGCAACCGGTGCATTGCAGGTCTGGATGGGCCTGTTGCACCAGTTGCCGAGTTCCGCGCTGGAGTTGTCGCAGGACGGATTGGATACGGCATGGGTCAACCCGCAGTCCGGCGCGCGCACCGATCAGCAATGTCCCGGCGCGCGCGCGTTGCCGTTCATGGCCGGCTTCGTGCCGGAAGAAAGCGATTCCTGCAAATGGTTCGAACTGAAATCGATTTTCGGCGCCGGCCATTAGCGGCGTCACATCAGGACAGGTGAAGCAATGAATCGAAAGCTGACTGCATCCATCTTGCCGGCATTGCTGGCCATCGCACTGGCCTCGTGTTCGCAACCGGCGCCGCCGGCCAAGGGCGGTGCGAGGCCCAACGCCCAAGCGCAGGCCGACGCCAACACCCTGGCGATCGTCGCCAATATCCGCGCGGCAGGCACGCAGTTCGACTCGAGCGTCGAAGTCAAGCCTTTGCGCGATCCGGCCGTCGACGGACTGCTGAAACAGGCGCACGACCTGGAGGGCCAGCAGCAGATCGCCGCTGCCCTCGAGGCCGTGAACAAGGCACTGAAGATCGCGCCGAACGCGCCCGATATCCTGCAGTACGAAGCCGAGCTGCAGATCCAGGCGCACGACTGGAAACAGGCCGGCGCGCTCGCGCAAAAGTCATGGGAGCTGGGGCCGAAAGTCGGCGCGCTGTGCGCGCGCAACCAGCAGACCCTGGTCCACGTGCGCGAGGCGCAAGGCGATTCCGCCGGCGCAGCGCAGGCCAGGCAGCAACTGTCCGGATGCAAGGTGCCGGCGCCGGCGCGCTATTGACGCAGACGCTGCGCTGGCTGTTTGTTCCACTGCCAGTCGCTGGCGACGCTTGGTCTTCCCCTCGTAGGGGAGGCTGGATGGGTGTTTTGCTTTGGAAGCAGAGCTTCCGCTCGCCCTGCGGGCGAGCGGGTCACTTTCATTTGAACGTGACACTACGCTTTGCCTTGCAATTGAAATGCAAAGCTTCCACTCGCCCTGCGGGCGAGCGGGTTACTTTCTTGACTCCGGGCATCCTGCCCTTCGCCGCTACGCGGCCAGCTGCGCTGTTCGCGCCGCTCCTGCGGCGCAGTGCTTGTGCAAAGAAAGGTAACCAAAGAAACACACCCCCGGTGATGCGCTCTCCGGGCATCCTGCCTGCGAGTGCGCGAGCGCGCTACGGGGTTCGCTGGATGTACATCCGTGTACATTCAGCGAACGGCCGCGCGTCGTGCGCGGCCTCCTGCGGACTTTCCCTCCGCGCGCCCGCCGCATCACAGGGGGCCCCGTTTGGGCGGCATCCTGCCGCAGAAGCCAAGGCAAAGGCCAAAGCAAGAGTCGAAGCCAAAGCCGAAGCCGAAGCTTTCCACGCCGACACCTCGAGGCAGTGCAGGGATGCACGGCCTCGTGGATCCCGGCGCCGTTCGCGGTGCCGAGCATCGCAGGCGACGGCGGAAATTGCCCGCAGGGGCGCGCGCACTGTGACCCGCCAGATGGTTTGATTGATACGGGACATAACGGTACACAAAGGGAAAAAGCGGGAAAAACCGCATAAGTACGCCGTTTCAAGGGTATTGAACTAGGTGAAGAATAAAAAGCCGCCCTGACACATGGAATGCAGGTGGATCGGCTCTGGCGGCGGATCCGCCACATGGTTTGCGAAATACGAAAATCACCGGTCGCGCGTCGCCTCTGCAGGCCAAGCGAATTTAAAGACCAGGGGTTGATCCTCAGGCCAATTGGCAAGGGGCGGCCCACCATTGGGCCTTCGAACATGCGCTCCGATCCCACCTGGGCGCTTCGGCGCGTCATACTTAAGTGGAGCTTCAACGTCAAAAATGGTAGTGAATCCGAAAGCCTGTGTGCAAAACCCCAACAGCCGGCCGTCGTCGTCGGCCCAGACAAAGTAGATACCTAGCCTCGCATCCTCGCGAACAAAGACATGCTCAAAGTCGGTCACTACGTGAAGGGCATATTCGTCAGGCCACGGGGCGCGGGAAAATAGTGCTCTAATCCACCTTTCCTGCACGCCACTTCGAGCGACGGCATTTCCGGATGCTATTGCTCCACATATCGTCTTCAGCATCCAGCGCTCAAGCAATCGCCCGTCGATTCGGCGACACCAATCATTTACTCCACCTGGCTCGCCGATGCGCACAGTGCCATCAGCGAGAAGGCGAAAATTCGTATAGAAGTCACGCGCGACCGGATCGAGCAGATCCAAGTCGTCATGATGCTTCCTGCAAAGTACACGCCCGACCGCATATTGCTCAGGTAGGAGTTCGATTCTCTCTCCCGGCCGTTGCCAGGCCATTCCTTCAATAAAAACCGGTCCGAAGAGCCGCTGCACAGCGCCAGGAATAAAATGCTCTCGTTCCAAGGGGCCTTCACAGTCGCCCAAGATCTCCGCGTAGCAAGGCAAGCAGTTCTCCTATCGTGCAGGCGGGTCGTCAGGATGGTCGCAAGCGTGCGACAGCCGGTCCATCGCGCCGGCCACGAACGTGGCCAGCGTGTCGAGCTGGGGCGTGCTGAGGCCAGATAGCGAGAACTGCCCGGCCGCGGCCACGTAGGCGTCGACGTCGCGCTTCAGGTCGTAGTGCTTCGTTGCCAGGCCGATCTGCATGACCATCGAACGCCGTCGGATCGCGGCGCATATGGGATCCTCGAAGGGCGCGCCAGGGAAAACCCTGTGGGCGATCACGTTGGTGGCTGGAACGGAAACCGCTTCCTGGAGCAGCTGGCGCATGCGCGTCATGCGGGCGAGGTCGATCACGGGATATTCCCCTACTTGATCGCGGTACGCGCAAACCGCAGTACTTTGGCGTTCGGCAGCCCTTCTTCGAGCATTTCGTAGATTAGACCGACCAACTCGGCGCGCTTTTCCGTGGGTAGCACTCGGCCATCGAGTGCCTCCTCAGCGAGCTGGATCGAGACGGTAAGCACGTCATATCTCACGGGCTGAGAACCGCTCTGCGGCGCGGTTTCAGCAACCTTAGCGCCCTTGGCTGGCCGCTGCGCGGAGCCCACACCTGGCAACGGCTCAAGCATCGGTCCCTTTTCCCAGGCGAGCCAATCCATACGCACGCCGGCGGCTGCGCAAAGCCTGGCTAGCGGTAGGAACGGCGGCTCGACGGCTCCGCGGGCGTATTTCGCCAGCTGGTCGGTAGACCGCTCGGCAATCTTCGCTGCTTTCTGGCGCTGCCCCAAAACGTCGATCACCGCCGATAAGCGGCGTCCGAGTTCGACCAGCTCTAACTCGGATGCTGGCGGCGATTTTCCGTGATCGTCCGAGTTCATTGTATCTGGCTGATCCAGTGTGATTTTTATGAAAACGTGCCGCTCAAAGGCGTCACGCATAACTCGGATGCCGCTTAAGAGCGTTGACAGTGCCGCCTATAGGCGTTATATCTATCCCGTAGATAACGCTAACAACAGCGCACGAACGGGGACCAAAAAAATGTCGAAAAAGACGTCGCTCACTCCCGAGCAGGTACGCGCGAACCTGCGCGCCCAAGGCAAGACAGTCGCCAGCTGGGCGCGCGACCACAACTTCCGCCTGCAGGACGTGTATCGCGTCATGGGCGGCCAGTACAAAGGCTACTACGGCAAGGCTCACAGCATCGCCGTCGCGCTCGGCCTCAAGCCTAGCACTACCGACGACGAACGCAATCCGCAATCGCGCCGCGTCGCGTAGACATGCGCGCCCTCTATCGCCGGCTGCGTGCACAGCCGATGACCGACAACCTCGTGATCGCGATCGGTGCCTTCGCCGCAATCGCGGTCATTGCGATCGACCAGCTGCTCGGGCTGCCGCAATGAACCGCCGCGACCAGGCCACCGGCGACCTATTCGCCATCCCGCGCCAAGCTGAACCGATTCCCGCGTCGATGGATTTTCGCGCGCAGGTCAGTCACCTGATCTCAGACATGCTCGCCGGCGCGGCCGCAGCAGGTATCGACCGTTACGAGATCTCCGCGCGCGCCAGCCGCCTTGCCGGACGCGACATCAGCAAGGCAATGCTCGACGGCTATACGAGCGAAGCGCGCGACGACTTCAATGCGCCGCTGTGGCTCGTGCCGATTCTCGAAATCGTCTGCAGCAGCACTCGCATGTCCGAATGGCATGCGGGAGTACTTGGCGGCCGCGTGCGCTTCGGCGCCGCGACGCTCGATGCAGAGATCGGCCGTCTGGAACACGAGCGCGACATGGCCGGCGCGCGTGCACGCGAACTCAAGGCGCTGCGCCGGAGATCGCCGTGATGGCACGCGCATCGCGATTCCGCGAAGCCGAACTCGGCCGCGAATGCCGCTGCAGCCGCTGCCGCGAATGGTGGCCCGCAGATGAGGAATTTTTCTACATCCATAACGGCGCACCGCATTGCTACTGCAAGGCTTGCTACATCGAGCAACGCCTGGCGACTGATCCGAAGTGGCGACCGGGCTACGGCCGCGGCACGCCTGCACACGACCACGTGAGGCACGCCTAGATGCCCGACGGGGGAGCGACAATGTCAGACCGCTGGTACAGCGCCCTGCAGCTCGCAGGCCAACCAGGCATGCCGACCACCGAGCGCAATGTGCGCGCGCGCGCCGATCGCGAACGCTGGACATCGCGCCAGCGAATCGGCCGCGGCGGCGGCCGCGAGTACTCCGAATCCTCACTGCCAGAAGCAACGCGCCAGGCGCTGCAGCGCCGCGCCGCAATTTCCGCAGCCAACCGCTGCAAAACCTCACCCGATTTCCAGGCCGGCGCAAGCCTCGGCCGACGCCGCGCGATCGCCGAGTCGATCGATGCGGCCGCACGCCAGCGCCAGCGCGACGCCGGCGCCGCGAAAGCGGCAGGGCTCAGCGGCCGCGCGCGCGAACGCATGAACGCGAAGCTCGACCTGCTCGCGCGCCTGGACCAGTTTGCGCAGCATCATGGCCTTGGCATCTGTGCCGCGCGGGATGCGTTTTGCTCGGCCTACCAGGCCGGCGAAATCATCGTCGACGACGCCGCCAAGGCCGCCATCGGTGACGATGTTTCACCCGCGACGTTGCTCCGCTGGCAACGGACGCTCGAAACGCAGGGTGCGGCAGCACTCGCGGGCGCTTACGGAAACCGATCCGGCACCAGCTCGATCGAGTCGACGCCGGAGCTGCGCGATTTTGTTCTCGGCCTGCTAACCGACAAGCCGCACACCAGCGCTGCCAACATGCAGCTTGCCATCGAGGCGCGCTTCGCCACGCGCGACGTGCGGATCCCGAGCGAGCGCAGCACGGCGCGGTTCCTCGCCCGCTTCAAGTCGGAAAACGCGCAGCTGTACACCGCGATCGCGAATCCGGACGCGTGGAAGAACCGCTACATGTCCGCGTTCGGCAGCGCTAGCGAAGACGTGCTGCGCCTGAACCAGCGCTGGGAGTTCGACTCGACGCCGGCCGACGTGATGCTCGTCGACGGTCGGCACACGATCGTGCAGATCGTCGATATCTGGTCGCGCCGGCGCCTGTTCTACGTGTCGAAATCGTCGAGCAGCGAAGCGGTCTCGCAGGCGTTCCGGCGGGCGCTGCTTGCCTGGGGCGTGCCGGAGCAGGCGAAGATCGACAACGGCAAGGACTATGTCAGCGAACGCTCGACGCGCGGCTTCACGGCGCTCGGCATCGAAATGCTGATCTCGCCGCCGTTCTCGCCGTGGAAGAAACCGCACGTCGAATCCGGCTTCCGCACGTTCTCGCATTCGCTGCTCGAAATGCTGCCCGGCTACCTCGGCCACGACGTCGCCGACCAGCAGGCGGTGCGCGCCAGCAAGAGTTTCGCCGAGCGCCTGTTCAAGAAGAACACGGTCATCGACATCAAGCTGACCGCGGCCGAGCTGCAGAGCTTCTGCGATCGCTGGTGCCGTGACTTGTACCAACACCAGCCGCGCGAAGGATTGAACGGCCAGAGCGTATTCCAGCGCGTTGCGTCATGGACTGGCGAAGTGCGCCGCATCGGCGACGAGCGCACGCTCGATCTGCTGCTGGCCGAAGCACCGGATGGAAACGGCGGCCGCACCGTCACGAAGAAGGGCATCCGCGTCGATCGGCTGACCTACATTGCACCCGAGCTGCACGGCCTGGTCGGCGAGCGCGTGCAGGTGCTCTATGACGAGCGCGATGTCGGCCGCATCGTCGTCTATCACAACGGCGAGTTCTGCTGCGTCGCCGAGTGCCCGGAAGTGCTCGGCGTCAGCCGCGCGGAAATCGCCGCCGAAGCCGCCGCGCAGCGCAAGGCCGGCATCGCAGCACAGCGCGCCGAAATGCGTCGCCTGCAGCGCAAGGCCGACACGACCAACATCGCGTTCGAGATCCTCGACGCCAAGGCGCGCGAGAACGCGGCGCTCGCGTCGTTGTCGCTCGCCGACAACGTGGTGCACCTCACGCCGGCGATCGCCGCCGCGCAGGAAGCAGCCGAGGCGATGGACGCAACGCCGGCGCGGCCGGAACAGACCGGCGCCGAGCAGCTGCTCGACCTCACCGCAATCCGCGATCTGCGCCGCTCCGAGCAGGCGCAGGACGAAACCGCCGAGACGCGCTTCGTCGCGCTGCTCGACGTGCTGATGACGCCCGAGACCGAACGCAACGACATCGAGCGCCAGCGCCTGAAGAACTACTTCGACTCGGCCGAATTCCAGGGCCGCTGGACCGTGTTCGAGAGCTTCGGTCCCAGCGCATTCCAACTCGACGACAAGTACCTGGCTCTCCTCGGCGATGGCGCATTCGCCCATCGCTTTCGCGAAGCACAACTGAAGGGGTCATTCTGATGCGTTCAAAGACGGTTCCAATCTCCAACATCGCGCGCCTATCCGAGGCCGCCAACGCGCTCATCCACCGCGCCTACGGCATGCCCGGCATGGGCCTGATCGAAGGGCAGACCGGCTACGGCAAGACGACCGCCGTAGCGTGGCTGTCGATCAAGCTCAACGGCGCGTTCGTGCGCGCGCTCGCCACCACCACGCCGAGCAGCCTGCTCGAATCGATCTGCAAGGAACTCGGCGTCGGCCGGCGCCCGACGAACGTCGGCACGGTCGAGGTGATCGTGCAGCGCCTGGCCGAAACCGGCCGGCCGCTGTTCATCGACGAAGCCGACTACCTGGTCACGAACAAGCGCACGATCGAAACGCTGCGCGACATTCACGACTTGGCCACGGTGCCGGTCGTCTTGATCGGCATGCACGGCTTTCGCCGCAAGGTCACGCACCTGCAGCAGCTCACCGGCCGCATCGCACAGTGGGTCGAGTTCGAGGCAGCCAGCATCGACGACGCCAAGCAGCTCGCGCGCGAGCTGGCCGAGGTCGATGTCGCTGCCGACCTGGTGCATCGCTTGCACGACGCCGCGCGCGGCTCCGTCCGCCTGATCGTTGTCGGCCTCGGCCGCATCGAGCAGTTCGCGCGCGCGCGCAGCCTGTCGAAGGTGAGCGCGACCGACTGGCCGGCCAATGCCGACTTCTTCGTCGGCACGGCGCCGACCACCAAACGTGCCACGGCGCTCGCAGCGGTCGGCTGAGGCGCACGTGGCCGTTCCCGCCAACAGCATGCGCTACTGGCTGCGTCGCCGTCAGGCGGGCATGTGTGGGCGCACGAAGCTGTGGGAAGCGATGCGGATCCTTCGCGAGTTCACCGTCAGCGAACTCATGGCCGTCTGCGAGCTGGAGAAGAAGCGGCGGCATGCCGTGCTGACCTACGTCAGCCAGCTGCGCCGCGCCGGCTTCGTGCGCATCGCGCGCGCCGGCAACCAGGGCCGGCACGAGCAGCACACGTTCCGCATCGCACGCAATTCAGGCCCGCGGCCGCCAGCGATCGTTCGCTACGGCGCGGCGATGTACGACCCGAACACCGAACTGGAGTACTCCCTTGAATCAACCGATCAACAGTGACTGGCTCGTTGTGCTGCGCGAAGCGTGCGAACGCAAGGGCAGCTCGCAGGCCGCCGTCGCCAAGAAGCTCAAGTACTCGCCCGCGGTCATCAACCAGGTGCTGAAAGGCACCTACAAGGGCGACGTAAACAGCGTTCAACGCGCCGTCGAAGGCGCGCTGATGGGTCTCACCGTCGAGTGCCCGGTCATCGGCGAACTCGCGCGCAACCAGTGCCTGGAATTCCAGCGCCGCGAGTTCGCCGCCACCAACCACCTGCGCGTGCAGCTGTCGCGCGCATGCCCGACGTGCCCGAACCGCCGTGGGGGCGACTCGTGAGCGACGCGCCCAACCAGTTCTCCCTGCGCGGTATGCGCACGCCTGGCGACGCGCCGTATCGCTCCGCGCCGTCGACCGGGCGCCAGCGTCTCTACGTGCGCTGCCTGATGATCGACGTCGGCCTGCCCACGTTCGAGATCACGCTGATGCATCGCCGGCACTTCCTCGCGGCGAATCTCGAGTTCGCGATGGAAGGCCCGGACAAGCTGCCCGGCCGGCGCGTCGACGACGTGCTCACCGAACTCACCGCCGACCAGGCGTCCGCCCTGGCCAAGGTACTCCAAAAGGAGAGGGACAAATGACCGTTAAAGGTTTACTGATCCTCGCGCTGCTCGCGCTCGTCTTGTACGCCGCCTGGTGCGCGTTCGACGACTACGTGCGCAGCTTCCAGTGCCTGCTGGCGCGCGACGCGCAGCGCATCGAGCAGGCAAGCCAGTGAGCGCCGGCGCCGATAGTCCGAACAGCGACGCCGCGATCGCGCGCGACTGGGAGCGCGCGAAGGCAGCACACGAAGAGCGCGTGCTCACGCCGGCGCTGGTGTTCGATGCGCTCGGCGATCGCGTCGGCGCTGGCAACGCAATCAGCGCCCGCGGCCTGGTCATGCAGCTGCTCGGCTACTACAGCGCCGCCGGCGAGCGCCAGCTGCGCGACATCGTCGTTGCGTTGCGCACGGCCGGGCATCCGGTGTGCGCACACCCCAAGGACGGTTACTACATCGCGGGTGACGCGAAGGACATCGACGCCACCTGCCTGTTTCTCTACTCCCGCGCGATGACCAGCCTGCGCCAGATCGCCGCGATGAAGCGCGTCGCTCTACCGGACTTCCGCGGCCAACTTCAACTCCCGATCGAGGACAAAGCGGCATGAACAGGGGCAACGACATCGTCAAGACCGCGCTCAACTATGCGCTCGGCACGTTATTCGAACTCGATGACTCCGGCGTCGTCGTGCGCGAGGTGCATATCAACGGCGGCATGCCGCGCATCGTCGTCGACCGCGCGCCGCCGACCGGCCGGCCGGTGCAGTCGATCACTCGCACGGTTGATGGCAGGCGCACTACGCATAACGTCGCGCTGATCAAGGGCTGCAGCGTCGAGTGGGAATCATCCCTTCAGCCGTCCACCAGGAGAACCGCAGCATGAGCAGCATCGTGCAACAGATTCGGGACTCGCTGCGCGATAGCGGCGAGCGGTTGACGTTGGCTCAGCTGGCCGACGCCAACGACTGGGACGGTATAGCTCGCAATTACGCGGCAAAGCAGCTGTTCGTGATAAAAACCCGCGGCGAGATCGATTCGCAGCTGGAGGAAGGCAAGCCGGCGTACGCACTGGTCGCTGGCTACGCTCCGAAAATCGGTGGCAGGAAGAGTACGCGCGGACCTGATATTCACGTCGGGCGGTCTGACAAGAAGGCGAAAGTTTCCGACGCCGGCACGCCGGCCGGAATCGCGCGCGCCAACGGCCCTGTCGACGAAGCGGCCCACGCGATCGGCATGGCGCCGACGCTGCAGCCCAAGAGGCAGAAGGCCAAGGTCGTTGGTCTCCCGGAGCCTCCCAACGTGCCGCTCAAGCTCAACCTGATCGCCGACGAAATTCTGCAGGCGCTGCGCGACGTCGTTGCCGACGACAACTGCAAGTCGGTCGTTGCCCATCTGCTCGATGCGCACCAGGCGATGAAGAGCGCGGCGCTGGCATATCCGGCCGGCTGAGCGCAAGCGCATTCCATTCCGCAACCCCGGCGAACAAAGAGAAGTGACATGGCCGCAAACGTAAAGCGCATCAAGACCAAGGCCGTCGTCGACGTGCCGCAATCCAAAGACGACGTCGTGCAGTCGATCTTCCTGATCGGCATGCACCAGCGCGATCGCCAGAAGATCGAGGCGGCCATGAATGACGAGCTGGCCAAGGTACGCGAGGGCTATGAGGCCGACGCGCTCGTGCACGCCAGCGCGATCGCGACGCTCACGGCCGGCGTGCAGACCTGGTGCGAGGCAAACCGCGTCGAGCTGACCGCCAACGGCAAGACCAAGACCGTGGCATTCGCGTCCGGCGAGGTGAAGTGGCGCGTGCGGCCGCCGTCGGTCGCGATCCGCGCCGTCGACGCCGTATTGCAGGCGCTGAAGAACCTCAGCCTTGAGCGCTTCATCCGCACGAAGGAGGAGATCAACAAGGAGGCGATTCTGGCTGAGCCGGAAGCAGTCAGCGGCGTGCGCGGCATCAAGGTCGTGCGCGACGTCGAGGACTTCGTCATTGAGCCCTTCGAGACGAAGCTGGAGCAGGTGGCGTGATCCTGCAGGTCAATACCTCCGGCGCCTGGCGCAACGTGGTCGAGTTCGACGCGTCCGATCGACCCAGGATGATCGCAGTGCTGATTCCTCTGGCGAAGCTCGTCCCGAACGCGAAATGGTGCCTGGTCGACGATCAGGGCAAACGTGAGTGGCTGAGGTTCCTGTGATTGCAGGAGACCGCTTCCGCAAGCGCCAGCTCGCCGCGATCCACGTGGCGAAGCATCGCCTGCGCCTCGACGACGAGACATACCGCGCGCTGCTGGAGCGCGTCAGCGGCCATCGCTCGGCGAAGGATCTGGATCCGCACGGCCGGCGCGCGGTGCTGCGCGAATTCGCGCGGCTCGACAAGGGCCGCGAGGCGAAGGCCGCCAACATGCTGCCTGGCGCGCCGCAGAACGTGCGCGACGAAGTCGCTGCGATGGTCGGCAAGGTCGGCGCCATGCTCGACGAAGCCGGCCGCGGCTGGGCCTACGCGCATGGCCTGGCCGACAAGATGTTCAACGTGCAGCGCGTCGAATGGCTGCACGCCGATCAACTGCACAAGCTCGTCGCCGCGCTGGCCATCGACCAGAAGCGGCGGCGCAAGCGCGCCGGCTAACTCTCAGAGGGCTTGTCATTGATGGCTTCTAAAAGGTCGATCCATCGCATCGCCGCTATCCAGAAGGCTGCGAACGCCATGAAAAGAGAAAAGCCGGAGCAGATGGCGAATACGATAAAACTATCCCTGTTTCCCCATGCTACGGCGCTCGAAAACGATAGCCAGAACACCGACGTGATCAACGCAAAGAGAGAAAAGAACGCCAAAAACAGAACAACCTCTTTCTGCTTTCTCCATTTTTTCTGGTCGTTGCGCAGCGTCTCTATTCGATCAAGCCTTTTTTTCCTTGCTGCGTCGGCGCGTTGTTTCGCCGCCGCTGACGTGCGGCTTAGCAACGCGTCGATCCCGCGAGTCACGTAGTGAGCCAAAACGTGGATGGCAAGCGCGCCAATGACGCTAAGTATCGCGACCCACGAAAAAACCTGATTTGACCATTCCATCGAAGCTCCCCTTTTCCCTGGCAAGTGAACACTAACCCTAGAGCCGAATCGATTCAAATCCAGACAGATAAAAGCCGGCCTGCGCCGGAGCGTCCGAGGAAACCGTGGGCGCGTACCGAAAAACGGGACCAGGTCGCACGGCGTACCCACCTCCGCGCCGGGAACGATCCGTTAGCCGCGATACGGCGAGCCGCGCGCACGTGAATGCGCGCGCACTTATTTCGCGAGGAAAGGCGCCATGTCCTACATCCCAAAAGTCTCTTCACGCGTTCTTGGACCAGGCGGCTGCTTGTGCGACTCGATCGGATACTCGGCTCCGCAGTCTTTGTTCGTGCAGCGATACTTGCCGCTAAGTGTTCGATTGGTCTGCAAGAAATGAAGATGCTTCGCATTAAAGCAGCTTGGACAGGCGTAGTGCTGAGGATTTCCGACAAACTGGTAAACGACAGCGCCGCCTTTGGTCGTGACAAGTTCGTAACCGTTGGCAAGGTTCTTCCAGTCGTCTGCCTCTCTGAGTTTTACGGTGAGATCGTGATTTTTCTGCTGAAGTTGGAACATTTCCTCGCGCAGGTCTCGAAGGTGATCTTGGGCTTCGCCAACCATATTGAGTGCGGAGAAAATCTTTGTTCTAACTTCAGCATCGACCTTAAGGTCAAGCGCCGCCCCGAAAAGGTCTTTCGCCGACCTGAGCGATTGAATGACGGCCGTTACGGTTGCAATGTCCATAGGTATTTGCCCACTCACGAGACCAGCAACAGCACCGAGGACAAAAAAAGCCATCCAATCGGCCACGGCGCAACTAGTTTTCTTGGTGCGACTTCATTATGCCCGATTGTCCATAGGCACATGGGCGCAACAACGGGAAACGCTTGCCCATGTTTGTGACGTGCCCTTGTCCCTGCGGCTTCGAGTTCCCGATCGAGGCCGGCTTCGCCGAAACCGACGGCAAACGACTTGCCGCACTGTTCGCAGGAATGGACCAGGCGCTAGGCCGGGCGGTGCTCGACTATTTGGGTCTATTCAAGCCGGCTAAAACGCGCCTTCGAATGGTGCGGGCAATCAAGGTCGTGCAGCAGCTGCTCGACCTGGTCAACGCTGGCAACGTCTGCCGCGACGAACGCGGCGGCGTGCGCCGGCCGGCGTCGCCGGCGACGTGGACTGCGGCGATCGAGCAGATGCTGGCCAACCGCGAAAAGCTGACGCTGCCGCTCGACAACCACAATTACTTGCGCGCGATCGCCTTCGGCATCGCGGACTCGGCCGACGCCGCGATCGAGCGTAAGACCGAGGCGCAGCGGCGTGTAGGAAATCGCCTACAAAGCGCGTCGGAGAAACCCGATCCGAGGCGTGAGCAACTGGCGTTCCTCAAGACTCAGCTCGGCTATGGTGCAATCAGTCAGGAAGAATACGACCGGAAGGTCGCCGAGCTGGAGGGCGCGAAGTGAACGCGCCGATGCAGACGGACATGGATCTGGGCGAACTCGACATGGCCGCGGCCGTGGCCAACGCCGGCGAGTCGATCTCCGACGACAAGTGGCCGCGCACGCTGGCCGCGCTGGTCGACGTGCTGATCGCGCTGTACCGCTCGCGCGGCCGCGCCGAAGACGACGCGATCGCCGAGGCGAGGGCCGTCGTGCTGACGCTGGCGCAATGGCAGGGCGGCCGGCCGATCTACTTCCCGCGCGGCGATCGGCTGCTGATCGCGCTGCGCAACCGCGAGATCTTCCACCGGCATCGCGGCAAGAACGGCGAGGCGCTGGCAATGGAGCACGGGCTGACTCTGCGCCAGATTCAGGTTATTGTTGCCGAGCAGTACGCGCTGCAGGTGCGCAAGCGGCAGGGAACTTTATTCCAACGGGAAGAAGGGGAAGAAAGATGAAGGCTTGGGTGTTTTGTATCAGCATGCTTCTACCCATTGCACTGGCCGCGGCTACCGACAAGCGGATCGCGAAGGCTCAGAAAATCATGAGCGATCGAACGCGGGACCCTTCCAGCGTGCAGTTCAGAAATATGAGGTACATCCCGGAGAAGCATTCTGTGTGCGGCAGCTACAACGCCAAGAACGGCTTCGGTGGTTATATTGGCTTCCGCCGGTTTGCCGTCGACGACGCGGGGCATGTCTACGAGCTTGAGGATCTGCCAACGCAACGCGCAATTAGAGCAATGTCGAGCGAAGAATTGGCCGCCCTGAAGATCAGGCTCGCAGCTGCCAGGGAGAACGCAAAAGTGATGTTCGATACATGTGGCGACGCTCCAGCGTAAACTGTACTTTGCAGCATTAATCAAGCCCCGCACTCGCGGGGCTTTTTCTTTAGCGAAGCGCTTCGCGCCCACCGCTCCACAACGAACTCCTAGCATCTCAAGCTAGCGCTCTGACCACAGGGCGCCGTGCTTGCCGCGCGGCTGCGCAACCCCTTCACGCAGCCGCGCGGCTCCTTTACGGAGAGATGCCATGTCCGATCAGACTTCCCCCAATGCTCCCGCGGCGCCGGCTGCAGACGCTGCCTCCCCACAGCCTAGCGCTGGCGTCGCGGAAGCTCCACGCACGATCACGCTCGACGATGTCAAGGCCGCAGTCGAGGCCGCTTTCGTCGCGCGCGAGCAGCAGCTCGTCGCCGGCGTAATAACCGGGTTCGGCAAGGTCGAAGCCGAGGCGATCACATTCTGGGCGTGGTTCAGCGACAAGCTCCGCGCCTCGCCGCTGCTGGTGTTCTTCCTGATTGCGTTCGGCGTCGTGTTCTCGATCAACCCGGCGAAGGCCGGCCTGGTGCTCTGGGGCGTCGCGCGCGTCGGCCTGTTCGGCTGGCTCGGCTACTGGGTCGACCGGATCATCTTCGGCCGGCTGAAGGGCCTTGCCGGCATCCAGCTCGGCACTGCCTGGAAGCGGCGCTCGCTGATCGTGTCGGCCTGCTTGATCGCGGGGGCGCTGATACCGTGAGTCACGCCGGGGGGGGACTCGGCGTCGGCACGATCGTCATGCTGGTCGTCGCAATGATCCTGCTGCTGTTTCTCGCAACCGCGCACGCTGCGCCGTTCGAGGTGCCGCAGCACTCGCTGCAATACCGGGCAGCGCTGCAGAGCGCGGCGATCGAGCGCTTCGGCCTCAACGCGCCGGTCGCGCGCCTTGCTGCGCAGATCAACCAGGAGTCCGACTGGCAGCCCGACGCCGAGAGCGTCTATGCCCAGGGCCTGGCGCAATTCACGCCACCGACCGCGCGTTGGCTTCCGAGCATCTGCCCTGACATCGGCGAGCCGGATCCGTGGGACGCGGACTGGTCGATACGCGCGATTGTCTGCTACGACTTCTACCTGCACGCGCATGCGCCGGGTCACGACGAATGCAATCGCTGGGCGTTCGCGCTCAGCGATTACAACGGCGGCCAGGGCATGCGTGCGCGCGAGCAGACGCTTGCCGCCGACCACCACGCTGACCGCAACCAGTGGTGGTCGAGCGTCGAAACATACAACGCGCGCAGCGCGAGTGCCTGGCGCGAGAACCGCACCTATGTGCGGCGGATCCTGCTTTACGTCGAGCCCGCCTATTTGATCGCCGGCTGGCCCGGCAGCGTGGCGTGCCCGTGAATCCGATCAGCATCAAGGCCGAAATCATGTTCGGCGCACTGCTGATGTCGATCGGCGGCGCCGGCGGTTATGCCGCGGCGCTGAAGTGGGGCGTCAACGCCGTGAGCGCCGCGCGCTCCGACACCGCGGTCTGCACCAGCATCGACGGCGCCAAGCAGGCCGCGATCGACAATCTCACGGGCAGATTGAAAGACCTGCAAACGCGCCACGACGCCATGCGTGAAGCAGCCGACAAGGGATTGAAGGATCGCGACACGCAGATCGCCAGCCTCAAAGAGAAGGCGCGCAAGCGCGCGTCTGCCATCACGGAGTCACCCCATGATCAAGAATGCACTGCGCTTGAGCGCCTACCTCTTTGCCCTGGCATCGCTCGCGAGCTGTGGCCTGCTGCAGCCCCGGCCGCAGATCCTGACGCGCCCGCAGGTCATTGAAGTGCCTTCGGCGCCGGCATACGTGCCGGTGCCGATCGCGTTGACCGATCCGCTGCCGGCGCATCCTGCGCCGCCATCCAATTGCAAGACGGCCGACGGCAAACCGGCGATCTGCCTGCTCGATGCACTCGGCATGATCCCGCTCTACCAGGCCGACATCGAGGTCTGCAATTCGGACCGAGCGAAAGCCGCATTGCTGGGCAGGACCGATGGCCAAGAGTGATCGCGAAGTCGCGCTGGAGATCGCCGGCAAGTGGGAACGCGAAGCCTCCGATCTTGAGCAAATGGCAAGCCGCAACGGCAGCTATACCGAGCTTGAGCGTCGAATGCTGAAATTGCGCGCGAGCGTGAAGCGCGTCGACGCCGAGGAACTGAAGCTAGAAATGCAAAAGGTGCGGCGTGGATGACGTCGATCGCGCCCAGCTTGCCGAGCTGCGGTTGCGTGAAGAAGCGCTCGCGCGCCAGCGCCGGATTGCGGAATCGTTGGTGCCCCGCGACGCGCGCGTCGACGGCATTTGCATCGACTGCGACTGCGAGATCGATCCGCAGCGGCTCAATGCGATCAGCACGGCGCGCTGCATCGACTGCGCGACAAAATTCGAGGCAAGACTGCGGGGAATGGGATGGACGGCGTAACACTCGACCAGTGGATCCGGATTGCGATGACGGTCGCGACGATCGTCAGCGCCGGACTGAACGTCTACCTGTTTTACAAGACCCGCAACACCACAGAGCAGCGGGAGCATCGTAGGGCGATGGAGAAACTCGAAAGCGATAGGCGCGAAGGCGACGCCGTACTGCATAAGCGCATCGACAGGATCTCCGGCGAGCATCAGATAGTTGGCGCTCGCCTGTCCGGCCGCGTGAGCGTACTCGAGACAACCATCAAGCACCTGCCGACCCAGCAGGACGTCACGGCCATTCGCGAGGATATCTCCGAACTGAGCAGCACGGTTTCCGGCATCGGCGAGCGCAGCGCATCGAACAACCAGATGCTGCATACGATCCAGGACTACTTGATGGGGAAGAGGCGATGAAGTCTTTTGCCGAACGCCTGCGCGAAGACCAGCGCCTGGTCATTCTCCGACTGCTCGCCGGGCAAAATTCCTACACGGCCAATAGCTCGGTGCTGACAGGAGCGCTGGTCGATCTCGGACACGTGCTGTCGCGCGACCAGGTCAGGACGCATCTGCACTGGCTGGCAGAGCAGGATCTGCTCACTCTGACCGAGCCGGTCGCTGGCGTGCTTGTCGCCCGGCTCACGCAGCGCGGGCACGAGGTTTCGCTGGGCCATGCCCTGGTGCCGGGCGTCGCGCGCCCAGGGGTTGGCGTATGAACGCCGTGCGCAAGGCGCTGGCCTATCCGTTCCGCCTGGTCGCGATCGTGCTGGGCATGCTGGCCGTGCTGTTCATGGGCATCGAGATCCTGATCGCCACCGGCGAGTGGGGCGTCTGATGCCGCGCAAGCCGAAAATCACGCGCCTGGAGCCGGAGCAGCGCGCCTACATCGAGCGGCTGCTGCGAGAAGACCGACTCACCTTGTCGGAAATGCTCGACGCGATGCGTACGAAATTTCCTACGGCGGACGTCAGCCGCAGCGGATTGCATCGCTACCAGGCGAGCATGAAGCAGATCACGGACCGCATGCGCGCCCAGGACACGGCCGCGCGCGCGATCGTGCAGGAGCTGGGCGAGAACCCCGACGATCGCGCCGGCGCACTGCTGGTGCAGGCCGTCACGACGGCTATGACAGACGTCGCGATGCGCGCCAACGAGTCGGACGAAACCTCGATCGACGATGTACGAAAACTCGCACGTGCCGCCAAGGATACGATTGCCGCGCGCACGACGTCGCTGAAGGAACGCCAGGCGATCGAGCAGGCCGCCCGCGAGCGCTTGCTGCGCGAGCAGAAGGAAAAGCTCGACACCGTGTTCAAGAAGCGCGGCACCACGGCCGACGTGGCCAACGAGATCCGCAGGGCGCTCGGCGTTGCCGCATGACGCTCAATCCGCTCACCGAGGCCATCCGCGACACCGCGGCGGTACAGGCACCCGCGATCCTGATGCCGTACCAAGCGGAATGGGTTGCCGATGACGCGCAGCTCAAGATCGGAGAAAAGTCCCGCCGCGTCGGCCTGACCTGGGCAGAAGCCTCCGACGACGTGTTGATCGCCGCGCTCGATGCGACCGAGGGCGGCATGAACGTGTACTACATCGGCTATTCGATGGACATGGCCATCGAGTACATCGAAGCGTGCGGCATGTGGGCACGTGTATTCGATCGCGCGGCATCGGTCATCGAAGAGGGCGAGGAAATCTTCGAGGACGAAGACGACGCCGAAAAGCGGATCAAGACCTATACGATCAAGTTCCCGAGCGGCTTTCGCATCGTCGCGCTGTCGTCGCGGCCTGCCAACATGCGCGGCAAGCAGGGTGTCGTGGTCATCGACGAAGCGGCGTTCCACGACAAGCTCGACGAGCTGCTCAAGGCGGCAATCGCGCTGCTGATCTGGGGCGGCAAGGTGCGCATCATCACGACGCACAACGGCGAAGACAATCCGTTCAACGAGCTGCTCAACGAGATCCGCGCCGGCAAGCGCAAGGGCAGCATTCACCGGATCACGTTCCGCGATGCCGTGGCGCAGGGCCTGTACAAGCGCGTCTGCGCTCGAATGAAAAAGGAATGGACGCAAGCCGCGGAAGACGCGTGGGTGCAAGAGGTATACAAATACTACGGCGATGCCGCGGCCGAGGAACTGGACGTGCTGCCGAGCAGCGGCGCCGGCGCGTATCTCACGCGCACCCAGATCGTATCGACCCAGGACGAATCGATTCCGGTCGTGCGCTGGTCGCAAGATGAGGCGTTCGGCATGCTCGCCAAGCACCTGCGCGAGGCCGAGTGCCTGACGTGGTGCGAAGAAAACCTCAAGCCGCTGCTCGATGCGCTGCCCAAGCACCTGCGCTATTGGCTCGGGGGTGACTTCGCGCGCAAGGCGGACCTGTCGGACCTGTGGCCGCTGCAGCAGCTGGAGAACACCAACCTGCGCACGCCGTTCCTGGTCGAGCTGCGCAATATTCCGTACGAGCAGCAGAAGCAGGTCGCGTTCTTCATCTGCAAGCGGCTGCCGAACTTCCGCGGCGGCGCGTTCGACGCGACGGGCAATGGCGGCTACCTGGCCGAGGTGATGGCGCAGGAGTTCGGCGCCGCGCGCATCGCGCAGGTGATGCTGAGCCCAGGCTGGTATATCGAAAACATGCCGCGTTTCAAGGCGCACTTCGAAGACCGGACGATCACGATTCCTGCCGACCCGGATGTGCTGGGCGACCTGCGCGCGGTGAAGAAGGTCAAGAGCGTGCCGAAGGTGCCCGACGATGCGCGCACGACCGGCGCCGACGGCAAGCAGCGCCACGGCGACGCGGCTGTCGCCTTGGTGCTGGCGATGTTCGCCGTCGAAACGCTCGACGCCGGCGAGATCGCCTACACCGAAGTGCCGCGCCACACGCGCGGCTTCGACAACGTGCGCAACGAGAACGAAGACAAAGTCCTACCGGAGCCGCAAGCATGGTGAAGAGCGTCATTGTCGATGCGAGCGGCAACCCGATCGATACCGGTCTGATTGCCGAACCGCAGACCAGCAAGCTCGGCTGGCTGCAGCACGAGTTCCAGGGCCATCCATCGCGCGGCCTCACGCCTTCGAGGCTGGCCAGCATTCTGCTGGCGGCCGAACAGGGCGACGTCATCGAGCAATACCAGCTGTTCGAGGACATGGAGGAAAAGGACGCGCACCTCGCGGCCGAGATGGGCAAGCGCCGCCGCGCCGTGTCATTGCTCGACTTCACGATCGCGCCGCCGTCCAACGCCAGCGCCGACGAGAAGAAGGCGACCGACGAGCTGCGCGAGCTGCTCACCGATATCGACGACATCGAAAACGTCGCGTTCGACACGACCGACGCCATCGGCAAGGGTTTCGCCTGCCAGGAACTGGAGTGGGATCGGCCGCAAGGCAAGTGGGTGCCCAAGACGATCACGCACCGGCCGCAGGACTGGTTTCGCCTGGTGCGCGGCTATCGCCAGGAGATCCGCCTGCGCGAAGGCGACGCGATGGGCACGCCGCTCAATCCGTTCGGCTGGATTGTGCACGAGCACAAGGCCAAGAGCGGCTACATCGAACGCGCGGCATTGTTCCGTGTGCTGGTGTGGCCGTACCTCTTCAAGAACTACTCCGTCGCGGACCTGGCTGAGTTCCTCGAGATCTACGGCATACCGATCCGCATCGGCAAATATCCGAGCGGAGCGAACGACAAGGAGAAGGCGACGCTGCTGCGCGCCCTCGTTGGCGTCGGCCACAACGCGGCCGGCATCATGCCAGACAGCATGACGGTCGAGTTCGAGGAAGCTGCCACCGGCGAGCCCGGCGCATTCCAGCTGATGATCGACTGGTGCGAGCGCTCGATCAGCAAGGCTGTGCTCGGCGCCACGCTCACCAGCCAGGCCGATCGCGGCAGCAACACCAACGCGCTCGGCAAGGTGCACAACGAGGTGCGCAAGGATCTGCGCGACTCCGACGCCAAGCAGATCGCCCGCACACTGACGCGCGATCTGCTCTATCCGATGGCCGCGCTCAACGGCCTCGCGCCGAACGGGATCCGGCGCGCTCCGCAGTTTGTATACAACCTGCAGGAGCCGGAGGACATCGAGATGTACGCGAGCGCGTTGCCGACGCTCGTGAATATGGGCATGAAGATCAGCCGCAAGGAGGCGCAGGAGAAGCTCGGCTTCGCCGAACCGGATGAAGGCGACGTCGACCTGTTGAAGCCGACTCAGGCGAAGGCGCCGTCGCCGGTGCCGATCTCGCAGCAGTCGGATCTTGCGGCCGCGACGGCGCAGAACGCGGCCACGCAGCCGCCGGATCCGCCGGCACAGATGGTCGACCAGCTCAGCACTGCGCTGGCGCCGGCGATGGCTGCATGGCTCGCGCAGATCCGCGCTGTCGTCGACCAGGCGCAATCGCTCGACGACGTGCGCGAGGGACTGCTCAAGCTGTTTCCGAACCTGAGTCTCGACCAGTACGCCAACGCGATGAGCCAGGCGCTGGGCGCCGCCGCACTCGCTGGGCGTTACGAGATCCTGCGCGAAGCTGGCGCAGGCTGATCATGCGCGGTCGCGAGTACTGGTTCGGCAAGCACGGGACACTCTTCTGGCGCAACGGCGTGCGGATGTATTTCGGTGACGAGTTGGTCGCCGGCCACACCCATTTCGTGTGGTGGTGGCCGGTCAACTGGGTCTTCGTAGCGATTGCCGTGCCTGCGGTCATCATACGAGCTGGCTGGAACGAGTTTTGCGCGGCGTGGCGCGGCGATGCCTGACGTCAAGTACGGCACCGTCAAGTTTCGTGAACAGATCGAGTTCTTCCGCCGGAAGATCAATCTGCCGACGCAGTCATGGACCGACATCGTGCACGAGCAGCACGACGTTGCTTTCGTCGTCGCGGGCGCCAATCGCGATGACCTGGTCGCCGACTTTCGCGCGGCTGTCGACAAGGCAATAGCCAACGGCGGAACGCTGCGGGATTTCCGCAAGGACTTCGACGCGATCGTCGCGAAGTACGGCTGGGACTACAACGGCGGCCGCAACTGGCGCTCGCGCGTGATCTACGAGACGAACCTGCGCGCGAGCTATGCGGCGGGGCGCTATGTGCAGATGATGGCCGTGACGGCGACGCGGCCGTTCTGGGTCTATCGGCATTCGGATTACGTGCAGCATCCGCGGCCGTTGCACGTGTCCTGGAACGGCCTGGTGCTGCGCTACGACGACCCGTGGATCCAGACGCACTACACGCCGAACGGCTGGGGTTGCCAATGCCGCTGGGAAACGCTTTCGCCGCGCGACCTGGCCAAGCTGGGCAAGACCGGACCTGACCAGGCGCCGCCATCCGACATCCAGCAAGTCACGATCGGCGCGAAAGGGCCAAACCCGCAAGTCGTCGACACGCCGGCCGGCGTGGATCCAGGCTGGGGCTACGCGCCAGGCAAGGGCGCCTACGAGCAGCTCGTCCAGGGCGCGATCGAATCGGCGGCCGCGGCGAGAGACTTGCCAGTGCCGCCGGACCTTACTTCCCTGGACGGCGCTGCGCTCAACGCGCTGCTCGACCAGCTCGGCCTCGACAAGGCGCTGTTCCTGCGCGTGCTCGGCCGCAACCCGGCGCCGGCACCGCAAGACGCGAGCCTGCCGTAGTGGCCGGCGTCTTCGTCAACCTGGAATGGATCGACGGCGAGCTGCGCGCCACGCTCAATCGCATCGAGCGCTTCGGCGCGCAACCGTTCGCGGATCCAGGCGTGCAGCGCGATATCGGCGAGCATTTGCTCAACAGCACGAAGGCACGCGCAGCGGCCGGTGTCGATCCGGATGGTCAGACCTGGTTGGAACTCAGCCCGGCGTATGCGCGGCGCAAGCAGCGGCTGAAGCCCGGCCGGCCGATCCTCACGTTCGAAGGAGAGATGCTCGATACCCGGCTGGCGTACGACCTGGATGGCGACGACTTCGTCTTCGGCACGGCTTCGGTCTACGGTGCCACCCACCAGTGGGGGCGCGGCGCCATCCCGGCCCGACCCTGGCTGGGCCTCACCGATGACGACGGCGAGGCCATCGAGGGCATCCTCATGGATCGGTTGTCGGTGGCGATCCAGGGCGATTCCGGGTCGGCCTAATGCGCGCGCCTGTGACGGCCTCGTCCGATTTCAGGCCACTGCCCCACGGCCGATCCGGCCCGCGGCGAATTTAAAGGCGATTTAAACGCCATCGCGGCGATTTTGGAGCCTGACCGGAGACCAGCCTGCTGGGAATAGCCGAAAAGCGGTGAGCGATCCCCATTGGACGCGCCGGCAATTTCATCGATCGCTGGCCGGCCGGATCCTAACCGCCGCATACTCGTTTGCGGGAATCGCCTGCAAAGTAGTGGTGGCGCGCACGCGCTCGCTGCCTTCGCGCCGAAGCGCAACGCTAGACCTCTTGGTCTGGTCCCCGGCGACGGCCCGGGTAGTGCTTGATTAGGTAGTCGTTTGGACCAACGCGTTGTGCCGATTCGACAGCCCATTCCGCGAGATCGGCTGCCTTTTCCTTTTGTCCGGTGTCGTATCTCGACTCAATCAAGTCCATTTGCTCGCCGATCTCGGCGATGCTGCTCGTCCTACTCTTTCGTCCAAGGTGCTGGAAGACAAGGCACAGGCCGCCAATCACGACGAGCGCTGCACTGACGATCTCGGCGATGTGTCTGTGTTCGGATTCAGTTTCCGGAGGGACGCCGCTTAGCAACGACGCGATTAGGGCGATTGCTGCGCCAATCACAGCAAAACCCAAGTCAGAAAAGAACGAGGGTTCCTGCCCGCAGCTATTGACCTTTTTTCGAAGGTAACCCCAATCATCCAACGGTATGGCTAGCGCGCGGCCCGATTTCGGCGTCACAACCTCTAAGCCGTGCGAAACATTGAATGACGTATCGCTCATTTGCCGTGGTCCTTTGGCCTGGTAATAGCCCCAGGAACGGACGCGCTTGGACCAGGTCTCGTCAATTCTCCCTGCAGTTTGCTCGGAACCGGTCTTGTCAATTCGCTCGACGGGCCACTTGGTTCCGGACGATCTTCTTTCGCTCCTGATTCGGCAGTTGATTGCTCCATCACCCCAGCTACTATCGGGTTCATTAGCGCTGTAAATCCGCAGTTGGAGCAGGTCACAGGCACCAGCGGGAGAATTGGTCCGGAGAACACTACTGCGCCACCGTGATATTCGCTTAGCTGGAAGGTACTTTGCATCACCGTCCAAGGACCTTTGCCGCACATAGGGCAAGCCCTAGTACCCCAAGTCTCCTGGAGTCTTTTGATTAACGCACCAGCTACATTATTCGTGTCCATCAATTCTGCTCTCGCATAGCACTTGACCGGGAAGCCGGCATCGCGCATCTTGCCCCCCGGCCCGCCGTGGGCGCAAATCAAATAGCGAAGCCCTTCGCTCCCACGGCAGACGACCAGCCCGCCATTCTGCGCGGGCAATGCGCAAATCCTCGCTCGCCCTTGGCCTCTCGGAGGCTTTTCATGTAGCCATATGCTCCTCGGCGCAGGTCGAGGACGTCGCCCTGGCCGCATGCGCGTTCGCGCTGCCGGCGCCTGGCGCCGATAACCTCATCCAACTCCAGGTCACGCCCGCCGGCGAGTTCAAGCCGACCGACGGGCGGCCGATGAAGGTGCCGGCGTGGCGCATCAACGCCGCGATCGCGAGCAAGGTGATCGAGCGGTTCAACGCGCGCAAGCGGCCGCTGGTCGTGGATTACGAGCACCAGACGCTGCGCAAGGAAGAGAACGGCCAGCCGGCGCCCGCCGCGGCCTGGATGACCAAGCTCGACTGGCGAGAAGGCAAGGGCCTTTACGCCACGACCGAGCTGACCGCGCGAGCCCGCGAGCAGATCGCCGCCGGCGAATACAGGTTCTTCTCTCCCGTTTTCACCTTCGACCGCACCAACGGCGACGTTCTCGACATGCGCATGGGTGCGTTCACCAACGATCCCGCCATCGACGGCATGGAGCCGCTCGCGCTCCGCGCCGCTGCCACGTTCGGCATTCAATCCCACGAGGACAACTCCATGAACAAACTCCTGCAGGCGATCATCGCCGGCCTCGCGCTGGCCACGACCACAACCGAAGACCAGGCGATCGCCGCGTGCGCTTCGATCAAGCCCAAGCTCGACGAGCTGGGCGAGCTGCGCAAGGCGCTCGGCATCGCCGACGACGTCGGCACCACGGATGCGATCGCTGCGTGCACTGCCGTCAAGGCGAAGGCTGACCAGGGCGGCGGCACGCCGGATCCGGCGAAGTATGTCGCGGTCGGTGTCGTGGAGGACCTGAAGAACCAGGTCGCCGCGCTCACCGCCAAGACCGTCGACCGCGAAGTCGGCGAGCTGGTCGAGTCCGGCCTCAAGGATGGCCGCCTGCTGCCCGCGCAGAAGGACTGGGCGACGCAGCTGGGCAAGAAGGACATCGCCGCGCTCACTTCGTATCTGAAGACCGCGCAGCCGATCGCGGCGCTCACGGGCACGCAGACGCGTGGCCAGCAGCCGGCGGCGACGGACGATCCGAACGGCCTGACGCCCGACGAGCTGGCCGTGTGCACGGCCACCGGCGTCAAGCCGGAGGATTTCGCCAAGACCAAGAAGGCCGCCTGACCGCGGCCCGCCTGGCAAACCCCTTTCCGCTTCCGAGGACTGATCCATGTCTGCAACTCAAGGCCGCAACACCAAGCGCCGCAATGGCGACGAGATCAGCCTCGTCGTCAAGAGCGGCACCACGATCTATGCCGGCACGATGGTCGCCGTGCTCACCGCCGATGGCACCGCGGTTCCCGCCGGCACGGCGTCGAGCGGCAATGCGGTCGGCGTCGCCGAAGACACCGTCACCGGCGACGGCACGCTGCGCATCACGATTCGGCGCGGCTGCTTCCAGTTCGCCAACAGCGCCAGTTCCGACCTGATCGCGCTGAAGGATATCGGCAGCATCGCGTACGTCGCTGCCGATGACACCGTCGCACTGACCGACGGCAGCGCCACGCGCGTGATCGCCGGATCGATCTCCGATGTCGACTCGGTCGGCGTCTGGGTGCAGATCGGCCCGGGCGCCGTCGGTCCGCAAGGCCCGGCCGGCTCGTAAGCGGCAGCGCCTCGGCGCCCAGCCCAATCCCCGTCCTGAAATAGAGGAAAGCATCCAATGCTCATCAACAAAGGTAATTTGACGACTCTGTTCGTCGCGTTCAAAGCCGCTTTCCAGGGTGGGCTCGGCGGCGTTGCGCCGCAGCTCGACCGGATCGCGACCACGGTGCCGTCGAGCACGTCGATCGAGGAATACGGCTGGCTCGGCCAGTTCCCGAACATGCGCGAATGGCTCGGCGATCGCGTCGTCAACGGCGTGACGTCGTACGGCTACTCGATCAAGAACAAGTCGTTCGAGCTGACCGTCGGCGTGCCGCGCGAGAAGATCGAAGACGACCAGTACGGGATCTATTCGCCCATGTTCTCCGAGATGGGCCGCGCCACCGCGTCGAACCCGGACAGGCTGGCATTCAGTCTGCTCGCCGCCGGTCCCAGCACGCTGTGCTACGACGGCCAGTACTTCTTCGACACCGATCATCCGGTGCTCGATGCGAACGGCGTGCCGCAGAGCCAGGCGAACTGGAACAACAACAGCGGCAGCGGCACCGCCTGGTATCTGCTCGATACCTCGCGCTCGATCAAGCCACTGATCTTCCAGAACCGCAAGTCGCCGAACTTCGTTGCCAAGACGAACGAGACCGACGACAACGTGTTCGATCGGCGCGAGTACGTCTACGGCGTCGACAGCCGCTGCAATGTTGGCTTCGGTTTCTGGCAGATGGCCTACGGTTCGCGCGTCACGCTCGACGAAGCCGGCCTGACTGCCGCCTACGCGGCAATGACCGCGCGCACCGGCGATGGCGGCCGGCCGCTCGGCATCAAGCCGACGATCCTCCTGGTTCCGCCGACGCTCGAAATCGCTGCACGCAAGCTCGTCAACGCGAGCATGAATGCGGCCGGCGCAACCAACGTGCTCAACAACCTGGTCGAGGTTGTCGTCTCGCCCTGGCTGAGCTGATCCCGAATACGCGCCACGAAGCGTGATGCTCGCGGCGGCGGCAGTTAGCGCACTGCCACCGCCGATGAGTTGACAAGTCAACCGGAGAAATCGCAATGCCGAAGATCAACGTCCAATCGAAGCCCGAGCGGTTCCGCCGCGCCGGCATCGAGTTCACGCGCGCCGGTGTCGAAGTCGACACCGACAAGATCACGAAGGAGCAGCTCGAAGCCATTGAGGCCGAGCCGAACCTGGTCGTCGCCGCTGAAGAGAGCGCCGCGAAGCCGCAGCAGAAAGCCAAAGGCGCGAAGTAACCGCGCATGTACGTCACGCTCGACCAACTCGCGGATCTGCCCGGTGCAACGGAGCTGGCGCAAGTAGCCGGCGCCCAGCACCAGGCCGCGATCGACGCCGCCCTGATGGAGGCGACGCTGCGCGGCACGGACCGCAGCGACTGGTCGAGCGATGACATCGCGATCGCCGACGATGCGGCCAATCGCATCACCGAAGTGATCGTCGAGGTCGACGCGCTGATCGATGGCTACCTGGCACGCCGCTTTCCGGTCGTGCCGGTGCCGGTGCCGTCGGTGCTGGTCACGATCGCGCGCTCGATTGTGCGCTACGAGCTGCACAAGCATCGCATCAGTGACGCCAGCACCGATCCGGTGGTGCGCGACTACCAGGACAAGATGAAGCTGCTCGCGGCGATCCGCGATGGCGACGTGACGATCGGCGCCACCGATCCGCTCGCGGATCCGACGACGCCGGCCGGCGAGACCATCATCGAAAGCGAGGGCCGCGTGTTCGCACGCGAGCGCACCCGTGGCTGCCTTCGATGAGCGTCACGACATTCGTCGGCCCGTTTCCGCGCAACGATCTGATCACGCGGGTGAAGGGCGCGAACCTGTTCAAGATTGTGGGCAGCAGCGCGAGCCTGGCCGTTGCCCTGGCGACGCCGCCGAACGTGGTGCCGGCCGTGTACTTCTGCATCAACGAGACCTTCAGCAAGAACGCCGGGCTCACCGGCGTGCTGATCCAGAACGCGACGGTCAACATCCAGTGCGTCATCTGGATCAAGAACTACTCGGGCACGCAGGCCGGCGAAGCGGCCGCGGCCGACATGGACGCGCTGTTGCCACAGCTGCGGCTGCGACTTCTGAACTGGGCGCCGGCGCCGGCCTTCCGCCCGCTACGCATGACCGCTTCGCGCGACGAGTTCTACAAAGACGGCTACCTGGTTGTGCAGGAGCTGTACCGATCCGAATACCGCCTGCAGGTGACCGCGTGAAGCAAACCTGCTCGCAACCCTCCACCGATCCGCAAGGAGACTGACTCATGCCCCTTCCCGTTTCCCAGCCATCGCTGGAGCGCTTCGATCAGCGCGTACTCGCGATCAAGGCCGACGTGACCGAAGGCACCGACCCGGTGCCGGCAACTGCCACGAACGCGTTCCAGATCCTCAACGGCACGCAGAAGTTGAGCGCGACAGACGTTGCTCGCAACGTCGATCGCAACGTGTATACCGGCAAGCCAAAGGCCAAGACCAATCCGATCATCACCATCAGTGGTGACGTCGAATTGATTCCGCCGACGACCCCGGGCGACGCGACGGGCGCAGGCGTGCCGCCGGTATCGCCGCTGCTGCTGCCGGGCGGCTTCAAGATCGTCAAGACGGCCGCTGCCGTCGGACCGCCGGCCGTAGTCGGCGAGACGCGCTACAAGCCGATCACGAAACTGATTCCGTCGGCGACGAGCTACTGGTATCACAACGGCACGTTCGCCAAGCTCATCAGCGCGCGCCATGCGTTCAGCGCGATCAAGCTCGCCATCGACGATCGCTTCACGGCGAAGGTCGATATCCAAGCGGCCTATACGGCGATCGACGAAGCGGATCTGCCGACCGACATGGACTACTCGGCGTTCGGCATTCCGACGATCGCCGACGACACCAACACGGTGATGCTGGTGAACGTGGCCGGCAGCGAAAGCGACGACGTGCACGTGATGGGCAAGTCGCTCCAGGTTGACCTGGGCAGCAAGCTGCTGACGAAGCGTTTCACCGAGCGGCGTTTCAACGCGATCAACGGCATGGACCCGAAGTTCACTCTGCTGCTCGCACGCCCCGCGAAGTCCGACTTCGACTTCTACGCGCTGTGGACGGCCGGCACGATCATCACGTCGAGCTTCAAGCTGCTGGAGCCGGACGGCCGGTATTCAATCGTCGGCATTCGCGGCCAGATCGACGACGTGGCCGACACCAACACCGACGACGATGACCTGATCACGGTGACCGGCACGTGCATCGCGTCGGATTCGTCGAGTCCGACCGACGGATCGGACTTCTGCTACATCGCCTTCGGCGGCCCGTAAGACGTCGCCGTCGACGAGCAGCGCACTTCGAAATTATCCAGAAAGGAGCACTGAGCATGAAACGACCGAGTTTGTTTTCCATCCTGACGATCGCAATTAGCGTCGCGGCGCTGGCGTTTTTCTTCACCACGGGATTTGCGGCACAGCCCCACCTGCATGGCGCCGGTCTCGGCGCTGGTGGATCCCTGGCGATGGCTGCGGCGTATGGCAGCTTCGAGTACTGGCGTCCCTTGCGTGCCGCGCAGAAGCACCCAGCGGCCAAGCCGAATTTTGTCATCGCTGCGACGAGCCCCGACTTTCCGAACGGCATCATGGGCGCGCCGTTGCCCGGCAGTGGCCTGGTCAAGCTGTTTGCATTCGAATCGCTGCGTGCGCAGTGCGAGAACTCCGCGGATCCCAAGCTGCTGGCGCTCGCGGGAGCCCTGCCGCATTACTGGGCGTTTGATCCGGTCATCGATGACCCGTCCTACACGCTGACCGACCAGCAGAAATTCAACATCGTCACGAACTGCGCGCACGCAACCGTGCTGTCCGGCTACGAGCTGTACTACGCATCGCCGACGATGAACACGCCCGATACCAGCGGCATGAGCCGATGGATCGAGGGCGAGGTCATTGCTGACGCGGGCGCACTGCCGACGGCGCTCACCTTGAACGATCTGCCGGCACTCGCGCAGAGATTCTTGAGCTGAAGGGGCCTTCAACGACCGTTTCAACGGGGCGCACGAGGCGCCCCGTTTCGGCTAAGGATGGTGGATTTCCTCCCAATGTATACAAGGTGAACTCCCATGACCGAATTGAGCCTCACGCAGTCCCTGCCCGCCACGATCCGCGTGCCGATTCCCGACGCGGATAAAGAGGGCGTCGTCAAGATCTTCGAATTCAAGCTGCGCTTCCGGTTGTACGACCAGAACGATGAGATGAAGGCCAAGCTGGAGCAGGACCAGGTCGACAAGGGCCCCTCCGGTTTTCTCGAGCAGGTCATCGAATCGGCCACCGGCCCGGAAGGCGTCACGTTCGGCAAGCTGCCGGATGGCAGCGATGTCACCGCGCTGTACTTCGTGTGCCACCACCTGATCTGCCAGGGCGAAGCCACCAATCGCTTCTGGGAGATCGTGAACAAGGGCGTGATCGAAAAAAACTTGAAGAGGTCGCGGTCGCGCTAGCACTCGTTTCGCTTGGGAGGGGTTCGCGGGCTGGTGGCATTCGCCGGTTCAAGCCGGATGCATCCACCAGTCCCGCGGACCTTTTACGAGGAAACGTACCGCAGGAAGAGCCGGAAGAGACCGCCGGCGACGAAGACGCGATCGAGGTGCTGGAGCCGGCGTGGCTTACGGTTCAGATCTACCAGACATGCACGTGGGAGAAGTTCCTGCCATTCGGCGCGGAACGGTTTCACTTCGACGGCATCTCGGCAAGGGAGATCCGCGAAGCCTGCACGCTGCACCAGGCACCGCCCGAGGAATGGGCGCTGATCGCAAAGCGCATCAAGCAGCACATGGTTCCGGCAGCAAGGGCTGAGTTCAACAAGAAGCGATGAGCGGAACTCAACTCAACACGGAACTGCGGCTGACCGCCAACAACAGCGACCTGCTGCAGAAGAACGCGCAGGTCAAGGCGTCCAACGCGGAGATCGGTGCGTCGGCCAAGAAGGCCGGCGCCGATGCCACCGCCGGCATGAACCAGGCGGTCGCCGCGACGCAGGGCCTGGCGAACAGCGCGGTCAACGCCCGCAACATCGTGGCGACGCTCGGCCCGGCCGTTTCGACGGCATCGGCCGAAGTCGTATCCAGCAATGCCGCATCGGCCGCCAGCTTCGACACGATCGCCGCGAGCGCCCAATCGTCGGCAGCGCGCACGGTAGCTTCGATCAACAGCATGTCGGCCTCCTACGCCGCGTTCCAGGCCGAGGCGGCCGTCGTGCAGAGCTTCATGGCCACCGAGGCCAAGAGCCTCGACGATGTGATCGAGCGGCGGCTCGGGTACCAGGAGGCGTTGCAGGCCGGGATCCTCACGCAAGAGGAATTCGCGGCGGCGAATGCTGCCCTGGTCAAGGAGGAGGCGGCGCTGGTTGCGTCGTCGGAGAAGCATGCCGCGTCCGTCGACGCGTTGATCCAAAAGTATACGTCCGGATCCAGCGCAGCACAGAAACTGGCGGCCGACGAAGCGCTGCTGAACGAAGCGCTCAAATCTGGCGCGGTCGACGCGCCGGCGATCAATGCCGCGCTCGCCGCGATCGCTGCGAAGCAAAAAGCGCTGTCGGAGACCGAGACCGGCCTCACGCTCAATACCTCGAATGTGCGCCGCGAGTTCGGCCTGCTGGCGAAGGATATTGCGACGGGCGACTTCAGCCGCGCCGAGCGCGAGATCGGCACGCTGGCCGGATCCACGGGCGTCGCGCGCCTGGCCTTCACCGGTTGGGGTGCAGCCATCGTCGCCGTCATCGGCACGATTGCACTGCTCGTCGGCGGCCTGGTCGCCGGCTACGAGGAACAGGGCAGGTACGAACGCGCGCTGATCAGCACCGGCAACAGCGCCGGCGTCACGGTCGGCCAGCTCAACGAGATGCGCGACACGATAGCCGGCTCGCTTGCCGAATACGGCAAGGCGTCCGAAGCGCTCACCACGCTGGCATCGTCCGGCAAGTTCTCCGGCCAGCAGTTGCAGTTTGCCGCCCAGGCAGCCGTCAGTCTGTCGGACGTCACCGGCCAGAGCATCGAAAAGACCGTTTCCGAAATCGAGAAGCTGGCGGACAAACCGACCGCCGCGATCGTCAAGCTCAACGATCAATATCACTTCCTGACGCAGGCCGAGTACGACCACATCTCGGCGCTCGAAAAAGAGGGCGATGTCGAAGGCGCCACCACAGCCGCGCTAAAGGCTGCGGCTGACGAAAACCAGAAGCGCAGCGCACAGCTCGCGCAGAACGCGGGAACACTCGTTCAGTGGTATGACACGCTGGCGTCCTCCGCGCGCTCGGCCTGGCAGGCCATCAAGGATATCGGCCGCACGGATCTGGATGCACAGTACGTCCAGGCGCTCAAGGACTATACGCGCGCGCAGGAAAACGTCGGCGTTAACGCGCGCAGCGCCGCCGACGTCGCGTCGCAGCAGGCTTACGCCGACAAGCTCAAGGCAACGGTCCTCGCGCTCAGGGATCAAATTGCCGCCGAGAATGCGAGCGCGGCCGCAACCGGGGCGCACGCGCGCAGCACCGCGGCCGGCATCGATGCGCAGCAGAAATTCGCCGATGAGTTCGACAAGCTCAATAAAAAGTATACAGAGCAGGCCGCGACGATCGATCGCTCCGCGGTTTCTGAAGTCGAATACGAGCGCACCCAGGCTCTCGCTTCGGTTACGACTGAAAAATATGGCGACGCGGTCGATGCCGTCAAGGCCAAGATCAATGCCGAAGCCGATGCTGCGCTAGTCGGTGCGAAAGCAGCCGACGCGGCCGCAGCCGCGAAGAAGGGAGCGGCCGAGGCAGCGCGTCTTTGGGCTGAAGACGAGCGCACGCTCCAGCAGGTCATCGACGATGCAAACGTCGGCGTGGAGAAGGCATTCGGCCTCGCGCAGCAGCTCGCCCAGGGGAGCGAAGGCCCCTTCGCGCAAGCGAACAATCAGTATTGGAAATCGATCGAAACGCTGGCCGACGGCTATGCGGATCTCGATACCCAGCTGAATCTCGGCCTGATCAGCCAGCAGAAGTGGGCGGACGGCCAGAAGATCATCGACGGCGCCGTCGATGACGCGATCGCCGCGCGTAACCGCGAAATCGATGCGATCAAGGCGCGGCTCGATGTCGGCACCACGCTGATACAGAAACTGCAGGACGAAAATGAAGCACTAAGTCAAGGAACCGCCGCGCAACAAGCATGGCTTATCGTCGAGCAGGCGGCTCGGCAGGCGGATAAAAATCAAACCGATCTCGCCGGAAATATTATCCGCGACGAGAATCAACGTGCCGCCGCGATCAAGGCGCAGATACCGATCTACGCGGCGAGAGCGGAAGCGATCATCCATGACAACGAGCTGCTCAAGCAGAACGAGCAGATCAATCAGGAATGGGTCGGCATCGCCTCGAACGGCCTCGACTCGTTCGGCAACTCGATCTCGCAGTTCGTAACCGGCGGCATCAAGGGCTGGCATTCGTTCTGGCAATCGCTGCTGCAGGACACGCAGCAGTTCATCGGCGCGATCATCCAGCAGATGCTGAAGTTGACCGTATTCAACGGCATCATCAACAACCTGTTCGGCCTCTCCGGTTCCAGTGCGCTGCCGACCGGGCTGGGCAACGGGTTGATCGGTCAGCTGCTCGGCACCGCTACGGGCGGCGGCTTGGCGACGACGGGCTCGATCGCCGGCGGCGGGTCGTACGCGCTGCAGGACGTCGGCGGTGGCGGCGGCTTTTTAAGCAACATCGGCGGCGGCCTGAGCAATTTCGCGTTCGGCTCGGGCGCGACGACCGGATTTTTCAATTCCAGCCTCAGCAGCATGTTCGGCGGCGGGGCCGGCAGCTGGGGCGGTGCGGTCGGCTCGGTGGTCGGCGGCGCGTTCGGCGGTTATGAGCTGGGCAAGCAACTCTTCCACAGCACGGTCGGAGGCGTTGTCACTGGCGCGGCCGTTGCGACGGCCGCCTATTTCATCCCGGTGATCGGCTGGGCATTCGCTGCGGCATCGCTGATCAACTCGCTGACCGGCGGCAACGTCTTCGGCACCGACTATGCGCCGACCGGCCAGACGTCGATGGACATCAACGTCGGCGCCGGCGGCTCGTCGGTTCAGGACTACTACCAGGAGCACAAGCACGGCGCGCTGTTCAGCGGTGGCAAGTACAAGGATGTTGCGGTGGCTGCGCCGCAGGACCAGCTCGACGCGCTGAGTGCTTTCGACAAGCAGCTGCAGCAGACCAATCAGAGCGCGGCCGACGCGCTGGGCATCGCCGTAGCGGACACGGTCACCGGCGCTTTCCACGCGGCGTTCGACAAGTCGGGCAAGCTCATCACGAGCACCTCGACGATTCTGGGCCAGACGTTCCAGAACGAGTCGCAGCAGGATTTCCTTTCGCGCGAGATTGCGGACAACCTGCTGGCGCAGGTGAACAAGGCGCTGGGCAGCGACGAAGCCTCGCAGATTGCCGAGCAGTACCAGAGCAATGCGCAAACGCTGCTCGCCGCGGCGCAGATGCTTGTGGCGGCGCAGGTGGACGTGCACGACGGCATGAGCCTGCTCGGCGACGATCATTCGCTGACCGATATCGCGGCCGAGGTGAGCAAGCTCAACGTCAGCGGCGAATCGCTGGTGCAAACCTACGTGCGCCTGCAGACCGAAACGCAGGACGTGAAGGCGACGCTCGATGCGATGGGCCTGACCACGAGCAAGGTCGGCGCCGATTTCGTGCAGTTCAGCGATGACCTGGTCAAGGCGGCCGGATCGCTCGACAACCTCAACTCGCTCACGTCCGCCTATTACCAGGCGTTCTACTCGCCGGCCGAGCAGGCCGCGGCGAAGCTCAAGGCCGACACGAGCACGCGCGACAAGCTGTTCGCCGGCATCGGCCAGGATCCGAACGAGTCGATGGCGCAGTTCAAGGCCACGTTCCAGGCGGTCTTCGACACGCTGAGCCCGGAAGACGTCGTGAAGTGGTACCAGGCTGGTCTCGCGCTCGCCGCGGTGAATCAGGATCTGGGCAATACGGCCGACGCGGCCGCGCAGGCGAAGCAACAGTACGAGGCGTTCATCCAGCCGTACCGTGATGCCGTTGCCGGCGTGACGAACTTCGAGGCGGCCGTGCGCGGCATGGGCGGCTCGCTGAATGATGCGATCGCTCAGGCAAACGCGCTGGCGCAGGCGCAGGGGCTGCAGGGCGCGAGCGCCGGCGACGTGGCCGCCATCATTCAGACGTTCTCGGTGCAGGGCGCAAACGCGCTGGCGCAGTTCCAGCAGGAGACGCAGGCGATCGCGTCGAAACTGTACGGCGCCGATTACCTGCAGGGTCTGCAGGACGACTTCAGCAAGACCGGCAACGTTTTCGACCTGCAGAAGATCAGCGATGCGCAAGGCGCGCAGGTCAAGCAGCAGGACAATTCGCGGTACCTCGACGCGTACCAGCTGGCCAACAATGCCGCACAGATCGCGGCATTCACCGGGGGCAGTGTCGAGGACATCTTGCAGTCAATGGGCGTGCCGCTGAGCGCGCTGACCAGCGATCTCAAGCTGCAGGGTCAGTCGCTGGAGGACTACCTGGGCAAGCTGGAAGACCAGGCCAAGGTCAACATGGATATCTCCAACAACACGGAGATCGCCAATCACCTGCTGCAGGACATCCTGGACCAGGTCAGCGGTAAGCCTTTGACCTATACGAATCCGAGCGACTTCGGTTTCACCGATCCGAACACGACGCAGGCGGCGGCGAGCGGCGGCAAGCCTGTGGGGCGCGGCGTGCCAGGGCCGACCGTCGTCACGCCGCAGCCGGTTGGCGTGACGCCTGCGCCGCCGGCGACGGGCGGCGATGGCGGCGACGGCAGCGACGTCGGCAAGCAGATCGGGCGCGTGGGCGATGCGGTGGCGAGCATCCCGAGCGCGCTGGGCTCGCAGGGTGCCGACGTCAAGGCGGCGCTGGCGAGCGTGGCGGCGGCGGTGCTGCAGCTCAACGCGACGATCAATCGCTACGGCCTCGCACGGCCGACGCAGCCGGTAACCAACTGATGGCCGGCCGCGTCGCCGTGTTGATGAGCATCGCGGCCGAGCTGCGCATCGGCGGCGTTCTGCCGCCAATCATCTATGGCGTTGCGTACAGTGCAACGCTGTTTCAGATCGGCGGCAGCGGCACGCTGGTGTATACCGATCCGGGCGCGCTGGTGCTGCCGGCCGGGATCGTCGCGACGGACAACGGCGACGGCTCGATCACCTTCGCCGGCATCTCGACGGCGTCGGGTTCGTATCCGATCACGATCGATGGGCTCGATGGCGATCGTAACCCCGTGACCGCGACGTTCACGCTGACGGTGCAGGTACTGCCGATCTCGATCAGCGGCGATGCGGACGACATGCGCATCGGCGACTCGGACACCTTCAGCGGGTACGGCGTCACGGGCGGCTCGGGCACGGGCTACATCTGGGCGATTGCCAGCGGCGCGCTGCCGCCGGGCTGGGGCCCGATCAATGCAGCCACCGGCCATATACCGCGCACGCCGACAACGGTGGGCAACTACAGCTGGGGCGTGCAGGTCACCGACTCGCTCGGCAACGTTTCGGCCGTCTATGCCGACAGCGCGACAATCCGCTATGCGGCGATCGCTCTGACCGGAGCCTTTACGTCGCTTGGCATCATCGGCGTGCCGTACAGCAGCGACATTCCGATCAGCGGCGGCGATGGCACCTACAGCAACCCTCGCTTCACGTCGGGCGCGGTCAGCGGCATGGCGCTGTCGATCGTCACGGTCAGCGGCGTCAAGAAGCTGCGCCTCTCCGGAACGCCGACGACGCAGGAAACCGACAGCATCACCGTCGCCGTCGATGCGCATGAGTTCGACGGCACGGTGGTCACGGCGACACATTCGCAGTCGGTTACTGAAGATCCGGCGCTGACGCTGACCGGTACGTTCACATCGCCGGCGACGCCAGGCGCGGCCTATCAGAGCCGCATTCCCATCGGCGGCGGCAGCGGCAGCTATTCGTTACACGGCGGCTCGGGCGTCACGGCCGGGGCGCTGCCTGCCGGAGGTGCACTTTCGATTGTCACGATCACCGGCGTGCAATATCTCCAGCTCGATGGTCCGCTCACTACCTATAGCGGGGCATTCACGGTTCGAGTCGACGATGCGGATGGCCAGACGGTCTCGCTGACCATGACGGTTGTTGTGTCCGTAACGATCACCGGTGCCTTCGCTACGCCCCTCTACAGCGGCGTCGCCTACAACCAGAGCATCACGATCGCCGGCGGCAGCGGAACGTATTCGACACCGGCTGTTGCCACCGGAGCGGTGCCGACAGGCCTGGCGCTCTCGATCGCCGGATCGAATCTCACCTTGTCCGGCACGAACAGCGTAGGGACGACGTTCACTTTCACTTGCACAGTGCACGACTCGCTCGGCAACGTGTCGTCGGCGAGCGCCAGCCAGTCGCTCACGCGGCAGGATCAAAACTTTGCGAGCGTCGTATCCCTGTTGCATTTCGACGGCGCGAACAACAGCACGACGTTCACCGATCAGAAGGGAAAGACGTGGACTCCGGCCGGCAGCGCGAAGATCAGCACGACGCAATCGAAATGGGGTGGCTCGTCAGGGCTCCTAGTATCGGCTTCTGCCGGCGCCGTCTCGACGCCGACGTCCTCGGACTTCGACTTCGGCTCAGGTGATTTCACGATTGACGCCTGGGTGTATCCCAACAGCTTGGGCGCCGCGCTGCAAACCATTCTCAGCAACCGTCGGTCCGTCGGGAACGCGATCGGTTTCCTGTTTTTCTATAACAGCACAAACTCCGGCTTCAACTGCTGGGATTCCAGCAACGGCGTGATCGTCGCGGTGACTGGCCCCGCGCCGACGAATGGTGCCTGGAACCACATCCGCATCAATCGCAGCGGCAACGTCTGGACGATCTGGACCAACGGTTCTGCCGGCACGCCGGCGACCGCGTCAGGAACGATCGGAACAGGTACCACTTGCTATATCGGCAACGATCCGAGCAATGCCGCTCGCCATCTCGACGCTTACATCGATGATCTGAGAGTTACGAAGGGCATCGCGCGCGCTGGCGGCACGGTGCCTTCAGACGCGTTCCCGAACTCATGACGCGCCTATATTCCACCTTCGACGAACCATCGCTCGGCGCCGATCTCACGCTCAGCGAAACCGATCACGTGCTGCAGGTCTCGACAACATGCAATGCGCACCGGATGGCGCGCTCGACCGTGGCGGTTACGGCCGCGAGCGCGATCAATTTCTTCCCTTGGGCACCGGATGGATCGACGCCTACGCTGACGCCGTCTGCCGGCGTGCCACCGCTCGTGGTGGGCATCTGCACGGCCGCCGCGGCCGCGAACAAATACGTCGGTGAGGATGCACACGGCTTCGCCTACTGCCTGGGCGACGGCAAGGTATACAACAACGGTGCCGCAGTCGATACGTTCGCGACGACGCCGCTCGGCAAGAACATCCAGTGGGTCTTCGATCCAGCCGGCGCAAGCGCGACGATCAAGGTCGAGGGAATTCCGATCGGCACCGTAGCGATTACCGCCGGCCAGGCGTGGTACTACGCGGCGACCGTGAGCGGCGATGTCGGCCAGTTCGCGGTCGAGGCCAACCCCGGCGATACGCCGATGCCTTTCCCCACGGGCGATCTGGGCTGGTGGGAGCCGAGCGGCACGATCGCGCCGATCCTGGCATCGACCGAACCCTATATCAGTGCGCCCGACGATGCCGTGCCGCACGAGAAGTACGACGGTGTGATCGACCGCTCGCAGAACCCGATTGCGATCTCGGTCGGCATCCGCTACTGGATGATGGGCCAGAGCGCGCCGGCCGAGCTGGGCAGCGGCGGCCTGGTGCAGGTGCAATTCAATGATCCGCTTGGCCGATATACCCGCCTGCGCGATCCCAACGCGAAGAACAAGCTCGTGCCGCTCGTTCGCGTGCCGGTCGGCGCGGCGATCGCGATGGCGGAGCCGATCTATGTCGGCGTGCTCGATCATGCCGAACTGGCTACGCCGCAGACCTGGAACGTTTACCTGCGCGACAAGATGTCGCTGCTTTCGGTGCCGCTGAAGCGCGAGCTGTTTCCGCCGACGGCTGACCCGAGCGTCGCCGGCAAGTTGCGGCCTTCGCTGATCGGCATCGCGCGCACGTTCACGGCCGAGCTGGAAGACGCCACCGCGCGCCAGTACGCGATGGGCGACCGCGCCGTGACGGCGTTCGGCCGCGTGCGCGTGGCCGGCAAGCAGAAGATCTACGGCACAGATTTCGAGGAGACGACGGACGGCCGCGGCGTGACATTCGACGCTGATACGAACGGTCGGCCGACGTTCGAGGCAACCAGCTTCGGCGGCTCGTTCGACCCGGTCGCGCCGGACTACATCACGGCGCAGGGCGACTTCACCGCGTGCACCTACGACGGCACCTACTCCGTGCCGGATGGCTGGACGAATCCGTATGCGACCGACACCGACCTGACGGTCACCGAGCGCTTCTTCATCGAGGCGACAATCCCTGGCGACCAGTTCTTGAAGTGCGCTTCGCAGCCCGGCACGGTCACGGGCCAGAAGCTGACCACGCCGCTGCTCGGCGCGCGGCGCACCTACGCGTACAAGCTCGACGTGCGCAACATCCCGGTGTTCGTCGAGCACAGCTGGACCGGCACGGACAAGCCGCCGGCGAACCTGTACCTGTCGCCCTACGACGACCGATTCCTTGGCGTTGGCATCTACTATGCGCGCATCCCGCTGACCCACGTCGGCGACTATGCCGGCGTGTTCACGGTCGGCTTCGACACCGACCAGCCGCTGTGCCTGGTGCTCGAATGCAACGACATCTACTACTACATCACGGACGCGATGGCGTTCAATTACTTCGGGCTGCGCTCGATCATCATCAACGAGTTGCCCGCGGTGACCGACAACGTGGTGCTCGACGGCCCCGGCCTCGATGGCATGATCCGAGGCACGATGATCGATCGCGGTCCGGCGAGCCTGGCCGAATATGCAACCGCGGATGCGCAGGCTATCGACACGGCGACCGGCTTCGTCTACGGCGTGCGCGTGCGCACCTCGGAATCGCCGAACGTCGACGAGCTGCTGAAGCTGTACCTCGAATCAACGACGGCGGCGATGGCCAACGACGAGTCGGGCGACTATCGCGTTTTTCGCGCGGACAAGCCGGAGGACGTGGCCGACGCCGACCTCGCCGGCGAGCTGGTCTATCCGACCGATTTCAAGACCCCGCTGCTGCCGATCGACGACGACGCCGAGAATCTGACGACGTCTGCCAGCGGCTGCCGCAACTACGACCCGCTGAGCGCGAGCGAATACGGCAGCACGTCGCTGAGCGACACGCCGCTTGCCGAGCGCGCGCTGCTGGCCTTGGACTATCAATGGACGGTCACCTCGCGCGTGCGCCTGGCGCCGCGCTACGCGAAGGCGTATGGCCGCGATCCGATCAAGACGTGCCTCGACCGCAAGGAGCACGGCCAGGCGTTCATCGATCATGCGTGCGGTTTGTACGCCATCGATCGCGCCTTCTACGTCGGCGAGGCGTTCGAGCCGTTCGGCCGGCCGCTGCGGATCGGTGGCGTCTACAAGATCACCAACCGCGGCTTCGTCGACGGCGTGCTCACAACGATCTGGGTCAAGAAGCTAGTGCTGCTGGGCTTCAGCCCGAAGAAGCCGAGCGAGCAATCTGCAAACTGCGTTTTTTGGGGAGCTGCGTAGCCATGTCGTATACCGCTCATTCGCGACCGACAGACTGGGCCGTCGCCGTGGTCGGCACCGGCGCCGCGTATGTGACCGATCCGACCGATCAGTTCCAGGGATTGTTCTGCGGTCGCCCGGCGAATGCGACGCGCCTGCGCCTGCCGAGCGACTGGACCGGTGTGATCACCGAATACGTCGAGATCCAGTTCACGCGCGCGACTGCGATCGCGCCGGGGCTGGTCGGATTGATCGGCTGGGACTTGATCGGCCTGGCGAGCGCGGCCGGGCTGAAGGTCACCTTCATGGGCAAGCGCGTGGGCGACGCTGGCTTTACTTATGACCTCGGCGGCAACACTGCATTGGTGCGCACGCGCACGCGCTGGGACAGCAGCACGATCGCGCTGGGTATGTGCGATTCCGGTGTCGACCCGATCATCGGATACGCGATGCGGATCTACAACGACCAAGACGGCGTGGCGAATCTTGCTGCGAATGGCTACATCGATCAGGGCAACGCCTGGTGTAGTCCCGGCATGGAAATCGACATCGAGGAAAACTGGGAATTTCAGTATCCGCAAGGCGACGTGCCGGTGTCGCCGGACGGCCAGCCGTGGCCATCGCCGTTCCCGCCTGGTCGCGTCCTTCCGGTCGAGCGACAGCTGATCGACGTCGATGACGCGTTTGTGGGTTCGACGGTTCCGACCTACCAGCAGCTCGCGCGCCTGCTCGGCAACGGCAAGGTCTCGATTCAGATTCCGCGATGGCGTGACGGCAGCGGCGCGCTCGACGTCGACCTGATGCACGAGACCGCGATATTCGGCACGACGAAGTTCGGGAAGATTCCGCATAACGGCGGCGACTTCTATTCCGCTACCTGGACGGTCACGGAGGTGCCGGCGCTGCTCGCCGAATAACCGAAAAAAAAGGAGCGGCCGGCGCGTGTTGGCGCACGATCCGGCCCTCGAACACACGGGAATGATCCCCGTGAGCCAAGCGAGGCTCCCCGCCGCGATCGCAGCGCCGGCAGCTTCGACAAACCATGTCTCACCGATGGAGATTTTCGTGGCTCAACCGATCATTCCCTGGCCCGGCGGAAAGCGCCGGCTCGCCAAGCACCTGCTCCCGCTCTTTGACATCCCGCACACGTGTTACGTCGAAGCCTTCGCCGGCGCGGCCGCGATGCTGTTCGCACGGCCCGAGCCGGCGAAGGTCGAGGTGCTCAACGACGTCAATCGCGACCTGGTCAATCTGTACCGCGTCGTGGCCCACCATCTGGACGAATTCGTGCGCCAGTTTCGCTGGGCGCTGAGCAGCCGCGAGATGTTCCGCTGGGCGCAGTTGCAGCACGTCGACACGCTGACCGACGTTCAGCGCGCGGCGCGGTTCTTCTACCTACAGCGCTTGGCGTTCGGCGGCAAGGTCGTCGGGCAATCGTTCGGAGTCGATACCCACGGCCGCAACGCAATCAACTTGCTACGCGTGGAGGAGGATCTGTCAGCGGCTCACCTGCGCCTCAACCAGGTCGTGATAGAGCACCTCGCCTGGCAGGACTGCCTCGGCCGCTACGATCGCGAGCACACGCTGTTCTTCCTCGACCCGCCGTACTGGCAGACCGCCGGCTACGGCATGCCCTTCGGGCTTGAGCAGTACGAGCAGCTCGCGGTGCGCATGGCAGCCCTTCAGGGGCGCGCCGTCTTGACGATCAACGACCATCCTGACATGCGCCGAATCTTCGCGGCCTTCCGACGCCGTCGCGTGCCGATTTCCTATACCATCGGCGGCGCGCAGCGGGCCAAGCAGACGGCCGAGCTGATCTTCACCACCTGGTAGGGGCCGTATGGGAGCTATCTGCATATTCCTCGTCGGCGGTTCGGCGGACGGCCGGATGTTCACGACCGATAACCCGCCGCCTGCGACCATCAGCGTGAGCGACGAGAACACCGTCTCCGGCTTCACAGCGCGCACCATTGCCGATCGCGGCCACGGCCCCGGCCCATATGCTTACTACCTCGCCGAGCTGGAGCTCCCGGACATCGGCCAAATTCCCTTCAGGGTGTATCTGCACGAGGGCCTGACGCTGGCTGAGGGAGCCCAGATCTTCACCGACGCCATGTGCATTCGAGGCCCGGACGGAATAGCGCGCCAGGTCACGATGGGGCCGACCGAACGGCCGGCCGTGTAACCGTCCTTTATGACCCCGTTTTACGGTCCTTCAGTGCCGCCGCAACCGTTGAGCAAACCATGTGTCCGGACTGATCAGACCAAGTGGCGCGTTACACGCACGATGCGCGCGCGTCGGCTGACAGTACATGGATGTACTGCCAGACGACCCCGCCGGCACCGAGAAGCACAGGTACACCCCGCCGCGCATGATGCGCGGCGGGGCACCGCGTCCGGCGCCTAGCGTTTTGGTTACTTTTGCGCAATGCAAAAGTAACCCGCGCAGCGGAGCTGCGCGGAAGCTCTATTCAAGAAGCGCGCGAGCGCAAAGACGTCAGATGCGGTAAAAAGGCGGGATGAGTCCTCCCACATACTCGATGAAATACAGAACCAGCCACAACGCCAGCGCGCGTGACCTGCTCGGCGCAGACGGCCCGTTCGCGGCGGAAATCGAAAACTTCGCGCAGCGTGAAAGCCAGCTGGACATGGCCGAGGCGGTCGAGATGGCGATCGCCGATGGTCATGCGCTGATTGCCGAGGCCGGTACCGGCACGGGCAAGACCTTCGCCTATCTGGTGCCGGCGTTGCGGTCGGGCAAGCGCGTGATCGTATCGACCGGAACCAAGACGCTGCAGGACCAGTTGTTCCATCGCGACCTGCCGCGCGTGCGTGCCGTGCTTGGCGCGCGCGTGCGCACGAGCCTGCTGAAAGGTCGCGCCAACTACCTGTGCCTGTACCGGCTCGACCAGACGCACAAGGAAGGGCGGCTGTCCTCGCGCGAACAGGTGGCGCACCTGCAAGGCATCCGCGCCTGGGCGCAGCGCACGGGCAGCGGCGACCGCGGCGAGTTTGCCGAGGTGCCGGAAGACTCGCTGCTGTGGCCGCGCGTCACTTCGACGGCGGAAAATTGCCTCGGTGCCGAATGCCCGATGTTCGGCGACTGCTTCGTCGTGAAGGCGCGGCGCGCGGCGCAGGAAGCCGACCTTGTCGTGGTCAATCATCACCTGTTGTTCGCGGATCTTGCGATCAAGCAGGAAGGCTTCGGCGAGATCCTGCCCGGCGCGCACGCATTCGTGCTCGACGAGGCGCACCAGATTCCGGAGCTGGCTGGCGTGTTCTTCTCCACCAGCGTGACGTCGCGCCAGATTGCCGAGGTGGCGCAGGATGCGCTGGCCGAGTGCGGCTCGGTCACTGGCGCCCTTGCCGGGTTGCAAAAGCCGATCGAGGCGATCGCGCCGCTCATCAAGCGTGCGCGACTCGCGCTCGACCGCCTTCCGGCGAAGGGCGGCTTTGCGCAGATCGACAACGATGCGGCGGTCGGCGGCGAACTGCGTGCGCTGGGCGAAGCGCTGCACGCGCTTGCCGATGCATTGGCGCCGCAGGCCGAACGCTCACGCGGCATGGCCAGCCTGCACGAGCGTGCCGAGGCGCTGTGCCGGCGCCTGGCCGACGTGCTCGACGGCGGCGCGCACGAATGGGTGCACTGGTACGAGTTGTCCCCGCACGGTTTTTCGCTGCATGCGACACCGCTCGACCTGGCGCCGCCGTTGCGCACCCTGCGCGAGCAGAGCCGCGCGAGCTGGATCTTCACCTCGGCGACCTTGTCCGTCGCCGGTGATTTCGATCATTTCGCGCGCCAGCTTGGCCTGGATGACCCGGTGGCCCTGAGTCTGCCAAGCCCGTTCGACTATGCAAGCCAGGCGTTGACCTATCTGCCGAAGGGATTGCCGGATCCGAATGCCGCCGACTTCACCGATCGCGTCGTCGCGGCGGCGCAACCGGTGATCGAGGCGGCGCGCGGACGCACGTTCCTGCTGTTCACGTCGCATCGCGCACTGAAGCGGGCGGCCGAACTGCTGGCCGATTCGGCGTTTCCGTTGTTCGTGCAGGGCACGGCGCCGCGCCATCAGCTGCTGACGGAGTTTCGCGAATCGGGCAACGGCGTGCTGCTCGGCGCGGCGAGTTTCTGGGAGGGGGTCGACGTCGCCGGCGAAGCGCTGTCGTGCGTGATCATCGACAAGCTGCCGTTCGCGGCGCCGGACGATCCGGTGCTCGAGGCGCGCCTGTCCGCGTTGCGCGAGTCCGGCGGCAACCCGTTCTTCGACTGGCAGGTGCCGGCCGCGGTGATTGCGCTGAAGCAGGGCGCCGGACGCCTGATCCGGGACGTCGCCGACCGCGGCGTGCTGATGCTGTGTGACCCGCGCCTGACGTCGCGCGCCTACGGCAAGCTGTTCCTGAAAAGCCTGCCACCGATGCCGGTGACGCGCGAATTGTCCGACGTGCAGGCGTTTTTCTCGGCCGAGTCGCCCGCCGGCCCGATTCCGAAATCGCCTCTCGCGCAGGAACCCTCTCGCGCCGGCGGGAGCATGGAATGATTGCGGCATGACCGGATCCCCGGTTGCGCGCATCGAACTGAACGGCGCGTCGGCGAGCGCCGACGACCTGCGCCATCTGGTGCAGACGAACTACGGGCATTTCAGTGCGATGCGCGTCGAGAACGGCGGCGTGCGCGGCCTCGACCTGCACCTGGCGCGCATCGAATCGGCGACGCGCGAGCTGTTCGGTTCGGCGCTCGATCGGGATCGCGTCCGGCAGTGCCTGCGCCATGCCGTGGCGGGCAGCGCGGAAATGCTGGCATTGCGCGTGAACGTGTTCTCACGCGCGCTCGATCGCGATCGTCCGGCCGAGGCGGTCGAGCCGGACATCCTGGTGATGGTCGCGCCGGCTGCGCACGCGCCGGCGCGTGCGCTGCGCGTGAAGTCGTTCGCGTTCACGCGCTCGCTGCCGCACATCAAGCACGTCGGTACATTTCCGCTGTTTCACCATCGCCGCCTCGCGCAGCAGGCCGGTTTCGACGACGCGGTGTTCGTCGACGACGGCGGCAACATCGAGGAAGGCTCGATCTGGAACATCGGCTTCTTCGATGGCAACGGCGTGGTCTGGCCCGACGCGCCGCAATTGACCGGCGTCAGCATGCAGCTGCTGCAGGCCGGGCTGGTGCAGCGCGGCCTGGCGACCTCGACGCAACGCATCGCACTTGGCGACATCGGCCGTTTCCGCTCGGCGTTCTTCACCAATTCCAGCGCGGCCGTGCGCATGATCTCGGCGATCGATTCGGTTGCATTCGACGTCGACCCCAGCCTCGAAGCACGCCTGCGCGAATGTCACGACGGTCATCTGCTGCAAGCGCTTTGAGCGCGACGCGGCGCAGGCGTGCCCGTGCAACGTGATTTTCAGAACTGGAAGTAGATGAAGGGAATCTGCGCGTCGACGCGGGCACAGATTTCAAGCGCCAGCACGGCTACGACCGTCGCGCCGACGGCGACACCGAAGCGCGCGCGCCCGACCAGCCAGTCCTGCAGGCGGCGATCGCGATCGATGACGCAGAAGGCCAGCGCCGCCAGCGGGATGCCGATGATCGCCGGATACGCGGCGAGCACGGCGTTGTCCGGAACCTCGAGCAGCGCGCCGAGCGTTTGCCAGGTGGTGGCGAAGTCCGCGGCGCGGAATGGAATCCAGCCGATCGTGACCAGCAGGAACGTGCAGCATTGCCAGAGCGGCTGCAACGCGGCGCGATCGGCCACGCGGTCGAGGCCGGCGCGGACAAGCGTGCGGCGCCAGTAGCGATGTCCGATCAGCAGCGCACCGTGATACAGGCCCCAAGCGGCGAAATTCCAGCTCGCACCGTGCCACAGGCCACCCAGGCCCATGACGATGATCAGGTTCGCGCAGGTTCGCGCTTCGCCGCGGCGGTTGCCGCCGAGCGGTATGTACAGATAGTCGCGCAGCCACGACGACAGCGAGATGTGCCAGCGGTGCCAGAATTCGCCGATGCTGGCGCTCAGGTACGGTCGTTCGAAGTTGGATGGAAAGCGAAAACCGAGCAGGCGTGCACAACCGCGGGCGATGTCCGTGTAGCCGGAAAAGTCGAAGTAGATCTGCATCGAAAATGCAAACACGCCGATCCAGGCCGGCACGCCGAGGCCGTGGTACGGCGTGTTGTGGAAGTACGCGTCGGCCAGCGGCGCGAAGAAATTCGAGAGTGCCAGTTTCTTGAACAGGCCCTTGAGGATCTCGCGCACTCCCCAGCGCGCATCTTCGGGAGCGAGCGCCAGCACCGTACCGGTCTGCGGAAAGAAGTTCAGCGGCCGGATGATCGGTCCGGCGATGAGGTGCGGGAAGAACGAGATGAACAGCGCGAAGTCGAGCACGCTGCGGCGCGCCGGCAGGTCGCGGCGGTAGACGTCGACCGCATAGGCAATGCCTTCAAACGTGAAGAAACTGATGCCGACCGGCAGCACGATGCGCAGCGCGAGCGCCTGCGCATCCAGGTGCAGCAAGCCGGCGAGCGTATCGGCGAAGAAATTGAAGTACTTGAAGAAGCCCAGGGTCACCAGGTTGAAGGCGACCGCGGCGATCAACGCACGCTTGCGTGTATCGGCCGGGCTGCGGTCGATCCATAGCCCGAACGCCCAGTTGGCAAGCGTCGAGGCGCCGAGCAGGAAGATGAAGCGCCAGTCCCAGCACGCGTAGAACACGTAGCTGGCGACCACCAGCAGCCATTTGCCGGCGGTCGGGCGCAGCGCGCCGAGCACGAGCAGTACCGCCGCGAAGAAGATCCAGTACTGGAATGTGTCGAAGAGCACGGCGCTAGTGCACCAGCGGGGCGACTTGCTGTGCCAGCCGGCGCGAGAAGTTTTCGCGGCCGTCCCGATTCATGTGCAGCGTGTCGAAGAAATATTGCGGCTGTTCCAGGTCCACGAATGCATCTGCCGGCAGAGGCACGATGGCGCCCGACGCCGCCAGTTCGGCGACCGCGCCGGTCGGCACCGGCACCGGCGCCAGCGCCTGGTGCCACGGTCCGCGCGGCACGACGAAGACGATGACCGGAACATGCTTCGAGGCATAGCGGTGCGCAATGCGTCCGAGCCATTCGCGCAGATACGCGGCGTTGGCCGTTTGCGTCTGCACGGGTGCCGGCTCGTGCAGCTGGCGAAAATAGGCCTCGACGCGCGGGCGGGCATCGCTGTCGAGCGGACTGAAATCGACGGGTCGGCCCGTGTTTGCATCGATCGTCAGAGGCGGCAGCCGCGCTTCACGGCCCGGATACACGTCGACATCGTGCAGCCAGTCCTTCCGGTAGCGACGCAGATCGTGAAAGCGCTCGCCGGGGTTGGCGAACAGGCCGCGGACATCTTCGCCGAGCGCCTGCAGCGGCAGCACGATCGCCCGGCGCGCTCGCGCGCGTTCGCCGGCGTCCGTGAAGGTGTTCGGGTAATCCCCGAGGTCGCAGATTCGCAGCAGGGGCTGCAGGTAGTTCGTGTCGAGCCGGTAGTTCGCCATGTCGATGCGGGTCGCCGCGACGTCGTAGTCGACCATCATGGCGACGGCCGCGAACCGGTCCGCATCGGGGTCGACCATGCGCAGCAGGTAATACCAGGCCCGCGGTGTGGTTCCGGCGTCCGATCCGTTGATGAAGTGCAGGTCGTCGCGCCCGCTCGCGGCGTCCGCGATCCTCGCCGAGAATCCCTCGCCGATCTGCGAATTGCCGAGTACGAGGATGTTTTTCCGGTCCGCCTGACGGAAGGCGCGGATGGCACGCAGGTCGTTGAGCATCGATCCGGCAGTCGATTCCGGTTCGATCAGGCGAAGGTACCAGCCGCTGCGGAACAGCGCCGCATCCGCGATCAGCAGAGCGACGAGGCTCGCTGCGCAGAGCTTGAGCAGCGGCGCCAGGGAACGAAGGGTCATGGGCGGCGGAGTATACGTCGAACGCCTCGACGCCGTTAACCGCGCCCGCAAACCCGCCCCGATTGCCCGCCATTCGCCAGAACACACGCGGCGCGAAGCCAGCGCATGGCGTTCGAATGCAGGCTGCCTTCCCGAGGGAGCCTGCCATGGCGATGTTCCAGTCGATCACGTTCAAGGTGTTCGGTATCGCATTCCTCGCGCTGCTGATGTTGATCCCTCTGGCCCAGGTGCAGGGCCTGATCGGCGAGCGCAACCGGCTGCGCGAGCAGGCCGTCAACAGCATTGCCCAGCGCTGGGGCGCCGTGCAGTCGATCGGCGGCCCGGTCATCGCGGTGCCCAGACGCACACGCGTCGAGAGCGGCAATGGCTGGGCGGTGCACGAGAGCACCGAGATCATACTGGCCGACCGGCTGGACATCGCCGGCACGCTGGCGCCCGAAGTGCGGCGCTACGGCATGTATTCGACGCCGGTCTACACGGCCGAACTGAAGATCACCGGGCGCTTTCTGGCGCGCGATCTGCAAATGACTCCCGGCATCGAGACGAGCTACGTGTGGGAGCGCGCCGAACTGCGCCTGCCCTTGTCCGACGTGCGCGGAATCCGGCGCATTTCCATGCTGCGCCTGGACGGCAGCGAGCATGCGTTCGTGCCGGCAGAGGCCGGTGTCGGCACCTTTCCGGCGATCGCCGCGCCGGTCGACCTGAGCCACTTCGATGGTGACAGCCATGACTTCAGCGTCGACCTGACGCTGGCCGGCACCGCCAGTTTGTCTGTGCTGCCGCTTGCGCGCACGACCGAAGTGTCGCTGTCGGCGCCGTGGCGCGATCCGAGCTTCGACGGTGCGTTCCTGCCGGCCGAACGCAACGTGACGAATGAAGGCTTCGCGGCACGCTGGCAGGTGCTCGACCTCAATCGCAATTATGGCCAGCATTGGCAGCAGTATGATCGGCGCGGCGCGGACATCGCGGCTGCCGCATTCGGCGTCAGCCTGTACGAGCCGGCAAGCGTCTATCAGCAGAACGAGCGAGCCGGAAAATACGGAATCCTGTTCATCGCACTGACGTTCGTCGCGTTCTTCCTGGTCGAAGTCCTGCGCAAACTGCGCGTGCACCCGGTACAGTACCTGCTGGTCGGGCTGGCGCTCGCGACGTTCTACGTCGTGCTGCTGGCATTGTCGGAGCAGATCGGGTTCGGCAGTGCCTATCTCGCCGCATCGGGCGCGGTTGTCGTGCTGGTCGGCGGCTATGCCGCGGCGGTTTTGCAGGCGTGGCGGGCGGGCATCGTGCTCGGGTCGACGCTCGCGGTGGTCTACGCATTGCTCTATGGCTTGGTCGTCAGCGAGCAGTATTCGCTGCTGATGGGTTCGATTGCGCTGCTCGCCGTCGTCGCGACGCTGATGTATCTGACGCGCAAGGTCGATTGGTATGCTTACGGCGCGGCGCGTGCCCTGGCCGCGGGATGAAATGAACAAGACCATGACCGATTTTTGTCTGCTCGCGATCGACACCGCTACCGAGGCCTGCTCGGCGGCGCTGCTCGTCGGCGACCGCATGATCGAGCGCAGCGAGGTGGCGCCGCGGCGCCATGCCGAGCTGATCCTGCCGATGATCGAATCGTTGCTCGCCGAAGCAGGCATCTCGCGCCGCGGCATCGACGGCATCGCGGTCGGGCGCGGACCGGGCGCCTTCACCGGCGTGCGCCTGGCAATCTCGGTCGCTCAGGGCCTGGCGCTCGGGCTTGATGTGCCGGTCGTACCGGTATCCTCGCTGGCGGCCCTGGCGCAGGATGTTCCGTTGCAGCACGACACGCCGATCCTTGCAGTGATCGATGCGCGCATGGGCGAAATCTACGCCGGCACGTTTCGTCGTGGCGCGAGCGGGTTGGTCGAGGCGCTCGGCCCCGAGTCGGTCGGCCCCGCGCAGCAACTCACGCTGCCGCCGAGCGAACGCTGGAGCGTGGTCGGCAGCGGCTGGTCGGCCTATCGCGACGTGCTGATGACGCGGCTGCCCGGCGAGCCGCGCTGGTGCGACAGCACGCGATTGCCGCAGGCGCATGCGATCGCGCGCCTGGCCGCACCGCAATTCGCGGCCGGCAACGCGCTGGCGCCGGAGCTGGCGCTGCCGGTATATCTTCGCGACAAGGTGGCCTTGACGCTGGAGGAACAGCGCGCGCGCTAGCGCTAAGCCGGGTGCCGGCACGCAGCGCTGCCGCGACAGTCGTGTCGACCTCCCTCAAGTCCTGCCGAGCACCAGCTCGAATGCCTGGCCGCCATCATGGGTGTCATCCCACGACACGACGCCGAGTCCGTGCGCCGGCGCCCGCTGTTCGAACCAGCGCTGCGAAAAATAGGTGATGTGCGCCGGCACGTGCAGGTACGAATACGAGTTCCACGGCGCGATGCCGTCGGATGGCTGCCAATTGCCGGGCCGGAACGGCGCCGTGATGAACAGGTGGCCGGCCGGAGCGAGCAGCGCCGCAAGGTGGCGTAGCATCGCGTCGGGATCGGCCAGGTGCTCGATGACGTGCGTCAACGAAATCAGGTCGAAGCGGCCGGCATCGCGCAGCGCCTCGACCGGACCGATGCAGTACCGGTCGACCCACGGGCAATTCTGCGCGCACTCGCTGCTGACGTCCTGCGCGACCGTCTCGGTTTCCGGGTTTGCTGCCTTGCAGGCGCGCGAAACCCACGCCAGTCCAGCGCCGACTTCCAGCACGCGACCGCCCGTTTCCGGCAGCAGACGCAGGCGGGCAATTGCCGTCGCGTAGTAGTCGAGAATGCGGCTGACCTGGTCGGGATCGGTGTAGTGGGGGTCCGAGAACTGCTCGGATTCCTCGTACAGCGCCTTCAGGTCGGCCGCCGTCGGCAGCGGGTCGAGATAGACGACACCGCAATGGGGACAATGCCGCAGGGCGAACGAATCGGTGTGGAACTTTCCGTGATGCGTCGGTGCGACCGGACCGACCATGCAGGTGCCGCGCTTGCCGCAGAGCCGGCACAGTCGGGCCTTTCGGTTCAGCAGGAAGTCGAGCAGGGGCATTGATTCGGTTCCGTCCGGCGCGCTTCGTATAATGCCCGCCTGCAGGTCAACACGAGGTTAAGATGGACTGGATCGATCCTGGCGTGCCCATGCAGGCATCGGCGCTCGCGCAGAAATTTTGCGAAGCGCAGCCATTCCGCCACGTGGTGATCGAAAATTTCTTCCGGCCGGAAGCGTGCCGCAGGATACTCGACGAATTCCCGCGCTTCGAAGAGCGCTACGCGCTCAACGAGATGGGCGAAGTCGGCGGCAAGGCGGTGCGCATGAATGTGCGCGACGTGTCCGACACCTATCGCGCACTGGATCTCTACCTGCAGAGCGCCGGGTTTCTGGGGCTGATATCCACGATCACCGGCATTCCCGACCTGCTCTACGATGCGGATTATGTCGGCGGCGGGACGCATGAAAATCGCGACGGTCAAGGCCTCGATGCGCACGTCGACTTCAACTATCACCCGCGCACGAAGACGCATCGGCGACTCAACCTGATCATCTATCTCAACGACAAGTGGGACGAGGCGTGGGGCGGGGCGCTCGAGCTGCATTCGAATCCGTGGAATCCCGTGGCGAACCAGACCCGGCGCGTGCTGCCGCTGTTCAACCGCGCGGTGATCTTCGAAACCAGCGAAGTCTCCTGGCACGGCTTCAGCCGCATCGAACTGCCGGAAGATCGCAAGGCGCTTTCACGCAAGTCGTTTGCGATCTACCTTTACACGAAGGAACGGCCGCCCGCCGAAACGGCCGCGCCGCATGCGACGATCTACGTTCCCGATGCGCTGCCGCAAGACCTCGTGGCGGGAAAGATCCTGGACGACGCCGACGTCGCCGGCTTGCAGGGCCGTTTTACGCGGATGCGCACGCAGCTGCGCTACCTGTACGACCGGGAAAAGCAATTCGGCGCGCAGATTGCGGCAGCCGGGACGGCGCTCGGCGAGGCACGCGCCGCGCTGCGCGTGCCGCTGCAGGGATACGCCACGCAATCGGCCGCACCGCAGGGAATGTGGCCGGACCAGTGGGTGGGCAGCGAATTTGCGTGCGATTTCGTCGCGCAACGCAAGGCCCGCGCACTGCAACTGGACCTGTGGATTCCCGCCCAGATCGACGGTGAGCAGATGCTGGACATCGAACTTGGCGGAAACCGTTCGCGCCACATCCTTGCGCAGGGCGGCCGCGCGCGCCTTGTCCTCAAGGCCGCGATTGCGGCCGGCGCGGGGACGGCGCTGCGCATTCGTGCGTCGCGTCAGTTCGTGCCGGCAGCAATCGGAGAATCCGGTGATGACCGCGAGCTCGCATTCCGCCTGCTCGGCGCCGTGCTGGAACACTGATGCCTACCAGCGCGGTTCGATGACTATGCCGTGCTGCTTCGCCGGCAGGTCGATCTCGATGTGAATGCCCGGGCGCAGCACCGGCAGAAAGCGTTCCAGCAATGACACCGCGCGATCGCGCAATCGCATCGCTTGCCGCGGAAACGGCACGCCGACCAGCTGCGCGCGCGCGCAGCGAAAATCCGGCGACAGCAGGCCGAAGTACTGGCGCAGTTCGGCGCGCGAGTATTCCTTCCAGTGGTGGCCGAGCGTCTTCAACGTCAGGATGTCGCCGACGGCGATGCCGCCGCCGAGCCCGCGTACGCCGCGCTGCCAGCGGCGCACCGTCGCGCGCAACGCGTAGTAGTTCGGCGTCGTGACGACGAGGCGCGCGCCGGGGCGCATGACGCGGTAGATCTCGCGCCACAGCGCGACGGGATTGAAGGCCAGGTGTTCGATCACCTCGGTCATCAGCACAAGATCGAAATGGCCATCTTCGATTTGACGCAGTGCCGAAGGGTGTTCCAGATCGGCGTTGGGCAGCAGCCGTATCGCGTGCGCGCCGGCCACGGCACGCACATTGTCCGCGGCGAGAGTCAGCGGAAGGTCCAGTGCGCTGACCTGGAAACCATCGGTGGCATAAAGCACGGCCTGATGCAGCCAGTGCGCCCCGACATCGAGCACGCGCATGCCGTTCGCGCGGTTCCAGTTGGCCAGGACGCGTCGCTTGGTATCGGCGTGGCGCGGAAAGTGGAAGCGCAGGTAGTCCAGGTCGGTGCCGCCGCAGGCAGTGAACAGGCCGGCAAGTTCGTCGGCGCTGCGCGGTTCGTCGCTCACGGTCCGGGAACCGCGGCGCGAAGCCCGCCGGCGCACGGCGAGCAACGCGCGTAGCCGCTGTATCCGGGCGGATCCAGGCGCGCGTCGCTGCTGGCCACGCCGACAACGATATCGCTGGCGTCAACCAGCAGCACCGGCGCCGAAGGCGTCGCACCGACCGGCAGGCCGCGCGCAACGATTGCGCTGCCGGCCGAGCCGATCAGGTTGTCGTCGATCGGCCGGATCGTGATCGCGGCCTCCGGCAATATTCGCGCGGCCGCCGGCAGCGCGCCTCCGATCGCCGCCGCGGCCGGCGTCGCAAATTGAGCAATACGCTCACGCCGCAGCGTCGAAAGGCACCGCACGAACTCTCCGGTTTCCGTCTCGCCGAGCGACGTGCCGCGCTCGATCACACCGACGATGCTGCCGTTTGCGGTGTTGTCGATCACGCCCCGTGTCAGCGCCGCGAAGATCGCGCCACCGAGCTCCATGGGCCAGCCGAAAAACGGCAACAGCAGCGCGAACGCCAGCGTGCCGCGCGCCGCCGCGTTGCGTCCCGGACGGCTCAGCGCGACCAATGCGAGGCCGAGCCAGAACAAGCATGGCCATGGCAGGTAGCGGTCGGCGTAGATCTGGTCGGGATAGCGGGCGAATGCTTCGAGGCGGGAGACCGATACGATACCGGCCGCGAGCAGACCGAGCCAGGCGATGCCGAGTCCCAGCGCTTCGGTCGGGCCGGCCGGCGCAGTACTGCGCAGGCGTCGCAACGAAGCCCACATCAGCGCGATCATGCCGCCGGCGCCGAACGCTGCATACGGCATCACGTCGGTTCGCAGGTTCGGGTATTGGTTCGACAACATCGTCGCGAAGCGGAAGGTGACGCCGTAAAGGTCCTTGCCCACCAGGGCGCTCGCGTGCGGATCCCAAAGATAGGTGAACAGGGTGACGAACGGCGTGCCGAGCCAGCGCGCGCCGATCAGGAGGTTCTCGGCCGGAGCAAACGTCAGCACGCCGGTCACGCTCGCGCCGCCCGGCATGAGCAGATACAGGACCGCGACCACGGCCAGGCCGGCGAGCGCCATCGCGCCTTGCCGGCGATGCGCCTTGCGCGCGGCCAGCACGGCGAGGATCGATACCAGCACGGCGATGCCGTAGCCGAAGCTGAATGTCGCGACCACGCCGAGGAAGGCAGCGGCCGCAACCGGGGCCAGGTCCCGGCCGCCCTCGCGCGTTGCGACGATGCACGCGCCGCAGGCGAGTATCAGGCATGCGATCGGCAGGCTCGTGTGGATCAATTCGGTCGAATGGAAAAGCGTGCGAACGTTGCCGAGCCAGAAGATCGCGAAGACGCCGAGAAATGCCGCGGCCGCCCGCCGCGCCAGCGGCAGATCGCGATCGCGCAGGCAGATCCAGGCGATGCTCGCCGCGGCCGTCAACATGCAGCCCAGACCGGTCGCGATCTGCAGCCACTGATTGCCATCGAACCGGACCAGTTCGAGCCACGCAACCAGGTTCGGCACCACCGGACGATGCCCGTTGTCCGGTTGCAGCATGTTCAGCGGAAACGGCCGGCTGAGATAGTCCAGGTATTGCCGGTACTGATCGGCATATAGCGCATGCGGCGCCCAGCGCAGGATCGTGGACAGGCTGAAATCCAGGTAGGCCAGCGCGGCCCCACCGAACCACAGTGCCGCGACCCATTGCAGTGCGCGGTCCGGCGGCATTTTCGCGGCCGCGTGCATCTAGCGACGCAGCCGCGCCACGATGCGTTGCGCCACGTAGCGCAAGCGGCCGACGCTTCCGGTGTGGATGGCAGCCTGGGCCCGCTCGAGCTGCCCGGTCAGGTCCGTGAGGTCGCGATAAAGGCGCTGATTGTGCTGGTCGCGCCGGGCCAGCAGGCCGCGCAGTTCCTCGACATCGCCCGCGTCGAGAGTCAGGCCGGGCTGGAAACGCGCGGGCAACGGGTTGTCGACATAGATGGTCGAATGGGTGGCCGCCCGTTCGTCGGCAGGCCGGTCCGTCGTGTAGAAATACAGGGCGACCGACCGGCGCGACAGCTCGCGCCGGTCGTCCGGCAGGGCTATGCGTGGAAAACCGTGCCAGCTCCATTCGGTGGTCTCGAAGATCACGGCGCGGTTGTAAAGCGGCGTGATCGTCGTGACGCGGTCGTCGCCTGCGCGCGGGTCGGAGTGCAGTTGCAGCGACCCGCCCCAGGCATCGTTCCATTCGTGATTGAGATAGACGATCAGGTTCAGGCGCCGGTGCCAGCGTTCGACCGGGTGCCGGTTGAAGTCGACATGCGCGTCGAGATCCTGGCCGTTGCGGTTCTCGTGCGTCCCGCCGCCGAAGTACCACGGGTCGTACAACAGCTCCGGAATCGCGGTGATGCGACCGATCAGGTCGAGGAACTGGCGCGACTGCAGCGCGTCGTCGAGCGCCGCGTAGGCCGGCCCGAGGCCGCGGATCTGCTCGACTGTCGACTTGTTGCCGAGCTCACCCGCCTCGTTGCGCGCATTGCCACGTTCGAACGGCGGAAACTGCGCCAGCAGCTCGGCGCAATACTGCGGCGCGAAGAAATCGTCGATGACGACATGACGGAACGGATCGCGCTGCTGGAAGCGCGCGGCGAGGGTGCCGATGCGGTCGTGCAGGTTCGGGTTGAGCATGGATCGGTGCCGGAAAATCAGCGCGCAATGATGCCACAGGGCCGGCGACCGCGCCGCGCGGCCGGCGCGAGGAGCATCGCGCCATCCTGCGACGAGGCAGCCGGGCCGCCTTCACCGGTTCATGCGTTTCAGCACCCGCTCGATGCCGGCGCGCGTTTGCGCGCGCAACAGCCCGGCGCCTTGCCGGCGCAGCGCCGCGCGGTCGCAGCGCGCGAGCGCCTGGCGCACCTCGAGCATCGAGCTGGGGTGCATGCTGAAGCTGGTCAGGCCGAGCGCGAGCAGCAATGCGGTGTAGCGCGTTGCGCCAGCCATCTCGCCGCACAGCGTGACCTGCTTGCGCGCACGATGGGCCGTGGCGATGGTCTGCGCCAGCAGCTTGAGCAGGGCCGGATGCAGCGGGTCATAGAGGGTGCCGAGCGCATCGTTGCCGCGATCGACCGCGAGCGTGTACTGGGTCAGGTCGTTGGTCCCGATCGAGATGAAGTCGAGGTGCCGGATCATCGACGGCAGGGCGATCGCCGCGGCCGGCACTTCGATCATGGCGCCGAATTCGTAATGGTCGGTGATCTCGTGCCCGCTCGAGCGCAATTCGCGCGCGCATTCGTCGATCATCAGGCGCGTTGCGACGATTTCCTCGCAGGTCGTGATCATCGGCACGAGGATGCGCACGCGTCCGAATGCCGCGGCGCGCAGGATGGCGCGCAGCTGCGTGGCGAACAGCTGCGGATGCGCCATCGACAGGCGTACGCCGCGCACGCCGAGCGCGGGGTTCGGCTCCTTGCTCAGCGCGATGCCCGTCCCGTCGGCCTTGTCGGCGCCCAGGTCGAGCGTGCGGATCGTGACCGGCAGGCCGCCCATGCCGAGCACGACGTCGCGGTAGGCGACGAACTGCTCTTCCTCGTCCGGCAGTTCGCGCCGCTGCAGGAACAGGAACTCGGTGCGGTAAAGACCGACGCCGGCCGCGCCGAGCGCGCGCGCCTGCACGATGTCGGGCAGCATTTCGGCATTCGCATGAAGTTCGATCTGCGCGCCGTCCGCGGTGACGGTCGCGGCGTGCTTGAGGCGCTGCAGTGCCTCGGCGCTGCGCGCCTGCTCGCGCTGGTAGTGGCGGTAGCGCGCCAGGTCCTGCGCGGTCGGATGAACGATTACCTCACCCAGATTGCCGTCGACCAGCACCAGGTCGTCGTCGCTCAGGTGCTTGAGCGCATCGTGCGCGCCGACCACCATGGGCAGGCGCATGCTGCGCGCGAGGATCGCGCTGTGCGACAGCGCGCTGCCGCCGGTCGTGACGACGCCGAGCACGCCGTGCGTCGTTATGTGCGCCAGTTCCGCCGGCGCGATCGTATCGCTGACCAGGATCGTGCCGACGCGCGAGGCGATCTGCCGCTCCGCCGGCGTCGTATCGCGGGCCAGCACGGTCTGCACGCGGCCGATGACGTGGTCGATGTCTTCGCGCCGGCTGCGCAGGTACGGATCGTCCAAGGCATCGAACGCCGCCGCCAGGCGGTCGCGCTGCATCTGCAGCGCCGCGCTGGCGCGGTAGCGACCCTTGCGGATCAGGTCGTACAGGCCGCTGGTCAGCTCCGGGTCTTCCAGGATCAGGCTGTGCGCGTCGATGAATTCGCCGACGTCGCGCGCCAGCGCGCCGTGCAGCTTGTCGCGCAGCTGATGCAGTTCGTCACGCGCCGCGAACAGGGCGATCTTGAGCCGCTCGACCTCGCCCTCGATGTCGGCCGGTGCCAGCGGCCGCGTATCGATCATCGGCTGGCTCGGCTGCACCAGCCGCGCACGGCCGAGCGCCATGCCGCGCGCCGCGGGGGTTCCTGCTATGACAAGGCGCGTGCTCAAGCGCCCTCGTCGAACTTGCGTTCGAACAGCGCGACCATGTCGTTCAGCGCGGCTTCCTCGTCGACGCCGTCGGTGCGCAGCGTGATCGTGTTGCCGATCCCGGCGGCGAGCATCATCACGCCCATGATGCTCTTGGCGTTGATTTCACGGCCGCGATGGATCAGGTAGGCATGGCATTTGTAGCCCTGCAGCAATTGCACGAGCTTGGCCGACGCGCGCGCATGCAGGCCGAGCTTGTTGCTGATCGTGATCTCGCGTTCAAGCATCGTCTATCCTGATTCCCGCCCGGCCGCCGAGTGCGGCGGTCTGGGCCAGTTCGGCCAGCGGCTGCTCGGCGTAGTTCAGCACGCGCAGCAGCATCGGCAGATTGAGGCCGGATACGCGCCGGATCGGCACTCCGTCGACGACCAGTTTTTCCGCCACGTTGCTCGGCGTCGCACCGTATACGTCGGTCAGCACCAGCACGCCGTCGCCGGCGTCGAGCCGGCGCAGGTGCGCCCTCGTGTCGCTCAACGCCGCGTCGACGTCGCTGCCGGGCGGGATCGCATGCGCCTCGACCGTCAACGCCATGCGGCCGAGGATATGGTGCGCGGTCGCGATCAGCGCGTTGCCCATTTCCTCGTGGGTGAGAAGGAGGATGGAGACGGTCATGATGCGGGCGAGGGGAGAGGGGAGAAGGGAGAGGGCAAAGCGGCGGCAGTCCTGCGATCCGAACGGGTCGACAGCGTGTCTTTGGCGAATTTGGGAGCGCAAGGCCGGATGCCACATGCAACGTCCAGGAACGCCCGTGGCGGGATAACCCGGACCTTGCTCTCTCCCGTCTCCCTTCTCCCCTCTCCCGTCTTCATCACTCCAGCTCCCGATGAAACGTCAGCACCTGCTCGCGCGTGGCGCGGAAGTGTTCGGCGAGGCGTTCGCACAGGTAGACCGAGCGATGGCGACCGCCGGTGCAGCCGATGCAGATCGTGACATAGGAGCGGTTGTCCGCTTCAAAGCGCGGCAGCCATGCGTCGAGGAAGCGCTGTACGTCGTCCAGATACTGGGAAACGTCGGCTTTGCCGGCCAGCCATTCGCGCACCGGCGCGTCCTTGCCCGACAGCGGGCGCAGGCGCGCGTCCCAATGCGGATTCGGCAGGCAGCGCGCGTCGAACACGAAATCGGCGTCGGCCGGCACGCCGCGCTTGTAGGCGAATGATTCGAACATCAGCGACAGCGGGCCGCCCGCCATGCCGAGTTCGGTCGCGATCAGGCGGCGCAGCTGATGCACGTTGAGGTCGCTGGTGTCGATCACGCGCTCGGCGATCCTGACGACCGGTTCGAGCAGCCTGCGCTCGCGCGCGATCGAGTCGTTGAGCGACAGGCCCTCGCCGGTCAGCGGGTGGCGCCGGCGCGTGTCCGAATAGCGCTTGAACAGCACGTCGTCGCGGGCGTCGAGGAAGATCAGGCGATGCTCGATGCCGGCGCGCGCGAGTTCGCCCAGCATGTCCGGCAGGCGGTTCAGATCCTCGGTGCGGTTGCGCACGTCGATACCGACCGCGAGCCGCGGATGCAGCCCCGGTTGTGCCTGGGTCACTGCCGCGACGAACGCCGGCACCAGCGCGGTCGGCAGGTTGTCGACGCAGTAGTAGTCCAGGTCTTCGAGCGCACGCAGCGCAATCGTCTTGCCCGAGCCGGACATGCCGCTGACGACGACCAGGCGTGTAGCGGCATTGTGCACAATTGTACTATCCCCGGCGCTGTTCATGCGGCTACCAGGGCGGCTGGCGGCGCATCCGGTGCGCCGGCAGGTCGAAGAAGGTCTGCGCCGGGTCGATGCCCCTGGTCTTGCGCTCGCGGACATGCCGCGCACGGTCGCTGTGCGTCACCATGGCGGTTGCCTGCGCATCTGGTGCGCCTGGCGGTCGAGGAAGGTCTGCGCCGGGTCGATGCCCTTGGTCTTGAGTACGTGGTTGCGCACGGCCGCTTCCACCAGCACGGCCAGGTTGCGGCCGGGTGCGACCGGAATGGTCGTCTGCGGCACCTTGGTGTCGAGCACCTCGCGATAGCTGTTGTCGCCGTAGATGCGCTCGAGGCCGCCTTCGCCGATCGGCTGCGAGCGCGGCGTGGTCATCAGGTTCACGATCAGGCGCAGGTACTTGGACGGCTTGACCGCCGTGTGGCCGAACATCTCGCGCACGTTGAGGATGCCCAGGCCGCGCACCTCGAGCAGGTCCTGCAGCATCTCCGGGCAGGTGCCGTCGATGACGTCCGGCGCGATCTGCATGAATTCCGGCGCGTCGTCGGCGACCAGGCGATGGCCGCGCGTGATCAGCTCGAGCGCAAGTTCGCTCTTGCCGGAGCCGGATTCGCCGGTGATCAGCACGCCGATCGAGTAGACCTCCATCAGCACTCCGTGCAGGGTCACGCGGCGCGCCAGCATGCGCACGAGGTGATATTGCAGGTACGTCAGCAGTTCGTGGCCGCGCTGGCTGCTCAGCCAGACCGGCGTCGCCGATTCGTTCGCGGCGTCGCGCAGGTCGGACGGCACCGGCTGGTCCTTGCTGACGATGATCGTCGTCGGCTGGAAACCGACGATCTTCTGGATCATCTCCCAGCGCTGGCGCGAATCGAGCGCGTCGAGCCAGGCCAGTTCCTCGGTGCCGATGATCTGGATCTTGTTCGGATAGATCGTGTTGAGGTAGCCGACCAGCGACGGGCGTCGCGACTGCTTTTCCGCCGGCACGATTGCACGGCCTTCGCCCTGCTGGCCGGCCACCCAGCGCAGCGCGAGGCGGGCGCCCACCTTGTCGAACAGTTCGCGTGCGGTCAGCCGTTCCATAGCGGCAAATCTGGCAGAGACGCCGTCATTTTGCCAGCAAATTGCGCGCACCGGCCGGTCAAGCCGGATGCGCGGCTCTGCTCGGGTCCGCCGTCCAATACCTGCGTCGAACCCCTTTTTCGCGACTCGCGATGGTCCGGAGCAAGAAAATTTCCCGCGGATAACGCGGATCGGGCGGATCAACGCCGATAGAGCCTGTGGCTATCGGCTCTTATCCGCAATCATCCAAATTGCAGGCACTGCCTGCTTCTGGACACAGGGTCGCATCGCCTACGGCGGAGCTTCGCCGTGACGCACTTCGCGCGCATCGTCGCGATGGTGGCTGGTGAGCTTTTCCTTGTGCTTCTTGACCTGGCGGTCGAGCTTGTCGGCGAGGGCATCGATCGCCGCATACATGTCGGTGGCGCGCGCATCGGCGTGGATGGTCTTGCCGGCGGCGCAGTGCACTGTCGCTTCGGCCTTGTGCAGCAGCTTTTCGAGGCTCAGGGTGACGCTGACATCATGCAGATGGTCGTAGTGGCGGACAATTCGCGTGAACTTGTCGGCAACGTAGTCGCGCAGGGCGGGAGTAACGGAAACCTGGTGACCGGTGACTTGGATCTGCATGGCAATCTCCTCGAGTGGTGCTTCGAATTTTGCAGCCCGCAGCGCCGCGTGACGGACAATCGGCGGCGGACAATCTTTGGACTTGCGTATGGCTTGAGGGTTCCCTGGAGTTCCTCCTTCAGCTGAAACGGCTGCGCTCGTTGGACGAGGGGATGTGCAGCGCCTCGCGGTATTTCGCGACGGTGCGTCGTGCGACCTCGATGCCGCGCCGGTTCAGTTCGACCGCGAGCGCCTGGTCGGACATCGGCCGGGACGGCGTCTCGTCGCCGATCAGCTTGCGGATCATGGCCTGGATCGCCGTTGCGGAAGCCGCGCCGCCGTCGATGGTCGAGACGCCGGACGAGAAGAAGTACTTGAACTCGAACGTGCCGCGCGGGGTGTGCAGGTACTTGCGCGTGGTCATGCGCGACACGGTCGATTCGTGCATGCCGATCTGTTCGGCGATGTCGCGCAGCACGAGCGGCCGCATCGCTTCGGGGCCGAAGTCCAGGAACGCGGTCTGCGAGTGGACGATTGCGGTCGCGACCTTGAGCATCGTTTCGGCACGCGTCTGCAGGCTCTTGATCAGCCAGCGCGCCTCCTGCAGCTGGCCGCGCAGGTAGCTGGCATCGTCACGCTGCGCGCGCGCCATCAGCGAGGCGTAGTGCGCGTTGATGCTCAGCTTGGGCTGGCAGTTCGGGCTCAGCGACACCTGCCAGCGGCCGCCGCGGCGGAACGCATACGCGTCGGGCGCGACGTATTCCGCCTTGCTCGGATTGATCTGCGCGCCGGGCTTGGGGTCGAGCGAACGCACCAGGCAGATGGCGGTATCCAGGTCCGCGGCACTGACGTGCAGCAGCCGGCACAGGCGCGTGCGGTCATTGCGCGCGAGCGTCTCCAGATGGCTGCAAACCAGTTCGCGCGCGATCGCCCAGCCCGGCGTGGCCATGTCGAATGCGTCGAGCTGCGCGCGCAGGCATTCGCTCAACGTGCGGCTGGCGACGCCGAGCGGATCGAAATGCTGGATGCGATGGCGGATCGCCTCGACTTCCTCGACGCTGACATGGTGCAGGCTGGCGAGGTTCTCGCGCAGCGTCTCGCTGGTCTCGTGCAGGTAGCCGTCGTCATCGATCGCCTCGATGATCGTCGCGCCGATCGCGCGGTCGCGCGGGGACAGCGGCGCCAGGTTGAGCTGCCACAGCAGGTGATCGCGCAGGTCCTCGGGCTCCTGGTCCTGCGATTCGTAGTCGTCGCTGTCGTCAGAGTTGCGTGAACCATAGTCGCTGCTGCGGCCGAATTCGAAGTCCAGCCCGTCGCCATGGCTGTCGCCGTTGAGCTCTTCGCGGCGCTGCTCCTCGCGACTGTCGTCGTTGCTCGGCGCGGTTTCGGCCGGCACCGCATCGCCGTTCGTGGTCGCCGTCTCGGCGCCGGCGAATTCCGCGGTCGAGCCTTCTTCGCCGTCCTCCCCGTCGATCTCCGACAGTTCGAGCAGCGGGTTGGATTCCAGCGCCTGACGCAGTTCCATCTCCAGCTCGACGCTGGACAGCTGCAGCAAGCGGATCGCCTGCTGCAGCTGCGGCGTCAGGGCGAGCTGTTGATGCAGGCGGAGTTGTAGGGCGGGCTTCACTATCCGATATGTCCAGGCGCCCGGAACAAGCGCCGGGACTGAAGGATAGCGCCGGAACCCCGACGTTAGTCAATCCTCGGAAAGGGGCTATACTGGGTCAATTCGTGCGGCGTTCAGCGGCGCCGAGAGCGGGAATCGGCAGCGCCCGAAATCAGGGATCGGGGAAACGGCGCGCCGGCGCCGGATCAGTATCGCGACCCGCCGGCGCACGCGACGCTCAAAGCCCCGCCGCTGCCTTTCCCCGGATCCCGTTTCTGCGACCGCCGTCCCGGTCCCTCACATCCTGAATTCGGCGCCGAGATAGACCTCGCGCACCTTGTCGTTCGCCAGCACGTCCTGCGGCGAGCCCTTCGCCAGCACCGCACCGTCGTTCATGATGTAGGCGCGATCGCAGATGCCGAGCGTCTCGCGCACGTTGTGGTCGGTGATCAGGATGCCGATGCCGCGCGCCTTGAGCTGGCGCACGATGCGCTGGATCTCGACGACCGAGATCGGATCGATGCCGGCGAACGGCTCGTCGAGCAGCATGAAGCGCGGCTTCGCGGCCAGCGCCCTGGTGATTTCGACGCGCCGGCGCTCGCCGCCGGACAGACTGACGCCCTTGCTGTCGGCGATATGCGCAATCTGCAGTTCGTCGAGCAGCGACTCGAGTTCCGCGCGCCGCCCGGCGGCATCCAGGTCGCGGCGCAATTCGAGGATGGCCAGCACGTTTTCGGCGACCGTGAGGCGGCGGAACACCGACGGTTCCTGCGGCAGGTAACCGACGCCCAGGCGCGCGCGCGCGTGCATCGGCATCTGCGTGATGTCCTGCTGGTCGAGCGAAATGCGCCCGGCGTCGGTGCCGATGAGGCCGACCACCATGTAGAACGTGGTGGTCTTGCCGGCGCCGTTGGGCCCGAGCAGGCCGACCACCTCGCCCTGGTCGAGGCGAAAATCGAAATCGCGGACGACGCGGCGCCCGCGAAAACTCTTCTGCAGTCCGACCGCGCTCAGCATCAGGATTTCGGCGCGGCGTCCGGCGCCGCCTTTTTCGCTTTCGGCGTGCCCGGAAAGCCGCAGTTGTCGGTGCGCGGCGGCGGCTTTGCGCTGCTGGGTTCCATGACCATGTGCACGCGGCTGGTTGCCGAATTGTCGCCGGCTTCCATGTCGCCGGTGTCCGTGTTGTAGATCATGTGCTCGCTGTGCGACTCGCCGCGCTCGGCCTGGACGACCTTGACGTTGCCGGTCAGCTCGGCCAGGTTGGTCAGCGGCTTGTAGTCGATCGTGTTCGCGTCGGCCGTCATCAGGCCGCAGTCGCCGTCGTGCACCTGCTGCATGTGCGCCTGCTTGCCGGTCAGCACCATGTGCGAGAACTTGCCGGCGTTCGGATCCTTGGCGCCCGACGGGATCTGGTAGATGCGGGCATGATCGGCGTGGATCTTGATCGAGCCGCGCGTGATGACCACGTTGCCATCCAGATCGGTGATGTCCGGATCGCCGGCCGCGCCGGTCTTGCTCTGCGAACTCCTCTGGTGGTTGGCGGTGACGTCCATCGGCTGGTCGTTGTCGGACGACAGCGCCTGGCATTGCATCGCGGTCAACACCAGCAGCGCGCCCGGCAGGCAGGCGCGCACGCGGAAACGGTTCGCGGCATCTTTTTTCATCGCAATTTCCCCGGTTGCGTCGTCGAATGGAAAGCGGACAGGAACTCGATCGTTTTCAGCGTCATGTCGGTCTTCATGCCGATGCCGTGCGCGACCGTCTGCGGATCGATGATGGTGGCCGGTTCGGCCGTTTCCATGCGGCGCTCGCGCTGCTGCTGCGGGTCTTTGGTCTTGGGATCGCTGGTCACGGTCAGGTCGCGCGTCAACAGCTGCACCGGCGTGACCTTTTCGGTCTCGATGCGGTGCATGTCGACGTCGCCTTCGAGCTTCATGATCGAGCCGTCGTGGTTGACCCAGGCGGTCTCGGACTTGCCCTTCCACAGGTTGCCGCCATTGTCCACGATTTCGTAGTTCGGCGCGGTGACGAAGATCGAGCCGTCGTCTTCCTTGCGCACCAGCCGCGGCGCGACCATGGTGAACGAGTGATGGCCCTGCTCGTCGAGCGCATCGAGCGTGAAATTGCCGAGCGTGTAGTCCGAACGCGGCGGCCCGACGAAACTGTTCTCCGATTCGCGCGGAACGAACACCCAGACCAGCGCCTGGGTCGCCAGTGCGATCAGCGCGAGCAGCGCGATCGTGATGTAGGTGCTCCGGTCCATCATGCGAAGCGGGCCAGCTCGCCCGGCGTTTTTCCCTGTGCCGCGAGCAGCAGGTCGCACACCTCGCGCACTGCGCCTTCGCCGCCGCGCAGCTGCGTGCGCCAGTGCGCGCGTTCGGACACGAACGGGTGCGCATTGGCCACGGCGATGGACAGCCCGACGCGCAGCATCACGCGCAGATCGGGCAGGTCGTCGCCGCAATAGGAGGTCTGCTGCGGTTCGAGCCGGAGTGCGTGGATCAGCTGCTCGTAACAGGCCAGCTTGTCGTCCTTGCCCTGGTAGACATGCGCGATGCCGAGCTCGGCCGTGCGTTCGGTGACCATGTGGCTCATGCGCGAGGTGATGATGCCGACCTCGATGCCGTTGGCGATCAACCGCTTCAGGCCGAGCCCGTCGTGGACGTGGAAGGCCTTGAATTCGCGCCCGTCATCGCTGTACAGCAGGTGCCCGTCGGTCAGCACGCCGTCGACGTCGAACAGCGCGAGCTTGACGCGCGCGGCACGTTCGCGGATTTCGGTCGGGATGGCGTTGAGGTCGGGGTAGGGCATTGGCTTGAAAGCAGGTTCGGGGCCGGGACTGTGGAACTGGCGATCGGGAAGCGTGGCTGAGGGCCAAGGGCTAATGGAGCTGGCGGTCGAAATCATGAAGCTCGGATTGTGGCCCGGCACGGTTAAGAAACGCAAAAAGCGATCGAGGCAAGAGTGCGGCGCGGGAGGCTCCGGAGCGTCCGGCTCTCAAACCACCCGTGCCCGCAGCAAATCGTGGATGTTCAACGCCCCGACCACGCGCTCGTCGGCATCGACCACCAGCAGCGCGTGGATCTTGTGCGCTTCCATCAGGCGCGCGGCCTCGATCGCGAGCTTGTCGCCGGCGATGGTCTTCGGCCTGACGGTCATCAGCGATGTCACTGGCGTGGTGCGCAGATCGATGTTGTCGTTGTCCACGGCGCGGCGCAGGTCGCCATCGGTGAAGACGCCGAGGAGCTGACCATCCGCATCGACTATCGCGGTCATGCCGAGGCCCTTGCGCGTCATCTCGACCAGCGCGTCGGACAGGCTCGCATCGGCGCGGATGCTCGGAATCTGGTCGCCGCTGTGCATGATGTCGGCAATATGCACCAGCAGGCGCCGTCCGAGCATGCCGGCCGGATGCGAGCGCGCGAAGTCCTCATCGGTGAATCCACGCGCCTCGAGCAGCGCAATCGCCAGCGCATCGCCCATCACCAGGGCCGCCGTCGTGCTCGCCGTCGGTGCAAGGCCGAGCGGGCAGGCTTCCTCCGGCACGCTGACGTCAAGATGCACGTCGCCCATCGCCGCCAGCGAGGATTCGGCGTTGCCGGTCATCACGATCAGCGGATTGCCCTGGCGCTTGATCGCCGGCAGGATCGTCAGCAGTTCGTCGGTCTCGCCGGAATTGGACAGCGCCAGCACCACGTCCTTGCTCGTGATCATGCCGAGGTCGCCGTGACTGGCTTCACCGGGATGGACGAAGAACGCCGGCGTGCCGGTCGAGGCCAGCGTCGCTGCGATCTTGCGCGCGATATGCCCTGATTTGCCCATGCCCGACACGACGACGCGCCCGCTGCATTCGTACATCAGTTCGCAGGCACGCAGGAAATTGCCGTCGATGCGCGCCTCGAGCACCTCGATCGCGCGTGCCTCGATGCCGATCACGGTCAGGGCACTGCCGCGCAGCGCGGCGGCGTCGAGCTTCGGGTTGGTCAGGACAAGTCCCGGCGCAGCGGGTTGAATGCGTGCGTTCATCTGCAAATTGCGAGAGGGCGTCGAGGTTTCGTGCCGGTCAGCGTATCTGCGGCCGGGGTTTTTGAGTACCATGTGCGGTTCCATTGTACCGCACCGGGTTCAGGGACGATGCCGGCCGGCTGTCCGTCGAGCCGCCCGCGCGCTCCTTCGCTGCCCGCGCCCAGCCACAATTCATCCTCGCCATGGACACCGACACCATCAAGACTTTGATCGAACAGGGCCTGCCGGGCGCCAGGGCGGCGGTCAGCGGTGCCGATGGCGTGCATTTCGAGGCGACCGTCGTCGCCGCCGCATTCGCGGGCAAGCTGCCGCTGGCGCGCCATCGCATGGTCTACGCGACCCTGGGCGACCTCATGGGCGGCGCGATCCACGCGCTGGCGCTCAAGACGGTGACGCCGGAAGAAGCGGGGCCGAGGGCCGAGGGCTGAAGGCTGGATGAGTCGTCGAATTCCTCAATGGCACCGTGTGACACCAGACATCTGCAACGATCCGTGCGCGATCGCGCAACGTTTGCAGCCCTCGGCCCTCAGCTCTCAGCCCTGATTTCCAAATGGCAAAGATCGTAATCTCGGGAGGCGAACCCCTCAACGGCGACGTCTGGATTTCCGGCGCGAAGAACGCGGTGTTGCCGATTCTGGCCTCGACCCTGCTGGCCGACGAACCGGTGACGATCGGCAACGTGCCGCACCTGCACGACGTGACGACGACGATGGAACTGCTCGGCCAGATGGGCGTGCAGCTGACCATCGACGAGCGCATGCGCATCCACGTCGATCCGCGCACCACCAACCGCTATTTCGCGCCATACGACCTGGTCAAGACGATGCGCGCGTCGATCCTCGTGCTCGGCCCGCTGGTCGCGCGCTTCGGCGAAGCCGACGTGTCGCTGCCCGGCGGCTGCGCGATCGGCTCGCGGCCGGTCAACCTGCACATCAAGGGGCTGCAGGCGCTCGGCGCCGAGGTTACGGTCGAAAACGGCTACATCAAGGCGCGCGCCAGGCGCCTGAAGGGCGCGCGCGTGGTCATGGACCTGGTCACGGTCACCGGCACCGAAAACATCATGATGGCGGCGGCGTTGGCCAGCGGCACGACGGTGATCGAGAACGCCGCGCAGGAGCCCGAGGTGGTCGACCTGGCCAACTGCATCAACGCGATGGGCGGCCAGATTTCCGGCGCCGGCACCAGCACGATCGTGATCGACGGTGTCGAACGCCTGCACGGCACCAACTACGAAGTGCTGCCCGACCGCATCGAAACCGGCACCTTTCTGGTCGCCGGTGCGATCACCGGCGGACGCGTGCTGGCCAAGCGCGCACGGCCCAAGACGCTCGATGCCGTTCTGCAGAAGCTCGAGGAAGCCGGAGCGCAGATCAACACCACCGACGATTCGATCGAAGTCGACATGCGCGGCCGCAGGCCCAGGGCAGTCGACATCACGACCGCGCCGTATCCGGCCTTTCCGACCGACATGCAGGCGCAGTTCACGGCGCTGAACACGGTCGCCGAAGGCACCGGAACGATCACGGAGAACGTGTTCGAGAACCGCTTCATGCACGTGCATGAACTCGAGCGGCTCGGTGCCGACATCCGCCTCGAGGGCAAGACCGCCGTGATCAAGGGCGTCGACCAGATGTCCGGCGCACCGCTGATGGCGACCGACCTGCGTGCGTCGGCCTGCCTGGTCCTGGCCGGCCTCGTCGCCAAGGGCGACACGACCGTCGACCGCATCTATCACATCGACCGCGGTTACGAGTGCATCGAGGAAAAGCTCGGCACGCTCGGCGCGAAGATCCGACGGCTGCCTTCCTGAAGCCAGCGCCGAGGGCCGAAGATCAGGCGCAGACGCCTCCGCGCCTTTCAGCCCTCGGTCCTCCGCCTTCTTGCGCTTCCATCAGCGTGCTGCCGCGGCCAGGCGCATCGTGACCGTCTCGCCGTTCTTCTCGACCTGCTCGATCTGCACCGGCAGCCAGTTGCGCTGCGGGGCGAACCAGATCGAGGTAGCACGCTTGCCGCCGTCGCGCTGGCGGTCGACACGAACCGCATCGATCCGGCCTGCCGGCAGCGACAGCGACTCGCGCGCGCCCGCGACGTAGCGCTGTTCGCCCACGTGGTCCTTGTCGACGACGTGGAAGGTCAGGTCCGTGGCGCCGGCCTTCAGCCGGGCCATCAGCGCCAGCGTGACGAGATTGCGGTCCATCGCGCTGCCTTGCAGCGTAGCCGTCGACTCGCTGTCGCCGTCGCGCGTATGCGCCTGCCCTGCATTCCAGTCGAAGTCGGTGCTGCGCTGGCGCGACTTGATCGCGGCCTTTTGCGCATAAGTGTATTGCAATCCCTCTGGAAGCCCGCCGCGCCAGCGAAAAGTGGATTTTTCCACAACGTCGACGCCGAGCAGGCTGGCCATGCCCCTGGTGCCCCGCGTCTGGCTGCTGAACTCCCACGCGTCATTGCCGGCGTCGCGCAGGGCCAGTGTCGCCTGGCCCAGCTCCTTGCCGTTGCGCAGCACCTGGTAGTCGGCCTGGAAAGGCTGCAGCGGCGCAGGTTCGGCCGCGAGGGCAGCCTGCAGGCAGGCAAGCGCCAGCAGCGCCAACGAGCGCGCAATGATATTGGGATGCATCGCCTCACTCCGGTTCGAAAACAAGCCGCCGAAGTCTGCCTGCACGAACCTTAACCAATTGTCACCCGCCATGCGCGGCGGCGCGGTGCAGGCCTTCCCGCCAACCGCAAGGCACCAAGACGTCGCGGGTTCCGCGGTTACGCGGTGGCGAAGCCGTTGGCTCGCGTTGCCTGCAATGCTCTCCGCCGACGGCTTGGCGTTCGGCTACGCCACGCCGACGCGCACGCTGGTCGCCTCGACGACACAATTGCGGCCGCGCGCCTTGGCGGCATACAGCGCGCGGTCGACGGCGCGCATCCAGTCATCGAGGCCCTGGCCGTCGTAAAGCGCCACGCCGATACTCGCGGTGACCTGGCCGGGCTCGACGATGCCGGGCACGGCGACCTCGGCAACCGCGTCGCGCAATTCTTCGGCCAGGTCCAGCGCCGCGTCGTGGCCGGCCGAGGCCAGCACGATGGCGAACTCTTCGCCGCCGAGTCGCGCCAGCCTGCCGCGCGCGCCGAGCGCCCGGGCGAGCCGGGCCGCCACTGCGACAAGCACCGCATCGCCGGCCGGATGGCCGCGGCTGTCGTTGACGCGCTTGAAATGGTCGAGGTCGACCAGCAGCAGTGCGTGCGGCTGCGCCGGCGCGGGCTGCGCCAGCAGGTCGCGCAGACATGTGAACAGTGCACGACGATTGTCGACGCCGGTCAGGGGGTCGCGCAGTGCCTGCACGCTCAGCTCGGCGCCATGACGGCGCTGCGCGCGCAGCAGCAGCAAAAGCAGCGTGATGATGATGGCCAGTGCGACCAGGCCGAAGATCGCGCCGATCAGGATCAGGCGCTGCCGCGCCAGCTCGTCCTCGTGGCGCAGCGATTGCGCGTTGGCCGATGCCAGTTCCACCTGCTTGGCGCGGTTGGCGTGCTCGAGCTCGCGGATCTGCAGTTCCTTCTCGCGCGCGGCGAAACGTGTCTCGAGCTCCGCGATGGACACCGAGCCGGCCTGCTTCGGCGCATTCTGGTCCAGGTCGCTGGATTCGCGCAGGGCCTTGAGGGCCAGGGGCAGATCGCCGGCGGCTTCGGCGATGCGGCTTTGCGTGTCGAGCAGGTCAGGCAGGTTCGAGGTGAGCTTGCGTTCGCGCGTTTCGGCCACGTCGGCGGCAATTTCACTTTTTGCTTCGGCATGGCGCTTGAGCGCGCTCAAGGCACGCGCGATGTTGGCACGGCTGAGAATCGCATACTGGATGCGTCCGGTTGCCCGATCGATCGCATAGGCACGGCGCGCGAGTTCGAGCGCTTCGGCCGGACGCTTCTGCTCGATGTACAGGCGCGCGAGATTGTCGTCGATCGAGACGACCATCGAGTCCTCGCCCAAGGCCGCGAAACGGCTGCGCGCATCCTTGAGCAGGCCGGTGGCGGTATCGTTGTCGTTCTGGTTGAAGCGCACGATCGCTTCGAGATTGATTGCACGCGCTTCTTCGTAGGGATTTCCGGCCTCGTGCCAGCGTGCGCGCGCGTGCTGGCAGAACGGCAGTGCGCGGGCGAATTCCTCGACTTCGTAATACGCATCGCACAGGGAGTAGTCCGAGACTGCGAGCAGCTGCGGATCCTTGGTTTCCTGCAGCAGGTCGGCGCTGGCGAGTGCCTGGGCGAGGCCGTCGCGCGCGCGGTTCTGCGCCTGCAGGCGCTGCGCGCGCAGGAAGCCGGCGTAAGCCTTCGCGACGGTGTCGGCGTGGGTCTGGGCAAGGCCGTCGAGTCGCAGGACGACTTCGGCGATGGCGGCGTCGTCGGAAAGGACGATCGCGGCGCGTCCCATCCAGCGCAGCACTTCGCGTGCCTGCGCGGTATCGTCGCTGAGCCTGCCGCTGTCGAGCAACTTGCGCCCTTCGGCCAGCGCCTCGGTCGGCTCCGCATCGGACAGATGGCGCAGGCGTACGACGTCCGCTTCGCCCGCGAAGGCGGCAGACGCGAAGGCCAGCAACAGCCACGCCGCGCGCAACATGAAAACCCCCTTGTTTCGTTCTGTCGCGTACTGCCTGGCGGCGACGCGACAGCCCGGTCCATCGACACAACCTTTCAATCTTAGCAACGCGGGTGCCTGACGACCGGCAACCGCGTCACACCCCGGCGAGCCGGCCGTCGGCGCCCATCAGCAGCGCAGATGCAAGCTCCCTGCCGTCGAGCTCGACCGCCGATGCTCCCAGTGCGACCCGCTGCGCCGCGATCAGGCGCAGCGTCGCGATCAGCAACGCCTGTTCAGCCGGGTGCAGGCGTGTGGCAAGCGAGTCGGTCGTGTCGCCGGGCAGCACCGGCAGCACCACCTGCGAGACGACCGGGCCGCCATCGAGTTGCCCGGTCACGTAATGGACGCTGGATCCATAAACAGGATCGCCGGCGGCGAGCGTGCGCGCATAGGTGTCCAGGCCCGGGTATTTCGGCAGCAGGGAAGGGTGGAGGTTGATCATGCGCCCGTGCCAGTCGGCAACGACCCCGGCGTCGATCACGCGCATGTAGCCGGCGAGCACGACCAGCTGCGGCTGGCAGGCGGCGACGCGCGCGAACAGGGCCCGGTCAAAGGCGGCCCGGTCCGAAAAATCGCGCGGACGCAGCGCGACGGCCGGCACGCCGCGGCTTTCGGCGATTCCGAGCGCCGGCGCACTGCGTCGATCGGACAGCAGCGCGCGTATGTCGACCGGCAGGCGACCGCTCTGCTGCGCGTCGAGCAGGGCCGCGAAGGTGTTGCCGCGCCCGGAAGCAAGGACGACCAGGGGCAGGGAAGTGACCAAGGGAGGCACCTGCGGAGGCCCAGGCCGTCTGGAAATCAGAGGTCGGAGGTCACTGGAGAACAGCGCGCGGCTGCGCCTGGTCCCCCGCCCGGCATGTCAAACGACATGCACCCGCTCGTCACCGCGTGCAGGGATCACTTCGCCGATCACCCGCGCCGGCAGTCCCAGCCCGCCCAGCGCCGCGATCGTCGCCGGCGCGGCGTCGCGCGCGACGATGACGGTGAAACCGATGCCGCAGTTGAACGTTCTCCACATTTCCATTTGTGAAACATTGCCTTCGCGCTGCAGCCAGTCGAACACCGGCGGCAGGCGCCAGCTGCTGCTGTCGAGCGCGAGGCCCAGGCCGTCGGGCACGACCCGGATGATGTTTTCAAGCAGCCCGCCGCCGGTGATGTGCGCCATTCCGTGGAGCGAGGGGCGCGGGGCGACGGACGAGCGGCGAGGGGAAGACGCCTCGTCGCTGCGCGCGAGCAGTTCGAGGATCGGCTTGACGTAGATCGTGGTCGGGGCCATCAGCGCCTCCGCCAGCGTCACGCCGCCGACATCCAGGTCGAACGGGTTGCCGGCGCGGGCGACGATCTTGCGGATCAACGAGTAGCCGTTGGAATGCGGGCCGCTTGAATCGATGCCGATGATCGCGTCGCCGGCCCGCACGCGGCCGCCGTCGAGCAGCGCCGCCTTCTCGACCGCGCCGACGCAGAATCCGGCCAGGTCGTATTCGCCGGGCGGATACATGTCCGGCATTTCGGCCGTCTCGCCGCCGATCAATGCGCAACCGGCCAGCTCGCAGCCGCGCGCGATGCCGCCGATCACGCTGACCGTGGTGTCTACATGCAGCCTGCCGGTGGCGAAGTAATCGAGGAAGAACAGCGGTTCGGCGCCCTGCACGAGCACGTCGTTGACGCACATCGCGACCAGGTCGATGCCGATCGTGTCGTGACGCTCCAGTTGCTGCGCCAGCTTGAGCTTGGTGCCGACGCCGTCGGTGCCGGATACGAGCACCGGCTCGCGATAGCGTCCGGCCAGCTCGAACAACGCGCCAAATCCGCCAAGCCCGGCCATGACCTCCTTGCGGAAGGTGCGTGCGACGAGCGGCTTGATGCGCTCGACGACTTCTTCGCCGGCGTCGATGTCGACGCCGGCAGCGCGGTAGGTGAGCGATTCGTTGTTGTCGGACATGGAGGACGACTGAAAGGATGGGCGCACACAGGAAAACACGGGCCGTCTGCGAAAGCCCGGGTTGCAGAAACATTCCGTCGGGCGTGCCGCGCGGACGCCCAGCCGAGCGAGCGGAGCCGTCGGCGCCGGCAGCGACGGGTCACCGCCCGGCAGCGCGCAATTTTCCGAACGACTCGAGCCGAACGGAGCGAATGATAGACGTTCGCGCCGTGATTAGGCAGACTGGACAGCATCGATCGAATGGATTTTCTCGTGCGACCCGGAGTTGCCGCCCACCATTGCTGCGCGTTGGTTCTCATGCTCCTGGCGCTGGCTGCCGGCGCCCATGCCGGAGGCCTGTACACGGCCCAGGTGCCCGTTGCATCGCAGGACGAAGGTGAACGCGCGCAGGCGCTCAAGACCGGGCTCGGGCAGGTCATCGCGCGTGCCAGCGGTGATCCGGGCGTGCTCAGCCGTCCTGAAGTCGCCAAGGCACTGGCCCAGGCCGAGCGCTATGTCCAGCAGTTCCAGTACCAGCAGGATGTCGTGACCGAAGCCGGCCAGCCGCAGGTTCGCCTGACCCTGGTCGCGCAATTCGACCGCGACGCGGTCGATCGCCTGCTCGGCGGCACGTCCGCCGCGACGGAGGCGGCGCCGGCACCGGCGGCCGACGCGACCCCCGGCACGTATCACCTGTGGGTCGGCGGCGTGCGATCGGGTCGCGACTACGCGCGCGTGATCGGCGCGCTGTCGGCGGTCGATTCGGTTCGCGACGTGCAGGTGGAACAGGCGCGCGGCGACGGCATGCAGCTGCGCCTGGCAACGGCCGGCTCGCTGGCGCGCCTGCTCGATGCGCTGAATGCCGGATCGGTCATGCGCGTCACCAACGCCAAGCCGCCGGTCGAGGGCCTCGACGCGTTGCTCGATCTCAAGCAGTAGCAGGGCCGGCCCCGTCGACATGAATCCGCCACCGGTCGAACCGCAGCTGATGGCGCCCGGCACGTCGCCGTGGCGGCATCTGCCGAACGCGTTGACGGCATTGCGCATGCTCATGGTCGTGCCACTGGCCTGGCTGATCCAGGGGGCGCACTACGACGGTGCGTTGCTGGTCGCGGCCATCGCGGGAGCCACCGATGCACTCGACGGCCTGGTCGCCAAGCACTACGGCTGGCAGAGCTGGCTCGGTGGGGTGCTCGACCCGATCGCCGACAAGCTGATGCTGCTGGCATGTTTCCTGTCGCTCGGACTGATCGGCGCGCATCCGTTCTGGCTGACCTGGCTCGTGATCGGCCGCGACGTGGTCATCGTGGCCGGTGCCGTGGCCTACCATTACTGGATCGGGCGCCTGAACGCCGAGCCCACGCCACTGTCGAAATTCACGACCTGCGTGCAGATCGTCTACGTGCTCGCGCAGCTGCTGCACCTGACGACCTGGTTCGACGTGCCGACGCTGACGCACATCCTGATGTGGGCGACGGTCGCGCTCACCGTGGCCAGCGGCCTGCAGTACGTGGTGGTATGGTCTCTGCGCGCGCGGCGCGAGTTCGACAAGCGGCGCGGCGCCGGGAGCCAGGCATGAGCATGTCGATCGCACAGCGTTGGCAACTGCTGGCTCTGGTGATCATCGTCGGCGGCGTACTCTACCTGCTCGCGCCGGTGCTGACGCCATTCGCGGTCGCGGCGATGTTCGCCTACCTGTTCGATCCGCTGGTCGGCATGCTGCAGCGGCTCAGGCTCGGCCGCAGTACGGCCGTCGGCATCGTCTTTCTCGGACTGACCGTGCTGCTGGTACTGATGCTGCTCGCGCTGATTCCGTACTTGCAGCGGCAGGTCGCCACGCTGATCCAGGCGCTGCCGGCGTGGATCGCGTGGATGCAGAACGATGCGATCGGCTGGCTCAATGCGACCTTCGGCCTGACCCTGGAAATGCCGGACACGCAGCAGCTCGCGACGATCGTGCAGGAGCACTGGAAGGAAGCCGGCGGCACCGCGGCGACGGTGGTGGCCAAGGTATCGCAGTCGGGCTTCGCGATCCTTGCCTGGATCGCCCGCCTGGTCGTCGTGCCGGTCGCGTTTTTCTACCTGTTGCGCGACTGGCCGGTGCTGCTCGAGCAGATCCGCGCACTGCTGCCGCGTTCGCTCGAAGCGCCGGTGATGCAACTGGCGCGCGAGTCCGATGAAACGCTGTCCGGTTTCGTGCGCGGCCAGCTGTCGGTGATGCTCGTGCTCGGCGTCATCTACGCGGTCGGCCTGCGCCTGGCCGGCCTCGATGTCGGTCCGCTGATCGGCATCATCGCCGGACTGATCAGCTTCGTGCCGTACCTCGGCGCGATCCTCGGCGTGATGGCCGGCTTGATCGCCGCGCTGGTCCAGTACCACGACTGGCTGCACGTGATCCTGGTGCTCGGCGTGTTCGGGCTCGGCCACGTGCTGGAATCCTACGTGCTGGTGCCGCGGCTGGTCGGCGAGAAGATCGGCCTGCATCCGCTGGCCGTGATCTTCGCGATCCTGGCCGGCGGTGAGCTGTTCGGTTTCCTCGGCGTGCTGCTGGCGTTGCCGGTTGCTTCCGTCGTCAACGTCGTGCTGCGCTACCTGCACGCGCGCTATCGCGACAGCGGGCTGTACGGCGCGGGGCCGCTGATCGTCGTGCCCGACGCGCGGCCCGGTGGCCAGGGCGGTGCGGCCGTACCGCCGCCGCCGCCCGACGGCAACGCGTGAGCAGCCAGTTGCCGCTCGCGCTGCGCTGGCCGGCGCAGCAGCGTTTCGATTCCTATGTGCCGGGCGGCAACGGCGTTGCCTTGGCGTTGCTGCGCGACGCGGCCGTGACGGCGCAGGCGTCGTGGGTGTTCGTTGCCGGCGCCGCCGGGTGCGGCAAGTCGCACCTGCTGATCGCGGCATGCGCGCAGGCGGACGCCGCCGGACGCAGCGCCCAGTACCTGCCGTTGCGGCGCCTGCGCGCGGACGCGGAAGCCGCGGCGCGGCCGGGCCTTGCCGGTGCGCTGCGGGCGCTCGGTGGCGGCGACCTGCTTGCGCTGGACGACATCGATGCGATTGCCGGCGATGCGGCCGCCGAGCACGCCCTGTTCGACTTGTACAATCGTGGCAAAGTGGATAAATCCACAATGTTGTTCAGCGCCTCAGCCGCCCCGAGCCAGATCGGCATCGGGCTGCCGGACCTGGTCTCGCGCCTGTCGGCGTGCGCGCAGGCTGCGCTCCGCCCGTTGTCCGACGACGACCGTCGCGTGGCACTGCGCCGGCGCGCGCACGCGCGCGGGCTGACGCTCGACGACGGCGTGCTCGACTGGCTCTTCGCGCACACCCAGCGCGATCTGGGCAGCCTGACGGCGCTGCTTGATCGGCTCGACCGCGAATCCCTCGCTGCGCAACGGCGCATCACGGTGCCTTTCCTGCGCCAGGTGCTCGAGACCGAGCCGAAGCCGCGCGACGCTCCCGGCTGACATTCCGCGCGACGCGAACGGGTTCGATCGGCGTGCTCGCCGCACCTGGCTGTTGCTCCGCGCCCTACGCTGGCGTAGTCGACCACGAACGAAGTTCGAGAATTCCTGCGAAAACTCAGCGCTTCAGATCGGCGTCGAGCGCGGCCAGGCGCTGCGGCGTGCCGACGTCGGACCAGGCGCCGCGAAAGTGTTCGCCGCTCACGCTGCCGGCGCGCATCGCAGCGCGCAGCAGCGGCACGATCGAATATTTGCCGGGCGCGTGCGCGGCGAGCAGCTCGGGCCGGTACACGCCGATACCGGCAAAGGTCAGGCGGCCCTCTTCCTCGTCGCGCACGCAGGCGTCGCGCAGCGCAAAGTCGCCACGCGGATGATGCACGGGATTGTCGACAAGCACGAGGTGCGCCAGCCCGCGCGGATCCTGCGGTAAAGTGGAAAAGTGGAAATCCGTCCAGATATCGCCGTTGACGGCAATGAACGGCGCCGCACCCAGCAGCGGCAGTGCCCGCTGCATGCCGCCGCCGGTTTCGAGCGGCTCGGGGCCCTCGTGCGAGTAGGCGATGCGCAGCTTCCAGCGCGCGCCGTCGCCGAGCGCAGCCGGAAACTGATTTGCCAGGTGCGAGGTGTTGATCACGACCTCGCGAACGCCGGCGGCTGCGAGGTTTTCCAGGTGCCATTCGATCAGGCGCCTGCCGCCGGCGTGCAACAGCGGCTTGGGCGTCGTGTCGCTCAGCGGGCGCATGCGCTCGCCGCGGCCGGCGGCGAAGATCAGCGCGCGCTCGATCATGTCGCGGCCGCAGCTTCGTTGCGCGCTCGGCTGATGTCGCGGCCGTCGACGGCGCGTTCGAGCAGGTCGGCAAAATCGATCAGGCCGAGATAAAGGCGCGCGACGCCGAGCACGTAGTCGAGCACGCGCGGCAGATCGGCCAGGTAGCCGGCCTTGCCGTCGCGATAGCAGAGCCGGCAGAAAAGGCCGAGCACCTTGATGTGCCGCTGCAGGCCGATGACGTCGAACCAGCGGCGGAACTGCGCGCCGCCGACCGCCACGATGCCGGCCGCGGCGAGCCGCACGCGGTACGCCTCGACCCAGGCATCGACGCGTTCGGCCGGCCAGGCGATGTAGCAGTCGCGCAGCAGCGAGGCCAGGTCGTACGCCACGGGGCCGAGCATCGCGCCCTGGAAATCGATGATGCCGGGGTTGGCCAGAAGCGTTGCGCCCTGTTGCGGCCGGCTTTCGCAAATCAGCAGGTTGCGGCTGTGGTAGTCGCGGTGCATGAAGCAGCGCGGCTGCTCGTCGGCCGTCGCGGCAATCCGGCGAAACGCGTTCTCGATGACGTCCCATTGCGTGCAACTGGGCACCACGCCGAGATGGCGCTCGAGGAACCACGGGCCGAGCAGCTCCATCTCGGGAATCGTGCGGGTGGCGTCGAATACCGGCAGCCGGGCGACGTCGATCGTTCGCTGCATGCGCAAAAGGGCCTCGAGCGCGTCGCCATACAGGCGGTCGGCGCTGTCTTCGTTCAGCTCCGGCAGATAGGTGCGCGCACCCAGATCCTCCATCAGCACGAAGCCGCGTTCGGCGTCCGCGGCGAGCACCTGTGGCGCGTGCAAGCCGGCCCTGCGCAGCCGCTCGCCGATGTCGAGCCACGGGCGCACGTCTTCCACGGCCGGTGGAGCGTCCATCACGATCCAGGCGGCGGCGCCGTCGCGCACGCGCCAGTAGCTGCGGAAGCTGGCATCTGCCGAAGCCACTTCGATCGTCAGCCGCCGCCCTGACAGCTGCTGTTGGGCGAATTCGAGGCTGGCGGCGCTGCGATCGGCGGCCATCGAGGGTCTTCCGGGCTGGTTGACTGGCAGGGGCCCAGTTTAGCGGCAACCGGGTGTTTTGCCCGGCGGTTCGTTGACGACGAAGCTTCGAAACAGTACCATTTCAGTACTGTATCAGCGGGCCAGTGATTCATGCTTCGGGTCAGCAAACTCACCGATTACGCCACTGTCGTCATGACCGTGCTCGCCGGCGTCGCCGCGGCGCGCGGCTGCGACGCGGTGATCAGCGCGCAGGATCTGGCCGAGCGCGCGCACCTGGAACTGCCGACCGTGAGCAAGCTGCTCAAGCAGCTGGCGCATGCCGGTCTGGTCGTGTCGTTTCGCGGTGTCAACGGCGGCTATCGCCTGGCGCGTGGCGCCGAACGCATCACGATCGCCGAGGTCGTCACCGCGATGGAAGGCCCGATCGGCATGACCGAATGCAGCGCGCAGGCCGGCCTGTGCGGCCACGAGCCGCATTGCGGCGTGCGCGTGAACTGGCAACGGATCAACCAGGCGATCGCGCAGGCACTGTCCGGTGTCACGCTCGCGGACATGGTCAAGCCGGCGCCCAGGCGCCACGCAGTGATTCCGGTCCAGCTGGCGACGGCGTGAATACCGTGACTGCCGAACTGGCCAGACCGGCGGGCGAACTGCCATCGACGGACGTCGTCGGCGATGCGATCAATCGTCGCTACAGTGCGGGCTTCGTCACCGACATCGAAAGCGAGAGCCTGCCGCCAGGGCTGGACGAAGGTGTCGTACGCGCGATTTCGGCGCGCAAGAACGAACCGGCGTGGATGACCGATTGGCGCGTGGCGGCCTATCGCCACTGGCTGACGATGACGCCGCCGCACTGGGCCAAGCTCGACATCGCGCCGATCGATTTCCAGGCGATCAGCTATTTCTCGCAGCCGAAGAACCGGCCGAAATCGCTGGCCGATGTCGATCCGAAACTGCTGGAGACCTACGAAAAGCTCGGCGTGCCGCTGCACGAGCGCGCGCGCCTCGCCGGCGTCGCCGTCGACGCGGTATTCGATTCGGTTTCGGTCGGCACGACGTTTCGCAAGGAGCTGGCCGAGGCCGGCGTGATCTTCTGCTCGATGTCCGAGGCGCTGCGCGAACATCCGGAACTGGTGCGCAAGTATCTGGGTACGGTCGTGCCGACCGGAGACAACTATTTTGCCGCGCTCAATTCGGCCGTGTTCTCCGACGGCAGCTTCGTGTTCGTGCCCAGGGGCGTGCGTTGTCCGATGGAACTGTCCACCTATTTTCGCATCAACGCGCGCGACACCGGCCAGTTCGAGCGCACGCTGCTGATCGCCGAAGAAGGCGCCATCGTGTCGTACCTGGAAGGCTGCACCGCGCCGATGCGCGACGAGAACCAGCTGCACGCGGCGGTGGTCGAACTGGTCGCGCTCGACGATGCCAGCATCAAGTACTCGACCGTGCAGAACTGGTATCCGGGCGACGAGAACGGCGTCGGCGGCATCTTCAACTTCGTCACCAAGCGCGGCGACTGCCGCGGCGCGCGCTCGAAGATTTCGTGGACCCAGGTCGAGACCGGATCGGCGATCACGTGGAAATATCCCAGCTGCGTGCTGCGCGGCGACGACTCGACCGGCGAATTCAACTCGGTCGCGCTGACCCACCATCGCCAGCAGGCCGATACCGGCACGAAGATGATCCACATCGGCCGCAACACGAAGTCGAAGATCATCTCGAAGGGCATCTCGGCCGGACGCGGACAGAACACGTATCGCGGGCTGGTCAAGATCGAGAAGGGCGCCGAGGGCGCGCGCAACTATACGCAGTGCGATTCGCTGCTGATCGGCAAGAAATGTGGCGCGCACACGTTCCCGTACATCGAGGTCAAGCATCCCGGCGCGATCGTCGAGCACGAGGCGACGACGTCGAAGATTTCCGACGACCAGCTGTTCTACTGCCGCAGCCGCGGTATCGCCGAGGAAGATGCCGTATCGATGATCGTCGACGGCTTCTGCAAGCAGGTGTTCCGCGAATTGCCGATGGAATTCGCAGTCGAGGCGAAGAAGCTGCTCGAGGTATCGCTCGAGGGAGCGGTCGGATGACCTCGGTACCGCAGCAGCACTGGCAGTCGGTCTACCGCGACAGGACAGCGGCACAGACGAGCTGGTTTTGTCCGCACCTGGACATGTCGCTCGACCTGATCGCAGACCTGAAGCTGGCGCCGGCGACGGCGGTCATCGATGTGGGCGGCGGACGCTCGACCCTGGTCGACGACCTCGTCGCGCGCGGATTCAGCGACATCACGGTGCTCGACATCGCCGAAGCCGCGCTCGCCGAATCCGCGGCGCGGCTTGGCAGCGACGCGGGGCAAGTCGCCTGGCTCGTCGCGGACATCACCGCGACCGAGCTGCCGGCTGCGCGCTTCGGCCTTTGGCATGACCGCGCCGTGTTCCACTTTCTCGTCGACGAAGCCGCCCGGCGCCGCTACGTCGAGCAGGCCAGCCGCGCGCTCCGGCCGGGCGGCCATCTGATCATCGCAACCTTCGCCGCCGACGGACCGGAACGCTGCAGCGGCCTGACCGTCCGGCGCTACGACGCCGAAACGCTGGCGGCGCAGTTCGCGCCGGACTTCGAACGAGTCGCCGATCGACGCGACCTGCATCGCACGCCGCGGGACAGCGAGCAGGCATTCACCTACGTCGTGCTGCGCCGCAAGTCCTGAATCCGGGAACAGACCGAACATGCTGAAGATCGACAACCTTCACGTCCGCGTCGCGGGCAAGGAAATCCTCAAGGGCCTCACGCTGGCCGTCAATGCCGGCGAAGTCCACGCAATCATGGGGCCGAACGGCGCCGGCAAGTCCACGCTCGGCAACGTGCTGGCCGGACGCGACGGTTACGAGATCACCGCAGGCAGCGTCGAATACGCCGGGCGCAACCTGCTCGACCTCGAGCCCGAGCAGCGCGCCGCCGAGGGCGTGTTTCTCGCGTTTCAGTATCCGGTCGAGATTCCTGGCGTCAACAACACCTATTTCCTCAAGGCCGCGCTGAATGCGCAACGCCGGCATCGCGGCGAGCCCGAGCTCGATTCGATGCAGTTCCTCAAGAGCGTGCGCGAGAAGCTGCGCGTGCTGCATATCCCCGACGACCTGATGAACCGCGCGGTCAACGCCGGTTTTTCCGGCGGCGAGAAGAAGCGCAACGAGATCTTCCAGATGGCGATGCTGGCGCCGAGGCTGGCGATCCTCGACGAGACCGATTCGGGCCTGGACATCGACGCGCTGAAGATGGTTGCCGACGGCGTCAATGCGATGCGCGATCCGCAGCGCGCTTTTGTCGTGATCACGCATTATCAGCGCCTGCTCGACTACATCGTGCCGGATTTCGTCCATGTCATGGTCGACGGCCGCATCGTCGAAAGCGGCGACAAGTCGCTGGCGCTGAAGCTCGAGGAACACGGCTATGCCTGGATTGCACACCGCCAGGCGCCGCACGAAAGCCGGGCCGGAGCGGCGTGACGTGTCGGCCGTCCTGCTCGAGGAATTCGGCGGCAACGATGTACGCATTCGCGACGAATCGTGGCGCTACAGCAGGACGGCACTGCGTGCGCTCGGGCAGAACGAATTCGCGCTCGCCAACCCGCACGCCGAACTGCCGCCAGCGCTGACCGCCCGCTTCGACTGGACCGAAACGCGCGGACGGCGCATCGTGTTCGTCAATGGAACATATTCGGCGGCGTACTCCGATGGCGGTGCACTTGCCGGCATTTCGATCGAGCACGCCGCTGATTCCACGAGGCTGATGCTCGCCCCAGGCGCGGAACTCGTTCACCTGGTTTTTGCCAGCGTGCCGGGGGCGCAGCCAGCGCGCTGGAATGCGGGGCTCGATATCCGCGTGCGCGCGCGTGGTGCGCGCGTGATCGAACACCACGTCGGCACGGCCGGTGCCGACGTACTTGGCGCGCTGCGATCGCAGGTCGATATCGCCGAGCAGGCCGAAGCGCAGTTCTCGACGCTATGCGACCTGCCGGATTCGGTTTCGCTGTACCGGCACAACCGCACCGGCGTGGCGGCGGACGGCGCGTTCGCCACGGCGCACGCGTTGTTCGGCGGCCGCCTGCAGCGGCACGAGGCGATCGTCGAACTGGCCGGCTCACGGTCGCGGCATTCGGCGCGCGGGGCGTTCGTGTTGCGCGGGCGCCAGCATGTCGACGTGCATCTGGACGTACGTCACGTCGCGCGCGACACGACCTCCGATGTCGTCTGGCGTGGCGTGGCCGATCAGCGCGCGCGGGGCATCCTGCATGGCGCGATCACGGTCGCTGCCGGTGCCGACGGCGCCGACGCGCGTCTGCAGACGAAGAACCTGCTGCTCTCGCCGCACGCCGAGATCGATGCGCAACCGGTGCTCGAAATCCATGCCGACGAGGTCAAGGCCAGTCATGGCGCGACCGTCGGCCAGCTCGATGGGATCGCGCTGTTCTACCTGCGCTCGCGCGGCATTCCCGCCGCCGCGGCGCGCGGGCTGCTGATCGGCGGATTCTGCCGTGAGGTGTTTGCCGATATGGCCGACGCCGGTTTGCGCTTGCGCTTCGAGGCGGCGATTGGCGCACGTCTGCCGCAAGCGGGAGACGACACGCCGTGAACGCCGTGCAGCAGCCTCCCGCGCCGTTCGATCCGCTGCGTTACCGTGCCGACTTTCCGCTGCTTTCCCGCCGCATTCACGGCAAGCCGCTGGTCTACTTCGACAACGCCAACACGGCGCAGAAGCCGCAGGCGGTCATCGACGCGGTCGATCGCTACTACCGCGAGTACAACGCCAACGTCGCCCGGGCCGTGCACACGCTCGGCGAGGAGGCCACCAGCGCCTACGAAGCTACGCGCGACAAGCTCGCAAAGTTCGTCAGCGCCGCCTCGCGCGACGAGATCGTGCTGACCGGCGGCACCACGCAGGCGATCAACACAATCGCCTACAGCTTCGCGCTGCCGCGCCTGAAGCCGGGCGACGAGATTCTCGTCACGACGATGGAACACCACGCCAACATCGTGCCGTGGCAGCTCGTGTGCGAGCGCACCGGCGCGAAGCTGAAGGTCGCGCCGATCACGCCGGCCGGCGAGCTGATTGTCGAGCGATTCATCGAGCTGCTGACGCCGTCGGTCAAGCTGGCGGCGGTCGTGCACGTGTCGAACGTGCTCGGCACGGTCAATCCGGTGCGTGAACTGGCGCGCGCCTGCCGCGCACGCGGCATACCGCTGCTGGTAGACGGTTCGCAGGCTGCGCCGCACCTGGCCGTGGACGTGCAGGCGCTCGGCTGCGACTTCTACGCCTTGACCGGTCACAAACTGTTCGGGCCGACCGGGACCGGCATGCTCTGGGCGCGACGTGAATGGCTCGAAGCGATGCCGCCGTTTTTCGGCGGCGGCGAGATGATCCGGACCGTCAGTTTCGACAAGACCACATTCGCCGATCCGCCGCACAAGTTCGAGGCCGGCACGCCGAACATTGCCGGTTTCATCGGTCTCGGCGCCGCGCTCGACTATGTCGAGGGCGTCGGGCGGGAGCGCATTGCCGCGTACGAGCGTGAACTGCTCGGCTATGCAACCGTGGCGCTGAAGTCCGTGCCGGGCCTGCGCATCTTCGGCGAAGCAAAGGACAAGGCGGCGGTGATCTCGTTCCTGATCGACGGCATCCACGCCCACGATCTTGCCACGCTGCTCGACCACGAAGGCGTCGCGGTGCGCTCCGGCCATCACTGCGCGCATCCGCTGATGCAGTTCTTCGGCGTACCGGCGACGGCCCGTGCTTCGCTGGCGTTCTACAACACGCGTGACGAGGTCGACAGCCTGGTCGCGGCGATCGGGCGCGTGCGCAAGATGCTGGGTTGATCGATCCGCGCTCCCGGGACATGACCGCTGCCGCGCTCTACACGCAACTCGTCCTCGAGCATCAGCGTGCGCCGCACAACTTCGGCGCGCTCGATGGCCATTCGCATGCCGCCGACGGCAGCAACCCGCTGTGCGGCGATGCGCTGCGCATCGAATTGCTCTGCCGCGACGGTCGCATCGCGCTGATGCATTTCCACGGCGAGGCGTGCGCCATTGCCGTTGCGGCAGCATCGATGTTGAGCGACCTGGCGGTCGGCAAGTCGCCGGCCGATGTCGCGCGGATGGAGGCGGCGTTTGGACGGCTGGTCGAAGGCTCGCTGGCGCACGACGCGGCGCTGGCCGATCTCAACGCGATGCAGGCGCTGACCCATTACCCGACGCGGCGCAAATGCGCGCTCCTGGCGTTTGCTACACTGCGAGCCGCGCTGGCCGGCACCGCATCGGCCACGACCGAGGGAAGCAGTTGATGGACATCGTTGCGGACATTCCCGCCGTCCTGTTTCGCGATGCCGCGCCTGCCGACGTCGCGGCGATCGTCGCGCTGGTCGAGTCGGCTTATCGCGGCGAGGCAAGCCGGGCGGGGTGGACGACCGAGGCTGACATGCTCGACGGCCAGCGCGTCGACCTGGCCGGTGTCGGCGACATCGTCGGGAAGCCCGGCAACCGCCTGCTGCTCGCCGAAGTAGACGGCGTACTGCTGGCCTGCTGCCATCTCGAACGCCGGGGCGACACCTGCTGTTTCGGCATGTTTTCGGTCAGGCCCACGCGCCAGCGCGCAGGTATCGGCAAGCGGATGATGGTCCAGGCCGAACGGGTCGCGCGCGAGAGCTGGCGCTGCACGCGCATGGAAATGAGCGTCATCTCGATCCGCGACGAATTGATCGCCTGGTACGAGCGGCGCGGCTATCGGCGCACCGGGCGCTTCAAGCCGTTTCCGTACGGTGACGAGCGATTTGGAATTCCCAGGCGCGACGACCTGCGCTTCGAGTTGCTGGAAAAGCGCCTCGCATGATGGCCAGCTGGATTCGCGTCTGCGCCCAATCCGAACTGCTGCCCGGCGAATACAAGGTCGCCTGGGACGGTGATGTCGCGATCGCGGTGTTCAACATCGACGGCGACCTCTATGCGATCGAGGACGTCTGCACGCACGACGGCGGTGAACTGACCGGCGGCGAGCTGCACGGTTACGAGATCGAATGTCCGCGCCACGGTGCGCGCTTCGACGTCCGCACCGGCGCGGCGCGTTGCCCGCCGGCCTACGAGCCGACTGCGGCGTTTCCCGTGAAGATCGAAGACGGCGTGATCTATTCGCGCGACGATCGCTGGGATTGAAACCGCCGCACGTCGACAACGGGTCTGCGCCTGGCTGAAGGGTACGGATTCCTCTTCGTGGCGTGACCTGGTTCCGGCAGGCGATCCCGATCGGCCGGACGGTTTTCCGTAGAGCAGCAGCAACCATTCCGGAGCTTCGGAGCGGCCCGGAAGCATCCGGGCGGGTGATAGCCCGCCCTGGTCTTGCAAAGTTATAATTGCGTGCAATAATGAGAGTCATTCTCATTCGCATGTCTTTCCATATGGATCGGAAGCTGTTGCCTTTGCCGGGACTCCGCCGTCTCCAGGCAGCGTTGCTGCTCGCACTGGCCTCACCGGGCGCGGCTGCAGTGGTGGCGGTTGCCGCCAGCGAGGAAGTCCCGGCGCAACCCGACGCAGGCAGCCAGACGCTCGAGGTGGTCCAGGTCACCGGCAGTGCGGCCAACAACGACTACAACCCCTCGAGTTCGACGATCGGTGCCAAGGTGCCCACGCCCCTGCGCGACATCCCGCAGTCGGTCACCGTGATCGACCGCGCCGTGCTCGAGGCGCAGGGCGCGACGTCGCTGGCCGACGCGCTGCGCAACGTGCCGGGAATCACGATCAGCGGTGCCGAAGGCGGACAGATCGGCAACAACATCAACCTGCGCGGATTCTCGGCGCGCACCGATGTCTATCTCGACGGCGCGCGCGACCGTGGCCAGTACTATCGCGACACGTTCGATCTCGATTCGATCGAGGTGCTCAAGGGACCATCGTCGATGCTGTTCGGGCGCGGTTCGACCGGCGGCGTCATCAACCAGGTCAGCAAGATTCCGCTGGCACATGACATCGACGAATTTTCCGCGACGCTCGGCAGCAACGATCGTTATCGCGTGTCGGCCGATTTCAACCGGCCGCTTTCCGATACGTCGGCCGGGCGCCTGAACCTGTTTGCGCAGGACAACCATTCGAGCCGCGACGTGATGTACAACAAGGACGGCGGCATCGCGCCGAGCCTGCGCTTCGGCATCGGCACGGCGACCGAAATCACGCTGTCCGCACTGCTGCAGCGCAATCACGACATGCCCGATTACGGGTTGCCGCCGCTCAACGGCAAGCCGGCCGCGGTCGACCACGCGAACTTCTACGGATTGACCGGTGATCGCACGAACCAGGACGTCGCCATGGTCAGCGGACGCTTCGAGCACGCGTTCAACGACAGCTTCACGCTGAAGAACCAGCTCCAGTACAACGCATACCGGACCGATGCGCTCGAAACGGCGCCGAACAACCTGGTCACGGTCGATGGTACGGCGCTCGATCGCACGACCGGAAACTACACCGATGCGCGGCCGGGCGACATACTCGTGCAGCTCGCAAGCCACGATCGCGTGATCCACGATGCCTCGCTCGACAACCAGACCGATCTCGTCGCGAGGTTCAGCGCCGGTCCCTGGGAAAACACGTTGCTGGGCGGCCTGGAGCTCGCGCGCGATACCTACAAGAACCAGGCCTATACGCGCAGCGGACTGCCGTTGCTCTGGCTGCTGGCGCCTGCCTATGGCCCGATGGCGCCGAATGTCGTTTCGACGCCAGCCAACCTCGCCCACGGCAGTGCCGATACGGCGGCCGTGTATGCAAACGACACGCTCGAGCTCGACGACCAGTGGCAGGCCGTCGCCGGACTGCGCCGCGATCGCTATGCGGCAACGCTCGACAATACGGTTTCGGCGCCGGCCCACGCCGACCAGACCGTCTACTTCACGAGCCGGCGCGCCGGCATCATTTATCAGCCCGGCCATGAGCAGTCCTATTATCTGTCGTACGGCACGTCGTTCAATCCGTCGCTCGAAGCGCTGACGGTCACCAACAACACGCAGAACCTGCCACCGGAATCGAACCGTTCGTTCGAAATCGGCGCGAAGTGGGATTTGCTCGACGACCGGCTCAACCTGACTGCCGCAGTGTTCGAGGTCGAGAAGACCAACGCGCGCACGCAGGTGTCGGCGACCGAGTTTTCGCTGAGCGGCGACGTGCGCGTGCGCGGTGGCGAAGTCGGTCTGGCAGGTCATCTGACCAGCGCCTGGCAGGTATTCGCCGGCTATACGCGGCTCGATGCACGCATCGTCAAGGCGCTCGACGGAACACAGGGCAATGTTCCGGCCAATACGCCGAAAAACAGCGCGTCGTGGTGGAACAGCTATCGCATCGACGAGCAGTGGGAAATCGGCGGCGGCGCAACCTATCTGTCTCCGCGCTATGCGGCGAACACGAACATCGTCGCGGTCGTCGGCTACACGCGCTGGGATGCGATGGTCGCCTGGCATCGGTCGAAGATCGATTTGCGCCTGAACCTGCTGAACCTTGCCGGCAAGCGGTATTTCGATGCGCTGATCCCGTCCGACGGCGGCCGGTCGATCCCCGGCGTCGGCCGCACGCTGCTGGCCACGATCGACTGGAAACCCTGAAAGCCGGAGACGCGCAATGCTCGTGCAGATTCCCCAGTTGCTGAGCGCCGACGAGGTGAGGCAGATGCGCGCGGCACTCGACGCGCCGGACGCGCCCTGGGTCGACGGCCGCGCGACGGCCGGGTATCAGGGCGCGCGCGTCAAGCAGAACCGCCAGATCGACGAGAACTCGGCGCTGGCCGTGGAACTCGGCGCGCGCGTGCTTGCGAGCCTGGAGCGACACCCGTTGTTCATCAGCGCCGTGCTGCCGCAACGCGTGTATCCGCCGTTGTTCAATCGTTACGAGAACGGCATGCAGTTCGGCAGTCACGTCGATGGCGCCGTTCGCCTTCTGCCCGGCAGCGCGGACAAGATCCGCACCGATGTATCGGCCACGCTGTTCCTCGCGTCACCCGATTCCTACGACGGCGGCGAATTGCTGGTCCAGGACAGCTACGGCACGCACGCGGTCAAGCTGGCCGCCGGCGACCTGATCGTCTATCCCGCCGACAGTCTGCATCGCGTCGCACCGGTCACGCGCGGCGTGCGCGTGGCCAGCTTCTTCTGGATACAGAGCATGGTGCGTGCCGACGCACGGCGCGCGATCCTGTTCGATCTCGACCGTTCGATCCAGCGACTCAACGCACGCGTGGCGGATGATCCGGCGATGGTGGGCCTGGTCGGCGTCTACCACAACCTGCTGCGCGAATGGGCCGAGCCATGACCCGGCCGGTTCGTCGGCGCTCTAGCGGCCGATCAGCTTCACCAGCACGACTTCACCGCCGCCGCTCAACACGCGGTTGCGCACACCGTCGCCGGGTTCGAGCAGCAGCGAATCGCCGGCCTCCAGATCGGCATCCGGCACGTCCTTCAATGCGGCGCGGCCGCCGGCGAGATAGACGAACCACGACGTCGCCGCTTCCGGCAGGAACACCATCGGCCCGACCAGCGGCCGGTGCAGCACCTCGGCCCTGAAGGCATCGCGGCGGACGATGACGTTGAAGTCGCGCGCCGGGCCGCCGATCAGGCGCCCGTGCGCGTGCCATTCGCCGGCGAACGGGAAAAAGCGCAGGCGCTGGTCGAGCCGGATCGATTCGGCTTCGTCGAACCGGATTTCCATGCCGGCGCCGGCGAGCAGCGCGATCTGCCGGTCGCAGCCGGGAAATGTGGAAAATGCGCCATCGCTCTCGATCTCGGCGATGCTGATGCGCCAGTCGAATGCGCTTTCGTCGCCGCCGCGCGCCAGCTCGCTGGTCCAGCCGCCGCCGTTCTTCCAGCGCATGCGCCGGTATTCGCCTATCCGGATCAGGCGCGCACTCATGCTAGGTGCCGTCCGCCGGGAACAGCGCTTGCAGCTGCGCGGTGGAACGCATCATGCTCTCGCGCCAGTCGTAGCCGACGATCGGCGCGCCGCTGACCGCATCGCGAAAGTCTTCTTCCTGGCCCGGCGCGAGCAGGTGGCGATAGTCGACCGTGACCTCGGTGCCGGCCGGCAGATTGTCGAGGGCGAACACGAAACCCAGGTGCCACAGGCCGCACGGCGCGAACGAATGGTTGATGTAGCACTCGTCCGGCCACTCCGGCGTCACCGTGTAACGGTCTTCGAACCAGCGCACCGTCGCGGCCAGCGCTGCAGCGGCACCGGGCAGCGCATGGACCTCGCTCCACTTGTATACTTTGCGGATATCGTCCGGCGCCGTGATCAGCCCGCCGCGGGCAACTTCTTCCGCCAGAAACAGCCCCTTGCCGGCGCCGGGAATCAGCGAAGCGGCAATACGGTAGCGCGGCAGGATCATGGATGGCTCGATCATCGGCAGGGCGCGCAGTTTAACGCAGGCGCGGCGCGAGGTCGCGAGCACGACCTCGCGGGAGCAATCAGGCCGATGCTGCAGCCGCGCCCGATCGAACGATGACCGCGGCTTGACCATGCACGGCGCATGAATCGCGCGGCCCGGCCTGCTGTAACCCCGATGCGGCAACCCTGTACACTTCGCGAGTCCGAAACGCAGCCGAGGCACGATAGATGGATTCGAGTCAGACCCGCGATGTGATTTCCGGCCTGTGGGATGGCCAGATCGTTCCGCAGCTCGTCGACTACATCAGGATTCCGAACAAGTCGCCGATGTTCGATGCCAAATGGGTCGAGCACGGCTACATGGACCAGGCTGTCAATCAGCTGTCGGAATGGGCCAGATCGCATTCGATTCCGGGCATGGTCGTCGACGTCGTGCGCCTCGAGGGACGCACGCCGCTGATCTTCATCGACATCCCGGCGACCGGCAAGGATGCGGGTGACGACTGTGTGCTGCTGTATGGCCATCTGGACAAGCAACCGGAGATGACTGGCTGGTCCGCGCACCTGGGGCCGTGGAAGCCGGTCATCGAAGGCGACCGGCTGTACGGTCGCGGCGCGGCGGACGACGGCTACGCACTGTTCGGCTCGCTGGCCGCGATCCTGGCGCTGCAGGACCAAGGCACGCCGCGTGCGCGCTGCGTGGTCATGATCGAGGCGTGCGAGGAATCCGGCAGTTACGACCTGCCGTACTACGTCGATCATCTGGCCGCGCGCATCGGCAAGCCGTCGCTGGTCGTCTGCCTGGATTCGGGTTGCGGCAACTACGACCAGCTGTGGTTGACGACGTCGCTGCGCGGTTTGACCGGCGGCAATCTGAGCGTGCAGGTGCTCGAGGAGGGCGTGCACTCTGGCGATGCGTCGGGCATCGTTGCGTCGAGCTTCCGCATCCTGCGCCAGATCCTTTCGCGGCTCGAAGACGAAGCCAGCGGCAAGATAAGGCCGCAGGGACTGTATGTCGACATTCCGGCCCAGCGGGTCGAGCAGGCGCGACGCACGGCGCAGGTTCTCGGCGATTCGGTCTATTCGAAGTTTCCGTTCGTTGCCGGCATGCGGCCCGTCGACAAGGACCTGACCGAGCTCGTGCTCAACCGCACCTGGCGGCCGGCGCTGGCTGTCACGGGACTCGACGGCATGCCGCCACTGGATTCGGCCGGCAACGTGCTGCGGCCTTTCACCGCGGTAAAACTGTCGCTGCGCCTGCCGCCGACACTGGAAGGCAACGCCGCCGGCGAACTGGTCAAGCGCCTGCTCGAAGCCGATCCGCCGTATGGCGCACGGGTCAGCTTCGACCTGGAGAAGGCGACCTCGGGCTGGAACGCGCCGGCGCTGGCGCCGTGGCTCGAGGCGTCCGTCGACGCGGCCTCGCGCGGGTTCTTCGGTGCGCCGCCGGCCTACAACGGCGAAGGTGGCAGCATTCCGTTCATGGGCATGCTTGGCGAAAAATTTCCCGGCGCGCAGTTCCTCATCACCGGCGTGCTCGGCCCGCACTCGAACGCGCACGGTCCGAACGAGTTCCTGCACATCCCGACCGGCAAGCGCGTCAGCATGTGCGTGGCGCGCGTGATCGCCGACCACTACAAGGCCAGCGAGCAGGGCCTGACCAGCGGCGTGGCGGCATCCGCGGCGCACACGCACACGGGTGAGGGTGGCTGCTGCTGACTCTCGCGAGCCGCGCTTGGCCCTTCCCTTCAAGGGGAGGGTCGGGTGGGGATGGTGTGGGCGAGATCCAGGGTCCGACTCCCCACGATACTGAAGAAACCATGACAGGCGCATCGCAACAATTCTCGATCCGTCCGGCACGCAGCGAAGATGCCGCCGCGCTGGCGCAGTTGTCGACGCAACTCGGCTATCCGGTCGACGCGCCGGCAATCGGCGCACGCCATGCACAGGTCCGCGCCGCCGACGCCGGCGAGGTATTCGTCGCCTCCGATGCAGAAGGCAATGTGATCGGCTGGACGCATGTCGTGCCGCGCCTGCACCTGGAGGAGCTCCCGTTCGCCGAACTTGCCGGCCTGGTCGTCCTCGACCATGCGCGCGGTTGCGGCGTCGGCGCGAAACTGCTGCATACCGCCGAGGCATGGGCGAAACAGCACGGGTTCAACCGCTTTCGCGTCCGCAGCAACGTCGTGCGCGAACGCGCACATCGCTTCTATCTGCGCGAAGGCTACGCCGAACGCAAGCGCCAGGTCGTGTTCGAAAAAGACCTCGCCTGAGCCGCGCTCAGGACTTGGGCGCCACCGGCGGCACGGTTTGCAGATAGGCCCACAGCGCGTCGAGTTCGGTGTCGCTGAGTTTGGAAAACGCCTTCCACGGCATGAACGGGTTGATATCGCTGCCGTCCGGCCGCTTGCCGGTGCGCAACGCGGTGAAGAAATCCGGCTTGGTCCATTTGCCGATGGCGCCGGCCGGCGTGATGTTGCGCGCATCGGGGAAACTCGGCGGCGTGCCGGGGACATGGCCGCCGGCGAAATGATCACCATGGCAGCCGGTGCAGCCTTGCGCGAGATAGCGGCCGTATTCGGGCGTGGCGCTGGCAGCCATGCTGGCAACGTGCGCCGCGCGCTGGTCGACCTTCAGCGCGTAGACCAGGGGCGCCTTGTCGAGCAGGAACAAGGTCCGCATCAGCGGACCGGCCGACGGCGGCGGTATGTCGCGGTCGACTGCAGGCACCGACGTGACATAGGCGATGAGGTCGGCGACGTCGGCGTCGGCGAGCCCGGCAAAGTCCGTCGCCGGCATGTACAGCAGCAGCCGGCCGCCCTCGCCGAGCCCGTGGCGGACAGCGTGTTCGATGCTGGTCGCATCGAGGCGCGCACCGACGCCGCCCTTCCCGCGCGTCAGGTTCGGCGCCGCGAGGCGGCCGATCGGCAGCGCATCGACCAGCACCCTGCCGCCCAGATCCTTGTCGTGACAGTCCGTGCAGCCGCGCGTGATCGCGACGTGTTCACCGCGCGCAAGGGCGTCGGCATCGGTCGGCACGGCCAGCGCCGGTTCCTTGACGTCGATGTGTTGCGCCATCAACGAACTGCTGCGCCAATAGATCAGCGCCAAGGCAGTCGCCAGCACGATCAACAGCACGAGCAGCAGCCTGCCCAGCATGCGGATGAATTTCATGTCACGCTCCCCCGTACAACAGCAACAAGTGGTATGGCAAGCGGTCTAGCGAACCGCCGGTATCCTGAGTTTGCCGTAGCGGCATGAATTGCGCACGCGTCCACCGCAGGCCTGCGGACTGCCCGCATCCTTGGCCAGGCAGACCCGCACTTCGGCAAGTTCATTGCCGTCATGACAGACGACGCTGATCATCGAATCGAGCAATCCCGGATTTGCCCGTGTGAAGGCCTGCACGACTTCAGCGGCACTCAGGGCCGGCGGTGACCGCGGTGTCTTCAAATCCCCGGGTATCGTCACGCCCGCAAAAGCGCGGTCGGCCAGCGCGAAATAGGCGCCGGGGTCCAGGCCCGTGCACGATCCGTGGGTCTGCCACTCGTGCTCGATCAGCGAGCGGCTCGGCATGAAAGCCAGCGTGCGCTCGATCGTCGCGCTGTCCGGCGCTTCGTGTGTGCCGCAATGCTGCGGCCAGCTGCCGTTGCGGTTCTGCGGCCACAGGCCGTGCAGCACGAAGCCGAAGCCATGGCTGCCGCACTGCTGCGCCTCGCCTGGATGGGTCAGGCAATAGCTGGGCGACCATGACAGCGACATCAGGTAGTAGTCGAAGCGCCCGGCGCCGCCGCCGTCGTGATTGCGGGCGTGCAGCAGGTCCGCGCCGCCGGCCAGCAAAGCCAGGCCAAGCATCAGGGCGATCATCGGGTGGACCCGGGTCGGGTGCAGCATGTCGCCGTGGCTCGTCGGATCGGAGTGGGCGATGATACGCAACGTGCGTCGCGTACGGCAATCGACCGCCGCAGTTCGGCCTGGTCGCCGATCGGGTATCATCGCGGCCCCGCTGACTGCCCTCAAGAGCTTTTCTGCATGACCCGACGCATCGTCCGGCGCCAGTCGCCGATTCACGGCAACGGCGTGTTCGCCGTTCGCGACATTCCCAAAGGCACCCGCGTCACCGAGTATCGCGGCCGCCGCCTGACGCATGCCGAAGCCGACCGCCGTTTCGGCAACGACACCGACACCGGGCATACCTTCCTGTTCACGTTGAACGAAAAGTATCTGATCGATGGCGCGGACGGCGGCAATGTCGCGCGCTGGATCAACCACAGTTGCGCGCCGAACTGCCAGGCCTGGATCGTCGAGCACGCCAGCGGCGATCCGCGCAAGGATCGCGTCGTGATCGAAGCGCGGCGCAACATTCGCGCCGGCGACGAACTGACCTACGACTACGGCATCGTGCTCGAAGAGCGGCAGACGGCGGAGCTCAAGCGCATCTGGGCCTGCCGCTGCGGCGCGCCGCGCTGCACCGGAACGCTGCTCAAGCCCAAGCCCAAGTCCAGGCCGAAGCCCAAACGCAAGGCGAAGCCCGGGCGCGATTGACGGGTGCGGCCGAACGCAGTCGCCGCCAAGGTCGCATGATCAAGCATCGGGATCCGGACGCAAAAGGTGCGGTGCGCTCAGACCAGATGGTTGCCGAACAGGCCGAGCAGGCCGATCAGGATCAGGTACAGCGCAATGACGTAGTTGAGGATGCGCGGCACGAACAGGATCACGATGCCGGCAATCAGCGCGATCAGCGGTGCCGCGGATTGGTGAATGGATATAACCATGGCGATCTCCAGGTCCGGGACGCGCGACGCGCGCCAGCTGCGAGGCTAGCACAGCCGTTCCTGTCGCCTCGCTGAACGTCCTTCGCGTTCCCGCGACCGCACGCGCAGGCGCGGTCACCGCCGGCATCGCGCGCCGATCGGCCATGTATATTTATAAAGTTGTTGCATTCCCGGTCATCGCGCCGGGCCGCCATGCAAGTGCAGCGTCGACGCACGCTCCGCTAGGGCTGCTTGCCCGGCTCGCTGCCGCCACCACGGAAGAACGCACCCAGCGACAGCAGCAGTATGATCGCGGCAATGCCGACGCCGGCATAGAAGATGAACCCGCTGGAACCGGCGTCGGCCGGTTCTTCGGGTGTGGTTTCCGAAGCAGGATGCACGGCGGCCTCGGGCCGCTGCGGCGCGGTTGCGGCCGAAGTGCGCAGGCTGGCCGGCGAAGATGACGGTGGCGATGGCGCCGCCGCGGGCGATGTCGCGCCCGCTCGCGGCGCCAGCGGCATCTTCTGGGCGCGTGCCTGTGGCGGCGAAGCGGATGTGTCGTCGCCGGCGCGCGCGGTCGCGACTGCTGCCGCCGGATCCGTTGCCGCCTTGTTGACCGGGCGGATCACGGATACCGGGAGGGTGGCCGGATCCGGTGGCGGTGGCGGCGTCACGATCACTGCGGGCGCGGCTCCGCCGATTGGAGTGCCATTGGTGCCGGCAACGCCCGTCGCCGATGTCGTGCCCGCTTGTACCGTGGTGGCGACGCCGGGTGTGACCGTGGCGGCCGAGGTTCCTGTCGTGCCCTGCGTGCCTTGCGGCGCCACCTGGGCCAGCGTCGGCTCGGCCGGCTGGTTGTTGGTCGGTGTCGGGTCGACTCCGGCTGATGTCAGGCCGGCGCCCGCCCACGCCGGCGTTGTCGCCAGGCAGGCGATCGTCAATATCAGAATCTGCGGTCTCATCAGGTTCATCCCGCGCAGTAGGCGTGCTCGTGCGTCATGTTAGCGCGGATGCCGCACCCGTGCTCCTGTCGGAGCCGCACACGCCACAGGATCGCCGCGTCGGCATTAACGTGCCGTTACAATCGCGTCGAATGCTCGTGCGCCCGCCCTTGCAGAAACTGGCCCAAGCCGCTTCCGGCGTATTCGCCGCACTGTCGCTGACGGCGTGTTCGACGCTCGGCTACTACGGCCACCTTGCGCACGGCGAATACGCGATGCTCGCGGCACGCCGGCCGATCGACCGTGTCATTGCCGATCCTTCCGTCGACGCGTCGCTCAAGGCACGCCTGCGCCTGGCTGCGCAGGCGCGCGCGTTCGCATCGGATCGTCTGCTTCTGCCGCGCAACGCCAGCTATACGCAATACGCCGACCTGCACAGGCCTTACGCTACCTGGAACGTCTTTGCTGCCGGAGAATTTTCGGTCGATGCGTTCCAGCACTGCTTTCCGATCGTCGGCTGCCTGGGCTATCGCGGCTACTTCGATCTTGAACACGCGCGCGACGAAGCCAGCGTGTTGCGGCGACGGGATCTGGAGACCTGGATCGGCGGCTCGGTGGCATATTCGACGCTGGGCTGGTTCGCCGATCCGATCCTCAACACGATGCTGCGCTGGGACGACGACGAACTGGCCGGCACGATTTTCCACGAACTGGCGCATCAGCGCCTCTATGTGCGGGGCGACACCGAATTCAACGAGTCCTTCGCCACGTTCGTGCAACGCGCGGGATTGCGCGAATGGCGCGCGTCGCGCGAACTGCCGGCCGGCCAGAGCGTGGACGAGAGCGAAGCGGACGAATTCGCGCGCCTGGTGCTCGACACGCGCGAGCGGTTGCGCACGCTCTACGCCTTGCCGCTGCCGCCAGCGACGATGCGCGAAAAGAAACGCGAGGCGTTCGATCGGCTGCGCGCCGACTATGCGAAGTTGCGCGAAGAACGCTGGCAGGGACGGGGTTTGTACGACGAGTGGATCCAGGGCGAAATCAACAACGCCAAACTGCTGCCGTTCGGCTTGTACCACCGCTGGGTGTCGGCCTTCGCCACCTTGTATTCACGCCAGGACAGCAACTGGAGCGCGTTCTACGACGCCGCCGGCAAGATCGCGCGCCTCGAGCCGGAAGCGCGCGCGAAAGTCTTGATGGAACTGCAGGCGAACGGTTCCGGGGACGAGTCGCCGCGCTGACGCGTTGCGGTCGCCGCGGGACGAGGGGCGCGGACTGCCCGCGGCGCTGCGCGTCGCCGGCGATGGCGTGCGGCGTTGGCGTTGGCGTCAGCCGCCCTTGCGGAACACGTAGACGAAGCGATCGGTCCGGCCGACGGCCGGCGGCTTGTACGAAATCTGATCGCGCTTGTCGTCGGGGCGGCGCAGGAAATCGCTCTTGCCGGCGAACGTGAAGCCATGCGACTCGAAGTCCTTGCGCATGAACTCCTCGTCGATGCGATGCAGCGACCCGGCGTCGTTGCTGCCGCTGCCGGCCCTGGCGGAGTGATCGACGATCAGCAGCGTGCCGCCGGGCTTCAGCGCGCGCGCCAACTGATCGAGCACCGCCGGTACATCGATTTTCGGCCAGCCATCTTTTGGGTCGACCCAGTAGAGGTCGTGGTAGACCTTGATCATGAGTACGGCGTCGAGCGAGGCGTCCTTGAGTCCCATGTGCGCGGGGTCGACCGAAACGTGCTCGACGTTGCCCAGATGCTGCTTCTCGATGCGCTCTTTCCAGGCGTTGTTGGCGAACTTGTCGTAGGGCGGGTTGTTGATCAGCAAGACATGCCCCCCGGGGCCGACGACATAACTGAGCAACTCGCTGTAGTAGCCGTCGGCGGCGAAGAAGTCGGCGACGCGCATGCCGGGCTTCACGCCGGACGCGCGCAGCACCTCGGCCGGATGGTCGGCCGAATCGCGCTTGAGGTCGTCGGCGCTGCGCCCGGCGTGGGCGACGGCGGCGTCGTAGATATCCGCTGCAGGCGCAACGCCGGCAATCGACAGGCTGGCGATCGACAGGATCGTGGCGGCCAGCAGGCGGCCGCGGAAGGTCATGGGCATGGCGTTCTCCCCTCTCTATGTCCTGGAATGTACCGGCGGCCTGCAACGGCGTGCGCGAATCTGCATCCGCTTCGCGTGGTGCAGGCTACCCGCGTGCGTGCGAACAATAACGCTTTCCCGTGCCGGAAAGGCGGCGGTGCGCCGAAGTGCGCAATTTCCTGCAACCCGAACGGCAGGAGCCAACAATCGCCGCTCCGGCGCCGGCATCGCCGCGCCGGCAAATCCGCTGCCGTCGCCGGGGGTGTAGACTTTGGCGAGGCCGGATGCGGAGGTGCCCATGCACTATCTGATCACGGGCGGCAGCGGATTCATCGGCAGCACCTTGTGCCGCAGCCTCGCGGCGGACGGGCACCGCATCACCGTGCTCACGCGCGACATCGCGCGTGCAAAGCGGCGCGTGCCCGAGGGCGTGCTGCCGATCGACCGGCTCGACTTCGCCCGGGATGTCGACGCGATCGTCAATCTTGCCGGCGAAAATCTTGCGGGCGGACGCTGGAGCGCCGCGCGCAAGCGCGAGTTTCTTGCCTCGCGCATCGGCACCACGAAGCGCCTGCTCGACTGGATCGGGCGGCAGGAACGTGCTCCGGCGGTGCTCGTGTCGGGATCGGCCGTCGGCTGGTATGGTCCGCGTGGCGACGAGGAACTCGACGAGAACGCCCGCATCGGCTCGGACTTTTCCGCGCACCTGTGCCGCGACTGGGAGGCAGAAGCACGCAAGGCCGAGGCGCTCGGCGTGCGCGTATGCCTGTTGCGCACTGGCATCGTGCTCGACCGCGATGGCGGCGCGCTGAAGCAGATGTTGTTGCCGTTCCGGTGCGGACTCGGCGGCCCGATGGGCCACGGCCGGCAATGGATGAGCTGGATCGCGCGCAGCGATCTCGTCGCGCTGATCCGCTGGCTGGTCGACAACGCCGCTGCCAGCGGCGCCTGGAACGCGACCGCGCCGACGCCGGTCACGAACGGGGAATTCGCCGCGACGCTGGCGCGCGCGTTGCACCGCCCGTGCGTGCTGCGCACGCCGGCATTCGCCTTGAAGTTGCTGTTCGGCGAGATGGCGGACCTGCTGCTGACCGGCCAGCGCATCATCCCGGCGCGCGCGAGCGCTGCCGGATTCGCGTTCAATCATCCTCAGCTGGCACCCGCCCTGGATGCAATCCTTGCGTGAGGCGCTCGCAGGCGGGGATCCCGGTTGACGCGACGGCTGCAACGCGGCGCCGCGTTCGAAGCGTCGCGTTCAAAGTGTTGCGGGTCACTAATCGCCGGGCACTTCCTGCTGCCATCCCGACGGACAATCCGTGACGTTCGGATAGTAGTCCTGATAGTCGTCGCACCAGTACCAATACCCCGGCTCCATTCCGGGCGGCGTGTCCGGGTCCGGTTCGGGATATGACGGTGCCGGGTACCAGTACCACTCCGGCCCGACGATCCACCACCATCCGCCGCGGCCGCCGACGTTGCCGTGCCACCAATGCCCGCCATGCCAGCGATGGCGGTCCTGGTGCATGTCGCCGTTCCAGCGGCGATGGTCATGATGATCGCCGCCGTCGCCTGCGCCGTGCGGATGCTCATGTTGCGGATTGCCGCGATGCCAGCGATCGATCGGCGTTCCGGTGGGAGCTTGCGGAGGATGTGCGCCGTCATGCCAAACCGGCGGCACGTGCGGCGGCGGCGCGCGACCCGGCGCGGTGATCGTGTGGGCAGTCGAGGGCGGCGCGACATGCACCGGCGGTGGTGCGGCCTGCGACGGCGGCGCCGGTGCCGCGTGCTCGGCCGGCTCGGCGCGATCAGGCGAGTGCTGGGTATCGTGCGCCGACGCCGATGCCGCGAGGACAAGAACGAAGATCGCGCGAAACCGCTGCATGCAGCACCTCCAACGGGCGCCCTCACTCTACCAACTGCGACCGGAGCGCTCGTCGAACGTGCGGTAATGTTTCGTCAAGATTCGAAAAAAAACACGCGGTGCAACCAGTGCGCCGGCCGTGACGCTCCGGCACCGTTGGCGTGCATCACGAACCTTGTTTCGTGGCGCCGACGGCAGGCGCCGTCGGCCGGATCGATGCGTTGTATCAATTTGCCACGTGTGCTGCCGCGTTCACGCCGGCCACAGCCAGCAGAATGCCAGGCCGGTGACGATGGCGTAGATCAGTCCATCGACCAGATGCTTGATCGTGCTGACCCAGGGATGACCCCACCAGATCGCGTTCGGCAGGCTGCCCATGCCATAGCCCAGGAACGCCGCAAGCGCGATGACGTGGAACACGTGCCGGTGGTCGGCGCCGGGCGCCATCACATGGACCGCGAGCAGCGCACACAGAAACGAAACGACCAGGCAGAACACGAACCACTGGCCCAGGAACGAACCCATATTCATCAGGCCGGGTTGGCGCAGGAAGACCACGCCGATCGGCCCGAGCTTGAACTTTTCCTGCATCGCCGGATCTTTCATCGCCTCGGGCTTGCAAAACGGAATCATGTACATGCCGGCGCCGGCGCTGCCCTTGCGGATCGCGGCGCCCACTTCGTCTTCGTTGGAAAAGCCCCTGCCGTCCTGGCCGTGCCAGAACCTGAGCACCATGTGCAGCAGACTGCTGGCGATGAACACGCCCACGGCAGACAGAACGATCGGCAGCCAAAGCTGAGCAAGAAAGCCCATACCGTTTCTCCCCTCGAGTCAGGTTGATGGTCGTGAAGCAGGCCGGAGTCTACGCCCGTACCCCGGCTTGCGAAACACGGCGGCGCGGGCGGCTTTACAATACTTGCCTTGCCGGCCATTCCGGCAACCCGTACCGTCGTGCGCGGGGTGCAACCCAGGCCGCGCACAGGAAGTCGTCCGGATGCCCGCAGATCATCGTGCCCATGCACGCCGCAATATCAGGATCGCAGCCGGCATCGTCCTGCTGCTCACGGCAGCTCATGGCGCAGGGCAGACCGTGCTGCCCGGTGTCGACGTGCGCGCGCCGAAGCGGGAAACGCGCCATGGCGGATACCTGATATCGGGCAACTTCGAAGTCGATCCGAAGATGTCCGCCGTGATCTACCCGGCCGAGGCGTTGCAGAAGGACGATATCGTCAGCGTCCAGCTCATGCAGATGAAAGACGACGAATACTTCGTCCTGCAGGAGTGCATTTCGACCGACTGCACCCAGGCCAGCATCCTGCGCGTCTGGAATGCCTACGGCGCACTCGGCGTCACCGCGCACAAGGACGATCGCGTCTGGATTCCGCACGACGGCAAGTTCTTCATGTGGATGCAGCGCTTTCCGATGAGCGGCTTTCGCAGCGGACCGTTCACCGGTTATGAGCCGGTCAGCGCGCCGCTCGTGCTCAATCCGACCGGCACGGCCGAGCAGTTCCGCGCCTGCGACGTGAAGGCGGCGCAGCAACGCGGCCCGGTCAAGGTGGTGTCATCGGCGCACGACGGTTCGAGTTTCGTGCTGCGTTTCGAGGGCGGTACGTCGGTGCTGATCCAGCGCATGCACGCCGCCGAGTGACGGCGCTGCCCACGCCAACGCGACGTACACGCCCGTCGACGATGGGCGTCGGGCGAATACGTCGCACTGCCTTGCATGTCACGCGTATTTCAGGCCGCGGCGACGCGCCGGCTCTCGCGGTGCGGTTCGGCGACACCCTTGAGCAGCTTGCTGGCCGCCTTGGCCTCGCCGCAGTTCGCGACATTGCTCAGCGCCACGATGCCGACGAGCCGCTTGTCGTGGTTGAGCACGGCAAGGCGGCGCACGCCCAGGTGGGCCATGTTCTCGGCGACGCCGACGACGTCGTCATCCTCGTAGCAGTACTGGATGCGGCCGGTCATCACGTCGCGGACCGGCGTCTTCGGATCCAGGCCCTTGGCCACGGCACGCAGCACGATATCGCGATCGGTGATCATGCCGACCAGCCGGTCGTTTTCGCCGACCGGCAGGCTGCCGACATCGGCTTTCGCCATCGCTCCGGCGACTTCGCGAATGGTCTGGTCCGGGCTGGCCAGATATACGTCGCGCGTCATTACGTCGCTTACGGTTTTCATCGGGTGTTCCTCCGCTTTGCAATCAGGAATGTCCTCGTGCGAGGACAGTGCGAGCGTAGGGCGCCACGTGATACCTGCGCGGAATGATCCCGTGAAAATCGCGTTCGAGTCAGCGGCTGCCGGAATTGGAACGCATGTTGCTTCGCGCAGCCCGCGTGTGTTCATCTTGACGAGGACGGCCATGCGAGAACGAGCGCTTTGGCCGGTGGCGGGCGCATGATCCAGCACGCAGGACGTACAAGGGGTGATTCGAGGCCGTGACGCTCGTCCCGGAATGAGCTCCATCCCTGTCAAGGTGCAGGCAGCGGATCGCGGGGGAAGAAGGGGCGAAGAGAGTAGGGCGGGCACAGCCGCGCAGCGGCGGATCCCGCCAATCCGCGAAGAGTTGCACAATTCGGGAGCCGCGCCGCGGTGTGCCCGCCGACTGCGGCTTGCCCCAGCGTTTACTCCTCCTCGACCCTCGGCTTGTAGGCGTCGGTCAGCTGCTTCTGCACCTGCGCCGGCACCGGGTCGTAGTGGCTGAACTCGATCGCGTAGCGGCCCTTGCCGCCGGTCATGGCCTTCAGTTCGGTCTGGTAGTCGGTGACTTCGGCGAGCGGCACCTGCGCTTTGACGACGAGCTCGCCGCCGTTGAGCGAATCGGTGCCGTTGATGCGTGCGCGCTTGCTCGCCAGGCCGCCGGTCACGTCGCCCATGTGCGAGTCGGGCACGAACACCTCGAGGTTGACGATCGGCTCTAGGATCTGCGGACGCGCCTTCGCGATCGCATCGAGGAACGCCTTCTTGCCGGCGCTGACGAAGGCGACTTCCTTCGAGTCGACCGGATGGTACTTGCCGTCGTATACAATTACACGAACGTCCTGCAGCTGGTAGCCGGCCACCGCGCCATGGTCGAGCACCTGGCGCACGCCTTTCTCGACCGCCGGCAGGAACTGGTTCGGAATCGTGCCGCCCTTGACCTCGTCGACGAACTCGAAGCCGGCACCGCGCTGCAGCGGTTCGATGCGCAGGAACACTTCGCCGAACTGGCCGGCACCGCCGGTCTGCTTCTTGTGGCGATGGTGGCCTTCGGCTTTGGCGCTGACCGTTTCACGATAGGCGATTCGCGGCGGCCGCGACTTGACCTCCACGCCGTAGCGCTCCTTCATGCGCTCGAGCATCAGCTTCAGGTGCAGGTCGGACAGGCCGCGCACGACCGACTCATTGAGTTCCTTGTTGTGCTCGTAGCGGAAGCACGGATCTTCCTCCGCCAGCTTGTGCAGCGATACGGCGAGTTTCTGCTCCTGTCCCTTGTGCGCCGGCTCGACCGCGAGGCCGAACATCGGCTGCGGAAAGTCGAGCGGTTTCAGGTGAATCTGGTCTTCGTCATGCGAATCGTGCAGCACCGCATCGAAGTGGATTTCCTCGATCTTGGCGATCGCCGCGATGTCGCCGGGAATCGCCTGGTCGATCTCGATGTGATCCTTGCCCCGCAGCTTGAACAGGTGGCCGACCTTAAAGGGTTTTTTGCCGTCGTCGATGAACAGCTGCGTGTCCTTTTTCACCGTGCCCTGGTAGACGCGAAACAAGCTGAGCTTGCCGACGAACGGATCGTTGACGATCTTGAACACGTCGGCAATGACGTGCTTCTTCGGATCCGGATTGGCTTCGATCGGCGTTGCCGCCGCGCCGACGCCCTTGACGAACGGCGGCGGGTTGCCTTCCATCGGATTCGGCAGCAGTTTCGCCGCGAGCTGCAGGAATTCCTTCACGCCGGCGCCGGTGCGCGCCGAGACGAAGCAGATCGGCACGAGGTGGCCTTCGCGCAGGCACTGCTCGAACGCGTCATGCAGCTCCGCACCCGAAAGGCCTTCCTCGCCCTGGTCGAGATAATGGCCCATCACGGTTTCGTTGATCTCGACGACCTGGTCGATGATGCGCTGGTGCGCCTCGGCCACCGTTGAAAAATCGGCCACGCCGTCGGGCTTGAAGAAGCAGTCGACGACCGACTTGCCGTCCTGCGCGGGCAGGTTGATCGGCAGGCATTCCGGGCCGAACGTGTCGCGCAGCTGTTCGACCAGCGCGCGGCAGTTGCCGCCGTCGATCTTGTTGACCACGAGCACGCGCGCCAGGCCGCGCGCCTTGGCGCGCAGCATCATGCGATGCGTGGTGTATTCGATGCCGTTGTGCGCGTTGACGACGATGGCGCAGGTCTCGACCGCGGCGAGCGCGCTCAGCGTCGGACCACGAAAGTCGGCCGCGCCGGGCGTGTCGATCAGGTTGATATGACAGTCACCCGATGCCGGAAAGGACGTATCGATCGATGCGACCACCGTGTTGAGCGACTGCTTGCGCTCCTTTTCCATCGGGTCATAGTCGGACACCGTGGTGCCGCGCTCGACGGAACCGGGAGCACCGATCACGCCCCCTGCGTGCAGCAGGGCCTCGAACAGCGTGGTCTTGCCCGCGGCGGAATGCCCGACGAGCGCGATGTTTCGGATGCCTTCGGTGGTGTAGGCCATGACCGTAAGTCTCCCGTTAGGTTGCGTGGATGGGCACGGTCAAGACTCCGGCGCATACGCTGCGGATCGCGCGAAGACGGAGCGGCGGAGCCGAGCGCTCGCGCGCTGGCCTGTCAGGACTCCGGGCACCGTCCGCGCGCGAATCGCAGCGCGGCAGTATTCAGACCGCTTGGGGCCAAGCCTTCTCCTTTCCGCGCGCGCGGTCAAGTGGCAGTGCGGCAGGGCGGTCTTCGTCCGATTCGGCGAGTGCGCGGCGGCCGCGCAATTGCGAGCGATGCGACATACGATCCGGGCAGGGCCAGCCACAAAAAAGGCGGACCCAAATCGGGTCCGCCTGGTGACCTGCGGGAAGGCCCGCTGCCGACAAGCGTCAGTGCAGGTTCCGCACCTTGTCCTGGTCCTTCTTGATTGCGGCGAGATCGTTGATCGCGGCGAACTCGACCAGCGACAGCTTGCCGTCCTTGTCCGTGTCGAACTTGGCGAACATCGGCTTTAAGATCACGCTTGCCGCAGCTTCCTGGCGATCGATGAAGCCGTCGCCGTTGGTATCGAGCACGGAGAATTTGTCGTGCGCCAGTTCGGTGCGCTGCTTGAGCTCGGCGGACAGGTCGGGCGAGGACGGCTCCGAGGAAGCCGGCGCCGCGGCAGTCGCGCCCGACGCAGCGTGCGCTGGTGCGCTCGCCGACGTTGTTGCCGCCTTTGCCTGCGCGGATGCATCGGCCTTCGACAAGGCCTTGTCGGTCTTGTCGTTGCCGCCCTTCGAACCGGCCTCGTTCCTGCCTGACGTGGTCGACGCGATGGCTTCAGCCTTGCTCGCTGCGTCGGCCTTGCTCCGGGTCTCGCGCGCGACCTTCGATGCATCGCGCGCGGGTCTCGCCTTTTCTGCCGAAGGCGGCGGCGTGGACGCTGCATCCTCGGTCTTTGCCGGCACGACCGGCTCGGGCACGGCCGGCTGAGCCGGCTTTGGCGCTTCCGGCTCCGCCGAAGCCCGTGCGCTCGGCGGTGGGCTGGCCGTCGGCGTGGCCTGGTCCTGCGCAGGTGCCGTTTGCGCCGATGCGGACGGCGGCGGCGGGGCAGGAGTCGTCGTCGGAGGCTGTTGCGGCGCGCTGCTCGTTGCCGGATCCGGATTCGTCGTCGTCTGCGGCGGCGCAGTCTGCTGCTCGTCCTGCGCAAGGGCCGCGCTTGCGGACAATGCCAACGCGATCAAGGCCGACAGGATCAGGCGCTTGCGTGCGATCGATGGATTCTTCATGGCAGCTCCTCGTGTGGGAATCGCAGGACATTGCTGTCCTCTGCGGCAAGCTAGTCCCGCTTCCGGGAATCGCGACTGAACTTGCGTGCCTCGCCGGCGTGGTCGATGGCGGACATTCAGGTGGGTTGCGCACCGCTCTGGAACGCAGGCGCGGCTGGGGCGGCGAGACAAAAAAAAGGCGGGCACGGAGCCCGCCTTGATTCTGCCTTGGATTACACGCGACCGGGTCAGTAGCCCTGTGGCTTCCTGTCGACCTTGATCGCGGCCATGTTGCTGGCGTTGTTGAACTCGGTCACCGACAGCTTGCCGTCCTTGTTCGTATCGAGCTTGCTGAACTGCGCCGACAAGGTCTTGCTCGCTTGCGCTTCCTTCCTGTCGATCGAGCCGTCATGGTCGACATCGATCGCGTCGAACTTTTCGTAGGCCGCCGAACTGATCGCCTCGGCCGTCGCCGCTGGCGTCGCTTGCGGCATGGTCGACTGTTGCGGCATCGATGCAGCGGACTGTGCCGATGTCGGCTGCTGCTGGCCCGGATCTTTCTCCGGTGCCGCTGCCAGCGCGGATCCGGCTGTCATTGCGAGCGCCGCCAGCACGGCCGGCAGCAGTCTGTCTTGCAGTTTCATGCTCATTGTCGTCATTGTCGTCTCCTCGTTGTCGGGATTGGCGGAAAAACCTGCGGCGGCCGAACTGGCGCTGCCGGGGATCCCGCTATTCCTGGTGGTTGCGATGATCGATGCGGATCGAAGCCAGGTTCCTGGCTGCCGTGAACTCCGCCAGCGACAGTTTGCCGTCGCCGCTGGCGTCCAGCGTCGCGAACTGGCCGGCGAGCACGTCGCTCGCTGCCGCTTCGGCCTGATCGATGAAGCCGTCATGGTTGGTATCGAGCGCGTCGAACTTGGCCTGCACGCCCGCTACGGCCGTGGCCGAGTCGGACGGCTCGTCGAGCGGCGGCGGCGGCGTCATCGGCGTCGTCTGGTTCGGCGGCGTTTCCGGGTTCGGTTGCGTTGGAGTGGGGTCCTGCGTTGCTGCGATGGCAGCACCGGCCGACAGCACCAGTGCGGACAATCCCAACAGGGTGGCGGATGATTTGCCGGTTCTCATGGATGGGCTCCTGTTGCTTGGGGGGAAGACCACGGCTTGGTGATATCGAGGTCTTCCTGGGATCGGAGCGACGTCGCTCCGGTGGGTCCGGTGGGCGATCCCGACCGGATCGCCGCGGCAGGCTTCGGCCTGCCGGACTTTCCGACGAAGCGCGCTGGCAATTCGCCGAATGTCGCCACCGTACTCCCGTCATCGGCAACCCCCGCTTAAGAACCCATTAGCGGGGCGTTCGATTGGTTAACGGCGCGTAACGCCGGCGTGATGCATTGCGCATAAGTATATTTATATATTTATGCGGAAACGCATGCTGAACCGCAGCCTGAATGGCGGCCGGATTCAGAACGAATTCATTGCCGCGCGCATAGGGTGAATTTTCCGCAGAAAGAGGGCGTGGTCCGCCCGCCGGAGGTTGCACACATGAAACGCATCAGCATTGGCAAGGTTATCGCAGCGGCGCTCGGCATTTCGCTGGCTGGCTCCGCGTTCGCCTATTACCGCGACGGGTCGTATTTTGATTTCGCGCACGTCGATCGTGTGGACCGGTTGCTCGCCACCACGGATCAACCCCAGGCAAGCACGCAATGCTGGGATCAGCCGCGCACCGAATACCATCCGGGCGCGGACTATCGTCGTGACACGGTCGCGCCGGCGATCGACGAGGACGGCAACCCGACGCAAGTCGTGACGCACAGCGACGTGATCGAGAGCGGCGGCTACAGCACGACACGCAACCAGCGCGTCTGCCGGACGCGGACGGCCCACGTCGAAACGCAACAGGTCGTCGGCTACGACGTCGTCTACAGCTATCGCGGCCAGGACTATCACGAGCGCATGGATCACGATCCGGGCAGGTCGGTGCGGGTGCATGTCGACCACGGCTACGTCGAGCTGGCCGAGTAGCAGGCAAGGCAACACGATGCGTCGCCTCGCAGCGTGTTGAAAACAGCCCCGCGACCGGATCTGCGTTCCTCTGCCTCGCAACGGATCCGGCCGCGGCGGCTTCCGCAGCTTAACGGGGATTTACCCGGCCGATCCGTAAATTGCCGCCGGTTGGAACAGGGTCGCAATTTGCGTGGAATCAGCCGCAGCAGCCAGCGTGGACCCCGTTGCGGGTGCGGAAGCGGAACGTTCACGCTTGTCCGTCACTGCGTGGCGTGAAGATGTGCGCCGTCGCGCACGCGGGCGGCGTTCGCACACTACCGATCACCCCTCGCCGCTGAGGCGCTGGGCCTGGTTGTGCGCCATCGCGCTGCATCTGCTGCTGATCATCGGCCTGCGCCTGACACTGCGGCCGCCGCCGCCGGCCGCCGCAGATGCCGATGTCATGCAGGTCGATCTGGTGGACTTGCCGCCGCCGGAACCGGGCCTGCCCGAACCGGTGCTGCCATTACCGCGGCCACCGAGCGAGGCGAAACAACGTCCGCCACGCGCGACGTCCCACGCGACTGCCAAGACGCCTGCGGCGCCGGCGGCCGTGCCCGAACCTGCACAGTTGCGTCTTTTCAATCCCGACGGCAGCGCGATGCTGCCGGACGACATTGCGCAGCAGCTGGACCGCGCGCGACCGCAGCCGGACTTCATCGCGCGCAGGTACGAACCTTCTCCGATCCTCGCGGCGAAGCGGCCGATCAAGGTGCGGCCGAACCATTTCGCGCAGTACTGGGCTGGTACCGACGGCATGCCGCTGCACCAGGCGCTGTTTCGCCAGCTGACTGTCGTGAAGGAATTTACCGCGCCCTGGGGCGGCAAATACGCGTGTGCCTGGATATTGATCGTCGTTGCCTGCGGCGACGTGCCGGACAAGCCGTGGACGCCACCGGTGACATGGAAGCCGGCCACCGAGTTCGACGAGCAGTGATGCGCGCGAATCCGCCTTGAGCGGAACGAACGCCGCGGGCCGGCCCGCTACCGGAATTTGCGATGAGGTGCCGTGCGGGCGAACCTTTTCCCGCGTCGCGATCGCGGGGCCGATGCGCTCATTCGGGCGCGTGTACCGGAGGCTGCGGGGATTTCCCCGGCGTCCGTGAAGCTCCCGCGACAAAAAAATTCGCCCGCGTTTTCAGCGGGCGAATGCGTATTTCCGGAAGACAGATCCCTCGATCAACCGCCGCCACCGCCGCTGTCATCCTTTTTCTTTTCGGGCTTCAACTCATCCTTGGGCTTGGGTTCGTGCGCTTTGGCTTCATCCTTCGGCTTTGGCCCGGCGGCAGGCTTTGGCGCCTGTGCCACCTGCGGCGTACGCTCTGCCGGCCTGGTTCGCTCCGGCATGTCGCTCGGTTTCGCCGGCATCGGCGCCGCTTCGGGTTTCGCCAGCGGTTCCGGCTTCGGGCGCGATTCCGGGTGCGCAATCTTCGCCATGCGTTGATCGTTGCGCGCGGAGTCGGCGCTTTCGGTCGTCGCGCGTTCCGTCGCGGACGGCGAGGGAACCGGGCTCGGTGTCGGAGCCGTGCGCTGCGGCATCGTCGCGGTCGTGCGCCGTTCCTGCGTCTGCGCCTGGGTGCGCGTGTCGGCCGGACGCGTCGTCGTCGCAACACCGCTTGGGCGCGGCGGCGTGCGCACGTGGATCGAGCGCGATTCCCATTGCTGGCGCTGCGCGTAGAACGGACGGTTGTGATAGTGGCTGCCCCAGTACGCGCCGATCGAGAAGCTGACGATCGGAATGCCGATGCGCGCACCGTAGTCGGTCACGACGACGCGCTGGCTGCCGTAGGTTTCTTCGATGAATGTTCCGGGAATCCAGCCGCGATCGCCGTTGTCGGCGATGACGTCGCACCAGGTCCAGCCGTCCAGGCAGCCCTGGATCGCGACCGGCGTGCCGGCATTGAGTTCCTCGATCGACGGATATTCCGTGTCGGGTCCGGCCTGCAGGCTGATGTCGGCGACGAGAACGCCTTCCGCCGCGCCCGCAAACAGCGGCGCGCAAAGGGCGAGTGAAGCCAGCGAATAGATGACTCGTTTCATTGCACTGCCTCCTTGTTGTGGCGTGCTCATGATTGAGTCTGGTACCTGAACACGGCCCCGATTTCCGCTGATCGCCGATCCTGCGTTTCAGCGCGGTTCACCAAGCACGCTGGTACTGCTTCGGCGCTTCGATCGCTGCGCCGAGTTCCTTCGCGGCGCGGCGCGGGAAGTACGGATCACGCAACAATTCGCGCGCCATGATGATCAGGTCGGCGTCGCCGTCGTCGAGGATCTTCTGCGCCTGACGGGCGTCGGTGATCAGGCCGACGGCGCCGGTCGCGATGTCGGCCTCACGACGGATACGCGCGGCGAACGGCACCTGATAGCCGGGACCGACCGTGATCTTCGCGTGCGCCACGAGCCCGCCGGACGACACATCGATCAAGTCGGCGCCATCGGCCTTGAGCCAGCGCGATAGCTCGACGCACTCGTCGATGTCCCAGCCGCCTGGCGCCCAGTCGGTCGCCGACACGCGCACGAACAGCGGCCGCGGCGCCGGCCACTCGGCGCGCACGGCCCGCATGACCTCGCGCAGCAGGCGCGCACGGTTTTCCAGCGAGCCGCCGTAATCATCGCGGCGCAGGTTCGACAATGGCGACAGGAACTGATGCAGCAGATAGCCGTGTGCGGCGTGCACCTCGATCACGCCGAAACCGGCTTCGCGGGCACGCCGGGCCGATGCCGCAAAATCCATTATGACTTTTTGTATACCCGCATCGTCCAGCGCTGCCGGCATCGGATAGTCATCGGCGAACGCGATCGCGCTCGGTGCGACCGGCGTCCAGGCGCCCTCAACGGCCGCCACGGCCTTGCCGCCGCGCCATGGCGCCTCCGTGCTGCCCTTGCGTCCGGCGTGCGCGAGCTGGATGCCGGACAGGGCGCCCTGCGCATGGACGAAATCGGCGATGCGCTTCCAGGCATTCTGCTGTACCTGGTTCCACAGGCCGGTATCGACCGGGGAAATGCGGCCTTCCGGCGACACGGCCGTGGCTTCGGTGAAGACCAGCCCGGCACCGCCGACCGCACGGCTGCCCAGGTGCACCAGGTGCCAGTCGTCCGGCACGCCGTCGCAGGCGGAGTATTCGCACATCGGCGAGACCACGATCCGGTTGCGCAACGTGACGTTGCCGAGCGTGAACGGCGTGAACAGGGACATGCGGGCGGCGATCCTCGAGGCAATGCCGGACATGAGGGCAAACGCGGGGAGCGCAAGTGCCTTGACGGCGGCGGCGTCGTGACACTCGGCCCTGGCCATGGTCGACCACACGAAGAATCGCCGCAGATCGCAGGGGTCTTCGTCCACGCCACAGGCGCGGGCGGGCGGCTACGGACGATGTTCGAATCGGGCGCGCGGAAAATCGCGCAGGCGCCTGTGTTCTGTTCCGCAGGCAACGCGAAGAAGTTCCGGATGGATTTCCCGGCTGGACAACGCGCGAGAAGGAGGCGTTGCGCGGCCACGATGACGGCGAGCAGCGCAGCATCGCGGCGAAAGACACCGGCATTGTCTGACGCTGGTTGCGGAACAGGACACTAGAGCATGCGCATCAGCTGCGGCATGAGCGGCAGCTTGCGCACGCGCACCGTCGTCGCCGCGTAGATCGCATTGGCCAGCGCCGGCAGGGAGCTGGGCAGGCCGATCTCGCCGGCGCCGCTGGGATCCTCGGTCGATTCGACAATGTGTACTTCTACACTCTGCGGCGCCTGCGCCATGCGCATCAATGGATAGTCGGGAAAATTGCGCTGCTGCACCTGGCCGTCCTTGACCGTGATCGCCAGGTTCAGGGCGGTCGAGATGCCGTCGATCGTCCCGCCCATCATCTGCGCCTCGACGCCGAGCGGGTTGACCACGCGGCCGACATCGACCGCACACACCGCGCGATGGATGAGCAACTGGTCCTTCTCCACCGACACCTCGAAGGCGTGCGCGGCGTAGCCGCCGAATGTGAAATGGCAGGCGATGCCGACGCCGCGCCCATCGCTGCGCTTGTCCCTCCAGCCGATCGTGTCGGCTGCCAGCTGCAGTACGCCGGCCAGGCGGCCGGTGTCGAATCCGGGCTTGTCCGAATCCTCGTACTTGAGCCGCCGCGGCGGCCCGAGCAGGTCGAGGCGCAACTGCACGGCATCCTGCTTCGTCGCCACCGCGATCTCGTCGATGAAGCACTGCACGGCGAACGCGTGGAACGTGTGGATCGGCCCGCGCCACCAGCCGCGCGGCATGCCGGACGGCACCGGGAAGAACGACTTCTCGAGATTGGCGACCAGACCCGCCGGAAAATCATCCGGCTCGACGCAGCCGATGTACAACGGAACCTTGCCTTCGGCCATGCCGCGGTCGCGATAGTTGCGCGGCGTTGCGGCACAGCGGTGCGACCAGGCCACGATCCTTTTCTTCTTGTCCAGCGCGGCGCTCATCGCGTGCACGCCGAACGGGCGGAAGAAGTCGTGCTGCAGATCGTCTTCGCGCGTCCAGACGAGCTTCACCGGCTTGCCGGCCGCCTTGGCGATCAGGGTCGCCTCGGCGACGAAGTCGTTCTTCAGGCGCCGGCCGAAGCCGCCGCCGGCGCGCGTCAGGCGAATCTCGATGTTCTTGCGCGCAATGCCGGTCAGCCTGCTGATGACCTGCGAGGCACTGCCGGGGCTTTGCAGCGAAGCGATCAGCAGGACCTTGTCCTTTTCGACCGAAATCGTCGCGCCGGGCGGTTCCAGGGTCGCATGGGCGAGGAAGGGCATTTCATAACGTGCCTCGAAGCGCAACCCGGACTGCTTGCGCGCCTTGGCGAAGTCACCGTCATTTCGCACCGGCACGGCGCCTTCGTTCCTGTCGAGCAATTCGTTGGCCTTCGCCGCGAGTGCGGCGCTCGATTCCGTCGCCCACGGTCCGGGCTTCCATTCGACCTTGAGTTTCTCGCGGCCCTTGATCGCCGCCCAGGTCGAGTCGGCCAGGACGGCGATGCCGCTCGCCAGCACGCCATCGAACGGCTCGCCCGGCTTGGGGCCGTCGATCACGATGACGTCCTTGACGCCGGATACCTTGCGCGCTTCCTTGTCGTCGAGCGTGCCGACGGTTCCATCCAGCAGCGGGCAGCGCAGCATCACGGCAAAAAGCGTGTCGGTCAGGTAGGCATCGATGCCGAACTGCGACTGCCCGGTGACGATCTCCTTCGCATCGACCGTGCGCGTCGGCTTGCCGATGATCGAGAAGCGATCGGCCGGTTTCAGCGCCACCGGATCCTTCGGCGGATCGAGCGCCGCGGCCTCGGCGGCGAGCTCGCCATAGCCGAGCCGGCGCGAATCGGGCGCAATCACGGCACCGGAATCGGTACGCAGCTGCGCCGCGTCGACGTCCCAACGTTTTGCCGCAGCCTGCACGAGCAGCCAGCGTGCCACGGCGCCGGCCTGGCGCAGGTCCTTCCAGCCACTCGGAATATTGTCGCTGCCGCCGGCGCCCTGGCCGCCGTAGCGATTCGACGGACCCTTGTCGGTTTCGACGTAGCCGTACGGCAGCTGTTCGACGCGCACGCGGTTCCAGTCGACATCCAGTTCCTCGGCGATCAGCATCGGCAGCGATGTCTTCACGCCCTGGCCGATCTCGCAGCCGCGCGCGCCGATGAAAACATCGCCGTTCGCTTCGATCCGGACGAACGCACCGAGCTGCTGCGCTTCATCGCGCGCTCCGAGAAACGGCAGCGCCGACTGCGCGCGGGCGAATTTCCAGCCGACCAGCAGCGCACCGGAGGCACTCGCGCTGATCGACAAGAACCTGCGTCGCGACAGCCCGCTCATGTTCCGCCTTCGCGCGCGAGCTGCGCGGCGCGCTTGATCGCGCGGCGGATGCGCGGATAGGTGCCGCAACGGCACAGGTTCGGAATTTTCGCGATGTCGTCGTCGCCCGGGTTTGGATTGCGCCGGAGCAGTTCCGCCGCCGCCATGATCTGGCCGGCCTGGCAGTAGCCGCATTGCGCGACGTCTTCCTCGATCCACGCGCGCTGCAGCGGATGCAGGTCCGTGCCGGCCAATCCCTCGATCGTGGTCACGTCGTGGTTCATGGCGGCCTTGATCGGTGTCAGGCATGCACGTTGCGCCTTGCCGTCGATCAGCACCGTGCAGGCACCGCATGCTCCGATGCCGCAGCCGAATTTCGTGCCGGTCAGGCGCAATACGTCGCGCAGGTACCACAGCAGCGGCATGTCGGGATCGTCGGTCGGGTAGTACGGGCGGCCGTTGATGCGCAGTTCGTGCGACCGGTCTTCGGCGTCCGGGGCGTGGGACGGAGGCTTCGTGCTGGCGCGGGGGGTTTCTGGCATGTCGTCGAACAAGTCGGCTGCGGCAACTTATTGTTGCATACCGGGTTGGACCTCGGCGCGCTATCACGGTTCTGCCCGCCTGCGCCGGGCTGTTGCATCCATGCGCCGACGCGTTGTGTGCCGTCGACCAGCCGCCCGGCTTCCAGCCCTGTTTCGTCATTCCCGCGCAAGCGGGAATCCATCTTGATTTTGTCTCTTGTTCATTCCTCAAGACCAGAGCCTCCACTCGCCCTTTGGGCGAGCGGGTTACTTCTTCTTGCGTGGCCAAGAAGAAGTAACCAAGAAGAAGGCCACCCCCGGTGGCGCGGTCTCCAGGCATCCTGCCTTGCGACTTCGCGAGGGTGCTCCGGGGTTCGCTGGATGTACGTCCGTGTACATTCAGCGAACGGGCGCACATCGTGTGCGCCCTCCTTCGGACTTTTCCTGCGCACCCTCGCCGCGCCACAGGCGGGCCCCGTTTGGGCGGCATCCTGCCGCAGGAGCAGCAGCTCGCCTGAACTATTCCTTGAGGTAGTGCAGGGATATACGGCTTCGTGGGTCCCGGCGCCGTTCGCGGTGCCGAGCATCGCAGGGGACGGCGGAAAGTGCCCGCAGGCGCGCGCGCGCGATGTGCGCGCGTCGGCTGACAGCACACGGACGTACTGCCAGACGACCGCGCCGGCGCCGAGAAGCACAGGTACACGGGTTCAACGACGATCGGCGTGCACCATGCCGCGACGCGGTCAGCCTCGCGCGGCGGCGCGCGACGAGCGTGACCAGAACCAGTAGACCGGCAACCCGAGCAGCGCGATCAGCAGGCCCATGCCGGCGTCGGTCGGATTCGAGACGATGTTGCTGGCGACGACGCCGAGCACCGCGACGATGAAGATCAGCGGCAGCACCGGAAAGCCCTTCATGCGGAACGCGACGGCTTCGTCGGCGTGCACCCGCCGGTAGTAGAACAGCGTGGCGACGGCCGCGGCGTAGCCGAGCCAGTCACCGACGGTCGAGTAGTTCAGCAGCTGGCCGTAGGTTCCCGACAGCGCCAGCACGATCGCCCAGCCGGACAATGCGGCCAGCGCGACGTCGGGCGAGCGATAGCGCGGGTTGATGTGGCCGGCGGCACGGAAGAACAGGCCTTCGGCGCCCATCACCTGGAATACGCGCGCGGCGCCGATGATCGAGATATTGCAGAATCCAAATGTGGAAATTGCGATGCCGAGCGAAATCGCGCGTCCGCCGGTCTCGCCGAACGCGCTGCGCATGATCTCGGCCGCAGGCGCCATGCTGGTGGCGAGGCCGGCGTGCCCGAGCGCGTGCAGGTAGGCGATGTTGGCCAGCAGGTAGCAGGCGGCGACCAGCAGCATGCCCAGCACGAGTGCACGCGGCAGGTTGCGCTGCGGCTCGCGGATTTCGCCGGCGATGTTGTTGACGTAGGCCCAGCCGCCGTAGGCGAACAGCACGGGCATCAGGATCGCACCGAAGTTCCAGATGCTGATCGGCGCCGATGGCATGGCGGCGGCCGCCGGCGCGTGCGGCGCGGCGATGAACACGCCGGTCACCACCAGCGCGACGACGGCGAGCAGCTTCAGCATTGTCAGCGCGTTCTGCAGCATCGCGCCGGCCTTGATGCCGAAGTAGCTGATGCCGGTCAGCAGCACGATCGCGCCGATTGCGAATGGCTGGACCAGCGATTCGGGCAACGCAAATGCGCTGCAGAAGTAGGTCGCGAACGTCACGCTGACGGCCGCCTCGCTGCCGGAGTAATTCACGACCAGCATGATCCAGCCGTACACGAACGCGATCATCGGCCCGTAGGCTTCGCGCAGGTACACGTAGGCACCGCCGGCCTGCGGGCGGCGCGCGCCGAGTTCGGCGTAGCACAGCGCGCCGATCAGCGCGATCACTGCGCCGACGCTCCACGCGATCAGCACGCCTTCGCCGGAGCCGGTGCGCTCGGCGACGATGCGCGGATTGAGGAAGATGCCGGCGCCGATCACGCCGCCGACGACGATCATGCTCGAATCCCAGACCCCGAGCCGGCGCAAGTATCCGGCCGGAGCCGATGTTGCCGAAGTTGCGGTTTCGCCAGACACGCATGCTTCCCCGTCGCTGATGGCGCAGCATGGCCGACTCGGCGTTGCATGTCGAGACGCGCGCGTGACCTTCGGTACATCCCGGCGACGGCCGCGCACGACATGATCCCTTCAGCCATTCAGGACGAGGTGCCGGAATGCACGCCACTGCAATAACGGGCACTGCCTTGCTGACGTTCGGCGGTGTCCTGCTGTTCTACAGCCCGCTTTCGTTCGCCGACGAGGCGCCGCCGGCGTTGACGAAGGAAATCGTCGGCCTGACGCAGGAGTTGATGGACGGGCTCACGCTCGGCAAGCCCGATGTCTGGCAGCGCCTGCTCGCCGACGACGTGCTGATCACCGACGAATTCGGGCGCCGGCAGACAAAGAAGGAAGCCGTCGACAGCGTGCATGCGCTTGCGCCCGGCATCTCCGGCAACATCGAGATCCGTGACCCGCACGTGCGCGCCTACGCGGACACCGCGGTGATCGATTGCGAGCAGTACGAGACCGAGACGTTCTTCGGGCAGAAATTCGTCGTGCGCTATCTCGCCACGGCGACTTTCGTTCGTCGCGCCGGCAAGTGGCAGATCGTCGCGATGCAGGACCTGACACTGCCGACGCCGCCGCCCGCGCTGGACGTGCGCGGCTTGCGCCTGTCCGACTATCCCGGAACCTATCGTTACACGCCGGAACGGGCCTTCACGGTCGAACTTGCCGCAGGCAGGCTGCTGCTGCGCACTCGCAGCGGTGCTGCGCCGCACGCGCTGGATCCGGTCGCCAGGGATGTGTTCATGGGCAGCGACGATGAGAGGAATCTGTTGATCTTCCGGCGCGACGCAGCCGGAAAAATCATCGGGCTGATCGAGCGGCGCAAGTTCAACGATCTGCAGATGACGCGCGACGCGGCGAAATAGCCGGCGATACCGGCGTTCGATCCGCGCGATCGAACGCGACCGGCGCAACGCGCGCTTCGGGTATCGCGCACGCAAACGGCAAGGCTGCGCCGTTCCGTGAAACAGGCGACGCAGCGGCCCGCGTTACGGCAGCGCCAGCATGCCGTCGATGCTGGTGACGGAGCAGCCGCCGATCTCGACGTCGCCGGATGCCGCGTCGATGCAGACGTCGACATACCCGTCACGGCCGATTTCGCGGCCCTGACTGACGCGGTAGTTTGCCCCGACCGAATCGAGCTGGCCGGTCGCCAGCAGGTAGGCGCCGATCGCGGCATTGGCACTGCCGGTCACGGGATCTTCCGGAACGCCGTCGGCCGGAGCGAATGCACGCACCACGAGCTGGTAATCCTTGCCCCGGGCCCGGCCGAAAACGGTAATGCCGATCGAAGAGGTCTCTGCGCTTAGCCGCTCCAGGGCAGTCATGTCGGGTACCAGCCCGCGCACCACCGCCTCGTCGCCGAGATCGCAGATCAGCCAGTCGGGACCGTTGTTGGCCACGCGCGGCGGATGCGAGCCGCACGGCGCCTGCGAAAGCGCCCGGGTCACCGCGGCCGTGATCGCCGCGCTGGGCGGATCGATTTGCGCGCGCGGCGCTCGTACGAAGACGCGACGCTGCGCACCCTCGCCGACGACGCGCACCGGCAGCAGTCCGGCGGCGCATTCCTGCACCAGGTGATCGGAAGCGTCGATGCGTCCGGCTTCGAGCAGCGCATGGGCGGTGCCGACGCTCGGATGGCCGGCGAACGGCAACTCGCTGCGCGGCGTGAAGATGCGCACGCGATAGTCCGCGCCGGGCCGGCTCGGCGGCAACACGAACGTCGTCTCTGACAGATTGGTCCAGGCGGCGATCCGCTGCATGTCGGCGTCGGCCACGCCGTCCGCGTCGAGGATCACGGCCAGCGCGTTGCCCTTGTAACGTTCGGACGTAAAGACGTCCACCTGCTTGAAAGCGCTGCAGTTCATTGCCGTTTCCGCGCGAAGGAGCTGCCGATTATGCCGGTTTTGGCAATGCCGCCGGAAAATGCCCGCAATTGTCCATATCGCCGGCGCAGGATCGCATTCAGCCTTCGACTTGTTTTTTTGCGCTGCACAAGGACAATGACCGCCTCCTTCCACTCCGCAGGTTTCGCTCCCACGATGCCCAGCTTCCCGCCCGCGCCGTCGCCGGCCCCGAATGCGCCGTGGATCGTGCTGAAATTCGGCGGTACCAGCGTGTCCAGGCGCGAGCGCTGGGACAACATCGCGGCGATCGCGCACGGCTGGCTCGCGCGCGGCAGGCGCGTCGTGGTCGTCGTGTCGGCGCTGTCGGGAATTACCGACAAGCTCAAGGCGCTGGCCGAAGCCGCCGCGGCGCCCGACCGCAGCGCGGTCCGGGATGCGATTGTCGAGCGCCATCGCTCGATGATCGACGAGCTGACGCTGACCGACCATGCGCCGATCCACTACTGGCTCGAACGGCTCGATGCGCTCGTCGCCAACCCGCGCGCCGACGCCGCAGCGCTGCCGTGGCAGGCCGAGGTGCTTGCGCTCGGTGAACTGATGTCGAGCACGCTCGGCGTGGCCTACCTGCGCGCGCTCGGCATGCCGGCGCACTGGCTCGATGCGCGCGAGCACCTGCTGAGCGCGCCGTTGCCGAACCAGAACGCATGGGGCCGTCATCTTTCGGCGTCGGTGCCGACTGCTGCGGACCCTGGGCTGTGCGCCACGCTGGCCGCGCGCGGCGACCTGTTCATCACGCAAGGCTTCATTGCGCGCAACGAAGCGGGCCAGACGGTAATCCTGGGTCGCGGCGGTTCGGATACCTCGGCCAGCTACTTCGGCGCCTTGCTGAGCGCGGAAAAAGTCGAAATCTGGACCGATGTCGCCGGCATGTTCAGCGCCAATCCGCGCCAGGTCCCGGGCGCACGGCTGCTGTCGCGCCTCGACTACGAGGAGGCGCAGGAAATCGCCACGACCGGAGCCAAGGTGCTGCATCCACGCTGCATCAACCCGGTGCGCGAGGCGCGTGTGCCGCTGGCGATCAAGGATACCAACCATCCCGAACTGGCCGGCACCGAGATCGGCGTCGCCGCCGTCGACGCGGCGCCGAGCGTCAAGGCGATCAGCTCGCGCAGCGGCATCACGCTGATCGCGATGGAGTCGATCGGAATGTGGCAGCAGGTCGGGTTTCTTGCCGACGTGTTCGAATTCTTCAAGCGCCATGGGCTGTCGATCGACCTGGTCGGCACCTCGGAAACCAACGTCACGGTGTCGCTCGATCCGACCGAGAACCTGGTCAATACCGACGTGCTCTCGGCGCTGTGCACCGACCTGGTCAAGGTCTGCCGGGTCAAGGTGATCGCACCGTGCGCGGCAATCACGCTGGTCGGGCGCGGCATGCGTTCAATGCTGCACAAGCTGTCGGGCATCCTCGCGGAGTTCGGTCCGCTGCGCGTGCATCTGATCTCGCAGTCGTCGAACAATCTCAACCTCACCTTCGTCGTCGACGAGGAAGTTGCCGCGGAGCTGGTGCCGACCCTGCACGCGATGCTGGTTCACGCCGAAGCGATGCGCGTCGAGGATGCGGCGGTATTCGGTCCGAGCTGGCGGCATTTGTATAAAACGGAGCAAGCGGCCCGGTCGCAGCCGTGGTGGCTTGCACGGCGCCCGGAATTGCTGGATTTGGCGGCGAAGGGCACCCCGCGCTACGTGTACGACCTGGCGACCGTGCGCGCGCAGGCGCAATCGCTGCGTTGCCCAGCAATGGGCGCGGTGGACAAATGGTTCTATGCGATGAAGGCGAACGCGCACCCGGCCTTGCTGCGGGCGATTGCAGCTGCCGGGTACGGTCTGGAGTGCGTGTCGCCGGGCGAGCTTGCCGTCGCGAAGGAACTTGCCGCCGCCGCGTCCGTGCCGCTGCTGTTCACGCCGAACTTCGCGGCTCGCGGCGAGTACGCGGCCGGCTACGCGAGCGGCGCCGGCGTGACGGTCGACAACCTGCACCCGCTGGCATATTGGGGTGAGGATTTCAGCGGGCGCGAACTGCTGCTGCGCATCGATCTGGGTTCCGGTCGCGGCCATCACGACAAGGTCAGGACCGGCGGCGCCAAATCGAAATTCGGCTTGTCGCTCGACGAGCTGCCGGAATTCCAGCGGCTCGCGGCGAAACACGAGGTACGCATCGCCGGCCTGCACGCGCACCTGGGTTCGGGCATTCTCGACAACTCGCATTGGCGCGACGTCTACGTGCAGCTCGCCAGCATCGCCGAACGGATCGGCAGCGTCCGTGTGCTGAACATCGGTGGCGGCCTCGGCGTGCCGGCACGCGGCGACGAGCAGCCGCTCGACCTCGCCGCGCTCGGCGCGACGCTGAGCGAAGTGAAGACGGCGTACCCGCAGTTCGAACTGTGGGCCGAGCCGGGGCGCTACCTGGTCGCCGATGCCGGCGTAATCGTGGCGCGGGTGACGCAGCTCAAGCGCAAGGGCGATGTCCGTTACGTCGGCATCGATTGCGGCATGAATTCGCTGATCCGGCCGGCGTTGTACGAGGCCTGGCACGAGATCGTCAACCTGACGCGCGTGGCCGAACCGGCGACCGATCTGGTGCAGGTGGTCGGACCGATTTGCGAGTCCGGCGACGTGCTCGGCAGCAACCGCCGGCTGCCGCCGACGCAGGAAGGCGACGTGCTGCTGATTGCACAGGCCGGTGCCTACGGCGCAGTCATGGCGTCGCATTACAACCTGCGCGATCCGGCAGCGGAGATCGTGTTGTGAGCGTGCACCCGACCGCCGCCAGGCAGAGCCTGCCTGATCCGCGCCAAGCCGCCGCGTTCCGCTTCGTGCGCCATGCCTACGCCAACGGCGAAGCGCAGCTCGTCTACGCGTTCGACGACGGTCCGGAGCTGATCGAGCGCATCGGCTTTCCCGATGCGCCGCCGCTGGCGCCGGCGCGTGCCGCGGCGTTCGACTCTGCGCTGCGCCTGCTGCACCTGATCGCCGGCGTCAGCTACTACAAGGCCGGCGTGTCGGAGCGGATCGTCGTCGATTCCGGCCCCCTCGATGCGGCGACGTCCGGCTTGCTCGACGCGATCTACCAGCATGGCCTGGCTGAATTCGCCTACCAGAACCAGCTCGACCTGCGCGGCCGCATCAGCTTCCCGCGGGACGGTGCGGCGCCGCCTTTGCCGAGCGGGCCCATTCCCGCGCAGGCCCCGGTCCCGGAGGTGCGGGATCCAGGGCTCGAATTGCCGCGCCGCAGCCTCGTGCCGATCGGCGGCGGCAAGGATTCGCTCGTCAGTGTGGAAATGTTGAAAAGTGTACAAGAGCCTGCCGTGGCGGCCTGGATCGGCGACTCGGCGCTGATCGCGGCGTGTGCCGCGGCGACCGGCCTGCCGCTGCTCAACATCAGGCGGCAGCTGGCGCCGGAACTGTTCGAGTACAACCGCCTCGGCGCGTGGAACGGTCACATTCCGGTCACGGCTATCAATTCGGCGATCCTGCTCTGCGCGGCAGTGCTGTACGGTTTCGACGCGGTCGTCTTCTCGAACGAACGCTCGGCATCGGAAGCCACGCTCGAATACGAGGGGCGCCAGGTCAATCACCAATGGAGCAAGAGCCTGGAATTCGAGCAGCGTCTGCGCTCGTACGCGAAGACGCACATTGCCGCCGACCTCGATTATTTTTCGTTGCTGCGGCCGTGGTCCGAGCTGGCCGTGACGCGCGAGTTTTCGCGCGGCACGCGCTATGACGCAGTGTTCTCCAGCTGCAACCGCAATTTCCGGATTCGCGGCGAACGGCCGGCCGATCGCTGGTGCGGACAGTGTCCGAAATGCCACTTCGTGTTCCTCGCCCTGGCGCCGTTCGTCGCCAAGCCGAGGTTGCTGGCGATCTTCGGCCGCAACCTGCTGGACGACGCATCGCTGGCGCCGGGTTTCGACGCGCTGCTCGAGTATCGCGACCACAAGCCGTTCGAATGCGTCGGCGAGGGACGCGAGTCGCGCGCCGCGATGTTCGCGTTGTCGCAGCGGCCGGAGTGGCGCGAAGATGCGCTGGTGTCGCGCTTCAGCGACGAAATCCTGCCGCACCTCGATCGCCCCGGTCTCGCGCTGGAGCCGCTGCTGCAGCCGGCCGCGGAACACTTTCTGCCGGCGCGCCTGCTGCGGCTGCTGCATGCGGGCAACTGACGTGACCCACGCGTTGGCGCGACGACCGGCATGAACCTGCACCTGGCGGATCTGGCCGATGCGCGCGTCGCGATCTGGGGTTTCGGCCGCGAAGGCCGCGCCGCGCTGGCTGTGCTGCGGCAGCGCTTTCCCGACAAGGTTCTGACGGTCTTTTGCAGCGCCGGCGAAGCCCATGCGTTGAACGCTCGCGCGGGCAGCAGCCCGGACGCCCGCTCGCGTTTGGTTACCGACTCTCCCGATGTCGAGGCGCTTTCGCAGTTCGACGTCGTCATCAAATCGCCCGGCATCAGCCCGTACAGGTTGCCGGCGGCCGCGGCGCTGCGTGCCGGCGTGCGCTTCACCTCCGGCACTGCATTGTGGTTCGCCGAGCAGCCGCAGGCGCGCACGATCTGCGTGACCGGCACCAAGGGCAAGAGCACGGTCAGCGCGCTGATCGCGCATCTGTTGCGCAAGGGCGGGCAGCGCATCGCGCTGGCCGGCAACATCGGCTTGCCGTTGCTGGAACTGATCGCGCCCATGCATGCGCCGGATTGGTGGGTGATCGAACTGTCGAGCTTCCAGACGCACGATTTCGGCGCCGCGCCGAGCGTTGCCGTGATCAACAACCTGTACGAGGAACATCTCGACTGGCACGGCACGCGTGAACGCTATTTCTCCGACAAGCTCGCGATAGCGACGCACGCGCAGCGCCTCGTCGTCAATGCGCAGGAGGTCCTGCTGCACGGCACGCACGATCATCCCGCCCGTTCCGTGTTCGGCCGCGGCGAGGGCTGGCACGTGGCCGGCGCCGCCATCCGGCGTCGTGCGGTCGATGTCCTGCCGCTGTCGCACGTGCCGATGCCGGGCATGCACAATGCGCAGAATGTGTGCGCGGCGCTGGCCGCCATCGACGCAGCGGGCTTCGACGCCGCGTCGCTCGCAGCGCATGTTGCATCATTCCAGCCGCTGCCGCACCGACTGCAACGACTCGGCGTGCGCGGCGGCATCGACTACGTCAACGACAGCATCGCGACGACACCGCACGCAACGATCGAGGCGCTGCGCAGCCTCGATGGCTGTCCGATCACCGTGCTGGTCGGCGGCTTCGATCGCGGAGTCGACTGGCAGCCGTTCGTGCGCCACGTTCAAGCGTGCGCGCCGGCGGCGATCGTGACGATGGGGGCGAACGGCGATGCGATCGCCAATGCGTTGCGCCAGGTCGAGGCGCCGGGGTTTGCGCTCGCTTCGGCCACTGCGCTTGCCGAGGCGCTGGTGCTGGCACGTGCGCGCACGCCTGCCGGCGGTACGATCCTGCTCTCGCCCGGTGCGCCGAGCTTCGACCAGTTTCGCGACTACGCCGAACGCGGCCGCGAGTTCGCGCGACTGGCCGGTTTCGATCCGCAAGCGATCGCGCAAGTCGAAGGCCTCGGCATCGCCTGACATGGCGCTGTACGAATCATGAAGACGACGAAAGAAAGCCGATATCCTGGCGCTGTGGGGCGCCCGTCACGGATTGATGCACCGGACCTGTCCGCTTTCGAACGGACGGCATCGACATGAGCAAGCGGGGCGGCGGCGCGGGGGGAGCAGTACGTGTCTGGGACCTGCCGACGCGCCTGTTCCATTGGGTGCTGGTCGCGCTGATCGTGCTGCTCTATGCGACCGGCGAATATGACGTGCTCGACATGCGCTGGCACTTCTGGGCCGGCTACGCAACGCTGGCGCTGCTGCTGTTCCGCGTGCTGTGGGGATTCCTCGGCTCGCAGACCAGCCGGTTCCGTGATTTCGTGCGCGGGCCTTTCGCGGTTGCCGCCTACGTCAGGGCGCTGTTTTCCACGAACCGCAAGCCCAGCGTCGGCCACAATCCGCTCGGCGGCTGGTCGGTGCTGGCGCTGTTGCTGTGCGTCGCCGTGCAATCGGTGACCGGCCTGTTTTCCAGCGACGAGATCGACTCCGACGGACCTTTCGTTGCGCACGTGTCGGTGAAGACGGTCAAGCTGATGACGCGCCTGCATCACTGGAACCAGAATGTGCTGCTGATCCTGATCGGCGTGCATGTTGCCGCCGTGGTGCTCTATCTTCTGCTCAAGCACGAGAACCTGATCGGGCCGATGATCAGCGGGCGCAAACGATCGGCGGATGCAAGACCCTTGCGCTTCGCCGGCGCGTGGCTCGCGTTGACTTTGGCAGTGCTGAGTATTGCAGCCGTCGCGATTCTCGTCTTTATTGCAGGCTGAATGGCTGCCGCCAACCCTCCGTTCGCGCGGAGGGCCGGGAGGGCATGAGGTTGACGGTCTGCGATCGACCGGCCGTGCCGCCCGTCACTCCGCCTTGTACTTGTCGTGACACGCCTTGCACGCGCCGCCGAGCTTCTTGAACTGTTCTTTCATCCTGGCTTCGTCGCCGGTTCTTGCGACATCGCTCAGCGTCTTCGACTCGTTGATGAGGTCGTTGAGCTTCGACTGGAAGTCGTCGAAGTGCGTCCAGATATCGGGCTTGGCGTCGGTCTCGGCCCCCTTGTCCGAGCCTTTCGCGAATCCCTCCAGCGCCTGCGGCGCCAAAAATGCAATTCGGTCGGCGTGTTTGCCGAATTCCTTCGCATCGAACGGAATCTTGCCCTTGACCATCGCGCCCATCGGGCCGAAGTTCCAGCCGACCATGGTCATCACGCTGCGCCGGTAGCCGATGACGACATCGGGCTTCATCTCGGCAACCGCGCTTGCGGCGAAACCGAGGGCGAGGGTGGTCATGCACAGCGCGATACGTCGATTCATGGCGGCTCCGTCAGCAATCCGAAGCCGCAGAGTCTAGCAAACCGCGGCTGTCATGCCGCAGTCCTTTTCGCGGTCTGCTGCGGTTATCATCTTCAGCCCCCGTCAGGAGACCCGCTCATGAAATCGGTGATTGCGTTGGGACTTTCGCTTTGCTTCGGCATCGGTGCGGCGCAGGCTGCGATGGTCGCCAGAACGATCGACTATGACGTCGGCGGCAAGAAGATGCAGAGCGTGCTGGTGTACGACGATTCGACCAGGGCGGCGCGCCCGGGCCTGGTGATGACGCCGGACTGGAAGGGCATGAACGACGATCAGGTCGCGCTGGCCAAGCAGCTGGCCGGCAAGGATTACGTGATTCTGGTGGCCGATGTCTACGGCGTAGATGTGCGACCAAAAAACGCTGACGAGGCCGGTACCGCGGCCAAGGCCATGTTGACCAACCGGACGGAACTGCGTGCGCGCATCAACGCGGCGCTCGCGCAACTCAAGGCGCAGGGCGGCAAGGCCCCGCTCGACGGCAAGCACTGGGGGGCGTTCGGCTTCTGTTTCGGCGGCACGACGTCGCTGGATCTCGCGCGCAGCGGCGCCGACATCCAGGGCACCGTTTCGTTCCACGGCGGCCTGGCCACGGACGACCCGGCGCTGGCGAAGAACATCAAGGGCAAAGTGCTGGCGCTCAACGGCGGCGACGACAAGAGCATCACGGCCGATGCGATCACCGCATTCGAGAAGGAGATGCGCGACGCCAACGTCGACTGGCAGTTCGTCAACTTCGGCGGCACCGTTCACTGCTTTGCCATTCCGACCGCGCATGGCGGCGACGGCGCGAACTGCAACTACAACGAGCGGTCGGCCCGGCGCGGCCATGTGATGATGCACAACTTCTTCGACGAGGTGTTTGGCGGCGGCTGATAAGCGCACGCTGAATGTGTGCCGGGCCCGGCCCGCCCGGCGCCCGCACTGCCGCTAGACTGGGCGCTCTCGAGCACGGGAACGCGCCATGAAGAAGAAATCGCTGTTCACGCGATTCACCCAGGCTGCGGCACGCGCCACCGGCCGGCCGATCGCGACGATCCTCGCCCTCGGCGTGCTCGTGGTCTGGGCGGCGACCGGCCCGGTCTTCCATTACAGCGATACCTGGCAGCTGGTCATCAACACCGGCACGAGCCTGGTCACGTTCCTCATGGTCTTCCTGATTCAGAGCTCGCAGAACCGCGATACCGAGGCGCTGCAGATCAAGCTCGACGAGTTGATTCGCGCGGTCGAGCCTGCCAGCAACACGCTGCTGAACCTGGAGGAACTCGAGGAACAGGATCTCGACGAGCTGCGCGACAAGTACCAGGCGCTGGCGGAAAAAGCGCGCCAGCTGGCCGACCGCGCAAAAAAGAAGAAGGCGAAGAGCGCCTGATCCGGCCGACGCGCAGTGCGGTTCCGGGGCCGTACGGCCGGCCCCGGGTCAGGGCGCGCGCAGCAGGTCGACGGCAGTGACCTGACGCACCCAGCGCGCCGGCCGCTTCTCGCCCGGCACGACCAGGCGGAACGGGCCGTCCTTCGCGTCAAGCGCATTGCCGTTGCACGATGCGGTTACGATCGGCACGTCGCTGCGGAGGTCCGGATCGAGTTCGGCCAGCGCGAATACCGCCCGATAGCCGTCAGCGGCGCTGACACGCACATAGAGCGCCAGGTTCTTGCCGCGCAGCGCTTCGCCAGCGGGCGCGCCGACCGCACCGAGCAGGTCGATCAGGTGCGGTCCGCTGCAATCCACTGCGTTGCCATGCGCTTCAGCGTGAATGCCGTGCTGGGGCAGCTTCGTCAGCGCCGCGAGATCGAACCGCTGTGTCCTGCCGTCTTCGCCGCTGACACTGATCGACGCTGCCGGCTGCACGTTCTTTGCGCCTTCCGCAGGTGGCAGGGCACCGGCAATCGTGCAGGCGACGGCCAGAAGGGCGGCGGCGATGCTGCGGGAACTCGCGCTGCCGGGAATTTTACCGATCGCAGGCATGGATATCAGTGGTTGCGATTGAGTGCATAGTCGGCCAGCACCAGCAGCGCGTCGAGCGCGGGCGAGTGCGGCATGCCGGACAACGCGTGCTTCGCGGCATCGGCATAGTGTTGCGCGCGCCGGCGCGTGTGCTCGATCGCGCCGCTGTCGCGGATTGCCGCGATGATGTTGTCGAGCGAATCAAGTCCGCCGGTTTCGATCGCGCGGCGCAGCGATGCCGCCTGTGCCGGCGGCGCGCGTTCGATCGCATGGATCAGCGGCAGCGTCGCCTTGCCCTCGGCCAGGTCGTCGCCGATGTTCTTGCCGAGCGTGCCGGCATCGGACACGTAGTCGAGCACGTCGTCGGCGATCTGGAAGGCAAAGCCCAGATTCAGGCCGAAGCGTGCCAGCGCTTCTTCCTGCGCTTGCGGCACGCCGCCGAGCAGCGCGCCAAGCCGCGTCGCCGCGGCGAACAGTACGGCCGTCTTGCGCTCGATCACGCGCAGGCAGGCGGCCTCGTCGGTGTCCGGGTTGTGCACGTTCAGCAGCTGCAGCACTTCGCCTTCGGCGATGCGGTTGGTCGTGTCGGCAAGAATGCGCATGATGCGCATGTCCTCGGCCTCGACCATCATCTGGAACGAGCGCGAGTAGAGAAAGTCGCCGACCAGCACGCTGGCGGCATTGCCCCACAGCGCATTCGCCGTCTCGCGGCCGCGGCGCAGGTCGGACTCGTCGACCACGTCGTCGTGCAGCAAGGTTGCGGTATGGATGAATTCGACCACTGCCGCCAGCAGGATGTGCAGGCGGCCGGAGTAGCCGCTGGCCCTCGCCGCCAGCAGCACCAGCATCGGCCGCAGGCGCTTGCCGCCGCCGCCGACGATGTGCTCGGCGATCTGGTTGATCAGCACGACATCGGACGCCAGGCGCGCGCGGATCAAGGCGTCGACCGCGGCCATGTCGGCCGCGGTCAATGCCTGTACGGCGGCAAAATCCGCAATCGGGGCAGGGCTCATGGTGGGAACGGTCGACATTGAGTAGGGCCTGTTGGCATTCACCTGGACGGTCGCGACGCCGGCCCTTTACGTGCAGCGCAAGGTGCCGTGAGCAAGTGTACCGGGCGGACATGAGCGAGCGGCGCTGCAGCGATGCGGGCAAAGGGCCTGATCCCGGAGCGTTGCCGTTGAGCCGCCGCCATCCGGCGGCGCGCACCTTCACCATGGAATGACTATGGCCGGCGGCGCGCACCTTGTCTGGCAGCCGCTCAGCGGCAACGCGATCCGCCCAGGTGAATGTCAACAGACCCTAGTGTAACGTGCAGCCAGACGCGTTTATAGCAGCCGCCGGAAAGTGCGCTGCGTCGCGTTCGGGTGCTGGCGCCTTTCGCCGGCCGCCCCTGATGCAAGCAAACCGGAACCAGGGCACATGCCTCGTCAATACAGTCTGGGCGGCCGGGTCGCTCCCGAGCGCAGCACGCCTCGTGGCCATCAGGAGCCGCCGCCGAAGCAGTCGCTGCGCGAGCGCCTGGCCGCGCTGCGCAATGTGCCGCCGTTCATCGCCAGCGTCTGGCGAACCAGCCCGCTGCTGTGTATCGGCAGCATCGTGCTGCGTCTCGCCCGCGCGCTGCTGCCGGTAGTTACGCTCTACGTCGGCAAGCTGATCATCGACCAGGTGACCGGGCTGATGCACGCAGGCGTGCATCACGCCGATTGGCGCGAATGGCTCGCCAGTGGTGACCTGTCGCGCCTGTGGTGGCTGCTCGGACTGGAGTTCGCGCTGGCGGTGGCCTCGGACATCCTCGGCCGCATCGTGTCGCTGATCGATTCGCTGCTGACCGAGATGTATTCGAATGCGACCAGCATCCGCCTGATGGAGCATGCCGCGTCGCTGGATCTGGAGGATTTCGAAGACGCCGACCTGCAGGACCGCCTCGACCGCGCGCGCCGCCAGGTCGCCGGCCGCAGCTCGCTGCTGTCGCAGCTGCTCGGCCAGGCGCAGGACATCGTGACGATCCTGAGTTTCGCGATCGGCCTTGCGGTGTACGCACCCTGGCTGATCCTGCTGCTCATCATCGCCGTCGTCCCGGCGTTCGTCGGCGAGCTGCATTTCAACGCGCAGAGCTACGCCGTGAATTTCCAGTGGACGCCGGAGCGGCGCGAACTGGACTACCTGCGCATGGTCGGTGCCAGCGCGACGACGGCAAAGGAGGTCAAGAGCTTCGGGCTCAATTCATTCCTGATCGAACGTTATCGCGCGCTGTCGCAATCGATCTACCGCGCCAACCGCGCGGTGGCGCAGCGCCGGGCCGGCTGGGGCGGCCTGTTCACGACGATCGGGACGATCGGCTACTACGCCGCCTACGGATTCATCGCGTGGCGCACGGTCACCGGCGTGTTCACCATCGGCGACCTGACGTTCCTCTCCAATTCGTTCCGGCGCCTGCGCAACCTGCTGGAAAACCTGTTCTACGGATTCTCGAACGTCGCCGGGCAGGCGTTGTACCTGGACGACCTGTTTTCGTTCTTCCGCATCGAGCCGGAAATCCATTCGCCGCCGCGGCCGCTGCCGTTTCCGCAGCCGATCCGCGAAGGATTCCAGTTCGAGAACGTCGGCTTTCGCTATCCCGGCGCGGAACGTTTTGCGCTGCGCCACCTCGACCTGCACCTGCGTGCCGGCGAGGTGCTGGCGCTGGTCGGCGAAAACGGGGCCGGAAAAACGACGCTGGTCAAGCTGCTGTCGCGCCTGTACGACCCGGACGAGGGGCGCATCCTGCTCGATGGCCGCGACCTGCGCGAATACTCGGTCGACGACCTGCGCGCCAACATCGGCGTGATCTTCCAGGATTTCGTGCGCTACTACTTCACCGCGTCGGACAATATCGCCGTCGGCCGCATCGAGGCGCGCGACGATGCGCCGCGCATCGAACGTGCCGCGCAGCGCAGCCTCGCCGACGAAGTCATCGCGCGGCTGCCGAAAGGCTATCGGCAGATGCTCGGCAAGCTGTTTCGCAGTGGCGTCGAGCTTTCCGGCGGCGAATGGCAGAAGGTCGCAATCGCACGCGCGTACATGCGCGATGCGCAGCTGCTGATCCTCGACGAACCGACCGCCGCGCTCGATGCGCGCGCCGAATTCGGCGTGTTCCAGCGCTTCAAGGACCTTGCCGCCGGCAAGAGCGCCGTGATCATCTCGCACCGCTTTTCGACCGTGCGCATGGCCGACCGCATCATCGTGCTCGAAGGCGGCCGCATCATCCAGAGCGGAACCCATGCCGAACTGATCGCCGCCGGCGGGCACTATGCCGAACTGTTCGAACTGCAGGCGGCGGGGTACCGCTAGCGGTGTACTGCGGCCCAGGCGGCCAGGCGGCCACGCGGGCGGGTGGCCGGTGCGGCCACTGCGGCGCGACGTTCGAGCTGTTTTCCTACGCTTCGTTCCCGCGTTGGCCGACAGATGCCGTGCCGGCTGCCCGTGTTAAGATTTGCGCCACAGTCAGCACGAAAATCACAAGGAAATCGCCATGGCACGCGGCATCAACAAGGTCATCATCGTCGGCAATCTCGGCGCCGATCCGGAAACGCGCTACACGCCGAGCGGCACCGCCATCACGACGATCCGCGTCGCCACGTCCGAATCGTGGAAGGACAAGCAGACCGGCGAACAGCAGGAACGCACCGAATGGCACCGCGTGAAGTTCTTCAGCCGCCTGGCCGAGATCGCCGGCGAGTACCTCAAGAAGGGCAGCCAGGTCTACGTCGAGGGCCGCCTGCGCACCGAGGAATACGAAAAGGACGGCATCAAGCGCTGGAGTACCGATATCATCGCCGACGAAATGCAGATGCTCGGCAGCCGCGGCGGTGCCGGCGCGGGCGAGGGCGGCGGTGAACGTCGCGAACGCGGGCCGGCGCGCGGCCCGCAATCGGCGCCGCAGCGCAGCGCGGGCGCGCCCGCAACGTCGCAGGCGCCTGCGCACGACAGCTTCGACGACGACGAAATCCCGTTCTGATTTTCGTCTGCTCGCGGTATGCGCTCCGATGCATGATCCCGGCGCACCGTCGACAGGCGCATCGGAACTTGGCAGAGAGCGCATCGCGCCGTAGCGCCTGCCTGCGAATTCGTGCAGACGAAGAGGGCGGCTTTGAATCGCTGGCCTATGCGGTCCGCCGGTGCCACTTGGTCAGTTCAAGTGGCTGAATCCGCCTTCAATAGCGCCGTGCCGGGCGTGGATTGCCGTCGTCGTCGTAATACACGACTTGATCGCCGGCGGTGCTAGCCGCGTCGTCGTCGCCGGTGAGCGATGTCGTGGTCAGGACGTCTGCGTCCGGATCGTCGTCGACGATCACCGCGTTGCCGTCATCGACGACGATCGGGCGGTCATTGACCGGTGCCGTACCGTAGACGACCTCACGTGGCGGTTCCTGCACGACGGTGATGGGCTCGTCGACCGCTGCGACAGCCGGCACGCCGTTGTCCTCGACATAGCGCACGAGGTTGTCGTAGCGCTCACGCACGGAGTCATAGCTCGTCCGGTATTCCGGATAGGCGCTCGCAGCGCCGAACAGCATGCCGATTTCCCGGTCGGAAAAATGCTGGCGGATCAATTCATGAAACCCGGCGCATTCAGGTGCCCAGGCCGGCGGCGTGCAGTTTTCGACGATGCGGTAGCCATCGACATGTTCGACGATGACCGGCGCGAGAACTTCTTCGTCCTGGGCGACAGCGTAGCCGGCGCATGCGGTGCAGAGGGTGATGGCGAGCAGGGTGCGCTTCATGGCGTTCTCCTTGTTGCAGCTGGCGTGTCGTCCTGACGAGCCGGCGGGCTGAATCACGTATCCGCAGTCCTGCGGACATCGCCATGATTGCGCCCGCGAGGCCGAATGGTTTCTGAAAATTCCGCTGAACGGAATGCTTGTTCACCCGGGGTTGCGGCACTTAACGCGTTCGCAACGTTTGCGTGCACGTTGCGCCGATGCCGATTGGATTTCGAGCAAGGCGTCTCGTGCAGATCGGCGGCCTGCCCGATGGTGGCGACGCGGCCGATGTTGCTGCTAACCGTCGTTGGCGACCTTCACGTTCTGGCCTGGAGCGAGACGCTCTGCACCACGCACGACGAGACGATCGCCTGCATTCAGCGCGCCATGCACTTCGACCTTGTCTCCGGCCGCCTTCGCGGCCGACACGATCACCTGCTCGGCGGTATTATGCGAAGTCACGCGCATGACGTAGGTCTGGTTCTGGCGCTGCACCAGGGCATCGCGCGGCACGGTCAGCGCTTCGTCGCCGTGGTCTTCCGGCAGCGAGATCTCGACCGCGCTGCCGACCAGCGCGACGGACGGCGCCAGACCCACGCGCAGCTCGAACTGGCGCGCGCGCTCGTCGCCGACCGGAACGACCGTGCGCACCCTCGCGTTCGTCTCCTGACCGGCCGCCTTGACCGTGACCTGCATGCCCGGACGGATCTTGTCGGCCATCGTCAACGGCGCCTGCACGCGCGCTTCGACGTGTTCGGTGTCGACCAGGTGGACGATCGTTGCGCCGACCTGCAGGTATTCTCCGCGCTGGGAGAAGCGCTCGGTGACGACGCCGGCGAACGGTGCGCGCACGAAGGCCTGGTCGATGTCGTGATCGATCTGGTGCAGTTGGGCGCGCGCGTGCGCGAGCATCTGCACGTTCGTCTCCATCGTCGCACGCGCCTCGTCGAGCTGGGTCCTGGCGATCGCATTCGAGGTGGCGAGCTTCTCGAGCCGCTGCAGCTGCGTTTCGGACAACGCGCGTTGCGCCTCGGTGCGGCGCACGTCGGACTGGATCTCCTCGCGGCGCAGCCGCAGCGCCTGATCATCGAGCTGGGCGACGCGCTCACCGGCCTTGACCCGCGTGCCGACTTCGGCGACGAATTCGAGCCGCCCGGCCTCGGCGCTGGCGATCCTGGCATCGTCGCGGCTGACGACACTGCCGGGCACCCAGCGCGACGGTGCGAGGCGGGAGTTCTCCGCCGGTGCCACCTCGACGACGGCCGCCGGCGCCGCCGGCGGCTTGTCGGCCGCGCGGCAGGTCGAGACCGTTGCACCGAACAATGCTGTTGCAGACAGCGCCGTCGCGAGCGTCGCCGCAGCGAGAGCGCGCAGGTTGAGTTGGCGCATGGTGTTGAGTCGCTTCATGACGATTTCTGCCGTTTCAAATCAAAAAAGGCTGCACGCGGATGTGCGCGGTTGCTGAGCAAAGAACGCGGATGAGAGCCGGCAGGAGCGAGTATCGCTCCAAGCCGCGCTGATCGCGTCATCCGCGTCCAAGAAAATCCTTGCTCTCCGACATTCATGGCCATCAGGCAGCCTCGACCTCGGCCTCGATCTCGACCAGGCGCGGCTTGGTTCCGCGCGGCGGCGCCAGCAGCATCTTGCGTTCCCGGCGCGCGAACATCAGGCGCATCAGGCTCGGCAGCAGCAGCAGCGAGAACACCAGGCTGATGATGACACCGCCGACGTTGACGGCCGCCAGCCCGCGATAGATCACGCTGCCCGGCCCCGGATTGACCGCCATCGGCAACGCGCCGAGCGCGCCGGTCATGGTGCTGGCCAGGATCGCGCGCAGGCGCTGGTTCAACGACATGCGGATCGCATCGTCGAGGCTCGCGCCGTTTTCCTGGGCCGTGCGCGTGAGGTCCACCAGCAGGATCGCATGATTGACCACGACACCGACCATCATGATGAAACCGATCATCGACAACAGGTCGAGCGGCTGGAACGCGAACAGGCCGAGCACGCGCAGGCCGAGCATGCCGCCGATCAGCGCGAGCGGAACCGTCAGCACGACGATCAGCGCGTGGCGCAGCGACCTGAACATCGCGGCCATCAACAGCAGCAGCACGAACAGCGCGAGCACGAAGTTCTTGCCCATCGTGCCAACGATCTGGTCGAGCCGGTCGGCACTGCCGGCCAGGCGGATCGTGCCGTCCGGCAGCTGCTTGCGCAGTTCCGGCAGCACCTGTGTGTCGATCGTCGTGAGCGCGTCCTCCAGCGCCAGCGTCGCCGGCGGGTCCATCGTCAGCGTGACCGTGCGTCGATGATCCAGGCGGCGGATCTGGGTCGGGCCGAGCGTGGATTGCAGCGCGATCAGGTCGCCGACCGCCATGACCTTTCCGCTCGGCGTGACCAGCGGGGTCTGCGCGATTTCCTCGGGCGTGTCGCCGCCGCCCGCGCGCAGGATGATCGGCACGCGCTGTTCGCCGTCGAAATATTCGCCGAGCCAGGATCCTTCGCCCAGGGCCCGCATGATGTCGCCGACCGTGGCGCGGTCCCAGCCGGCTTCGGCGATGCGCCGGTCGTCCGGCGTGGCGTGCAGTTCGAGCTGCGCGGCGTCGGTCGCCGGGAATGCTTGCACGTTGGCGCCGGGGAATTTCTTCTCGAGCAGCTGGCGGCCGGCCTCGGCGACTTTGTACAGCTTGGTGCTGTCCTCGCCCTGCAGGTGAATCGACACCGAACGCGCCGAGCCGCCGAAGCCGCCGAACAGGTTGCCTTCCTCGGTGAATACGCGCGTGTCCGGAAAGCCGACGACGATTTCGTCGCGCACCAGTTTTTCCAGGTCGCCGATGCGGTTTTCGTCGACCACGCGGGCGCCGATGGTGCCGCCGCCCGGCCACAGCAGGACGTACCAGTTCTTCAGGTACGGCTGCCTGGTGTGATCCATGTACGGCTTCATGCGTTCGAGGATCTTCGGCACGATCTCGCGATCGACCACGTCGGGCGCCATGCCGGGCGGGAAGTTGAAGTACGCGTCGATCGCGGCGCGCTTGACCGGCGGCAGGTAGTCCAGGCGCGGCTTGAACGCGAATGTCAGCGCCAATGGCAGCACCAGCAGCGCTGCGATCCAGCCGAGCTGCTTGGGCCGCGTGTCGGTCAGGTCCATGATCTTGCTGGTCAGCGCCGGCCAGCCGTCGCCGTAGCCGGACTTGAGCTTCTTCGCCTTGAGCCAGCCCGACGCGGCCGGCAGCACGGTGATCGCGACGATCACCGACAGCGCCACGGCGATCGAGATCGTCAGGGCCAGGTCGGCGAAGATCTGGCCTTCGACGTCCTTGAGGAACACGACCGGCAGGAACACGGCGATCGTCGTGATGGTCGAGGCGATCAGCGCGCCGACGACCTGATGCGTGCCCTTGTTGGCCGCCTCGTCCGGCGTCATGCCGCTTTCCTTCAGGCGCAGGATGTTGCCGGACACGACGATCGCGCCCTCGACCACCATGCCGACGGCGAAGGCCAGGCCGGCGAGCGAAATCACGTTGAGGCTATGGCCGGTGATGTGCAGCGCGGTGAAGGTCGCCAGCAGGCAGATCGGAATCGAGGTTGCGATCAGCAGCGTCGCGCGCCAGTCGCGCATGAACCACCAGACGCACAGCAACGACAGCAGGGCGCCGACGATGAGGTTCTCGGTCAGCAGCGACACCGCGCGGTTGATGAACAAGGCCGAATCGAAGGACTGCTCGATGCCGAGCCCCTTCGCCTTCATCGGGCCGGCACGCAATTCGGCGACGACGCCTTTCACCGCGTTCAGCGTGGCCAGCACGTTGGCGCCGCTGGCGCGCCGCACGTCCAGGCCTATCGCCGGGTTGCCGTTCTGGTAGGCGAAGAACTGGCGCTTCGGCGGCTGCATCTGGATCGTCGCCAGATCGCCGAGGCGGATCGGCTTGGCGTCGCGCCACGACAGCACGAGGCCGCCGAGCTCCTCGGGTTTGTAGCGGCCGGTGTAACGCAGTTCGTATTGCTGCCGGCCGACTTCGATCTGGCCGCCGGAAACATCCGCGGCACTGGCCGCCTTCGCGGCGATATCGGGCAGCATGATGCCCAGGCCCGCCGCCTTGGCCGCGTCGACCGTGATGCGCACCTCGTCCGGCGGGCCGGCGTTGACGATGACCTGGGACACGCCCGGGACCGCTTCGATGCGCGGCTTGACCGTGTTCTCGATGAAATGCCGGTATTGCTCCATCGGCCCCGGCGTACCCGGCAGCAGCTGCACGAAAAACCACGACAGCGATTCGTTCGCGTTGCCGCCGCCCTGGCCGCCGCCGAGCTGCACCACCGGACGGTCGGCATCCTTCGGGATCGAGCGCACGCGGTTGATGCGGCCGATCACTTCGACCAGCGCGTTCTTCATGTCGGTGCCGATCGCGAACGTCAGGTTGATGAAGCTGCCGCCGGAGCCCGCGTTGCCGTCGAGTTCCTCGAGGCCGGGCAGTCCCTGCAGCACCTGTTCCTGCGGTTCGAGCAGTTCGGACTCGACTTCCTCGGGCGAAGCGGCGCGCCAGTTGGTCTGGATCGAGATCTGCGGCCGCTCGATTTCCGGGAACAGCTGCAGCGGCAGTTCGCGCAGGCTGAGGAAGCCGAACACCGCGACCAGCAGCACGACCATGCCGACCGCGACCGGGTTTTTCAGCGAGGATTCGATCACTTTCATCACGCGACTCCCTCTTCGTTGACGGCTTCATCCCCCGCTGCGCGAGTTTGGCGGTGCGCAACGGTCGATTGGATGTACCAAGAGTCACAAGGGTTGCGTCGATTGCGCCGAAATGTTGCTGCGCCGCGCCGGAGCGTTCGGCTGTCAAAAACATGACCATCCTCGAAGCAACGCGGAGCCGAGCCCGCAGCGCAGCGTGCCGCGCTGGCTCAGCATTACCTCGGCTCCCGCCGCGTGCCGTTCGGGCCATGAGCAGCTGCGTTGTTGAAGGCCGCTGCGCGAATGTTCGCTTCGGCATCCTGCCTCCGCATTCAGCGTGGCAATGACGATCTGGAGAGTAAAGTGCAACTGGCGACACCGTGAAACGACACTCCCTCACCGCCCAACCCCACGACGGGAGGGCCATATTGTGAGTACGAGCGCACGCTCACTCGCACGCATCCATCCGCAAGTCAGGTTCGCCGGCTACCGAACTCCGTCAGCAGCCCCATGAACAGACGACGGGTACGAACGGGCAAGCGGCGAAACTGCTTCAGCAACAACTCTTCATCGACGTCGCGCGCAAACGAGTCGGGAGTGATCGCCGGGAGGTGCTCGTCGACGATACGCTGGCGTCGCTTTTCGCTGCGCCCGGTGAGCAACCAGGCAGCGGATACGCCGATGGCGTCGGCGAGCGCCGGAAATTTTTCGATGCGCGGCGTCGTTCCATTCGGGTTTTCCCACTGCGCCACCGCGCTCGATGCAACCTCGAGCGTTTCGGCCAATTCCGCCTGCGAAAGTTTCGCGGCTCGTCGCGCCTGGCGGATACGATCGGCGAGCAGGCCCGACGAGCCTTCAGCATTGCTTAGGAACTTCATTAAGCCTCCCTGCTTGTTAAGTGTCGCTTATCAAAGCGCGAGCGTGACCTGAGTCTGGTTGTCGCAACCATCTGATTCAAATGACGCCTGCACGATTATACAGGTGTAAATTGGCAAATCGCGTAGCCGATAGGGTCGGTCGCGCGTGGAAGCGTTTTCATTGCGATGGGAGCTTGCCTGCGGGTGTTTTTTTTGCGGCCTTTACGCCCGCACTCTCGGTACTGAGCCACGCTTAGTTCAGCGTTGCAGCCGGCAAACAGCGAAAATTCGGCGTTGCCTTTCGCCTTCGGCCTTGGCAGGCTGCGAACCGTCACGCGTGCTAGGGATCATGGAAGGTTGGCGGTGGGGGTCCGGGGCGCGGTAGCTGCAAGAGTTGCCTTCTGGGGGCGAGATGGATCTGCACAAGGGGATGGCCCGTTTCGGGCCGTTGGTCGCGTGTCTATTTCTTCTGGGTTCTGGGTGTAGCAGCGCAACGGCGCAAACACCAGATTCGACAAAAGGCACCGCCTGGCTTGCGGCGCAAGTCCAAACTGACGGGTCGTTGGCAAACGAAACGAGTTCTATTGCCAACGCATTTCAGGGTCGTGAAGAAGCGCTGCTTACGCTGCGCAAGCTGGCAGCCGTGCCTGTCGCGCTAGCCGCAACAATTGCGGCCAACGCCGACGGCGGCACCGAATACTTGGCGCGTCGCGTACTCGCAGCGGAGGCTTCGGGGCAGCCAGATAGTTTGGATGTCGCAACTCTGCTCTCCCGGCAGAATGCGGACGGCGGATGGGGGCTTACGCCAGGTTACCAAAGCGATGCGCTCGATACCGCGTTTGCGTTGCAAGCACTAAGCGAGGCAAACGCGTCACCGTCGGTAGCCGAGGCCGGCTTCGCATATCTATCGCTTGCCAAGCTCGCAGACGGTGCTTGGGGAATCAATCAGAGTTCGGTCTATGTCACTGCGAATGTTCTGTTCGCGGCGGGCTTATGGCCAACCTATGGCACGACAATCGCGTCGACGGCAGTGAACTGGATGCTCGGCGCGCGCAACGCGGGTCAAGAGTATGGCAGCTCGTTCGACAACGCGGCGGCGTTACTCTCATTGTCGGCGCAGCCAAGCCAGAGCGCCGCGCTAACCCCGCTCATCTCCGCTTTGGGGACAACTCAGCTCGCAGACGGTAGCTGGGCAGACGATCCCTACGTCACTGCGCTAGTCCTTCGCGCGCTATGGTACGCGGGCCAGCCGCCGGTGACGTCTTCGACTGGCGATGTGATCGGTGTCGTAGTCGATCAGGCCAGCAGTCGGCCGGTAGCCGGCGCTTCGATCAAATTGGTCGAAAATGCGGGCATCAGCACAATAACCAGGACCGACGGCGCCTTCCATCTGAGCGGCGTTCCTGCCGCTACTTATACGCTCCAGGCTTCACGCACCGGCTATCAATCGCGGACCGCCAGCGTTTCAGTTTCGGCAGGTCAGACCCTCAATATTGGCTCCATCGCAATTTCCGCCATCTCGACGACCGCCACCGTGAGCGGCGTCATCAAGAGCAACACCGGGCAGCTCCTGCAAGACGTAATCGTGGCTGTCGGTACCAAGTCAACCCTTACGGATGCAAGTGGCGCTTACCAGCTTCTCGGGATTAACCCGGGTTCTGCGACGGTTACGGCTACGTTGTCTGGATACAAGACGGTTTCCGTAACTGTGTCCTTCCAGGCGAGTACGACATATCTCTTCTCGCCAACGATGTATCCGACAAACGTCACGCCGCCGACGACATCGTTGCAAGGCATCGTCATCGATGGCATCACAAACACGCCCATCGTCGGTGCGAGCGTCCTGCTGAACGCCGTTGCCCATGCGACCGACGCGACCGGCAAGTTCGTCTTTTCGCCGGTGACTGCTGGTGCATACATCGTGACCGTATCGGCCAGCGGCTATCAGGCTGTAACGGCAGCCGTGAGTGTGGTCGCAGGCGTGAATGACGTAGGAATCATCACGCTGCAACCAAGTCCGTCAGCCACGACGCTGCAGGGGACAGTCACCGACAGCCTGGGCAGTGCAATCGTCAACGCAGTCATTGCCACCGATGGTGGTCCCAACACCGCAAGTGATACGACAGGCGCGTATCAACTCAACGGCTTGATCGGCACGCAATTCACCATCCACGTCTCGGCCGCTGGTTATGTCGCGCAGACGTTTGCGGTGACCGTCAGTGCGCCAGGCGAATACACACAGGATTTCCATCTGGTCGCACAGCAAACGGCCAGCGTCACCCTCGGCCCCATCACAGTCGCGCCAATGAGCGCCGGTGCGAACACGAATCTGAATGTGAGTACCACGCTGCTGAACGGCGGTGACGCGCCGTTCGAGGGCACGTTGCTGCTCGAGGTTCGCGATGCGACAGACGTCGTCGTTGGAAGCGGTGTACTGACCAATACGGCTGGATTCAGCATTGGCACCGTGGTCCTGCAGCCGGGCGAAAACCTCGGCGTCCTTGGGCGTTGGAACACGGGACAGTTTGCGCCCGGCGCCTACAGGTTCGAAATGCGGCTGGTCGTGCCGAACACACCGAGCAGATCGAATCCATTGGGCACGCTGATACTCAATCAGTTCGCGCCTTTCTCCATAACGCCCACGAGCCATTTCACCGGAACTGTTGCGGGAGATCCGCCAGTACTCCAGGCGGGGCTGACTCAGGCCGTCGACTTCACGGGTGTAATCAAGAACGACGGAAACGTGACGTTGCCCGCGCAGGCAATGAAGCTCACGGTAGCCGATGCCAAGACCAGCGCGATTGCCTTCATCGGAGGCGCCCATGTTGCGGATCTCGCGACCAGCGGATTGGCCAATGTCGACTTGGGCAGTTGGGTGCCGACAACTGGCGGCAATTATCAGCTGACCATCACGGCAGTCGACCCAACTTTGGGAAGCATCTCGGGGAGCGTTTATGTGGGCAACGTTGCGCAAGCGACGTTTACCGTAAACCCCGATACGGTACTGGCTGGCACGCGGACCGTACACGGCAACATTCATGTGACTGGCGTTGATCCAGCGCAGGCAACGATCACGGATCCGTTGGCGCCGCTGATTCGAACGGCGATTCAGAAGGCGGTGAACTACAACGATGGGACCGCACACCAGTGGATCGACACGAACAAGTGCTCGAGTTGCCACATCGGTACTCAGGCGCTCATCGGAGGGGAGCTCACACGTTCATTGACGACGTTCAATGCGCTCGATCGAGCGACGATCATTAACGACATCGCGACGAACCAGGCAAGCAATGGAGGTATTACGGCAGGATACAACGATACGTCCGCCTATTGGCCACGCCTCGGCACGATGGCGCTTTGGGGTCTACTCGGCTACCACGACCCGGTTGAGCTGCAAACGGTCTACAAGCGCGCGGCCGACTGGGTCGTCAGCATTCAAAGCAACGATCCAGCACATGCTTTGGCAAACGTCGGTCGGTGGTCATCGGGCTACAACGCAACCTGGTTCGACAACGACATCAGCATGTCGACGTTGAACCTCTCGAATCTACGGCGGACCGATGTGCTGCTGCGGACCAACGGAATCACGGCCGTACCGACGTATGTGTCGCAACCCATCGTCGCCAGCAAGCCGACTTCGAGTCGCGGCTTCCTGGCGACGTCTCTGGATGGGAACCAGCTTTACTACACCGACCGAAGCAACTCCACCGCAAACCTGATGCAGGCTGACGGCACCACGGTGAAGCAGTGGACGGGCTTCAACGATCCACGCGCAATTGTCGTCCGCCTCGACGGTCAGGTGTGGGTGTCGAGCAGCGGAGGTACCTTCCGTCTGAACAGCGACGGCACCAAGGCGCTGCTAGCTGCCGATAGCATGGATTCTCTGTCCATCGATGCGGCTGGAACGATCTGGGGTGTAAGAGTCGGTGACCTCCGAAGTATTTACACGCTGGATCCAACAACGGGCAAAGCGTCGGTCTGGCTCTCGAATGGACCCTTTAGTCAAATTGGGCGCATAACGCCGGACAATGACGGCAGCCTGTACGTCACCGATGTGCTGAGCGCCAAGATCTATCGGGTCCTTCCGGACAAATCGGTGACCGTCGTAACGGAAGTCATGCAGGGCAGCCGCACGCCACCGAATCTATTGGGGCTGCTCAAGGACGGCGATCATTGGCTGTTGGCTACGTCCAATGGAATTGTTCGCCTGACGGCCGACTGGATTGGCCATCGCGTCACGTGGACGCGTGCTGATGAAATCCGGCGGCTGGCAGATGGCCGCGTCGTTTACGTGGGCTTCGCGCTTCCCAGTGTCAATGTGCTGGTTCCTCAAACCGAGGACGTTGCTGGGTCTCTCGTCAACTATGCGGGTGCGATGGACCGTGGTGAAAAATGGCTGCGGATCCAAGCAATCGCGGCCACCGACAACATGCACACGGCTCAACAGTTGTGGGGACTCGGCGAGGCGTATCGATACTACCTGCCGATCGATTCTGCGCGCGCCGCGACAATCCAGACAGCGATGTCGACATTGGCCGCGCGCCTTCGCGCGAACCAGAACAGCAATGGAAGCTGGGGTGTCAACAAAGGTGGCGCCGGTGACCCGGTGGTTACCGCACAGACCGGTATCGCCCTCGATTACCTGAACCCGTCGGCAAGCGATCCAGTCATTCGCAATGCCGTAGCCTGGCTTCTCTCCCAACAGGACGGATCGGGAGCATGGTCCAGTCCGCTGTTTACCGACGGTACGAAAGTTTCGACCACGACGATGGTCGCAATCTGGCTGCCAATGATTCTCGACCGACTGGGCGCTATCGATGCACAGGTCTCTGCGAAGTTCCCGCCGAACGTTCGGCCGAGTAGCGTGGTCCCGCAACCCACACAGACGTCGACGGATGGCACCGGCAATGTCACGGCAAGTTGGGTGCTCAATGGCGTCACCAATGACGGCATAGACCTCGGTTTCGATCTCACTCTGACTAATCTGTTGCCGAATGAAGTGCGTCCGGCCGCAACAGATGCGCACATGACGTTCAACAATAGCTTCAATCAGCAGACAGTCATGCAGCCGATCGATATTCCCGACGTAACCGCGACCGCACCGGTGAACCTCTCCGTCGTGACGGACCACCCGGAGTATCCGGCCAATGCGACCGCACAGGTGACCACGACGCTTGTCAATCTTGATGACGTCGCCATCAGTGGAACGTTGGTGGTCAACGTGTACGACACTGCGGGGGTATTCGTTGGGGGCGTCACGCAGCAAGCCGTGAGCATACCTGCCAGCGGCACTCTGCCAGTGACTGGTCCCTTCGCGATTGGAACGATCGCGCCACTTCATTACACCGTGAAGGCAGTAGTGTCCAACAACGAAGTTGTACTTGCCCAAGGACAGACAACATTCAACGTGCTTCCAGACAGCGGCTCGGCTGCAGCGGCATCGACGGTGCGCACAGACAAGCAGGTCTACAACCCGACCGATCAGGTTCAGATCCTGTCGAGGGTTCAAAGTGTCTCGGCGAATACTGTGCTGAGCAATCTGTCGCTCAACGTGAACGTATACGACCCCGGCGATGCCCTGGAGTACACCCACACCTACGCCATTGCACAACTCCTGCCGGGACAGGCGCTGGACTTCACAGGTATCGAAGCATTGACGAATGCGCCGGCTGGTCTCTACGCAGTAAAGCAGGACCTTCTGGACAGCCAGGGCAATCTGTTCGATCACGTAGAGGCCGTATACAGTGTCAGTTCCACCAGCGATACAGGCTTCGGGCTGGTGGGAACGATTGCTGCGGTTCCCAAGACACTGCCGGTTGGCGGAACCATCACACTCAATGCGTCTGCGACCAATCGGGGCAACAGCGCGCTGAACAACTTGCCGTTAACGATCTCGATCGTCGATCCGCAACAGGAAACGGTGCTTCAGCAGTTCAGTCAGACGTCCTCATTGGCGGTGGCTGGCAGCATACCGTTCAACACGAATTGGATAACACAGGGCACTGTCGGTACGACTTACTACGCCGTGCTGACAGCGACCATTGGGAGCGGCGCGACCGCAAAGACGCTGACGTTGGCGGTCGACACGTTCGAATTGACGCTGAAGCTCGATGCCGACGTAATGCTCAAGGCGACCAAGCCACCGTTGGCCGCGCTGGTACTCGTCGACCCGAGCGAGTCCGCAACGGAGCTCAGTCAGATCAATGCGTCACTCGCATCGTTGAACTACGCACTAACGCTTGTCAGTACCGCTCAGGACTTCGCCGATGGGGTTCGAACCGGCGCCTATCAGCTCTATCTCCTGCTTGCGACCCAGGTTACTCCAGATGCAACCACGCTCAGGTTGTTGCGCGAAGGCGTTCATCGCGGCGAAGGCCTGTTAACGGCGAATAGCGCTGCTGACCTGCCGGATGCACTGGCACAGATCAGCGGTCTCACGGCAGCCACCCTGCCCGTTATCAACGCACAGTCGATTGAAGTCTTGGACTCGGCGCCTGGTGGCACAGCACGTCTGGCGTTCGATCCGCCGCTGGCGAGCCGACTGGTCGTGCCGGTGTCGGCACAAATGCAGGCTGTTCTGACGGGACGGTTGCCGAGCTCGCCTGATCATGGCGCCTTGTCTGACGAACTGGCCTCTGTCGGCCGTATCGACACTGGCTACTTCGGTAGCGAAGCCGGCACGAAGGGTTCGCACTTGTCGTTGGCATCAATGGGCCGCATTCGCAACCCGGATGGTAGCGACGCATACACTGCCTGGCGCATTCGCAACAGCGGCGACGCGGCGCGCAATATCGTGTTGTCGAGTGTCGCCGGTGGCTATGCGCCGGCACTGATGATCCCTGGCCATACCGATACCTTTGTCGCGAGCCCGATCGTAGCGGGTACTGCCGATCATCGCCTCGTTGAGGCGACGCAAACGATTCAGGCTGTCGCGGCACTCAGCAGCGCATTCACCGATACTCGTCAAGTCGATATCGGAGACAACCCGGGCGCCATCGCGCTCTGGGCAAACCAGATCGGCATGATCGACGTGCTCGACTGGACCGGTAGCCAGCATCAAGTGCACGGTGCTGTGCATTCGAATAGCGATATTCGATTGGCGGGCGCGCAAAACTTGATCGATGGCCCGGTGCACTACGTCACGACATTCACCAACAGCGGCAACCAGAACACACTCACGTTCCTGCCGCGCCCGGTCGATGTGCAACCCTTGCCGACGCTGCTCGATCTGGGTGATTTCAAACCGGGTGGTCCGATAGCCACCGCAGCAGGCTCGCAGTACATCGACTCGAGCGCTGAGTGCGCAAGTAGCCACCACGGTTGGCAGCGCAACGCCAATCAAATGCCGCTGGCGAGTGGCGTCTACTGGATTCCTTGCGACGTGCATATCACTGGCGGCAACGGGACGATCAGCAACGTAACGCTTGTCAGTAGCGGTGCGATGCAGATCGATGGAGCGAAAGGCACATTCCTTCCTTACTACCAAGGTGTGCAGTTCGCTACGACCTCCGCATCGGCTGGCGCATTGCAGCTGTCCGGGGATGCGATGGAAATAGGTGGACTTGTGTTTGCGCCGAACGGTACCGTGCAGGTCAGCGGCTCGTCATTGAGCTTGCAGTGTGCCGTCATCGGCAACGAAATCCGCTTCGCCAACGCCAAAACGACTATCGATGCGCGCCAGTGCCCCTACGCAACCGTACAGCGCAAGGCGCCCGCCGTGCTGCTCAACGCGTTCGGGAATGGTTGGGCAGGGTACTCGGTCTTCGATTGGCCGGGAGCTATTGAACGGTACGAACGGAGCGCACCGGGCGAATTGTCCAATCTGTTTGGCGGCGTGCTCGCCGAGCTGGCTCCCACGCAGTACGTGCTTCGCGCGGGTTCGGTCATTCCACTAAAGCTTTCGGTGCAGAACCTCAATGATCCCTTCAAAGGAGAAGTTACGCTGCAGGCCGATGATGATTCGACGTTCGCTCCACCAACGATCGCATGGGCGCTCGACTTCACACAGCAGAGCATGTTCCAAACCCAAAGCAACATACGCTTGGGCCCGGGCAGCAGTACTGATATTACGGCGTCGGTTTCCACGACAACGCCGATCGTGCAAAGCCTGCTCACACAAACGTCTGCGACGATTACACATCTGTCCGGAGAGTCGATTAATGATTTGATCGGAGCCGTCTCTGCAATGGGCGTCGCCGATGCCGGATTGTCGGCAGCGCTGGGTGCCCTACAAGCGGCACAAGTCGCTGCCGCGGCAAATGATCGCGAAGGCACGCTCGATCACTTGCTCGATGCGGCCGAAGCAAGTGGTCAATCAACCAACGCTCAAGCTGAGGCGCTGCGAACGCGCATCGATTGGGTGATCTGGACGACGACGCACTGACCGGGGAAACGGCTTCGATGTTGTTGAACGCGCCGGAAGCCATGGGGCTAAAACGGAAATGTCTAGGGAAGCAGCTGAATATGTCGCGCGAAGGTGGAGCATGAATAGAGCAATACGAAGGACTCGGATCCATTCGGCGGCGGTGGGAATAACCATTGCCTTATGGACAGTTGCATCCGGTCTCGCCGCGCCCTCGGCGAGCGGCCTTCGCGAAGTCGTAAACAGCCATGCAGTATCCGCAACTGGCTCCGCGGCACCAGTGCCCAACACGCCAATCGACAGCATGTACTCAGCGATGGACCGGTTGGCACAGGCGCTCCATGCTGTGACTTTGCCAAACGCGAGCGGTGGTATGGCTCGCCTGCGCGGCTATATTGATGCAGATAAGTTGAGCGATGAAGTCTTGGGTATCGCCAGCACGCTGCGCGATCAGGATGCCTTGACTGCCGCAAGTAATACGATCGTGCCGGGTCCCGACGACGGCCGTGCTGGTGTTCTGGCGGATCTGCTTGGCCATTTCAACGAGTTTTCGGCGATTCTCGATCGACTTGACGGTGCACAACACGGGAACGATGCCCAGTCACGATTCAATGCGCTGGTGGATTTGGCGCGGCTGCTCGACGTGGAGCCCAAAGACAGGCCTGCCCACAAGTTCAATCCCGGCACCGTGCCAGGACAGCTTGCTGACAAGAAAAAGGTTCGTGAACCGCTTCAGACAGCAGCTGAATTTCAAGCTGCCGTCGCTCCAAACACTATTGCAGTTGCCGCAAGCGACCCGCCGACGGCCTCTGACCTCTCCGAGACGGTCGAGGTACAACTGACAGCCAACATCTTGGCTAAAGCGCAACAACTCGGCAACGATCCGGTTGCGATTCGCAACTGGGTCTACAACAATATCGATTTCGTTCCAAGCTTTGGGTCAACGCAGAACTCGCAACGCACACTGTTCGCACGTCGTGGCAATGCGTTCGACACAAGTTCGCTTCTCATCGCACTATTGCGTGCTGCCGGAACGCCGGCGCGTTATGTGTACGGCACGGTCGATCTGCCAGCTGACAAGGTACGCAACTGGCTTGGCGATTTGCCTGATGCCAATGCCGCGGCTGACCTGCTCGCGAAGTCTGGCATTCCGACGATCGTCGTGACAGTCGGTGGCACGATTCAGTTCCTGCGCATCGAGCACGTCTGGGTCGAAGCCTATGTAGATTTCTCACCATCACGTGGAGCGCACAATCGGGCCCCCGACACCTGGGTGCCGATGGATGCGAGCTTCAAGTCCTACACGAGCACACCACCGCTTCCGGTAATGGATCATGTTTCGTTCAATGCGGGTTCCGCGCAAGCAGCGATGCTGGCGGGTGCAAAGCAGGGTGCGAACTGGGTCACTGGCATTAGTCCAGCGGCGGTACAGGGAGTCAACGATCAGGTTACGCAGCAGGTGGCAAGTTATCTCGCTTCCCAAAGTGTAAGCGATGCAGCTTCGATGCTGGGTAAACGCAGTGTTACCCCGGACAACTCGCCGGTCCTGGCGGGAAGTCTGCCATACGCGATAAAGTCGGCTCAGACCTATCGCTTTGACGCTTTGGCGGCGAACCTGCAGCAGGCCATCAGCGTAAATCTGTACAACACGTCATTCGATGTCGACGGCGATTCGCCGCAGTTTTCCGTCACGATGCCCCTGGCGCGTATCGGAACATCGTCTCTGCAGGTCGAGTATCGTGGCGCAACAGCCGCGGCGGCTAGCTTGCTACAACAATATGCGGCCGCAAACTCAGTAACGCTGTCTGCAACTTCGTTGTCAGTTGTGCCGCAACTAGAGCTCGGCGGGACCTTGCTCAAGGAAGGAGCGGCGGTCGCATACGGCACGCAGCAGTTTTGGCGGGCCACCATTTCTCAACCGAGCGGAGCTTTTACAACTCCTCCCGATCCGAGTGTTTTCCCCGCAGGTACCGCAATCGCGTTTGTCGTAGATACGAGTGGCGTTGCGCCCGACTATGCCGAGGCTCTTACGGGCGCATATGGCAATCGAGCCAATCTGCCGATCGCAGATGCGCTATCGATGGGTGGACTTCAATACTTCCTATTGCATGACGTGTTCGACGACATGGTTGCACAAGCGCGCCATGCGACCGTAGTGCGACTACCCAGCGTAGGCACATTCGCAACTGCCGTCAGCGTGAGCTACTTCTTCGGACAGCCGCGGACGGCGTCCACGCAGGGCTTTGTGACTGACGTAAAGGCACTCCGGTATGCAGTAGTCGCGCCCTCTGCAGAGGAGGGTGTTCGCACTTTGGCGCAGATGGGCGTCCTCGGTTCATTCAGCGAGGGTGCGACATGGAGTCTGCTCACTGGACGAGACGTGGCAGGGTCGCTTTCGGCTGCAACTCTGTTGCTGCGCGCCAACGAGGCGCAAATTCCACTCTACGAGATTGGCCAGTCGAATCTCGGTCAGGATCTCCCGACGCTCTCGCTTTCCGACGACGACAAGACCGACATCCAGAATGCCGTCGCCGCCGGCCAGATAGTTCTCGTGCCGGCGCGCGAAATGCGCATCGGAGCATGGAGCGGCGTCGGCTACGTGGTTATGGACCCCGGCACAGGCGCAGGAGTGTGGCGCGTATCGGGTGGGCTGAACGGTGGCATCGACGTGGGCTGCATCGTCAAAGCGATATCCCTCAACGTGCTTTGCAATCTTATGTTTGACAAGTTGCTGAAACAGTTCATCGCCCTCCTCAATCCCGGCGCGCTATTGGCGACGTTGGCCACCAGGGCGTTGGTCGCTTTCGTACCCATCGTAGGTCAAATCATCGTTGTTGTTCAGCTCGCACTGGAGCTCATAAATATCACCATGCAGGTGCTGAAGTGGGTGCGCGGCATCATGAACATGATCGAGGACCTGAGCGCCGATGATCTTAGCGAACTCGGCATCGCGGCGTTCAATGATTTTGTCTGTTCGCTAGGTAGCCCGTGCTTTGGTAGCAACTATTTCGATGATATCAAACACAATTTCTCCCCCGATGGAATCGGGCAAGCGTTTACCGGAAATTTAGCTGGCGGTCTGCTGGGCGGTCTTGGTGGCGGCGCTCCAGGTGAGCCAGCCGAGGGCAATCCAGTCTCCGTGGGCAATGGGATCAAATGGCAATGGGAGCGGGACTACGACGGGGCTGGCGCATATCCGATGACCTTCGTGCGCACGTACAACAGCGCTCAGACCAACGGGAGTGTTGTCGGAAACAAATGGACTCACACCTATCAAAGTTCGATTCACGTGGCGCCCGCGCCTTTGGGTAGTGACGCCACACCGCAGAACGCCGTTGATGCCGTGCTTGTGACGCACGGTGACGGCACCTACTCGCAGTATGTACGACGCGGTTCGGCATACGCTCCAGATAGCAACATTCCGGAACCTCTCATCAGACTTGCCGATGGCGGCGGCAATACAGCTGGGTGGGAAGTCACACGTTTGAGTGACGAAATCGAACATTACGATGCCGCTGGCCACTTGCAATGGGTGCAGAACCGCGCCGGGCTGCGCCACACGCTGGGATACAACGCGGCAGGGCAAGTCACCAGCGTCAGCGACGATTTTGGACGGTCACTCCAACTCGCCTATGACCCGACGACCGGGCTGTTGGCCACCCTGACCGATCCCGATAACAAGATGACAACTTATGGCTACGACACGAACCGCAACGCCACGAGCGTCCAGTATCCCGATACCAAGACCCGGGGATATTTGTACGAAGACGCCTTCCTGAAGAGCTATCTAACCGGCATTGTCGACGAGCGTGGCGTCCGCTACGCAACGTTTGCCTACGACTACCGGGGTCGCGCCATCCTGAGCACACACTCGGACGGCGCGGGCAAGATCGCGTTGAGCTATGGAGACAACACGACGACTGTAACGGACGCAATCGGTACGGTGCGCACGTACAGCTATACGCTGATCAATCAACGTCAATACCTCATCAAGGTAGACCAACCTTGCAGCGCAGGTTGTTCGGCAGGTGGCGTAAGTTCACAGTCATTCGACGGAAATGGATTTGTCGCGACGCAGACCGATTTCAACCACCATTCGATCGTGCTTTCGCATAACGGCCGCGGCCTCATCACGAGCCGCACGGAAGCCAGCGGTACACCGCAGGCTCGTACAACGACTGCCCAGTGGCATGCGACGTATCACTTGCCGTCTCAGATCGTGAGTCCTTTGCCAGGCGGCGCGACGCGAACCGACAATTTTGCCTACGACGCCCAGGGAAATCTGCAGGCCATCACAGCGACCGCCGGAACAGACATTCGGCAGTGGAACTACACGTACAACGGTCGTGGCCAGGTGCTGACGGCAAAGAGCCCGCGAACGGATTTGGCTAGCGTCGTCTCGTACCATTACGACGACAGCACCGGCAATCTGCAAAAAAAGGTCGACGCAGTCAATCATGAGACACACTACACCGATTACGATGTTCACGGCCGCCTGACTGAGAAAATCGATTCGAACGGGCTGATCACGGCTTACGGATATGATTTGCGTGGTCGAATGACGTTCGTTACAGACCGGATTTCGAACTCCGATGCTGGAGAAACAACGCGTTTCGAATATGACGGCACCGGCGAACTGAAACAGTTGACACTGCCTGACGGCAGTTTCTTGAGCTATGCCTATGATGACGCGCAACGCCTGACTGATATCAGCGATAGTGTCGGAAACGCGGTGCACTACACCCTTGATGGCTTGGGTAACCGCACGAAGGAAGATACAAAGGATCCGAACCACACGCTTGCGCAGACGCTCAGCCGCGTGATGGATGCACTCGGACGGCTTGACCAATTGCATGGCGCGCAGAACGGCGAGACAACCCGCTACACATACGATGACGTAGGCAATGAGAGGAGCGCAACCGATCCCCTTGGGCATGCGACGACGAGCAATTACGACGCACTGAATCGTTTGAGCGAAACAGACGTCCTCGACGTCGCTGATCCGGCACACGCGGTCATTGGCTACGGCTACGATGTCCGCGACAACCTGACTTCCGTCAGCGATCCGCGTCAGCTCATTACAAAGTACGCAAACTCCGGCTTCGACGAACTGAACACGTTGACGAGCCCAGATACGGGCGTGACGCAGTACCAGTACGATCCGTCAGGCAATCTCACAGTGCAGACCGATGCGCGCGGCAAACGTGGCGTGTACGCCTATGATCCTGCCGATCGCCTGACGCAGATCCAATACGGCCAGGCCGGCAGTGGCATTGCGCTGGCCGGTATCGAGGAAGTCGTCAGCTACGGTTACGATGAAGCGACAGGTGGCACTGGCGCTGTAGGTCGCCTGACACATGCCGATGTTACTGGCACGCCACTCGGAAACAGCCACCTGGCTTATCAGTACGACACACATGGGCGAGTGACACAGAAGACGCAGCAGCTCGCGATCGCCCCTGCACTGTTCGTGCAGACGCACTACAACGCGCTGGGTCAGCGCGATGAAGTAACCTTGCCTTCGGGCGCGGTGATCAGCTACGCCTACGGTGCCGATGGCCGAGTGATGACGATTGCCGTGAATGGCGTCGTTATCGTGCGCGACGTCGCTTACTTTCCGTTCGGCGATCTGGGGAGTTGGACCGAGTCCACGATCAGCGGCGGGGCAAGCTACACGCGACAGTACGATGGCGACGGACGCGTCACAAGTTATCGCGATGGCAGCGTGAATAGGCAACTGGCCTACGACGCAGCGAGCCGGATCACAGCAAGCGTCGACAGCGGTGTTGGCGGCACGGCCGATTGGACATACGGCTACGACGACCAGGATCGCCTCACTGGCGCGACCAATGCAGCGATGACAGGTGCGACGTCTGGCATCAATCAATCGTTCGTCTACGACGCGACGGGCAATCGAACGACCGCGACGACCAGTGGTGTGACGACGAACTACGTCACCGATAGCCAAAGCAATCGCCTGGCCCAGATAGGCGGAGTTGCGCGAAATTACGATGCTGCCGGAAATACCACCGACTGGGTCAGCCCCGTCGGCGCGATCCACGCCAGCTACAGCGCGCGCAACCGGCTCGCTCAGACTCAGACTGTCGCGCCCCTAGCGAGTTACGCTTACGATGCCTGGGGCGAGCGCGTTGGCAAACAGGGCGCGGGTTACACACAGTTCGTCTACGACGACGATGGTCACCTGCAGGGTGAATACGATCAGGCCGGGCGCCTGATCGAAGAAACGCTATGGCTCGATGACACGCCGGTCGTAACGCTGAAACTTCGGGCAGGCGCGGCCGACGGCAGTGCTATCGGTGGGGGTAGCGCGACGCCCTGGCAAGGATTGCCGGCCGGCGGCGTCGAGGTGTTCTGGATCGAGTCCGATCAGCTAGATACACCTCGAGCTATCGTCAATCAAACGCACCAGCTAATCTGGCAATGGGACAGCGATCCGTTCGGCAACACGTTGCCGAATCAGACACCGAGTATTAGTCAGGGCATTGCGACCGCGTTCGTCTACAACCTGCGCTTCCCAGGTCAGTACTTTGACGCGGAGACGCAAACCCACTACAACTACTTCCGTGACTATGAATCGCAGTCGGGAAGGTATGCTGAGAGTGATCGGTTAGGCTTGGGAGATGGGGCCAACACTTTTCTCTACGTTGGTGCTGACCCGCTGGCATACTTCGATGATGTTGCTGACAAGCGAAGCCGCGCCGGAAGAAATGCGGCGCTTAGACGAATTGAGAGCGACCCGAAGATTGCGCGGTGTATTCGTGGCTGGATAAGAAATGAGCGGCGACACGCTGCGCAAGGTGGAAGGCCATCGATAAATAGGGATGGGACGCCGAGCAACAAAGGGAACAAGTACATCCGGCTTCCGCCTGGCTATGACTTGGCACACCCTGGGGATGCCCCCTCTTGTCAAGGTAATTCTTACAAGAACACATGCATGCAGAATGAACAGGTGCACGATATTCAAACCAAGCACGAGCAGGCGCGTGGTCGATATGGCCGTCGCTGAACTTGAAGAATTTGTCGTGAAGGAGACGCTTTCCACGGAGGATGTGGAGAAGGTCTTCTGGGCGTCCAATTCTGATCGTTACGATTACTTTATTAAAAGAGTAACTCGCACAGGATTCGTCTGGGGGCTCTGGGAGCAAGAAGGTTGGCTCACAACCACGGGAAGAGACGGTAAGGAACGTTTCCTTGTTTGGCCTGACGAGGTGTTTGCCAAGCGCGCCCTTGATGAGAATGGCGCGAGTCTTTGGCCTTTAGCAATTGTGGATAGGATACCCGTCAGTAAGTGGCTCACTAATTACCTTCCCGACATAGGTACCTTTGGAGACAAGGTCTGGGTGTTTCCGGCGCATCAGCTGAATGGTGGGGTGGTCGTTCCACAGGACATGATTCGCGATCTTAAGAAAGAAATTGAAAAGCAGGCTTATAGTGTCTGAGTGCGACTCTAAGTCGCGGTCGTGACTCGTCGTTTGGGTATGAGGCACATTTTACTGCACAAGTGGTAGTGTGCCCTTGAGAAGAAGTCCGATGCGGCATTTTCGGGTTTTGGTCCTGTTTAGAAAATGGTTGAGGGGAGTGGTGAAGGACCTAGGGAAACGCTGGAATAGATCGATTCGTCGGAGTCTTGAGGCTAGAGGTAAAAGACTCGGGTCCGTCCCCTCGAACCCTTGCTACTCCGGCACGGCTCGAGAAAAGCTGGCAGGTCACCAACGCATGAAATCGAAGATCCAGCTGAGCGCACAGATACTGAAGTGGTGCTAATTAAATTGAGAAAGCCGAATCTGAACAAAATGCACAATCCTAATTGGTCGAAATGTGGCTGTGGTAAGTAAGCGTAGGAGGCGTTTTGAATATGGCCTATTGGGGCCCTCAAGCTTTCCAAAATGATCAGGCAGCCGACTGGGTTGGTGAGCTGACTCGACAAAACGCCTCAAAGCGAATAAGACGCGCTCTGGTCGACGTTATCAATTTCTCAGCCGAGGATATTCAACGTTGGTCCAAAGATAAGATTGACCGATTCGTCGAGAGAATAGTCTGCGATTTGCGCGATAAGCCACCGTTGGAGTGGAAGGAATCAGGGAAGACTTTGGAGGCTTTCTTGGCTGACGTGGAGCGCGATCTCAGGGACGAGTATGAATCAGAACGATACCTAAGCAAGAGATATGGGCCAATTGAGGAAGGCCTCGCAGCTGCCGAATTGCTCGCTATTTGGGGAAATCGGCCGCCTCCGAGAACACCACCTTATGATGATCGTGCGTACGAACTGACTGCTGTGCTCAGACGAAAGCTCGTACCCGAGGACTTGCTGCGACTTGCCCGTAATGTTGTGAGGAGGACACTTTCAAGCGAGCCCTACCGATCAATGCGCGAATTTTACCGAGGACTCCCAGAGGGATCGAGGGACGGCGATGATGTAATGGCGGCGGTGAAGAACTTAGCGACAAGGCTAGAACAGATCAAATCGTCTCCTACCGTTTCCAAGCCGAGGGCCAAGTAAAGGAGGAAGGCCGGAAAGCGCGTATGAAGTCAAAAAGGAATGACTCATTGGGCTAACGTGACGTCGCTAGTGACCTACCGGGCAGTTCTCGGATCACTTGAAAGTTGAGAAGATGTCCCCGCCACGAGCGAGGAGTCTACGCGAAAGGCAGTCACCGAAGATCAGAAGGTCAAGATCCTGCGCGCGATGGATAAGGCCATGGTCGCGCATGTCGCCAAGAAGCACGGTATCAGCGAACAGACGTTGTACCAGTGGGCAAGCGCTACGGGCAGCTCGATGCGGCCGACGTAAAGGAACTGCGCGCCTTGCAGCAGGAAAACGGCCGGCTGAAAAACCTGTTGACTGAGCGCGATCTGGCCATCGATCGAGGGACAGAAACTAGCGCCACCGCAGCACGACGCCTTCCGCGCGGGGTGCTGGCCGACCGACTGGATGCGTCGGCATGGACGGATTGGATTTCACGATGACGTGATGATGCTCATGGTGGTCGCCGTGACGTGACACGCGCGGGTAGTAGACCGGATACGCGCCGATCCATCCCGGCGAATAGTCGGCGTTTTGCATCTCCGGCTCCGGCTCGGGTTGGCGATAGCTCGCCTGCGCCGCCTGGTATGCGGCTGCCTGCGCGCGTTCTGCCGCTTCCTGCGCCTGACGCGCGCTGATTGCGGCGGCTTCTGCGGCAAGGGCCTCCGCCTCTTTCGGTGAGTAGGTCTCGGGCACGTAGCTGCCGACGTGCTGCACGCTGGATTTATCCGGGCAGGCGATGTTGGTGTACATCACGTCGCCGTTGGCGGCGGTGCAGCGGTAGATTTCACCGGCGCAGACGCCCTGGCAGATGGCCGCGGTGAGCAGGAATGCGATGGTCTTGCCGTGCATGGTCGTGGGCCGGTTTGACGCGGCTCGTTGCTGGCGGAACGCCAAACGCACTCTAGCGCGATTTTTCGTTCGTGTCTTGGTTGCACTACTGGCGTAGGCGAGGCTGTTCAGCGCAGGAGCAGGTACGTGGCCACTGGCTTCCGGCGGATCACGGCTGCCTATCGCATTGCCGCTTCCCATTCGTCCTGCCCGCGCTGGATCAGTGCGGCGCGATCTTCCTCGAGCAGCCAGTGTTGCGCGACCAGCGCATCGGCGGCGGCGCGGAAGCGGGCGAGGTAGTCGTCGCGGCTGGCGTAGCGTTCGGCGATCGAGCGGCGCGGATCGTGCGCGGCTTCGCGCTCGGCGGCGGTTTTCGCAAACGGAATGTACGAACCTTCGAACGCCACGCGCTCGCCGGGTGCGCCGATCGACGCGTCGCGCAGGTTCCAGCCGGTGTACGTGGCCAGCGGCACGGCGATTTCGGGCAGGCGCACGCCGTCGCGTTCGTTGCCGTCGGCATCGACTTGCGGCACGAGCACGGGGTAGGGCATGCCGACCTTCGGCGGCTGGTTGCCGACGATGCCT